>JAEEGG010000249.1_pt1 | contig 435021 bp, 264 predicted proteins | sample 9134161 | NCBI WGS metagenome assembly JAEEGG01 (sample SAMN16246543, study PRJNA631951) | gut metagenome | biome: gut microbiome; feature: rumen; material: CR-attached | host: Bos | place: Iran: Karaj | collected 2018-10 | reverse complement strand
TAATTCCGTCGTACCTACGGCACTCTATATACTATGCTCTAGGAACAGGGGTTCCGCTACGCTCCACACCCTGTCTAAGTTCCAACCACCCCTACGGGGTTTGCAGGTCAACTCCTATATCATTACCTTTATTTTCGACCTGTCGAAAGCGAGGATGCAAAGCGTTGAATCGGCACATGCGACGGGTTGCGTATTGGCGGCTGACGGGGCGCGAAGTAGGAAAGTAGGAAAGTAACTTGTAGACAAGAAGCTCAAAACGAGTCGCGACTCCCGCCTTTCAGCGCCAGTAACACAACTATAATTTTATAAATTATAATTTATTATCTATCATTACCAGTTATACTTCTTTATTTTATATTTATATTTATATTAACTTACTTCATTATGATATTCTTCCTTATTATATTATTACTTCATTATTATATTATTAGCTCCTTATTATATTATTATATCTATTACATTTCTTATTATATTTACCCCTAAAAACAGCTTCCTGTCTACAAGTTACTTGGCTACTTTGCTACTTTCATTGTTGTCGTCATGTAAATAATTCGTAAAAAAGATACACCCAAAGGATGCTGCCAATAATGACGTACTATTGCATCCAAAATATTAAAGCAATATTTACATGAACGTTTCCTACGTTTCACGTCACATATTAATATTCGGGCAACTATTTCGCTGTCATTTTTATTTACATTCAATTTCCTCTATTATATATTTTTCCGTTTTATAGGAGATACCCCTCATTTTCTTTATTTTCGGGAATTGGTAAACTCAGATTATTTTTTACATTCTTCTTTTTACTTATTTCTTCATCTTATCTTTCTCTATACTACTTAAAAAAGTAAAATGTGACGCGTGACGAAAGAAACGCGGCCACACTTTTTATCCTTCTTGATCGATTCTCACGAGGTCTGGTAACCCCAAAACACTATTTGCCGCGATTGGTAAGCACCACAATAACGGTGCGATTACCATCATGGCAAAAAAAATGGTCAAGGTTTGCCTCAAAGACCTAAAAAGAGAGGATTTCATTAAAGCTGTCAAGAACGGCTCAATGTATTGGGAAGTTGAAGAACTGACCGAAGAACAAATCCAAGCGCAGGCGTATGCGGAACTATTAACGCATGTAGCTCGCATCAAAGAGTATGCGAAAGCAGAATGGCAAGAATACGACCGTATAGACAAACTATGGAAGAATATTTTTGATGATAAAGTGCTTCGGAAGAAGATAATTTATCTAATAGGAGAGAATAAAGGGCAGTTGAAATTCGCAGGTCTGATAGCCCTAGTTGGGGAATTGAGCAAGCTGGACATTTACTGGGAATCCAAGCAGCCACTCTATCGCGCTATGCAAGGAGCACCTGTAATAACTAACGAATTCAGAGGATCTACGTCTTACAAGCTCGATATAAAAGAGTTACGAAGGCTTGAGAATATCATAGATAACTTACGTCCTGATTAGTTTAATTATCTTTAGTAAAATTAAAAAGTTCCCCTACTTTTTACCACATACCTTTGCACCAGAAATCAGAAAAGAGAGGCGAAAGCCAATCGACTCTGAATAAAATAAAAGACATGAAAGCAAGAAGCTTTCCAGACAGCGGGCGCAAGGCGCATGTGGCTGTCGAAACAGAGTTCGAAAACGGAGTTTTTAACCATTTCACCAAAGGCGAGTGCAACTATCGCAGCGACGGCACTGCTGCTTTCATCCCCAACGAGGACATTGAACAGCAATCCTTCTGGCCGATTGACAGAGAGACGACAGCGGTTCTTGGCCAATCCTGGAACGACGAAGCAGGAATGCCTTTCACAGCGGTGAAGGCTGTCGCCCACGTCTATCCCAACGGCATGATAGCGATAAGCTTGTGCGAAAAGCAACCATCATGTCAGCATAAGCCACGCTACAGAGCTGTCCGCAAGCGAGTTGTCGTCACCGACCACGGCATCGTTCGCGAAGGTGCATCTGACATCACCCTACGAGTGCGCATCACCAAGGATAACCTGACATCCTCAAGCGACACCATCCGTGAGCGCCTCGACCGCGAAGTGTTTAAACTCCTGAGCCAGCTTCCAAACTGAATCACTCTATGCACGGAGGCATACCTATATGGCCTCCGTGCTAAAACAACAGTTTTTCTAACCATTAAAATTCTTTTTTCATGAAAAAAGAAATGACTTCTAGCAGCGAAAAGCTGCAGCAGAGCATCAAGAAGATTGCTACTGCATTATCTAAGTACGACAATGGTTTTCGCATCAACATCCAACGCCAGCCCAAGGCTTTGGCTATGACGCTTAAGCCACAACCTGAGGGACTGCGTTTGCCGCTCACGGTATCACTTCTTCCTCTGCTCGGCAGCTATGCCTCCGATGTGGTAGTAGAATATGTCGATGGTAAGCAGATGTCGCCTGATCTGATGGCTATCATTGTAGCTAATCAATCAGGCTCGAAAGGAGCCTGCCGCGACGTGCAGAACCTGTGGTTGGCACCGATGCGCAGAGAAGACGGACCTGCGCGCATTCAAGAAGAACGCATGCGCAAGAAGAACAAAGGGCGAAAAGCCAGCGAACGAGCCGAGGAAGATCCCGGTGTTGTTATTCGCGAGGTGCCTATAACCATCTCCAACGCCACACTCCTACGGCGCTTGAAAAACGCCAAGGGCAAGGCACTCTACAGTTTCGGAGAAGAGTTGGACACTCTGGCAAAGACCAACAAAGCGGGAGCTTGGAGTCAAAAGACAGACTGTTACCGTCTCGCCTTCGACCGAGGCATCTGGGGGCAAGACTTCAACAGCGACCAAAGTGAATCAGGCATGGTACAGGTAGCTTACAACTGGACCGTGTGCGGTACATTTGGTTCACTGCGTCGTTTCTTTAACCAAGACAACGTGGAAAACGGCCTTGCCGGTCGCGTCATTCCAAGTGAAACACCCAATCAAGCATTCAGCCCCATGCCTAAGTTTAAGCCCTTCCCAAACGGCACCGAGGAAGCCGTAGAAGAGACTGTGGCACGTCTGCAGAGCCTTCATGGTTTCATCGATACGCCAAAGTTGCGCAAGACCATCGAGGGATGGTGCGAACTGAAACGCCTCGAAGCCCTCGCCGACGGCGATGAGAGCAAGGACATCCTACGTCGTCGCAGCGCTGTCATTGGTTTCCGTGCTGGCGTTATTCATCATCTCCTCACCGGTAACGACACGGAGAGCAACGCATCTTTGGATTTCGCACTGCTCATCGCAGAGTACTGCCTGCAAGAGCAGATGCGACTTTGGGGCGCACAATTGAAGGCTGCTCTCAACGAAAACATACAACCCGCCATCTACGAAGGATGCAACGTCAGGCTCTTCGATCAGCTGCCCGAGATATTCACGCTCGGCGAGCTCGGCACCCTAAAGGGCAAAGACCACAAGGAATCCACCCTCCGCACCATCGTCTATCGCTGGCGTCAAACAGGATGGATCATCAATCTCGAGAAAGGCCAGTACAAAAAAGTTAAACCATCTAATCCTTCACAGCCATGTTAGCATTATTTTGTTTTCTTAATGTCATGGTGAACTGCTTAGTCATCGTGTACATCATTACTGATTAATTTATTTTTATTTTTGCCATAAGTGTTTATTTTGGTGAGCCCCGTAGGAACCTGTGAAGGCAACTACGGGGCGTTTTTATAGTTTTTTGCACTCTTTTTATGTTAATTTGAGCCCTCGTCTTGCACTTTTTCCACATCTTCTATTATTCATTTTAAAATATTCTTTACCTTTGTCACCGAAAGGGCGAGAAATCGGCTTTTATGGCCGATGAAAAACCTCAATGGAGGAGCCCGATCAGATCTTATTGGAAATAAATAACAAGCGTTTGCTGTTATTCGGAATACTTCTGAATCTAGCACATTCAAAAAAGAACAAAACCGAACGAATAAGTCGCAAACGTCTGTGCGTTAGGCATGGACGTGACTTATCTAGTTTTGTGGGCTTGTGCTAGAGCCTAGAAGTATGGATGAGAATATCGTTCATGCTTCTTTTGTGCTCTTCCCTTGCCTGCCTCCGAAGATAAGCAATACGCATCCGTGTTTCGCGTATGGCCAACAATACAAACCTCGGCGCAGCTAAGGCGGCGAAGAACGATGAGTTCTACACGCAGTATGCCGATATCCAGAAGGAGGTGAATGCCTATCTGGAGTACAACCCTGATACATTCCGTGACAAGGTAATCCTCCTACCATGTGATGATCCGGAGTGGAGCAACTTCACCCGTTTCTTCGCACAGAACTTCGAGCGACTGGGCTTGAAGCGGCTCATCAGCACCAGCTACGCCGTGGAGAGCAAGCGTTACAAGTTTTACGAACCCACGCTCTTCGAGACCGAGAGTCCATTGTTCGACATCGACAAAACGCGCATTAAAGGCAAGATTTTCGAGCTGACACACGACACGAATCAGAACGGCCGCATCGACATCGACGACTTGGAATGGCACTACCTCGAAGGCGACGGCGATTTCCGAAGCAAAGAGGTCTGCAAACTCCGCGACGAAGCCGATATCATCGTCACGAATCCACCTTTCAGCTTGTTCAGGGAGTTCTTGGCGTGGATTGTGGAATCGGGGAAAAAGTTCTTGATAATAGGCAACATGAACTCTATTACTTATAAAGAGGTTTTTCCCCTTATCAAGAATAATAAGTTATGGTATGGCCCATCCATCTCAAGTGGAGATCGAGAATTCATGGTTCCTGATACCTATCCAATAGAAGCTGCAGGATGGCGAATAGACGAAAAGGGAAAAAAGTATATTCGCGTCAAAGGAGTTCGATGGTTTACCAATCTTGAACATGGCCGCCGCCATGAGCCTTTGAAGTTAATGACGATGCAGGATAATATAAGGTATGGCAGACATAAAGAGCTCAAGGAAAAAGGTTATAAGCACTACATTAATTATGATGGAATAGAGGTTCCTTATACTGATGCCATCCCTTCAGATTTTGAAGGAGTCATGGGAGTCCCTATCACATTTCTTGATAAATACTGCCCTGAGCAATTTAGTATAGTAGGTATGTGTGAGAACCTTGACCTTTATGGTTTAAAAACAAGAACGTTCAGTTCAGAAGAATGTCGCGCTGCATACCAAAGTAAATTTGGGAGACCTGGTACTTACGATTTAAATGCTGCAGGCGTTGTTCAGATGGAGGATGGCCATCTTGAAAAAGTATATCAAAGAATTCTAATTCAAAAGAAATGATAGCAACACTCATTACCGACTGGACAGTAGGCGACATCTGCAAGGGCTTCCAGTACAACGAATACGAAGGGAAGGGCTTGTATGGCCTCTCGGGCAGACTGACCATTCAGCCCGAATACCAACGCCATTACCTCTACGCCGAGAATGGCGGCAAGAAGGAGGTGGATGTGATTCAGTCCGTTCGCAACGGCTATCCGCTGGGACTCATCTACTTCTCGAAAGTCGGCGAGGACAAATACGAGGTGCTTGACGGACAACAGCGCATCACGTCGCTTGGACGTTTCATCACAGAGAAATTTGCGTGGATTGATGCCGAGGGCAGACCTTGGTACTTCACGGCCTTGAACAAGGACGAGCAAGAGGAGTTCCTGAACACGAAACTGCTTATTTATGTCTGCGAGGGAACGGAGAGAGAAATCAAAGACTGGTTCCGAACCATCAACATCGTGGGCATACCGCTTAATGCGCAGGAGACGTTGAATGCCGTCTATTCAGGTCCATTCGTCAGCAAAGCCAAGGAAGAGTTCTCGAACTCAAATAATAACAACATCAAGAAATGGAGCTGCTTCATCCCCGGCACGGCCAAACGCCAGGATTTCCTACATGCCGCCCTCGCGTGGATTTCCAAAGACACGGGCAACGACAAGAACATCGAGGAATATATGGCGGCTCATAGGTACGACGACAGCATAGCCGAACTGAAGTCCTACTTCACCTCCGTCATCGACTGGGTGACCTCCGTCTTCGACATGGCTCCCGAGAAGGAGATGTGCGGGCTGAGATGGGGCGAACTCTACGAGCGTTTCCACAACACGGCCTACAACCCGACTGAGGTAGTGGCAAAGGTGAAGGAACTCTACGAGAGTTTCTACGTCAAGGACAAGCGAGGCATCTACGAATACATCCTCGATGGCTGTCAGAACACGAGGCTGCTGAATGTGCGCGTATTCGACGAGCCGACGAAGAAGGCCGTCTATGCCCGGCAGACGGCTGCAGCCAAAGCACAGGGGGAGAGCAACTGCCCCCTCTGCGCCATCGGACATGATGCCAACCACACCAAGATTTGGGAACTGAAGGAAATGGATGCCGACCACGTCACGGCGTGGAGCAAGGGCGGCAGCACGGACATCGAGAACTGCCAGATGCTATGCAAGACGCATAACAGGGCGAAGGGAAACAGGTGATGCCCCCCCTTCTTTATGACATGACCGTATACAATTAGCCCAGGGCAATGCCCCGGGCTAAACGATGTCCCAGCCGAGTTGGTATAGGTCAAGCTTAACGTCAACGTCAAGCGCCAGCTTTAATCCTTAATCCTTTAATCTTTCTGATTATTTTCCGAGGATGATATTCACGAGGGCGGTGACGTCGGCGATGGTGATACCATTGTCGTGGTTGACGTCGGCTGCTTCGTGGTTGTACTGTCCTGCGGTGTCCTTGCCGAGGATGATGTTGACGAGGGCGGTGACGTCGGCAATAGTTACCTGACTGTCGCCATTGACGTCGCCCGGCTTATTCTTGTATGTGAAGTAGCCGGTCGCGGGGTTCGCCATCTCGATCTCATCCTTATTGATGTCGAAGTCTGCAGCCCCGCTCAATTTCGGGCAGCCAGCGAACATAAATTGGGAATCGCCCACTATGCCTTGGCTCCAGTCTGCATCGCAGTAGATGGTCGTGAGTTCACTACAGAAATAGAACATTCGGTGCATGTTCTCGACCTTGGAGGTGTTGAAGGTGGACACGTCGAGTTCCTTAATGTATCCGCTTCCCTGGAACATGCCTTGCATGTTGGTCACGTTCTCGGTATTGAGGTACTGAAGATTGGTTACCGCCTCAAGGAAGTACAATTCGAGGAACATGTAAGCCGTGGACGTCAGGCCGTGGTATTCGCCGAAGGACGGGTCGAAGGTGGCTGTGGTGATGCTATGCATGCCAGCCGAGTTCCATCCGGGTCTGCTGCCTTCCCACGGGATGTTGTACGCCGTGCCTTCTGTTCCCTCGCGCTCAGACTTCATGTCATCGTAATAGAACGTCAAGGTGGTCTTGTCGGTTGACAGCAGCGCGTAGGCTTCGGTAGGCCGCGTGAAATAGCCGGTGTAGGGGTTGGCGAAGGCGATGCCTGTATTGCCCGAAGAATAGCTCACGGCGCCGACGAGGCTGGTGCAGTCGTAGAACATATTCGACGAGGTGCCCTCCTGGCAGCTCCATGTGTGCAGGCAGTAGATGGTCTGCAGCTTGGAGCAATAGAAGAACATGCCGTCGAGATTGGTATTCGTCGTGGTGGTGAAGTTGAGCAGGTTCAGCGTGGTAAGCTTAGAACAGCCCCAGAACATCGCCTGCGCGTTGACCAAAGACGGAGCGTTGAAATGGGACAGGTCCAAATCCGTCAGCTTGGAGCAGTACATGAACATATCGGTCATGTACTTCACCTTCTCGGTGTTCAGACGGTCGATGTTATTGATGGCGGTGAGGTTCGAGAGGCCCTTGAACATATAGCTCAGGTCTGTGGGCTTGTAGTTGGCAAAGGATGGGTCGAAGTCTACCGTCGTGACCCTGTCGCGAACGTCGCTGGTCCAGCCTTCGCTTCCGACGCTGCCGAAATAAAACTTCGTTCCGGGGCGCGACGCCATCTGCAGGTCGTAGTAATAGGTCAGCGTATTGCCGTTGAGCACGGCATAGGCATCGTTGTCGGTGAAATAGCCTGCGGGGTTGGCATATTGCACCGTGGTCTTTTCGCTGTCGTAGGCTATGTTGCCGACGAGGCTGGTGCAGCCCGTGAACATGTCGGTCGACTGCTCTACCACGCCCTGGCTCCAGTCGTCGTTGCAGTAGATGGTCTGCAGAGAGCTGCAATTTTGGAACATCTGACGCGTATCCGCCACCTTGGCCATGTTGAAGCCTCTGAGGTCGAGGCTCTGCAGGTCATAGCAATTCTGGAACATACACCACATATCGGTGACGTTGGCGGTATTGAAGCTGGAGAGGTCGACATTGGTCAAACGGCTGCATTGTTGGAACATCCCATACATCGCCGTGACATTCGACGTGTTGAAGCTCGAGAGGTTTATGCTCACAAGTCTTTGACAGCTCCCGAACACGCCTTCCATGGACTTGACATTCTTAGTGGAGAAACTCGAAAGGTCGAGGCTCTGCAATGCAACACATTCATGGAACATGTAGTTCATATCCGTAACGCTTGCCGTGGAGAAGTGGGAGAAGTCTATGCTGCTCAGCGAATGGCACCAAGCAAACATCTGCCTCATATTGGTCACACGGCTGGTGTTGAAATTCTCCATGCCATTGATGGCCGTCAGGTTCATCATCCTCGCAAACATATTTTCTGCATTGGTAAGCCCCGTGTAGTTGGCGAAGGAGCTGTCGAAGGTCACCGTGGTGACTGACTCCGCTGAACTGTACCACCGTGGAGTGGTGTACATTTTCCACCATTCCACCGGAAATTTCGTGCCCGTGCGGGTGTCCTGCAGGGCGTCGAAATAGAACGACAGCGTGCCGTCGTCGAGCACGGCATAAGGTTCCGGCCAGCCCTCGACCGTCAGGGACATGCCCTCGGAGGTGACGCTCAAGATGAACGTGAAGGTGCCGCTTTCCGTGAGCCACATGTTGAACATATTGGCAGCCAAGGGAACGGACGTGCTGTTGCTCTGCGTCAGAGCCCTCTTATCAAAGTCGGAACTGCCATAAAACGTATTCTCGGAATCCATGATAAAGAAATCCTTGCTCCTGACCATGGGCACCTGCACGGAATAGGTCTGCGTTGCCGTGCTATACTCCATCGGCACATATTGCACCACATTCGCGGCATCAACATATGCCAGTTTGAATTCCTGAACGGCGAAAGCTACCTGTGTAGCACTAACCATGGCCATGACGAAGGCCAAGAAAGCTCTAAGATGTTTCATGTTCCATTTGTTTTTGCGATGCATTATCCGGCTAAAAAACCGCTAATTCATCGGTGTTGTGGTGCAAAGGTATAAAAACTTTCAATACATAATTGATTATTGATCGTTTTTTTGGGTAATGGTATAGCTAATAATCACCTACCTTTATGGTAATTATGACAATTAGTGTCAGAAAAAGAACAACTTATTCCTCGTCGTCGTCATCATCGCCGAGGTCGAAGTCGAAGTCACCGATGAAGATGGGGATGTCGGCGGCGGTGTCGGCGAAGTCGTCGAGGGCGCGGCGCTCCTTCTTGGTGGGACGCCCTGTGCCGCGTGCGCGGCCTACGAAGCCGCTGATGCGGTTCATCTCGAGGAGCTCGTACTGCTCGGGCGTGGTGACGTTCTCGAGGATCTGGGGGATGAGTTTGGCACCCACACGGTGCTCTATGGCCTGCAGGATGCGGAAGCTATAGGTGATGGGCGGCTTGCGCACATCGATGACGTCGCCGGCCTTCACCATCCTCGACGGCTTCATCTGAGCCCCGCCTATGCTGACCTGCCCGCGCTTGCAGGCAGCCGCTGCCATGCTCCGCGTCTTGAAGATGCGGGCGGCCCATAACCATTTATCGAGGCGGGCAAGAAGACCAGCAGACCCACCCCCGACCCCTCCCGTCAGGGAAAGACCCCCTCCCCGCTCCCCCTCAAGGGGGAGAGTGGAATGATTTGGCTTTTGGTGGGATTTGTTTGGCATTTATAAATTATTTTCGCTTAGTTCTGTTGACTCTTCTTGAAGGTGACCACTCTCCCCCTTGAGGGGGAGCGGGGAGGGGGTCTCCTTCTTCTTTCTATTCAACTGATTCATCGCCATCTGTATGCCTGCGAGACAGAAGGTCTTGATGGCGGCGGAGGTTTGCTTGGTGCACTCGGGGATGAGGGCTTCCTGCTCGTCGGTGAAGCGGCTGAGGACGTAATCGGCCTGCTGACCGGGGAAGAAGTCGTTGCCGATGCCGAAGCGGAGGCGGGCATACTGCTGTGTGCCGAGAATCTGCGCGATATGTTTCAGACCGTTGTGACCGCCGTCGCTGCCGCTGGGTTTCAAGCGCAGCTGTCCGAAGGGCAGGCCGATGTCATCGACGCAGACGAGGAGGTGCTCCAGCTCTATCTTCTCCTGCTGCATCCAATAGCGCACGGCATTGCCGCTGAGGTTCATGAAGGTGCTGGGTTTGAGGAGTATGAGCTGACGGCCCTTGACGCTGATGCGCGTGATGAAGCCGTAGCGGCGGTCCTCCCATACGGTCTCCTTGCCCTTGTCTTCGTTGACAGAAGCAGCAAGGGCGTTGACCATACGGAAACCGACGTTGTGGCGTGTGCCTTCGTAGTCGGGACCGATATTACCGAGACCGACGATAAGGAATTTTTCCATAGGAAGACCCCCTCCCCGCTCCCCCTCAAGGGGGAGTGTGGTATCTTTGGAAAAGAGTTTCTTCAGAAAGGAGAACATTAGGGGGGTAAAGGTTAAAAGGTTAAGAGTTAAAAGTTATATATGATGAAGACGCAAAGTCCTTGAGTGTTCTTTGCGTCTTCATATCTTTTCTTGGAGGTAATTGCTCCCTCCCTAACAGGGAGGGCGGGGGGGAGAGTCTCCTTATGCCTCAGCAGCCTCCTCAGCACTTGCAGCGCTGCGAGCGTTACGTGTCATCTTAACCTGGCATACAACGACGCTGGGTGAGGTGACGAGTTCGAGGCCTTCGAAGCTGAGTTCGCCGACCTTGATGGTCTTACCGAGCTCGAGGTTGGTGACGTCGATGTCGAGGCGCTCGGGGATGGCGGTGTGTACAGCCTTAACCTTGAGCTTACGAACGCTTGCGGAGAGCTTACCACCAGCCTTAACACCGGTTGCAAGACCGTTGAGCTTGATGGGCACTTCCATGACGATGGGCTTCTCGTCGGTGATCTGATAGAAGTCTACGTGCAGCACGTTGTCCTTGACGGGGTGGAACTGAGCCTCCTTGAGGATGGCAAGGCACTGCTGGCCGTCGATGTCGAGCTTTACGGTGTAGATGTCGGGAGTGTAGAGGAGCTTGCGGAGCTCACCTTCTGTTACGCTGAAAGCGGTAGCCTCGGGCAGACCGTTCTCACCCTTCTTCTCACCATAGAGGTTGCAGGGAACGATGCCCTGCTTACGCAGTTGCTTGGCAGCCTTCTTGCCGCCGGCGACACGTGCTGTGCCTTTGATCTCGATTGTTTTCATTTTCCTTTAGTTTTTGTGTTACTCTAAATGAAGTTAATAATGTCTTGCTTCATTCGCCATCACACGGGAGAAAGTGAAAAGTGATAGAGTGAAAAATACAGATTACCTAAGCTGTGAAGATTATCTCATTCTTCATTCATCATTCTTCATTCATCATTCTCACTCTCTGGCATGCCAGAATTGTGTGCTTTGATTGAAAGCGGGCGCAAAGGTAGCAAAAAGATTAGAGATAAATGACGAAAGATGAAAGTTTTTTTCGTTTTATGGCGTTTTTTTATGATTTGGGAGCGCTTTTTCGGCTTCTCACACGCGTATGTAAGAAATAATGTGTAATTTTGGAGGCAGAATGAGAGGGCCTCGCTTCGATTGAAAAAATAGTAACTAAAGGATTAACATATGAATAAAGGTACAGGAATTATGAAGAGATACAGCCTTGCTTTGGCGGGCTCGATGATGATGATGTCGGCAACGGCACAAACCGACGTGACGACCACGTATCTCACGAACCCCTCGTTTGAGGCCGACGCCGCAGCTTGCACGGATGCCGTGAAGAAGAGCGAGAGCGCCGACGGGCTGCGCGGATGGGACGTCAGCACCATCACGGGCTGGACCACGACGCGCCCCGACAAGCAGCTGCTCATCACCGCCGACTGCTTCACCGACAACAATTTCGGTAAGACGGCGATTGCCGACGGGAAGTACGCCCTGTTCCAGCGAATGGGGTGGAACAACGGAGCCACCACCATAGCCCAGACAACCGCCAGTGCCGTGCCGGCAGGCAAATACAGCCTCACGCTGAAGGCCAAGGCGTTCTATGCCAACGGCGGCAGCAGCGCCGTGGTGCAGGTGAAAGCTGCCGGACGCTCGCTGGGCACGGCAACCATAGACTTCGAGCACGGCTCGGCAGGATGCATGGCCAGCGCCGACTGGAAGGCGGTCAGCGTGCGCTTCACGCTGGCGGAGGCTGCGGCCATCACCGTGCAGACCGACGTGACATGGGTCAGCGGCGGCAGCCAGATAGCCCTCGATGATTTCCACCTCATCCAGTTGCCCGACGATACGCCCGATCCGCAACCCACGGTGACGCAGTTCACCGAAGGTGTAATCACCCACGACTTCGTGCCCGAGGCCGAGATGATGCAGGACCTGCTGCAGATGCTGGCCACATCGATGAAATACGCCAAGAGCATCTGGTTCAACTGCCAGGCGCCGAACTCCGTGGGCGAGGCCTGCGGCTACTTCAAGGGCAACAGCGCCGGACAGAGCAACGAGGACGGCGTGCGCACAAATGCCGACTTCGCCATGATAGCCGCCTTCCTGGTGAAATACGCCCAGGGCAAGGTGACGCTGCCCGACGGCATGACGTGGGACGAGGTGAAGGCGATGGCGATGAAAGCCCTCGTGTTCGGCTACTCCACGCATAAGGCCAACAAGCTGAAGGTGACGTCGAACAACGCCTATTGGGGCAGCACATCGACGTCGGACAACACGTGGGAGAGCTCGCTATGGACGATGAGCCTCTGCTATGCCGCCCATTTCCTCGACGACCAGCTGACCGACGCGCAACGCACATACATATATAATATGGTGAAGGCCGAGTGCAACTACGAGCTCGGACGCTCGATTCCCACGGGTTATGCCGGCGACACCAAGGCCGAGGAGAACGGATGGGAAGCCGACGTGCTGGCCTGCGCCCTCGGGCTTTACCCAGGCGACGCGCTGGCACCACGCTGGTTCGACCGCCTCCGCGCCTTCGCCGTGAACAGCTATTCGCAGGTCGATGACGCGCAGAACACCGCCGCCATAGACCCCGACTACGACACGAAGAGCGTGGCCGACTACTACCAAGGCCCCAACCTCTACGAGGACTATACGCTGCAGAACCACAATCTGTTCCACACCTCGTACCAGAACGTGGTGATGCAGGAGCTGGGCGAGGCACATCTGGCAATGCTCCTGTTCCAGGGCAGCAACCAGAAGTGGAAGACCAACGCGCTGATGCACAACCAGCAGGCTGTGTTCGACCTCGTGCTGAAGCGTCTGGCCTTGGCCGACGGCGAGCTGGCAATGCCTAACGGCAACGACTGGAGCCTGTTCCTGTTCGACCAGATTACCAGCTACTCCACCGCCGCCTGCTTCCTGCGCGACGCCGACGCGCTGATGCTGGAGAACATGGCATATAAGTACATCAAGGCGCGCCAGCAGACGACAAAGGACGGCTCGTGGCTCCTGAACAGCGACATAGGACCGCGGCGCATGGGCGTGGAAGGTCACCGCGTGATGATGACCTACCTGATGCACCTGGCCGCCTCGACAGCCTCGATGACGCCCTCGACATGGGACGACTTCTCGGCACGCCAGCAGGATGCCTACCTCTTCCGCACGCAGAACATCGTAAGAGCCTCGTCCGCAGACCGTTTCGTCACCTTCTCGTGGAGCACCGGTCTGAAGAGCTACACCGGTTATTTCACCGACACGACGCCCGACCGCAACAAGATCATCTGCCCCTTCCGCGCCAATAATACGGGCAACCTCATCGGCTGGTACAACGTCAGCGGCAAGGGCACTAACGCCACGCCTATCGTCAGCGGCATCTATGACCTGCACGAGAACGCCTTCACGATGAACGGCCGTCTGCAGACCAACGACAACACGCTGGAGAACAGCTTCGTGCTGGCTGCCACAACGGGCAACGCCGTGGTGTATATGAACAACGTGAAAGGTCTGCAGAGCGGCACCATTTCGGGCCGTCGCGGCGGACTACTCGCAATCACCACCGACCCATTCACAGCCGAGAAGCGCACTATCTATACGGCTGAGGGCGAAGCCACCGGCAACGGCGCCGCCATGCAGACCTGGCAGACGCCTTGGGCAAATATCGACAACTCCATAGGCATCGTCACCCTCGGCGGCACAGGTCAGATGGGCTTTGGCGACCGCGCCCTGAACAACAGCATACAATGCGCCAAGTTCTACCCGCTGTTCTCAAACGGGAACGTCAACTTTGCAGCAGGTAAAACAGTAGACCGCTCTACGGTCATCTACTACAGCCGCGTAGATGCCGCCACTACGGAACGCCTGCAGAGTCAGGCCGTAGCGCTCGCCGACCAGCTGCCCGACGGATGGAACGGCGTGACGCTGGCCGACCCCGACGGCACACGCTACTTCGTGGTCGCCAACCTCGCCGGCGGCAGCAAGAACAAAGCCGAGCTGAAGAACTTCACCATCGAGGGCTTCGGCGCTCCCGTGCTGCCGGTAGAGACCACCATAGCCAACTCCAAGAGCACAGTCACCATAGCCCTTGACGAGAGTCACGCGATGATGCAGCCGCTGAGCGTCTTCATACAAGGCGACGGTGTGGCGGCGAAGATGTTCAATCCGTGGGACGACAGCCAACTCTACGTGCGCAACCTGGGACAGCAGCCGCAAACCGTAGGCATCAGCTACGTGCGAAAAGGCGAGGTAGTGAGCACACAGCAGATTACCATTGAAGGTCTGGGCACCTACATCGTAACCTACGAGGGCGGCAACATAAGCTATGCCCCCGAGGAAGAAAGCGGCAGCAACGACCTCGTGGACATCACCGACCTCTGCGTGGTAAACCCTAGTTTCGAGGAGGACGTCACGTGGGGCACCACGGGCAACATCAACCTGAACGGCACGACCTACAATCCCTGCTACACGCAGAGCGTGGCCGCTGCCAACAACCAATTCCCTCAGGTGCTGCCCGTGAAAGGTTGGAAGGCTGAGAGCAAGCTCTCGCCCGCCAGCAAGTATGCCCTCCTCTACTCCATGCCCTACAGCTTCACACAATATTGCGTATCACCGTCCAACATAGGCAACAGCGCCAGCATCATGGCCGTGCCTGCCGCCTTCGAGGACAAGGTGGGGAGCCGCTGCCTCAGCATCCTGAACTCATGGACCATAGGCACCAACGCCATCAGCCAGAAGGTGCAACTGCCTGCCGCCGCCGAATATACGCTGACGTTTGACATGCGCTACGAATGTGCCAACGAGAGCCGACGGCCGGCCGACAACGTCATCACAGCCACGGGCGGCAACGTGAATACCGCGCTCTGCGGCGTGGAACATCAGGGACAGACCTTCTATGCCCCCTACCCCGAAGCAGCTTCGACATGGGTGCGGCAGCGCATCACCTTCACCGCAGCCAACAGCGAGGACCTCACGGCAACCCTGCGTTTCGGCCTCAATACAACAGCCAACCAAGGCGCCGCCAACCAGACACGCCTGCACATAGATAACGTGCGGCTATGGATGCCCCACGATGCCTATGACCAAGCTGTAGGCGTAAAAGCCCTGCCGCAATCAGCTCAGTCAGGCGCCGAAGCCGCCACTTATGACCTCGGCGGTCGTCGGATTGCAGGCCAGCCTCAGCAGCACGGCATATATATTCACGATGGTCGTAAAATCGTCCGCTAATCCTATCACCATGCGTCGCGTACTTCTTATCTATACAGGCGGCACCATAGGTATGGGGCAGAACCCCGACACCGGTGCCCTGGAGCCGTTGGACTTCAGTCAGCTCGTCGGCAATATTCCCGAGTTGGCATCGATTCCCGTGGCCGTTGACGTGCATCAGTTTGCCGAACCTATCGACTCCAGCGACATGAATCCGCAGCTGTGGGCGCGCCTCGTGGAGATCATCGTGGCGCACTACGACAGCTACGACGGCTTCGTCATCCTCCACGGCACCGACACCATGGCGTTCACGGCCTCGGCCTTGTCGTTCATGCTCGAAAACCTGACGAAGCCCGTCATCCTCACCGGTTCGCAACTGCCTATCAATCGTTTGCGCACCGACGGCCGCGAGAACCTCATCACCAGCATTGAGATAGCTGCTGCCCGCCATGCCGACGGCCGTCCGCGTGTGCCGGAAGTATGCATCTATTTCAGCGGCAAACTGCTGCGCGGCAACCGCTCGACGAAAATCAACAGCGAAGGTTTCAACGCCTTCGACTCGTTCAACTTCCCCCATCTGGCCGACGCCGGCGTGAACATCGTCTATCACGACGACCTCATCCTACGGCCCGACTATAACAAACCTCTCGTGCCGCATCTTGAAATGGACGCAGGCGTGGTAGTGTTCACACTTTTTCCCGGCATCGAGGAAAAAACCGTGCGCTATATCCTCAATGCCCCCGGCCTTCATGCTGTGGTGATGCGCACTTATGGTAGCGGCAATGCACCCCAACAGCCATGGCTGAAAGAAGCCCTCCTACAAGCTGAGGAACGCGGCATAACAATCGTAAACATCACTCAATGTGCTGCAGGTCCGGTGGAAATGGCACGCTACAGCGGCGGCTTCCTGCTGAAGACGGCAGGCGTGATAAGCGGTTTCGACAGCACGGTGGAATGTGCCATAGCCAAACTCATGAACCTACGTGGCCGTAGCAAAGACCCACAATTCATCCGGGAGCAGATGCAACGCCCAATGTGCGGAGAGATTAGTTTGGAATAGAGGGCAAGAGAGGGTTAGAGAGGGTTAGAGAGGGTTAGAGGGCCTGCGGCTCGGGGAGAGCCCTTCAGGCAATTATGATACCCATCGGGCGGGGAGAGAGCTAAGACTTTTGCCTGCACGCCTCTAATACCCTGATTAATTCTCTGGAATCGTCATTTCATTGTTTTTCAGTCGCTCGGCCGTTGCCTGCAGAATGGCTTTGAGCTGACGCGTCATCACCTTCTCCTCGGGCAAAGTACCGACCAAATTGTGCTGCAGCAGACTGTCGCTGCGGAATTTGAAAAAGCCGGTCGGCTGCTGCCCGTCGAACTGCAGGAGATAGTCGCCCCTGATGAGTTGAGGGATGCTGAAGTTGTTGAAAGCCCAGGTGGAATCAGGCGATGTGGAAAGCAGGTCCTTGCCGAAAGCTACGAATGGACGGTCGTAGCCCATATATCCCAAGAGCGTAGGCATGATGTCCAGCTGCTGTGCTATGCCATCGACGCAGCCTCGAGGGAGTTCGCCCGTGGGGTCGAAGAAGAGGATGGGAATGCGGAAATGGCCCAGCTCGGTCTTGTACTCGTCATGCGTGGTCTTGCTGCTGGCATGGTCGGCACAAAGCACGAAGATGGTGTTGTTGTACCAAGGTTGCCGACTGGCCGACGCGAAAAAACGGCGCAGGGCGTGGTCAGTATAGCGGATGCATTTGTGCAGGGCATGAATGCCTTCGTCCTTGAAGACGTCCTTATACTCGTCGGGAACAGCAAAGGGGTGATGCGACGAAAGTGTGAAGACGGCTGTGACGAAAGGCTCCGTCATCTCGGTCATCTTAGTGCAGAAGAACTGAAGGAACGGCTCGTCCCAAATGCCCCAAGTGCCATCGAAATCGGCTTTGCCGCCAAAACGGTCGTCGGCATAATACTCGTCGCGGCCGAAATATTCGTCGAAGCCTGCAGAACGTGCAAAGGAGCGGAAGCCCATGGAGTTGTTCTCTGCCCCGTGGAAGAAGGCGGAATGATAGCCCCAATGTCCGAGTTCGGTGGCAAGACTATTGATTTTGTTGAGCGAATAGGTTGACAGCACAAAAGCGTCGTGCATACGAGGGATAGAGGCGAGCACAGCAGGCATGGCGTCGATACTGGTCCAACCATTACAAAACGTTGAGCGCCACGTGAGGCTTACCGACAGCAATGAATCCGCGAAAGGCGTATAGCCGCGATAGTTGCCACCGTCGAGGTGACGATTGCGTGAACCTATAAACTCCTCGGCAAAACTCTCTACGATGAGCACCACAACATTCTTGCGACGTTCAATGCGGTCGGGACGAGGCATGTGAACGGGCATGTACAAGCTATCGATCTCAGCTTGGCTGTCGAAATATGTGGGTGTTTTGATGCCCTTGTGTTTGAGCGTCTTGATGATATTGAAGGGTGTATTGAGAACGATATTTGTCTCAATGGGCTGGCTGACGTAGCGGAAGGCGTCGTTGGGAGTTATGGGACGTGTGGCAGTACGGAAGAGTGCGCCGCGCATGCCGCCAATGCAGAGCACTATGGCGAGAAGGAAGAAAAAGAGATTAGTGATGAAAGATGAAAGTTTAAAGACTGGCTGCCCCTGACCTGCTTTAAGCTTTGACTCACGATAGCCCCAACACAGCAGAGCTATGAGCACAACGGCCAGGATGACAAAATACCAATGATGAATAAACTCTATGCCTATGATGCTGCCAAGGTTGCCTTCGTTCTCGAACTCAGCAAAGACATTAGCCGTGACACGCTTCTGCGTGAACGAGAAATAGGCAGAATCCTTCAGATTGACGATTACTGCCAGGATGTTGGGGATGAGGAACGACCACTTCGCAGCAGCTCGCAACCCACGCTTACCTTGACCGAAAGGCAAAAGGGCCAACAACAGATATAGGCTGTTGGTGAAGCAGATGGCAGCCGTGTCGAAGAGGAGCCCTCCGCGCGACATCGTAAGGAAAGAGCCCCAAGTGAGATTGGCGTTCAGCAGCGACCAGTTCTCGGCCAGGAATGCAAGTCGGCAACATTCGTAGCAGACATAGGCCAGCAGGATATTCGTCAGGACGTGCAGAGGCAGTCGTTTCATACTTTATCAAGATATGCATAAAGCGTTTGCAAGATCACCTTGGCGGTCTCTATGCGCTTTGGATCATCGCCTTCGATGGCGGTCTGCGAAGCATTGTCGTAGTGCGTCATTCCCGTGGCATCACGGAAGACGAAGCCGTTGTTGTAGGTATGGAAGGCGAAGGGATAAGTGTAGGTGTCGGCGGTAACGTCACGGCTGAAGATAAACTCGTCGTGCGGCAGCCCCATCTGTCCCAGGAGCGTAGCCGCTATGTCGCTTTGGTTGATAAGCGTGTCGATGGTCATCGGCTGCTTCACGGCACCTCCGAGCAGGAGCAAAGGGATATGTGGGTTCTTGGCTTGGTCGCCGATGTATTCGAGGTTGACGCCGTGGTCGCCTGTGACCACTACAAGCAAATCCTTCCAAGCCGGAGAAGCCTTCAAGGTGTCGATGAAACGGCCGAAAGCCTCGTCGACATAGGCAAAAGAGTTGTCGACCATATTGTCCTTAATGCGGTCGTAAGGAACACGGAACGGCTCATGCGACGAGAGCGTCTGGAAGGTGGTAAGCCAGCGGTTGGGAGAACCAGCTTTCTTAATGATATCATCAGCCAGCCAGTCGAAGACATAACCATCGTGCACGCCCCAGGAGATAGTGGGAGCATCGGCGGGGAAGTCCTTCTGCTGGACAAGCGTATCGTGGCCTGAGGCCCAATAGTAGTCGCTCTTGTGGAAGATGTTGAGGTTGCCGCCATGAACGGCCATGGTCTCGTAGCCCAAATCGTCGCGCAAACGACGCGGCAAGGCCGTAAGATGAGGCAGTTTGCTGGTGTTGAGGATAACGCTCGTGGTGGGCTGCCCGAGGATGCCGCTGAGAATGGCAACGAGACCGCGGTCGGTGCGGAAACTTGCGGCATAGCAGTTGGTAAAGAACACGCCGTCCTTGGCAACGCGGTCGAAATGAGGCATCACGCCCGGCTTGCCGCCCAACGACTCTATGAACCGCGAGCAAAGGCTTTCCCACACTACGATGACGATGTTGGGACGGTCGGTGTTCAACAGTTGTATTTGCGGCACGCCATGTGTGGGAAACAACGGAGCAAACTTCTCGGCGCAAAACTCTGGGGCGAACTCTTGAAACTGACTGCCGAAATCACCTTTGATGGAGAGCGAGTAGATGAAGTTGTAAACGGGATTGACTGCTGAATGGTTGAAGAACTGGTTGCGGCTGTAGAAGGCGTTGACGGGAGTATCGGGACGTCGGTTCAGTCCTCGAATAAGGCTGAAAAGGATAGCTGCTATCACCAAGGCTACGACCACGACAGCACAATGCCCCCACCAAGGCAGAACGCCAAGGGCATGGGCCGTGGGGTTACATATTGTCGCTATTGCCACGAGGGGAAAAGCCAACAAAGCAGCCACGAAGACCACCACCAGCAACGCCGCTAAGACATAGGCAGGCGACACGCTGGCAAAGGCGCCCTGGGGAGTGCGCAGGTAATGCAAAACGGATGCTTCTATTTTGAACTGCCACGAGCGGTAAAGCACCGTATCAGCAACCACGATGAGGGCTACCACTACGGATATTATCTCATCGTACAGAATAATCCAACGGGTGACATCGAAGTGAGGAGCGTGGGCAAACGCCCAAAGCATGAGCACGGGCACGGCTGTGAGGTATGACGCCACCTTCAAATCCGTGCGTAAGCCATGACCATAGATATCACGAAGGTCGGATTTCTCAATCTTGCCTCCGCCTACTCGTCGGTTGTAAGCAATAAATACCGGTCGCTGCACCACCACGAAGAACAGGGTGCAGATGATGAAGTGGAGAACGAGAAAAAGGATTATGTGAAACATTACAGGTTCAGTCTTCGAGTAGGGTTACTATATGGTTGACTATAATCTCGGGAGTAAGGGCGCTGACACATTGCATATGACCAAGCGGGCAACGGTCGGAGCCGGCAATGGAACAAGGCTGACATGACAAGCCGGCGGAAAGGGCGTTGCGGGAATTCTGGCCATAGCCCAAGAAGCCGCAGGCAGGCGTAGTGCCGCCCCACAGACTTACGACTCGTGTGCCGGCAAGCGAAGCCAGATGCATATTGGCGGAATCCATCGAGAGCATGACATCGAGGTGAGCCATGAGAGCCAGTTCCTGTTCCAACTGCAGGCGGCCTGCCACTACGAAGACGTTGGATGCCTTGCCTGCCCACTTCAGCAACTGCTTCTCCTCCTTGCCCTTGGCGCCAAAGAGAAACACTCGTCCACGTGGGCGGGCAGCCATCAGGGATACTACCTGCTGCATCTGGCGTAGGTCATAGGTCTTGGAGCGATAACGGGCGAAGGGAGCGATTCCCACCCATTGTTCGTGTTCCTTGGCCGGCAATCCCAGCGGTAGCGACGGCAACTGTTCGTCAAAAAGAGAGGTAAAGCGGGGCTTGGCTTCAAGGCCTAAACGCTGGAAGACTTCAAAATAACGGTCGATGAAAGGCTTGGCCATATGAGAATGGTCGTGGAGAATAGCCCGTCGCTCGCTACGGTTCTTGTCGAGCATTGCCACGGGCTTGAACTTCAAGCGAAAAGCGCCGTCAACAATCCAAGAGCGCAGCACATTGTGGAGATCGGCCACGGCATCAATCTGCATCTTCGTCAGCTTGCGCGCCAATCGCATAGTTCCCACTACGCCGCGGCTCTCGCTTTTCGGGAGAGGTAACACTCGGACGTTGGCAGGAGCATTTTGAAAGAGGCGTGCGGTGAATGCTGCCGTAGCAACAAGAAAGGAATGCTGCGGATATGTACGAGCCACGCTATAGATGGCGGGAATGGTCATAGCCACATCGCCAAGGGCTGATAGTCGGAGGACGAGGATGGTCATTGATTAGTTGACAGTTGAGAATTGACAATTGAAAGTTGAGATAGCATTTGGAGCCAGGCTTGCAGGGTTCGGTTGATGGAGTAGGTCGACGCTTTCGCCACAACGGCCTTACTCATTCGCTTCAGTCGTTCTGTGTCTTGGGCAAGAGCAACCAGTTCCTGCACATAAGCCTGTTCATCAAAGGGCGAAACGAGAACGCCCTCGTCGGGGGTGGCTATGATTTCCGAAGCGGAATCGAAGCTGTTGAAAGCGATGGGCACCACGCCATTAGCCTGAGCCTCAGCCACAACGAGAGGCCAGCCTTCGAAAGATGAAGTCATGCAAAGAACGGAAGCTGCGTCGTAATAAGGCTGTACATCTGTGTGGAAGCCTTCAAAACAAACACGCTGCAGGTGGAGCTCAGAAACCAAGGCTTGCAGGGCTTGGCGTTCCGGTCCGTCGCCGACGATGCGCAAGGTCCAGTCGGACAGTTGTGCTTCAGCCTCAGCCCATATTCGTAGCAGGCGGTCGACGCGTTTGTCGCGGCGCGAGAGTCGGCCAACGAATATCACTTCCTTACGTTTATTCCAAACAATGTTAGGATTTGAAGCTATGGAATTAGGCAGTACGTATAATTTCGCTACTTCATCGGTCAGGCCAAGGGTGCTGATGAGGCGTCGACGATTACCTTCGCAGAGCACGCCATAGGCATCGGCTGTACGAAGTATGCGGCGATATTTGCTTAGATAGAACTGGCGGGCAATCCATGAGGCATGACTCATCTCATAGAGAGGCATGCTCTGTAGGGCAAAGATGTAGGCGGCACCCGTCTGGCGTTTAAGCCACGAAGCATAGAGCAGTTCGCGATAGCTGACGAAAGCCTGCACGGAGTGCTCTCGGATGAAGTCGCGCACGAACTTGGCCACACGGGGCGAGTACTTAACATTGCCATGAGGCAATTCCACCACATTGAAACGAGGTTGCAAACCTGCGGGATAAGCACCAGAATGATGTTGGGATGCCATCACCGTAACCTCATAGCCATTAGCACAAAGCTCGTTGGCGATGTCCAGCGTCACGCGCTCGGCACCGCCAAAGGGAAATTGTTTGTGAATGAAAATGATGTGAGCGGCCACGGTTGAGCAATCGTTGCTAGTCCCTAATCCAAACTGCGCAGGTAATGCTCCACGCCGGCGATGTCCTTAGGCGTGTCGACGCTGAGCGACTTGCAATGGGCGTTGTAATAATAAATGGGCACGTGGTTCTCGATGAAACGGAACGAGTCGTTCTCCTCAATCTTCTCAATGGGACCGCGTGGCGTGTTGTGGTAGAAGTCCAAAGCCTTGCGGTTGAAGGCTCCCACGCCCACGAACTTATGGAAGACATAGTCCATGGCGCCCTTGGGATAAGGAATGGGACTGCGGCTGATGAAGAGGCAACGGTCGTCCTTGGCCGTGACAATCTTCAAATTGGTGGCATCGACCACCTCCACAGGATTCTCGAAGTCGGTCATGAGGTTTGACACATAGAGCTCGCCTTCCTTGATCTCTGCTGGGAGACACTGGATAATGGCTTCGCGTGTGAGCAACGGCTCGTCGCCATTGACCATGACGTAGAGATCGGCCTCAATGCGCGTGGACACCTCATAGAGGCGCTCGGTAGCGGTATCGTGGTCGGAACGCGTCATGACAACCTTAGCACCAAAAGCCTCGGCAGCCTCACGTATGCGGTCGCTGTCGGTAGCCACATACACTTCCGAGAACTCGGGCACAGCCTTGCAATGCTCGTAGACCCATTGTATCATAGGTTTGTCCAAGATCTTGGCAAGAGGTTTCTCAAAGAAACGGCTGCTGCCGCCACGGGCAGGGATAACACAGATAATGTTCATATTTGTAAGCATTTTACGTTAGCATTCAATTAATCCGGGACGTTAGCTGTCTTCTGCCAAGCGAGGGTTGGCCTTGGCGGCTTGCCTGTTGTTGTACTCCTCACGACTGATGTACCAGCGGCGATGAGACCACAGCCAGAGCTCAGGCTGGCGGAGAATGCTGGCCTCCATCATGCGAAGATAGCCTACGGTGTATGGGAACGTTTCGTTCTCAACGGGTTCTATGGGACGAATGGTCATTCGATAATGACCACGCGAAGTCTGCTCGATGTCGAGATAGAAATAGCATGCTCCAATCTTTCGGCCGAGTTCTTCGGCACCGGTAATATACATGGAGTCCTGCCCAAGGAAGGTGGTCCAATGGTCCATCACTTCGCTGTTAGGATGCTGGTCGGCGATGAAAGCCATGAGGAATGGAGTGCCGGCTGCTTTCATGCGGAGCACGCTACGATAGACAGCCGTTTGACGGACACAGATGCCTGTGAAACGTGAGCGCAGCCGTTCGAAAAGGCAATCTGAAGCCTTGTCGCGCAGAGGTCGGTACACCTGACTGCAGATGATCGGTTCGGTGAAATGAGTGTACATTTGTTGCCCCCATTCCCAGTTGCCGTAATGGCCCATCAACACGAAAGCAGGCCGCCCCTCGCGCGCACAAGCATCTACAAATTCTGTGCCGTGGGCTTCGACGCGGCTATTGAGTTCGTCGTCGCTGATGTGAAGCAGTTTGATTATCTCGACGATAATGTCGCAAAGATGGTGGTAGAAAGCCGACTCTATCTCAAGACGGCGCTCTGCAGAGAGGTCGGGGAAAACGCGTTGGAGGTTCTCTCGCACGACACGACGACGGTAATGCCACACATGAGTCATCACCCAACACAAGGCATCGCTCACACAGTAGAGCCACGAGAGCGGCAAGCGGGCCAGAGTGCCCAGCAGGCCGATGTAGAGGCTATAGAGCAGTTTATCCTTCATGAGCGGAAATAGTGGCGACGATGGCCTCGGTGGCGCCTTCGTGACGATGCATATAATCCTTAGCTGTTCGGCTGATGGTGTCAAGGCGCTTTTGGTTGTGTTTGAGCTCTGCAAACCAGTCGTCCAGTTGCTCGGCATTTTCCACTATGCGTCCAACACCCAGCTCTGCCAACTCTTGCGCAGTGGGCTTACGCTCAATGCGAGGACCGTAAGCCACAGGCAAGCCGTAGGCTGTGGCTTCGATGATGCTGTGGAGATAAGGTGTGAAGCCACCGCCCACATATGCCCAGCGTGCGAAACGGTAGATGGAAGCCAGCGCGCCCATAAAATCTATGATGAGCACCTGAGTCTTCGAGAAATCGGTCTCGGCAGTGCAATGGGAATAGCGATGAGCCTGACACAGCAGACGTTTCTTGATGCGTAGGATGTTCTCCGGACTTATCTCGTGAGGAACAAAAATGAAGCGTGTATCCTGATGACGGTTGGCAACCGTAGCCACCATATCGAGGTCTTGCTTGTCGTGGATACTGCCTGCGATAAACACATCACGGCCGTCGACAAAGCGCTCAATGACAGGGTTCTCATAAGGGGTACGAGCCACCTTGCGAGCATTGTCGAAAAGAGGATCTCCGGTGACTGTGACATTAGTGAATCCAAGTTTCTCCAATCGTTTCTGCGACATTTCATTCAAAACGAAGAAATGTGAGTAGGTCTTAAGCTTACTACGCCAAAGCCAGCCATACCAATGCATGAAAGGAGCACGCTCAGTGATATTTGCTGAGATGAGATATGTGGGTATCTCGCGCTTGCCCAACTCATGGAGGTAGTTGACCCAATACTCTGAAATGATGAACACGGCTCGCTCAGGACGCACGGCATCCAGGAAACGACGGACATTCCAAGGCTTGTCCAAAGGCAGAGCGTATACGGCATCCACGTTGTGGCGGTAACGTTTCAGATAGTCCAAGCCCGAGGGGGAGAACACTGTTAGCACGATACGCCAACGGCCCGAGTCGTGCAACTGACGCACAATGGGCTTGGCGACGTTGTACTCGCCAAGTGATGAGGCGTGCACCCACATCGTAGGACGATCATCGCCCGTGGCCCGCTCGCCTGCCACAATATGCTTTATCAGGCCTTGCTGACCTTTGACAAAGCGAAGGAACTTGGCTTTCGGGTCGCGGATAAAAAGAGCGACCAACTGAAAGATGAGATCTATGAGATAGGCTACAAAATTGTATATTGAGTGCATGCGCGAGTACTTCTTTATTTATTTCGGGCGCAAAGATACGGCAACTTCTGCGTAAAACAGCACAAAAAACAAAAAAAAATGAGAAAGTTTGCAACTTTATCACAGAGATTTGCTACTTTTGTGGCCAAAGTTGAAACCTTGCATGATTTATGTCACTCTACCAAACGACGAACAACGCCGTCTGACATTCTATCTCGCCATGGAGGAGTTTCTGGCACGTCATCTCAACGATGATGACGACCTCTTTTTCATGTGGCAAGTGGAACCAACGGTTATCTTCGGGCGGAATCAAGATATAGAGCGTGAGGTAAACCTCGAATACTGTCGCAAGCATGGGATACATTTTGTCCGACGCAAGAGTGGCGGGGGATGTGTCTATGCTGACCGTTCAAACGTCATGATGAGTTATATCACTCGCTCTGACGAAGTTGTGCAAACCTTCAGCCGATACATGGAAATGGTGCGGCAAATGCTCGCCGACCTCGGCATCGAAGCTACTACTACAGCTAACAACGACATACTCATCGACGGACGGAAAGTGTCCGGCAACGCGTTCTATCATATCCCTGGTCACAGCATAGTACATGGAACCATGCTCTTCAACACGGACATGCAACATATGCTTCAGGCCATCACACCGCCTCAGACCAAGCTCGACCGTCATGGCGTGGAAAGCGTGCGACAAAGGATCACCCTGCTCAACGAGCACACGAGCCTTACAATCGAAGAGTTCAAGACATACGTACGTAAACGCTTATGTGACCGGACGTATGAGCTCACACATACGGACGTGCAAGCCATCACGACTATAGAAGAAGATTACCTTAACCCAATATTTATCTATGGAAAAGAAAACTTGTCTCTATGACCGCCACGTGGCACTCGGCGCACTGATGTCGCCCTTCGGCGGTTTCATCATGCCCATTCAGTACTCAAACATCACCGACGAGCACAACGCCGTGCGCCAGCACTGCGGTGTCTTCGACGTCAGCCACATGGGTGAAGTTCGAATCACCGGTCCCGACGCAGAGCAATACGTTCAGCACATCTTCACCAACGACGTCACAGATGCGCCCTTCGGACAGATCTATTATGGTATGATGTGCTACCCCAACGGCGGGACGGTCGACGATCTCCTCGTGTATAAAATGGGCGACAACGACTTCTTCCTCGTCATCAACGCCGCCAACATCGATAAAGATGTGGCTTGGATGAACGAACAAAAGGAAGGCTTCGACATCAACCTCGACCACCAAAGCGACTACTATGGGCAGCTCGCCGTTCAAGGCCCTGAAGCAGAAGCTGTCGTCGAGGAAGTGCTCGGCTTGCCTTGCAAGGAGTTGAAGTTCTACACGGCCAAGACTCTTGATGTTGCCGATGGCGACGAAGGTGAGACCATCATCATCTCTCGCACCGGTTACACAGGCGAAGACGGCTTCGAAATCTATGGTTCACACGAATTCACACAGAAAGCATGGGATAAGCTCATGGAAAGCGGGCGCTGCAAGCCCTGTGGCCTCGGCTGTCGCGACACTCTGCGCTTCGAAGTCGGTCTGCCGCTTTATGGCGATGAACTCAGCGCTGACATAAGTCCCGTCATGGCAGGTCTCTCCATCTTCGTCAAACTCGACAAGCCCGAGTTTATCGGAAAGGAAGCCCTCGCCGAACAGAAAGCCAACGGTGTTGCGCAGAAACTTGTGGGCATAGAACTCACAGACAAGGCCATCCCCCGCCATGGTTACGCGGTCCTCTCACCCGAAGACGATGTCATCGGCGAAGTGACCACTGGCTACCACTGCCTCAGCGTGGACAAGAGCGTCTGCATGGCTCTCGTTAAGACAGAATACGCCAAGCTCGGCACCGAACTCGCAATCCAAATCCGTAAGAAGGTGTTCCCTGGCGTGGTTGTCAAAAAGAAGTTCTACGATAAACATTATAAGAAATAAAACCCTCCCCCCACCCTCCTTTAGGGAGGGAGTGGTCACCTTTTCCTACAGAGATTTAATTAAAAAAATATCTAACTATTAACTTAAAAAATGGTCCCATATAGCCCCTCATTAGCAATACATTCCACTCCCTCCCTACAAGGGAGGGTGAGGGGAGGGTCCGCTCTTTTATTTTATGGCAAACTTTGAATCAGGACTCTACTACAGTGAGTCACACGAGTACGTTCGCGTAGAAGGCGAATTTGGTTACATTGGTATTTCTGACTATGCTCAGCACGCTCTGGGTAATGTCGTGTATGTTGACATGCCCGAAGTAGACGACGAAGTCACCGCAGGCGAAGAGTTTGGCGCCGTGGAGAGCGTCAAGGCTGCAAGCGACCTCATCGCTCCTGTCAGCGGCACCGTCGTAGAGGTCAACGAAGCCCTCGAGGATGAGCCCGAGCTCCTCAACAAGGACGCTTTCGCCAACTGGATCATCAAAGTACAGCTCTCAGACCCCGCTGAGCTCGACAACTTGATGGACGTGGAAGCTTACAAGAAGCATTGTGAATAAGAAGACCCACCCCTCACCCTCCCTTGTAGGGAGGGAGTGGTTACCTTTTAAAAACAGTATTCTTTTATGAGTACACCCAGTCAAAAACTATCTACTCCCCTCCCTGCAAGGGAGGGGCAGGGGGGAGGGTCTGCATTTAAGTACTTTCCCCACACCGAAGAAGATCTTCAGGAGATGTTGAAAGCCTGTGGCGTCAGCTCTGTTCACGACCTCTTTGCCGATGTGCCCGAGGCTGCACGTTTCAAGCGTGAGTACAACCTGCCACAAGCATTGTCTGAAACAGACCTCCGCCTCTTCTTCGAACAGTTGACGCACCCATTAAGCACCCAGCAGCTTATCTGCTTCGCCGGTGCCGGTTGCTATGACCACTACGCTCCCAGCGTGGTCCAGAACATCATCGAGCGTTCGGAATTCCTGACATCATACACGCCTTACCAAGCCGAGATATCGCAAGGCACGCTGCACTACATCTTTGAGTATCAGTCCATGATAGCCGAACTGACGGGCTTGGACATCTCCAATGCCTCGATGTACGACGGTGCTACAGCCACTGCCGAGGCGATGATGATGGCTTGGGGCAATGCTAAGAAAGCCACACGCGTGCTGGTCAGCGAAACCCTTGACCCGAAGGTTCGTCGTGTCGTAGACACCTATGCTCATTTCCATGGCGTTCCCCTCCAGCTCATCCCTGCTAAGAACGGCGCTCTCGACCGCGAAGCACTCGACAAGGAGCTGGCCGAAGGAGGCGTAGCAGGCGTCATCGTGCAGCAGCCCAACTACTTCGGCATCGTCGAGGACTACACGGGCATTGCTGATGCCGTGCATGAGCAGAAGGGTATCTTCGTCATCAATGCCAATCCCAGCGACCTCGCCATCCTGAAAACGCCGGGTGAATGGGGAGCTGACGTGGCTGTCGGCGAAGGCCAGAGCCTCGGCATTCCCATGACCTTCGGTGGTCCTGGTGTAGGCTTCATGGCATGCACCGAGAAGCTTATCCGCAAGATGCCAGGCCGTATTGTAGGCCAGACCTTCGACAACCGCGGCCAGCGTGCCTTCGTGCTGACACTCCAAGCTCGCGAACAGCACATCCGTCGCCAGAAAGCAACCTCTAATATCTGTTCCAACCAGAGTCTCATGGCGCTCTACGTGACCATCTACCTCAGCCTCATGGGCAAGGAAGGCCTGCGGGAAGTTGCCGAGATGAGCTATGCCGGTGCCCACAGCCTCTGCGACAAGCTCCTCGCTACAGGCAAGTTCCAACTCACCTTCCCCGGTCAACCCTTCTTCAACGAGTTCTGTGTTGACTACGACGGCGACATCGATGCCTTGCTCGAAGAAGCCACTGACTGCGGCTATCTTGCTGGCGTGAAGGTAGGAGAGAAGACTCTCATGCTGGCCGTCACTGAACAACGCACACCCGAAGAGATAGACGAGCTCTGCGAAATCATTGCAAAATAAGAAAATCAAAACACATTTCAGATATTTTTTCGCATATGAAAAAGAAGTTAATAGTTCCTTTTGTCGCAGTCCTGTTATTAGGCATATACATTTATTCCATTAGTTCTGTCCATGCATATAACTGGAAACAAACTTCTGGGGGAAGTGCAGGAGACTTTTTATATTTTGGAGAAGCATCCTCTTATAGGCTTTGTGGCCCCATATTATATAAAGACAAGGAAAGAAAAGGAATAATTATTCTTCATATATCTGATAGGTTAATAATCTATTCTTTTATAGATAAGGAAATTGGATACTATATGTCAATTTGAAATGTCAGGAAAGTGTTAATCATGGATTCGCTTATTACCTTTGCAAAGAACAACTTTGACTTGATAACTCTACTCATTGGCGTTTTAGGCGTAGTGATTAGTTTTATCTCCGTCATTTATGAGGTGAGAAAGCGAAAACGTAACAGCAAGATACAATGAACAGAACATTATACGGAAACCTGATCTTCGAACTTTCGAAGAAAGGACGCAAAGGCTACTCACTGCCACAGGACTACGACCGCACACACACTACAGCCGAGCTGCCAGAGGCTCTACGCCGCAAGGACGCCGCCCGTCTGCCTGAATGCGACGAGCTGACGGTAGTGCGTCATTATACGAATCTCAGCCACAACAACTTCGGCGTGAACGACGGCTTCTACCCACTCGGCTCCTGCACGATGAAGTATAACCCCGTCATCAACGAGGAGATAGCCGCCATGAAGGCTTTCGCCGGTTTGCATCCCCTGCAGCCTGCAGAGACCTGCCAAGGCGCTCTCGAAGTCTATTACAACCTCCAGCAGTCACTCGCCGAACTGGCCGGCCTCAGCGAGTTCACCCTGAATCCCTGTGCCGGAGCCCATGGGGAACTGACCGGCCTGATGGTCATCCGAGCCTATCACGAGGCGATGGAAAATAGGAAAATAAGAAATGAAGAAATGAAGAAAGATGAAGCGCCAGCCTCTTCTTATTCTCTTAATCTCACATTTTCTAATTCTCAAAGAACCAAGGTCCTCATCCCCGATTCAGCCCATGGCACCAACCCCGCCTCCGCCGCTGTCTGCGGTCTTGAGGTCGTGGAGGTGAAGAGCCTGGCCGACGGCACTGTTGATGTTGAGCACCTGCGCCAACTCCTCGACGAGATGGGCAATCAGGTGGCTGCCATGATGATGACCAACCCCAACACCCTCGGCATCTTCGAGCCCCGCGTGCTGGAGATTACAGAGATGGTGCACAAGGCCGGTGGCCTGATGTACTACGACGGTGCTAACCTCAACGCCCTCCTCGGCGAATGCCGCCCGGGCGATATGGGCTTTGACGTCATGCACATCAACCTCCACAAGACATTCTCCACGCCTCACGGTGGTGGTGGTCCCGGCAGCGGCCCCGTCGGTGTTCGCAAAGGCTTGGAGCAGTTCCTGCCCACACCTCGCGTCAAGATGGAGCCCCCCCATACGGCCCCCGAGGGGGCTTCGGAACCCATGTTCACCATTGACTTCGGTAACGTGTCCTCCTCGGGGGACGAAGGGGGGGCCACCGCCACCAGCGCCCTCGGCTCCGTCGGCAGCTTCTTCGGCAACTACGGCGTCATGCTCAAGGCCTATGCCTACATCCTCAGCCTCGGCCACGAATATGTAAAGCAAGTAGGTCCCTTGGCCACTTTGAACGCCAATTATATTAAGGAACGCCTGCGCGATGACTACCTGCTGCCCATCGGCGGCCTGTGTAAGCACGAAGTGGTGTTCGACGGCCTCGTGGACAAGAGCACGGGCGTAACCACCATGGATGTGGCCAAGCGCCTGCTCGACTACGGCTATCACGCTCCCACAATCTACTTCCCCCTCCTCTTCCATGAGTCCCTCATGATTGAGCCCACGGAGAACGAGAGCAAGGAGACCATCGATGCCTTCATCGACGTTATGCACAAGATTGCAGCCGAAGCCAAGACCGACCCCGAGCTGGTCAAGACCGCACCCCACAACACCCCCATTGGTCGTGTAGACGACGTGCTGGCCGCCAAACAGCCCGTAACAACCTATTGGAGAACTCTCGAATGTTGACACATTAGAAGGCAAGAATGACCTAGGTCACGGTGAGAGGTGAAAGCCGCTTCGCAGCGGTTAGTATTTACCTCTCATCGCGACAAAGGCGCTCTAACCGTTGCAAAGCAACTCTAACCCTTAACCGCGCCGAAGGCGCTCAAAACTTCATGTCATCTCTCATCATCATCGGTGCAGGCCCTGGAGGCTATAAGACCGCCCTTCATGCTGCCAAGCATGGTCTCAAGGTAACCATATTTGAAGCCGGACACGTTGGAGGCACATGCCTCAATGTTGGCTGTATACCCACTAAGACCTACGTCCACTCGGCCTCCTTTGCCGAAGCCGTCGAACGCCAGCCTCAAGTGGTGGAACAGTTGCGCGGTGGAGTTGAAACACTCCTCTCCCACCCCAACATTACCCTCGTCCGTGAGCGTGCTTCGTTTGTTGATGCCCACACAGTGGAAACGCCCAGTGGTCAGCGCTATACAGCCGAAAACATCATCATCGCCACCGGCTCCTCAACCAAGTATATCCCTGTTGAAGGCGTGGATAGCCCTTACGTAGTAGATTCCACTGGCCTGCTCGCTCTCAAGGAACTTCCCAAGCGCCTCTGCATCATTGGTGCAGGAGTCATCGGCATGGAGTTTGCCAGCGTCTTCAACCGTTTCGGTTCTGAGGTGACGGTAGTGGAGTTTCTGAAGGAATGTCTGCCTGCCATCGACAGCGACATCGCCAAACGACTGCGTAAGCAGATGGAGAAGCAAGGCATCAAGTTCTATATGGGAGCAGGGGTGAAAAGCCTCTCCCCAGCCACTGTGCCCGACGGGTCACCGACGGGTTCCATTTCCGTCACCTTCGAGCAAAAGGGCAAGGAACTCTCCGTCGAAGCTGACGTCGTGCTGATGGCCACAGGTCGTAAGCCCAACACCGAAGGTCTGAATCTCGAAGCCCTCGGCATCACCTTGGAACGCAACGGCGCCATCCCTGTCAACGAGCATTTCGAAATTGAAAATTGCAAATCGTCAAATTGTAAATGTTATGCCATCGGCGATGTCAATGGTCGCCAGATGTTAGCCCATGCAGCAGAGTACCAGGGTCTTCACGTTGTGAACCACATCCTTGGTATCGAAGACCACATCCGTTTCGATGTCATGCCCGCTGCCATATTCACGACACCTGAAGCAGCCTGCGTAGGGCCGTCTGAAGACCAACTGAAAGAGGCTGCCGTGCCCTTCGAGTGCCATAAAGCCTTCTTCCGTGCCAATGGAAAGGCACTCGCCATGGGCGAGACAGAGGGAATGGTAAAGCTCTGCTGTGAGCCCAATGAAGGACGTCTGCTCAGCTGCCATGCCTATGGTGCCCATGCTGCCGACCTCGTTCAGGAAGCCACTGCTTACATCACCCTTGGTGCCACCCTCAGTCAGCTACGCGAGACGGTGCATATCCACCCCACCCTCTCCGAAATTCTTATCGAAACGAACTAACGCAATCAACAATACCTAACCAAGCCAAAGACAGACTTATGTCAGAGCAAAACCTACCTACCATTGAAGAAGTTTTTGCATGGATGCGAAAACTCTACGACGAGAGCTACTCGGGTTTAACTAAACTTGAGAAAGGCGAACAGCATATGTATGGCACGATGGTTACTACGCCAAGTGACAAGAAATTCATAGTGCGTATGCTGGATGAAACGAGCCAGATTCGCGACACTCAGAAGTTGGCTCGTCGTGTGAAAGAGCTTATCGATCAATACGGTATCCCTAAGTTCCTCGACACCACAGACCACGCCCTCTTTTGGATGTACCAAAAGTTCGCCTACTTACCTCTTTTCAACTGGGCTGCCGTGCCCATCATCAAATGGCGACTGCGCCGCGACACCAGCCGTGTCATTATCAACGCAGCACGGCCCAGCCTCACTGAGCACTTGGCTACGCGTTTCGACCAGAACATCGGCCAGAACGTCAACTTATTGGGCGAGGTTGTATTAGGTAACGAAGAGGCTGAGAAACGTTATCAATCATATCTTGAAGCTCTGAAGGAGCCTGACATCAACTATATCTCGGTTAAAATCTCAGGCATATACGCACAGACACACGCGCTGAACTATAAGGAGTGTTTCCCTGAGTTGGTGCGCCGTATGTCCGAACTTTATCAGACAGCCATTGACTATCCTTACACCGACCCCGACGGCGTGACTAAACCCAAGTTCATCAACTTGGATATGGAAGAGTATAAAGACGCTCACTTGACGATGAAGCTCTTCAAGGACGTACTCTCGCTGCCACAGTTCAAGAACTACGAGGCTGGCATCGTGGTCCAGGCATACCTGCCAGACGCTTGGGGTTTCCAGAGCGAACTTTTGGAATTCGCCCGCAAACGCGTGGAGGAAGGTGGAGCGCCTATAAAGATGCGCATTGTGAAAGGTTGTAACCTCGATATGGAGAACATCGTCAGCGACCTACGCGGATGGCCTAATCCCGTTCGTAAGAGCAAGACGGAGGTGGATGCCAACTATCTGCATATCATTGAGCGCGGCCTCAAACCTGAGAACGCTCGTGTGCTGCACATCGGTATGGCTTCGCACAACCTGTTCACCATATCGTATGCCTACCTGCTCACGCAGATGTACCAAACGCCGAAGGACTGTTTCTGCTTTGAAATGCTCGAGGGCATGGCCAACCATGTATGGCGCGCACAGCGTAAACTGGGCAACCATGTCATCTTGTACACGCCCGTAGTGAAGAAGGAACACTTCCTCAATGCCATCAGCTACTTGGTTCGCCGCATGGACGAGAACACAGCGCCCGACAACTTCCTGACGCACTCCTTCTCACTCAAACCTGACACGCCCGAATGGCACAACCTGCAACAGCAGTTTATCGATGCCTACAATATGAAAGACCACCTCGACCACACGCCTACTCGCACGCAGGACCGCAATAAGCCCTACGTTGGTCAGGAACCGCAGGACGAGATGATCAACGAACCGGATACCGACTTCGACCGTTTCTGCAATCAGCAGTGGGTTGAGAAGATTTTCGCTAAATGGAAGTCAGCAGGCTTACCAGCCGAGAACAAAGCTCAGTGGGGCGATTGGAAACCGGGCGATCTACTGCCCACTCAGATTGGCGCAGAACTGGTCTACAACGACGACCATGTACGTTACTTCGACCGCTCTCAAGAGGGCGACGTGCTGGTGTGTGAGATGAGCCGTGCTGACAAGGCTCAAACCGAGCAGATACTGGCCACTGCTGAAGCCGACGCAGGTCATTGGCGCGAGACGACCATCGAGGAACGCCATCAGACGATGTATCGCGCCGCAAATATCCTCGGACAAATGCGCGGTGACCTCTGCGGTTCGATGTGTGCCATCACGGGCAAGACCATCGAGGAGGCTGACGTTGAGGTGTCCGAGGCTATCGATTACTGCCGCTTCTACACCACGACAATGAAAAAACTGGCTGCTCTGCCAGACATCAAGATAAAGGCTAAGGGCACAGTGCTCGTACTCTCGCCATGGAACTTCCCCTGCGCCATTCCCTGCGGAGGTGTCGTAGCCGCTTTGGCATCTGGCAACACATGTATCCTCAAGCCAGCCACCGTGGCTGCCCCTGTGGCATGGCTCTTCGCCCGTGCCTTCTGGGAAGCCGGCGTGCCCAAGGAAGCGCTGCAGGTCATCATTACCGACCGCGAGGCCACACCGCTGCTGACCTCTTCGCCTATCGTTAAGCATATCATACTTACCGGTGGCACAGAGACAGCACAGGCCATAGCCCATGCCAACCCACGCAAACCGCTCAGCGCCGAGACAGGCGGCAAGAATGTCATCATTCTCTCAGCCAAGGGCGACCGCGACCATGCCATCATGAACGCATGTCGCTCGGCCTTCGGCAATGCCGGTCAGAAGTGCTCGGCCTGCTCACTGCTTCTCGTCGAGCGCTCTGTCTACGAGAATCCTGAGTTCTTTGAGAAACTTAAGGACTGCGCATCATCACTCAAGGTTGGCGGCGTCTGGAACGCCGGCAACATCGTCGGCCCAATGATCACCAACAAAAACGACAAGCTGGAGCAGGCCTTCAAGCTGGAGCCCGGCGAACGTTGGCTCATCGCCCCTGAGTTCGTTGACAAGAAGAAGTACATACTTCGCCCGACCATCAAAGTCGACGTAAAGCCCGAGTCCTTCACATTCCGTACCGAGCTCTTTGCCCCCCTGCTGGCCCTAGCACCCTACGACACCCTTGAGCAGGCTGTCAACCTTGTCAACGGCCTCGACTACGGCCTCACCTCAGGCCTGCAGTCGCTCGATGAGCAGGAGCAGCGCTACTGGAAGAACCATATCCAGGCGGGTAACCTCTACATCAACCGTGGCATCACAGGTGCCGTGGTCAACCGTCAGCCCTTCGGCGGTATGAAACTGTCGGCCTTCGGCCCCGGGCTGAAGGCAGGCGGCCCCAACTATGTGGCACAGTTCATGGATATTACCGATAGCGAAGGTTGCACTACAGACTACTCTACTTCTTATGCCGAATGGTATGAGCTTGAGTTCCGTCACGCCCGCAACATACAGCCCAAGATACGCGGCGAACAGAACGTATTCCGCTATCTGCCCCTTGCAGGTGGCATGGTTCTCCGTCTGTTTGGCGATGAGACGAAGGAACAAGTGGAAATGGTTTGTCTTGCAGCCAAGACCGTAGGCACGCCACTCACCATTTCCGCAGAGGAAGGCAATCCTTTGTTGGAAAAACTGACGTGCGCCGTAAAACTCGAAAGCCTCGACAAGTTCTGCGCATCCATAAAGAACTATGAGCGCATACGCACTATCTCGGCTAATGTTCCCGACGCGCTGTTTGCAGCTGCAGCCGCTGCCGATATGTATATCGCTCAGGCTAAGCCTGTGCACGATGGTCGTATCGAACTGGCTCACTACATCAAGGAGCAGTCCATCTCGAACGAATATCATCGTTATGGTTCACAGATTGAGGTGCCCGAAATAGAATAACATCAAACATTTTCATCAACGTAAACAAGCAACAAGTGCCCGACGGGCTCCCGTCGGGCACATTAATTAAACAACCAATTAACAACACAAACCAAAATGATCAGTTTCATCATCAGTCTAGTAGCATTGATCCTCGGCTACATGCTTTACAGCCGTGTTGCAGAGCGTGTGTTTGGCCCCGATGACCGTCCAACGCCAGCCCTTCGCCGTGCCGACAAGGTTGACTACATTGTCATGCCCGGTTGGCGTATTTTCATGATACAATTTCTGAACATTGCCGGCACCGGCCCCATCTTCGGCGCCATCATGGGTATGTGGTTCGGCCCGTCGGCATATCTATGGATTGTCCTCGGATGTATCTTCGGCGGAGCCGTTCACGACTACATAAGCGGTATGTTGTCTCTTCGCCACGACGGCTGCGGACAGGCTGAACTCACAGGCCTGTACCTGGGTTCCACCGCCCGCAAGGCCATGATCGTTTTCACCATGCTGATGATGGTCCTCGTCGGCGCCTTCTTCGTCTACTGCCCCGCCATCATCCTTGCAGGCATCTGGGGCGAGAAGATGATGTGGGTAGCTATCATTTTCCTCTACTACGTTGCCACCACCGTGATGCCCATAGACAAAGTCATCGGGCGCGTATATCCTCTTTTCGCACTTTCGATGCTATTCATGGTCGTAGCCCTCGGCATCGTGCTCTGCATCAAGCACCCCGTGCTGCCAGAGGTGTGGGATGGTCTTGGCAACATGGGGGCTGTGCGTTTAGGGCTCAAGCAGCCACTCTTCCCTGCCCTTTTCGTCACCATAGCCTGTGGTGCTGTAAGCGGTTTCCATGCCACCCAGTCGCCCATGATGGCTCGCTGCATGCAGAGCGAGCGCCAAGGACGCCCCATCTTCTACGGAGCCATGATCACCGAGGGCATAGTAGCTCTTGTCTGGGCCACTATCTCCAGCTATTTCTTCTTTGCCGATGGTTGGCGCGAGGTATGCTCGTCTGAGCTTATTGCAAAGTTTGAAGCCACAGGGCTCACTCTGATACAACACTTCGACGCACCTACCGTCGTCAACATCGTCTGCGCCAGCTGGCTTGGCACCTTCGGCAGCATCCTCGCGTTGCTTGGCATCGTGGCTGCCCCGATTACCACTGGCGGCAGTTCATTCCGCTCCGCGCGCCTGATTCTTGCCGAGGCCTTCCATCTCAACCAAAGTTCCAAGCGCGCGCGCCTGCTGCTGAGCCTGCCTGTGTTTGCAGTGGGCATTGCACTACTGGCTTGGCAGATAGGTAATCCGTCGGGCTTTAGCACTGTGTGGCAATACGTAGCCTGGGGCACTCAGCTGATGGCTGCTGTAACCCTATGGGTCTGCACCGTGTATCTATACAAAGAGCACAGGTGTTACTGGTTGACGCTCATTCCAGCCATCTTCATGACTGTTGTGGTCAGCGACTTCCTTCTCGTTTCACCCACTACGTTCGGCCTGCCGTACACGCCATCGCTCATAGTGGCTATTGCCATAGCCTTGGCTGCCTTGGCACGCTTCATCTGGTGGGCACGTTATGCACGGAAATAAATCATTAGCATCAGCATATGAAACAGCGTCAACTTCTTTTCTTGTTTCTCGCAAGTCTCCTCTCTTCAGTCGCCGTATTGGCTGAGGAAGCCAAGTTCCACATCAGTTTGAAGCAGCCTGGCAACCTGTCCACGACCTATGAGTTGCACCAGCAAGGCCCACAACTCGTTGCCGATAAGAAAATACCTATTATCATCACCAAAGAGCTCTCCAGTACCGGTAATCATCAGATGCTTACCTTAACCCTTACTGCCCTTGAGCGTGTGTACTATAATATAGGGGTATTGCTACCTACGTCCTTCGCCACAGATCAGTGCGAGTTTTACCTACCAGGTTTCTGGTACCACAAGAACCTACGTTCTCCGCGCGAAGCACCTTCATTCCACACCTCACGCGACTGGACCTTCCGCGAGGATCGGCTCTCCTCGCCTCTGACAAGCGTCTACGATAGTTCAACAGGGCAGACCGTCTGTGTACTGCGCATGTTGGATGCTCCTGCCGAAGCTCTTACCACACATATAGAAGGCGAAGTAATCCTTTCCGGCCAATCATCAATAGGTTACCTCGGTTTCGAGGGCAGCAGCGGGAAGGCCAGTCTCGCTTTCGGCTATCCCTACCAAGAGACTCCCCGTCGATACATCCGAAAGTTACAACTGACCCCTGCTATCTGTGCATTTGCCCGCCTCGAGAAGGGTGAGAGCAAGACTCTGCGATGGATTATTAGCCAGTCCAAGGCCGAAGATTTCGGTCAGCATGTGGCACAGGCTTGGCAGTTATGCGTAGACGAACTGCGCCCAGAGCCCGTCATCCCGCTCTACACGCCTGACCAGATGAAAGCAGGTCTTGCCAACTATTTCCGCATGGCCTACGTTGACAAGTACCCCATCAAGTATCACTCGGGCCACACCTTGCGATGTGACGACTGCAAGCCCTTCCCCTCTGCACAGCTCGGATTCTGCGGTCGCACTATCCTCAATGGTTTCAACTCCATAGAATATGGAGAGCAGACAGGCGAACAGCGACTCGTAGAAACGGGACAAGCTATCCTCGACAGCTACCTTGAAAACGGTTTCACCGAGGCTGGTTACTTAAAGGACGAACTGCTTCTCGACCGACCTATTCCAGCCGACAAAGACATAGTCCATAGCATACGACAACAGAGCGAGGGCGTCTATGCTGTGCTTCACTACCTCCGTTACGAGAAGCTGCACGGCCGCAAGCACAATGCTTGGGAAAAGAAGATTCGCACTTTGCTCAATCGCATGCTTGAACTGCAGAAGCCTGATGGCAGTTTCCCGCGCAAATACCGCGACGACCATAGCGATGTGGACGCCTCGGCAGGCAGCACGCCAAGTGCCACCAGCACACTCGTCATGGGCTATAAATACTTTGGCGATAAGCGTTACCTCACAGCTGCCAAGCGCACCGTGGACTATCTTGAGAAAAACATCATTGCCCCATCTGATTATTTCTCATCAACGCTCGATGCCAACTGTGAGGACAAGGAGGCTGCAATCAGTGCCGTTACCGCCACATACTACATGGCGATGGTCACAAAAAAAGCCGAGCGCCAACATTATATCGACCTCTGCCAGAAAGCGACTTATTTCGCCCTCTCATGGTACTACCTTTGGGACGTTCCTTTCGCTCAAGGTCAGATGCTCGGAGATCTTGGTTTCCATAGTCGCGGTTGGGGTAATGTTAGTGTCGAGAACAACCACATCGATGTTTTCGTTTTCGAGCTGGCACATATCGCTCGCTGGCTATCAAGTGTAACCAACGAACAACGCTTTGCCAAGGTTTGCGACATCATTGAGTCTAGCCTTAACCAGCTCCTGCCTACACCTGAGCGCCTATGCGGAATTGGAGTGCCTGGTTTCAATCCCGAGGTCGTACAGCACACAACCTGGGACTACGGACGCAACGGAAAAGGTTTCTACAACGATATCTTTGCGCCAGGCTGGACAATTGCATCACTTTGGGAACTTTATTCACCCAACCGTACACACGATTTTCTCGTACATTAATAATTATTCTAAGATAGGATCAGTATTATAAAAGGAACTGATGAGCCACGATACTATCATCATTCGCGGTGCGCGCGAGAACAACCTTAAGGACATTTCCTTAGAGATTCCCAAGCACCAAATCACGGTATTCACAGGCGTCAGCGGCTCAGGCAAGAGTTCGCTGGTGCTTGACACCATTGCAGCTAAGTCGCGTCGCGAGTTGAATGATACCTTTCCCACATTCGTACAGCAGTACCTACCCAAGTACGGCCGTCCTCATGTGGACGCCATCGAGAATCTGCCCATAGCCATTGTCATAGACCAGAAGAAGCCCGCCAACAATTCACGTTCCACCGTTGGCACATACACCGACATCGCCGCATTGCTACGCCTGCTGTTCTCACGCGTAGGACAGCCTTTCGTCGGTTATGCCGAATCATTCAGTTTCAACCACCCTGAAGGCAGCTGTCCGCGCTGCAACGGATTAGGTGAAATCCGCGAACTGGATATCCACAAACTTGTGGACTTCGACAAGAGCCTCAACGATGAAGACACCATCCACTATATCGCTTTCGGGAAGGGCGGTTGGCGATGGATCCGCTATGCTCATAGTGGGCTCTTCGACCTTGACAAGAAAATCAAGGACTATTCTCCTGAGGAACTGGACCTCTTCCTCAACAGCCCTCAGATACGCCTTAAGAACCCACCTGCCAATTGGCCGAAGACGGCCAAGTACGAGGGGTTGATTCCACGTATGTACCGCAGCATTATCAACAGCGAGGAAGGGTTGTTGCACGCAGCCGTACTTAACCCGATGTTGCGTATGGGCACCTGTCCTGATTGTGGTGGCTCGCGACTTTGCAAAAGAGTGCTTCAGTGCAGAATACAACTTTTGAATATTGCCGAAGCCTCAGCCTTGAGCATCACGTGCCTGAACCGTTGGATTCAAGACATCGAGTCACCACTGGCTGCAGACCTCAAGACTGCCATCAGCGCACGTCTGACTGCTTTGGAGGAGATTGGGTTGGGATACCTAAGCCTCGACCGCGCTGTTGGCACGCTCTCCGGAGGCGAAGCACAACGCTGTAAGATAGCCAAATACATAAATTCGTCGCTCTCCGACGTGCTGTACATCTTAGACGAGCCCAGCGTTGGACTGCACAACCGAGATATTGAGTTAATGAAGCATAGTGTGCGACGCCTACGCGATGCGGGCAACACAGTCCTTCTTGTAGAGCATCACCGCGAGATGATAGGTATAGCCGATCACATTGTAGACATGGGACCCGGTCCTGGTATCGACGGTGGCAGAATTGTGTTCCAAGGAACCTACGAAGAATTATTGAAGAGCAGCACTGCTACAGGAGAGGCTTTGAAAAAAGTGAAAAATGAAAGAGTGAACTTTCGGAGCAGCGAGTGTAATCAAGCGTCCTTGAATAGCCGAGTCGTGACGAAAGTCAGCAAAGCTAAAAGTGAAAAATACGAGTTAAATGATTCTGCTGAAACTAATTCTTATTCTTCTCATGAAGGCGGAACAGACCATCTATCATTATTTACTCTGAAAAACGCTACGCTTCACAACCTGCGCAATATCACAGTAGACTTGCCGTTACACAGCCTCACCGTAATAGCAGGCGTTGCAGGATCGGGCAAGAGCTCTCTTATGGAATGCTTCCGCCGCACCTATCCTGAGCCTCAAGACATTATATACATCAGCCAGAAGGACATCGGTGTCAGTCTGCGCTCCACCCCTGGCACGTACATGGACGTAGCCTCGGACATACGCAAAATCTTTGCTCGCAAACATAAGTTGAAAGAGAGTTATTTTACCTTCAATGGTGCCGGAGCATGCCCCGTGTGCGGTGGCAAGGGTGTCATCATCAGTGAAATGGCTTTTATGGATAATATCGAAACTGTATGCGATGCTTGCGGCGGTCTTAGGTTTAATAAGGAGGCGCTGGGGTATAGAATAGAAGCCCCTAATCCTCGGAAGGGTGAAGAACCAACCAGCTTGCCTATGTCCCTCGCCGCGGGACCACAGGGGGCTATAAATATTGCCGAGGTTTTTGACTTAAGTGTACGTCTTGCCAGCAATTTCTTTCGCGGCACTGTAATCGAGGAAAAGTTAAGGCCGTTAATGCGCGTAGGCCTTGGATACCTGCACCTCAACCAGGCTCTCTCCACCCTGTCGGGTGGCGAGCTCCAGCGATTAAAGATGGCGTCGCAACTGGGCGAGCGAGGAAAGATATTCATAATCGACGAACCCACCGATGGTCTTCACCTGAAAGATATAAGTCGCATCATCAACCTCTTCCACGAACTCGTAGCTGAAGGCAACAGCGTCTTTGTCATCGAGCATAATACCGATGTAATACGTGCTGCCGACCATATAATAGAGCTCGGTCCAGGTGCCGGCGAGAAGGGCGGTCAGATAATCTTTGAAGGCACGCCCGCGCAGATGAAGGCATGTGCTAAATCTATTACTGCCCCATACCTATAATCCCCCCACTTCTTATGTCACACCTATTACATCTTATATAATAATACATCACTAAACATGCATCGTCTTCCACTTCTCGTTCGTATTGTAATAGCTATCGCCTTAGGCGTTCTCCTCGGACGCCTGTTGCCTGAATGGTTTGTAGCCATCTTCACTACATTCAATGCCCTATTCTCGGCTTTGTTGAAGTTCATCATTCCGCTAATTATCCTTGGGTTGGTAATGCCCGCCATAGCCGATATAGGCCGTTCGGCAGGGCGTATGCTACTGATTACTGTAGCTATAGCCTATGGTAGCACGGTGCTGTCCGGTCTGTTTTCATACGGCATTTCAAGCACGGTATTTCCACACCTCATCACACCAGCCACATCTGTTGCAGCTTTCGAAACGGGCAAAAGCATCATAGAACCATATTTTACCATCGCCGTGCCGCCAATCTTCGATGTTATGAGCGCACTGGTGCTGGCATTCATCGGAGGCATAGGTATGGCCTACATTTCCTTACCACGCTTTCACGAGCTCGCACACGAGTTCAAGGTTTTGGTAGAGAAGACTATAGCCGCAGTCATCATACCACTGTTGCCGCTATACATCTTCGGCATCTTCTTGGATATGACACGCACTGGGCAAGCCTGGCACATCATGGTGACCTTTGCTGCAATCATAGGCGTGATATTCGCCATGCACATAGCCCTGTTACTAACGCAGTATTGCATCGCCGGCATCATCGTCCGCCGCAATCCCTTGCGTCTGCTGGCCACCATGCTGCCCGCATATTTCACGGCTCTGGGCACCAGCAGCTCGGCTGCTACCATACCCGTAACCCTACGCCAAGCCATCAAGATGGGTGTGAGCGAAGACATCGCCGGTTTCTCCATTCCTTTGTGTGCGACCATACACATGAGCGGCTCATGCATGAAGATAACAGCCTGCGCCGTAGCCCTGATGCTAATGCAGAGCATTCCGTTCACCACACCGATGTTTGTCGGCTTCGTCATGATGCTCGCTATCATTATGGTAGCATCACCCGGTGTGCCTGGTGGAGCCATTATGGCCGCGCTGGGCGTACTATCGTCTATGCTGGGGTTCGGCGAACAGGATTGTGCTTTGATGATTGCCCTTTACATTGCCATGGACAGCTTCGGCACTGCCTGTAATGTTACTGGCGATGGTGCCATAGCCTTGGTCGTGAACCGCTTGCGCCCCACCGGCTCAACAGCATCAATTAGCTAATAAATGTTAAGGTTTTACCTAAATCGATACAACTTATTGAAAAAGTTCGTATAATTACGCAGATTTTTAATCAAAACCCTACGATTATGAAACATTTTTCACTCCTTCTGTTAGCTTTAACAGCCTTATTTACACCTATTTCCGCACAAACTGTGCGCACAAAGTACCTGAGCACAAGTTCACAGACTCTTAACGTAAGTGAACTGCAGAAAACTGACCAGTCCGTACAGCTTAGCCGTATACTGTTCGCAGGCTACAATTCCATTTGTCTGCCTATGACTCTTAGCGCTGCTCAGTTGCAGGAAGCTGCCCCTGATGTTCGCGTTGAGCGCTTCACGGGCATGCGTCAGGAGGGCGACGCGCTGAACCTCTTATTTGTAGACTGCACCGACGAAGGTATCGAGGCTGGTGTGCCTTATCTTATCTTCTCGCCCAAAATGCAGTACCTGCGCGCCTACAGCACGAAAGCCGATGGCGTGAGCACACAGCTTCGCAATGTCACCATGAGCGATGCCGCCGGCAACCGCATAACCTTCGGCAGCCGTTGGGAATCAGTGCAGAGCATAGGTCGTTATGGTATCCCCGCCAAGCAGGAAACCGAAGTGCTTGAAAGCATTCTCACACGCACCGATGGCGAACAGACCTTCCTGCCTACACGCTGTGGCTTCGACTGGGAAGCGCAGGCTCCTACGGCTACCAAGCTCCTCATCAAGCATGTAGCAACGGCAGATGCCGACCGCATTGCCAACCTCAAGGCCAGCAATGATATCGTCGACATCTACGACACCTCCGGTCAGCTCGTTCGCAAGAATGTCCGTACCGGCGAAGCTCTCAAGAGCCTGCCACGAGGCATCTACGTGATTGGTTCTGATAAAGTAGTAGTGAAATAGTTACGACAACGGCCCGCGATTGCGGGCCGTTTTTCTTTTATAGTTCTATCTGATACTTGGACAGCAGGTCATACAATTTCTGCTGCGTTTGTTCACGGAAGCGCTGCGAAGCGGGTGAATCAGGATCCTCGGGGCGATGCTGCAGGGCTTTCCTGATAGGTTCAAAATCGAATAGGTAACGACGTGCCTCATTATCAAGGCAGTGCTCGGTAAATCGTTCCCAAATATATTCGATAGCCTGCTCCGACGGATGCAACATGTCCGAGCCATAGAAACGGTAGTCGCGTAGCTCGTCAAGCACTATCTCATAAGCCGGGAAATAACAAACTTGCTCAGGACGCTTTCTGCAAAGCTCATCAACTGCAAGCAACAGTGTAGCCTTCGACAGTCGGCTCTCATGAAAACCATACTTTGAATAGCGATAAGGCGACACCGTGAGAACTACTTGAGCACGGGGGAACAGACTGCACACCTTATCCAATGCCTTTACGCACTCCTCTATACTCATCTCCTGCTCGCTAAACTCGGCCTGCGGACGTTTGTGACAGTTGCCAACAACCATCTCAGCTGAATTTCTGACATAATACCGATCCGTTCCTAACGTAATAATTAATGTGTCGGGGTTCCACTCCACGAGTTTTCCCCTTGCCGACACCAAGCCTGCCTTACACGCCTCGCGCGATGAGGCATTGAACGAGCTGTCAGTAAGCCAGCAATGCCAACGGTGATCCTCATCTTCGAAATAGAGGTCATCGCTCAAGAGGTCTTGTCTAAACACCTCCAGAATACTTTGCGGATTATACAGCACGCCGAAGGGATTTACCAATGCAGGCAAACCACTCTCGCGCATCTTAGCTCCGACATGTTGAGCGAAGCATGAACCGATAAAGGCTATGCGGCTCCTAATAGTGACTGGTCGCAGAAGCGACGGTATTTCTACTTGAGTTTGCAGTTTCATTGCTGCAAAGATACATATTATTAGTGAGGAAGTGAAAGAGAAACGGTAAAAAATGATGTAATCCCCAAAAACTTTAAGCTTTACGCTCAAACATATTCGCTTTTTTTCAAAAAAGGAGTCCATACTTTAAACTTTTATGTACCTTTGCACCGAAAAACTAACAATAGGATGGTTCAAGACTCAAAAGATTATCCTCTCTTAGAGCATATCGATACTCCCGAACAACTACGACAGCTACCTCTGGAACAGCTGCCACAGGTGTGCGACGAGCTACGACGCATGATCATCAACGAGGTGGCCGACAATCCCGGACACTTCGCTTCAAGTCTTGGCGTCGTGGAACTAACGGTGGCTCTACATTACGTTTACAATACACCCTACGACCGCATACTATGGGATGTGGGCCATCAGGCCTACGGGCACAAAATCCTTACAGGCCGCCGCGATGCCTTCGCCACAAATCGTAGGTTCGGAGGTATAAAGCCATTCCCCTCACCCGAGGAAAGCGAGTATGATGCATTCACCGCAGGGCATGCGTCAAACAGCATAAGTGCCGCTCTCGGCATGGCTTTGGCTGCAAAGGCTCACGACGAGACCGACCGCCACGTTGTGGCCGTCATTGGAGATGGTGCCATGAGTGGAGGACTGGCCTTCGAAGGCCTCAACAACGCAGCCAACACGCCCAACGATGTACTCATCATCCTCAACGACAACAACATGAGCATTGACCGCAGCGTAGGAGGAATGAAGAGCTTGCTGCATAAGCTTCAGACCAATCCAATCTACAACCGCCTCCGTTACAAGGCTTCGCAAAAGCTGCTTTCATGGGGATGGATGAGTGAAGCGCGCAAGAAAAGCATACTGCGTTTCAACAATTCGTTGAAGAGTTTCCTCAACCACCAGCAGAATATGTTCGAGGGTATGGATATCCGCTATTTCGGACCCGCCGACGGGCACGACGTGATCGACCTCGTCAAAACGCTGCGCATCATCAAGGATATGTCAGGGCCTAAGCTCCTGCACATTCACACCATTAAAGGAAAGGGATTTGAACCGGCTGAGCAAGGTGGAGCACTATGGCACGCGCCGGGTAAGTTCGACCCCCATACGGGAGCCCTAATACGCAGCGACGAAAGTGGTCTGCCGCCTAAGTTCCAGGATGTATTCGGTCACACATTATTAGAACTCGCGCGCGTAAACCAGCGTATAGTGGGCGTCACACCGGCAATGCCTACTGGCTGCTCTATGAACATCATGATGGAGGCCATGCCTGAACGCGCTTACGACGTAGGCATCGCCGAGGGACATGCCGTGACATTCTCGGCAGGCATGGCTAAGGATGGTCTTGTACCTTTCTGCAACATATACAGTTCTTTCGCCCAGCGCGCTTTCGACAATATCATTCACGATGTGTGTATCTCAAGGTTGAACGTAGTGCTCTGCCTCGACCGCGCCGGACTCGTGGGCGAGGACGGTCCCACACACCATGGGGCTTTCGACCTGGCATACCTTCGTCCTATACCAAATATCGTCGTTGCAGCGCCTATGGATGAGCACGAACTGCGTCACCTCATGTTCACAGCTCAACAGCCCGACTGCGGACCTTTTGCCATACGCTATCCTCGCGGACGCGGTTCTCAACCTGACTGGCAATGTCCTATGCATGCACTGCCTATAGGACGCGGACGCCGTCTTAAGGAAGGTACTGATGTTGCCGTCCTCACACTCGGACCCATCGGTGTCACGGCCTGCAAGGTCATACGTCAACTGCAAACCGAGAACCCCGATCTCTCCATAGCTCACTACGATATGCGCTACCTCAAGCCTCTCGACGACCTCCTCCTCACAGAGGCCGCCACTCGCTGCCAGCGTATCGTGACAATAGAGGATGGAGTACGAACGGGAGGATTCGGTTCTGCCGTCCTCGAATGGCTTGCCGACCACCGCATCAACCGCCCCGTCACTCGTCTCGGACTCCCTGACCGTTTCGTAGAACATGGTTCTATAACCGAACTACATCATTTATGTGGCTTAGATGCAGAAGGCATAAAGCGGGCCATTCTCCAATAACAGCTTTTTCTCCTTAATAGTAAAACACGGAAATATGAAGATCATCATAGCCGGAGCTGGGGCAGTAGGTTCACACCTCGCAGCTCTCCTCTCACAAGAGAACCACGACATAGTTCTCATCGATCCCGACGAGCAGAAACTCGCCACTGCAACCGATGGCCTCGATGTGATGACCCTCAACGTCTCACCCACAAGCATCAGCGGTCTCAAGGAAGCTGGCACTCAGCTGGCAGACCTCTTCATTGCCGTGACGCCCTCCGAGACAAGGAACATGACATGCTGTATGCTTGCTCATTCCCTTGGAGCAAAGAAGACCGTGGCCCGTATCGACAACGAGGAATACCTTGTGCCCAAAAACACAGAGTTCTTCACTCACATGGGTATAGGCTCCATGATTTATCCTGAAGTGCTCGCTGCACAGGAGATAGTTGACGGTGTCCGACGCTCATGGGTGAGGCAATGGTGGGAGGTACACGATGGAGCCCTCATCATACTAGGCATAAAGCTGCGCGAAGAGGCTGCAGCACTCTACGGACAAAAGCTCAAAGATCTCTGTCCTCCTGACGCACCTTACCATATCGTCGCCATCAAACGAGGCGACGACACCATCATCCCTGGCGGCTTCGATGAGCTCAAGCTTGGCGACATAGCTTATTTCATGACCAAGAAACTCAACGTGCCCAACATCCGTCAGCTCGTAGGCAAAGAGAGCTACCCTGATGTCAAGCGACTGATGATAATGGGTGGCGGAAGGATTGCCGTTCAGACTTGTCACCTACTGCCCGACTACATGGATGTCAAGCTCATTGAGCGCGACGCTGAACGTTGCCGTAAGCTTGCCGAGTTGCTCGAGAACGAGAACGTACTTATCATCAATGGCGATGGTCGCGACACACAACTGCTCAACGAAGAGGGCATACGCCAGACTCAGGCTTTCTGCGCTCTCACGCCCGACACCGAAACAAATATTCTCGCATGCCTGGCTGCCAAACGTATGGGAATACGAAAGACGGTGGCCCTCGTCGAGAATACCGAATACATCACCATGGCCGAGAAATTGGACATCGGCACCATCATCAACAAGAAAGCCATTGCAGCAAGTCGTATCTATCAGATGATGCTCGCAGCAGATGTCGCCAGCGTAAAGAGCCTGACCATTGCCGATGCCGATGTTGCCGAGTTCGATGCTGTTGAGGGAGCTCTCGTCACAAAGAAACCTGTCATGAAGCTAAACCTTCCCAAGGGCATTACCATTGGCGGCGTTGTACGCAATGGCGAGGGCATCCTCGTCAACGGTAGCACACAGATACAGCCTGGCGACCGCGTCGTAGTGTTCTCACGAACCGCCCTCTTCCATGACCTAGACCATTTCTTCCGCCGCCCCTCCAACCCCCTCACTTCCCTCTTCCATTAACCCCAACACTAATTAATCATCAATCATCGCTTCAATTGAGCTCCTTCAGCTACATTTAATTCATTAACTCGTCTAAATTAACAGACACTTTTAACCTCATCTAAATTATCAACATCTCAAATTAACCATGCTTTTCAACAACCATCGGAGCCACAAAGCCCAGCGTTTCAACATTGGCTCCCCTCGCACCACATTCCATCGTTTCTGCCGCCGTGGTTATGCCGCCTTCGCCAGCCTCCATCGCGAGGTAAGCATTGGCATTCTCACCGTGGCAACACTCGCCAGCGTCAACCTGCCCAAGGTTCAGGCCTCCAATGTTACCCTTTCCTCTTCTGATACCCGCGTCACAACACCCGAGGGCTCTCCTGAAGGCATCATAGACGAGCACGACCTCTCTACAGTATCCGTTACCGGCACTCTCTCACCGTTGGCTACTCTGCAATCTGCGCGCATTGTCAACACCATAACCTCGCAACAAATCCAGGCTGCGGCGGCGCAGACCATCAACGACATTCTTAAGTTAGCCGTCGGCGTTGACGTCCGACAACGAGGCGGCTTTGGTATTCAAACGGACATCTCCATCGATGGGGGCACCTTCGATCAGATTACGATCCTTCTTAATGGCGTCAACATCACCTCACCTCACACAGGCCATCTCGCGGCCGATTTCCCTGTAAGCCTTTCAGACATTGAGCGCATCGAGATTCTCGAAGGTGCAGCCTCACGAGTCTATGGCGCTTCTGCCTTTGGAGGGGCTATCAATATTGTCACAAAAAGTCCGCACCAATCTTATAAGGCATTGCTTTCCAATAAGAGCGGGAAACTCTTAACCTTGGACGCCGGAGCCCACGGCGGCAGCTACGCGACCTTCGGTGGCGATGCCCGATTGGCAATCAGCAAAGCAAGTACCTCTCTTGCAGAAGGAGTTTGGTGCGGTTCCCTGTCCGCCACCTATCAACGCTCCGATGGCGCTACCGTCAACTCAGACTTCAGTCGTGGCAACGCTTACCTGCGCAGCGTCTACGATGCGTCCGACTTCACCATCGACTTACAAGCCGGCTACAGCCAGAAGAGTTACGGAGCAAACACGTTCTATTCTGCGGCATATCCTAACCAGTATGAACGCAACACCCGCATCATAACCTCTCTCGGAGCAGAGACCAAAGGACGCCTGCGCCTCCGTCCAGAGATATATTGGAACCGCCTCTACGATAACTTCGAACTCATCCGCAACACCACCACTGGAGAGAATTTCCACCGCAGCGATGTACACGGGGCACGCCTCACTGCAAGCCTCGCATGGCTTGCCGGTCGCACATCCATAGGCGCTGACGTACGCGAAGAAGGCATCTACAGCACCTCCCTCGGTCATACCCTCACCAATCCTAAGCATTCCGCCCCCCTGCATTCCGCACCCATGCATCCCGCACCCTTGCATTCCGCCCCCATGCGTCTCGCCCCCATGCGTCTCGCCCCCATGCGTCTCGCCGCCGGCGGTTTGCCCGCCGGCACCTCTTACACCCATCACGACAGCCGCACTAACCTCAGCTTCAACGTAGAGCACACCGTCCTCCTCTCCCAGTTCACCCTCAGCGCGGGCCTCCTTGCCAACATGAACACCCGCTTCGACAGCCACCTCCAGTTCTATCCTGGGGTTGACATGTCCTATCGCCCATCATCCAGCTGGCGCATCTTCGCCTCCTACAACAAAGGTTTCCGCCTTCCCACCTTCACCGATCTCTACTACAAATCACCTACGCACGAAGGTAACCAAGGCATGCGTGCCGAAGAGAGCCACAGTTTCCAACTCGGTTTCCAAAACAACTATCAACTATCAACTGTCAACTATCAACTCCAGGCAAAAGCCTTCTACCATCGTGGCACTAACATGATCGACTGGGTTATGTACTCTGCCGACGATGTCTTCCACAGTGCCAACTTCAACCTCGACAACATGGGCATTTCAACCCATGTCAGCTGTCAACTGTCGACTGTCAACTGCCAGCTATCCTACGCCTTCATACACCAGCACCGCCGTGATGCTTCACCCATTTACAAGTCCAACTACGCCATGGAGTATCTGCGCCACAAAATAGTTGCTTCACTCGACCACCCCATCTTCGTCCGCAAAGCTCCAACCAACTCAGGAAAAGCGAGGAATAAGGCTCTCACTGCCTGCTGGACCCTCAGATGGCAAGACCGCATGGGCAGTTATATTCTCTACACCGATGCCAAGTCCACCGGTCAGCTTGTGTCTTACAAGCCATATGCCACACTCGACCTCAAGATACGATGGAGTGAACCTCATTACGAATTATGGGTAGAAGGCACGAACCTCACCAATCACCGTTATTACGATCTCGGCAACATTCCCCAACCAGGTCTCATCATCCTTGCAGGCACACGTGTACTACTATAGGAATGGACTTTTCGAAACCAATTTTAATGAATTTTTTAACTGCCACATCATAAAGCTATCGCAATATCTTAAATTCAGTTAATATATTACCACGCAAAACAGCTCTTTGTTAAAAGATATTAAGCTAAGGTAAATTAATCGTGTTCTCTTTGTATTTTTTAATAGAAACAAAGTATCTTTGCAGTGTCTTTTTAGGCCGTATTGTGCCAATATCTTACGTAACTAGTTCACTCTCACAACAACTCAAGAGATATGAAGTATAGGAAAACACTTCGGACAATCATTTCAGCCGCCCTCATGTTATGCATGAATTCCGTGACTGCGTCCGCACAGACATTCGTCGTGAAGAACAACTTGCTCTACGACGCAACGCTAACACCCAATCTCGGCTTTGAAGGTGCCGTAGCTCCTCGTTGGACTATAGGTCTCAATGGTGGTTTCAACCCCTGGAAGCATCCCTATAGCGACAAAGAGAAGCAGTTGCGACACGTCTTCATCTCACCTGAAGCACGTTATTGGTTCTGCTCCACGTTCGCCGGTCACTTCATCGGCATGAACGCTGCTTACAGTCACTTCAACATTGCCAAGCAGGGCAAGCCACTCAGCTGGCTCTACAAGGACATCGACGCCCATCGCTATCAGGGCGACATGGTTGCCGCCGGAGCTTTCTACGGCTACTCATGGATCTTGTCCAACCGTTGGAGCCTTGAAGCAGAGATTGGCGCCGATGTAGGCTATGCATGGTGGAAGAAATACCCGTGTGCACACTGCGGTGTCGAGATCGAGAAGACCAGCAAGCCTTTCGTAATGCCGAAGGCTGGTATCAACATTGTCTTCAACATTAAATAATCTACGCATCCACGCGCGTACATTATATTATATATAAGTATTCATACAACCGATATCATACGAAGCAACGATATGAAAAAGTTGACAATCATAGCTGCAGCACTACTCACTGCCGGCGCAGCAAGCGCTCAGCAGCCCACGGTAACCACCGAGAACCGTATGGGTGAGCTCATCGTGCATTACACCACACCGCTTAAGCAGCCCAGCCTCGACTATGCAACCATCCTCACGCCCATGCTCTGCGGACAGACAGACACTCTCCGTCTTGAGCCTTATGTGGTGCGCGGACGTCGCAATGCCAAGAAGCTGAAGCGCTACATTGCTCTCAACCACCTCGGCGAGGTGCCCGAATATATGCCCGCCAAGGAAGCCCCCGAGACCATTGAAGGCACTTTCACCGTGCCCATCAGCAAATATCCTTGGGCTGCCAAGGGTCCTCTGACTTTCGCCACCCAGACCGAATGCGAGGGTTGCTGCAAGAGCGAGATAGTGGACTTCAGCCAGTCCAACCCATTCGCCTACAAGGTGCCGTTTGCACCCATCTACGGTTTCGTACCCGACAACACAGGTAAGGCAGGCGCCCTCGAGAAGGACTTCCCCGTGCTCGAGCACATCAGCAAGTACCGTCCATACGACAACTCACGCATCCTGCGCAAGGAGAAAGGTGCTCTCTATGTGCACTTCCCGCTCGACAAGATCACTCTGCGTCGCGACTTCCGCGACAACGACTGGCGTCTTGACCGCATCTGCGACATCACCAGCCAGATCATGGCCGATAGCACATCCAATGTGCAGAAGATTCAAATCATCGGTATGGCCTCCATCGAAGGCACCGTGGATCACAACCACTGGCTCGCCCAGGGTCGTGGCAAGGCTCTTAAGGATTATGTCCGCAAGCAGGTTCCTTCTGTCACCGACGCTATGTTCGACGTTGCCGACGGCTGTGAGGCTTGGAGCGAGTTCCGCGACCAGCTCAACGACGTGCGTCTCCTCAAGCAGGGCCAGCGCCTCGATGCTAAGGCTCTCGGTGTAGAAGCCTATGACCTCAGCCTCACCGACGAAGACCTCGCACAGATTACCGTTGAGGAAATCGACAAGTGCATCAACATCATTGACACAGAGTCCAACCTCGACCGTCGTGAGAAACTCGTACGCCAGCTCAACGGTGGCAAGACATACCGCTTCATGCAGCGCACCCTTCTTGCCGACCAGCGTAACTCCGGTTACCTCCGCATCTACTGGGATTACATCCCCGACGAGGCAGCCAAGCGTATCAACGCCGCCATCGAACTTATGCAGAAGGGCGACTACGCAGCAGCTCTCCCACGCCTCATGGCAGAGAAGAATGACCCGCGCGCATGGAATGCCATCGGTTGCTGCCAGGCTATGACCGGCAACGAGGCTGAAGCCATCAACTGGTTCAAGAAGGCCGTGGAGCAGGGCAATCAGGACGCTGTCAAGAACCTCCAACAGTTGCAATAAGCCACAACATTAAATACAATAAAACAAAGTAGACAAAACTTTAAGAGAGAAACAAACCAAATTATTAATTAACCCTTTTTATTAACAAATCAATTTACAAATGAAAAAGTATCTTGTATTTGGAATCATGGGTGCTCTCGCACTCGGATTCACCGCTTGCTCCTCAGAGGAGGAAGTGGCTGCTAACCCCACCTTCGACGGCAAGGCTGTGAAGACTGAGTTCGCTCTCAACCTCCCCAGCAAGCTCGCTACCCGTCAGCAGATTGCTGTCACTCAGGACGACGGCAGCTTCCGTGGCATCAACGAGCTCTATGTAGCTCCCTTCGCAACTGCTAAGCAGGCTGACCTGAACCCCGTCAAGGCTACCGACGTTAAGGCTGGCGACATCACCCTGGCTACCTTCACAGCTTTCGACCACGCTGCTGCTCAGGACAAGTGGTACAACGACATCACCGTACCCGTTGGAACCAACGCTTTCCTCGTGTATGCTAAGCCGACTGTTAATGGTACTGACGCTCAGAACGGCAAGCTCACCATGAGCGCTACTGATCCCTTCGCAGCTCTTTCAGACCTCAAGTTCGAGCTCGCTCCCATCGACGAGACTTATGACATCGCTACCGAAGGTCAGGCTATCACCGACGCTCTCACAGCTCTCGCTGCTACCGAAGGTGTTCCTTCTGCAGGTGTTGCTGCTTGCAAGTGGAGTGAAGTTCAGGCTGCTGACAACCAGCTCTATGCTGAGCTCTATGCAAACTTCGCTAGCCTCAAGGCCGGTTCCGCTACCGACGTTAAGGCTTACCTCGAGACTCAGCTGAAGCCCGCCCTCCTCAAGAACACTGGCGACGCTACCAACGGTATCGACGTTAAGCTCGCTGCTGCTGTCGAGACAGCTATCGCTGCTATCCCCGCCACATTCCCGAAGGCTGGTATTCCTGACGGTGCTGCTGTTCTGAAGTGCGAGAATGGTGTATTCAGCTTCGTTACCTCTGACTTCATCACTGGTGAGAAGTGGGGTGCTAACGCATTCACTTATCCCGCAGAGCTCTGGTATGTTGCTAACACCGGTATCCGCGCTGACAATGCAATCCAGTCAACCAATGTTGGTACTCAGAAGTGGAACGAGTTCATCGGCACCGCTTACAACAGCGCTAACACAATGGTTAAGGCCAGCACTCAGTCTGTAGCTCTCGTTAATCCTCTCCAGTATGGTGTTGCTAACCTCGAGACAAAGATCAAGTTCGAAGCTCCTAACCTCGTTGTTACAAAGACTGTCGTTGAGAATCAGGCTACTGGCGTTACCACAGAAGAGACTGTTGAGTCTGTTGACGTAACAAAGCTCACCCTCAATGGTATCCTCGTTGGCGACCAGAAGAATGTTAACTGGCAGTTCAAGCCCGCAGCTGACGCTAGCGCAGTTGTTGTCTATGACACCGACCTCATCAAGAAGACCTTCGACGCTACTGACTTCCAGACCGCTTCTCAGACTCTCGTTCTCGAGACCGAGGAGACTCAGGAATTTGTTAACGTTGCTCTTGAGTTCATTAACGAGACTGGTGCTGCATTCACAGGTAAGGACGGTATCGTTCCCGCTGGTGCTAAGTTCTACCTCATCGGTAAGCTCGACATCTCTGCAGCTGGCAAGAACTGGACAACCGAGACCACTGGCAACAAGAAGCTGATCTTCGAGCAGGACTTCAAGACCATTGCTAAGTTCCTCATCAAGAAGCTTCAGGGCACTGCTTACAACACTATTCCTGACCTCCGCTCACCGAAGCTCGAGCTCGGTCTGAGTGTTGACCTCGAATGGCAGGCTGGTTACGAGTTTGACCTCACTGTTGAATAATTCAACATCATCACATTCATATCCTGCGCCCGGGGCCACGTGCCTCAGCGCCCGACCTCGGGCGCAGGCTTTTTAAAAAACTTTTCTTTACAACAATTTTCCTCCTTTAAGGCAAGCTACAACGACGTAGCCCCCGAAACTAAATATTTCTAAGATAATGAAACGAAACTGGAAGAGAAACGCCCTCATCGTATGCTGTCTGTCCGCCCTCGCGCTGAATCAGACCGCCTGCAGTGTCATCGACGAAGACACCGACGATTGCCGTGCCGAGTATGATGCCACTTACGAGCTCCACCTCATCACCAACGAGGAGCACGAGATTAACCGTGTGCTGGGCGATGGCTCCGAAGTCGCCATGCCACTCCGCAATGAAATCGCCGATGCACTCCGCGAACACCTTAAGGATGTCTTCGGCTACAAGGGACGCGATCTCGACCTCTCGTTCTATGACCTTAATGGCTTCCTGGCACGCACACACCAGGAAGAGCACAACATGGAAGGCCAACCCGTGAAGCACGTCTATCTCTCACTGCCCGTAGGCGAGTATCGTCACGTAGCCGCCGCCAATATCAAAGACAATGGCGAGGCGTCGTTCTACAGATACGACCAGAACTGGCATGAAGCAGCCCTCAAGCTCTCGCTCGACGGACCGGCTCCCCTCTTCGACGGCAGCTTTACGCCCTCATTCGGATTCCCGTGGCAGGAAGGCATTGACCGCGACCTGCCCTCCGACTATATCCCCGCTACATCCGTAGGCAGCATGCGCACTGGCATGTTCACCGGACGTCGCGACCTCATCTCACCCTCATACGGTTCCTATAAGGAATACAACGAACTGAAGGTGCGCAACGAGTACACCTTCACACAACCTCTCTACATCGCCAACAGCGCCGCAGCAATCATCCTCGATCCTCGCTCGGCTAAGTTCTCTGATGTTCAGGTTTTCACCACCGGCTTTGCAACACGTTTCACGCCGGCTGATAGTGTATACCACTTCGACGAGCTCCCCTTGGTTAAGGCTGAGACCGTCAAACTCAACAATACTCCTTGGATGTGCTTCTGCACAGTCAACTTCCCCTCACGCGAAGCTAACCGCCAGCAGTCTATGGCTCCCACACGTGCCGATGTCAGAATGGGATTGGACAACAGCGACAACCCACCCTATCGCATCGATACCGATGAGCCTTTCCTCTATGAGGATTGTGGCAAGAACATCTGGCGCTATGAAGTATACGTGAAGCTGAAGGACGCGAAGGAGAGCGTAACACGTACAGTGCTCAATATCCGTCACCCGCTGCGTGCCGGACAGCTTAAGATCATCAAGGCTTACATCGACGACCAGGGTGTCATCCGTCTCTACGATACCGAGCTTGGCGTTGCCGTTGACCTCCAGTGGCAGACAGGCTGGATCTTCAACCCAGTGATTGGGTAAAATTAGATTAAAGATTAAGGATTAAAGATTAGGGGTTGATACCAATCTTAAGTCTGGGAAAAAATAGTCATAGAAATCAATAAATTATTCTTCAATTTTCAATATTTCATTTGATTATGAAGACAAAGCACTATATATGGTCAATCCTCTTGTTGGCAATGCCCGTTCTCAGCGGCTGTGCCGACACAGATGGTGAATTCACATCCAGCGAGGAGAGCACGACAAAGAACATGTTCATGGCTCTCACACTGAAGAATCCAGCTCTCAAGACTCGTCAGTCGACCGCTGTAACTCAGGCCGACGAAAAAGCAGACGGTTCACATTTCCGTGGCATTTCCGATCTCGTCATCCTGCCCTTCTCGGCGGGCCCGACCGGTTCGGATTGCATCGCAGCGGGTGATGTTGTATTAGGCGGTAAAATCGGCGTTGACGAGACTCTCGCCGACCTTTACCACGATGCAGCCGGCACAAAAGGCTCGCCCAACGATAAGTATTATCTTGAGGTTCCCTTGAAGCTTGGTACCAACGCGTTCCTCGTGTACGGACGTGCCACAGGTACCAACACCGACCTCGCAGGCAAGCAGGCCAATGGCATTCTGGCTAAGACAGAAGGCACAAAGGCTGGTGACTTCACCTACAGCCCCGTGCCCATGGTGGAGACTATTGCTACTGGCAAGGCTGCAGGTGCTGCCGGTGATGCCATCATCACTTACCTCAACACTATCTTCAATGCCAACTGGGCTGACAGAACCAATTATCCTGCTCTCTACGGTGTCTATCCGATGGTTCAAAGCATGCAGGCTGGTTCCTCTGCTAACGTTCTCGCTTTCCTGAACAGAGTTTACGAGTTGTTGCTTCCCGCACGCGCTACCGCTTATGTAGACGCAGCCCTCGATGCCATCGAGGCCGGTGCTACAATCTCCGGTGGCAAGATTACCGCTCTGCCAACAAATTGTCAGAACTTCCCTGCCGACCTCGGCCTGCCCGACGGTGCAGCTGTTATCGGTTGGAATAATAATAAGTTCGAAGCCATCACCAACAAGAACAACTTCAACGGTTTGAATGTTGACGTCACTAAGTTCTGCTTCCCCGCAGAGCTCTGGTATCGCGCCAACAGCCGCATTCATACCAGCACACGTCCTCTCGTGAGTACACTCAGTCCCGTACAGCAGGCACAGAGCGTCTTCAACAAGACCACTTGGGCTGGCACTGACGACACCTCAGTACTTGGACAGAGCAACGGCGAAGCAAAACTCTTCACCCCCAATGGCGTAGTAATGTCTAACACTACCATCGTAGCCATCACCGATCCTCTGCAGTATGCAGTAGGTCGTCTGGATGTTCTCCTCAAGGTTAATGAAGGTGTTACCACTCTTAAGGATGCCGACGATAAGGATGTTGATATCACGAAGCTTGCCATCACCGGTATCCTCGTTGGTCAGCAGAGTCCTGTAGACTTCAAATTCAACAGCAAATACGCTGCCGAGAGCGATCCTCTCTACACTATCTACGACAACCAGATAGAAACAGCAGCCTCCAAAATTGGTGCAGAGGCTCCTACCCACACCCTCGCGCTCGAGACCAAGGCTGGTCAGAAGGTCAATGTGGCCATCGAGTTGCAGAACAACACAGGTGAGAGCATCATGACACAAAGCGGTGACCTCGCACAGATTATCCCCAATGGTTGCAAGTTCTATCTCGTTGGCCAGATTGACCCCGCCAACCCGAAGACAGCTTCCGCCACGGCTGGCAACAAGGCCATCGCTCAGGACCACTACTCCATTGTAACCTTCTTACTCACCGACATCACGAAGGCTTACTACGTGATTCCTGACCTAAATTCTGCCGACCTCGAGTTCACAGTCAAGGCTATTGACTGGAAGCTCAGCACGCCCTCCGAAGCAGTGCTGGAATAAGTTTCAGGTTCCAAGATTCAGGTTCCAAGTTTCAAGTTGACTAAAACATACTACAATGAGATATAATCTAAACATCAACGCAAAGACTAAGTGGGGCAAGCTCTTGCAGCTATGCATGCTTGCAGCCATACCCGCCTTCTTTGGGTGTGCCAACGACGGCGACGGAATTTTCGAGGGTGATACAGTACCCATGACGCTGTACCTCCAAGCCTCCGGTGCTCACCAGACACGTGCATACATCGAAGAACTCGCTGCTGAAGAGACAGAGAGCAACATCAACACCGCCCAGGTGTGGTTCTTCGACGGTGAGACGCCCATCAGCTATGCCACGTCCAACAGCAACAAGGTAACCATCAATGTTCCTCAGGCAGCCATCAACAAGGGCACTGTAGACGCTTACATCATCGCCAATGCCGGGGGCGCATTGAGTGCTACGTTGGGCGAGAATTCCACGTTGGCTGAGATACAGGCTGCCACACTCGCTGCTACTCAATTCGGCACAGCAACACCTGTAACTAATGTGCCTGATGCAGGTCTTCCCATGAGCCGTATCGTGAAGGGACTTGAGCTTACACAGGGCGGCGAAGTGAAGCCTAACCTCGGTGAGATAGAAATCACACGTGCCGTGTCGAAGATTCTCTTCGCTTTCGGTATGTATGACGGCGACCTCGGCGATATCATCGGTATCTCGCTCGATGGTGGACAGATTGCCGATAAGGAATATATCCTTGCTGTAGACCCCGCTACTAACGCTGCCGACTACACAACTCCTTACCTCGGCGACCTCAAGAGTAACATCACTGCAGGTAGCTATGAAGCTGCTGAGCTGATTTTTGGTGCCAAGACAGGAACAACTCCGTTAGTAGCTAATGCCGATATCTTCACGACCGAGACCGATGATAATCCCTCAAACTACACCTGGGTAAATTGGATTACCAAATCTGATATAGCACCACTCTCGGATAAGGAGAAAGTTTCGCACTACTATACCGCCATCACCCCCTTCACCACTCATAAGGTATATCTCCGTGAGAGCGACAAGAAGCTGAAAGGTACTATCTACTATCGTCTGAGCAGCGATGCTACTGCCGAAGTGAAGACAGTTACCTTCGAGATGGATCCTGAAAGCACAGTGCAGGATTTCGCACGCAACCACGTATGGATTGTCTATTCCTACTTCGAGGGCGGCAAACTCTACGTTAAGCCTACAGTAGCTGATTGGATTAACACTCCGGAATTGGAATACACAATGAAGATGTCAACCAGCATGCGTCTGTTCGACTCTTGGCTCTATCGCTACGACACAGATGGTAAGGACTATTTCGCATTAGACAGTTGGGGTGATCCTCTATGGTCTTCGAATTGGGAAACCAGTCATATGGCTGTTTCCAGTGGCAGAGTTGAAACACCTGTCGCACCAGAGGTCGTTGCAGGACGTCCACTTCGTTCACCGCAGATTCAGCTTGTGACAACAGGTGTAGGTACTTTCGATTTAGTTGTTGACAACAGCGACTTCGAAATTGTCCGCGCCAACAAGAACGATATAGGCGTAGTAACATCCTACGACACCAGCTCAGAAGGCAAGCTCACTATTGCAGCAGGTGATGATGTTCACACATATTTCTACATCGTTCCCGTGGAAGGCGTAACTCCCGCAGAACCCGTAGCCAAGGTCTCACTGATTTACAATGATCCTGTACTTGGCCCGCAGAGAGTAACCTTCAACAACAACGCACTTCCTGGTTACTCTGACGACAGCTCCGAGATTTGGGCTTACTATGTAGCACCTGATGATTACAATATCACAGGTAAGCTGAAGATGTACTATCAGGATGCCTACAATCCTTTGGTTCCCACACCAGTCCAAAACTAAACTAAACGTTAAACGATAGGCGTTAAACGATTAAGTATACGAAGTATGAAAAAGACAAATTATATAGCAATTCTTGGTCATGCCTTTATGGCTTTGGCTGTAGTGGGTGTAATGACCTCCTGCGCTGATGACGCTGGAACCTTTGATATCTTCCATGGCGGCAACGGTGACGGACTCACGGTGTTACCAACTGTTTCCGAAGCTACACTTGTCACACGTGCACAGTCTGTGGAAGAGCTCATGGAGAAGCAGCTCAACACTCTCGATGTCTTCGTGGAGGCTGTTGACAATGCTGGCACTATCATGAAGCAGTACCACCTCGTGGCAAGTACTACAACGCCCATTCAGGAAGCCGTCAATAACTGGCTGGCAGACAACTGGCGTGCAGAAGGTCTCGTAGTAGGCAAGAACTACAATGTATATGTTGCTGCCAACAATCCAAAGACAAAGGTTGATGTAGCAGATGTAGCTGCTTTGAAGGCACTGACCTATGACGAAGTATCTGCAGGTGTTGCCACTGTCGACGAAGAGACAAATAACATCACCGATAGAACCGGTAATATCTACAAGCAGTACGTGGCTTCTGAGCCTCGTAACCATCAGACTACCGAGAAGGAATTCATGATGGACTGCGTGCTGAAGAACTGGACACCCGATCCCACCACTCGTGATCAGGTGTTCCAACCCGTAACCCTGAATCGTGCCGCTGCTAAGATTGTGCTCAACGTAGATTTCGATGCAGACTTCCTGAAATCACTGACACATGAGAAGAAAACCGTAGATGGCACAGAGAAATGGGTTGAGAAGTCAGCAGATAAGAAGGTAACCATTACCGGCTCACCCGCTTGGCGTTTCTATAATTTTGCCTTCGGTGCACCTGTGTTTGATCCTGGGACTCAGGGCGATGGTATAGAGGTACATAGCAGTGACCGTCAACTTTTCGGCGCTTATGATGATGCAACAAACACCTCTTTCCAAATCATCACTTACACCTACCCTAACAAGTGGCTTGAAGCAGACTATGCTACCGCAGCTCCCTCGCTCGTCATCTCTATTGGTTATACCGAGAACGGTAATACTACCTACAACTACTATCGTATTCCTCTGGTAAAGAGCACCGTCACCGAGATTAATCGCAACCACATCTACGTTGTCAACGCCACTATAGCAACTCGCGGTTCTGAGCTCCATGAGGACGAGGACGAGATCGAGGATGTCCACTACTACGTTCTTCCTTGGAACGATAAGACCAATAGTGCAGCTATTCACAATGAGGTTGAGGCTGTGCAGCACTACTACCTCAAAGTCAATCCCAAGATTTACACACTCCGCGGTGATGGTGCCCAGAGTGTAGACATCAACTACCTGAAGGCTTCTGGAACCAGCGTTGGCTGGAAGCTCTTCACCTACGATGCCAACGGCAACCAGACAGCCGTTGTGGCCAATAATGCAGATGGTGCTACACGCGCTTGGTTCTATAATAGTACGGGGGCTTTCACAAGCACATATAGCGATACAGGCAGCGGTATAACGTGGGGCAATACTATGGGTGTCAATATTACACAGAGTACGGAAGGTGTTAGTGGCTCAAGTGGTAAATTTACTGTAACATCACAAGCTCTAACCAATAAAGCCATCAAATACATCCGATTCCGTGTATTCCTCAATGAGGAAGAGACCCTTTATGAAGATGTTATCATTCGTCACTTCCCGACGGATAATATCCAAAATATTGCCGGACATTGGTCATCATATCATACTGCAAATAATTCGACTCAAGACGTCACTCTCACTACAACAATCCTGTCTGAAGCTCAATCTTGGGCTGAACAATATGGTGTAGCGTTTACTTCTCAAGAATTAAGTAATACGGAAACTATAACTTACGCTACCTACTCAGCACATTCAACAGAAGAAGGATATAGCGCCAATGTCATATCGGGAGTAACGGTTGATGAAATGTTTCAAGCGGCAGGAGGCAACTATAGTGCCTGGAATACTACTATACGAAACGCCAACAGTCAGGCGAATGCATTTTTGTCCGACGGATGGTATTATTGGGGTGAAGAACCAACGACCACTACTAGTAGTGAGTATGATTACTATACAGGTAATTATGGTAGGACATATTATATCTACACTACTCGTTATCGCGCACAATATACCCACACCTATTCATATACTCAATATTCTATAACTGTGCCTATGGCAAGTACTGGTGATTGGGTAGATTGGGACAATAGAACGAGTCATAGACCTGCACGCACTTATAATACTACATATGGAAACAACGGCGGTTCATTCTACGCCAAAGTTTACAATAATGGTATTTATCAGATTAATGAACAAAGTAGTGGGGGATATAACGCGACCTATACCACCGTTCAGGGAAGTAATTATAGTTCGTTAACGAATAATCGTATGTATGTCATCCAAATATCTTCTACGAGTAATGATTATATCCTCGGCCGTCCGATATTAGGAAACCCCAACGAGAACCAGTCTAAGGATGATGTCGTCTCACCAGCATTTATGATTGCCTCACAGCTAGGTGCTGTGACCACGTTTACCAATGCAGCCAATGCAGCCACACACTGTCGTAGATATATGGAGGTAGCGGAAGATGGTACACGTTATACAGGTTGGAGATTACCAACAAAATCAGAGATAAGTGTGATAACTGGCTACCAATACGGCACGATTGGTGGAGTTACTATTCCTAATGATTATCGAGTTCTATCGCCAGTTCTTACGGGTAGATATTATTGGAGCCTTTCAGGAGATTTAGTATTAACGTTATCAACCAATGACTCTGGTAATTACCTCCGTTGCGTCCGAGACCTCTCCGCTGAAGAAGTTGATCGTTTAAATGGTTTCGATAAGATTATCCAAAAGTATCAGAACAAGTAAGGCTTAGTGGTCTCCCACACTTCCATCCCTACAAAGGATGAAAGGTTAATAGAGATAATAAAGAATAACAATTATGAAATATCTTTCAAAACTATTATTCGTAGCAGTTGCAGCCCTCGGTTTTGCAGCTTGCGCTGATGACTCTGACATCGTTAGTCCTGGTGGCGCTCAGCCTGGAGATATACCTGTCAACATTACCTTCAGTTTTGCAGACAAGGCAAAGGCAACACGTAGCATGGTCAGTGGCACAGAGACAAAAGTGACAACTATGCAGTTGGTCTGCTTCGATGCAAATGGCTTGTATCTCGGTATTCGTGATGCCGAGGCAACTCAAGACAATCCCACTGCAACTGGATTTTATGACTCTGGCACCATTAAGGGCACAGTACCACAGGGTACAGCTCGTATCCATTTCATTGCCAACCGCAATTTGGATATACCATTGTCACACAACGTTGGGACAGCTGAAGAGACGGTTATGAAATCGGTTGAACTATCAACATCTTATGATGATGCAGCACATCAGCTAGTATGCTATTGGGGTTATCATAAGGCAGCCAGCGCAGAGGCAATGAATGCTTGGTTGAACCCAACAACAACGCCGAGCGTAGTTTATATGATCCGCGACCGTGCCAAAGTGATTCTCGAATATGATAAGACAGATGCACCTTTCCCCGTACAAAAGGTCGAATGGCTCATCCACAACGGACGTAAACGCGGCTACATTGCACCTAAGAGCACTGAATGGGAAAACTATTATGGCAACTCTACAGCTTCAGGTCATGAATCTGAGTTGATTTCAACTGCCACTTTAAATGAGTATACTGCTGAAGGACGCTACTCCCTGTGGACATCAGAAACTGAGAACGAAGACGGTAACTTTGATGTAGCATATAATGGTACCACCAATACCCATACGCCCCAGTTCCTCTTTGAGGACGATAATCCTGCACAAGAAGGAGCCTATCCAAAAATAATCCTTAAGGTAACATATACCGTAAGTGGCTCAACAAAGACCGTCTATCACGTTCTTAAACTTAACGACGATAACAAGGTTCAGTACGACATAGTCCGCAATAACACCTATTATGTCACATGTAAGCTACTCTCACCAGATATTGCTTACTATGAGACATTGAAGGATGCTATTGATGGTACTGAATTCATGAACGCTGATATTGAGATTAGCCGTGACATCACTGATGTTAACGACGACACCTATACTCTGCAGATTCTTCTTCCCACCGAAACAACATCTATCGTTCTCAACACAGAGGGTGAAAATACAGATATGCACTTTGCATTCCGTAATCTTGACCTGACGGAGGTGGAAGGAACAACGACTCCAGTCGATAATATCACTGCCTTTAATGTGTATTGGGAGAATTCACAAACGTTCTGCACTAATCCCACAGTGACATATAATAGTTCAACCAAGCAGTACACCATCCACACAACTGTGATAGAAGGCCAACTGACCGATCATCTTCAGAGTGAGTGGCTAGTTGTTGAATACAAATATACTGGTACAGACGGAAAGCAAAAGAGCTTGAAACGTTATATCCACGTCTTCGTCATCGACCAGTTCCGCTACAAAATCTATCCTAAGTTGACTCGTGTGGGCACAGGTAACTATGGAGACTGCTTGCTGACATTCACGATTCCTCCCATGGAACACTCGCAGTTCTTACCGGACGGCAGTCCCGATTCCGATGAACTCGTGTATCCTCAAGAGCTATACCCCATCGATGTGAAGTTCACAACCAATACATTGAATGCCTACGGCACCACTCAGGGAACAAATAACTATGGTCTGTTTGGCGTAAGCGTGGAAACCACTGGTAACCTTTTCGATGCAGATGACTTTGAGACAGGATATCAGAGTCCTCTTTCATCTACCAATTACAATGCAGACAGGACTCACTGGTATTACCAACAGGCAGGCAATCTTTGGGACTTCTGGTACACATACAGCCTCAAGACCTATCCAACTAATGGTGTCGTGAATATCTATTTCAAGGATGTACGTCAGAATATTCAATACGCCACTGTTGATGACGTTGGCCTCTTCCTCTATGTAGAATACTTCGGTAAGAACTATTCAGTACCGCGTTCAACTAACTAAGCCCCCTATAATCCCCCGACGGGGGATAATAGGAAATGGACAATTAATAATATGGCCCGCAACGTTGTTGCGGGCCTTTTTCATCTTTTCTTTTGGCCGTATCACAAAATCAATTTACCTTTGCGGTATGCAAAAGGAAAAAGGGCAGCACGGCGAGCACCACATGGGATGGCGAAGCCGCATCAACGACTACAGCCGCAAAGGTTTGTATCATATCACCATTAAAGTAGCAGACCGCAGCAGCCAGGTGCTGGGCGTAGTGGAAGGCAACCCGAATGTACCTATAGGGCACGAGGGAGCAGCGTATGTGCGTCTCACCGCATTGGGCGCCATGGTCAAGCAGGAGCTGCTGCATAGCATTAGCGCCCACTACCCTATGATCCGCGTGGATGCCTTCGTTGTGATGAATTGAGGAATGAAGAGTGAAGGATGAAGAATGAAAAAAGTGTTATGTACTGAATAAGTTGACAAAATTTGCGTTCAACTTATTCAGTACATAACAACATAACAAATTAAAAAAACAGCAAAACGCCTACACCTTTACACCCTTTTGTAGGTATTTGCATGTATTTCAACGGTTTAAGCCGTGCAAAAAGGGTGTAATTAGGGTGTAATTGAGGGTGTAAAGGTGTAGGAAGGCCCTTTTTTTATGTCTAAACAGGGCATTTTCATGCATAAACTTGGCAAAGTTTATGCATAATATAGGCCTTAACCTGTATCATCCAGTCGTATCGGCTGATTTGACAGGTCGTATTGGCTGAATAGACCCGTCATATAGGTTGTTCGGTCGCGACCGAACAACGAAAGTATATGCTCTTAAATTTTGTTTGAAACAGACTACAGACTACAGCCAAGAGAGCACCATCACTTGCTTTCGACACTTTGTAGCAAGGTTCTTCTCTAATTCTTGATAGCCTAAAGACTTTTAGAAAAACCCTTTAGGCTTTGTGGCAATTACATAAAGGGTTTTAGGGAATTATCCCAAGACTTCTGGCCGATTAAGCCGGCTTGTTCGGGCGATTAATACGGCTTTAATGTTTGATACAACTGGACGTGTATGCCTACACGTGCGGTAGTATAGGGGAATACGTGCAGACGAATCGTGGAATGATTGCTGAAGGATTAGCTTATCATTGCTGAACCACAGGGCAATCATTGCTGAAACGTCGGAAAACAAGTTATGATGGCTGTAGTCTGTAGTCAGTTTCAAACAAAATTTTATTCCTTTTTTCCACTTTATTAGCCTTCTGACCTCAAAAATAGGGCGAAAGTTTTCTAGTCTCGTGATTTCATTGTACTTTTGTGGCGAATATGAAATACTTAAAGAGAATACTGGTTGCAGTGTTCTGCGTATTGGGGCCGATGGGCATCAGTGCGCAGGACGTGTCGTTTCCCTTTCCAGAGGTACCCGCAATGATGACCGACACTCAGGCACGACTGAAGTTTGTGCTTGAGAATTTCTGGAGCCGTTACGACTTCAACGACGCTTCCTCGCTCAATGAGCAGGTTGGCGAACAGGGCTTTTCGGAATTCATCAACCTGATGTCTTATGCCGATGCTCCTACTCAGAAGCTGGCCGTAAGCGAGCTGATGAAGAGAATAGGCAAGGATATGGGACTGCTCAAGCGCTTCGACGGTCTCACGGACCATTACCTCGGCAATCCCAACTCACCCCTGCGCAACGACGTGACGTATGAGCACATGCTCAAAGGCCTGCTGACCTCTACGCTATGGGACGAGGCTACACGTAGCCGCCTGAGCTACCGGCTGAAGATGGTGCAGAGGAACCAACCTGGCACAAAAGCCGCCGATTTCGAATACGTGGACCGCGTAGGCCGCCGCCACCGTATGTATGATTTGCAGAGCGAGCTGACGCTGCTGGTATTCTCAGATCCCGAATGCGAGCATTGTCACGAGCTGATGCCAAAGATTATGGGCAGCAAGGTGATTGCCGGCGACCGTCGCCTGAAAGTGCTCTCTATCTATCCCGACGAAAACGTGAAGGCGTGGATGCAGTTGCGCCCTACCCTACCCCACAACTGGAGCGAGGGCCGCAGCCCCAACGGCAAGCTGATGCACGACCTGACGTACTACCTCGCTGCTATGCCTTCGATGTACTTGCTCGACAAGGACAAACGAGTGATACTGAAGGATGCCACGTTGGAGCAGGTGGAGAAAAGACTGGAGAACAAGGATTAGGGATTAGGGATTAAAGATTAGAGAATAGGGATTAAGGATTAGGGATTAAAGAATAGGGATTTAGGATTAGGGATTAAAGATTAAAGAGGAGAAGAGAAAAGAGAAAAGTATAACTTGGGTTAAGTGATAAAAATATGAAAAAAGCGTTACTCCTGCTTCTGATGACATTACCTTTCGGTAATCTGTCATTCTTCATTTTCCATTCGTCATTCAGCGCTGGTTCAAGCGCTGCAGCTGCCGGCACATTCACCCTGGTACTTGATGCCGGTCATGGCGGCAAGGACCCCGGCGCGCTGGGCAAGAGCGGCAAGGAGAAGAATATCAATCTGGCGGTGACGCTGGCCGTAGGCAAACTCGTGGAAGAGAACCTCAAGGACGTGAAGGTGGTGTACACGCGCAAGACAGACGTCTTCATAGAGCTGAGTGAACGCGCAGCCATCGCCAACCGCGCCAAGGCTGACCTCTTCATCAGCATACACACCAACGCGTTGCCAGGCAAAGCCCAAGGTCGCGGTTCAGAAACATACACGCTGGGTATGCACCGCGCTGCCGACAACCTGGCAGTGGCAAAGCGCGAGAACTCTGCCATCATGCTCGAGAAGGACTACGAGAGCCGTTACGAGGGTTTTGACCCCAAGAGCTCCGAATCCTATATCATCTTCGAGTTCATGCAGGACAAGAACATGGAGCGCAGCGTGAAGCTGGCGCAATTCATACAAAAGCAGTTCCGCTCGGCCGGACGTGTGGACAAAGGCGTGCACCAAGCCGGTTTCCTGGTGCTGAGAGCCACGTCAATGCCCTCGTGCCTTGTGGAACTGGGCTATATAACTACTCAATCAGAAGAAACATATCTAACAAGCCAGCGCGGCGTGGACGAACTCGCCCGCAGCATATACGAGGCCATAAAGAAATATAAGGAAGCACAACAATGAAAATATCCCGCGAAGCAAAAATAGGACTCACCGGCATCATAGCCTTGGTGCTGCTGTTCTTCACCATTAAGTTCCTGCAGGGCGTGCAGCTCTTCTCTACGCAGGACACATACTACATCAATTTCCGCAACGCCAAGGCACTGGCTAAGTCAAGTCCCGTGTATGCCGACGGCTATAATGTAGGCATCGTAAGCGATATCCGTTACGACTACAACCGCCCAGGCACAGGCGTGATAGTGGAGATCTCGGTGGAACATGGCATGCGTGTACCTGTAGGCACTACTGCTGTGCTCGACGAGGCAATGCTTGGCGGTTGCACCCTGAACCTGATGATGGGCAACAACCCCGTAGAGCGTTACTCCACCGGCGACACCATTCCTTCAGCCGACAACAACGGTCTGATGGCCAAAGCCGCAGAAATGATACCAAAGCTGGAGCAGACATTAGCCAAGGTCGACACCTTGTTGACATCGCTCAACACGCTCGCTGCCGATCCTAACCTACAAAAGATTCTCGCCAACGCACAGTCTGTGTCGGCGAACCTTGACCAAAGCAGTCGCGACCTGAACAAACTGTTGGAGAAGGACATACCACAGATGACATCGACGTTCAGCGCAGCAGGACAGAACGTGGTAACGCTAACAGACAAGCTTAACAACCTGAACCTCGAAGGCACCATGGCCAAGGTGGACGGAGCTATGAACAACGTCAACCAGATGACCGAGCGCCTGAGCTCCCCGGACAATAACGTAGGCCTGTTGCTTAACGACACATCACTCTATGGCAACCTGAACCGTACGGCTACGGGTGCTGCAAAACTGGTCGAAGACCTGAAGGCTCACCCCAAGCGTTACGTCCACTTCTCGGTGTTCGGGAAGAAAGAAAAGCCCCAAGAGATTGAAACTGAGCCACAACAATAAATGCAGGTGAATGCAGAGTTAAAAAGTTGCTTAAAAAGAAAAAATCTAAATAAAGAGCCGAGTTTGAAGTCTTCCTTACGACATACGCTAACATATTAAAATATCGGCATTTAGGACAAGAATATATTTTTGAGGCGCTCTCGCATGAGGGCGCCTCAAATATTTAATAATCAGCACGTTTAATATTTGCAAGAGTGTTGTAGGAAATGTTTTAGGGCTAAATTAAAAAAGGCCTGAAAACGTGGCTTTTAGAGGCTATCTTCAGCGAAATTTATTTTGCGGCTCATTTGGTGCAAACAAAAAAATGTCGTAACTTTGCACTCGCAAATCGCCCCTTTCGGGAATCGCACTTTACCAACAGAATGAAAGACCTTACAACAGCAACCATAGACCCACGATGGGAGCACTGCCAGCGGATGATTGCGAGCAACATCAGCCGCCAGCAGTACGATACATGGTTTGCGCCCATCTGCTTCGTCGGTTTCGACGAAGATGAGCGCATGCTGACGTTGTCTGTGCCCAGTCCTTTCATTCGTGAATATATCGAAGAGCACTATCTGAAGCTCCTGCGCGCCGTGTTGCAGCAGCAGTTTGGAATGGGCGTCCGCCTTCGTTATGAGGTAAAGATCGACACAATAAATAACATATCCACGCGCGAGGTCGATGACCAGCGCTCGGCATTTGCCAACGCCCCGGTTCGTACTGACGGCCTCAACACCAGCCCACGAGCCCTTCAGCAGCTTGACTCGCAGTTGAAGCCCGAGTACACGTTCGAGAATTTCGTCGAAGGCGAGAGCAACAAGCTGCCGCGCACGGTAGGTTTGGCAATAGCCCAGAACCCGCATCAGGCAACCTTCAACCCGCTGTTCGTTTACGGCGGTTCGGGCGTAGGCAAGACACACTTGGTGAACGCCATAGGTCTGAAAGTGAAGGAGCTGCATCCCGAGCTGCGCGTGCTTTACGTTTCGGCACACCTCTTCCAGGTTCAATACACCGACAGCGTGCGACGCAACACCGTCAACGATTTCATCGCGTTCTATCAGACCATCGACGTGCTTATCATCGATGATATTCAGGAGTTGGCAACGATGCAGAAGACTCAGCTGTCGTTCTTCCACATCTTCAACCACCTGCACCAGAACGGCCGTCAGCTCATCCTCACCTCCGACCGCCCGCCCGTGGCACTTGAAGGAATGGAAGAGCGCCTGCTCACTCGTTTCAAGTGGGGTTTGCTGGCAGAGTTGGAGCGCCCGACTCAGACATTGCGCCGCGACATCCTCTTCTACAAGATCCGTAAAGACGGCTTGCGCGTGTCAACTCCCGTTGTGGACTACATCGCCGCCAACGTGGACAAGAGCATTCGCGACCTCGAAGGCGTGCTCACATCCCTGATGGCTTATAGCGTAGTGAACAACTGCGAAATAGACCTCGATCTGGCGGAACGTGTGATAGGCCGCACGGTAGGCCTCAGCCAGCAACGTCAGGCGCTGACCATGGACGACATTCTCAACCGCACTTGCCGATTCTTCAGCATCGACCGCGATGATGTGCTCTCGTCGACACGTAAGGCGCCAGTAGTGCAGGCCCGACAAGTGGTGATGTATCTGGCTCAACAGCATACCCACCTGAGTACCACCAAGATAGGTGCTTTCGTAGGTAAGCGCGGGCACGCTACTGTGATACACTCATGCCAGGCCGTTACACAACGGTTGCAAAACGATGAAACGTTCCGCGAGCGCATAGCAGAATTAGAAGGTTTACTGACACAGTAAGCCTTTTTTTTATTCTTAACAAAAATTATTTGCTCTCAGGAGTTGTTATTCATCAATAATGATTAACTTTGCAGCAACAAACACTCCTACTACTATGCGACACATTCTTTTTACACTCGTTATGGTCTTCGCCTCCGCCTCAATGATGGCGCAGGAGCCGACCGACAATGCAACCGCTACGCCCGACACCACCTCCACGAAGGCCGCTACCGAGCATATCCTCTTCGAAGGCATAGAAGTGAAGGGCGACATTTATGAGTTTGCAGCTGTAATGCAAAAGAACCGTTTCACGCTGTCCAAACGGCTCGGCAACGAGAATGCCTATATCTTCAAGGGCACCGTTTGCGGACAATCGTGCTATGTTCAGGCCAGCTATTCCAAGCACACGCGCACCGTTTACAGAATCATGGTGCAGCCTAAGAACGTGGATCTGAACGCCTACCTTGATTCCCTTCGCGTGCGTTACGGCGAGCCTTACGACGAGACAGAGCGCGGCTACGAATGGATGTTACCCAATGGCGCCGTAATGTTCTTCACTCCAGAAGGCTATGACCCTACCCTTGTCATCATGGACGCCATAGGCGTGGCTGCTTACAAGGAAGAGAATGACAGGCCAAGGATGAGATAGGGAAGATCAAGCCCCCTATAATCCCCCGGTGGGGGATGAAGGAGGAAGAGGGGGAGAGGAGAAGAAAATAAGAAATTAGGAAAATAAGAAAATAAGGGAAGAAGAGAATAAGTATTATTGAAAAGACAGATATGAAGAAAGTAATCTTTGTAGCCGTGATTACGCTGCTGCCTCTTTTGGCTACAGCACAGAGTCAGTTGTACCCACAACATTTCAACCTCAACGAGGTGACGCTGCTCGACGGTCCTATGAAGGAGGCTGTTGACGGCAATGCCCGTCTGCTGTTGCAGTATGATGCCGACCGCCTGCTGACACCGTTCATCCGTCAGGCCGGCCTACTCACACGCCGCGGCGGCACGTATGAAGGTTGGGAGATAGCTCACCCATCGTTCTCGAACTGGGGACTGTCGGACTGGAGTCTGGAAGGTCACGTCGGAGGTCATTACCTGTCGGCGCTGGCATTGGCCTACACCCAAGTGACAGACGACGCCCTTCGCACCCAGTTGAAGCAACGGCTTGGTCACTGCCTGAGCGTGCTCAAGGACTGTCAGGATGCATACTCTGCTGACACTCACGGCTTGAAAGGTTTCATAGGCGGTCAGCCTATCAATCAGGTTTGGACAGGGCTGTATGCCAACGACCTCACTGAATTCCGCAAATACGGCGGTTGGGTACCTTTCTACTGTCAGCATAAGGTGCTCGCCGGCCTGCGTGATGCCTGGATATACACCGACAGCGATGTGGCCAAGGAGTGCTTCCGCGGCCTGTCAGACTGGGCGGTCAACGTCGTTTCGAACCTCTCCGAGGCAGATATGCAAACGGTTCTCGGTTGGGAACACGGCGGCATGAACGAGGTGTTGGCCGACGCCTTCGCCCTCTTCGGCGACATGAAATACCTGGAGGCGGCCAAGCGCTATAGTCACCAGCGCATGATAAACGGCTTGCAAGACACGCCCTACAACCTCCATTTCCTCGACAATCATCACGCCAACACTCAGGTTCCTAAGTACATCGGTTTTGAGCGCGTATGGAAACAATACATAAAAGCCAAAGCAGGAACCGATATCTCTGCCTACCGCACAGCCGTCGTCAACTTCTGGGACGACGTGGCAACACACCGCACAGTCTGTATCGGAGGCAATTCCACATCCGAGCATTTCTTCGACATAGCCAATGGCAAACGCTATATCAACGATGTCGACGGCCCCGAGACATGCAACTCCAACAATATGCTCAAGCTCTCGGAAATGCTCTTCGACGACAACCACGATGCCCGTTATGCCGATTTCTATGAGAACACGATGTACAACCACATACTCTCCACCCGAGACCCGAAGACCGGTGGCTACGTGTATTTCACCACGCTGCGTCCTCAAGGCTACCGTATCTATTCCAGGGTCAACCAAGGCATGTGGTGCTGTGTAGGAACCGGTATGGAGAACCACGTCAAATACGGTCATTTCATCTATACCCACGATGGCACATCACGTCTCTTCGTAAACCTCTTCGTGCCGAGCGAGCTCAATAACAAGACCTTCGGTATCAGGCAGGAGACAATCTATCCCTACATCGACACCGCAAGAAACGATCTGCCGACAGCACAGACCGCCGTCAGCGAACTGACCGTCACGCGCGCAGGTACATATGATATATGTCTGCGTCATCCCGCTTGGGCAGGTTCAGAATATGCCGTGAAAGTGAATGGAACTGCTGTAGATGTCGACGCAACAGCAGGCAAGGCATCCTACGTTACGGTAAGCAGAAAGTGGAAGGCCGGAGACCACATCACCGTGTATCTTCCGATGACGTTGCGCACGGAGGAATGCCCCGGCTACGCAGATTATATTGCGTTTAAGTTCGGCCCCATTCTCCTGGCAGCCAAGACCACGGCATCGTCGGCAGAAGAAGCCCAGGCTACAGGACTTGAGTTTGAACGCCTCCAGAATGAATATGCCGGCGAAGGACGCATGGACCATGCTCCGGGCAGCCGTGCCACCGTAAAGGATTTGAGCAGTGCGCCGCTGCTGATAGGTGAACGCGCTGATGTGCTCAACCGCATACAGACGGCCGACTTAAGCAAGTTGCAGTTCACCATCGACGCCTCGAGCGAGCTGTCGAAGGGCAACTGGACAACGCTCACGCTCGAGCCCTTCTTCGGCATTCACCATGCCCGCTACGCCTGTTATTGGTATCAGGCCACCAAGGAAGCCTATGCACAAAGCGACATGGGTATAGCCGATGCCGAGGCAGCAGCGTTGAACGCTCGCACGCTGGACTTTGTGGCTACCGGTGAGCAGCAGAGCGAAGCCGGACACCAATACCAGTACAGTAGCGATTCATCAACAGGCACATATAATGGTGAGACCTACCGCGATGCACGCGCCAACGGATACATTCAATATGTACTGTCCAATCCCGAAGGACTTACCGAAGGCCTTGCCATAATGATTCGCATAATCACGGCTGACAGAGGACGTAAGGGCACCGTGACTATCGACGGCACTAAGATTGCCGACATCGAGGTAGCACCCAGATACAAGGGACAGGATGCCAGAGGTTTCTACAACATGGAGATCCCCATACCTACGGAACTGATGAAGAATGCCGACGGCTCGGCCAAGACCGAGATCACCTTCCGCTTGACAGCATCACCGACGACGCTCATTCCGGGACTCTACTATGTCAGACTCGTCAAAGGATACAACGACCACAGCTATATCTTCAAGGCACGCGACTGGGTGACAGGCGACCCAGCTCGCGTTGCCCAAGCAAACATAAGCTACGACGATGCCGAGAACACCATCACCGTGCGTGCCTCCGGCAGCAATAACGTAGCCTTGTCTCTTAACTATGAGAATGTCGACTACGAGATTAACGCGCCACAGAAATATCTCATAGTCAAAGGGTCGCAGCTCTCACGCACCAGCGGCGCCAGCTACCTCTGGTGGCTCAACGGCGTGAACAAAGGTTCACAGATAGCCCCCACTAAGGTAAAGAAAGCCGACGACGGCGATGTGATAGTAGCCTGGGACATGACTCGTAGCACGCTCGATGCCAACAATACCGGTGACCGCTTCTCCGTGTGCCAGGGGCAGACTATTTTCGGTCTCACAAGCACTACGGGCACGAGTGTGATAAAGAATATCGGTTTTTATGAAAGTGTTGAAGCTTTCGAGTTGTTAACCAAGATTGTTCAGGCGCAACTCACAGAAAAGTCAACTCAAGTGTACGGGCTTGATGGTCGGCGTCGTCAAGGGCTTCAACGGGGCTTGAATATCATAAACAGACATAAATACCTGATAAATAAATGATTAAGGCTTGCTGATGTAAGTCTTTTTTTATAGCCATACGTTTCCTCTCATTTCCATAAATTATCAAAAAGAAAAATTTTTTGAAAAAAAGTCGCAAGGAAGTTTGCCAAAAGGGAAAAGTTTTGTAGTTTTGCACCGCCTAACGGTTCTCCAGGATAAGCAACTTACAAAATCATTTTACCCTATATTATTGTGGAACAGACTTATACTTATGATGAAGCCTTTGCGGCTTCCTTAGACTATTTCGGCGGTGACGAATTGGCCGCCCGCGTGTGGGTCAACAAGTATGCAATGAAGGACTCTTTCGGCAACATCTTCGAGAAGAGTCCTGCTGATATGCATTGGCGCATCGCCAATGAGGTTGCCCGAATCGAAAAGAAGTACAAAAACCCGATGAGCGCACAGGAGATATTCGATCTCCTGGATCATTTCCGCTACATCATCCCTGCCGGCTCGCCCATGACAGGCATAGGCAACCACTTCCAGGTTGCTTCGCTGAGCAACTGCTTCGTTGTCGGCCTCGACGGCGACAGCGACAGCTACGGTGCTATCATCCGCATCGACGAGGAGCAGGTTCAGTTGATGAAGCGTCGCGGCGGCGTAGGCCACGACCTTTCACATCTGCGTCCTGCCGGCTCTCCGGTCAAGAACTCAGCCCTCACATCTACCGGCCTCGTTCCGTTCATGGAGCGATATAGTAATAGTACGCGCGAAGTGGCACAGGATGGTCGCCGCGGCGCCTTGATGCTCAGCGTAAGCATCAAACACCCCGATGCTGAGGCTTTCATCGACGCAAAGATGACCGAGGGAAAGGTAACGGGTGCCAACGTCAGCGTGAAGATTGACGATGCCTTCATGCAGGCAGCAGCCGAAGGCAAGCCCTACACTCAGCAATTCCCCATCGACAGCGACAATCCCATAGTCGCCAAGGAAATCGATGCCAGCGCCTTGTGGAAGAAAATCGTGCACAACGCTTGGAAGAGCGCCGAGCCTGGCGTACTGTTCTGGGACACCATCCTGCGCGAAAGCGTACCCGACTGCTATGCCGACCTCGGTTTCCGCACCGTCAGCACAAACCCATGCGGCGAGATACCTCTTTGTCCTTACGACAGCTGCCGTCTGCTGGCCGTCAACCTCTATGAATATGTTGAAGAGCCCTTCACGCGCAACGCCAAGTTCAACTTCGACAAGTTCCGCGAGCATGTGCGTAAGGCACAGCGTATCATGGACGATATCATCGACCTGGAGCTGGAGAAGATTGAACTGATTCTGAACAAGATTGAATCAGATCCGCAGTCGGAAGAAGTGAAGTTCGCTGAGCGTAACCTATGGCTTAAGATTCAGCGCAAGAGTTCTATGGGCCGCCGCACGGGCGTCGGCATCACCGCCGAAGGCGACATGCTCGCCGCCCTGGGTCTGCGCTATGGCACTCAAGAAGCCACCGATTTTGCCGTCGAGGTGCAGAAGACCGTTTGCCTGTCGGCATATGCCAGCAGCGTAGAGATGGCCCGCGAACGCGGTGCCTTCGAGATGTTCGATGCCGAGCGCGAGAAGAACAACCCCTTCATCCTGCGCATCAAGGCTGCCGACCCGAAGCTTTACGAAGATATGGTGAAGTATGGCCGCCGCAACATTGCCTGCCTGACCATAGCTCCCACCGGCACCACGAGTCTAATGACGCAGACCACCAGCGGCATCGAGCCTGTGTTCATGCCCGTGTACAAGCGTCGCCGTAAGGTTAATCCCAATGATCCCGAGGTTCATGTTGACTTCGTCGATGAGACAGGTGATGCCTTCGAGGAATATATCGTTTACCACCACAAGTTCCTCACCTGGATGAAGACCTGCGGTCTCGACACCGAGCGCCGCTACACCCAGGAGGAGATTGACGAGTTGGTAGAGCAGTCGCCTTACTACAAAGCTACTGCCAATGATGTTGACTGGCTGATGAAAGTTCGTATGCAAGGTGCAATCCAGAAATGGGTGGACCACAGCATCAGCGTCACCGTGAACCTGCCTAATTCCGTCGACGAGCAGTTGGTCAACGACCTCTATATGGAAGCCTGGCGCAGCGGCTGCAAAGGCTGCACCATCTACCGCGACGGCTCACGCAGCGGCGTGATGATCAGCGTCAGCAAGAAAAAGGAGAATAAACCCGAAGGCGAGGGCAATGACACACCTGCATTGGAAACAGGCCACGAACATGCAGTGCCTGAATGCCGTCCGCCCGAGGTTGTGGAGAAACGCCCCGAAGTGCTTGAGTGCGACGTAGTGCGTTTCCAGAACAACAAGGAGAAATGGGTGGCCTTCGTAGGTCTGCTCAACGGTTATCCCTACGAGATTTTCACAGGTCTTCAGGACGATGAGGAAGGTATCCTCCTGCCCAAGAGCGTGACAAAGGGTCGTATCATCAAGCAGCTGAACCCCGACGGCACCAAGCGCTACGACTTCCAATTCGAGAACAAGCGCGGCTATAAGACAACCGTCGAAGGACTGTCGGAGAAATTCAACCCCGAGTACTGGAACTATGCCAAGCTGCTCTCCGGTGTGCTGCGCTACCGCATGCCCCTCGACCACGTCATACGTCTCGTAGGTCAACTCTCGCTCAACGACGAAACTATTAATACTTGGAAAAATGGCGTAGAACGTGCATTGAAGAAGTACATCCAGGACGGCACAGCAGCCAAGGGTCAGAAGTGCCCCAACTGCGGTCAGGAGACTTTGGTCTATCAGGAAGGATGTCTGATTTGCACAAACTGCGGCGCCAGCAGATGTGGGTAAAGTTCCTCTCCTCCCCTCCCACGGGAGGGGACGGGGGAGGAGATTTGAATTTTGGATTAAGAATTAGAAAATTGAATAAGGATTAAGGATTAGAGATTAAGGCTGGGTGACAGCTAATAAGGATTAAATATTATTGGATTTGAACATTAATCAATCTCATGTCCTGTTGAAGGACATCCGCCTGCAAGGCTTTCACGGCGTACTCCCTCAGGAGCGCGTCGTTGGAGCCTATTTCATCATCAATGTCAGCATCGGCACCGATTTCTCACGTGCCATGGCTACTGACGACCTCGAAGGAACTATCTCTTATGCCGACGCATATGAGGTGGTGAAAGCCGAGATGGCCATGCCCTCGCAACTGCTTGAGCACCTGGCAGGACGAATATGCAAGGCTCTGCTCGAGCGTTTCCCCGCCGCCGACACCATCCACCTTGAAATCATCAAGGAAAACCCTCCAATGGGTACCGATTGCGGTGGTGCCGGAGTGAGCGTAGACGTAAAGCGTTGACTTACTTTAATTGTGAATAGCATGAATAGCATAACACTTATAAGTACACTCATAGGTGCCCATCGTGTGGGCACTGCCGAGACGAATATCGACTGGCTATTGACCGACAGTCGTTCGTTGGTGTTTCCTGAACAGACTTTGTTCTTCGCCATAAGAACTCAGAAGAACGACGGGCATCGCTACATACCGGAGCTTTACCGACGTGGCGTGCGCGCTTTCGTGGTAAGCCAACTGCCCGCCAGCCCCGAGGACGATGCCAACTACCTCGTAGTGCCATCGCCATTGAAGGCTCTGCAGCGGCTTGCCGAACGGCATCGCGAGAACTTCGACATTCCTGTCATCGGCATTACTGGCAGCAACGGCAAGACCATTGTCAAAGAGTGGTTGTACCAATTGTTGTCGCCAGACTTTAATATCACCCGTTCACCCCGCTCCTGGAACTCACAGATCGGTGTGCCGCTTTCTGTGTGGCGCTTGACAGAACAGACCCAACTCGGCATCTTCGAGGCCGGCATCAGCGAGCCAGGCGAGATGGCAGCCCTCGAGGGCATCATCCAACCAACTATAGGCGTGTTCACACACCTCGGCTCTGCCCACGACGAGAACTTCGCTGACCGCCGCGAGAAATGTATGGAGAAGCTGCGGCTGTTCCGTCACGCACGCGTTCTTATTTATAATGCATCCGACGAGATGATCAGCGAATGCATTGCCGCCAGCGGCTTCAAGGGCGAGACTATAGGCTGGGATTTCAACGACGAGCGATTGCAGATGCAGGACGCCGCCAGTCGCGAGAACGTCTGCCACTGTATTGCCGTGTGCCGATACTTAGGCCTCAACGACGATGTCATCAACCAACGCATAGCACACCTCGAACCCGTTGCCATGCGCCTGGAAGTTAAGGAAGGGCGCCAAGGCTGCACTCTCATCACCGACACGTGCAACAGCGACCTGGGCTCACTGGAGATAGCCCTCGATTTCATGCGCCGCCGCCCTGAGAGCAGTGGCCGTCGCCGCACGCTCATCCTCTCCGACATCAAACAGACAGGCCTCAGCGTCACCGACCTCTACCACCGTGTAGCCGAGCTCATCCAGCAGTACGAAGTTGACGAGTTCATAGGCATCGGCAACGAAGTCACTTCGGGCAGCATGTGCCTGAGCGATGAGCTACGGCCTAAGCAACTTCACCTCTTCGACAGCGTAGACCATTTCCTCGCCAGCGACCTGCCGGCGGCACTGGCCGACCGCGTCATCCTCATCAAGGGCTCACGTCAGGCTCGCTTCGACCGTTTGGCCGACGCCCTCACGCAGAAGGTCCACGAGACCATCCTCGAGGTCAATCTCTCAGCAGTAGTGAGCAACCTCAATTACTACCGCTCGTTCATGCGCCCCGAGACAAAGATGGTGTGCATGGTGAAAGCCTCGGCCTACGGAGCCGGAGCCGTAGAGGTAGCCAAGATGTTGCAAGACCAAGGTGTCGACTATATGGCTGTGGCCGTTGCCGACGAAGGCGTGGAACTGCGCCGTGCCGGCATCACAGGCAATGTAATGATTATGAATCCAGAGATGTCGTCGTTCCGCACACTCTTCGAATATCAACTGGAGCCCGAGGTATACAGTTTCCGCCTGCTCGATGCCCTCATCCACGCTGCCGAGCGTGAAGGTATCACAGGCTTCCCAATACACCTGAAGCTCGACACCGGCATGCACCGTCTGGGCTTTGACCCACACAAGGACCTGCCCGCCCTGATTGAGCGTCTGCATGCTCAGCAAGCCCTTATCCCGCGCTCTGTGTTCACACATTTCGTAGGTTCCGACAGCGAGGACTTCGATGCATTCTCACGTCATCAGTGGGAATTGTTCTGCGAGGCCACGGCCACTCTGCAGGCTGCCTTCCCCTACCCTATCCTACGCCATATCTGCAATTCCGCAGGCATCGAGCATTTCCCAGAGCGCCACTGCGACATGGTGAGATTGGGTCTGGGACTCTATGGCGTGCACCCCATGGGCTTCAATTCACCGCTGACGCCTATCTCCACCCTCAAGACCACCATTCTGCAAATACATGATGTGCCTAAGGAAGAAACGGTGGGCTACTCACGCAAGGGCCACCTCACACGCGACAGCCGCATAGCAGCACTGCCTATAGGCTATGCCGACGGCCTCAACCGCCACCTCGGCTGCGGGCACGGCTACTGCTTGGTCAACGGTCAGCGAGCGCCTTACGTGGGCAATATATGTATGGACGTGTGTATGATTGATGTCACCGATATTCCATGCCAAGAGGGCGACACCGCAGTCATCTTCGGTCCCGAACTGCCGCCCACCGTTCTGGCCGATATCATCGATACCATCCCCTATGAAATCCTCACCGGCGTTTCACCTCGTGTCAAGCGCGTGTACTATGTAGATTAAAAAAAAAGAAAAGGCTGGCAATGTTTTTGCCAGCCTTTTCTTTTTCATTTCAGAACGCCCAATTCCTTGCCCACCTTGATGAATGCGTTTATGCATTTATCGAGGTGCTCGCGGTTGTGACCTGCGGAAATCTGGACTCGAATGCGCGCCTGTCCCTTCGGCACCACTGGATAGTAGAAACCCGTTACGTAGATGCCTTCGTCCTGCAATCGAGCTGCGAAGCGCTGCGACAGTGGGGCATCGTAGAGCATCACGGCGCAGATGGCGCTCTGCGTAGGCTTGATGTCGAAGCCGCTGGCCATCATCTTGTCGCGGAAATAGTTGACATTCTCCACCAGACGGTCATGCAGTTCATTGCTCTCGTCGAGCATCTTGAACACTTCGAGTGCGGCACCTACGATACCAGGTGCAAGACTGTTGGAGAAGAGGTATGGGCGCGAGCGCTGGCGCAAGAGATCGATAATCTCTTTGCGACCAGTAGTGAAGCCGCCCATAGCGCCGCCAAAGGCCTTACCGAGCGTGCCCGTGTAGATGTCCACACGACCATACGTCTGGAAGAACTCGCTGACGCCGCGGCCCGTGGGACCTACTACGCCTGCCGAATGGCTCTCGTCGACCATCACCATTGCATCGTATTTCTCGGCCAAGTCGCAAATCTTATCCATAGGAGCCACGTTGCCGTCCATCGAGAACACGCCGTCGGTGACCACGATGCGGAAACGCTGTTCCTGAGCTGCAATAAGCTGACGCTCCAAATCCTCCATATCAGCATTGGCATAGCGATAGCGTTTAGCCTTGCACAGGCGCACACCATCGATGATGGAAGCGTGGTTCAGGGCATCGCTGATGATGGCGTCCTCTTCGGTCAGGAGCGGTTCAAACACACCGCCATTAGCGTCGAAGCAGGCAGCGTAGAGGATGGTGTCCTCGGTCTTGAAGAACTTGCTGATAGCGTCCTCAAGTTCCTTGTGCACGTCCTGAGTGCCGCAGATGAAGCGCACGCTCGACATACCATAGCCGCGGCGGTCCATCATCTTCTTAGCACCCTCGATGAGTCGTGGATGGTTGGAGAGGCCGAGGTAGTTGTTAGCACAGAAATTAAGCACCTCCTTGCCTGCCACCTCTATGGCGGCAGCCTGAGGGCTGCAGATAAGGCGTTCCTCTTTGTAGAGACCAGCCTCACGAATCTCCTTCAGCGTCTGCTGAAGATGTTGTTGCATTTTACCGTACATCTTTGTTTTTGGGTTTATGGTTTAGGATTGTTGGTATTTGGTTTACGTCTTCAGTATAATCCGTTTGCAAAGATAGTGGATTTTGCCAAGCAGACATACAAAGCAGCATTAATTTTTCAAATATTTCATCATATTACACAAAAACTTTCCACTTTTCAATGCTCAACTATCAACTTTTCATTATCTTTGTGCCCGCAAGCTAACTATACAATTATAAAACTAACAATCCAGACATTGAAATGAAAAACATCCTTGTTATTGGTTCAACAGGCCAGATTGGGTCTGAACTCACAACCGAACTTCGTGCACTTTATGGCGGCCAGCATGTAGTGGCAGGCTACATCCCCGGAGCCGAGCCCAAAGGCGAGCTGGCTGAAAGCGGTCCATCGGCCATTGCCGACGTCACCAACGGCGAACAGCTGGCCTCGATAGTGAAAGAGCACAACATCGACGCCATCTACAACCTGGCAGCCCTGCTCAGCGTCGTTGCCGAACAGAAACCTCGTCTGGCATGGAAGATCGGTATCGACGGACTGTGGAACGTTCTTGAAGTGGCACGCGAAAACAAATGCGCTGTGTTCACGCCGTCGAGTATCGGCTCATTCGGGCCCAGCACGCCCCACGAGCTTACCCCGCAGGACACCATTCAGCGCCCCAAGACCATATACGGCGTGTCCAAGGTCTGCACCGAGCTGCTCTCCGACTACTACTATACCAAGTATGGCGTCGACACACGTTCCGTCCGTTTTCCCGGCCTCATCAGCTACGTCACACCTCCCGGAGGCGGCACCACCGACTACGCCGTCGACATTTTCTACGCTGCCGTGCGCGGTGAGGTCTTCAGCTGTCCTATCGCCAAAGGCACCCGCATGGACATGATGTACATGCCCGATGCCCTGCGTGCCGCCATTGAACTCATGGAGGCCAACCCCGACAAGCTCATCCATCGCAACGGCTTCAACGTCACCGCCATGAGTTTCCCGCCCGAGAAGATCTACGCCGAGATCAAGCGCCGCGTTCCCGATTTCAAGATGGTGTATCAGGTAGACCCGCTCAAGCAGGCCATCGCCGAAAGCTGGCCCGACAGCCTCGACGACTCTGCAGCCCGTGAGGAATGGGGTTGGCACCCCAACTTCGGCATAGGCGCCATGACACGCGATATGCTTGAGAAACTCTCCGAGCGGCTCCTCGCCTAATGAAGGCACCGGGCATCGATAAATCTATCTTTAAACTAACCTAAACCTTATATGAAAACCCATCGTAGAGAACGCCTGATACTTTGGGCCGTTTTCGTGCTGTCATTAGCAGTTGTGCCCCAAGCTACCCTACTCGCCGCCAATGAGCCCGCCACGGCACAGCCTGCCGACGATGGCGCCAGCATCAGCGGTGTAGTCCTCGATGAGTTCAACGAACCGCTCATCGGTGCCACCGTCAAGGTAAAAGGCACCACCGAGGGCATGTTGACCGATATGAACGGCCGCTTCACCTTCACCACTGCCGTTGCCAGCCCTGTACTCGTAATAACCTATATGGGCTATGATGCTCAAGAAATCGCCGTTGGCAACCGCAGAAACATACAAGTGAAGATGGTGCCTGCCGCCGCCCACGACATCAAGGAAGTGGTGGTCACGGCCATGGGGATCCTACGCAAAGAGAAATCGCTGACCTATGCCACACAACAAGTGAAGTCTGATGAGCTGATGCGCGTGCAGGAAACCAACGTTGCCAACTCACTCGAAGGCAAGGTGGCCGGCGTGACGGTCACGGCCAGTGCCGGCGGCGCCGGTGGCGCATCGAAAATACAGTTGCGCGGTGCCAAGTCCATCATAGGCGACTCGTCGCCCCTGATTGTCATCGACGGCATCCCTATCACCAATGACATCCGCAACCAGACCAACAACTCACAAAACATGACCGAGTACGTCTCTGCCGAAGGCAGCGACGCCCTGTCAATGGTGAACCCCGACGACATCGAGAGCATCAACGTACTGAAAGGTGCCAACGCTGCCGCCCTCTACGGTTCGCGTGCCGCCAACGGTGTGTTGATGATTACCACCAAGAAAGGCAAGAGCGGAAAGCTATCGGTCAGCTACACAGGCAACGTAACTTTCGACGTTCCACTCACCTCCCCCAAGATACAGAACCGCTATGGTGCTGCCGTTGACGCTCAGGGCTATCTCGGTTCTGCCAACGGCTGGGGAGGCCTCATCAGCGAGTCACCTACAACGGCCCTGGCACGCCAGACCGATAAGATGCCATACGAGCGTGAGCTACACCTACGCAACCATGGCAACGACGACGTGGCAGATTTCTACCGCACTGGCGTTACCACAAACAACTCTGTATCCCTATCAGGCGGCACGGAAAAAGTTCAGAGCTACGTCTCGGTGGCCAATACCCATGCCCTCGGGCTTATAGAGACCAATAATTACAACCGTAACACGTTAGCCTTCCGCCAGACATACAGATTATGGGACCGCCTGACCATCAACGCCTCACTCAACTATGCCCAGACACGCACACGCAACCGCATTGGCGGCGGCACGGTAGGCAACCCTATCTACCACCTCTACACCGCACCGCGTAACATAGACATGGGCTACTACCACGACAACTATGCCATCGACGATGCCACATGGCTGTCCGACGAGCAAGGGCATTATGTTCAGACCGAAACAGGCTTCATCCGACAGAACGACCGCGCCGAGCTCACCGGTCCGATGATGAACTACGCCTTCATGGATGCACGCCAGAACAATCCCTACTGGCTTCTGAAGCAGAACCGGGGCCTCAACAAGGAAGACCGCGTCTATGGCGGTTTCCAGGGCAGCCTCGACATCTGGGGCGGCCTATCGGCCCAGGCGCGTTTCAATTTCGACCATGACAAATATCAGGAGCAGAGCGTGCGTTATGCCACCACCTTCTCGCCAGCCACGATGTATGACTATGGCACATACAACAAGCGTCGCGACAACAAGACCGAGATCTACGTCGACTACATGCTCAACTACGACAAGACCTTCAACGACACGTGGAGCGTGAGCGCCAATTTAGGCTGGACAGGCCACACTACCAAGAACAGTTTCTATGGCACATACATCGCCAACGCCACCGTTGTAGACCCGCTCAACCAGAAGCTCAACACCGTCGTCAATCGTTTCAACACCACCTCTGGGAGCTCTGGAGTAACCACCGAAAGCCAGAGCAACAATTGGGACCGTGCCTGGTTAGCCACCGCACAGCTTGGATGGAAGGAACGCATTTATCTCGATGCCTCGTGGCGCCGCGATGAATACCGAGTGTTCCGCCAATTCCCCGACAAACCACAGGCTTATAATTACTTCGGTTTCGGTGCCAACGCACTGTTGAGCGACCTCGTGAAGCTGCCGGAATGGTGGACCTATGCCAAATACCGCATCTCTTATTCACAGGTAGGTAATGCCATTCCTGCCCGCCTCTACTATGCTGTAGGCGGCAACAACCGCACAGGCGCCCTCGGAGCCAGCAGCAGCCTGCTCAGGAATGTCAAGCCTGAGGAGACGCACTCCTTCGAGACCGGTCTCGAGCTCCTGTTCATTGACAACCGTCTGAGCTTCGATATCACATATTACAACAGCACTATCCGCGACCTGTACATGGGCATAGGCAACGCTGCCGGTATCACCGTCTGGGACAACGTAGCCTCGTTGCGCAACCAAGGTGTTGAGACCACCCTGGCCTACAACTTCCGCTTCGGCAGAAACGTCCGCTGGCGCACTGCCGCCAACTTCTCCTACAACAAGAATAAGATCCTTAGCGTAGGAACCGACGACAACGGCAACAAGAACCGCGTCTACACCGATGTGGCTGGTGTGCGCGTACGCTACACCGAAGGCGACACTTTCGGCGACATGTATGTGCGTGATCTGCGCCACAACGACGACGGCACTATATTCCTCTCCTCCAGTGGCAACCTCGCCAAGGAAGGTCTCCATACCAAGTACATAGGCAACATGAATTCACCTTATCAACTCGGTTGGTCCAACACCGTCAACTGGAAGAACCTGCAGTTCTCGTTCCTCATCAACGGCCGTATCGGAGGCAAGGTCATCTCCATCACCGAAGCCTTCCTTGACGAGATGGGACTCTCGCAGCGCACAGCCGATGCCCGCGACAACGCCTACGCCAACGACCTCTTCACCGAGGGCGGCGAGCCCGCCATGTACCTGCCCGACGGCAGCGGACACATCATCGGTGTAAAGAACTATTACCAGGTAATGGGTGCACGCGGCAGTCAGTACTCACCGCTCTATGTCTACAATGCCACCAATTTCCGCCTGCGCGAGCTCTCGCTGGCCTACACTTTCAAGGACGTCTTCGGCGAGAACAAGGACATCAGCCTCTCGTTCATAGCTCGCAACCTGTTCTTCATCTACAAGGACGCACCCGTCGACCCCGATGTCTCACTTTCCACGGGCAACGGCCTCGGAGGCTTCGAGCTCTTCAACACTCCTTCAACCCGTTCCTTCGGTTTCAACATCAAATTGACATTGTAGTAAGGACTAAAGATAAAAGATTAAGGATTAAAGCTAGCACCTAAGCAATGAAACGCAATACCTTCCTCAATGTGGCGGCTTTCAGCCTGATAGCTTTCGGGCTTGCCTCATGCATGGACTTCGATTCGCCTCTCGATACCCTGAATGTTGACCAAGAGGTTGTCAGCGACAGCGTCTACCACGGCAACCCCGGCAATATTGACTACGAGATAAACATCTCGGAAGCGCAGTTCGACAAGGCCCTCGCCGAACTCGACACCTACCTGCGCCAAGCCAAGAGCGGTCAGTACTCCATGCGCGGCGGCAAGAACGGCGACTACCCCGGCGAACATGCCTACCAACGCCAATACTCTCTCGGGCCCGACAACTATGCCCAGTACACTACCGTTCCGCACTACGACTTCATGTACGGCACCCTGCAGACGTCCTACGACATAAGCGTAGAATTCAACCCGGGGCCCAACAGCATGTACCTCATGGTCAAAAACTCCATGGTGCCCTTGCTCAACCACCCCGCCGTCGACTCTATCCCCGAAATAAAGGCAATCTACCTGCTTCTCTTCGACCAGGCGTCGCAGGAAATAGCCGATGTGCACGGAGCATTTCCCTACGATGACTTTCTTGTCAATAAACAGACATCGCCCTTCACCTACAACGGAGCCGAGCATATCTACAAGACCATCGTCGGCCATATCGACAGGATTACGGCCTGTCTCGCTCACTATGAAACGCGCCCCGACTGGTACAAGGCCAAGTTCCAGGCACTCATCGACGACAACATCGACGTATGCCAGAATAAGTTCTTCGGACGCAAAGGCGTCAGCGAATGGATACGCTATGCCAACTCCTTGAAGCTGCGCATGGCCATGCACTGCGTCAAGGTGGAGCCAGCGCTTGCACGCCAGTGGGCCGAGGAGGCCGTGGCCGGAGGCGTCATCGAAGCGCCCGAACAGGAATTCGCGCTCTTAGGCTTCCAACTCGGATTCGGCCATCCCCTGAATATGATATGGCTCTCATGGGGCGACGCACGCCTGAGTGCTTCCTTCGAGAGCCTCCTCCTCAGCCTAGACCACCCATATACCAAGGGCGAATATCCGTTCTTCAAGAACAACGGCGGAGCCATCACCAACACCAAGACCGGCGAAGTGCTCGAACCGGATACACGCATCGTCGGACTGCGTGAAGGCATACACCCAGGTATGGGCCAGAGTGCCGCCACCAACCCTATGATCAACTACAGCGTCTTCGATGCCGACTACATGGCTCAGGCTCCGTTATACCTTATGAAGATGTCCGAGGTCGATTTCCTACGCGCCGAAGGAGCCGTGCGCGGATGGAACATGGGAGGTTCTGCACAAGAGTTCTACGAACGCGGCATACGCTACGCCTACCTCTTCGAGCGCTCTGAGGAGTATTTCCACGAGGAATACGATATGCTTGTCGAGGATTATATACAGCGCACAGAGCCTGTGCCATACACCTACCACGACCCACTCGGGATGGTCAGCGACGAGCCCAGCGTCACCAAGATAGGCGTAGCCTGGAACGAGGCCGACAGCCGAGAAATCAAGCTTGAGAAGATTATCACACAGAAATATATCGCGGGCTTCCCCAACGGCTTCGAGGCATGGGCTGACCTGCGTCGCACCGGCTACCCCAAGGTCTTCCCCGTGCTTAATGCCGACGAGGGTGACGGCACACTGCGCTACGGCGACATCATACGCCGCGCCGTCTTCCCCGACACCGACGATGCGTCAATAGCCGACATCCTCACTTCTGGCCTCGACGCCCTCGGTGGCGAGGACTATCAAGCCACACGCATCTGGTGGGATGTCGAAGGGCCTAACTTCTAACCTCTAATTTTCCAAAAATATGAAACAGCTAATACTACTTTCGCTCGCTGCAGCCTTCTGCTTCGGCGGCACACTGCAGATGCAGGCTCAAGACTACGACCCATCTGCCTCACGTGAGATATTCGATTTCTCGCCCTTCGGCGAATCAGCCATCCTCACGTTGTTCTACAATGCCCAGCAGGCTGGGCGCGAATACCCCACTCCCGAGGAATTCGAGGCTGCTGGTTTCAACCTCATTGACCTTGAGTTCGCACGTTCACACGTGCGTCCACGTGCCATCATCGACGACCAGCCCAACCAACTTGTAGGCGATGTCAAGAACACACGGCGCCTATGGATGAACATACCTATGGGCACAGCAAAGGGCATCGGTGGCTACCCCGGCACCAATGTAGGCGATGACACCTATTCTATATGGAACTACACACATCTTTTCGGTTCCTGGAACCACGGACTCTTCCAAGCGCCTGGCTGTTGGGTCGATGCAGCTCACCAAAACGGTACCGACATTTTCTGCGGCATAAAGTTCTTTGAGTCATGGACACCCGGCTCCGGTGATGCAGCGTATAGTAAGCTCATCACCGAGAAGAACGCCGACGGCAGCTTCAAATATGTCAAGCCACTCATCAGCGCACTCCAGTACTTCGGTTCCGACGGCATCAACTACAACTGGGAGGACGGCTCTTATCGCAACGACGACATCATAGCCTTCCACAAAGCCCTGTACAAAGAAGCCCAAGCACGCGGCATGACACACTTCCATGTCGGCCTCTACACACAACAGAGCTCACTCACCAATGCCAACGCCAACGCCCTCTTCGGCAATGCCGACGGCCGCACCGCTGACACCTTCCTCAACTATTCTGCCGACAACTTCATCTCGTCCATGGCCATGCGCAGCTCTGAAACAGCCGCTCTCAACGCCATGGGCACCACAGACGGTCTCTATTGCGGCACATGGATAGTAACCATGAACCGCAGCTGGACAAACCTCAAAGGCCGCGACATAGGCGCTGTGCTTTGGGGTGAGCATGCCATGAGCCGTTTCTACAGCAATAACACCGGACGCGACCCCAACGAGTTCCAGACCAACTACCAGAACCTGCTGGAGCGCACAGTTTCGGGAGGCAACCGCAACCCTGCCAACCGCCCCACCATGAAGAATACCGGCAACGAATGGGGATGGAACGGCACTACACCACCACTCTCAGCCTTCGGAGGCCTCGCCACCTACTTCCCCGAGCGCTCGGCCATTCAGGGCAAACTACCCTTCCACACATATTTTAATATAGGTTTGGGAGGCGTCTACACCTACAAGGGCAAGCAGACGCACGGCAACTGGTACAATATGTCGTCGCAGGACATCGTGCCCACCTATCGTTGGCTGCAGTACAACGAAGGCACCACCACGCCAGCTACAGTCATCAATCCCGAATTCACCATCGAGGATGCCTATATGGGCGGCTCATGCCTCCGCCTTACAGGCCAGGCCAACGGCTCTGCCGATATCATCCTCTTCCGCACAGCACTTACCGGCAACAGCGGTCAGCCCTATGCCAAGGTAGCCGTCAAGACGCGTCAGGAAGGCGAGACCAACACCAACCTCTACCTTATCGTCAAGGTCGGCAGCGTCTGGCATGAATATCCTGTAGGTGCCACCACCGAAGCCACCTGGGCTGAGAAGACCATCCCGCTCAGCGGCATAGGTTCAGCCGATCAGATTGATTTCATCGGCATCCGCGTCAAGAACGCTACACCCGACTACCAAGTCTTCCTCGGCGAGATACAGATCAACGACGATGCCAAGGCTCAGCCAGCCGCCATCAAGGACATCATGGCCGAAGTCAAGGAGGAGACCAGCAGCAGCATGAGCGTCAAGCTCTACTGGAACCTAGACAAGGCCGATGCCACCTACGGCCTCACCTACAATGACGATGCTAACATCGACCACTTCGAAGTGCTCTATAAGAACGGCGAAGAAGGGCGCGTCAGCGTCGTAAGCCACGTGCAGGCATGGTCGGCTTTCGTAGGGCAGAAAGCCCTCACCGCCGACGAGCAGCCCATCTTCGGCGTGCGTGCCGTATCCAGCGACCTCAAAACCTATTCCGAACCCAAGTGGATAGCCGTCACGCGCAGCGCCAACGTGCCACAGAAACCAGAGAAAGCAGATGGCGAAGTGGAATACGAGAAGAGCGAAATCAACACCGAGGCTGCCGGCTACCAAACGGCCATTGAAACGCGTTATATTGCCACAGCTACCACCACCGGCGCCAGCGTGGCCAATATGAGCTACACAGCCACTGGCCCGTGCCCCGTTGAGAACCGCAACTACGTCGACGCCACCAAGACCGCCGTCATCAAGGCTAAGCAAGGCGACGAGATAACCCTCAACTACCAAATCTTCAATGCCGGCGACGGCCTGCAGTGGTGCATCATGAAAGGCTATGCTGACTGGGACATCAACGGCAAGTTCGAAGGCTCCACCGACGAGCTCATCATAGAGCAAGGCACGGCAAACACTAATAACAGTATTGAGAACACCGTCGAAGGCTCCGTCACTGGTCAGCCCCTCCATCAGAACGGCTGGAGCAAGAGCCCCCTCGTGCCCTTTACCTTCAAAGTGCCCGATGATGCCGTCCGCGGCACATCGCGCATACGCATCGTGTTCACCGATGCCTGGGCTGCCCATCCAGGTCCCGTAGGCCTTACCGCAAAGGGATTCAGCATCGACTTCGGCCTCGAGATTAGCGGCGACAACGAGGACCGCTCAGCTGCCAAGGCCAGCGTTGACGAAGGCGAAGCCGAGGAACCCGAAGGCCTTAACGGTTCTGTAGAGCCCGATGCCGTCAAGGCCCTGCGCCCAGCTTCCGACCTAAGCCTCAAAGGCGGCAGCTTGCTGTTCAGCAATGTTGAGAAAGCATGGATCTACACCACCGACGGCAAGCTCATCCGCTTCCTCAAGAATCCTGCCACCGTGGCCGCCGACTTCCCCGCAGGAGCCTATATCGTCAAGATGCAAGCCAACAACGTCATACGCACACGCAAGGTTACCATCAAGTAACAACAGAGGCGATAAATTAATAAATTTGAAGTTTTCCTACCCTTAAGAGTTCCACAGCGAACTCTTAAGGGTTTTTCTTTCCAATGTTTCTGTAAATAATTGGCTAAAAGATTGGCGGCAACACAAAAACATACTAACTTTGTGGCCAGAAAATAGAAGAAAACAAATCAGATATTTATGAAAAAAGCACTACTACTGACTTTGGTATTGGTCTGCTCTATAGCAGCTAATGCCGACTCGTGTGTCACCATGCGCTCTGGCAACCCTCAGGTGCTCTTGGAAAAGGCTAAGGTGGCCTTCACCGTGGACTGGGATCATGCCCAAGTGACGAACTGGAACAATAAGCTGTTCCCACAGTACCTCCAACACCTCGGCAGCGAAGCCGTGAATAAATGGCCCGCCAACCGCAAGAAGGCTGAGGAATACTTCGTGACGCAGTTCAACAGGAAGAGCACGAACCTGAAGATCAAGGAGGGCAGCACCGACTATAAGATGCTGCTGCGCATAGCTACTTTCGACGCTGGCGGAGACACCAAGGACCGCCATTATTTCGACCAGAAGGTAGGGGGCACCGTGATCAACGGCACCATAGAGGTGCGCGACGCTGCCGACAAGTTGCTCTGCGTGATGAACGTTAACAACGCCAACGGCGTGCTGCATAAGAATGATGCCGTGCGCTACGGACTGGCACTGATGAAGATAGCCACCGACGTATGTGACTTGATGAAGGACGTGAAGAAGGGCAAGGTGACGGCTACCACTCCTGTCGACTACTCCGCCGCGGCACAAGAGGCAAAGCCCGCCACGAAGACCAAGACGGTGAAGAAGGTAGTGCAGACGGTGCCGGAGAATATGTACCGCGTGACGGCTCAAAAGGTGAACGTGCGAAGTGCCGCCTCAACGAAATCGACAGTGGTGGGCTCGCTACTTCGCGACGAACAGGTGGAGGTGAAGGGCATCAACGGTAGCTGGGCTACCGTGGTGTACAAAGGAGGCACACGCTACGTGAGCGCCAACTACCTGGAGAAGATGGAGCCCCAGGTGGTGGAAGAGGAAATTGAGGAAGAGGTCGAGGAAGTGGCGGCCGAGGAGAAGGCGGTAGCGGCAGAGTCCGTAGCAGCGTCGACGAAGGCTGGCAATGAGAAAGCATCAAAGGCTGGCAAGAGGGAGAAAAGAGCCCAAGAGAAGGCCGAGGAAAAGGCCCGCGAGAAAGGCAGAAAGGCTAAGGCTCGTGCCGACAAGCGCGCAGACAGCGACAGCGGCAGCCGTTTCCCGTCATTCAAGGCTGACCCAAAATATATGGGTGAGTGGCACATCGGTTATGCTACGACTGGACATATCGAAGGCTACAGGAATTACACGGCTCATGCCCAGACGGGGTTCCTTCAGGGTGTTTCGCTGAACGAATACCTGGAGTTCGGCATCGGCCTGGACGTGATGATGAACACACACTACCCCCACGGTGGCGACTTCGGCGATATAGTATGGAGCTTTGCCCCGTATGCCCACGTACGCGGGTTCCTCCCAGTAAAGCCTAAGGTAAAGCCATTCCTTTCATTCGGCGTAGGTCCGTCATGGGCCTTCAGGCCTGATTTCATAAGCAAGCCCCAGGTGTTCATTGAATTCGGCCCCGGCATACGCTGGAAACAGTTTAACTTGTTCCTCGGCCTTCAGAAGGTGGGCAAGGGCAAGGGCACCAACCATTTCGTTTCGAAGGTGGGCTGGTATTTCTAAGAAGCTGTGTTGTATTGAAGAAGATTTCCATAACATAAAAGAATTCGTAGCAATATGAAAGACCAAGATAAAGATAAAGAGAAAGAAGATATCATCTCACGCCGACAATTCTTTAAGCGTGCAGCAGGCGCAGCACTGCCCTTCCTCGCCCTAACCTCTATGTCATCTGCCCTCTCATCATGTGAGATTGACGACCCGGATAATCCTTTTGCCGGAGGAGGCATCCCTGGCGGCGGCAGCGGTGGCAGCAGCGGCTGCAGTGGCTGCAGCGGCAGTTGTAAGAGCAGTTGCGGCGTTAACTGTTCCTCTCTTTGTGCTAGTTCATGTACCACAGGATGTACAAGAGGGTGTAGAGAATCTTGCTCAAGACAATGTGCCGGTTCCTGTACTACAGGATGTAGCAAGACGTGCAAGACTTTATGCCAAGGCAGCTGCAAAGGCCATGTGAGATAACATTATAGTACATGGATGTAGACACCGCAAAATACATCACTTTCATCGTCACTAAGGATTGTCAGCTGGCTTGTAAATACTGCTATTTGGTAGGCAAGAACTCGAAGGAGCGGATGTCCTGGGAGGTTGCTAAGCAAGCTGTAGACTATATTCTCGCGCATGAGAGTGACATGCCCGAAGAGGCCGTCGTCTGGGATTTCATAGGCGGCGAACCTTTTCTTGAGATAGACCTTATCGACAAGGTGTGCGACTATATCAAGATAGAGATGTACCGCAGAAACCACCATTGGTTCAACAGCTACCGCTTTTCGTTTTCGACCAACGGCATCAACTACCATACGGAGAAGGTGCAGCAGTTTATTAAGAAGAACTCCACGCACCTGAGCATCGGCATTACCATCGACGGCACACAGCGTAAGCACGACCTGAACCGTATATGGAAAACGCCGGAGATGGAGCGCGGCATAATGCCAAAGCCCGAGGAGGAACGCGGGTCGTATGCTGATGTGGTGAAGAACATACCGCTGTGGCTGGAGCAGTTTCCCGACGATAGCACAAAGGTAACCATCAGCTCTGCCGACATACCCTATATCTGCGAGAGCGTGCTGCACCTGTATGGTCTCGGCATCCACGAGGTGAACATCAACGTGGTGTTTGAGGATGTGTGGAAAGAGGGTGACGACAGTCTGTTCCAAGAGCAGCTGATGCAGCTGGCGGATGCCATCATCGACGGCGGCTACTACCGCGACTACGCATGCTCGTTCTTCGCTGAACATATAGGCAAGCCAATGGATATCGAAACGGAGAACCAGAACTGGTGCGGCGCAGGCATGATGCTAGCCGTGGATGCCGCAGGCAATTTCTACCCCTGCACCCGTTTCGCCGCCTACTCGCTCCGCTCGAAGAAACCGATAATCATAGGCAACGTGCACGACGGCATCAACAAGAACCTGCTGCGTCCGTTCCTCACGCTGGACCGCTTCACACAGAGCCCCCGAAAATGTATAGAATGTGAGGTGGCAAGCGGATGTGCCTGGTGTCAGGGCGAAAACTACGACGCCGCTCACACCGAAACCATCTACGAGCGTTCGACAGCCATCTGCCTTATGCACAAAGCCCGCGTGCGCGCGAACAACTACTATTGGAATAAGCTCTACCGCAAGCTGGAACTGGAAGGTTTGCGCGAAGACTACGACGAGAACCACCGCAAATCCTCGCAAACGCCATGCTGACATACCTCATCATACTGCTCGACGACACCAGCGTGAGCTTTTGCCACGCCGACAACCCTCGTTGCGAGCGACGGCTGATACCCCTCGATGTGCTCCGACAAGGCATACGCTTTGCCATGATGGAGAACCTCACCATACAATTCGTTTACCCTGACTATCCGCTGCCTGCAGACTATGCATCAGTCATTGAGAGCATCGACCACGCAAAGATAAAGCCGACGGTAGAGGCAGCCGACGTATGGGTGACGGACAAGCCTTTCGAAGGCGAGGTGGATGTGCCTGTGGTGCTGCGCATCACGCGTCAAGAGTTGTTTGCCCAGACTGAAGAGATTTCCAACCTGATAGGCCACGCGCCTCGTCTGAACATCGTGATTACGGATATAGGAGCTTTCACCGATGATGACTTCGAGAGATACCGTGCCTTGCTGGCGGATATCAGCGCCCGGGTGGAAACACTGACGAAGGAGGGGCGGATGCCATGGGTGAGCCTCGTCACCGACCGAATGGCTCTCACCAAAATGAATAACTGCGGCGCAGGCGACAGCAGCATCACCTTGGCGCCCAACGGCCGTTTTTACGTGTGCCCGGCCTTCTACTACGAGGCTCCGGAGGATAGCATAGGCGACCTTGAGGCGGGTATTGACATACGCAATCGACAACTATACAAACTCGAGTATGCACCGCTCTGCCGACGGTGCGATGCCTATCAGTGTCGCCGATGCATTTGGCTCAACCGCAAGCTAACGCGCGAGGTAAACACACCGAGTCATGAGCAGTGCGTAGTAGCGCATCTGGAGCGCAACGCTTCGCGCACTCTGCTCGCAAATATCCGCAAAGCTAATCCCAACTTCCTTGCCGAAACAAAGATTGAAGAGATTGACTACCTCGATCCGTTCGAAATGAAAAGAGAAAAATAGAATTTAATATATGGAACGTAAAAAGGTTGGACAAGTAACGCCTGAAGAGCGTGACGAGATACAAGCGTTGTTCGAACGACGCAACGGACTTAATGAGTTGGCACAAGTCCTGACGGCTGACAATACGGAACTCTACGAACGTCTTGTTACCGACATGGGCAAGACCTCTTCTCTTTTTCAGGAGTGGTGGAATGATATGTCAGCGAAATATCAGTGGGAAGCCACTGAAAACGGCAGTTGGGAAATAGACTTTGACACCTGCAATATTTACCTTTCGGAATAGGTACCCATGAATGGTCATAAATATTAATGGTCAAACAGTTAACCCATGCCATGGATTAACTGTTTATGCCCCGTTGGACCAGCGGTCCCAGGACTAATCTTCCACCTCTTCCCACATTAACACGCTGCCATTGCGGCGGGCGGGATCGGGACCAGTGAAGTCCATGGAGTATGGACTGCCAGTGGTGGGACTCTTGCCGATGTAGTGGTGGTTGCGGAGCGAGAAGAGCATGAAGTCGTGATCCAGATAGTCCTGCCAAAGGAAGACTTCGGCTTCGTCGGCATTGTCCGTGAAGCGGACGTCGCCCGCCAGCCCCTCGCCATAAACCTTAAGGTAACGGCCATCGATGCACTGCAGGGCTACGCGTCCCTGGCCGCGGTCGATGAGGCGGAACTGTGTTTGGCTGCCCGGATTGTGGGGGTCGGTATCATACAGTACGCCGTGCGGTGTAGCGAGGGCGGGCCGGCCGGTGGCCTTGTTGATGATGCGGAAAGTCTTTCCGTAGGGGATGTTCTGGCTGCGGTCGGCGCAGGGTTCTTCAACGGTGAAGTTGTCAAATTCGGCATAGCCGCCTCGCTGGCCCTGGGTGTTGAAGGCGAAGAGAGCGTGGCGCGAACCCTGAAAGGTGATGAGCTGGTAGCTCAGGGGCATCATGCGTCCGAGTGTGTGGAAGTTCTGGCCGTCGGTGGAGTAGGCGTACTGTGCCTGGTCGTGGTCGTAGTCGCCGTTCATGCGGAGCCATATTTTTCCGTCGGGTAAACCGACGGACACAATGACGGTGTCGTTGGTCAGTTGCTCATAGCAGCTGAGGGTGAGGGCGTTGCCCCGCTTCACGAGGCCTATCCACGAGCAAGGCACGTTGATGTTGCCCAGGCCGGCCACGTCCCCGTCCTTCATGCCTTTCACGTACAGTTCGACAGTAGCGACGGATTTAGGACCGATGACACGCTGGGTCAATGTATTGCGTGCCCACATCAGCTGCTCTGCGGGCTGGGCTTGCAGGCGCAGATGTCCTTTGCTGAGGCTCCATAGTTTGTCATCGGGGTTGTGGTTCCATTGCCAGATGCGTCCGAGGGCCTTGCCGTCGAAGCTGTCGCTGCGCTGGTAGGGGCCGTGGGGCTGTACACCAGCGGGGACGGTGCCTGTGGAAGGCTTGAACCACGTCCGCGGCGCACGTCCCAGGTTGTTCTCCAGCCCCACCATAGGCCAGCCGTCGACCCACGTCATGGGCATCAGGCATACGGTGCGCCCAATGCTGTGGAAGTCCTGCATGAAGAGCGCCCACCACTGACCATCGGGAGTGGAGACGATGCCGCCCTGGTGGGCATTGGTGCATGCCGTGGCGTCCTTGTCCAACGGGCCGAGGCCGAACTTCGTGCCGTCCTCGCCAATACGATACTTTGTGCCTCGAGGTACCTGAGTCAACGAGGCTGCATGGTAGCCATAAGTCTCATCGGCCGTAATGACGCGTGTCTCATAAGGTCCCCAAATGCTTTTCGAGCGGGAGCAGAGCGTGCGCCCGTTGGGGCGGTAGTCCGTGGAGATGAGGTAGTACATACCGTTGATCTTGTACATATGGTGACCTTCGCCCACGCCATTGCCTTCGGGGATAATGACGCGCTCGGTTGCTTCTATCGGACCGCTCATGTCGGGTTTCAGTTCGGTACATTTCACCGTGCCATAGCCATGGATGGCATACACCTTGCCGTCGTCGTCGAAGAGTACGCCGAGGTCATAGATGTTGCCCTGCATGTTGTGGTGCTCCCAGGGGCCGCGGATGTCCTTGGCCGTGTAGCATTGCAGCCCTTTGCCGTTGACATTCGAGAAGACGTAGAACTGCCCGTTGGCATACCGGATGCAAGGAGCCCAGATACCCTGCCCATAGATCTCTTCGTGGTTCTTCAGAGCAAACCTATCCTCAGGGAAATCGAAGCGGTCGAAGCAATACGCCACGTTTTCCCAGTTGACAAGGTCCTTGCTGTGAAGGATTACAAGACCCGGCACAGTATGCATGGTGGTGCCGGCGAGGTAGTAATCATCGCCTACGCGAAGGATGTCGGGGTCTGAAAACTCGTCGTAAAAGAGCGGGTTGGTGAACGTGCCGTTGCCATTGTCGGCCGTCCAACTCTTGGTGGTGGCAGATGGATTCTGAGCCTGAAGATGTGTCGCGGCGATGCCAGCCACGAAGGAGAGAAGGGTAAGAAGTGTGCGAGTCATAAATGAGGTGAAGATGGTTATTATGGGAAACGCACGTGAAGCGGGACATCTTCGCGTGCGTTCATCTATTATAAATAATGTGACTCCGGCGGGATTCTAACCCGCGACCTTCGGAACCGGAATCCGACGCTCTATACAGCTAAGCTACGGAGCCTGCAAATGAGTGTGAGGCAAGCTATGTGCCCTTTTGCGGCTGCAAAGGTAATAAAAGTTTAGTGTTTATTGCAGAAAGTTACGAGATTTTTTTTCACTTATATCAATTTAATCACATATTACGATGAAATTATTTCCATTTTTCAACTATCAATTGTCAATTTATTAGTACCTTTGCAGCGCAAAACGACAGACAAACCATAAAATCATGAGCAAACTGATTAAGCCAGAAGGTTATTTGCCAGCTCTTGACCTGCAACAGACAGAGTTGGCTATCAAAAAGATAAAGGACTTTTTCCTGGGGCAATTAAGCTCCGAGCTACGCCTGCGACGAGTGACGGCACCATTATTCGTGCTCAAAGGACTCGGTCTGAACGATGACCTCAACGGCGTAGAGCGTGCCGTGACCTTTCCCATAAAGGACATGGACGATGCACCGGCTGAGATAGTTCATTCACTGGCAAAATGGAAGCGCAACACGCTGGCGGAGTATGATGTAAAGCCCGGCTTCGGAGTTATTACGGACATGAACGCTGTGAGAGCCGATGAAGAGCTCGACAACCTGCACTCGATATATGTGGACCAATGGGACTGGGAGCGCACTATGACGCGCGAGGATCGCACACTACGTTACCTGCGCCGCACCGTGGAGCGCATCTACGGCTGCATATTGCGCACTGAGTACTACCTCTCGGAGATGTATCCACAGCTCACGCCCTTCCTGCCCGAAGAGATACACTTCATCCATAGCGAAGAGCTACGCCGCCAGTATCCTGACCTGACGCCGAAGGAGCGCGAAGATGCCATATGCAAAGCTTACGGAGCCGTGTTCATCATAGGCATCGGAGGCAAACTCGACGACGGCTCGGTGCATGACCTTCGTGCACCAGACTACGACGACTGGAGCACACCGAATGCCGATGGTTTCTGCGGACTGAACGGCGACCTGCTCATCTGGTATCCCTTGCTCAACCGCTCTATAGAACTATCGTCGATGGGCATACGCGTAGACGCCGAAGCACTGGAGCGCCAGCTCGCGCTCCAAGGTAAGGAGGACCGCAAGAACCTTTATTTCCACCAGCGCCTGCTCAAAGGGAAACTGCCATTGAGCATTGGAGGCGGCATAGGACAAAGCCGCCTGTGCATGGTGCTGCTGCACAAAGCACATGTCGGTGAAACGCAGGCAAGCATCTGGCCGGAACAAATGCGCCACGATTGTCGTGAAGCAGGCATAATGCTGATTTAACCCTAATCGAAGACCAATTTTGGTTTACCATACGGTTTTTCACACATACAACAATCCCCGCCGCCAGCACACGAAACTGACTGCGGGGATTGTTGCGAATTAGAGAATGGTAATGTTAGAATATGGACTCCTTGGTTTCGGTGGTCAGCAGTTCCAAGACTTTCATGCCTACGACGGAGTTGCCCTTGGGATTCAGACGGGGACTCCACACGGCTACAGCGTAACGCTGAGGATAGATGGCAGCTATGCCTCCGCCTACGCCACTCTTGCCTGGCAGGCCTACGAGATACGAGAATTCGCCCGCCTCATCGTAGAAACCGCAGGTCTGCATAATGGCGTTCATCCTCTTGACTTGCGACGAGGTAAGTTGTACCTTGCCGAACTTGAAGGGCCGACGATGGTCGGCAAATGGAAGAAAGGCCTGCGCCAATTCACAGCAACTCATCTCGATGCTGCACATCATGCAGTAGAACTGCAGCACACGTTCGATGTCATTGTGTATGTTGCCATGATACTTAAGTAGGTTGGCGATGGCGGCATTGAGGTATCCCGTGGAACGCTCGGAGAAGGCTACGGTACGGTTGTAGTCGATGGTGTCGCAGCCAGAAAGCTGACGCACGAAGGCGAGGAAGTCGTGTTCGGGGTCGAGCAAATGGGTGACGAGGATGTCGGCCATGACGATGGCACCGGCATTAATGAATGGATTGCGCGGCACGCCTCGTTCCATCTCGAGTTGAAAGAGGGAGTTAAAGGCCGTACCGGAAGGTTCCTTGCCCATACGCCGCCAGAGGTCATCGCCCTCAAGGCTTAGCGCCATGGCGAGGGCAAAGACTTTGGAGATGCTCTGAATCGAGAAACGAACATCGGCATCGCCGACAGCATACTGCTTGCCCTCGAGGGTATGAAGGCATATACCGCGTTGGTCGGGATTGACCTCGGCCAGGGCCGGGATATAATCTGCCTGACATCCTTCGCCAGCCAAAGGCTCGGTCTGGTTGAGGATGTCAGAAAGAATCTGCTGATAATTCATGATGTTTAATACAGTACTGCGGCGCACTGGGGTTGGATGGTGAGGGTGAGGCGACCGCGTTTGTCAAACTTGGGAACGGACTGCTGGGGCGTTTTGCCATCGGTGCCATCGGTGAGGAGAGCTGTAAAGGACTTGCCTACAGAATTGCCAAGCACACTGGGGTCGATGGTGATGGTCTTGGCAGCTGCCTCGGCGTTCATAGCGATGAGGTACCAGCGATCGGCATGACGACGGGCCATGACGATGTACTTGCCCGGATAGCCGTCGATGAAGCGGGTCTCGTCCCAGGTGGTGGGTACCTGCTTCATGAAATCAATCTCAAACTGCGGCTGTTCGGTGAGGTTGCGCGGTGTGAGGGCGAAGTTCTGACCGGAGGATTGGAAGGCGATTGCGGTGGCGAGTTCAAAGACGTCGCTTGTGCGGCGTGTGTTGCCCTTGCCGGGTTCCTTATGCAGACGCTTCTGCAACACCGTGCCACCATATTCCATTGAGGCTGTGGTGTTGCGCACGAAAGGATGCAGGCAGGCGTGACGCGCTTCCTGTTCGCAGAAGCCCTGACTGAAATAGAGGTTCTCGCTGGCCAGCACGGCTTCGGAACTGCAGTAGTTGGGATACATACGTTCCCAACCGCGGGGCAGGGTGCAACCGTGGAAAATGCATTGGATTCCATAATCGTTGGCGTCGCTGAGAATGCCTTCGTAGACACGCATCGTCTCCTGCTTGTCGCCGGCAAAGAAGTCCACCTTTATACCTGCCACACCACCGTCGTGCAACCACTTCATTTCCTTCTTGCGGACGATGGAGTTGTGCATGGCCTGGCGAGCGCACTGAGGCGCATCGTTCCAGGCACCGTTGCTGTTGTACCACACCCAAGGACGTACGCCTTTCTGCTTACAGTAGGCAAACAGTTTCTCCATGCCTTCGCGACCGATATGCTCGTACCATCCGCCGTCGATGAGGCATCCTTCCCAACCGAGGGCAGCAGCGAGGTCGATGTATTTGATTTGGTCGTCGAAGTTGATACTGGCATCCTGCCACATAATCCACGACCATGTGTTGCGCGATCCTTTATATTCGATGCTGGGCTCGTAGAGGGGTTCGACGACATCCCAAGCAATGGTGGTCTCGACAATGGGTTTCAGCGAAGGGCCGAAGGTGAGGGTTCGCCAAGGGGTATAGCCGGTCATTTCATCGTTGGCACTGGTCTTGCTATTGGCCAAGCCGAGCTGTGCGCCCGTGCTTCCGAAGCCGTTGTTCTCGCCCTCCATGGGGAATGCGATGGTGAAGAGGCCATCGGGGGTGGCATCGGAGAGGTGGGTGCCGCAATAGTTGCTGGTGACACCTGTCTCAGAAATCAAGAGCCAACCCTTGTCGCCCTCATGGAACAGACAGGGGAAAGTCCAACCATGGCCGGATTGACTACGTTTTGTTATAGACTCGTCCCAGATGTAGCCTTCTTCATAGCTGGGCTTGGTGCGCTTCCACCCAACCATCGGGTCGCTTTGCTGGCAGATGAAGGCGGTGGCATCGGTGGGGAGACGGAAGCCGGAAGCTTCGCCTGTGATGACGATGGCACCTGTCTCACCACCTTGCAAGAAGCGGTAACGATAGGCAATATTGTTGTTGAATACGGCAAACTGCACGGTCATAATTACCCCGCCATTTCTGCGCTGGGGGGTAGTGAGAACAAGCCCTAGACTATTTTCTTCGTTGTTGATCTCGCTTTGTTTGCCTTGACGAAGGTGGTAACTGTGCTTGATGACGCCTTTGGGGCGAATTGCTTCCTTGAGGGTGAGATCCTTCGAGAAGTCAGCTACGTTGGTATATACACCGAGGGGCGAATCAAGCACCATTGGCACATCAAGCGTGTCGGCCTTTGCTCCTTTCTTCTTGGCTTTTACGATGGTACGGTAACCGGCTGAGTAAGACAACTTCCCATCGGCGAGTTTGACGTTGAGATAGGTTAGGCCATCGGGTGAGAGTACTTTATACGTCTGGGCAAATGCAGACGAAGAAAGCATAAATAATAAGGAATAGATGACAAACGATAATTTAGCCGTTGTTTTCATAAGATGTTTATTTTGATGATTTATAATATTTTAAGTTGCTCATTCGGTAGGCTTCTGCAACATGCGCTTTTCGAAATGATTGATGGCCTGCAGCATGAGGCGATGTCCCCTTTCAGCGATGGTCGCGCATTTGTCATAGTTGAAGTTGTAGCTATTCATGGGCAGTTCCATTAATACGTCCGGCGGAGTGATTTGGAGCTGTAGGCTGATATTCTTCTGAATGAGAATATGGAGGGAATCAGAAATGAGTGATATCGCGTTGACTTCAGTAAAGTCCGGCCGAATGAGGCGGTTCATGATGGCGGGACGTCGGGACGGTTGAGGAGTCTTACGTCGGAGGCGTCGTTCCGGCGCCGAAACATTTGATGCTACGAGCAGGTCGCCTTCTGTTCGGGCTGCATATTCAAGCGGTAATCCATTGCTGATGGCCCCATCGATGAGATAAAGCTCATCATGTTCGACAGGGCGGAAAAACGTAGGCATGGAGATGGATGCCCGGATGGCTTCAAAGAGGCTTCCGCTTCGAAAGACAACAGCAGAATCCGTCCGCACGTCAGTAGCCACCGCACAAAAAGGAATGGGCAAGTCTTCAATGCGCACGTCGGGTACGATTTCCTGCAGATGGTTCATCACACGTTCCCCTTTCACAAGGTGATTGATGCCAATTGAGAAATCGATGAGTGAGAAGACATCGCGACGTGTCAGGGTACAGAACCATTCCTTGACTTCCTCAAGTCGTCCGGCGGCAAAGATGCCTCCGATGAGTGCACCCATGGAACTGCCGGCCACGGATGAAATCTCATAGCCTTTCTCCAAGAGTGCTTCGATGGCACCAATATGTGCATAACCGCGGCAGCCTCCTGAGGAAAGCACCAGGGCGACTTTAGGTTTAGGTTTTATGTTGGATATTTCAGACATGATTGAAATATGGTCTCAGAATTGCCATCCGCGGAAGAAACGGCCGCTGCCTTCGAGCTCTGCACCGAAGTAAAAGCCAACGTTGGTCGGTTGGTTGTATCCTACATTCTGCATGACGAGCGAGTGACGGTATACGGGTTCTGCGAGGAACGTGTGTAAGCGGTATTTAGTAGGGATGGAGGTGATGTAGAGGCGCAGGTGGCGGTTGTCCTTCGTGCGCGTCAGCACCTCTTCGCGCCAATCGCCAAGGACATCTGCACAAAGGGCTGGATTGGACTTGGTGCCGTTGTTAAAGGTACAGTCGGAGAAGTGGGCCAACACTTCGACGGAGGAAGAGCCGGTGAAATCGAAAGGCACAGAACCACCCCTGACTCCTCCCGTTATGGATTGGGGAAGCTGCGTGGTGTCATCCTGTTTCGAACCGGAGGGATTCCCTCCCTGACGGGAGGGGGCAGGGGTTGGTCTATATTTACTTACCGTCTCATGATCGAGCAACTCCCTACACAGATCTCCATCCCACCAGATACCGAAGTTAATAGGGATGCGGGCGGTGCTATCGATGACCTCGCCACGAACGTTGCAAATGCCGCCTGAAGCTGACGACCACATCTCGAGACCTAGGTTAGCGGGGTTTATGTCAGCCGCCATACAGCGACCTACATCTTTATTCGAAAGGATTTGAAAGAGAACCTTGCCCGTTCGGGCATCGCGAAGGTCGCTACCATCGCGCTTGTTCTCGTGGCAATCCCACACTTGAAGGGCGTTATCGACAGGATAGCCGTCAACTGCAGTGTTCGCAGATGGAGGGAAGAAGGCTGTCAGGTGCATAGCATCGCCGTGGCCGAAGCCCGTATTATAAAGAGGTGTACCGTCGTGATCAACGGCCATGGAGCCATAGGTAATCTCATCACAGCCGTCACCGTCGACATCGGCCACACGAAGGTTGTGATTGCCCTGCCCGGCATAGCGCCGCTTGTCGTCGTCATTGGTGTCGAATACCCAATGAACCTTCAGGTCTTTGCCGTCGAAGTCATAGGCTGCAATGACGCTACGTGTGTAGTAACCTCGGCAGAAAATAGCACTTAGGTGCTCGCCGTCGAGATAGCCGCAGGCAGCGAGGAAGCGGTCGGAGCGGTTGGCGTAGTTGTCGCCCCAAGAGCGAATGTCACCACGCTCCGGAATATAGTCAACGGTACTAATGGCGCGCCCTGTCTTGCCTTCGAAACAAGTCACCCATTCGGGACCTTTGTAGATGAATCCACCTCGCGTGGCATTACGATCCATATTGTTAGGCCAACCAGGACCGCGAAACTGCTCGCTTGGGTTGTTGTTGGCATGATAGGCTTCCCTGTCAGGGCGGCGTACATGGTCGGCTTTAGAGTCGCCGATGACTTGACCAAGACCATCAACGGCACCATCAGACGTGCGAACCAGGAGTTCAGCACAGCCATCGCCATCGAGGTCGGCAACGATGAATGGCGTGTAGTGGGCACCGCTACGGATGTTAGGGCCGAGGTTGACACGCCACAGGGAAGTGCCATCGAGGCGCAGGGCTTCGAAGATGGTGGGTGAGGTGATGCCGCTTTGGCTGTTGTCCTTGGAGTTGGAGGGGTCCCATTTCAGGATAATCTCAAGCTGTCCGTCGCCGTCAAGGTCGGCCATGGTAGCGTCATTGGCGTTGTAGGTAACGGGGAAGCGTTGCGACCCAGCCGCGTCAGACGGAACGGGCGGAGTAAGTGGAATGTCTATGTAGCCTATAGGGGCATGGGCAGGAAGAGTCCACAAACCGATATAATAAGGTACCGTTTCCTTTTTCATGTTTGCAGGCACCCGCCCGTTCTTATATACCGGACGAACAAAATACTTCGTTTCTACGCTCTCGGGGTTATAGTCCATCAAGAATGTGGGCTCTTTGGCTTCGCGAACAGCAATCAGTTTGCCATCTCGGAACACCTCAAAACTGACATCCTCAGGCTCTGACGGCAGGTAACGCCATTGTATGCACACACTATCAGGTGACGTGCGAAAAGCTACCACACCACGTCCAAGCCGTTCGCCACGAAGACGTGAATAGTCATAAGCGGTTTGGGCAGAGGCTGTCAGAGAGAGCAGTAATAAACATATTATACCACTAAGCAGGCGAAGGTATGGAATGAAATGATGATGCATAAGCCAAGCGTTATGGGATAAAGGTGAAAACTAAGAGACCGCCAGAGGTGCTACTCCGGAAATTGTGGTTCCGGCAGACGAAAATGCGGCAGGCGTTGTTGCCCCAACTGGCGGAGAAACTGCGGCCGATGACGTGGAAGTGTTTGTGCTGGAAAGCTGTAGCAGAGCGGTTATCTTATCGCGCACATGTTCCATCTGAGGTGCTGCCAGGAAGGCGGTATTCTTCTTGAGTACGAGGTCTATGGGAAGTACGCTGTGCTGATAGCTTGAGAGTTCACACTGGCGCTGTTTGGCGTGCATGGCCAGTGATTTTATCTCCCGCTCACGCTCTTTGCGGAGCTGGGCACATATGGGTTCGAGCAATGGCAATATGACATTCTCAAAGAGTGTGTGACCTTGGATGTAGAGGTATGTCGCATCTGGGGTGATGCCCAAATCCTTGAGGTCTTGCTTCACCGCTTGATAATCCTTCCTGGCCTCAGGGAAATGATTCTGCAGCCAGGCCATCTTCTGGTTGACGCGTCGACGCAGTTGTGCCAGGGATTCCTCTGGGTGTGATGTGTTGATACTATGGAAACCTACGAAACCGCAGAAGTCCATGAGCGAGAAGTGCTTGTACTTGTCATGGCGATAGCACCATATATTCCACACGAAAAGCGGCCATATTATCTGGCTGTACTCGCGAAGGAATTCCTCGTAATCGAGCATGGGGCGGTCGTTAAGGGTGGCTGTGACGACTGCCTGGTGCAAGGAAGGCGCCCAACACTGGAAGTTCTCGATGGCATAAACGAAGGTATGGATAACATAAGGCGAGTGATTAAGAAGGCGGCTCGTCTCAGTGGCATCACGCAGGAGGTAATCGTAGTCGGCATCTACGCACGCTATCATTGCCTGTCCCAACTGCCGCGCATCGAGGATGTTTGTCAATGCCTGACGCTTGCCTTTGCCGAGGTTGTCGTGCGAAGGCAACTTTATCTCGAAATACAGTTCGGGCGTTTCGAAGTCTTTAAGGATGGAACGCCAGAAAGCCACATCGTCGAAACTTTCTACAAAGGCAACTATACGCTTGCGTGCCGTCGAAGGCCGCAGGCGATTTGCTGCTTCAAAGTAGGCTGAACTAAGGTTCTTTGTTAGGCGTTTTGACATCGCTTATACTTATCTATCTTTGTTTATTAAACCTTAAACGCTAAACGATAATTGTTAATTGTTAATCGCAAATCGTTAATCGCAAATCGTTAATCGCTAAACGTTAATCGTTAAACGCATCCACTAATCCACGATAATATCTTCAACGTCGGTTACGCAGTCGGCCCAGCCGCTCATGATGACGGCAGGCGAATGTGTAGTCAGTATTACCTGAGCATTAGGATTGAGTTCAGTGATGAGTTCGAGAAGGCGTTGTTGCCATTCGATATGCAGGCTTATCTCAGGCTCGTCCATCAGCAGCACATAAGGTTCGCGGTTCTCAACGAGCACGGTGAGAAGTATGATGAGCATCTGCTTCTCGCCCGACGAGAGGAGATAAGGCGTCAGGCGCTCTCCGAGGTGATGGAAGAATATCTCGTTTGATGTGCGGTCTATCTTCTTGCCTGTAGCCTCAAAGAGCTCATCGACGAGGTCCTGGAAATGTGCCTTCTCCTGAGCTATCTGGGCTGCTTTCTGCTGAGCATCGGGGTCGGCAGCTGTGAAGAGTGCCACTATGCGGTTGCTCTGACTAACCTGATAGTCGAGGAAACGCCGCTGCAATTGATAGAGCTGCCAGTCGAGTTCTGTAGTCAAACGTGCCTCCATAACCTTGTTCAGAATATCGGCACTTACAAGTGGACGGTCCACGCCTCGTATGACATCGAAGCGGACGCTGTCAGCTTCTTCAGGCTCGAAAGTAAGGTGCACGCCAAGGCTGTTGTAGTCGCGCTCAAGTTCCTCCTTGCCTTGCGTCAGGCGTCGTATGGTCTTACGCAGGATTGTGCTCTTGCCTACGCCATTGATACCGCTGAGCACGTTGACACCAGGCCGAAGGTCCCAAACGATATGTCTGGTGCCTCGCCACAAGGAGTCTATCTCTATTCGTTTAATGTAATTAGCTGTCATAACCAACAAGTTTATTGTTTCTGGCCGTAAAGATAATGAAAAGTTGAAAGTTTTATGTTGAAAGATGAAACTTTTCGCTTACAATGGCACTTTTTTCTCTTTTCACTTCATCACTTTGCATTTATTAGACTTAATTTTTCTCTTTTCCCTTTTCATTTTTCACTTTTTATGTACCTTTGCGAAAAAATAAACACAGAGTCATGGATTATATCTTCGAAACCACGATGGAAGTGCGCGACTACGAGTGCGACATCGAGGGCATCGTGAACAATGCCAACTACCTCCATTATGCCGAGCACACGCGTCATCTGTTCCTGCGTAGCTTAGGCGTCAGCTTTGCTGCTATACACGAACAAGGTTACGATGCCGTTGTGGCACGGATGAAACTGGATTTCAAGACACCTCTGCGTTGCGACGACCGTTTCGTGTCGCGTTTATCCTTGAAGAAAGACGGCGTGAAATTCATCTTTCACCAAGCCATCTACCGCGAATCGGACATGGCACTATGTTTCCGAGGCGACATTACGCTGGTGTGCCTTCACAATGGCCAACTCGCACGCACTTCGCCTTACGACGAAGTTTTCAAACCGTTTGTCGCTTGAAGACCTTTTCTTCAATCGTCTGAAACACAACGAAGAGCGCAGGCACAAACAAAATCAAGGCTATAGTGCCAACGAGCATACCGCCTACGGTGCCTACGCCTAACGAGCGGTTGCCATTGGCGCCTGCTCCTGTTGCAAAAATCATAGGCAACAGGCCGAATACCAATGTCAGCGACGTCATCAGGATTGGGCGCAGGCGCACTTTGGCTGCAGAGATTGCCGCCATGGGGATTGACATACCTGCCCGCCGCCTCTCGCTAGCATATTCCGTGAGCAGAATTGCCGTTTTCGAGAGCAAGCCTATGAGCATGATGACGCCCGTTTGCATATAGATGTTATTCTCCAACCCGAACAACTGAGCAAACAGGAACGAGCCCATAAGTCCGAATGGCACACTGAGGATGATAGCCAACGGCATGAACAGACTCTCATATAACGCGCAGAGAATGAGATAGATGAAGATGATGCAGATGGCAAAGACGTAAATAGTGTGCTGACCAGCCGACGCCTCTTCACGGCTCATACCTGCAAATTCGTAACCATAGCCCTCGGGCAGCACGCGTGCCGCTTCTTCGCGTACAGCCTGAAGTACCTGTCCAGAGCTGTAGCCCTTTTCGGGCATACCACTTACCTGAATGGCAGGGAAAAGGTTGAAACGAGTGAGATTGGCTGTACCCAAGATAGGTTTCAGTTCTACGAAGCCGGAGATGGGCGCCATAGAGCCGTCGCCTGTGCGCACATACATATTCTCCAAAGAATGTTCGTCGAGGCGTGCCGTGACCTCTGCCTGCACCATCACTCGGTAGAGTTTCGAGAACTTGTTCATGTTGGACGAATAATTGCCGCCCACATATCCCGACAGGCACGACAGCACATCCGTAGGCGAGATGCCAGCCCGTTTGCAGCGCGCAGCATCGACGTACAAGCGATATTGTGGATAGCGGTTGTTGAACGAGGTCTGCGAACGCGATATCTCAGGGCGAGCCTGCAGAGCAGCGATGAGGCGGTTGGTGACCGCCATCAGCGAGTCCACGCCACGATCCTGATGATCCTGCACTTGCATCTCAAAGCCGTTGGTGGCGCCATAGCCGCTGATCATGGGTTGTGTGAACGCCATTATCTTAGCCTCACTGATGTCAGCCACACGACGGTTGACTTCTGCCATCACGCTCTTGAGGTCGTCACCTTTGCCACGACGCTCGTCCCAGTTCTTCAGTCTGAGCAGGAACATACCATTGTTGGAACTCTGTCCTGCCATTCGGCTTACACCAACACTCTTGGAATACGCCTTTATTTGAGGCAGGTCGGTGATAAGTTTTTCCACACGGTTCATCATCTGATGCGTAGCCTCCTTTGTGCTACCAGGCTGCGTCTGCACGGTGACGTAAATCACGCCCATATCTTCGTCTGGCACGAGAGCCGTCTTGGTGGTAGACAATAGGAAATAGAAGAGAATCAGGGCTGCGACTACGGAGAGGACGACCAACCATATATGGCGCATGAGAAAACCTACACATTGCTTATATCGGGCCACGGTAGCGGCCTGCACGCTCTTCAGTCGGGCCAAGGCAGTCTGCTTGCCGGGCTTATCGCCGTTGCGCGGTTTCAGGAAATGTGCACAGAGGGCAGGGCTCAGCGTCAATGCGTTAATCATCGATATGAGCACAGCCACGGCCATCGTCAGACCGAACTGCGTGTAGAAGATACCGCTGGTGCCGCCCATGAAGCACACGGGGATGAACACCGCCATGAAGACCAGCGTGGAAGTGATGAGCGCCGTGGTAACATTGCCCATGGCCGAGAGCGTGGCCGTTCGGCGGTTACGCTCGCCAGCATCAAACTGTGCCTGCGTAGCTTCAGCCACCACTATGGCATCGTCGACCACCGTGCCTATAACCAGCACCAGGGCAAACAACGTCAGCGTGTTGAGCGAGAAACCCGCTACGTAGAGGAAGCCGAACGTGCCCACCAGCGACACCACAATAGCAACAAGCGGTATCAGTGTGGCACGCCAGTTGCGCAGGAACAGCAGAACTACCAACACCACTAGCGCCACAGCCTCCAGCAGCGTGCGCTCCACGCTGTTGATAGAGGCATCCAGGAAATCCTTGGTCGACATCATGTCGATTAATTCCATATCGGCAGGAAGGTCATGGCGTATTTCCTCAACAAGCTTGTCAATGGCTATGATTATCTCGTTGGCATTGGAGCCTGGCGTCTGCGAGATCATACACGTGGAGCCTGGATGTCCGTTGATTTCGCCCTCGATGGCATAGCCCTGCAAGCCCATCTCGATGCGTGCCACATCCTTCAGGCGCAGTATGCTGCCATCGGGCAGGCTGCGCACAACGAGGTTCTCGTAGTCGCTTTCATCTTCGTAGCGTCCACGGTATTTCAGCACGTATTGGAATGCATTATCGCTCTCTTCGCCCAGCGTGCCGGCCGGACTCTCCACGTTCTGCTCTGCCAGCACAGCGTTTATGTCGGATGGCATCAGGCCGTGCTGCGCCATCTTAGCTGGGTCAAGCCATATGCGCATGGAATAGTTGGAGCCATACACGTCCACCTCGCCCACGCCAGGCACGCGCGACAGCCGCGGTTCGATATTTATCTTGAAATAGTTGTTGAGAAACGCCAAGTCATAAGTACCGCCTGGACTATACAAACCCAATGATTTCAACGTTGACGTTTGGCGTCGCATCACTATGACGCCTGTTCGGGTGACCTCGGCAGGCAGCAAGCCCTGAGCCTGTGCCACACGGTTCTGCACGTTGACCGTAGCCATGTCGGGGTCGGTTCCCTGCTTGAAGAAAACGTTGATATTGGCCGACCCGTTGTTTGAGGCGTTCGAGGTCATGTAAATCATGTTCTCCACGCCATTGATGGCCTCCTCCAGAGGCACTACCACGGCTTTCTGCAATGTCTCAGCGTTAGCTCCGGTATAGGATGTCCTCACACTCACGGTAGGCGGCGCGATATCTGGGAACTGCTCGATAGGCAATTGGGTGAGGCCAATGGCTCCCACTATGACAATCATCACGGAAATAACTCCCGCGAGGATCGGACGGTCTATAAAAGTCTTGACGTTGAACATTATTTTGTGTAAACTGCTGCAAAAATAGTAAAAGTTTTGAGTTTATGATTTAAAGTTTATGGTTTTTATTTCTTTTCCTACGTTTTTCTCTTATTATCCGTTACATTTTTACTATCTTCGCGCCAAAATCAAAGGATTATGGCAGAAAGTCCCATAACGATACTCCAACGGCAACGAGCCCTGCTGCAGACAGAGTATGCCTACGAGAAGGCTGAGTTCCAACGCTTGACGGAAGCTACCGGCATAGAGCGTAAGGTGGAACGCGGTGTGGCTTGGTACCCGCTGACGATAGGGCGCAGCTACCACAACTCGTTGGATCAGTTTGTGGTGGAGGTGAGCAAGTATGGTGAGAACAGCAAAGCTGCGGTTAAGGGTGAGAGCGCCTCCGACGCTGTTAGGAAAGGACTGTCGCAGAGCGAAGACCTTCAAGAGCCGACGCTTTTTGAGCCTGGCAAGCCGGTGTGTTTCTTCTCGCAAGATGCCTCGGGCGACCGCTACGGCACAGGCGGTATGCTACATTACTACAAGTTTGTGGCTCAGGTGAGCTATGTCGAGAACGACCGCATGGTCATCGCCTTGCCCTCGCCTGCAGCATTGGAACAGTTGCGCGATGCTTACCGACTGGGAGTTCAGCTTTACCTCGACGAGCAGACCTATCGGCTTATGTTTGAGGCGCTCGACGATGTCATCACAGCCAAGACAGGGCGCCTGGCCGACCTGCGCGAGATTTTCCATTCCACCCTGCCATGCGGCAAATTTACCTTCGATGCCGTGCGTTTCCCATGGCTCAACACCAGCCAGCAGGCAGCCGTCAACGAAGTGCTCTGGGCCAAGGATGTGGCAGTGGTGCACGGCCCTCCGGGCACAGGCAAGACCACTACGCTGGTCGAAGCCATCTACGAGACACTTCGTCGCGAGAACCAGGTGCTGGTATGTGCTCAGTCGAATATGGCTGTGGACTGGATATCCGAGAAACTCGTCGACCGTGGCGTCAGTGTGCTACGAATTGGCAATCCCACTCGCGTGACTGACAAAATGCTGTCGTTCACCTACGAGCGACGCTTTGAGAGCCATCCTTCCTACACCGAACTATGGGCAGTGCGCAAGGCCATACGCGACATCTATGCCTCGAAGAGCGGCAGCAGCGAGAGCCGCCACCAGAAGATAGCGCGCCTCAAGGACCGCGCCACCGACCTCGAATACACCATCAACCAAGCTTTGTTCAACGATGCCAAGGTCATTGCCTGCACTCTCGCAGGTTCTGCCAATCGTCTGCTCACAGGCATGAAGTTCGGCTCGTTGTTTATTGACGAAGCGGCACAAGCATTGGAAGCCGCCTGCTGGATAGCCATACGCAAGGCACATCGCGTAATCTTTGCAGGCGACCACCGTCAGTTGCCGCCCACCATAAAGTCGCCCGAAGCCTTGCATGGCGGTTTGGACAAGACATTGATGGAGTATATCGTTGAGAACAAACCTCATGCCGTGTCGCTGCTCACAGTACAGTACCGGATGTGCGACACTATAATGCAGTTCCCCAACCAAGAGTTCTACGAAGGAAAGCTCCAAAGTGCTCCTGAGGTGAAATACCGTGGCATTCTGGATTGGGATACAGCTGTGGAATGGGTGGATAGCGGGGACCTACACACCGCCCTACAATGTATTAAACCGGGGGAAAGAATGCAGTCATCACAGGTAACCACTCCCCTCCCTACAAGGGAGAGGCAGGGGGGAGGGTCTTCTTGGTTCAATACCTCCGAGGCCGAGCTTACCCTTGCCACTCTCCAGCGCTACTTCGAGAAGATAGGGAAGGAGCGGTTGCTGGAGGAGAATGTCGACGTGGGTATCATATCACCTTATAAGGCGCAGATAGCCTTGTTGCGCCGTATGGTGCGCCGTGATTCTTACTGGAAGCCGTTCCGCCGGCTTATCACCATCAACACCGTAGACGGCTTCCAGGGTCAGGAGCGCGATGTCATCGTCATCAGTCTCGTGCGTAGCAACGACGAGGGCAACATAGGTTTCCTGCGCGACCTGCGACGCATGAACGTAGCCATCACACGAGCCCGCATGAAGCTCATCATCATAGGCGACCGCTCCACGCTCTGCCGTATGCCTTTCTATCGCAGGTTGGCCGAGTATATCGACGAGACTTATTAGCCCAATGGCCCTAACCAATAAGCCCTCTCCCCAAACACGGGGAAGAGGGCTTGTTCTTTTTATTGGCATCAGCAAGTGCTTATGCCACCTTCTCCAAACGCTTCATCATGGCGAACATGAACAGGGCGCTGAGCAGGCAGAGGCCGGCGAAGACGAGCCAAACGGTGGTCAGCGAGAGACCGCCCCATAGGATGCCGCCTACGCTGACGAGGAGGTTGCCGATAGCTGTGGCCACGAACCAACCGCCCATCATCATGCCCTTGTACTTCGGAGGTGCCACCTTCGACACGAACGAGATACCCATAGGCGAGAGCAGCAGCTCACCAAAGGTGAGTACGAGATACACGCTTATCAGCCAATAGGGCGAAGCGGGATAGGTGGCTGTGCCGGCTTCGATGGCCGCTTTCTGCTCGTTGGGCGTCAGCAGTCCCTGCGAAGCGAAAATCATAAGGCAGAAGGCAGCAGCAGCAACGATCATACCATAGGCTATCTTACGCGGAGCCTTAGGTTCCTTGCCCTTGGCGGCAAGAGCTCCGAAGATGGCCATGGACACAGGCGTCAGAGCGACCACGTAGAAGGGATTGAACTGCTGGAAGATAGGAGCGCTGATGTCCACGGAGCCCGTAGCCTGGCTGTACTGATAGCCGAGGAAGGCGCAGGCAGCCACGATGACGAGTGCTGCTATGCTCTTGCCCTTGCCGGTCTTCGACTGGAACACAGAGAACAGGCCATAGACGATGAAGATGATGGCCACGAGGTTCCACACGTTGAACGGCATGGTGTGGACGCCCTCGGCGGTTTTCTGCGTGAACTGGTTGGCGAAGTATGTGAGCGAGAGGCCGTTCTGGTGGAACGCCATCCAGAAGAAGATGACAACGGCAAACACCAGGATGAGGGCCGTGATGCGCTGGCGAGTCTCCTCGGGCGTGAGCTCTTCGGCAGGAGCTATGCCTGCGGCTGCATCCTTCTTCTTATCGCCCTCGACGTGGCGGAAGGTGCTGCGGAAAGCGTAGTAGATGGCTATTGAAAGGATGAGCGATGCGCAAGCCACGGCGAAGGCGAAGTGGTAGCTGTCGGCATGGCTGAAGCCCAGGCTCTCCTGCGCCCATTTCATAATCGACACGGCAGCCGTGGGAGCAAACAAGGCGCCGATGTTGATGGCCATGTAGAAAATGCTGAAACCCGAGTCGCGACGTGTGGCATACTGAGGATCATCGTACAAGTTGCCCACCATGACCTGCAGGTTGCCCTTGAACAGGCCTGTGCCAAACGAGATGAGCAGCAGCGCTGCAAACATGCCAGCCAGCGCAAAGCCGCCGCCACCGAGGGGCACGGCCAGCAGCAGGTAGCCGAAGAACATGATGAGGATGCCGATGGTCACCATCTTGCCGAAGCCGAACTTGTCGGCCAGGATACCGCCCACGAGCGGCAGGAAATAGACGAGGCCGAGGAACGAGCCGTAGATGATACCTGAGACGGATTCCGAGAGACCGAAGTTCTCGCCGAGGAACAGGGCGAAGACGGCTATCATGGTGTAGTAGCCGAAGCGTTCGCCGGTGTTGGCCAATGCCAGTGCATAGAGGCCTTTGGGTTGATTTTCAAACATAGTTGTGTGGCGCGGCACTGCCGCTGTTAATGTTTATAAAGTTGAAAGATTAAAGCCTTTTTCGGGCACAAAGATAACGAATAAATCAAGAAAGCATGCACTTTCATCGGTTTTTATGCGTTTGATAGTGAAAAAAAGTATGTTCTGCGTACCTTTGCAGCGCGTTTCACAATACTAAGCTACTTATGCAACCCATTATTTTAAGCTGCTTAAAGCATTACAACCGCGAAACATTCATCAAGGACCTTCTTTCCGGCATCATCGTGGGCATAGTGGCTCTGCCGCTGGCCATAGCCTTCGGTATAGCCTCAGGAGTAACGCCCGAGCAGGGCATCACCACGGCCATCGTGGCGGGCCTGATCATTTCGCTGCTGGGCGGTTCCAAGGTTCAGATAGGCGGCCCCACGGGTGCCTTCATCGTCATCATTGCCGGCATCATAGGGCAGTACGGCATGCAAGGCCTTATGATAGCCACGCTGCTCGCGGGCGTGTTCCTTATTATGTTAGGACTGTTCCGCCTGGGCACCATCATCAAGTATATCCCCTACCCCATCGTCGTAGGTTTCACCAGCGGTATCGCCCTCACCATCTTCACCACGCAGATCAAGGATTTGTTCGGCCTGACGATAGAGGGTGACGTGCCTGCCGATTTCATATCGAAATGGGTATGCTACGCCCACCACTTCGCCAGCATCGACCTGTGGAGCACCATCGTGGGCGTGGGGTCGGTGGTCATCATTGCCTGCTGGCCTTACGTGAACAAGGTAAAATATGTCAACGGCCACCTCTCCGCCCTGAACAAGCTGCCCGGCTCATTGATTGCCATACTGGTGATGACCATAGGTGTGCTCATACTCAAGCACCACGGCTTGGCTGAAAGCGTCGACACCATCGGCGACCGCTTCCGCATCAACGCCTCGCTGCCGACACCTGCCGTGCCCGCCCTGTCGTGGGAAGTGGTGCGCCAGTTGTTTGCCCCTGCCATCACCATTGCCGTGTTAGGAGCCATAGAGTCGCTTCTGTCGGCTACCGTGGCCGACGGTGTCATTGGCGACCGCCACGACAGCAACCAGGAGCTCATCGCCCAGGGCGTGGCCAATCTCGTGACGCCCATTTTCGGAGGCATACCTGCCACTGGAGCCATAGCACGCACGATGACCAACATCAACAACGGCGGCCGCACACCCATCGCAGGTGTCATACACGCCGTGGTGCTGCTGCTCATCTTCCTCATCCTCATGCCCTATGCCCAGTACATACCCATGGCCTGCCTGGCCGGCGTGCTGGTCATCGTGGCTTACAACATGAGCGGCTGGCGCACGTTCCGTCAGCTGTTGAGAAATCCCAAGTCGGACATCTCCGTGCTGCTGATCACCTTCCTGCTCACCGTGGTCTTCGACCTCACCGTGGCCATCGAGGTGGGTCTGATGCTGGCATGCCTGCTGTGTATGCGCCGTATGGCCGAGACCACGCAGGTCAGCGTGCTCACCGACGAGATAGACCCCGCCACCGAAGTGGACTTCGAAGCCACCAACCTCGAGCATTTCAAGATACCCGACGGCTGCGAGGTGTACGAGATCAACGGTCCCTTCTTCTTCGGCATTGCCAACCGCTTCGAGGAAATCATGGGCCGCATGCCACGCCGCCCCAAGGTGCGCATCATTCGCATGCGTAAGGTGCCGTTCGTAGATTCCACAGGCATGCACAACCTCGAGAACCTCGTAGCCATGTCGCGCCAGCAGGGCATCCACGTCATCCTCTCGGGCGTCAATCCCAAGGTGCACGAGGTGCTCATGCGCAACGGTTTCGGCACCATCGTAGGCGAGGAGAACATACGCCCGCACATCAATATGGCTTTGGAACGTGCCCGCGAAGTGCTGGCGCAGACAAAATAAATCAGCCTCAGGGCAAAAAAACTTTAGTCATTAATCTCTATTTTCTCAACTTTTCATTACCTTTGCGGCCGAAAAGAAATGATTAACTGGAGACTACTTTCTAAGATTCTTGGTCAGCTGCTCGGCATCGAAGCAGTGATGCTCATCGTGTGCATCATCATGTCGCTAAGCTACCACGAGAGCGATGCCGTAGCCTTCGGGTGGGCATTAGGCGCCACGCTGCTTACAGCCCTCATTCTGCTGTGGTACGGCCGCGATGCCTCCACGTTTCTCAACCGCCGCGAGGCATACCTCATAGTCTCGCTCTCGTGGGTAGTGTTCAGCTTCCTGGGCTCCATACCCTTCATGGCCAGCGGCAGCCTCACCACGCTCACCGATGCCTATTTCGAGACCATGTCGGGCTTCACCACCACCGGCGCCTCGCTTATCGACGATGTCGAGCGTCTGCCCCACGCCATACTCTTCTGGCGCAGCCTCACGCAATGGATAGGCGGTCTGGGCATCGTGTTCTTCACCATAGCCATCATACCGTCGCTCGTCGAGGGCGGCGTACGCGTGTTCTCAGCCGAGGCCACAGGACCTATGCGCACCAAGCTGCATCCGCGCCTCAGCACCACAGCCAAATGGATATGGGGCATCTACATCTTCATCACCGTAGTATGCGCCATCCTCTTCTGGATCGAGGGCATGGACGCCTTCGACAGCGTCAACTACGCCATGACGGTGACCGCAACAGGCGGTTTCGCCACCCACAACTCCAGCACCGGCTATTTCCACAACCCGTATATTGACTACACGGCCATAGCCTTCATGTTCCTCTCGGGCGTGAGCTTCACCCTGCTCTACCTCACCGTGTTCAAGGGCCGTGTGCGCCAGCTCATCAAGAACTCCGAGCTGCGCCTGTTCGTCTTCCTCGTGGTCAGCGCCACAGCCTTCATCATGGTAGTGCTGATGCATTCGTGCCACTACCGCGCCGAGGATGCGCTGCGATCCAGCCTCTTCCAGGTCGTCTCCTTCGCCACCACCACAGGCGTCTTCAACGACGATGCCGGCCAATGGCCACATATCACATGGGTAGTGCTCTCAGTGCTGATGTTCTTCGGCGGCTGCTCAGGCTCCACGGCCGGAGGCTTCAAATGCGTGCGAGGCGTCATGGTGCTGGGCGTCATACGCAACGAGCTGCGCCGTGTGCTCCACCCGCGAGCCGTGCTGCCCGTGCGCGTCAACAAGCAGCCGGTGCCCTACTCCACCCAGGCCACACTCCTGGGCTATTTCGCGCTCTACCTGCTGCTCTGCCTCGTCACATATTTCATCATGATCATAACCGGTGTCGACAGCACCAACTCCATCACCATAGCCCTCTCGTGCGCCAGCAACGTAGGGCCCACCCTCGGCCTCGAGATAGGTCCCACCATGTCGTGGGCCATGCTCCCCAGTATGGTAAAATGGCTCCTCTCGCTGCTCATGCTCATGGGCCGTCTTGAGATAGTCAGCGTCGTCGTCCTCTTCACCCGCTCCTTCTGGCGCGACAGGTGAAAAGAGTGAAAATGAAAAGTGAAGAGTGAAAAGTGAAAAGTGAAAAGTGAAAAGTGAAAAGTGAAAAATAAAAGTTACTCACACCTGTCAACTGTCAACTCATCAACTGTCAACTGTCAACTGTCAACTCATCAACTGTCAACTGTCAACTGTCAACTAAATAAGACTGTCAACCATAAATAAATAAGTACCCATGGGCGGTTTCTTCGGTTCAATACAAACACAACCCTGCATCACCGATCTCTACTACGGAACGGACTACAACTCACACCTCGGCACCAAGCGCGGCGGTCTGGCCACCTATTCAGCCGAGAAGGGATTCTATCGCAGCATCCACAACCTCGAAAACCAGTACTTCCGCACTCGCTTCGAGGCCGAACTGCAGCGCTTCCCCGGCAACAGCGGCATAGGCGTCATCTCCGACACCGACCCGCAGCCCATCATGGTCAACTCGCATCTGGGCAAGATGGCCGTCGTCACCGTGGCAAAGATCAACAACCTCGATGAACTCACGCGCGAACTCCTCGACGAAGGCGACCACTTCTCCGAGATGTCGAGCGGCAAGACTAACCCCACCGAGCTCATCACGCTCCTCATAGCACGCGGCAAGACATTCGTCGACGGCATAGAGAACGTCTTCAGCAAGGTCCGAGGCTCTTGCTCAATGCTCATACTCACCGAAAACGGCATCATAGCAGCACGCGACCACCTCGGACGCACACCCATCGTCGTGGGACGGAAAGAAGGCGCCTGGGGCGTGACATCCGAAACCACTGCATTTCCCAACCTCGGCTACGAAGTAGACCACTTCCTCGGCCCCGGCGAGATCGTACGCCTCACAGCCGACGGCATAGAGCAGCTGCGCAAGCCCAACCAAGAGATGCAGGTATGCTCGTTCCTATGGGTCTACTACGGCTTCCCCACATCCACCTACGAAGGGCGCAACGTAGAAGCCATGCGCCACACATGCGGCGTGCTCATGGGCCAGCAGGACGATACCCAGGTCGACCTCGTGGCAGGCATACCCGACTCAGGCGTAGGCATGGCCACCGGCTATGCCGAGGGAATAGGAGCCCCCTACCGCCGAGCCATCTCCAAGTACACACCCACCTGGCCACGCTCCTTCATGCCTGGCAACCAGCTCACACGCAACCTCGTGGCCAAGATGAAACTCATACCCAACCGCGAGGCACTCGAGGGCAAACGCTGCCTCTTCTGCGACGACAGCATCGTGCGCGGCACACAGCTGCGCGACAACGTGCGCGGACTCTTCGACCTCGGAGCCAAGGAGGTGCACATGCGCATAGCATGCCCGCCGCTCATCTACGGCTGCCCGTTCATCAATTTCTCTGCATCCAAGAGCGACATGGAACTGCTCACGCGACAAGTGATCCACGACCTCGAGAACGACCAGGACCACACCCCCGGAGGCATAGGAGGCGAAGCCACCACCGCATGCGAGATACTGCAGGAATACGCACGCACCGACTCGCCCAAATACCGCGCCATGGTCGAGGAAATGGGTCGACGCCTCGGACTCACATCCCTGCGCTTCAACACCCTCGAAATCCTCATCCGAGCCATCGGACTCCCAAAGTGCAAAGTCTGCACCCACTGCTTCGACGGCTCCAGCCACTTCTAATGGGGCCCTGCCCCTGTTAGGGAGGGGAGATGAGGGGAGAGGGCTTGTTTTGCCGGCAGTAGCCGTCAGAAGTTCCTGCACTTTCGGCCACAAGTGCAGTTGTTCCAGGCGCGCAGTTTCTTTACTCCATAACCACAGCGCAAAGGTACAACATTTGCAGCGTAGTTCAGAGATGAGTGGGCTCGCTAACTAAGATGAACACATGGGCTGAAATTTCAGCCGACATAAAAAATACAAGGGCGCAAACTTGCGCCCTTGCCGAAAACCCACGAATTGCCTGACGGCGTCAGCAAGACGAGGACTATATCTTCACCTTGTACACCTGGAAGGTTTTGGCGGGGATGGTGGCAGTGATGGCGGCTGCGGCCTTGGAAGCTGCGACTGGTGCCTGCGACTGTGCGGGGCTTACGACCTCGGGCTTCGAGGGCATGTTCTCGGCATCGTAGTTGGAGCAGTCGAGGCTGGTGACGGCGGCTGTTGCGGGCATGGCCTTGGTCTTCAAACCGCTGATGTTGATGGTGATGGGCTGCTTGGCAGCGGTAGTGTTGATGACCTTGACGATGATTTCATTCTTCTGACGGTCTATGACACTGGAGGCGAAGACGCCATCCTCGCCCACGGGCACGGGATTCACGCTGGCCTGGCCGCCGTCGATGGCAACGGTGGTTGGCAGCACGTTGGTACCACGGTTGAGCATGTAGAGCTGCTGGACGTAGTATGAGGCTGTGCGGGCGGTGGTGAGATTGTCGTACCAGATGAGGTCGGGGCGCCACTGCCAGCCGTCGACATGTGCGAAGAGGGGTGCGTAGGTGGCCATGTGCACGAGGTCGGCATTGCGCTCGATGTTGGTCATGAAGGCTGCCTCGTAGATACTGGCTCCAGCGTGGTTGTACTTCTTGCCGCGGTCGTGGCATGCCCATTCGCCGGCGAAGACGCGGGGACCGTCCTTGGTGTAGAACTTACGGTCGTCGTAGCGGTTCATGGAGTTCTGGTACCACTTCACGTCGCGATAGTAGTGCTCGTCGACGAGGTCGGCCTTGAGCTTGGCCATGGCGGGCCATCCGTTGCGGAAGTGATCGTCCTCGGCATTGGGACCGCTGGTGCCGATGAGTTTGATTTCGGGGTGCACCTTGCGCACTTCGGGTGCTATGATGGCGAGGCGGTCGAAATATGGTTTCTCCCACTGCTCGTTGCCGATGGCGAGGAACTTGAGGTTGAAGGGTGCGGGGTGGCCCATGTCGGCACGGAGCTTAGCCCACTCGTTCTTGGCGGGGTCGCCGTTGGCGAAGTCGATGAGGTCGATGCAGTCGTCGATGAACTGCTGGAGGCCTTCCTTGGTGCAGGGTGCGTGGGCATCGTCGCCGTTCTGGAACTGACATGCCATGCCTACGTTGAGCACGGGCAGGGGCTCGGCGCCTATCTCCTCGGCCAGCTGGAAATACTCGAAGAATCCGAGGCCGTAGCTCTGGAAGTAGTCGGCATAGTAGCGGTAGGTGAAGGTGTTCTCCCATCGGTTCTTGTTGATGGGACGGTTCTCAACGGGGCCTACGGAGTTCTTCCATTGGTAGCGCAGATCGAGGGTGGTGCCTTCGACGATGCAGCCGCCGGGGAAGCGGAAGACGCCCGGATGGAGGTCCTCGAGGGCCTGTGCCACATCCTTACGCATGCCGTTCTCGTGGCCGCGATAGGTGTCGACGGGGAAGAGCGAGACGTGCTCCACGTCCATGGTGCCTGAGCCTGAGCGGCGGCGCTCGTCGCAGAGGAAGAGGCGCAGCTGTGCACGGGCCATGGTGCGCGGGCTCTTGATGATGGCGGTGTACTTCTTCCACTCGCGCGAGTCCACTTTAATGTCGGTGTTGGTGAATTCCTGGTGCTCGTCCATGGTGTTCTGGTCCACGAACTGAATCCAGAGGTACTGCGGCTTGCCGTCGGGTACGCGTGCCCAGACTGTGAAGCGGTATTCGGCACCTTCGTTGAGGCCTATGCCGAAGAAGCCTTCGTTCTGGAGGCCTGTCCACAGGTCGCGATGGCCGGGCGAAGAGAGGCGTGCGTAGTGCGGGTTCTTCTCAAACGGTCCGTCGTTCTTGATTTCGACCTTGCCGAAAGCCTGCCAGCCCATGAGGTGGTCGGGTGTGAACTCAAAGGAGCGGTTCTTAAGGAGCTCGCCGTAGAGGCCGCCGTCGGCAGCGTAGTTGATGTCCTCGAAGAAGATTCCCCATTGTGTGGGCTGAATCACGGCACCCGGTTTCTTGGCGTTGACGTTGATGACTGTCTCAGCGGAGAGGGTGAGTGGTTGCAACGACATTGCAACGCACAGGACAGAGAGGATGTGTTTGATTTTCATAGGGTTGAATGTATGATTTAGTTAGAAAATGATTTTCTTGCCGTTTATGATGTAGACCTCGCCCTGCCTGGGCTGAGCGACGGGTTTGCCACTGAGGTCGAAGGTTTTATCTGATGTGATGTCCGGGGATTTACCATCTACGCGCTGGATGCCGGTGGAGACATCGTCCTTGGTGAGGTAGTACTGGGGCAGCGGAGGATTGGTGGCGGTTCCCTTGACGCGCAGCCAGGGCGTGGCAGCAGGCTGGCGATGGTTGTCGTCGACCTTGAAGAAGCCCTTGGCGCCTGTCTGCGGGTCGGTGCGGTACTCATAGAAATATTCGTAGGTGTCCTCGTTGCAGGTGAGCACGCTGTCCACAGGGCTTCCCTTGAGGTAGGTGGTGGAAACGGAGGCGGCACTCCTGGTGGTAGGCACGAACTTCACGCTCGCACCTGCTGCTGCCTTGTACACGATGGCTGCTCCGGCAGGCACCACGGCACGCGCTGCCAGCTTGGTGGTGCGCACGGTGTCGGCAGCAGCGTTGACGCCAGTGAGGTTGTAGGCCGTGACGCCTTCGGGCACACTCACGGGGTATGATGTGTAGAGCACATCCCAGCCGTCCTGTGGCACTGTGCGCTCTATAGTATAGCGCGCGCGCAGGTCGTAGGAAAGATGAGGCGGCTGGTTGTAGACCACGTTCTGTGCGATGAGCTGTGCGCGGTATGAGGCATCGTCCATGAGGTGAGGCACGCCGTAGTCGGTAGGATAGTCGGTGGCATTGATGATGAGGCGGTAGTCGTTGCCCGCCTGATCCCAGGTGACGATTTCCTCGCGCCAGTCGCCGAGCAGGTCGCCTGAGACGCAGGGGTTCTGCTTCGACGCGTTGTTGTAGTTGCCTATGACGAAGTTGCCGCCGTTGACCTGCAGGCGCCCAAAGCCGTTGCCGGAGGCGTTCCAGTACTCGAGCACGTTCTTGCCGTAGAAATCGTCGGCGAGGTTATCGTTCCAGAAGATGCGGAAACTGAGGCCGGCACCGCCGCCGTGGGAGATGCTGGAGGCGATGACTTTGCCAGAGGTGTCGAAGATGTCGCCGGAGGCGCTGAACTGCCAGTAGGCATCGTCGGCTTCGGGGTTGAAGTGCGCCATGATGCCGCGCCCTGTGTCGTCGCCCGCCGTCTGATGCAGCAGCAGTTCGCCTGTGGCGGCATCACGCAAATCCATGCCAAAGGGCTTATCCTCGTGCACCATGAAGAGTTCCTGCCCTGGTCGCGATGGGATGAAATCGCTCAGGTGCATGGCATCGCCATGTCCGAGGCCTGTGCGATAGAGAGTGGTGCCGTCGGGCTTGAGGGCGCCTGAGCCATAATGTATCTCCTGGCGGCCGTCGCCTGTGACATCGCCTACGCTGATCCAGTGGCAGCCTTCGCCGAAGACGGTCTTGGTGATGTTCTTGACCGTGCCGTCGGCATAGGTGACAGTGCCCTTGGAAGGGCTCTCGCCACGATGCAGCCAGCGCAGGGTGAGCGAGCTGCCGTCCCAGCCGTAGGCTCCTATCTTGCAGCCACTATAATAGCCACGTGCGAAGATGGCCGAGGGGTTGGCATCCTCGCCGTCGAGCCATGCTATGGCAGCCAGATAGCGCTCGGCACGGTTCTGGTTATTGTCGCCCCAGAACGCTGTGCTCTCGTCGGCGTAGGCTGTATGGTAGCGTATGGTCTGCAGTTCGGCACCTGTCATGCCGTCGAACACGGTGATGTATTCCGAGCCGTGGTCCTGCTTGCCGCGACCGCCCTTGAGGTTGGCTGTGGGGTCGTCGCCGTCGAGCAGCACGTAGTTGCCTTCGCCGTCGATGGCACCAGGCGCTGTCTTCACCATGAACTCGCCATAGCCGTCGCCGTCGAGGTCCCAGGCTATGAATGGCGTGGTGTGAGCCGAATTGAACATATTATGGCCCGTGTGAAGCATCCATAGGCGGTGGCCGTCGAGATGGTAGCAAGCATAGAAAGCAGGCGAGGTGGTGCCGCTGCTGGCGGCGTCCTTCTCGTTGGAAGGTGCCCACTTGAGAACGATGTCGTACTCACCGTCGCCATCCATGTCGCAGAACGAGGCATCGTTGGGTGTGTAGGTGGCTCCTGCCGAGGTGGGGTCTGTAGGCGCTCCGCCCTCGAGGGTGATGTACTGCGTCTGGTTGCTCCAAGCTTTCACGCCCTCCTGGCTGTCGATGACATTGCCCTGACCGTCGACCACTTCGAGCTTGTACACGCTGGATGTAGAACCGCTGGTGTCGAGGTAGTTGGTCTTGCCGCAGACGGGTGTCTTGGTGATAAGCGTCTTGCCACGATAGAGGCGGAAACGGATGTCGGTTGGATCATCTGTCGCACGCAGACGCCAGCTTACGAGCACGCCCTTGGACATCTTCAGAGCCATGAGACCGCGGCTGAGAGGCGTGGCTGCCGGCTTAGGCGGACGGTTGGTGACCACGAAGCGCATGCTGACAGAGAACACCGTGCGCCCGTCCTGCTGGGCAGAGATGGTGCACAGCTTATCGGCATAGGTTATGGTGGCCGTATAGCCCTCAGCAGCTGTAACGGAGAAATCGGTGGGGTCGCCGAAGACCTTCGTAGGCCAAGTGGCAGTAGCGCCGTTCTTCAACGAACTGATGAGGGGCATGAGGTCACCAGCCGAGCAGGTGGCGGAGGTGAAATAATGCGAGGCGTCGAAGATGGGTTCGTCGGTTTCGCCACTGATGGTGATGTTGCGAAAAGCTATCGACTTGGGGTTCTCGTTGTCCTGACCATTGAAATTATACACATAAAGGATGAGGCGGAAACTGGCACCGGCCTTGACAAGGACGTCGGAGAGCTGGTAGACATGGTGGCTGCAGGCGTTGGGGTTGCCTTGGTCCACCTTGTTGCGCAAAGGTGAAACGGCAGTGGCCAAAGCCGTCTCGGCTGCTGTCCAATTCTTGGTGTAGACGTCGAAATTACCACCGTCGGTGCCGCATTTTACGGCATCAAACTCGATGGACGTGGGCTTGAACGTATGACCGTCTGCAACCTTGACGGCGAAGGTGACGCTGTGGCCTGTGGTCTTTTGTGTGACACGTGTCGTAGGTGTGAGCTGCACAAAAGGCGGGTCGTAGGTCACGGCGGTGTAACCGCTGGCGGCATTACTGCCTGTCATGGCGGCCGTGGCGCTGAGGTTAGAGCCGAGGGTGAACGACGGCGTCACATAGTCGGCAGCACCTGTGGTGAGCGTAGCGGCGCCGAGGTTGTCCTTGTCGCTCATCACCCATTTGACATCGACGTGGTCGGCAAAGAGGGGGAGAGGGAGAAGGAGCAGAAGCAGGAGGAGGAGGAGGAGGTGTTGCGATGAAATCGCAACGGAAAGGACGGGACGATGAAGGGAGGCATTCATCAGGGATGCAATGGATGGGCGATGGAGGGGGGTGTTCATTTTTTTATTGTCGTTGTTGAGGCGCTATTCGTAATCATCGAAGATTTCGTTGAGGAAGACGTTGAGGGGAGCCATGGTGCGGAACATCTGTTCGATGCGGTCCTGGCTGTCGGGCTCGCTCACCAGGCTGTCGGGGATGGGGTGCCACACGGTGTAGAGACGCGGCCGGATGTACTCGGGGAATGGGAAGTCCTTGGGGAAACCCTTGGGCGTCGTCTTCACAGGGTCTTCGCCCACGACGGGGAAAAGCTCATGGAAATCGGGAGCCTCGACAATAGAGCGGAAACGGTCGAGGTCCTCGACAATCGTTTCGCGGATGCGCTTGAGCAACGGTGCCGGCGGGCACCATGAACCACCTGCTATGAGCGAGTTGCCCGGCTCGAGATGTAAGTAGTAGCCTCCACGATAGCTCTTGCGACCATGCGAACAGACGAAGGCTCCGAAATGGCGCTTGTAAGGCGACTTGTCGGCAGAGAAACGTGTGTCGCGCGCAAACCTGTAGATACACGACTTGAGCGTCTGATAGGCCACACTTGGGTCGAAGGCCGCTATGCGCAGGATCATCTCCTGGACGTAAGCCTCATAGGAGGCTCGGGCAGCCTTGTATTCTGGCTGGTGAGCATGAAACCACTCGCGGTCGTTGTGCTGGGCTATCTGACGTAGGAACTTATAAATATGCTGCATAAAGTGTGAGTTGTACACGTTTTCGGCACAAAGATATGAAAAAAATAAGAAGAACAAACGAAAAACGGAAAATAATGAAAAGATTATTCAATCTTTCATTACCTTTGCAGCCGTTTTTATAGAACATTATCATTCAAATCACACAAACATCTATGAAAAAGATTCTTCTTGCTGCCATAATGATGGTAGCTGCCATGAACGCCAGCGCTCAGTTTGAGCCGGGCACTTTTACGCTTAAGCCCCAAATAGGTTTCGGTATCTCCACGCTGAGTAATATGGAAGATATCTCAGTGCCCATCGTAGGTCACTACTATGAATTGGACAAGACCGTGAAACCAGGTTTCCAGGTGGGTCTGGAGTTTGAATACCAGGCCAAGAAATGGCTGGGTATAGCTGTAGGCCTCAACTACATCAGTCAGGGTATGGGTTGGGAGAACTTCAAGAGCAACCTCGACGGCATCAAGTACAACAGCTACAACAACCAGCTCGACCTGGGATACATCAACCTGCCCATCGTGGCTAATTTCTACGTAGCCAAAGGCCTCGCACTGAAGACCGGTCTGCAGTTCGGCTTCCTCACCGACGCTCATCTGCGCACCAACGTGCGTGCCAGCCACAAGGAAGGCGACGTCAAAATCGACAACCTCACCCAGATCTCAGAAAATCTTTACGATGAATGCAACAAGTTCGACCTCGCCATTCCCGTGGGTTTAAGCTATGAGTTCAAGCACCATTTCGTAATCGACGCTCGCTATAACATCGGCCTGCTGAAGGTGAACAAGGACGAAATGGGCAACGAAGACAAACATCGCAACGGCTCGTTCCAGATGTCGTTCGGATGGAAATTTGGTCTGAACAAGAAGAATCAGGCTCCTCGCAAACAGGCTGCCATGTAAGCCCAATATGAATAAGACAAGCATCCTAAAACGCTTCACGCCGGCCTTAGTGCTGCTGGCCGTTGCGGCTATCGCACTCGCCTCGTGCAACCAAACTGCCAAGGAATCACAGGCAGCAGAGGAGGCAGCAGAAGAGGAAATCGCCGTAGAGGAGAATGTGGCACAGGAGGCCGCAGAGGAGGCTACGCCACAAACCGAATATGCCGGGAACTACATCAGCGACTACGACTCAAGCGAGCTGCACATAACACCACGCGAAGACGGGCAGTTCGACATCCTGATTGACCTCTTTCGCCTGACGTCGATCGACGATGCTGTCGGTTCCCTGGCCGACGATGGCATTCATTTCAGCGCCACCGATGCAGGAGGCGGAATCATCGAAGGCACCATCGAGGTTAATGATACCACTGCCAACCTGACCTTCACACATTCCACATGGATGTATATCGAGGATGGCGACTCGTATGAGTTCCGCCGTGTCAATCCCTGACGATTCGCTCATTACTCTGAAAAAACATAATACCACCGAACGAGTTGCTTTGACTCTTCGGTGGTATTTTCGTATGCAGTAAAGACGATGTCAGGCCTTAATCTGACATGTAGGATTACTTGGCCGTGAAACTGACAACGGCGTTTCCTGTGCCAGTGGCAGAGCTGCCAATGTAGATGCCGTGCCAAGCCGTAGTGGCATCGGTGGGCGCTGTGGTGGAGGCTTTCACGTTGTACGAAGAGCCCTTTACCATGCCCGTGGCTGTGATGAGTGAGAGAGAGCTGCTGCAGTTGCCCTCAAAGCTGTAGGTGACGAGGTTTTTGCCCGAAGCATCGGCCAAGGTATAGTAGTTGCCCGTTCTGTAGCTGACTGATGAGGTGTAGAACGTGTAGCCCTGCTTGGCATTGCTGATGGTGGAGCCTGAACTGCTGCCGCCCCAGCCACCGCCACCGCCGCCTTGGTTGGCGCCTGCGCTGATGCCTATGCCTGTGCCGGTGATCTGAATATAGCTGTTGTTGTCGCAGTCGAAACCTTCCTCAGGAGCGCCCTTAGTGGTATAGGAGAAGACTGCTCCGTTGCCTATGGTGATGGCTCCGCTGGTGCCGGCGTTGGAGTCAACGGCATCGTTGCCAAAGCCATAGCACACCGTGGCGCCTCCGTTGAAGATGATCTTGCCTGCAGAATTCATGCAGTCGTCGTAGCACTTGAAATAATGGTTGCCGCCCTCGACATAGATGCCGCTCTTCGACTCAAGGCCTTCGGCGCCGCTGGTCTTGGTGGAGACTTCGGTGGTGCCGCCATAGAGGTAAGCCGCGCAGATGGCTTTGATGGCCTTGACGTTGGACGAGCTGTAGGCGCTGCCCGTGGTGTTGACCACGATTGTAGGCCCGCTGCCATCGGCCTTGCCCTGGGTGTAGGAGCCCTTTATGTTTGACCATGTGGAGCCGCCTCCCATACCGCCTCCGCCACCAGGGCGACCACCGCCCCAGCCGCCTCCGCCGCTGGTGCTCTGAGTGCCTGAACCTGCGCTGATGCCTTTGCCTGCATTGCCCGTCATATTGATGGTGATGGCACCTGCGTTCAACGCCATATTCAAGGCTTTCAAACCTTTAGCACTCTTAACGTCGCTGGAAACGGTTGTCGGAGTGGCGCTGTTGTTGATGTTGAGTGAGCCGCCGTTGGTTTCGATGTCCCAAGCCGAAACGCCTCGGCCTGCCGTACCCTTAATGGTAGCCGTGACAGTGCCGCCGTTGATGACCACCTTACCGCCTCGAAGGGCTGTGGAGTAAGAAGGGTCAGTAGCGTCGCTGGTGTCGATTGCGCCGCTGGCATTGAGAGTGAGCGTGCCGTCGTTGACTACGAGCGTGGAATCAGCCTTGATACACTTGGTGCCTGCGGCTGTGGTTGTGATATCGAGCGTACCGCCGTTGATATAGATGTTGCCGCTGTCCTCGCCTTCATGGTCGGCAGTCTCGCCTGTAGAGGTGTCGCCGTCGATGTCGCACTGAATGCCGTCGTCGCCTACGCCATTAATGGTGAGTGTACCGCTCTCCATAAGAAAATACTCGTCGCACGAGATGCCATCCTTGACTGCTGCTGCGACGTTGATGCTTGCGTTCCTCATTTGCATATATTCAGCGCTCTTGATGGCGTGGGCATACTTACCATTGACGGTGAGCACTCCCCTACCCTTCAATTCGAGATGGCCTTTGCAATAGAGCGCCGATTTCTGTGCCAGGGCGCTGGAAGGGTTGGCGCAGTCGGTGAGGGTGTTGGTGGTCTCTGCCTTGACACTGAGATTGATACGCTTGCCATTCATAATGCAAACGGCTGCTCCGGAATAGACCGGAGTGGCATTGGTAAGGGTGAGGCCACGCAGTTCCACGGTGGCTTTGTAGGAGCCGCTCATGTAGAACTCGCCATCGCTGCTCTCGCCCGTGAGGGAGTAGGTGATTTCCTGGTCCACATCGTCGCTTTGCGCTATGCTGACATGTGCTCCGTCGACGGTGGGCGTCACCAGATGTGCGATATCGCCTGCCACATAAACCTTTGCCGACGAGCCTTCGTAAACAACGCTGACGGTGGTGGAATCAACATCGGCGGCATCAACAAACATACGAGTAATGTCGCTGATGGCGAAGGTCTTGTGCTCGATGGTGAGCGAACTGCCCTCGGCATAAGTCATCGTGCCTGCATCGGCTGCAGGGAACTGATAGGTGACGTCGCCCACGACAACGTTTAAGGTCTGAGCCGAAGCCGTAGAGGAATGAAAAACGAAGAATGTGAAATGAAGAATGAGGGCAAGAAGGAATGTTATCTTTTTCATGGCTATCGGATGTTAAGTTTAAGGTTGGTGTTGTTAATGCTGACCACATACAGGCCTTTCTTAAGCGATGCCTTAGCCTTGGCCATGGATTCAAATGTGCCTACGTAAATGCCCGAGGTGGTGTAGACCTTGACCTCGGTAGCTGTGCTGAGGGTGCTCACGGCATCCACTTCGGGCTTTGCGCCCTCCGTTTCCGAAAAGTGCATCGAGGCCAGATCGGCAAGCGTGAGTTGTGTGGTGCCGTCGCCACTTGTGGCAACGAGTTTGCCATCGGCAAAGGTAATCTCGAGCACTGCAGCGTTCAGAGTCGTTTCAGTGCCATCGCTGGCTGTGACAATCAGATAAGGGTATTTGTATTCGTCTGCCAAAGTCGTTGTTGCGCAGGCTGCTACAAGTGTTAAAAGGAGCTGAGTTTTCTTCATATCTATGGAGTGTTTACTGTTTTCGGCGACAAAGGTAGATAAAAAAACTCTTATACACAACCACTTAGCTCTTTTATTCAACGAAACGCCCAAACCAAACAACAAACGGGCCCAACTGATGAGCCCGCTTGCTGCGTTATGAATGAAAGATGGAAACGATGCGATTATTTCACGCCGAGAGGCTTGACAATCATGCAGTCGATATCCGGCATCCAGTCGTTGGAATTGGAGAGGCGGATGGTGTTGCTACCCTTGCGCAGGGGCACGGATACTGTGATGCGAGCCGGCATATTCCAGTTGCGAGAATGGGTACGAAGCGTTGTCTGGAACTTGCCATTAACTTCAAGATCCATATCACGATCCTCAGCACAGTAGAACTGGAAAGTGACTCGACGTGTGCCTTCCTTCTCAACATATACATCGTTCCAAACAATATCGTTAGCAGCCCCCTGGCCGAGGAAACCTGCGACGTAACCGCCCATGGCTCCGTCCATCGCTCTGTAGATAGCCGACTTCTCGGATTGGTTGTTGCGCAGTTCCTGATACTTACGCATATAAGCTGTCTCGGCCTCGTAGACGGTACGGTCGATGCGCTTCTTGGTCTTAGCTGTGAATATCTGCGTGCCATGAGCCGGAACCATAGCATGGAACTCGCCCGAGATAGGAGGATAATAGAGGTGATCGAAGCAGTCGTAGCAAGTGACAGGGTCGGCCATGTCTAAGGCATCCCATGTGAAGCTGACATGCTGCTCCGAGTCGCTCGGATTGTAGATGGCGAAAGCGCGCTCGAGACCATGCAATTTCTTGATATCCTTGACCAGAAGGTAGCACTCGCCTATCTTGGCTGCGACATATGCCTGCAGGTGGAGCGGATCTTGGTTCAAAGCGATGAGGTCCTTGTTGCACATCAGCTTCAGAGCTGCAGGCTTGATATTAGCCATGTCGCAACCGATGAGCAAGGGAGAACTCATGATACACCACATGCCGAAGTGAGTGCGGTCCTCGATTTCCGACATCGAACGGCCCACCTCAAGCATATCCATGTCGTTGTAGTGGCCATCGTGGCAGTAAGCGCTCAGGTAGAGGTTCTCGGCCAAGATACCCTTCACGCTGCGCCAGGCATCATATATATCGCCTGTGGTGCGCCAAGAGTCGGCCACTTCGGCACTCCATGTGCCAGGATAAGCCCAGCGACACATATTATACACGATATCCTTCTTGCCGCAGTTCTTGATTGCGTTGGAAATCTTTGTATACTGCTCGCGCTCGTCGAGGCCCATGTGGTTGCCGCCACAATAGTCGACCTTGATGAAATCAAAGTCCCAGTCGATGAAGTAGAGCTTGCAGTCCTGATCCTCGTGGCCCGCAAAGCCTACGCCAAGGCCCCAGGCATGACGGTTACCCGAGCCGCAGGTGTTGTCGCCGGCATCACTGTAGATACCTGCCTTGAGGCCAAGGCTGTGGATATAATCTACCAATGCTCGCATGCCAGAGGGGAAGCGCTGCATGTTAAGACGCAGGTGACCATCCTCGCCACGACCATCCCAATAGCCGTCGTCGATGTTGACATACTTATAGCCTGCTTCCTGCAGACCTGTGTTGTGCATGGCATCGGCCTGCTGACGGATCAGCTGTTCGTTGATGTTCAGTGCAAACGTGTTCCACGATGACCAACCCATGGTTGGTGTACGTTGGGCAAAAGCTGCTGTCGCTACGACCAACAGCAAGAGAAGGAAGTTTTTGCGCATAGTGTTTTTGAGTTAAGATTTGTGGTTTGCGCCGTAAAGTTAGCTATTATCATATAATTTACACCAACTTTTCTCGATTATTTTCCTTTTCTTGCCTCTTTTCTCCCATTTATTGCTTATCTTTGCCGCAAAATAAACCTCGAAGCAAATGAATATCGCCATCTTTGTGTCTGGAAGCGGCACCAATTGCGAAAACATCATCAGACATTTCCAAGGGTCTGAAAGCATTTCCATTAAGCTCGTCGTGAGCAACCGCAGTGATGCCTATGCCCTGGAAAGGGCCAAGCGACTGGGCGTGCCATCGGCTATTGTCCCCAAGGCTAAGCTAAACGATCCAGACGTCATCCTTCCCTTATTGAAGGAGTACGGCATCGACTTTATCGTACTCGCCGGCTTCCTGCCTCTTATTCCCGATTTCCTAATCGACGCCTATCCACGGCGCATCGTCAACATACACCCTGCCCTGCTGCCAAAGCACGGCGGCAAAGGCATGTGGGGACATCATGTGCACGAAGCAGTGAAGGCGGCCGGCGACACTGAAACGGGTATAACAATCCATTACGTTAGTCCTGTGTGCGACGGTGGCGAAATCATAGCCCAGTTCTCAACGCCCGTTGCTCCCGACGACACGCCCGACACTATTGCCGACAAGGTACACGTACTCGAGATGGCTCACTTCCCTGAGATGCTGCAACAACTATGGGAGAAAGATGAAGAACAGGACTGCTGAGACTGGTAATCACTTCAGTTCAGCCACAACATATTCCGACTGAGTACCTATCCTGAACTTACCGCCCCAAATGCCTAAGCCCGACGAAACGTAATAGCGAGTCGAGCCGCGTTGCAGGCTGCCCCAAGAGCATTCAAACAGGCGATCGGTGACCCACGAAAGAGGCCACACCTGTCCACGATGTGTATGGCCGCTCAACTGAAAGTCAACACCTGCACGTTCCGCCTGATCAAGGTCGTAGGGCTTATGGTCGAGCACGATAACATAGGTAGAATCCTCTACACCCGCAAGCAGTTCGTCAAGACTCTTGCGGGTTTTGTTTCCATGGTCATCGCGACCTACAACAACTAATGTAGAATCTATCGTGGCAACGCTGTCGACCAATAAATGTATTCCAGCGTCCTGATAAAACTTAAGGGCACTACGGAGGTTGCCATAGTACTCGTGATTGCCAAGACAGGCGTAGACAGGAGCCTGCAAACGGCGAAACTCGGCTGCCATATTTTCTTCGATGAGTGGGCGCACACTTATGTCTATGATATCGCCTGCTATGAGAATGATATCAGGCGACTCAGCGTTAATCATATCCACCCAACGAGCCAAGGCGCGACGCGTGTTGTGATACCCCAAGTGAAGATCACTGGCCATAACAATCTTGCGACTTGATACGAGAGATTTGTCTGTAGGCAAGTCAAGCTTCACGCGAACCTTATTATTATAATGTATGTTGCCATAAAGCAACAAGCCGAAAAGCCCGACGAAGATAACAAGGCACGAGGGCCAATTGGCATGCAGCCATTGGCGAGGCACAAGATGCAAAAGCGTGCACACGTCGAGAACGGCAAACAACATCACCATGTACAAAATCACTATCAGAGATGAGGTGCCTACATTATATAATACACGTGCCAAAGGAAGGGGCAGGCGGTCAAGCAAACCGGTGAAATCGAGGAAAATTGACAGGAAACACATCACTCCGAGAACTATCACGCCTATTTTCCATGCCGACGAGAAGGGGAGGAGCAACCACAAGTGCCAACCCAGATAAGTGAGTGCCAAGAGGGGAAGTATTATAAGAATTGAGAACCAAATCATAAGCCTAAATGTATTTTATTTGATGGTACAAAGGTATAGATTTTCGAAAAAAGCGGGTTCCTTTAACATTAAACTTTAATTATTTTTGTAACTTTGCGCCATAAAACGACAATCGTTAACGCTTACACATGAAGATTGTAGTTGCAATAGACTCGTTCAAGGGTTGCTTGACTTCAGCCCAAGCCAACGAAGCGGCACGCCAAGGAATACTCGACATCATGCCGCAGGCTCAAGTTGTTATGCACACTATGAGCGACGGCGGCGAAGGTTGGCTTGACGCATGCATGCTCAAAGGAGACGAGGTCGTTGCCGTCGTGATTTCCGACCCATTATTAAGGCCGATAGAAGCACGATACCTCAAACGTGGGAGTACAGCCATAATAGAAATTGCTGAGGCTTGCGGGCTCAATCTACTTAAGCCCGAGGAACGCAACCCGCTTGTTGCCAGCAGCTTTGGCGTAGGGCAAATCATAGCCGACGCAATTAATCGGGGCTGCACCACATTCATAGTAGGCCTCGGAGGAAGCGGAACAAGTGATGCCGGACGTGGTATGTTGGAGGCGTTGAAAGACATCACTATTCCCAACAACACTCGTTTCGTGATAGCCACAGACGTCGACAATCCGCTCTATGGTCCCAACGGAGCTGCAGCAGTCTTCGGCCCACAGAAAGGAGCTACGACAGAGATGGTTGAGGAACTCGACAGACAAGCCCGAGCACTCGCCGATAAAGCAGCCAGACAAATGCAAACAAATAAAGCCATGGAGCCTGGCGCTGGTGCTGCCGGAGGTTTGGGCTATGCTTTCATGCAGTTCTTAAACGCAGAACGACGAAGCGGAATAGAGTTGTTGCTGGACTTGGTGGACTTCGACCAAGACCTTACCGATGCCGACCTAGTCATCACAGGCGAAGGACGAGCTGACAGCCAGACGCTCATGGGAAAAGCACCCGTGGGCATTCTTAACAGGGCGAAGCGTCGAGGCATTCCAGTAATGCTAATTGCCGGACAAGTTGACAACTGCGAAGCTTTAGCCAAAGCAGGATTCACAGAAGTCGTTTGTATTAACAAAAAAGGCATCCCACTTGAGGATGCCATGAAGCGGGACGTCGCTTTCAACAATATAAAGGATGCCTTAAGGCTCACAATTCCCAGGTAAACCTTTGCATGTCCACACAACCATTCTCCTTGATACGAACGCCCTCGGACATCAGCAGAATAGCTTGTTCGTGCCAGCCGGGCACAGTGCGCCCTACGCTGTTTACCACCCGATGACAAGGCAGCCCCAAGGCCAGAGGCGCGTCCTTCATGGCGCGTCCCACAGCTCGTGAGTGGTTTGGCCAACCTGCCAACTCCGCAATCCGTCCATACGACAGAACCCGACCGGCAGGAATCTGCCGAACTATGTCATACACTTCAGCAATGAAAGCATCGTGGTCGAAGGACATGGGAGGCTTGGGGATTAGAGATTAGTGAATAAAGATTAATGATTAAAGCTGATACTTTGACTTTACTTGCCCAGAGGCAATGACTGTAGTTGTTCGCCACTTTCTGGAGTGAAGTCAATACCAAGCACCTTGGCTATAGTAGCTGCAAATTGCTTGGTATAGAAAGGTCCGTTGTTCACGGTTTCGCCTAAAGGCTGGACGCCCTTGCCAAAAGCCATGAACCACGTTGCCTCGGAACCCTTGGTCCTACTGCCATGGTCACTCCAATCTTTGCCGAAGCCACGACCATGGTCGCAGGTAATGATATAAGTCGTCTTGCCACGATAGAAACGGTCGGACTCGCAAGCCTCATAAAGGTCTCGGATGAAGGCATCGGTGTAGTTGGTAGCATCAAGATAGAGATTGTAGTTGCGCGAATGTGCCCATTCGTCAGTATCACCAAATGAAATCCACATCACCTTGGGATGATCGTTCATGAGTGTCTCCAAAGCATAGGCATATGTGAAGGCATCGAAATGTTCGGAACGCCAATAGTGGGGCATGCCTTCCATCATACGCTCAACAAGCTTGAGACGTGATGTCTGTTTCTTGGCGACAGGAGCCTCGTAGGACACGCTGGCAGGGATGCCTGCCGCTTCGTTGTGTATGGCAAAGCGTGTTGACTTCCATGATCCATACATCACTACACTACCTGCATAGCGTTGGTCCTGATTAGCAACTTCGAGCACATTGCGATGCATGTTATTCACTGGGTCGTTATCCTTGATTGCCTCATCCACCATCCCCGTCATCATCTCGGAATAGCCCGGATACGAAATATTGGTTTTGTTGGCCACCTGCATTACGCTATTCTTATTGCGGTTGCCAACCAATACACCTTGCTTGGCGATAGTGTTCCACACAAATGGCATCAACACCTCGCGCCTTTGCTCAGGCGTGTCGCGCCAGAATTTGCGTCGCAGTTCAGCAGTGTCACGTACCTGCTTAGTATCGTTTATAAGTTCCTCGTCGGCACCCGTGAACACCTCCTGCCAGCGCAGACCGTCGATGGTGATGACAACCAAACGAGTATCTTCACGTCCCTTGGCCATGACCAATAGAGGCAAGAAGAAAATAACAAGTAAAGAAATACGTTTCATGATAGATGAAAAATGAAAGACTAAAGGTGAAAAATGTTTGTTTCCGCTGCAAATATATACATAATCTTTCAAAACATAAAAGAAAACCTTACTTTTATCGCATCCACCCATAGCCGAAGCTTACTGTACATTGTCTTCGATGTCAGTTTTCTGATTATCAAAACTAATCACAAAAATATGATGTGAGCCACTATTGTTTGACGAGGATCGCTTTGGCTGTATAAGCTGTTGACACCTTCTTCATGAAATCAGCAAAGGCGGGATAAATCTGGGGCGGATAGGTTCCTGCATGAATCAACAGTCGATTGATGACAAGAAATTGACCTCCGTCCTGTCTTATCTGCTGGACGAACTCTCCAAAAGGCTGTTGAAGCGAAACGCCAGCAGGAACGGATTCTATCGCATAACCTTCTGGCAAGTGGAACGTTATGGTATCAGCATCCTCATATCCCACCTCAATATATACTGGTTCTTTACGCGCGTCAGCCGGTGACACGTTGGGTGTATGATGGAGCGGACACATAGGCACAATAAGACGTTTTCCTGTGACGGACGCATAACCTTGGCTGAGCGCCTTGGCATCAATGAGAAAAGTGCTTCCAGAAGTAGTCATATTCAATTGAGTAAACGAAACCTTCGGAAACCTAAAGAGTTGACTTGCAGCTCTTTTTTGTTCCTCAGCGCTCAGTTCCAACAAGGGCCAAAGACTTTCAAATTGTCTCTGCCTTGATTCCTGACGCAGTTGTACATTAGCCGAACCATCATCGTGAACCTCTATATCCAATGATGACAGTTGCGTATTGAGGCTGTCGGGATAAACGGGCAATCGGCAGAGCCGTCCACCGTCTGGAGTAATTAGCACAGCATCGTGACCTATGATGCCCCCGTGAACATAGCCCAACGGCAATTGGGGATTGGTACATTCTATCCAAAGCGTATCGCCTGGCAACGGCACTTGCAATATAACGTGATTAAGCATTCCTATACTAGGAAAATCAGGCAACTGATGCGGATAATCTGTTCCGATTTCCGTGTAGTAAGAATTGATGCCAACCTCCTTCAACAATGCATGCATATACATAGACAGTCCCTTACAGTCGCCATATCCCGTACGCGCCACCTCGGTTGCTAGCGCCGGTTGATGTCCACCGATGCCCAATTGAATACTGACATAACGTGTAGTCTGAGCTAAGTACTGATAACATCGCTCGACACGCTCGCGGTCTGAAGTACAGCCTTCAACAAGTTTATGCACATGACGAACAATATTCTCAGGCAATTTGTCGCGGTCCTTGAGAAGTCCATAGACCCAACTTCCGTACGATTGCCAAGACTGCAAGCTACCTTCTGTTCCAAAAAAGCTGAACTGCAATGGCATAAAACGTGCAAAGGGTACTCTTTCCTGAACAGGAAGCCCGAATTCCACCCTCTCTATGGCGGGCAAGTCCTTAAGACACAACTCTACTATTTCAGACTTCCCATCAGTTGAAGTCTGAAGTAAAGACTCATCAATGTTTTGTAACGCTTTTAAATATTTGAATGACGAAGGCAAAGTTAGACGGTATCGCGCCTGACGGACATCTATATCATAAGCCGTTTGCGGGATGAAGCCCGGGAACTCTAAAAGGTCATTATTGTACTGTATCGTCCAGTCATAAGAAACGGTGACGGGATAAATCGGCGGCACGTAGGAAAGACTTTGGATGTAGGCATCAACAGCTAAATGCGAGGAAAATTCGCTACGTTCCAGGTCGCTTTTCTTGAACTTACGCAATATGCGTCCTGAAGCATCTGAGGCAGTACCAGAGAACTCCTTGAGCTGATCAGTCTTGCCCAACGAGCACATGAAACCGGCTTCATCTGCGCCTTTTTCTGAGTGAATGGTAATCACTAAGCGTCTATGGCAGACCGCTTGTGTCGGGCCATAACAGACGACGTCGACGTCCATATCATCTATGGTAGCCCGTTGAGCCAGCGTGCTTGAAAGGGGCAGTAAAAGGAGTAAGATTACAAGATTTACTCTCATGACTCTTTTTTGAGGATTAACATTTCGCCTAAATGCTGTACGACATAATCGAAGAAATCTTTGAGTCCGGCATACTCTTCAGGAGAAAAATAAATTTGGTTGAGGGTAAATGTGAACTGTAAATTAAACACGTCATCCTGCATACCAGAAAGGACACGGCACATACCTCCATCATTCTCAAGCCGGACTATAAAATCATTAGGCTTTTCCTCAACGACATATCCTTCAGGCAAAGTCAGACGAACATTGATATTCTCAGTTTGTGCAAAAGGTAGTTCTACTGGCAATTTTCGTTCAGTATCAGTAAACGGGGATTCTTTCACGGGTATAAAAATAAGGGGATTCAGATAGATATGTCCATTCGCAGCATCAACCTGTTTTTTAAAAATAGTCGTTTCTATCACTTTTGGCAAGAAATCATGATGTCCTTCAAGTTGGTAACTAAGTATTTGGACGTCGTTCTCATCTGCAATACTATTTACAAAGGTTACACTATCTTTTGAAGCCTTGAAATCCTCACGGAACGACAAAGCAGAATTTTGGATATGACTGGTGGAAACTTTGCCAGAAATGACGCCGTCGGATGTCACCTGAGCATCAATAATAGTGGTAGTCCGTCCTTTGTTAATACGCTGCAAATTCAGCCACTTTTCCTCTGCGGTTCCTCCTATGCAATACGCCGATTCTACCAACAAGCGAGAAGGCAGAACGTTAAGATATCCATTGACGGCAGAAGGATCTATATACGCCACTTCCTTGTCACCCAGGGGTGCAGCTACTATGAACGTATTGAAGGCCTGCAATGTTGGATGAGTCAAAGGTATACGTCCTGTATCACGCCGTCGCAGTAACACAGGAAAAGCTTCAATGCCTTCGTCTTTCAACATCTGAATGAGCAGGAAATTCATGTCTGCATTATTCCCTATCCCATCCTTCAATGCTTGGTTGGAAGCAAAGAGACTATATTTCCCGTTCCATCTCACACGACTTTGCAGAAGCCGTATCGTAGCAAGGATTTTCTCCTGCGGGTCAGACAGTTGATCGATTCCAGCAGCTGTCATCTCTTCTTTCAAGGGGTTCTTGCGTTTCAGTCGTCCCCCGAAATCTCTTTCCTCCAAAAATGACTTTACCACATCATCCCATGACAATGTGAATATCTTTTCGAAAGAATTGGGAACATGTACTTGACTGAGCTCGGTGGTAACTTTGGTAATATAATCACCAACGCACCAAATAAAACCATCTGAATGAATGGCTGGAAGTCGTTTACCTATAAAGGTATACTCCGTAGCAACACACTGCAAGAGTTGACCATGAATACTGAATTTGTAATCACGATCCCTTCGTTGATTCTCCAAATGCTCCCAACCTGTTTGCTCAACATTAAAACTGAACCATTCAGGTATAGTGAGCTGGTATGAAGTGTAATATGTTGGAATGGTTGTCTGAACATACCATTCATTAATATCATAATAATACTCACTCTGCAACTTATATTCGTACTCTATGACTGTTCCTTCTTTAACTTGCGGTATAGTAAATTTTTTGAGCATGTGGTCATTATCTAACCGCTCATCAAAAACTTGACTATTATTCATCTTTGTCTTCACCACTTCACCGCTTTCCATATTATAGGATATCGCTTTCAGACCAAAGATTTCTTCCTGTAACTTTCCATTCTCGACATGATTAACATAAGGTATAGTTACATTAGCTAAATCTGTTCCCTCTGATTTCAAAATCTTAATACGTTTTTTCACATCATATATAATGACAAATTTGTCATCTACGATGTCGTAATATACGTCTTGCTCATTATAAAGTATTACAGCCTTAGCTTCCAGGTCAAGATCATACGAAGTCATCGTCAGCTCTTCCTGGGTAGGGTTCCCCATTTTAAGGTTAACAGCAGGAACATTGGCTAAGGAAAAAAGGGGGAATAATGCATATATAAGCCCAATCGACATTCGAGAGATGTTCATTGCAAATGTTTTCATTTGATATTTTGTTTTTAGGTATTTAAGTATTATTGATTTGTTATTACGCTGGCAAAATGTAAAATCACAACGCAAAGATAAAAAGGTTTCACAGATGAACCAAATAAATCAATTATGGTTCCATTGAATTTAGAATAAATTAACATGTTTTCGCTGCCACATATATCCATTCAGTCTGTTCCTTTGCGACATGACATGAACTAGGTAAAGTAGGCTATGCTCTTCGAGTGTCTGGTGAGCAGCAATCGTTTGAAACAACACACCTTCCCTGCCATGAAAGCAGAGAAGGTGCGTATAACTTTCTTACGCCCCTAGGGCGAAGTGAGGATAACTGAGTCCGGTGTTTATTCTGCGCGGAAACTGTCGAGCGTAGCTGGATCGAAATTACGGATATAAGCGGCCTTGCCTGCTACATCCTCTTCGGCCATGGCCACATAAACCACGGCGCTCTTCTCGAAGAGCTCAGGTGCCTGGGCTGCATCGCGGATGATGAGCAGCGACATCACTATCTCGCAGGTCATGTCGTAGAGACGGCGAGAGAGGAAGTCGATGGCATCCTGGTTGTCGAGTGCCTTGACGGTGGCGAGGGCTTCCTCGTAAATCTCCACCATTTTATCCACACGCTTCAAGAGCCCCTCTCCCACGGGAGAGGCGGGGGTGAGGCTTTCCACCATCTCTTTGATATTCTGAAGCATCGTGCCGTTGATGATATAACGGATGGCGGCTACGACCTGAAGCTGAGTTGTTCCCTCGTAGATGGAGAAGATACGGGCATCGCGGTAAAGGCGCTGGCACTTGTACTCCATGATGAAACCGCTGCCGCCATGAATCGAGATGGCGTCGTAGGCGTTCTGGTTGGCATACTCGGAGTTCATACCCTTGGCCAACGGCGTGAAGGCATCAGCCAGGCGTTGATATTTCTTCAGTTCCTGCTTCTCTTCGGGAGTGAGAGCACGGTCACGAGCGATGTCCTCAAGGCACTTATAGATGTCCACGTAAGCAGCAGTCTGATAGAGCAGCGAACGACCGGCATCGAGCTTGGCCTTCATGCGGCTGAGCATATCGAAGACTGCGGGGAAGTTGATAATCTTATCACCAAACTGCTGACGCTCACGAGCGTAGGCAAGGCCTTCGTTGTAAGCTTCTTGCGAGAGGCCGACACTTTGAGCAGCGATGCCGAGACGAGCGCCGTTCATGAGCGCCATGACGTACTTGATCAGGCCGAGACGTGTGCTGCCGCAGAGTTCAGCCTTGGCATTCTTGTAGGTCAGCTCACAGGTGGGTGAACCATGGATGCCGAGTTTGTGCTCGATGTGACGAACGTTGACACCGCCGTTGCGCTTGTCGTAGATGAACATCGACAGGCCGCGGCCGTCCTTCGTGCCTTCCTCGGAGCGGGCAAGGACAAGGTGGATGTCAGAGTCGCCATTGGTGATGAAGCGCTTCACACCATTCAGGCGCCAGCAGTTCTCTTTCTCATCGAAGGTGGCCTTCAGCATCACGCGCTGCAAGTCGGAACCTGCATCGGGCTCAGTCAGGTCCATGGACATGCCTTCTCCGGCGCAGATACGGGGGATATACTTCTGACGCTGTTCCTCGGAGCCGAACTCATAGAGGGTGTCGATGCAACTCTGCAGGCTCCAGATGTTCTGGAAACCAGCGTCTGAAGCAGAGATGACCTCGCTCAGCATAGAGAACACGATGTTCGGTAGGTTCAAGCCGCCGTAGCGACGAGGCATGCTTACGCCCCACAGACCAGCCTTACGGGTGGCGTCGAGGTTCTCGAAGGTCTTCGAGGCATAAATCATGCGACCGTTTTCGAGGTGCGGTCCTTCGAGGTCCACGCTCTCGGAGTTGGGAGCGATGATGTTGGCTGCCACGTCGCCCGTGATGTCGAGAATCGCCTTGTAGTTCTCGATGGCATCGCCCAAATCTACGGGAGCATAATCGTATTCTTTCGCGTCAGCGAATCCCTTTTCTTTTAGCTCGACGATACGAGCCATCAGGGGATGATTGAGGTGAAACGCGATTTCAGGATGATCAGTATAGTAGTTTGCCATAATTTTATGGCCTCACCCCGGCCCTCTCCCGTGGGAGAGGGAGAATGGGGGGAGGACTTTATTTCATTGTTAATATTATCTCGTTAATTTCCTGCATTACAGTTTGAATATCATGGAGAACTGCCTCGTTGGTGAATCTGACCACGGTAAACCCAAGATGCTGTAAATCCTCGGTGCGAACACCATCATTATATTGCTGCTCGGGAGCCGCATGATAGCCACCATCGATTTCTATCACCAACTGTTTCTTCAGGCAAATGAAATCTGCGATATAGTCTCCGATGGGGTGTTGGCGCCGGAAATGGAAGCCTTTCATCGTTCGGAGGTGTTCCCACATCACTCTTTCGGCCAGCGTCATTTCCCTGCGGTTCTTTTTGGCGAAATCCTTCAAAAGGGAATATCTGTCTAAGTGTGACGTCTTTATACCGTAGCCCATTATGCTGAAGACAACCGTTCTCCCTCTCCCCTCTCCCACGGGAGAGGGGTCGGGGGTGAGGCCTATTTACTATTCTGCTTATAGTACCTTATCAGCTTGGGAACAACTTCCTCCACTGTGCCGACAATCACGTAATCGGCAATGCGGTTAATAGGAGCATCGGGGTCGCTGTTGACGCTGATGATGATGCCCGAGTCCTGCATGCCGGCGATGTGCTGAATCTGTCCGCTGATACCGCAGGCGATATAGACCTTCGGATGTACGGTAACACCCGTTTGACCAATCTGACGGTCGTGGTCGCAGAAGCCTGCATCCACGGCAGCACGTGAGCCGCCTACCTCGCCATGAAGTACCTTAGCCAGCTCAAAGAGCATATCGAAGCCCTCTTTGGAGCCCATGCCATAGCCGCCGGCCACGACGATGGGAGCACCCTTGAGGTTGTGCTTGGCAGCCTCCACATGGTGGTCGAGCACCTTAACGACGAAAGCCTCGGGTGAGACGTACTTCGACACTTCGGGATAGACCACTTCCTTGCGGCACTCGCCTTCATAGACAGTTTTCTGCATCACACCACTGCGAACAGTAGCCATCTGGGGACGATGCTCAGGATTGACGATAGTAGCCACGATGTTACCACCGAAAGCAGGACGGATCTGATAGAGAAGGTCCTTGTAGACCTTATTATTCTTCTTGTCCTCATACTCTCCAATCTCCAGCTCCGTGCAATCGGCGGTGAGGCCGCTGGTGAGCGATGAGGAAACACGTGGACCGAGGTCGCGACCGATAACCGTAGCGCCCATGAGGCAGATCTGCGGCTGCTCCTCCTTGAAGAGGTTCACGAGGATATCGGTGTGAGGAGCTGAGGTGTAGGGGAACAGCTCGGGAGCGTCGAAGACGAAGAGCTTATCAACGCCATAAGGCAGGATCTGCTCCTCGACCTTACCCTTGATACCTGTACCGGCGACGACAGCGTGCAGTTCAACCTTCAGTTCATTGGCGAGCTTGCGACCCTTGGTCAGCAACTCCTGAGATACTTCCTGTACCTGTGTACCTTCTATCTCAACATAAACAAATACATTATTCATATCTCTTAACCAATAATCTTTTCTTCCAACAATTCTTTGATCATTCCCTCAACATCAGCATCAGAAGCCGTCAAAGTCTTCGACTCCTTAGCCTGGAACACGATGTTCTTGATGGCCTTCACCTTAGTAGGTGAGCCTGCAAGACCGCACTGGGCAGGGTCGCCGTCCACGTCAGCGACGCTCCACTGGTTCAGCGTGAGGTAGGGACGCTCCTCATAGAGGCTGTCGTAGGCAGTGCCTTCAGCGGGACGCTCTAATGGACAGGTGGCGCGCTTGTACTTCATCACCAGCTTGGCATTCTGGGGACGGCAGGGAGCGGCGCTTCCGTTCACGGTGATAACGACGGGCAGGGGAGCCTCAACGGTCTCCACACCACCGTCGATGACGCGCTTAATGGTAGCCTTGCCATCCTTCACCGAAAGTACTTCTTCGGCGTAGGTTACCTGGTTCAAACCCAGCTTCTGAGCCACCTGAGGACCCACCTGGGCAGTGTCTCCGTCGATAGCCTGACGGCCGCCGATGACAATGTCAACGTCGCCAATCTTCTTGATGGCTGTGGCCAAGGCATAAGAGGTTGCAAGGGTATCGGCGCCAGCAAAGAGGCGGTCGGTGAGCAACCAACCTGTGTCAGCGCCGCGGTATAAACCTTGACGGATAATCTCGCCGGCACGTGGAGGACCCATCGTGAGGACGCCCACTGTGGAGCCGGGGTTCTGTTCCTTCAGACGCAGTGCCTGTTCGAGGGCGTTGAGGTCTTCGGGATTAAAAATTGCGGGCAACGCAGAGCGATTGACAGTGCCTTCGGCGGTCATCGCATCTTTGCCCACATTACGGGTGTCTGGCACTTGTTTGGCCAGCACAACGATTTTCAAAGCCATATCTGATTCGTTTAACGTTTATGCTTTTAAATGCTTTTAATGTTATGCGGGCGCAAAGGTATGCATTTTCATGCGAATAACCAAAAAAGTATGCCAAAGTTTTGGTCGCTTTTGGATTTTCGAGTATTTTTGTATGCATAAACAGCAAGTGAGTTTTTTCAAGACAATAGGTCACATTAATTAATTATGAAGCATAAAAGCTAAAAGAATACAGGTAATGAATCAGGTTACAAAAGAACGTTTCAAGCTATTTGCCTCCATTTTATTCTTCCTTTTAACTGGCATCTACTGCGTTACGGCGGATCATAGCAGCCAGCACTATTCCAATGGCGTTATACATTTTGCAGGCTGGGCGGCCATCATCTCAGCCGTGTTGGGAATCTTCGCATTGTTTCGCCAGATAACAGGTGCTGGCCCACTTGTCAAAAACAAAGGAAAACTTGCCTCACCAAACTTTGAGCGCAATGGTGGCAAAGCTATGATTCGTGTCCGCGGCATCAGCGAAGAAGAGCTGAAACGAACAATCACCTCTTTCATAAAACTTTACAGCGACAGCGCCAACCCTCCTTCGCATCCATTGATTCAACCAGCAGCAGATGGCTTTGTCATCAAGTTTCAAACTATCAATGGCATATCCGACACCGATTATGAGATGTTTTGCTACTGGGTAAACTACATTACTTGGAACAGCGAAGGCCAGAAGCTTGACGTCGTAGGATGGTACCAAATGGGCGATGTTCAACCCCAAGAAACGAATCAAATCATAGGTCAACGCACACTGTGTTTCTTCATACCCGAGGACGAAACCGCTGCCGACAACGTGTACATCACGACTCCTGAAGGCAAGTGCTACTGCCAAACATTTGACATATTCTCACACCTCAGCCCTATAAACCCTTCACCAAGGGCATTTGAACCCATGCCCATGGTTTGACAAGTAAAACATTTTTCAGAATAAGCCTGAGGCTATCTCAAAAACAAGGCCGACCTTATCACCTGATTAGGTCGGCCTGATTTGCTTATTAAGCCTTTCTATTTTCCCTTTTTGGCCAACCTTATTTCATTGTTAGGCAGGCCTTATTATCAGGGAAGAACAGGCGAATAAAGCCTGAGGGCAAAGAAAACACGGCTTTTCTTTTGTTTTTCAGCAAGAAAAGCCTACCTTTGCAGCTGAATTAACAATATCAAGCTTTCATTAAACGACTATGAAACAAGCGTTAACGACATCAATATTAGCCTTCATGGCTTTTATGGGCTGTTATGCCCAGCAGAACGATTTTCGTCCTATGGACGATGTCAACAAAGTGGTAGACTTGACTTTGGACTCGCTGGAGAAGGTGAAAACCGCCCGCCCGGTAGCAGGTAGCAGCCGTGTGGACAACCACCCCGTGCTCTTTCTCGTAGGCAACTCCACCATGCGCACAGGCACCAAGGGCAACGGCGACAACGGCCAATGGGGCTGGGGCTTTTATGAGCACAAATACTTCGATGCCAACAAGATCACCGTGGAGAACCAAGCCTTGGGCGGAACCAGTTCTCGAACATTCTACAACCAGCTGTGGCCCGATGTCAAGAAAGGCATTAAAGCAGGCGACTACGTGATTATCGAACTGGGACACAATGACAACGGTCCCTTCGACAGCGGTCGTTGCAGGGCCACAATCCGAGGCATATCAGCCACCGACTCATTAGTGGTAACTTTGAAAGACGGTCCGAACAAAGGTAAAACCGAGACTGTATGGAGCTACGGTGAATACATGCGCAAGTTCGTGAGGGAGACAAGAGCGCTGGGAGCACATCCTATCTTGATGAGTCTTACTCCGAGAAAGAGGCAGGCAAACCCAGGGGGAGCCTGGGAGCCCGTCCGCGTAAACGAGAATTTCGGCCTATGGGCCAAGCAGATAGCCGAGGAGATGAACGTGCCGTTTGTTGACTTGAACGAGATATCGGCCAGCAAGTACGAGAAGATGAGCTCGTGGAAACTGAACTACCATTTCTATTTAGACAACATTCACACCTCGAAATTCGGCGCCGAACTGAATGCCAGAAGCGCTGCCGAGGGCATCATGGCTTGCAATCACCCTGAGCTGGCACCGCTGAAAGCCATGATGAACAACCTCGCACTGCCCACCACAGGCGTGCTTCGAGAGAAAGGCAAGCCCGTGGTATTCATAACAGGCGACTCCACAGTGAAGAATGCCGACAGGGATTCCACCGGCATGTGGGGCTGGGGTTCACAGGCTTGGCGCATCTTCGACGAGAACAAAATAACATTCATCAACTGTGCACAGGCCGGCCGCAGCTGCCGTACATTCATCCGTGAAGGACGATGGGAGAAGGTTTACAACGACCTTCAAGCCGGCGACTTCGTGCTAATTCAATTCGGTCACAACGACATCGGCGAACTACACCGAGGCAAGCACCGCGGCGAGATTCCCGGCGTGGCCGACACGAGCTGCGTCAGCCGCGTGGTCTTGCAGAATGAAGCCTACAACGAGGTTGTATATTCGTTCGGTTGGTATCTGAAAAAGATGATTGATGACTGCCGTGAAAAAGGCGCTACACCGATACTGGTAAGCCTCACACCTCGTAACGAATGGCCTGGAGGAAAGATAGAACGGCGCAACGACAGCTATGGTAAATGGTATCGCGAGGTAGCTGCAGAAACCGGGTGTGAGTTCGTGGACTTACACAACATCACAGCCGATGCCCTCGATGGTATAGGACGCGAGGCCGCAAAACGTTATTACATGGGCGATCACACCCACACCTCACTCGCCGGAGCTCGGTTGAATGCCATAGGCATTGCCATAGGCCTGACGCGCAACAACAGTCCTTTGGCTAAATACCTCCAGTAGTTCGTGCAGATATGACCTGACGTGAGTGCCGACACGTGCATATATATCGCTTGTTCGGTCGCGACCGAACAACCAATTAGGCCTGTTAGTTTCCGCTATAGCCCTTAATGTATCGGCCTGAACCCATAGCTCTTTTGGCTGTTTAGACCAAGAATATTTGCCTACGCACACAATAAAGCGGCCCTTTCACGCGTTTATATAATTGTTTCACGTGCACCCATACGCACAAAACTGCATCTAAAAGACATCTTAACACCGACATCACAATGATAGAATACATACGTGGCCAGATAGCCGAGCTCTCCCCCACCCTCGCCGTATTGGACGCTAATGGCGTCGGCTATGGTCTGAGCATCAGCCTCAACACCTACACAGCTATTCAGGGCCTGCACGGCGACGTGAAGCTCTACGTCTACGAGAGCATTCGCGAGGATGCCTACCAACTTTGGGGCTTTGCCACGAAAGTGGAACGCGAACTGTTCCTGTTGCTCACCAGCGTGAGCGGGGTGGGAGGCCAGAGCGCCCGCGTTATCCTCAGCTCCATGACGCCTGCCGAACTATGCGATGCCATAAGTCGCAGTGATGAGCGCCTGTTAAAATCGGCCAAAGGCGTGGGCGGCAAGACCGCCCAGCGCATCATCGTGGAACTTAAAGATAAGATTGTAAGCCTCGGCATCGACGCTGCAGCCGGCTCGCCATCGTCACAACCGCTGTCGGCTGCCAACAAGGAAGTTCAGGACGAAGCCGTTCAGGCGCTGGTGATGCTCGGTTTCTCGCCCGCACCATCGCAGAAAGCTGTTGTCGGCATCCTGCGCGCTGAGCCCGACGCGAGCGTAGAAAGAGTTATCAAGCTGGCACTGAAGATGTTATAAAAAAGAGAAGAAGTACACTTTTGGAGCGGCAAAAGCAATCAAGCCCACTTGAATTGCCGAGTCGCGACAAAAGTCAACAGAGCGAAAAGTGAAACATAAGGAATCATTATATAAGATGTGTCTGCATAGGTTCTTTAGCCTACGCAGCATCTTATTGTTTTTCTTTTTCCTTTTTTCCCATTTCGCTAATGCTCAAGTAGACAGCCTTCGCACAACTCCTCAGAAGACCATTCCTGAGACTGTGGAAGACCTTGATTCCACAGCTGTCAGTCTGCGCCGCCCCGACAACCTGAAGCAGGTGGAGGAGATGGACTCGCTGACCGGCTACTATCGTATCGGCACAAAGTTGGGAACAGGCGGTTACCTGAACACGCCTATCCTGATGTCGCCCGAGGAATACCAGCAGTGGAGCCTCAGACGCTCCATGCAAAGCTACTACCGCCAACAGGGACAGAAGGAGTTCGAGACCGAGGGCAAGAACAAGTTCGACTTCACAGACATCAACTTTGACCTGGGACCTGCCGAGAAGATTTTCGGTCCAGGCGGCGTGAGTATCAAGACACAAGGCTCGGCAGAGATGAAAATGGGTGCCAACCTTAAGAAGGTAAACAACCCATCGCTGGCAGCTAACCGCCGCAAGACCTTTGGCTTCGACTTCGACGAGAAGATAAACCTGTCGGTGACCGGTAAGGTGGGCGACAAGGTAAATATGAACATCAACTACAACACGGAGGCCACAATGGATGTTGATGCTCAGCAAATGAAGTTGAAATACGACGGCAAGGAGGATGAGATAGTGAAGTTGGTGGAGGCCGGCAACGTGTCGATGCCCTCCAATTCAACGTTGATACATGGCATCTCGAGCCTCTTCGGTCTGCGCACCGACCTTCAGTTCGGCAAGTTGAAGTTGCAGACCGTAGTCAGCCAAAAGAAGTCCGCCTCGAAGAGCGTCAGTTCAAAAGGCGGTACTCAAACGACTAATTTCGAGATTTCGGCCGACGACTACGAGGAGAACCGCCACTTCTGGCTCTCGCATTTCTTCCGCGACAACTACGACCGATGGATGAAGACCTTGCCGACAATAGCAAGCGGCATTACCCTAAAACGCGTAGAACTGTGGGTAACAAACAAGACATCCTCGACACAGAACAACCGCAACGTCATTGCCTTCGTGGACTTAGGCGAGGCGCAACACATATGGAATACAGCGTGGAGCGGAACTGCACAGAGCCAACCCCACAACCGCGCCAACGACTTGTACCAAACCATTGTCACGAAACACCCCGACGCCCGCGACATTAGCAAGGTAATGAACGACCTTGATGCCATACCAGGTTTCAAAGGAGGTGCCGATTACGATAAGTTGCAGAGTGCACGTCTGCTCTCTTCGAGCGAATACACGGTGAACAACGCTCTCGGCTACGTGTCGCTCAACTTCCAGCTAGAGCCTGATGAAGTGCTGGCGGCAGCCTTCGAGTACACCTACAACGGACAGACATACCAAGTGGGTGAATTTGCCAGCGACCTCACAGACAACACCCAGTGCCTATATCTGAAAGCTATCAAGAGCACCACCAGTTCACCACGTATGGGCAACTGGCCGCTGATGATGAGGAACATATATTATCTCGAAGCCTCGACGGTGCAGCGTGATAAGTTCCGCCTCGACATTAAATTCCAGAACGATACCGCAGGCGTATACCAAACATACCTGCCCGAAGCTAACCTTAAGAACACACCGCTCTTACGAGCTCTCAACCTCGACCGTTTGGACAACAACAACCGCGCCAACGCCGACGGACAGTTTGACTACGTCGAGGGCTACACCATCTCCAAAGGCCGCATCATCTTCCCAGTAGCAGAACCTTTCGGCGACCATCTGCGTAAATGGATCGGCAACGATGCCATGGCCGACAAATACTGCTTTGATGCCCTCTACGACAGCACGAAAACAATAGCCAAGCAGATGGCCGAGCGGAACAAATTCATGCTTACCGGACGCTATAAAGGTACTAACGGTGCACAGATAGACCTCGGCGCCATGAATATCGCGCCAGGAAGTGTACACGTCACAGCCGGTGGCCAGGAACTGCAGGAAAACGTCGACTACCGCGTCGACTACTCATCGGGTCTGGTTACAATATTGAATCAAAGCATCATTGAGTCGGGCACGAAGGTCAACGCAAGCGTTGAGTCCAACGAAACATATGGCATGCAACGCAAGACCATGCTGGGCGTGAACTGGGACTATCAGTTCTCGAAAAACCTTGTAGTGGGAGGTACCTTCCAATTCCTCAACGAGCAACCACTTACAACCAAGGTGAACATGGGCGAAGAACCCTTGAAGAACACCCTATGGGGCGTGCACATGGACTGGAAGAAAGAGGCTCAATGGCTCACCACTGCCCTCAACGCCATACCTTTGCTCCATTTCTCGGTGCCTTCGCAGATAGCCTTCAGCGCTGACTTCGCCCAACTCATTGCCGGACAAAACCGCAAGGTGCAGGGTGGTGCATCCTACATGGACGACTTCGAGAACACCAAGAACCGCATGAGTATTACATCGCCAACGATGTGGATGATGTCCTCTGTGCCCACGGCATTCGAAGGTTCCAAACTCACCAATGATGTGCGAAGCGGTTATCAGCGCGCTTTGCTTTCGTGGTACTATATCGATCCCATCTTCACTCGACGGAGTTCATCGTTGACACCGTCCCACATCAAGAGCGACCTCAACCAACTCTCCGACAGTTATGTTCGTGAAGTATACGAGCGCGAGCTTTATCCCAACAAGCAACTCAACTCGTACAGCGAAGCAGCATCGCTGAACGTTCTCAACCTGGCCTACTACCCCACCGAGCGTGGAGCTTATAACCTCAACCCGAATCTCGACAGCCGCGGTCGTCTCACCAACCCGAAGGAGAACTGGGGTGGCATGATGCGCAAAACCGACAACCCAGACTTCGAAGCCCAGAACATCGAGTATATCGAGTTCTGGATGCTCGATCCATTCCTTTATACCGGCGACGATAAGAGCTACGGCGGCGAGCTGTACATCGATCTCGGCGAAGTATCTGAGGATATCCTCAAGGACGGAAAGAAATTCTACGAGAGCGGTTTGCCCATCGACGATGACCAGCGCTACTACGAGAATTCGCTTTGGGGACGAGTACCCGTTGGCACCAGCGTCACCTACGCTTTCAACAACGAGAGCGGAGCCCGCACCCGTCAGGACGTAGGTCTCAATGGTATCAATTCTGATCAAGAGAAAACATTCGGTATTTACAAAGACTACCTCACCGCAATTCAAGGCAAGGTATCGCCCGAAGTGTTCGACAGCATCTTCGCAGACCCTGCCGGTGACGATTATCACTACTATCGTGGCACTGATTTCGACCGCGATAAAGTAGGCATTTTGGAGCGATATAAGCGCATTAACATGCCCGAAGGCAACTCGCCCGACACGCAGAATTCGCCCGAGAGCTACGAGACAGCCTACAAGACAACTCCGGATGTCGAAGACCTTAACTCTGACTTCACGCTCAACGAATACGAGAAATTCTTCCAGTACCATATCTCTATCCATCCCGAGGACACCGTTGTGGGGCGCAACTTCATAGCCGACATACGCCGCATAACCGCCAAACTGCGCAACGGAGAGAAGCGCGAGGAACGATGGTTCCAATTCCGCGTGCCCCTTGAGGAGTATGAATATGCCCATGGAGGCATAACAGATTTCACCAGTATCCGTTTCGTTCGAATGTTCCTTACGGGCTTCGAGAAACCTATTATACTTCGTTTTGCCACACTCGACCTCGTGCAGGCCGACTGGCGCCAGTATGAGCAAAGCCTTTACGCCGGTCAGGCTCCATCAGTAACCGGCACCATGGAAGTCAGTGCAGTGAATATTGAGGAAAACAACGAGAAGCAGCCCGTCAACTACGTGCTTCCTCCTGGCATATCACCCGTGACTGACCCAGCACAAACCCAGCTTGTGGAGCAGAATGAGCAAGCCTTGTCACTCATTGCCAAGAACCTGTCGCCCGGCGATGCCCGCGCTGTGTTCAAGAACTGCAGATACGATATGCGACAGTACAAGCACCTGCAGATGTTTGTGCACGCCAATGCACTCGCCAACGACGTTACAGATTTGCAAGACGGCGAGACATCGGTGTTCCTACGCATTGGCTCGGACTACAAATCAAACTTCTACGAGTACGAAGTACCCTTACAGCTGACACCCGAGCGCCGATACGACCGCTACAATCCCAACGACTGCCGTGCCGTATGGCCTGCGGAAAACATGATTGACATCGACCTTTCAAAGTTCACCGCAGTAAAGAAGAACCGAAACCACGAAAAGAGTCTTGGCAACGCAAGCTACAACAGAGAATTCAGCCAATTCGACGACGATCGTCCCAACAACCGCATCACAGTGATGGGTAACCCCACTTTGGGCGAGATAAAGACCATAATGATAGGCGTCCGCAACAATGGACGAACAGTGAAGAGCGTAGAGGTGTGGGCCAACGAACTACGCCTGCAGGAATTCTCTAACGAAGGCGGCTGGGCTGCTCAGGCTGCGCTGAACATACAACTCTCCGACCTTGGTAGCGTAAACGTTCAGGGACACTATGAGAAAGCAGGCTTCGGCGGCATAGAACAAAGCGTGTCCGAGCGTTCCAACGACAACACCTTAGACTACACCATCACCACGCAGATGGACCTTGGCAAGCTGCTGCCTCCTAAGGCGAAGGTCAACTTCCCCATGTACTACAGCTACTCCAAGGAAACGGTGAGCCCGAAGTACAACCCTCTCGACAATGATATGTTGCTCAGCGATGCTCTTGATGCAACAACCACCAAGCACGAGAAAGACAGTATCACAAACCTTACTACACAGACCCAGATCAGCAAGAGTCTGTCGTTCACAGGCGTGAAAGTGAATGTGCAGAGCCGTAAGTATCCAATGCCTTATGACCCCGCCAACTTCACATTTAATTATAGTCATACCCACACATACAATGCCGGTGAGACCACGGTCTACGAGCACGAGCGTACTTGGCGCGGAGGAATGAACTATAGTTGGACGCCCAATTGGAAGACATGGGAGCCGTTTAAGAATCTGAAGTCCAAGTCGAAATGGCTTGACTTGATTAAGGCTCAGAACCTCAACTTCGCACCTCAAAGCCTGACGTTCAACACCGATATTGTACGAAACTACTCTGAGATACAGGAGCGTGATATGGACAACCTCGATTCGCCAAACTCCATACCAGTTCGCTGGACGCCCTCGTTCCTTTGGAATCGTGAGTTCAACCTGCGATGGGATTTGACTAAAGCCCTTCATTTCACCTTCCAGAGCGGCACTCACGCCGAGATTGAAGAGCCTTACACGCCTGTTAACAAAGACCTCTACTTCGACAGCTTTGCGGCATGGAAAGACAGCGTCATGCATAGCATTCGCGGCTTCGGTACGCCATTGGATTATGCCCAGTCGGCACAATTGTCATATAAGTTGCCTTTAGAAAAGATTCCTGCAACCGACTGGATTGGGGTTGACGGAACATACCAAAGCAACTATTCGTGGAAGCGCGGTGCAGAGCTCGATGACGGCAGCACGCTTGGCAACACTGTGAACACCCAGCGTTCAATCAATATTAATGGTAGGTTGAACATGGAAACGCTGTACAACCATTCCAAGTTCCTCCAGGACGCCAACAAGCGTTTCTCGACGTCAACCATCAAGAGCGAAGGACGCAAGAAAGATCAAGCCAAGCAAAAAGAAAAAGACGCCAAGAAGAAAGAAGAGGCTGAAGCTGCCAAGAAACTCGCCGACGCACAGAAGAAGGCCGCTGCCGGCGACAGCACAGCGCTGAAAGCACTTAACGACCCATCGCAAGCCAAGATACAAGGCAACCAGAAGGGCGTGACTCAACAGAAGAAGCAGGTAAAAGGTTTCGCCGGCGAAGTGGTGTTGCCAGACTCTGCTGTAGAGCTCAAGCACAATCAGAAGAGCAAGCGCATCATGGTTACTGCCAAGGACGAGAAGGGCAAGGCCTACAATATTAAATACTCTATTGTTGACGAAAACACAATACGAATCAAGCCTCCGAAGGAGTTGGTCAAGGCCGCCAAGCAGGCGCAGAAGAAAGCCGAGCGTGAAGCTCGCGAACTGGCTAAAGCAGCTCGCAAGAATGCGAAGACCGACAGTCTTGACATAGCTGCTGCCGACAGCCTCGGCATTGAAGCAGAGAGCACTGACACACCGTCAGACAGTATAGCACAAAAAGGGAAGGTTCCCAAACCTAAGAAGCAATCTAAGGCCGACAACAAGGAGGCAAAAGTTCCTAAACTCGAACAGGTAGCTCAAGAAGGCGAGAGCAGCGACACTACTAATGCCCTCGCACCTTTGAACCTTCGTGTAAACGTAGTTGCCAAGCCCAACCTCGAGGACCAGAAATGGTATCAGTGGACACAGGCCGGTGCACGCTTCCTCATGATGCTTCGCAATGCCAGCATCAGCTATCGCAACACCTATGCTTTGGTGCTGCCAGGCTTTATGCCTAATATAGGCGATATGCTTGGACAAAGTCGCCACGGCGCTGCCTTGGCACCAGGTGCCGGTTTCGCTTTCGGTTTCATCGGCGACGGCTACATCGACCATGCTCAAGAGGAAGGTTGGCTACTCAACAGCGACAGCGTGGCTACGCCTGCTGCCTCGAACTCCATGGAGGACTTACAGATCAAGGCCTCACTCGAGCCTTTGCCCGACCTGAAGATAGACCTGAACGCCAGTCGCACCGTGAACGGTTCTAAGAACATACAATATATGTATGTTGGAAGTCCCACTACGCTAACCGGTTCGTTCAACATGACCACCATCAGCATACGTACCGCCTTCCAAAGCCGTGGCAATGCTTCTAACGGCTACGACAGCAAAGCCTTCCGCCGTTTCCAGGAATATCTCGGCATTATGCAAGGTCGCGTTGAAGGCCGTTACATAGGCACACAATATCCCGAAGCAACGGGTATGAGCGGCAACTTCAACCCAGAGAACGGCACCGTAGACCTCTATAGTGGAGATGTGATGATTCCAGCCTTCCTCGCTGCATACACCGGCAAACGTGCCGCTGCTACGCCTATTGACATATTCCCCTCCGTAGCCCGTATGCTACCTAACTGGACCCTTACATACAAAGGACTCAGCAACCTGCCTTGGGTTCGCGACCATCTGAAGAGCGTGACCCTGACGCACGGCTACAAGAGTATATATGCCGTAGGGTCTTACAACAGCTATTCTTCTTGGATAGAATATATGGGTGGACAGGACATGGGATATGTCATGAACACCACTACAGGTCTCTACACACCTTCATCGATGTACGACATCTCCACCGTGAGCATCAATGAATCCTTCTTACCTCTTATCGGTCTTAACGTTACACTGCAAAACAATATGACGTTGAAGGCTGAATATCGCAAGACACGTGTGCTGACGCTTTCAATGACCTCTGCACAAATCAACGAGGCCAGTTCCGAGGACCTCGTGTTCGGTTGGGGATACAAGATCGACGACTTCAAGATAGCCCACTGGTTCAATGGCAAGAGCAGCAGCCAGAAAGCCGCAGCGAAGAACAAGAGCAAGGCAAAGGGAGACACCGATGAAAAGGAAGATGCCAAGACCTATAACAACCAGCGCAACACAAGCTCCAACAGCCGTCGCAGCACATTTGCCCATGCGCTGAATCTGCGCTTCGACTTCTCGCTACGCTCGCAGGATGCCATCACTCGCAACATTCAGACCTCACTCTCCGAGGCCACCAGCGGCAACCGTGCCGTCAAGACCAGTTTCATTGCCGACTATGCTATGAGCCGCTACGTAACCTTCTCGCTCTACTACAACCGTCAGCGCAACCAACCTCTGCTCTCTTCGTCGGCCTATCCGACCATCACCCAGGATTTCGGAGTCAATCTTAAGTTAACCCTCACTCGATAAGTTTGAACCATACAATTCAAGGCGGACGCGTTGTTGCCCGCCTTATTTTATATCAAAAAAAGTTATTTGCTGAAAAATAATATCGCCAAGCGTGTGTTTTATCACAAATAATCATTACCTTTGCACCGCCTTTCGTGAGAAAGCGAACTTCCTTTCGGGAGAAAGCATCATTTTTGAGCTATACATTAAATACAATAAAGAAAGATAAGCATTTCACTTCATACCGATTATTCATCACTTTGCTATGGAACTAAACGCACTCACGGCTGTCTCGCCTATTGACGGTCGCTACCGTTCAAAAACACAATCCCTTGACCAATATTTCTCTGAATACGCGCTCATACGCTATCGAGTTCGCGTTGAGATAGAGTATTTCATTGCTCTTTGTCAGTTGCCTTTACCACAATTGGCAGACTTTCCACACGACATGTTCCCCAAGCTCCGCGCCATCTACGAGCAGTTCTCGCAGAGCGATGCCGCACGCGTCAAGGAGATAGAGAGCGTGACCAACCACGATGTCAAGGCAGTGGAGTATTTCATCAAGGAGAAACTCTCCGACTTCAACCTCAAAGCTTCTACCCTCAACTTCGTGCACTTTGGTCTCACCTCACAGGACATCAACAACACAAGCGTGCCGCTTAGCATCAAGGAGGCACTGGACGAGGTTGTGATACCACTGCTGAAAGAACTTATCCAGGTACTCACCACCATGGCTGATGAGTGGAAGGATATTCCCATGCTGGCCAAGACACACGGTCAACCTGCATCACCAACGCGTTTAGGCAAGGAACTCAAAGTGTTTGAATATCGTCTTTCACGTCAGTTGGAGCTTTTGCTCGCCTGCCCTATTACAGCTAAGTTTGGCGGCGCCACAGGAAACTTCAACGCTCATCATGTTGCTTACCCCGATATAGACTGGCGTGCTTTCGGAAATCAATTCGTAGGCAGCAGCCTCGGTTTGGAACGCGAGCAGTGGACAACACAGATCTCCAACTACGACTGCCTTGCCGCTCTCTTCGACGCTCTGCGCCGCATAGCTACCGTAATCATCGACCTCGACCGCGACGTGTGGCAATATATCTCGATGGGCTATTTCCGTCAGCGCGTCAAGGCAGGTGAGGTAGGCAGCAGTGCCATGCCTCACAAGGTCAACCCTATCGATTTCGAAAACTCAGAAGGCAACCTCGGTGTGGCCAACGCATTGCTATGCCATCTGGCCGAGAAACTCCCCGTGAGCCGTCTGCAACGCGACCTCACCGACAGCACCGTGCTGCGCAATGTAGGTGTTCCCTTGGGCCACATCTCCATCGCCATCCAAAGCACTTTAAAGGGACTCGGCAAGCTGTTGCTCAACGAAGCAGCACTCAACGCCGACCTTGAGCAGAACTGGGCAGTAGTGGCCGAGGCCATTCAGACTATTCTGCGTCGCGAAGGCTACCCCAATCCATATGAGGCGCTCAAAGCACTCACACGTACAGGTGCAGCCATAAGCCACGACACTATTTCAAACTTTATAGAAACTCTTGACGTCAGCGAGGCTGTGAAAGCCGAGTTACGTCAAATAACACCAAACAATTATACAGGTATTTAATTACGACAATGGAAAACAACGACGAGAAATGGCGCGAGAATTTCGCGCAGAATGACAATCAGGAAGAGAACAAAAGCTATGGAAGTCAGGGACGCACTCCGCGCCCACGCATTCAACGCCCCGTGTACGGCAGCAATGCCGACGGAGAGCGTCGCACATTCCAACCGCGCAACAACTACAACCGCGAAGGCGGCTACCAGCCACGCTCAAATCGCGAGGGAGGTTACCAGCAGCGCGAAGGCGGCTATCAGCCACGTTTCAACCGTGAAGGCGGCTACCAGCAACGCGAAGGTGGCTATCAGCCACGTTTCAATCGTGAAGGTGGCTACCAGCAACGTGAAGGCGGCTATCAGCCACGTTTCAATCGTGAAGGTGGCTACCAACAGCGCGAAGGCGGCTACCAGCCCCGCAACAACTTCCGCCGCGAAGGTGGTTACCAGCAGCGTGAAGGCGGCTATCAGCCACGTTTCAACCGCGAAGGCGGCTATGGTCAGCAGCGCGGTGGCTATCAGCAGCGCGGAGGCTATGGTCAGCAACGTGGAGGCTACGGCCAACAGCGCGGAGGCTACCAGCAGCGCCGTCCCCGCACGGCGGGCTATGATCCCAATGCAAAGTACAGCTTTAAGAAACGTATCGAATATTCTGAGGCTCACATCGACCCCGAAGCACCCATCCGTCTGAACAAGTTCCTTGCTAATGCAGGCGTATGTTCACGCCGTGAAGCCGACACTTTCATCGAGGCTGGTGTAGTAAGCGTCAATGGCGTAGTGGTTACCGAACTCGGCACAAAGGTTAAGCGCACCGACGAGGTTAAGTTCCACGATCAGCCCGTGAAGATTGAGAAGAAAGTTTATGTTCTGCTCAACAAGCCCAAGGACTACGTCACCACAAGCGATGATCCCCAGAACCGCAAGACCGTCATGGACCTTGTCAAGGGAGCCTGCGACGAGCGTATCTACCCCGTAGGCCGTCTCGACCGCAACACTACAGGCGTGCTTCTGCTAACCAATGATGGCGAACTTGCCAGCAAGCTCACACACCCACAGTTCCTGAAGAAGAAGATATACCACGTAACCACTGACAAAGCCGTTACGGCAGCCGATCTGCGTCAGATAGCCGAAGGTATTCAACTTGACGACGGCGAAATCCACGCAGATGCAGTGGAATATGCTCATGCTACCGACAAGAAGCAGGTTGGCATCGAGATTCACAGTGGTCGCAACCGTATAGTTCGCCGCATCTTCGAGCACCTCGGCTACAAAGTTACCAAGCTCGACCGCGTCCTCTTCGCAGGTCTTACCAAGAAGAACGTGAAGCGCGGCGACTGGCGCTACCTCACAGAGCAGGAAGTGAATATGCTGCGCATGGGAGCTTTTGAATAAAACAACCAGGAGTCTAGAGAATCTAGATTATCTAGAACATCTAGTAAAAATCTAATTATATGAAACGAACAAAGATAATTGACCTCCTTGCAAGCCAGCCCGGACAGGAGGTCTGTGCCAAAGGTTGGGTACGAACACACCGTGGCTCAAAGAGCGTTCATTTTATTGCCCTGAACGACGGTTCCACCATCAAGAACATACAGGTGGTGGCCGATGCAGAAAAATTTGACGAGGAGACGTTCAAGCTCATCACCACTGGCTCCTGCCTCAGTGTAGAGGGTTTGTTGGTTGAGAGTGTTGGCAGCGGTCAGGCAGTAGAGATACAGGCCACAAAGATAGAGGTACTCGGCACTTGCGATGCCGACTATCCCATGCAGAAGAAAGGCCAGAGCTTCGAGTTCATGCGCCAGCACGCCCACATGCGTCTTCGCACCAACACCTTCGGAGCCGTCATGCGCATTCGCCATAACATGGCGATGGCCATCCACACTTATTTCCACGAGCACGGCTTCTTCTATTTCCACACACCCCTGATTACAGCAAGCGACTGCGAAGGCGCTGGCAACATGTTCCAGGTGACGACCAAAAACCTCTACGACCTTAAGAAGGACGAGGACGGCAAGATTATCTACGACGATGATTTCTTCGGCGAGCAGACCAGCCTCACCGTAAGCGGACAGCTCGAAGGTGAACTCGGCGCTACGGCTTTGGGACAGATCTACACCTTTGGACCTACGTTCCGTGCCGAGAATAGCAACACGCCCCGTCACCTTGCCGAATTCTGGATGATAGAGCCGGAAGTAGCATTCTTGGATCAGGAAGAACTGATGGACCTTGAAGAGGACTTCATCAAATACTGTGTACGTTGGGCTCTTGACAACTGCAAGGACGACCTCGAGTTCCTCAACAAGATGATCGACAAGACGCTGATCGAGCGTCTTGAAGGTGTGCTCCGCGAGGATTTTGTTCGCCTTCCATACACCAAGGGCATCGAGATCCTTCAAGAGGCCATTAAGAATGGTAAGAAATTCGAGTTCCCCTGCAATTGGGGCGACGATTTGGCCAGTGAGCACGAGCGCTATCTCGTGGAAGAGCATTTCAAGAAGCCTGTCATCATGACCGACTACCCGACCGATATCAAGGCCTTCTACATGAAGCAGAACACCCCGCAAGGCGAGGGCTCCATTGGCTACCACGGTTCTGTGGCTCCCGGCCAGACTATGCAGGGCACCGACGTTCTCTTCCCCGCTATCGGCGAAATCATCGGTGGTTCAGTCCGCGAAGAGAGCTACGACAAGCTGATTGCCGAGATCAACCGCCGCGGTATGGACACCACGTCGCTATGGTGGTATCTTGACACACGTCGCTGGGGCTCATGCCCGCATGCCGGCTTCGGTCTTGGTTTTGAGCGCCTCATCCTGTTCGTCACAGGTATGCAAAACATCCGCGACGTCATCCCGTTCCCCCGCACTCCCAAGAATGCAGCGTTCTAACTACGTCAAGCATACAGAAAAAGGCTCCACAACAATCGTGGAGCCTTTTTGTTTTTCTTCTTATTTATCAGTTCTCGCCTGCTGCATCAATGTCAAGCTTTCGGACATAAAACTTGGCTTTGGCACATAGTTCATCAAAATGCTGACGCATATCAAACAACAAACGCTGCTGAGCATAGTAGGCTTCGTTGGTTTGACCGTTTAGTCGCGGCTTCATCATCTCAAAAGCCTTCTGCTCGGCATGGAGGCGTTTCTCGTAGCGTGCTATGCTGTCACGCGTCTCCATGAGTTCTACGCTGTCCAGGGTCAGGATAGCAGCACGACGGACCTCGAGAGCCGTGGGGTGTTGCTGACGCAGGCTCATGATAGTGTCTCGGGCTGCGGCATATTGTTTCTGACTCATTAGCACACGTGCCTCATCAAGTTGCATAGCAGCCACAATGTCTGCTGCCTCCTCTGCAGACTTGCACGAAGTCATCGCCAGCGGTAGCAATACAGCAAAAGCCGATATTATGTAATGATTGCATCTCATTCGGGCACAAAAGTACAAGAATAATTAAAAAATCAGATGCTCCGACCGCTTAAGTCAACCTTTTTTATTACTTTTGCCGCGTTTTTAACAAGGCTTAATAGAATATGCGTCATCTTGACCGCGCGCAACTCACAAAACTCCTATCCGCCGACGTTTTTCACATCATAGGTAATGTAGCAGATGAACTCGGCTTGGAAACATATGTCGTAGGCGGCTATGTCCGAGACCTCTTCCTTGAACGTCCGTCCAAGGACATCGACGTCGTTTGCGTAGGCAGCGGCATTGAGTTGGCTAAGGCTGTGGCAAAATGCATTGGACGCAAAGCACACCTCAGCGTCTTTCGTAATTTCGGAACTGCACAGGTGAAGGTAAATCCTTCAACAAAAAACGACGACATCATCGAGATCGAATTTGTCGGTGCAAGACGCGAAAGCTACAGCCATGATTCACGCAAGCCCATTGTTGAGGACGGCACTCTTGAGGACGACCAGCAGCGCCGCGACTTCACCATCAACGCGCTGGCTGTATGCCTCAACAGAGAACGCTACGGTGAACTCGTCGACCCGTTCGATGGTGTTTGGGATCTCGAGGACCGCATTATTGCCACGCCCCTTGACCCTGATATCACTTTTTCCGACGACCCGTTGCGCATGATGCGAGCCATACGCTTTGCCACTCAACTTAATTTCGAGATAGAGCCCGAGACTTTCGAAGCCTTGCACCGCAACCGTGAACGCATCAACATAATCTCGGCCGAGCGTATTGCAGATGAACTGCAAAAGATCATGGCATCCGACGCGCCGGCAAGAGGTTGGGAGCTTCTTTTCCAATGCGGGCTCCTCGACATCATTTTGCCAGAGCTGTCAGCTCTTCAAGGTGTAGAGACACGTGGCGGGCGTGCCCACAAGGACAATTTTTGGCACACGCTGGAGGTGTTAGGCAACGTGGTAAAACAAACACGCACTCCACTTCACGTCAAGGACGAAGACTCCAGCCTTAAAGCACAGCCACTGCTGGCAGAAGTCGATAGCCAGCAAGGCAATCCGTCATCCCTCTCTGATGAAGAACGATGCCATGGCCTTTGGCTACGATGGGCTGCCCTGTTCCACGACATAGGCAAGCCACGTTCCAAGCGATGGGACCCCGTGCAAGGCTGGACATTCCACAACCACAACTACATCGGCGAGAAGATGATCGCGCCTATCTTCCGGCGTCTGAAACTGCCATTGGACGAGCGAATGAAATATGTAGAGAAGCTCGTTTCGCTGCACATGCGCCCAATAGCCATCGCCGACGACGAGGTCACCGATTCCGCTGTACGCCGGCTTCTGTTTGAGGCAGGCGACGATATCGACGATCTCATGCTGCTGTGCGAAGCTGATATCACGTCGAAGAACGAACAGCGCAAACAGCGGTTCCTCGACAATTTCCAACTTGTCCGCCAAAAACTTGTCGACCTCGAGGAACGTGACCGCATACGCAACTTCCAGCCACCTGTCACCGGCGATGAGATTATGGCACGCTATGGACTGGCTCCATCACGGCCTGTAGGTGTGCTTAAAGAAGCCGTCAAAGACGCCATCCTCGACGGTCTCATTCCCAACGAACATGATGCAGCTCTCGCCTTCGTGGACAAGCGAGCTGCCGAAATGGGGCTGAAGATAAACTAGGGAGCTCAAGTCTCGCATGTTTTGGGAGTTAAAGGAGTTAAAGAAGTTAAAGACGTCACCTTTGCTGCTAGAGGCATACTAATAGCAGAACATTTGTCTTTCGCTCGGCCGAAGGACGCTTCTTCGAGCGAAGTGACTCTGAAGAACTTCCAGGCAAGCAAAGCTTGCGAAAGATAAACCAGGGAATTAAGAATCAGCTTTCTTCTACCAATGCAAGGCGCGATCAACGTGTTCGCGCCCTTTGGCTCTTGTGTATACAATAGGTGACCACACCCCAGATGCGGGCCTCCTGTTCCTTGTCCAGACGTATACGCTCATATGCACTATTGTGGGGCACAAGCCACACCATGCCCTGATCCTGCTCCGACAGGTCGAGTTCCTTGACAGTGAAGCCTTCGTCCTCACCACCCACAAAAGCTACAACGAAGTCGCCATGCTGCGGCTCAAGTGCACGGTCCACAATAAGGAGATCACCGGGCATAATGCCTGCTTCCACCATGGAATCGCCCTTGACACGTGCATAGAAAGTGGCCTCACGATGGCGTATCAGTTCCCGGTTGAGGTCTATGGGTTCTTCTTCGTAATCCGTTGCGGGCGATGGGAAGCCGGCACGGATGCCCTCTGTATAGAATGGCAACTCTACTGACGGGCCCACTTCAACGGTAAAGAATTCTACTTCGTTTGGCATAGACATTGTTAATATTTCGGGCACAAAGATAACGATTAATTGTTATTTAATAATTGAAAAATGAAAGTTTTTGCTCATTATTGTCAAAAGACTATATGTTAAGCAAAAAAACTTCCCACTCTTCACCTTTAACTCTCAACAATTATTACCTTTGCAATGAAATAAAATCGCCCATAAGAGAATGCTTTACGCCTTGGCCGACTGCGACAACTGTTTTGTTTCGTGTGAACGTGTGTTCAACCCTTCGCTCGAAGGGAAAGCCGTGGTCGTTCTTTCCAACAACGACGGGTGCGTCGTGGCACGTTCCCAAGAGGCAAAAGCACTTGGCATACCCGAGGGACTACCATTCTACCAAATGGCAGAGCGTTTCCCAGGCAAGGAGATACATGCATTAAGCAGCAACTACACTCTCTACGGGGATATGTCTGCCCGGGTGATGAGCCTCTTACGCGCGAGCGCGCCTGACATATTTGTATATAGTATTGACGAAGCGTTTATGATGCTGGGCGATTCTAAATACATAGCTTTCGACGCCAAGGCATGGGGAGAGGAACTGGCTGCCAAGGTGCGGCGCTGGACAGGGATGCCGGTGAGTTTAGGCATCGCCCCCACCAAGACGCTGGCCAAGGTGGCGAGTAAGTTTGCCAAGCGCTATCCCGGCTACCACAAATGCTGCGTTATCGACACCGACGACAAACGGCTCAAGGCTCTTGCATTGTTTCCCGTGGCCGATGTTTGGGGCATAGGACGGCGCACAGCTGCACGACTCGAGGCGGCAGGCATACACACAGCATTGGACTTCACTCGTCTGGATGCCGAGAGCGTAAGGCGTGCCCTCACCATAACAGGCCTACGCACTTGGCAGGAGCTGCACGGACAGGACTGCATAGCCCTCGAACACCTACCACGCAAGCAGACCATCTGCACCAGTCGCAGCTTTCCCAAAATGCTTACTACGAAAGCGGAGCTGACAGTACCCATATCGTCATTCGCCGCCTGCTGTGCTCACAAACTGAGGCAACAGCACAGCATGGCCCAATACGTCACGGTGTTCATTTCAACGAATCCTTTCCGCGAAGATCTCGGGCAGCAGAGCCTCACTCATACCATAGCACTGCCTGCTCCCGCATCATCAGACCCTGAAATAGCTGCGGCAGCACTCAAGGGCCTCGACGCCTGTTTCCGTTCGGGCTTTCAGTGGAAGAGAGCAGGAGTGATTGTGAGCGGCACGGTGCCCGAAGATGAACTGCAGACCAGTTTCCTCGATATCTCGCCCGAACAAAAGATGAAGTTCACGAAGATGTCAGCCTTGTCGGATAAAATCAATCAGCGACATGGCGACGAAAGCCTGATGATAGCCAGCGCGTTACGCCCCAAAGACCCGGAAACGGGCAAGGGCACCACCTTCCGCAACAGCATACTGCACACTCGTCGGTCGCCGTTCTACACAACCGACATTCGGGATATCATTGAGGTGATGTAGGAAATAATCCTCAGTTCCTCATCTCCTGGAACGTAAGCTCGTAGAAACAGGGATAAACGCCGGACTGCGCATTGGCCTGTCCCTGTGAATGAGGAACGATCATACGCACTTTGGCAATCTTGTCATCTGCCTGAATCTGGCGACCTATGCAAACATAAGTGAAAGGCACGAGCCAGCCTTGCGGTACTGCCGTGGAATTGTAGATACGATAGAATGCCCCACCGCCGTTCTCGATATTGAACGAAGCAGTAAAGGTTCCGTATGAGTTGGTGATATCAATGATATCCGGCGTAGTGGAATAATATAGCACATCGGAACGTGACTGCAGCGAGTCCGACATGATATTATACTCAATGTAACGCGTAATGACACGCTTCGACTGGCCATGAGCCAGCTTCTCGCCTGCACCCTTACGCACTATCTGCATATAGATACCCGTACCCGAGAAGAGCACATACTCATTCTTCGAGACATCCGTCATGCTGTCCTGGCGATGAAACTGTTCCTCAGTGATGACGTTGATATGACCTACATGCACTATGGTATCGCCATCGTTGGCGCAGATAGCCACATCGCGACTGAGGAAAGCGTTGATAGCCTTGCGTTCCTTCTCCTTTTGGTCGGCATAAGTCTCGCTCTTGCTGCATGAAGAAATCACAGCGCAAAGCACCATGAACAAAGAGAAATGAAGAATGAAAAATCTCTTACACATATTTGTCTGTTTCAATGATCATTAAACCTCTATTAGTTTTTCGGGCGCAAAGGTAATAAAAGATTAGAGATTAGAGGGTAACGATTAAAGTTTTTTTTATTTTTTTGTCCTTTTCGCTTGCTGTTTCGCAAAAAAGCAGTACCTTTGCAAGCCGATTATTATCAGAGTTACCCCTAAGGTGCTCTAAATCTGCGTGTTAATAGCTTTTCTCATTGGCCTGGGAGAGCGGTTAGTGAATCGCAGAGTTGCAAAAGCGCGCCGGTGAAAGCCCCGGCATCGAGACACATTAAATTAATTAAGTAGTAACAAACAGAAGTACAAAACAGAAAAATGGACACTTTAAGTTACAAGACCATTTCTGCCAACAAGGCCACTGTAAAGAAGGAATGGGTAGTGGTAGATGCCACTGACCAGATCCTCGGCCGTATGGCTTCGAAGGTGGCTAAGTTGCTGCGTGGCAAGTACAAGCCATCATTTACGCCTCATGTTGACTGTGGCGACAATGTCATCATCATCAATGCCAACAAGATTCAGCTCACAGGTAAGAAAATGACCGACCGCGTCTACCTCCGCTACAGCATGTATCCCGGTGGACAGAAGGCCAGCACACCTGCTGACATCATCGCTAAGCCCAACGGTTACGAGCGACTCGTTCGCCGTGTGGTAAAAGGCATGCTCCCCAAAAACAAACTGGCAGCCAAGGTGCTCAGCAACCTCTACATCTACGAGGGTCCCGAGCACAAGCACGAGGCACAAAGCCCCAAAGCCATCGATATTAACCTCTATAAGTAAACAGAAATGGCAGTAATTAACGCATTAGGACGCCGCAAGAGCGCCGTTGCCCGTGTTTATGTGACAGAGGGCACTGGAAAGATTACCATCAACAAGAAGGATCTTACGGAGTACTTCCCCAACCCCATCCTTCAGTTCGTCGTCAAGCAGCCCCTTGCACTGCTCGACGTTACAGAGAAATACGACGTCAAAGTAAACATCTTCGGTGGCGGTTACACCGGTCAGAGCCAGGCTCTTCGCCTCGCTATCGCCCGTGCACTCGTCAAGATTAATGCCGAGGACAAGAAGGCCCTCCGCGCCAATGGCTTCATGACACGCGATCCCCGTGAGGTTGAGCGTAAAAAGCCCGGTCAGCCCAAGGCTCGTCGTCGCTTCCAGTTCAGCAAACGTTAATCGGCATCAACAGCTTTGCTGGGCTGCATAGATTGCGTTTAGTATCTAAATCGAGCGGACACTTACTTTAAACTTTAAACATTAAACTAAGTTTACCGCGCGATTGGTTAACAATTAACCCAAAAGAAAGTAAACACTTTATTAAAAAAACAATTATGTCAAGAACTAATTTCGACCAACTGCTTGAGGCAGGTTGCCACTTCGGTCACCTCAAGCGCAAGTGGAACCCCGCCATGGCTCCATACATCTTCATGGAGAAGAATGGCATTCATATCATCGACCTCCACAAGACCGTGGTAAAGATCGACGAGGCTGCTGAGGCTCTTAAGAACATCGCCAAGAGCGGCCGCAAGATTCTCTTTGTTGCTACTAAGAAACAGGCCAAGCCCGTCATTGCCGAGAAGGCAACATCCATCAACATGCCCTACGTCATCGAGCGCTGGCCCGGTGGCATGCTCACCAACTTCGCCACCATCCGCAAGGCTGTGAAGAAGATGGCAAGCATCGACAAGCTCTTTGCCGACGGCACTTTCTCAAACCTCAGCAAGCGCGAAGCTCTGCAGGTTAGCCGTCAGCGTGCTAAGCTCGAGAAGAACCTCGGTTCCGTAGCCGACCTCACCCGTCTGCCCGCTGCCGTGTTCGTCGTCGACGTGCTCAAGGAGCAGATTGCCGTTCGCGAAGCTAACCGCCTCGGCATCCCCGTCTTCGGTATCGTAGACACCAATTCCGACCCCACCAACGTGGACTTCGTAATCCCCGCCAACGATGACGCCAACAAGAGCGTTGAGGTTATCCTCGAAGCTTGCGTAGCTGCCATCAACGAGGGTCTCGAAGAGCGTAAGGCTGAGCGCGTCGACGCTGAAGCTGCTGCCGAGAAGCAGGAGAAAGGCGGTCGCCAGAGCGCTCGCGTTGAGGAAGAGGACGACGCTGAAGCTGAAGAAGCAGCTGAAGCTCCCGTTGAGGAGTAAACTGATTCGAGTCAGAGTGAAAAGTGAAAGAGTGAAAAGTGAAAAATAATAATCACTTTACATTCTTCACTTTCTTCACAAAATCCTACTGCTCGAACATGTAAAATTTATTTTTCACTTTTCATTCTATCATTTTTCATTCCAAGAACATGGCTGTATCAATCAAAGATATCCAGAAGCTGCGCGAAATGACCGGCGCAGGTCTGGCAGACTGCAAGAAGGCTCTCGAAGAGAGCGAAGGCAACATCGACGCTGCTATTGAGATCATCCGCAAGAAGGGTCAGGCCGTTGCTGCTAAGCGTAGCGACCGTGAGGCTTCCGAGGGTTGCGTAGTAGTGAAGGCCGACGGCAACTTCGCCGCCATCATCGCCCTCAAGTGCGAAACCGACTTCGTGGCCAACAACGCCGACTTCGTAAAGCTCACTCAGGAAATCCTCGACGCTGCCGTTGCAGCTCGCTGCAAGACTCTCGACGAGGTGAAGGCTCTGCCCATGGGCGAAGGCACCATTCAGGACGCCGTCGTCGCTCGCAGCGGTATCACCGGCGAGAAGATGGAACTCGATGGCTACAGCGTCATCGAAGGCGAGTGCATCGCCACCTACGACCACCAGAACAAGCACACCCTCTGCACCATGGTTGCCCTCAACAAGTGCGTTGAGGATGCTATGGCCGGTAAGAACGTTGCCATGCAGATTGCCAGCGCTAACCCCGTGGCCGTTGACCAGAGCGCAGTGCCTCAGGCCACTATCGACAGCGAGCTCCGCGTAGCCGTCGAGAAGACCAAGGAAGAGCAGATTGCCAAGGCTGTAGAAGCTGCCATCCGCAAGGCTGGTGTCAACCCCGCACACGTCGACAGCGATGACCACATCGAGAGCAACATGGCTAAGGGTTGGATTACCCCCGAGCAGGCCGCTATGGTCCGTGAGCTCAAGGTAAAGGTTGCCGAAGAGAAGGCTGCCAACCTCCCCGAGCAGATGATTCAGAACATCGCTCAGGGCCGCCTGAAGAAGTTCTTCAAGGAGAGCTGCCTCCTCGAGCAGGAGTACATCTGGGACAAGAACATGACCGTTGCCCAGTACCTCCACAGCGTCGACAAGGAGCTCACCGTGACCGCCTTCAAGCGCTTCACCCTCCGCGCCGAGTAATTAGTCAAGTCGGATTCTCAATCCCGAGACATCGAAATCCCGACTGAAACTATTAAATAATGAGTCCGCCAACTGACATCCTCAGTTGGCGGACTCTTTTATTAGCCGTATCTGCCTTCACTCACCTCACCAGCACCTCTTTCCCATCGATGATATAAAGGCCTTTTCTTAACTGGGGACCGGAGGCTGACCATTGGCCGCTGGCTACCAGTCTTCCGTTGAGGTCGTAAGCCGAATGTTCGGTATTCGATGCTGAAGGTTCCAGGGCTTCGATGCCGACTGCGGTATTGAGTTCCTGTTCTGTTTTCTTCAGGTCAGATGTGAAGCCTACATAACTGACCACGGAACGGCCTTGGGCATTGGTCGATGTCATGCCGAACACAGTCTCGCCCGTGAGTTCGTAGCCTCTGTTCTCATCAATGCTCCATGATATCATGATACGCCCGTCCTTCAGGGTTCTGACGTCAACCGGGTTGACGATATTCACCCATGTGCCGTTGATAAACCACAGCTGTGAATCGTTCTTGGTTTTCGACACCTCTGTGGCAACAGCCACGAGGTATTTCATGCCCGGCTCCATGTATTTCTTCTCTTGATAGCGCAAGGCTATGTTCTGTGCACCTTTCTTGGTGATGGTGATAGTGTTGTTTCTTGTGTTGCAACTGATGTCCGACGCACCGAGACGGTCGGATACTCGGTTGCGATACCAGTCGTTGGCCTTCCAGGTGTAGAGATTCTTGGGAATTGTCGTCTCAACATTCATGCTCGTCTGGTGCTCGTTGCCAAGCCCGTCGGTATATGTCACGCTGACGACAGCCTGACCTTGTTTCTGCCCGGCATAGATGATACCGTCGCGCACCTCTGCCACCTCCTTGTCGCTGCTCTCACATTGGGCATCAAGAGTGACGAACTGCGAAGTGCCGTCGGCCAGTTTGGCTTTCACAGCAAACGTGCGGCTCTGCCCCAGGAACAGGCTGACATTGGCCGGAGTGGTCTGAATGCTCTGCACGGCTGCCACGTCGCCCGTCACCGGATGTTCGTTGTCTATCTGCACCTTAACCTCTGCCCCTGTGTAAGCGATGTCTTTGCTGAAACGCTCCGACTGCTGAATGCCCACTCCTACATGTTTGTCGGCATCGACAAGCACTATGCGGAAAGTGCGGTTCTTCAGCATTCCTTCGAACTCGCCCTGCCGCTGTCCTATGGTCAGTGTGTGGCTCTTATCGTCCCACCGGAACGGGATTTCCGAGAACTGGCCTTTCTCGTAATTATAGTTGTCGCGCTCGTCCTCGTAGAGTGTAAACTCTCCGTCGGCACCCGGATATATTCTAACCTCGAGGTTATCCCAATTGCTCTGCTCGCTATATTGCACCTTAGGTCCCCAAGGGATGATGGCGCCCTGACGCGCATAAAGCGGCATCACAGCCAGAGCGACCTCGCGCTTCACCGTCTGTCCGCCTTCGTACTGCTGTCCGGTCCAGACGTCTGTCCAGCCGTCGCCCTTAGGCAGGTATATGCTACGCTGAGTGGCTTGCGCCTTCGTCACTGGTGCCACCAGCAGGTCTTGCCCAAACATAAACTGGTCCTTCAGCTCATGTGTGCGTGTGTCTGCAGGATAAGCAATGCCCATGGCACGCATAAACGAATACCCTTCGTTGTACACACGTCTGTCTGTGCTGTAGATATATGGTAGCAGGGCATAACGCAGGTTGATGTATCGATTGATCACATCGTAGTAGCTCTCCCCTTCCTGGCCATACTGATATATGGCACGGTCGGTGCCCGAACCATGGCTACGCATGATGGTACAGAATGTCCCGAACTGAATCCATCGGCAATACAGTTCATTATATGTATCCTGCCCTGGTCCGTGGTAGCTGCCGTTGAAGAAACCGCCTATGTCGCTGTTCCAACTGGGAATGCCGCAGGCCGAGTAGTTCAGGGCTGCCGGTATCTGATTGGCAAGCGTCTCCCACGAAGCGGTGATATCGCCGCTCCATGTGCCTGCTCCATAGCGTTGCATGCCTATGAAACCCGAGCGTGTCATTATCATCACACGCTTGGCCTCCGTCAGCTCGGCCTTCTGGGCCCGATGTCCGTCGTACACTCCACTGGCATGCATCAGCGGGAACACATTACGCATAGAGCGCCAGGTATGGGAGGCCTCGAGCGAGTGCGGGTTCAGGGTGGCATTATCTTCATCGTCCTTGTTCAGCACTATGAAGTCGTTGGTCCTCTCCCAATCCTCGCCGCCTTGATAGTGGTCGGGTTCCGACGAGTCCACCCAGTAGGCATCCACGCCTTTGCTCACCAATCCTTCCCAGAGGCATTTCCAGTAGTAGTCGCGCGCCGACTGCTGGTAGGGACTGTAGATAGCCACTCCTGAGTTTGGCGGGTAAGTGGTGGTCATTATCTCGTTGCCCATCTTCATCAACTGGTTGCTGGCCTTGAAGTGTGCATATTGCTTTGTGTCGGGGCCGAAGTTAGCCCAGAATGAGATGAGCAGATGGCCGCCACCGTTGTGAATGCCGTTTATCATCTTCGGATAGTCGGTCTTGAACGTACTGTTGAGGAACTCCATCGCGTTCCACTGGTTGTTGCCGCCCCAGTATTGCCAGTCCTGCACCACACAGTCGATGGGCACTTTCAGCGAGCGGTACTTCTGCAGCACACCCAGCGTTTCCGTAGCACTCTGATAGCGTTCCTTGCTCTGGAAATAGCCGAAGGTCCACAGCGGCACCATCGTAGCCTGCCCCGACAGCTGACGCAGGAGGCGCTGCACATCGTCGCCACGAGCCTCATCGCCTACCAGCACATAGTAGTCCACCGCATGAGCGGCTTCCGTCTTGAAGGTGGCCCCGTTCGAAGAGTTGTCGCTGAAGTCGCAAGGACCGTACAAGTCCCAGTACAAGCCGTATCCACGCGTGGAGTGGAAGAACGGTATCCACACCGACATATTGTTCTGCACCATGTGGTTGTAGCTCTTGTTGCGGTGGTTCAAGGCACCGTCCTGCACCTGCCCGAAGCCATAGATAGCCTCACCGTTAGACAGGCGGAACGACTGCGACACCGTATAAGGGTCTATGGTGTGGGATGTGCGTTTGGTAAACACCGCCTTTGCCCGCTCCTTGATGAGCAATGTGCCGTCGGCACGGAAGAAGCTCAACAGGCCTGTCTGCCTGTTGCACGTCACCATCACTTCGCTTGTCAGCAACGTGTCAACATTATTACCGCTCATGCTCTTTGGATTCACCTTCTGTGGAGTCATCGTCACCACCACCTTCGGGTCGCACTTTCCCAGCTCGTCGGTTTGCTGATACTTCGTAACTCGAACTATTTCAGGCGAATAGAACGACACTTCCGTCACGACACCGCCCACGGTTATCGTGTAATCCTGCGCATACGCCCCTGTCATCAGAGAGGCAGCGATTGCAACCAAAACAGTTTTTTTCATATCTTTTGATTTAAGTTTATCTTAGTTTCGCATGCTCTGCTTGCATGTTTGGGGGGAAGTTCTTCAGACTCGCTTCGCTCGAAGAAGCGTCCTTCGGCCGAGCGAAAGGAGTTCTTGAAGGGTCAAGCGTCGCAAGCGCCGAGCGAAGGAAGTTATCACTCGCTTGGCTCGCTGAGAAGTTAAAGACGATACCATCAAGACGAGTTCTATCCTCGAGTTTCCTTATTCTTTTACCATCATCTTATATGTCTCAGGCCATTGATAATAGGTGGTGCGGTCTATCTTACGCACTTCGTCGGCGCCGCCATACCAGCCGTTGCCGCCATTGGCTCCGTCGAACCACACCTCGAATATCTCGCCATAGTTCGTCAGCAGTTCTCGCAACTGGTTGCGGAAATAGGTGACATATTCCTCTCGGCCATATTCGGGATGATTCCTGTCCCACGGCGAGAGGTAAACGGCAAACTCCAGGCCCTCCTCGCGACAGGCATCTGCCAGTTCACGCACTACGTCGCCTTTGCCGCCCTTCCATGGTGAGTTCTTTACGGAGTACTCCGTGTAGGCACTCGGCCACATACAGAAACCGCAATGGTGCTTGGCGGTGAAGATGATGCCGCGCATGCCGGCTTGCTTGCATACACGGGCCCACTGGCGGCAGTCAAGGTCTGAAGGATTGAACAGCTTCGGATCCTCATTACCATATCCCCATTCCTGGTCGGTATAGGTATTGAGCGAGTAGTGTATGAACGCATACATCTCCATATCCTGCCACCGCAACTGATTCTCATTGGGGACAGGTCCACAAGGAACTGGCTCCGTCATTGACTTGGACTTCTGCTGGCCGTTAGCCACTCCAAGCAACAATAAACAAGCTATAAATGCCGATAATATTCTTTTCATTGCTAACCAGTTGAATTAATATTAAGGAAGATTTCACCTGATTGCCATTTCTGACGCTGCAAAGATACAAAAATGCGCAAGAGTTGAGCAAGAAAATGAAGAAAAAAAGTAGGAAACCATATACAATTAAAACCATTCAGGTATCCAGCGGCCTTTAGAGGATTGCCCTTGGGCCATCCGTGCCCGATGAGGGGAGCCGTAACTCCTACGGCGACGGAGGGGCAAAGGGCAAAAGCATTCAATAACTACCCACTACCCACTCTAAACTCCCCACTAACTATTAACTATTAACTCTTAACTATTAACTATTAACTAACCCGTTAAGGTTAAGGTCAAGGTCAAGGTTTTAACTCTTAACTATTAACTCTTCGCTCGGCGCTTGCGACGCTTCTTCGAGCCTCAAGGCGAGTCTGAAGAACTATTAACTAACCCGTCAAGGTCAAGGTCAAGGTCAACGCCTTTTAGTACGCAAATCTTAACAAATCGTCAAAATAATTTGGTCATTTGGGCATTAGTTTCTATTTTTGTCGCAGAAATATACAAAAATAGTAACGAAAATCACAATAAACTTACCGATATGAAGCCTATAAGTCGCTTCATAACTATGCAAGCAACGGAACAAAACATTTAAAATCATACGCACTATGAAACAGATACTGTTCATGAAGAGATTATTAATCTTCGTATGCGCCCTTCTCCCTATGATAGGGGTTAGCCAATTGAAAGCGCAGTCCATATCAAGCGGCAAAACGTTCAGGCTCAAAAATCAGCGAGCCGGCTACTTATACAAGTCAGGCGACAATATAGCCGGTACGTCGAGCGCAAGTCAGGCTTCAGTATTTACGTTAGTCACGAATAGCACCCTCAACGGCGGCATATACTATCTCTACGATGTCACCAACAATGCCTTCGTGCACCACACGGGAGATAATCCCAATAATCCTGGATCTTATGGTAATTACGCCTCAGAGAGTGAGCCAGAGACGCACATGCTTGTGAGTGCCGCCTTTTGGTTAGAATCCACAGACAACTCTACTTACCCTTATAAGATTCGTGGCAACATGGGCAACTACCTCAATGTAGATAGTCAACCAGGCTATGCATGCTTCAACACTTGGTCTTCAACCGACGCGGGTAATAGTTTTGCTATTGAATACCTGGACAATATATCCTCTGAATCAGAAACCTATCAACGAGCATTGAAGCTGCTGGACAACTACTTCTCCTATGCAGAGCTCAGCAGCGACAACACTAAACTTACCTTCTACTACGATAATCAACGGGCCAGCCGCGAAGGCACAACTTATAGCCTCAACACAGGCAATAATGACCCTGGATGGTATAACTATCGCGAGAGCATAACAAGTGTGGAGTTCTCTGATTTGACGACGTTTAAGACTTATTTCAAGCCTACGAGCACATACCGTTGGTTCAATGGCATGACCAACCTTACGGATATTCATAGCTTGTATAACTTGAACACGAGTGAGGTGACAAATATGAGAGGCATGTTCTACGGCTGTTCTAAACTGACAAGCCTCGACTTTAGCGGATTTAACACGGAAAAGGTGACTGACATGGCATTTATGTTTCAGCACTGTCCCTCACTCACAAGCCTCAATGTCTCGAGTTTCAATACTGCCAGCGTCACGGATATGACTGCTATGTTTGATGGTTGTTCCTCGTTGACATCGCTCGACGTTTCGGGCTTCAACACGGCAAATGTCACAAACATGACTCAGATGTTCTACAACTGTTCTAAGCTGACGACCCTCGATGTCTCTGGGTTCAACACGGCTAAAGTCGGCAATTTTTCTATGATGTTCTATAATTGCCAGAAGCTGACCTCTCTGGATGTATCGGGGTTCAATACAGCGAAAGCAACGACCATGAGTTCTATGTTCTCTGGCTGCTCATCCTTGACGAGTCTCGACGTGTCCGACTTCAATACCGAGAAAGTGACTGCAATGAACTATATGTTTAATAACTGTAGTAAACTTACCTCCCTTGACGTCTCTGGATTCAACACTGCAAATGTGACGAATATGAGCTATATGTTCTATTATTGCAGTAAAGTTCCCAACCTTGACGTCTCTGGCTTCAACACCGCAAAGGTAACAGATATAAGCTATATGTTCCGTGGTTGCAATCTGCTTAAAGAACTTAACGTCTCGAGCTTCAACACGGCATTGGTAACTAAGATGGACTACATGTTCGCTAATTGCGGATCCTTGACCACCATATACGCCAGTGATACGTGGACTACAAATGCCGTTACATCGTCAAGCTCTATGTTCTCAGGGAGCACCAAAATCGTAGGCGGTGCTGGCACCACATATAATTCAAATGCCACCAATGCCAATTACGCCCACATCGACGGCGGCACTGCCAATCCCGGCTACCTGACATCCGACAAAATCTCCTTCGCCGACGCCAACGTCAAGGCCATCTGCGTCGCCAACTGGGACACCAATGGCGACGGCGAGCTGAGCTTAGCTGAGGCTGCGGCAGTGACCTCGGATCAGATGGGAACTACGTTCTCTGAAAACAAAAACATCACATCCTTTAATGAACTAAGGTTCTTCACTGGATTGGATCGTCTGAGAATGGATGCTTTCTATAATTGTACTGCACTCCAGAGCATCACACTGCCCGAAAGCCTGACAAGCATCGGTATTGATTGCTTCTGGGATTGCTCATCTCTTAAGGCTCTCCATATACCAAAGAGCGTCACTTCCATTGGCAACTACATCACGGCGGGATGCGCGGCCCTTGAGACGATTACCGTAGATCCCGAAAACACAGTGTTGGCTTCGCCCAACAACTGCAACGCCATCATTAAGGAGGGCACTCTGCTGGTAGCCGGCTGTAAGAACACCGTTATCCCCGACGGCATCACAACTATCGGCGTGGCAAGTATGAACGGGTTCTCCCTCACAAACATAGTGATACCTGCTTCCGTCACAGAAATCCAAATGAATGGCTTCGGTAAAAACGGAACCCTTCAGACAGTGACGATGCTGGCCACCGAGCCTCCTCTGCTGCAGCGCGGTGCATTCGGCCCCACCGCTACTCTGCAGGAGAACTGCATACTCATCGTGCCCGACGACAGCCGCGAGGCATACCTAACAGCAGAGGCTGGTAGTCAGGCCTTCACCTACGCCGAGACCTTCAAGGAGATACGCACCGCCAGTTTCTCCAACCACGTGCATATTAATAATGTGGAGGCCACCACGAGTGACCTGGCGACACTTGCCGTTATCAACAACGACGTGGTAGAGAACAGACCAACCATCTCGGTGACTGCCGGTGCGCCAGCCTATTTCAACATCAACGGTTTCAATGGTTGGTGGCAGAAGAAGGTAGGCGGCGAATTCACAAACGTATATAGCGGTTTGTTCACACCAGGCACTTGGCGTTTCCATTGTCAGGTACGTATCGACGGCGACGACGCAACCTCCAACGTGTTGGCAAGCCCCCTCACGGTGAAGGTGAACGATGTGGAGTGGACTGTTGAATACGTTAATCTAGCAGATGATTATAGTTTCTGCTTTGTATCCTCTCCCGAAATAGAAGTTACAGTACCCAACGAAGTCATCAACTTTGCCGACGCCAACGTCAAGGCCATCTGTGTCGCCAATTGGGACACCGACGGCGACGGCGAGCTGAGCACCGTGGAAGCGGCATCGGTGACCAACCTGCAAGGATGGGCAAAGCAGGACATCATCCCAGACAATACATACTTCATCCGCAACGTAGGAACAGGTCAGTTCCTTACCGGAGGGAATCAGTGGGGCACACAGATAAGCCTTTCGGAAGACCAAACGCCATACATACAGATCAGGGTAGAGAGCCTGCCGGCTGAAGACCAGGCCGCATATCCCAACTGCTATATGCTTCGCCTCGACGGCTCCTACACATTTGGCACAATCTCGAAAACAGACACCTATCTCTTCCGCTATGGCAGAGACGATACCAGCATAGGTTTCGTAGACGCTCCAAATACAGACGTCTGCAGATACTTCCGGATTGTAAAGAACGCCAACGGCCACTACACCATACAGTCGGCTCCCGGCTTGTCCGGCCTCAACACCAACGGCAGCGAATATGCCGGTGGCGACGGTCCCGGAGCACCCGTCTTCTTCAACCTCGGCGAGACAAACCCATACATCGAGTGGGACTTCGTATCCACGTCGCCCAACGGTTTCAACGGCACCAACATCACCTCGTTCAACGAGTTGCAGTACTTCACAGGCTTGACAGAAATCCCCGAGAATACATTCTACAGTTGCTCCGATCTGCAAAGCATCACATTCCCAACCTCCATCACCAAAATCGGCAGCTTCGCCTTTGCCGGCTGTGCCGCACTCCAGGACCTCGTTATCCCCGAGGGCGTGACAGAAATCGACGCTTTTGCTTTCAGGGACTACACCGGACTCGTCACACTGCCCACTACCGTCACCTCCATCGGCAGCTATGCTTTCGAAAACTGCTCTGGCCTCAAGGTCAGCTGGACCACCCCGCCCGCTGCCAACGGCCTGCTCAACAACGATCAGTTCGGCCAAGAGCATGCCGACCCCAAGAAACCGCTCTATGTTCCCATTGGATCATACGAAGCCTTCGACATTCCTTATTGGTGGCGCTTCGACATCCGCGAGTACGGCATTATCCCATTCGAGGACGAAGACCTTGAGATGTATTTGTTCTTCGCCTTGGGTGGCAACGTTGAAGGCCATGTAACGGCTGAGGAGGCGGCTGCAGTCACCAACTTTAGCGAATTAAGCCTCGATGGTTATAAGACCGAATTGACCACCTTCAAGGAGTTCAAGTATTTCACCGGACTCACAGGAATCCCATCCGATGCCTTCAGAGGGTTCACCAATCTTACCAGCATCGCGCTGCCAAGGACAATGACGGCAATCCCCGATGGAGCCTTCATCAACTGCTCGTCTCTGACAGACGTTGATATCCCCGAGAGTGTGATCTCAATAGGCCTGTCCGCATTCAACAGCTGCTCGAGCCTGACTGAACTGAAACTGCCACCGCTCCTGGAAACTATCGGTGCCTACGCGTTTACCAACTCCGGTCTGCAGCGTTTCAACATACCCGCCTTCGCCACCGATTTCAACGATGCCTTCGCGGCCACAAGTACTGTTGTTCCCTTGTACGTCACAACAGAGTGGACCGAGCCTGTCGCTATCACCGAGAACACCTTCCCGCAGCGCAGTCAGGCCACGCTCTTCGTGCCCTTGGGCTCCGAGGAGACCTACGCCGAAGCGCCCTATTGGCAGGACTTTGGACACATCGTCGGGCATATCATATTCGAGGACCCAACCGTCAAGGCCATCTGCATCGAACATTTCGACACCAACCACGACGGCGAACTGACCATCGCAGAGGCAGAAGCCGTGACGTCATTTGGCTCCTACTACGATGACCCCAACAGTCTGATATTCGCCGGCAATTCCGAAATCCAATCCTTCAACGAGCTGAAGTATTTCACAGGCCTGCAAGATATCGAGGCTTTCGCATTTGCCTATTGTGAAAACCTCGCCAGCATCACACTGCCCTCAAACATTAAAACTATTGGCAATCAGGCATTCCAAAGCACCAATCTCCATTCCATCGAGATACCAGAGGGCGTCACAACAATCTACGGCGCTGCATTCTATAATTGCAAGCAACTGACCAACGTCATACTGCCATCCACGCTCTTAAGAATCAGCACGAATGCCTTCAATGGCTGTAGCAACCTCAGATTCATCGAAATACCCGAGAGCGTCACTGAGTTTGGCAACTATACTTTCAACAACTGCACGGCACTCACACAGGTACGCGTCAAGTGGGACACGCCATTGGAGATAGGCGACGCCGACCCATTCCCCACCCGCGCTGACATCACCCTCGTCGTTCCGCCCCACACCAGCGACGCCTACAGCACGGCTACCTACTGGCAGGAGTTCAAGAACTTCCAGGAGCAGGAGCCTGCATGGCTCACCTATACCGACGAGAACGGCGACATATATCAGTACGAGCCAGGCTACTCCGCACAGCTCTACCACTATGCCGACAAGAGCGGCCGCACCACCTTCGTAATGCCCGAGAGCATCACCGTCGACGGCGTCACATATCCTGTCACAGCCATCGCTGGGCTACACTCCGGCTACCTCCAGTCGCTCATCATACCCGCCAGCGTCACCACCGTCAAGGACGAAGCCTTCTCCTGTCTCATAGCTCCCGACCAGGGACTCACGCTCAAGGAAATCCGCATGCTCGGTAGCGAGCCGCCCGTAGCAGGCAGGTTCGATGGCTGGAGAATTTCGCTGGTAGGATATAATATGCAAATGCAGCACCAGTATCCCGACGACCCATCCAAGCAGGTCAGCTTCAAGGACATCCTCCTCGAAGTGCCCGCAGGAACCAAGGCCGACTACCAAGCTGCCAACCTATGGAAGGAATTCACCGTCAAGGAGGACGAAGCCTACGCACACGTCTCCGCCGACGGCACTACCCTTACCTTCTACTACGACGAGCTGAAGACCACCAGGGACGGCCACGTTTATCCGCTCAACGAAGAGTACGACTTACCTCAGTGGACATCCAACGCCTGGAACAACAGCATCCAAACAGTAGTCTTCGACACGTCCTTCGCCAAGGCTCGTCCCACAACCACCGCCAAGTGGTTCGTCAACATGGAGCAGCTGACTACCATCACCGGCCTTGAAAACCTCAACACCAGCGAGGTGACCAACATGTCGCAGATGTTCAGCTACTGCAAACAGCTCACCGCCCTCGACCTCTCCACCTTGAACACCGAGAAGGTCCAGACCATGTACGGTATGTTCCTTGGTTGCGAAAACTTGACGTCGCTCAATCTCTCTAATTTCAACACTGCTGCAGTCTTTAACCTGTCCCGAATGTTCACCCTCTGCACAAGACTGAGCACCCTCGACATCTCAAGTTTCAACACCGCCAATGTAACGATAATCACCAATATGTTCAGCCTCTGCGGGTCGCTTATGACCATATACGTAGGCAACGGCTGGTCCACGGCTAACGTCGACAAGAGCAACTTGAACAACTACTGCGACATGTTCTTAGGCGATAACATGCTCGAAGGCGGAGCAGGAACCCGCTACATGGATTATCAATGGTCTACCGAAGGGAACGACGACATCGAATACGCTCGCGTCGATGCACCCGGCGCCCCCGGCTACCTCACCTTCAATGGCGCCTTCATCCAAGGCGATGTCAACGGCGACGGTTCAGTGACCATTGCCGACGTTACCGCCCTCGTCAACATCATCCTCGGCAAGACCCAGGCTCCCGCCAGCGGAGTAGCCGATGTCAATGGCGACCACGCCACCACCATCGCCGACGTCACCGCTCTCGTCAACATAATCCTCGGAAAGAATTAAAAAGGATTAAGGATTAAAGACATTTTGTCAAAAGGGCGGCGCATCACACAGCGTCGCTCTTTTCTTTTCAAACAACGAATTATACTAATTATACGAATTCTTTTCAAACCACGCGCTCGGCGCTTGCGACGCTTCTTCGAGCGAAGCGAGTCTGAAGAATTTCACTAATTTGCGACGGCTTCGCAAGCGTCGCGGCTGCGCGAAGAAACAAGAATGTTGAACAGCCTCGTTTACTTTCGACACCTTGCGAAGCGTGTCGCTCTGAAATTCGTGCAATTCGATTATAATTGTTTCCATAGGACATGAAGAAAAATTCGTAAAATTCGTATAATTCGTTGTTTATAAAAAGTTAATTGTTCTTGAATGGTCAAGCGTCGCAAGCGCCGAGCGGACAGTGGACAAATAAACTTAAACAAGAAATTATCATCCGGATGGCCTCTGCGAGCTCTGGAGAGCACGAAGCTTGGCGCTTGCGCCGTTCGTGCGCCCCTGCGGCCTCACTGAAGGTCAATGGCTATGCCTTCGCGTCCTCTCATTATCTCCAGAGCCTCGGCGCCTCGGCGCCTCTGCGTTGAAAAAAGATTAGAGGAAAACAATTCGCAAGAATCTGTTCCAACAATAAGCAGAAATATTATTTGTTATTGTTGAATGAAATTGTTGTTTATTGTTGCCTATTGTTTTCCAGCAAGTGGATCATGGAATTATGGTCATTATGGCCGCTCGGCGCTTGCGACGCTTCTTCGAGCGAAGCGAGTCTGAAGAATTTGTGTCAAAAAAGAATAGAGGTCTGACAGGATCATTTATGTAATTTGTGTCAAAAAAGATTAGTGTTCTGATATGAATGTTGCGAAACCGCGGTCAAAAACCATTTCACTTCAGTTCAGAAAACTGAATGGAAACTGACGAAATCTATAAACCACCGAGTGATTTATAGAAATCACGTGGTGGTTTGTAAAAACCGCAGTGTGGTTTTGATAAACCAATCGGTGGTTTAAACTATTATTAAAGTCGAAAAACAGTTGCGTCCAGGTTAAACGACAGTTTTTGTACACAGAAATCACATTTCTCTATTAATCATACCGCACAAAAAACCAAAATAAGTCCCGTAGGGACGAAGGATATTAGGCAGGGGGGAAGTGAGCGAAGCGAACGGAACCCCTGTATCATGTCAGAAGGTATATAGAGTGCCATAGGTACGCAGGATCAAGATCAATAATTCCGTCGTACCTACTGCACTCTATATATTATGCTCTAGAAACAGGGGGGCCGCTACGCTACACACCCAGCCTAAATTCCGACGCCCCTTTGGGGCTTTGTGCCAACTGCTACATTACGCCTTTCTTCTTATCAATGAAATCGCGAATTAATTCCCTCGAAAATTGTAAATCATCAATTGAAAATTGAAATCGCCCCAACACTCCGCGTCACTAACAGCCCCGCAGCCCGCTCCAACAGCGGCTTTCGGGATGTCGGAGTGTTTGAGACATTTTAAAAAAATTTTGAAAACTGAAAACAATGGGCTTTCGGAGATTGACGTTAAGATTGACGAAGATTGACGGGGCCAGAAAAACTCTTTGCATAGTGAGCGAAATATTCCTCCGTCAATCCACGTCAATCCATTCGTCAATCCACTTTTCAATCAAGGTTAGGGTTTTCCCGACGTTATTGGCAAGCCAAATCACATCACTTCACCATTTAGCATCTTTGGCCTGCACAAAACAATATTCTATTCTGCAGAACTTGTAGCCAAATTGTTCATTTTAGACAAATAGTCGAAAAAAACGACATTAATATTTGCAGCATTACAAAACTTTTCAATAACTTTGCGTTCGATTATGCACCTTTCCGCGCGCGCGAGAGCGCTACGCATGCATTCATCTAATAATGTGAGTGACCATGACTTCCCGTGAATAGGATCATGAATCATCATCAACAAAGCCCTCCATACAGAGGTTACATGCTAAAAAGAGAAAAACGACAACAAATTAAAATTTACCTTTATGAAACAATCATTACTTAATCGATTCTGGCTACGTGCCTGTATGCTCGTAGCGTTGGTCTGCTGTGCAGCCAGCAGCGCATGGGCAGAAGGAATAGACGGCTACTACACCATTAAGAACAATGGTAATGGGAAATACGTCAACGTAGCAGGCCGCAAGACCGTAACATTTGTAGATGAAACAGCTACTGCGACTGCCGCTGGCACAGTAATCCGAGTGAAGGCTAACGCCGTCGAAGGGAAGGAAGATTTACAGGTGGAAGTTCTCCGCTCACAGGGTGTTGACATTCCGGGATATGCAGAGAAGGCCATGAACTACGTTCCAAAAATTGTGGAATTGGCAGTGAACAAGTTAGGAGCAAACGGTGAAGGCAACTTGCTCGGTGCAAATGGTCTCAAGGCTATAATGGATAAATTCAAAGAGAGTTTTGACTATCACCTCTACCTCGAAGAAGTCGGCGAAAACAGCTATCGCATCTATGGCCGCACACCAAGCATGCAGCCTGTAGTGGACTTCTATGCCGCGAACAAGGACAATGTAGATGCCAAGCTCCCGATGTTGGAGCAGTTCATTAATGACGCTATCAAAAAAGTTCTTCAGAAGACAAACGGGAGCGGTGCCAGTATCCTTGTAGAATTCAAGCTCCATGATGTTTGGCAGGAGATGAAAGTTGCAGAGCTTGAAGAGCCTATTGATGATGCTTCTAAGCTTGCTTTCCTGCAGGGCGTACTTGCCAATAAAGACTACGTATGGGACTTCGCTTATGAAACAGCAATGATCTATTGGGACAACCTGAAGGCTCATCCAAGATTTGGAGAGATTAAGGAGATGCTCGGCGAATACGCCAAATACCTTGACAAGGTGGAGAATATAAAGCCTGACTTTAAGTACTACATCGTGCAGAAAGAGAACCAGATTGACTTTATCAGTCAAGGCAACAGCGAACTCAACTCCGACTTCACTGCCTGGACAATGACTCCGCGCAGCACTTTCAACATTAACTGCGACATCGAGCAGACACATACAATATATTCCAATCAGCCCAACGTAGAGCCCACAACCTACAAGGAGTACTACACCACGCTCTACACTGACTTTGCCTACACCATGCCTGAAGATGCAAGCGTGAAGGCATATACCATTAAGGAGATATCTCAAAAAGGCGTAGCCGTTCGCAAAGAGATAACTGGTATCATACCTGCTCAGACTCCTGTTCTATTAGTCTCCAAAAGTTCTGAAGCCGTACTAACACTGAATACAACCGAAGGCACAGCTGCGGCGAACGAGCTGCTGGGCAACGACTGGCTGATTAATAAATTACAGATCAAAACTCCTCAAGTGGAATCATTATTTGCTAAGATTCATGATTTACTCACTATGAAGGATTTGGAGTACATGTATGACGAATACATAAAGGAATACGAGCACCTAATGCTTAGAAACGCCGGCACTGTCAACAACAAGTATTTCTTTGGTTTGTCTGGCGATGATATTGCTGAGGCGTCTATGAATATTTGTCAGTTGAGTCTTGATGGAAATGTTCCTGCATTTTATCATAACCTTGAAAAGGCAGATGCCAACAAGGCATTTATTCAAAGTGAAACTCTGGATACAATTCTACTATCACTCAGGGGTGATGTCAACCGCGACGGCCTGGTTACTATTGCCGACGTCACGGCTTTGGTGAACATCATCCTTGGCAAGGTCACTTATTCAGCAAATGCTGACAAGTATGACTTCGAAGCTGCCAACGTGAATGGTGACGAGCAAATATCCATTGCCGACGTAACCGCTCTCGTGAACATCATCCTGGGCAAATAAGAGTCCTTTAGTTAAATATTGATTATATCGGGGCAGCGAGTTATGAAAGTTCGCTGCTCCGATTGCAAAAAGAATAATACCAAGATGAAAAGACTATACACAATCATATTCCTCTTCCTGTTCGCTATCTCTGCACACGCCCAGTTGAACGGAACAGGCTTCTATCGTTTCCGCAATTCGGCTAACACCAGTGACTACATATGTCTTGCTAATGATAAGTTCAATTACACTACAATCATCAGTTCGGCTGCAGGAGGATTAAGCCAACTTTTGTTTGACCAAGCAAATGCTATTAAAAGAGCTACGGCATGCGCTACAAACTACCTACAAACTGACATCCATCTTGTGACGGATACAGAGTGCATTGACCCATCAACTGTTATTTATGCGAAGAACACAACTGGCAACTATTACGACCTAATCGGCCAGGGCACAAGCCTCCTTAGCTTGACAACAGGACAATACCCTGGAAATGTAAAACTGAACTTTGAGAACATCACAGCGCTCCTAACAAGGGTCAGTGGCTCTGGAGCAAATGCGCTCTACACGTCTCGAGTGTCGTTGAAGGCCTCCAACTATGAGTCTGCCGACTTAGGCAACCGTTATTTCATTGATGACAACGGGAAGTTTAATATCAGCGAATCAAGTTCGGCACAGAATGCCAAATGGTATATCGAACCTGTGACTCATTTCAATGTATCCGCTACAGTTGAATTTGGCGGTAAATACTATGCAACTATGTATGTACCATTTGCCTTCACTCTGAGTAATAACGTTTTGAAGGCATACGTTGTCACTGCGATTGGAAATGATGGTACGTTGGAAATAGAAGAAGTCACAAGCAATGGAGGCATGGTGCCTGCCGGTACTCCGGTTCTGCTGGAATGTGGTTCAAACGTAGTTGCCGAATGCCAATTGATACCTGTCAACGAGCCACTTTGCAGCACACCTTATCTTACCACTGGTGATGCTCCATCTGCTTCTACAGCAACAAACTATACAGGTACTAATCTGCTTAATGGAACATATTACTGTAATCAGGACGGAAATTTAAGTTATCCAAAGAAAAGCGGCACGGGAACAATTAATGCCAACCACTACACAGCACGCACTAATTCGATGTATGTCCTCGGCATAACAGCCTCCGGTAAGCTCGGCTTCGTGAAGGCTACGGGCACGGCAATGCCGGCGAATAAGGCATTGCTGGAGTATACGGGCACGGCTGAACTGGTGCTGCCGTTCGAGGAGGCAGCCTTCGTGAAGGGCGACGTCAACCGCGACGATGACGTCACCATTGCCGACGTCACGGCTCTGGTGAACATCATCCTGGGCAAGGCCGTTGAAGGCGATGAGAACAACTACGACTTCAAGGCTGCCAATGTGAACGAGGATGATCATATAACCATCGCCGATGTCACGGCGCTGGTGAATATCATTTTGGGAAAGTAGGAAAGTGAACTTTCGGAGCAGCGAGAGCAATCAAGCTTGCTTGAATTGCCGAGTCGTGACGAAAGTCAGCAAAGCTAACAATGAACTTTCGGAGCAGCGAGAGCAATCAAGCTTGCTTGAATTGCCGAGTCGTGACGAAAGTCAGCAAAGCTAAAAGTGAACTTTCGGAGCAGCGAGAGCAATCAAGCTTGCTTGAATTGCCGAGTCGTGACGAAAGTCAGCAAAGCTAAAAGTGAAAAATAAAAGTTACTTGAAACTTAAAACTAAAGGAATCCTTTTTAATTGCTACGACTCTTAGAGTCTGAGAGATATGGAAAAGCTTCTGCACTACGTATGGCGACATAGGATGTTTCCGCTTGAACCGTTGCACACCACCGACGGCGAAGCCATAGAAGTGCTTGATCCCGGACTTAAGAACACCGATGCGGGCCCTGACTTCTTCAATGCCAAGGTACGAATCGGCGGCACTATGTGGGTGGGCAACGTGGAGATACACCTTCGCTCATCCGACTGGGAGCGCCACGGGCACCACACCGATGCCGCCTACAACAGCGTCATACTGCATGTGGCGGAGCTGGTGGATGCCGACGTAGTGACGGCGGACGGCAAACGGCCACCGCAGCTGCAGCTTGCCATACCTGACAGCCTGCGCCGCGACTACAACACCCTCTGCCGCACGGAGGACTATCCGCGCTGCTGGACGATAATAAAGGGGTTGCCGCGGCTGGTGACGCATTCATGGCTATCGGCACTGCTGGCAGAGCGTCTGACCGAAAGGGCGGCGATGGTGACGGAGCGACTGCGCCTGACCGACGGCGACTGGGAGCGGGCGTTCTTCATCACCATGGCTCGCAACTTCGGCTTCGGCATCAACGGCGAGGCTTTCGAATACTGGGCTCGCCACCTGCCGCTGCATGCCGCCGCCAAGCACCGCGACGATGCCTTCCAACTGGAAGCTCTCTTCCTCGGGGCGGCCGGACTGCTACGTGACGAGGCCATTCCACCATCGGCACGCGAAGCGGCTGCCAACGACTTATACCTACGGCGCCTACGCACGGAATGGGCATTTCTGGCTCATAAGTTCCAACTGCCGGAACCGATGGAGGCTAAGCAATGGCGATACCTGCGACTGCGCCCGCAGAACTTCCCGCACCTACGCATAGTGCAGCTGGCACAGCTCTATTTCCGTCGCACGGCAGGTCTGGCAAACATCCTCGAGGCAAAGGACCGCAAAGCCCTGCACGTCTGTTTCAACACGGCGGTGAGCGAGTACTGGCGCAGTCATTATCTGTTCGGACTTGAGTCGGAGGCTAAGGACAAGACACTGAGCACCGCCAGCCGCGATCTGATAATCATAAACACCGTAGTGCCCACCCTCTTCGCCTACGGGCAGGAGCACCACGACGAAGGGCTGCAGGAGCGTGCCGTGGCACTGCTCGAGAGCATGAAAGCGGAGCAGAACTTCATCATGCGGCAGTGGCAACAATGCGGGTTGGCCGTAGACAACGCCGCCGACAGCCAAGCCCTCATACAACTCAAACGTGAATACTGTGACCGCCTCGACTGCCTTCGTTGCAGATTCGGATACGAGTACTTAAAGAAAGATTCTACTCCCACTTAAAACAAGGCAATAATATAGGAGATGGCACAGAAGAGTTTTTGTAAGACAACGAATTTTACGAATTAGACGAATTCTTTCTTGTCCTATAGCCTATCTTTGCATAGCCACGATGCAGCGTAAATTCGTTTAATTCGTATAATTAGTTGTCAAAAGACAATGTCCGACCAAGAACTACTATACACTATTGCTTTGACGCTTGTGCTACGAGGTCATAGCCGTTCGCAACGGGCACTGCTGGAGGCTCTCGGCAGTGCAAGTGCAGTTTACGAAAACCGAAAGGATGCCAGTTCGGTGTTTGAAGGCATCTCCACCAGAGCCACTGAGGCTTTGGCGGGCATGCCCAGTTTCATGAAGGCTGCCGAAGAGGAACTGGCCTACGCGCGAGCACATAATATTAAGGTGTTGGCCATTCAGGACACCGACCACTACCCCACCCGTCTGCGCTCCTGCGAAGATGCACCACTCATACTCTACTATCTCGGCAATGCCGACCTGAATGCCGACCACGTAGTGAGCATAGTGGGCACACGCCGCTGTACCGAACGAGGACGCGACCTGTGCAAGGCCATGGCTCATGACATAGCACAGCGGGCTTCCGGAACACTCGTGGTGAGCGGACTGGCCTATGGCATTGACATAACAGCCCACCGCGCAGCCCTCGACAACGGCTTGCCTACGGTGGCGGTGCTGGCTCACGGTCTCGATGAGATATATCCTTCAGCACATCGGCAGACGGCAATAGAGATGCTGAAGCAGGGAGGCCTCCTCACGGAGTTCACTACCCACACGCCCATCGACCGCCTCAACTTCCTGCAGCGCAACCGTATAGTGGCGGGAATGGCGGATGCCACAGTGGTGGTGGAGAGCCCTGCACGAGGCGGTTCACTGAACACGGCACGCCTCGCCACCGACTACCATAGGGAGGTATTTGCATTCCCCGGCAGGCCTTCAGACGTGAACTCCGAAGGCTGCAACGCCCTCATCCGTCGTAATGCAGCTACGCTGATAACATCTGCCTCCGACATGATGGACGACCTCGGTTGGACTACCGCCACAAAGGCTGACGCACAGCAGAGCCTCCTCTTCGCCGACCTCACAGCCGACGAACAGCGGATAGTAGATGTCCTGGCAGCTGCCGAAACGGATATGGCACTGGCAGAACTTAGTGCACAACTGAACATACCATCGACGAAGCTGATGCCGATGATGGTGGCGCTGGAGATGAAGGATGTGGTAAGGACGATGGCGGGAGCGAGGTACCATTTGAGAGTGGGCAGTTGACAGGTGACAGTTGACAGTTGACAAGAATAAAGCCCGCGGGGGAGTTCCCTGCGGGCTTTATGAATGTGTTCTTGCGGAACGGTTAGAGTCGCTTCGCGACGGTTAGGGAGCCTTCGGCTCGATTAGAATTGCTTCGCAATGGTTAGATGTCTTACGAATAATCTCACCATTCATCCCCCGCCGGGGGATTATAGGGGGCTTCCCTAACCGCTGCAAAGCAGCACTAACCCCTAACCGAGCCGAAGGCTCTCACCGCTGCGAAGCGACCATAACCGCCCGAAGGGCTCTCACCGCTGCGAAGCAGCACTAATCGCCCTTCGGCAGCGTTTGATTAAGCATCAACGCGCCGAGGAGGGCGGAGGCTACAGTGCCGCAGAGGATACCGAGTTTGGCCTCGTTGAGCATCTCTGCGCCTTCGATGCCGAGGTGGGCGGGGTAGCTGAGAGCTGCTATGAACATGGACACGGTGAAACCGATACCGCACACCATGCACACGCTGGCGAAGGAACGCCAGTTGCCGCCTTCGGGCATCTGACACCAGCCGAGCTTGATGCTGAGCCATGAGAAGCTGAGCACACCGGTGAACTTACCTACGAGCAGGCCGAGGAAGACGCCGAGGGCTACGCCGTGGAACAGGCTGCCGATGCTCATGCCTTCGAAATTGACGCCGGCATTGGCGAAGGCGAAGATGGGAATGACTAAGTAGTTGATAGGCATTGCCAGCTGATCCTCGATGTCCTGAAGAGGTGAGATGAGTTGGTCGGAAGCTTTCTCGATACGGCGTAGCAGTTGTATGTCGCCTTTCTCAAGCACCATGGCTTTCTTACGGTCCTCCTCGTGGAACTCAATGTCGGGGTATTCCTTGAGGTATTCACGGATATACTCCATATAGTAGCGTGTGCCACGCGTGAGGTTGGCGGGAATGCAGAAGGCAAGCACCACACCGGCTATGGTGGCATGGATGCCTGAATTGAGCACCAGATACCAGAGGATAAGGCCGAAGGTCATGTAGAAAGCCTTGATACGCACTTCACGTTTGTTGCCGATGAGGAGGATGGCTACCACCACGGCAGCGGCGATGAGGTAAGGCCATGCCAGACCATGAGAATAGAAGATGGCGATGACGATGATACCGCCGAGGTCATCGGCCACGGCCAACGCTGCCAGGAAGATCTTAAGACCGAGGGGCACGCGCTTGCCGAACATGGACAAGACGCCCAACGAGAAGGCGATATCAGTAGCCATGGGGATGGCACAGCCGCGCTCCATGAGGGGATGGCCCAGGCATACGCAGAAGAAGACGATGACGGGAACTATCATACCGCCGCAGGCGCCGATGACGGGCAGCAGTGCCTTCTGACGTGAAGATAACTCGCCACAGAGTATCTCGCGCTTAATCTCAAGTCCCACGCTCAGGAAGAAGAAGAACATGAGGAAGTCGTTGATGAAATCCATCAGCGTGAGTGGGTGGCCGCCATGGCTGAAGACATTGAAGCTGCCTATGCTGAGAGCCAAGGGCTGCTGCCACAGCCACGCATAGAGGTTTCGCGTAGCAGGCAGGTTGGCAAAGACGAGTGCCAACACAGTGGCTACAATAAGCAAGACACTGGCGCTGACATAGCGGCGTATGAGTCCTGCAAGCGATGATTCGAGTTGAAGCTTTTCGTTCATAAGTCTATATGTTTGGATTTGGATTACTTCGTAATGGTTAGGTATGGCTGCTTTGCAGCGGTTAGAGAGCCTTCGGCTCGGTTAGAATTGCTTCGCAATGGTTAGACGGCTTACGAATAATCTCACCATTCATCCCCCGCCGGGGGATTATAGGGGGCTTCTCTCACCGTCGCGAAGCGACTCTAACCGTTCCGCAGGAACATTAGCGTTTCACCGCTGCCCGTAACACAAACCACGCATGGGCGCCAAGGGCGCGGAACCAGCCGTAGTGGTGTGCCATGATGCGCAGACGCTCGAGGAGGGACTTGCGGTGGTTCCGCGTGGTGATACCCTCGGCGAGGTAGTCGGTGAGGATGAGGTGTGAGTTGTGGATACGCAAGTTGCGACGCTCCGCCTGACGGAGAATACGAACAGCCCAGTCATAGTCGGCCGAGAACCGATAGTGGAGGTTGTAGGGCTGCAGGCGTGCTATATCGGCACGCACATAGAAACTCTGATGGCATACCAGCATGCCGTTGAGGAAGCTTCGCGAGGTGAGCTTATCTGGGGCACTGAGACGACGGTGCCGCAGGAAGCGACCTTCGCTGTCGACAAGGTCCGTCTCACCGTAGATGACCACCGGCAGGCGTGACTGGTTGAAACCGCCGAGTTGGGCTGCCACATCAGCCAGCGTGGTGCTGGAGTGAAACTTATCGCCGGCATTGAGGAATATTATATAGTCGCCTTTCGCCACTGCCAAGGCTTTGTTCATGGCATCGTAGAGACCGTCGTCGGGCTCGCGTATGAGAATGATGCTATGCGGGTGACGCTGGTCAGTGTTACGCTCCACATAGAGTTGCACCTCACTGATGGTGGAGTCGGTGGAGCAGCCGTCGATGATGATATGCTCAACGGCGTCGTAGGTCTGGGCCGATACGCTGTCGAGAGTGCGCCGTATGGTAGCTGCGGCGTTGTAGGTGACGGTGGCTATGGAGAATTTAATCATGGTGTAGTGAGGAGTGATTCGTAGAGGTCGCAGTAGCGGCGCGCCACGCTCTCGGCGCCCCATGTGGAAGCAGCCTTCTCGGCGGCAGCCTGAGCGAGGGCGTCGTGGTGATTATCGTCGAGGACATAGTCGATGCCTCGCGCCAGATCCTCGGCATCGCAGAAGTGTGCTACATAACCTGTGCGCTGGTGGTCGATCATCTCAGGGATGCCGCCGGCCTCAAAGCCCACGCAAGGCGTGCCGGTGGCGGCAGCCTCCATGAGGGTGTTGGGCAGGTTATCCTCGAGCGACGGTGTGACGAAGGCGTCGACAGCCTGATACAAAGCAGCCATCTCGGCTTCGGAGGTGATATATCCTTTTTTGATTACGGGGAAGGGCACCTCAGAGGCTATGCCGTCGGTCATCTGCCCCACTACGACAAGCGTCAGGAGGCCCTGCCAACGATGGAGAAGCGGCGAGGCGAGAGCATCGAACAGGAACGCAAGGCCCTTGCGCGGGTCGGTAACCTTCTGACAGGCAAACAACAGCAGACGGCCCTTGAGCGGCAACGAATGATGCCGGCGTGCCTCAGCCTTGTCGGCAACGCAGAACACGTTGTGGTCGTAGGTATTGGGAATGGAAACCACATTGTGGCCACCGACGAGAGCGCTCTGCGCTGCCTCACCGGCTATCCAACGGCTGCAACCGACGAAGGTAATACGGCCACGGGCATAAGCCTTCAGCTTACGCTCGAAAGTCCAGTAGGAGAGGTCGTGCTTGCCCGGGCGCTGCAACTGTGGACATGTCTGACAATGTGATTGGAATTTGCTGCAGGCGCGAAAATAGTGGCACACGCCGGTAACGGGCCACAGGTCGTGCAGGGTCCACACCACGGGCTTGCCGCTGGCGAGGATAGCTCCTATCTGTCGCACCGACAACATGCCTTGGTTCACCCAATGAAGATGTATGATATCGGCCTCGCGAAACTCCGGCAGCGACACGATGTCCACGCCCATAGAGGCTATGTCGACATCCCACAGTCCCTTGCGCGAGAAGCCATTGGCCACGAACACGCACAGACGCTCCCAAAGGAACGACAAACGCAAACGCCAATGGCGGGGATAGGCTGAAGTGGTGACGCTGGTGCTCTGCTTCTCGCCCACCAGCAGGCGTGCCTTGACGCCATGAGCGGTGAGGGCTGCCGTCAGCCGTCGTGCCGCAATGGCGGCTCCACCCGCACATTCCGAAGTGTTTATAAGCAGTACTCGCATTATATGGATTAGGGTATAGCTATTGATGATTTCCAGTGCAAAGGTACAACGAAAAACGCTTTTCTTGGTAAAAAAAAAGGAAAAATAGCCCTGCGCTAAGGAAAAAACACACGAAAGAGTAAAAAAAATTACGCATTAAACTTTAAACTATAAACTTTTATATACCTTTGCAACCGCATTGTGCCTGCCCAGATGGTGGAATTGGTAGACACGAGGGACTTAAAATCCCTTGGCCAGTGATGGCCGTACGGGTTCGATTCCCGTTCCGGGCACAGATATGAGATTCGACAACCGTTATAGCGCCAGCGATGAATTCCGGCGCGACGAACTTGTAGGGAAAATAGAGAAGTCACTTAAGAACCTCACGCTCGCCGAGCTTGAGGCTCTTTATTATCAGATATCGACTCAGACCTACACCAACGACGACCAATCTTAATCTATGCAACAATTCACGAAGTCTTTCTATACCAAGATAGCCTTGCTTGTCATAGGCCTGATGCTCGTATGCGGCATGGCCATGGTGCTGAATCACAAGGTAAGTGACAAAGCCGCCGGAGCGGAGCCCACAGAGGATACCAGTGCGTTTGTGACGCTGACCGATGTCGTGCCCGACGCTATCTTGGAAATACGTTATTTCGGTACATATAACTTCGTAGGCGCGCGCGTGGACGGCTATCTGGAACCCACCGCACTGCTCACACGGGCGGCAGCCGACAGCCTGCGGGCTGTGAGCGACGACGTGAAGGCACTGGGCTACCGTCTGAAGATCTACGACGCCTACCGTCCACAGCGGGCCGTAGACCATTTTATGCGTTGGGCTGCCGATATCCCTGACACGCTGATGAAGGCTTATTTCTATTCCGACCTGGACAAGAGCGTGCTCTTCGACCAAGAATATATATGTGCCAAGAGCGGTCACACACGAGGTTCTACCGTGGACCTCACGCTCTTCGACATGGCCACGGAGAAAGAGCTGGATATGGGTGGGACATTCGACTGGTTCGGTCCCGAGAGTCATCCCGATTTCTGCGGTAACCCCGAAACGGGTGAGTACACGGGCGACAACCACAAGAGCCCCGCAGGGCGTAGCATCACAGCCGAGCAGTTTGCCAACCGCATGATCCTGCGCAAGGCCATGCAACGTCATGGTTTCCTGCCCTTCAAGACCGAGTGGTGGCATTTCCTGCTGGACAACGAGCCTTTCCCCGATACATACTTCAATTTCCCTGTGCAACAGCTAAAGTGATTCCACGTTTAGCTTAAGTCTTGCAAATCTATCAACCAATCCATTAATTCAAACACACAAGATGAAGAACTACAAGATTTTGTTGCTTGCCGCCATCCTCTCATTCTGCGGCACAACGGCCATGCAGGCTCAGACAAAGTACTACAACACCCGCAACGAGATAGGCCTCACCATAGGTGGCGGTTCCAACTCCGAGTTGCTGAACATGTATACTGACATAGCCGAACTGCTGGCAACAGCAGCCGTGACGACAAGTATGACCGGCGGTGAATACACTGGCTACTACAGATACGGCAAGAAGAATTATATCCCCACCATCGGCATCGAATATTTCTACCACCTAAACAAGGTCGTAGGTCTGGGCGGTATCGCCACGTTCAATGGCATGTCTCGCGACATGTATGCCACCTGGGTAGACAACAAGACAGGCGATACCCGCGAAGACAAGACCGGTGAGGCAAGGCGCCAGAATATCAGCATCCTGCCTGCTGCCAAGTTCGACTGGCTGCGCCGCAAGAACATTGGCCTCTATTCTAAGCTCGCTGCCGGTGTGACTATCATGCATGAGAGCCAGCAGGACGATGCCGAGGGCGGTCTCGACTACAACGACACCGACGTGCTGTTCAACTTCCAACTCTCGCTCATCGGCTTCGAAGCCGGTTCCGAGAACTGGCGCGGCTTCGCCGAACTAGGCTTTGGCGAACAGGGTATTGCCCTGATTGGTGTGAAGTATAAGTTCTGATACTTTTTTTTCGCAAGCTCCGCTTGCTCGGAAGTTAGAGAATGGTTTTTAGGAGTTAAAGGAGTTAAAGGAGTTAAAGGAGTTAAAGGAGTTAAAGGAGTTAAAGACGATACCATCAAGAAAGACTTTTATCTTTATATTGGTCCCATTTATTAATGAATGCTATTTGCAAGTCATTCGTCTTTAACTTCTTTCGCTCGGCGCTTGCGACGCTTGACACTTCAAGAAGTTCTTTAACTCCATTAAGAATAAGCCCCTAAACTTTCACGAGGAAGTTTAGGGGCTTATTGTTTTGTAATGCTATGGCTTAGAATGAGTCCTCGGTGAGGATACGTTCAAGGTCCTCGGCTGAAATACGCAGGCTTAGGTTCCCACGGAAGGCCGTAGAGATGGAACCTGTCTCCTCGCTGACAACGATGGCCAGTGCATCCGTTTCCTGCGAAATGCCCATGGCGGCACGATGGCGCAGGCCCAATTCCTTAGGCATACTCATGTCATGTGTCACAGGCAGGATACAACCTGCAGCCTTGACGCGCTGGTTGGCTATGATCAAGGCACCGTCGTGCAAAGGCGAGTTCTTGAAGAAGATATTCTCAATCAGGCGCTGAGATATGCGTGCATCGATAAGCTCGCCCGAACGCATAAAATCGTTCAGAGGCAGTGACCGCTGTATTACGATGAGAGCCCCTACCCTCTGTTTCGACATAGAGAGGCATGCCATGACGATAGGGATGATATCCTCGCGGGTGTGCGTTGTCTTCTTCTCGCCGCTGAAGAACCGCACTATGGAACGCACACGCTGGTGCGTGCCTATTGAATAGAAGAACTTGCGAATCTCATCCTGAAACAGGATAAGCAGGGCTATGGCACCTACGCTGACGATGCGGTCGAGCAGGGTGCCCAACAGGCGCATCTCCAGCACCTGTGAGATAAACAACCAGAAGACGACAAAGATGAGCACGCCGAAGAAGATGTTCAGCGAGCGCGACTCCTTCATCAGCCGGTAGCAGTAGTAAAGGATAACGGCTACCAGAAGGATGTCGATGATATCTTTAAAGCCTATTGAGAAAAACACGATTAATAATTTAAAGATTTATCGGGATAACGTGATAACGAAATAACGGGATAACGGGATATCGTGATAACGTGATAACGGGATAACGAGATAACGAGATAACGATTAACAATTAACAATTAACAATTAACAATTAACGATTAACCACCCTCCAGGGGGGTGAGTCTATCCACTATCCTCACCGCCTCCACGGCTTCTTTGACGTCGTGAACCCGCAGGATATGGACGCCAGCCTGAAGGGCAACGGTATTGAGCACTGAGGTGCCGTTGAGCGATGCCTCGGGTGATGTGCCGAGCAGGCGGTAGATCATGGACTTGCGTGAGATGCCCACGAGGAAGGGAGTCTGGGAGAACAGCGCCACCAGGCGGGGCAGGGCTGACATCAGGGCGTAGTTCTCGTCGATGGTCTTACCGAAGCCGAAGCCTGGGTCGAGGATTACGTCGGCCACGCCAGCCGCGTAAAACTCCTCGAGACGCTGAGCGAAGAACTGAGCCACTCGAACATCCACGGGTTTGCCGGAGGCTGCATCGTCCCCTGCTGTCGCTACATTAGGGGCATCAGCTCCGCCAGCTGCAGCCGCAGGATTATGCGTGAGAACATAAGGCACACGCAGATCTGCCACGGCGCTCAGCATATCGGGGTCAGCACAGCCGCTGACATCATTGATGATGTCCACGCCGAAATCCCGAACCACACGGCGTACCACCGATGCGCGAAAGGTATCGACGCTGACGATGGCATCGGGCAGGGCCTTGCGCAACGGACTGAGAGCTGCTGACAGGCGCGCCAGCTCAGCCTCCTCGTCGGCCGGTTGGGCATCGGGACGTGTGCTTACAGCCCCGACGTCGAGTATCGTGGCCCCTTCGGCCAGCATCCGACGAGCCCGCTCCACCAAAGCGTCGCCGCCCCCATCTACCGGTGTGCGGCTCCCTGCGAAGAAGGAGTCGGGCGTAGCATTGAGTATGCCCATAACGATTGGGCGCTCCAAAGTGAGCAGTCGGCCGCGAAGGCTCAACGAGGTTTGCATGCTTGCAGATTATTCAGTTTGACGCTTGTCAGCGCCACAAAGGTAACAAGTTTTTTTTGTTTCTACTCATTTTTTTTGCTAGATTTGCAGTTTATATGTATTTTTGTGGCCAAATTGTAACCAATAGCTACAAAGGAATGGTGCAAAGGCTACTCTTCTTAGGCATTATAATAATGTTTGCGCTCGCACCCGCGCAAGCTAAACGCAAGGCTACCACAGTGCGCCTCGAGACCACTGCAGGCGTGATACGTGTGGAGCTGAGCGATGAAACGCCTCGCCACCGCGACAATTTCATCAAGCTCTGTCGCGAGGGCTACTACAACGGCACCTTGTTTCACCGTGTCATCAAGGATTTCATGATTCAAGGCGGGTCATGCGACGCCCGCGTAACCACCGTGGGCGACTCCATCGTCTCCCCCACGCGCGACAAGGTGCTGGGCGACTGCGACCCCGGCTACACCATTCCTGCCGAATTTAACCTGCCGTGGCTCTTTCACGAGCGGGGCGCTCTGGCAGCAGCCCGCGAGAGCGACGATGTAAACCCAGAGATGCGCAGCTCCGGCTCGCAATTCTACATCGTCTACGGGCGTTCGTGGGGCGAGAGTTCGCTCGGCAAAGTTCGGGCCACCCTGCAGGAGAAAGGCATCGACATGGACCGCGAGATGTGGAACGCCTACCTCAGCAACGGCGGTTCGCCCCATCTCGACGGCACCTATACCGTGTTTGGCCACGTCATCGACGGCATGAAGGTAGTGAAACAGATTCAGGCCGTAGCCACCGATAAGCACGACCGTCCGTTGGAGGATGTGGTGCTGCTGAAGGCCATTGTGGAAAAGTAAAGTTTTTATAAGATACAAACATGAAATTATTAAGGACATTACCCTTTTGCGCTCTCGCGCTGGTAGCTATGCACGCGTGCATAGGCGACGAGCCCGCCAACGCTGAGTGCGACATCGAGAAATGCTGGATTCACCTCGACCAGCCCGAAACAGTGTTCTATCACGACTACGACACACTGGCCGGAGAGCCCATCACCGTAGACCGCCCCGACCAGAAGATAGTGCCTACGTCTGTCGACAGCATCGTGTTCAACACACGTTGGAATGCATCCGTAAGCCAGCCTGTACCACTATATATTGAGGTCACTCCAGGTGCCAAGCTCTTCCGTATGGAAGGAGGCAACGAAGTGCCGTTCACCAGCGGCACACCCGTGGACCTGCGTGCCACAGCCTATGGCGACTACAACGAGCAGCGTTTCATAGTTCGTTCCGAGGACGGCAAATGGAGCCGCACATATCGCATCAGCATCCAGGTGCCGCCCATGCCCTCGTACCCGCCCGAAGGCTTCGAGCTTAAGTTCGACGGCTTCGAACTCAACGATGCCGGACAGTACTACGTATGGACCGAGACGAACCCATTCCTCACCGATGTTCAATGGGCCAACGGAAACCCGGGCTTCCGCCTGAGCAAGAGCTCTGCCAAGCCCGATGAATATCCCACCGTGGCAGTGCCCGAAGGCGGTGTCGACGGCGGCCCCTACCTCAGACTCACCACCCGCGACACAGGCGGTTTCGGCCGTATGGTGAATATGCGTCTTGCCGCCGGCAACCATTTCATAGGCAGTTTCGACGTGGGACAGGCCCTCAACGGACAGTCGGGAGCCCTTGCCGCCACACGTTTCGGACAGCCCTTCGCCCACAAACCCGTCCGTCTGAAAGGCTACTACCGCTTCACCCGTGGTGCTTTCAAACAGGACCGCAACGGTAATCCCATGGACGAGGACGACGTATGCGACATCTACTGCGTGTTCTATCGCAACACCGATGCCAGCGGCAACCAGATACAGCTCGACGGTGCCAATGTGGTATCGAGCGAAGACATAGTAGGTATGGCTCGCCTCAACAGCAGCGACGTAGTCAACGGCAGCAGCGAATGGCTGCCCTTCGACCTGCCCGTCGTGTATAAAGAAGATGTCACCGAAGCCGATGTCAAGGAGTACCGTTATTCCATGACCATATGCTTCTCATCGAGCATCGACGGCGCCTACTTCCGCGGTGCCGTAGGTTCCGAGCTGTGCATCGACAATGTAACGCTCGAGTGTGAGTATTGATTGGAGTAAGTTTAAGAGTTAAGAGCAAAAGGTATATGAAACATTTTTCATTCTTCATTCTTCATCTTTCATTGTTCACTCTGCTCAGCGTAGCAGCATCGGCTCAGACCGAGGACAAATACGAGCTTTGGGGCCCCACCAGCACCAAGACTCAGAACGGAATAATCATCCGCGGCGGCTACGTCATCGGCGGCACCACGCCCATGCCCCTGCCCGCAGAGATCCGTAACATCAATGAATTCAGACCCCTCGGCGGCCTCTCCATAGGTACCGATGCCTATCATATGTTCTCGCGTCACTGGGGCTTGCAGCTTGGCTGGCACTTCTTCTTCGAAGGCTTCCACACAGGCGCCGACGTGAAGAACTACCGTATGGGCATTACCAAGGACGGCAACTACCTCGAAGGCAACTTCACAGGCACCGACATCACCGACACGAAGATGTTCGGAGCCACGGTGCCCCTTACCGCCACATACCGCATATCCCCCCGCTGGAACGTCAGCGCCGGTCCCTTCGTCTCGTTCCTCTTTGCCAAGACATTCGAGGGCGAGGTCTACGATGGCTACCTGCGCGAAGGTGACCCCACCGGACAGAAAGTAGAAATGACACGCGACAACCCTGCCACCTACGACTTCGCCGACAATATGCGTAATGCGTATTGGGGTATGCAGGTGGTGTTCGACTGGAAAGCAGCCAAGCACATCAATGTGTTCGGCGGCTTGGACTGGGCATTCAGCAGCATCTTCCCCGCCGACTTCAAGACGGTGGAATTCAAGATGTACCCCATCTATGCCAAAATAGGTCTGGCATATCGCTACTAAGTTAATTTTTTAACTCAAAATTCACTTGTTAAAGGAGTTAAGGAAGTTAAGGAAGTGTCAAGCGTCCCTTTGGGCCGAGCGAAAGGAGTTAAGGAGTTAAAGAAGTTCTTGAAGTGTCAAGCGTCCCGTTGGGCCGAGCGAAAGAAGTTAAGACGTCACCTTCAAGAATGGTTGTCTGCATAACTTCAGAGAACTCCAAATACCAACGCCTAGACATTCGTCTTTCGCTCGGCGCTTGCGACGCTTCTTCGAGCGTAGCGAGTCTGAAGAACTTCTCAGCGAGCAGAGCGAGCGGTAACTCCTTCCAAGGAAGCGGAGCTTTCAAAAGTTTAATTTAATACAACCACACTATGAAGAAATTATTCTTATCACTGGCCCTCGTTGCCATGTCTGCCCTGTCGGCTATGGCACAAAATCAGGTGAAGTATGTCTTCTACTTCATCGGCGATGGTATGGGCGTAAACCAAATCAACGTTACCGAGACTTATCTCGCTGCCCTGAAAGGCAAGATAGGCACAGAGCCCATTTGCATGTCCAGCTTGCCTGTCGTGGGTATGGTCAACACCTACTCCGCCACCAATGGCGTTACCGACTCAGCAGCCGGCGGCACAGCCCTGGCTTGCGGCAAGAAGACAAAGAATGGAGCCATCGGCGTGCTCAAGGACCTCGAAACGCCTTGCACCAGCATAGCCACATGGGCGCAGAAGGCCGGCAAGGCCGTAGGTGTAGCCACCACCGTAGCCATCACTCATGCTACGCCCGCTTCGTTCTACGGTCATCAGCGCGACCGCAATATGTACTACGAGATTGGTCAGGACCTCTGCAAGAGCGGCATTGACTTCTTCGCTGGAGCTGACTTCCACCGTCCCAACACCAAGGAGGGTGAGCCCTCTCTGCGCGAGCAGGCTAAGGCTGCCGGCTACACCATCCTCACCGGCGGCTACAAGGAGTACGAGAAGAAAGGTCGCAAGGCTGATAAGCTCATCCTCTTCCAGAGCGACTACCAGAACGACAAGCTCGGCAGCGACCATATCCCCTATGCCCTGGATCAGGACAAGAACGACCTCACGCTCGAGCAGATTGTGCGTGCCGGCATCAACTACCTGATGGGCAAGCAGAAGGACGGCTTCTTCTTCCAGATTGAAGGCGGCATGATCGACTACGCCTGCCACCGCAACGATATCGGCAACGCCATCAACGAGGTCCTCGACTTGGACAAGGCCGTCAAGGTAGCCTATGAGTTCTATCTCCAGCACCCCGACGAGACCATCATCGTAATCTCTGCCGACCACGAGACGGGCGGTCTTGTCATGGGCGACGGCCCCTACGAGCTGCGCACCGACCTGCTTAAGTACCAGCGCAAGAGCATCGATGAACTTAAGTGGATTCTTCGCGAGCAATACAAGAAAGCCCCCAAGAAGTTCACAATGGCTGCCGTCGACAAGCAGCTGCGCGACCTCATGGGCTTTGGCGCAGGCATCCGCCTCAACGACGACCAAAAGGGACGTTTGGAGAAGCGTTGGCAGGACATCGAGAAGGCCATTGCCGAAAACAATGCCACCGACAGCAAGCCTGTGCGTGACCGCATCAACGATTTCTGCGAAACCGTCAAGCACATCATCTCCGAGGTGGCACATATCAGTTGGGCAAGTGGCGGCCACTCCAACGGCTACGTTCCCATCTATGCCGTAGGTCCCGGCACCGAAGTCTTCCAAGGCCGTATCGATAACATCGAGATAGCTCCCGCCATGGCAAAGATTGCCGGCTACGAAGCAGAATAACAGATTATGACCTCACAAACAAAGGCAATATAATATAGGCGATAGCACAGAAGATGTTTTAGAAGACAACGAATTGTACGAATTAAACGAATTCTTTCTTGTCATATAGCCTATCTTTGAATAGCCACGATGCAGCGTAAATTCGATTAATTAATATAATTAGTTGTCAAAAAGAAGAAATATTCCAAGTGCTATATTGTTGCCCCAAAAAGCCCGCGGGAAGTTACCCGCGGGCTTTTTCTGTCTAATATCAATTAGGCTCAAATGGCACACCAACGCGCCGATTAACGACGCTTGGTGTTTTTGCCCTTCTGCTGTGTCAGATCAAGAACTCGGATGTTGCGGAGCTTGAGGCCTTCGCCGTGACCGCAGAAGCAGATGAGACCGTCCTTGTTGAAGAGGCCGGGATGGCTCTGGTGGTCCACGGTGTAAGGATTAGGCTTACCCTCCTCGGGCGCCATGTTGTGTCCCTGACAAGCCTCACGGATATTACCGTCGACGAGCACTTCGCCGTTCAGCGTCACGGTGATATGGTCACCCTCGGCACGAATCTCCTCGTAGTTCCACTCGCCCAGAGGCTTATGCTTGATGCGCTTGGCGGGGATGATACCATAGACCGAGCCATGCACCTGGTATTCGCGCAGACCCTGGTAGATGGGATCGTCGTGGTCGAGGATCTGTATCTCCATGCCCTCGTAGGCAGCGTCAACGCCTTCGCTGGTGCGGATACCTACGCCATTATTAATACCCGGTTTCACGAAGCAGAACTCGAAGCGGAACACGAAGTCGGAGTATTTCTTCGTGGTGTAGAGGTTACCCTCGGCGCCGTAGTGGGCACTGACGTAGATAGTGCCGTCGATAGGCATATAATCCGTCTTGTTGCCCTGCCATTTGTCGAGGTTTGTGCCGTCGAAGAGCAGTTCGAAGCCCGCCTTGGCCTCCTCGGCCGACAGCGTGGTCACGGTGGAAGGCTTGGCATTCGGGTCGTCGACCACCTTTGGCAGGATGGTGTTCACCTGGTCTACGGCATAGCCGGCGTCAGCATCCTCGGTGTGGCTCTTGAACACGTTCTGAGCCTTGATGAGCATCTCGCGGATATGGGCACCGCGCTGAAGCAGTTCGTTCTTCTCGATGAGGTCGGTCACAGCGTGTGCGGCAGCCAGGTCATTCTCCTTCACGTCCATATATTGTGCAGCAAGGTTCAGTGCCGGTTCATTGTTCAGGGCGGTAAGAGCTGCGATGTAGCTGTTGGCAACGCCTGCCGACGGCTTCTGATCAAGGGCACGCTTATAGAGCTGATATTTCTGGAGACTGGCCCAGTTGGCACCCTTCGTCAGCGCCAATGCGCGGTTGAGCATGGCATCGCGGTTGCCGGCATCGTAGGCTGCAAGCTTCAGCAGCGGCTCTACGGCTGCGGCATTCTCCACCTTCAGCAGAGCGCTGCGGGCGTCCACCTTCTCTGAGGCAGCTTCGACGATAGCGTTTATGTCGTCGGCATTGCCTCGTTGTGCCAACAGATTATAATATAGGTTAGGATAGCTGCGGAAACGGCCGAGCAGGTCGCCGAACTTATCCTCCGTCACTATGGCAGCAAGGCTCTTAGCAGCTACGGCATGCAGGTTATCCTTGCCAATGAGGGCGGTGAGGGGTTCGTAGGCGCCGGTGATATGACGTGTGCCGGCCAGCTCCACCAAGTCGGGACTGGCACCTACGCCTTTAAGTTTGAGGGCTTCGAGCACACCGCCGGCGATATCACCGTTGAAAGTGGTCAGGGCAGACTTGGCAGCTGCAGAGTGTGTGCCACCGAGCTGACCTATCAGAGCCTTCAGGGCTGCATCGCCACCTATACGGCCTGCTGCCTCAATGGCGGCATTTGCCAACTGGTCGTTGCCTGCACCTACAGCGCTGAGCACTATGCCGGCATGCTCGGTGTCGTGGCGGTTGCCTATCCAACTCAGCACGTCAACCTTGGCGTCATTAGCCAGCTTGGGGTAAGCCTTCAGCACCAGCGATGAGAAGCCGGCCACGTCGCTGCCTATCTCAAGGGCGGTATTGCGCAGCTGACGGTCGTCGCTCTTAAGGGCGTTTGCCAACAGTTTGGCCTGCTTGGCTTCGGGCGTAGCGGCCACCTTATCGCGCAGCTGTGCTATCTCGCGTGAGTTGTAAGCCACATACACGAGGTTCTCCTTGGCATGCTGCACCTCCACGCTGCCCGGGGTGAGCTTGTTGATCTGGTCGCGCAGGAAGATCTTATTGCCCTCGTCGGTACACTTGGCGAGAGCGGCCTCAAGGCCTTTCTTCACGGCAGCGCACTGGGCCTCACGTCCTTTCACGGTGACATAGCTCGTGAGGCCGTCGATGGCATATTCAAACTTAGCGTTCTTGCCCTGACCTGAGGGATAGAGCATAGCAGCCAGCGATTCTACGCCTTCGGCACCTGTGCCTGCTATCTCGCTCATCACCTGTTCCAGCGCTTCAAGGTTTTGCGCCGGCAACTGTGCCAGACCATCGGCTATGATAGTCGAAGCCACACGGTTGCGGCTGTCCTGGGCATAAAGAAGCCCAAAAGGCCTCTCCCCCTGCCCCTCACCTGTTAGGGAGGGGAGATAGAGGGTCGGAGGAAGAAGGAAAAATAATGATAATAGAAGTCTGACTCCCAGCCTCACTCCTCCATTAGGAGAGGGGAGCAAATTCTTATTTCTTCTTTTGATGGATAATGTATTCATAACTATAGTGTTTTTTAATATGTATAATGAAGGAGGCATTGGATAGACCTCCCCTCCCTAAGAAGAGGAGGGGTCGGGGGAGGGGCACTATATCTTCCACTCCCCTCGCATAGGCTGGTCCACGAGAGCGTTGGCGGCATCGTCGCCTATGAACAGCTGTGTCTTCGGGTCGAAGTTGAGCACCCGGCGGCCGAGACGTAGGCCTACGGCACCCATGTTCACCAGCGTGCAGCTGTGATGACCATTGTCCTCGTTGAGGGCAAACTTCTGGCGAGTACGAACACACTCGAGGAAATCGGTGCGCTGCGGCTCGGGATCAGGCAGCTCGTTGAGCTTGTTCCACACGTCGGGGATAGTGCACTCGAAGCCTTTGTACACCTTGCCCTTAGGCCCTTCGATATAAGCCAGCTTGCCCTGGCTCTCGTAGCCTTCGCCCTCGAGCACTATCTGGCAACCGTCGGCATAGGTATATGTTATCTTATGCCAGATGCCCACGGCATCGTAGTGCTGCTGCGGAGCGTCTATCTCCACCTTCACGGGGAACTCGTTGTCCTTGCCCAGCATATACTGCACGGGGTCGAGGTAGTGCTGGCCCATATCTGTCAGGCCGCCGCCGTCGTAGTCCCAGTAGCCGCGGAAGGTCTGGTGTGTGCGATGCACATTATAAGGCTTGAAGGGTGCCGGGCCCAACCACATATCATAGTTCAGCTCAGCAGGTACGGGTTCGGGCGTGAGGTTGTCCTTGCCTACCCAGAAGAATTTCCATGCGAAGCCCGTGGCGCCGGATACCGTCACCTTCAGCGGCCATCCGAGCAATCCGCTCTGGATAAGCTTCTTAAGCGGCTTCACCGGAGTGCCCAAGCCATAGAATGTATCTGTGAAACGGAACCACGTATTCAGACGGAGGATACGACCATAACGCTCTACGGCGGCTTTCACGGCCTTGCCCTCGCCGATAGTGCGTGTCATAGGTTTCTCCAGCCAGATATCCTTGCCGGCCTTGGCGGCTTCTACGGCCATCAGTCCGTGCCAGTGAGGGGGCGTGGCGATATGGATGATATCGGCACCTGAGTTGTGGATCAGCTCGCGCCAGTCGTCATAGGCCTTCACGTCGATCTTAAGCTGCGACTTGGCAGCATCTACGGCACTCTGCAGGTGCTTCTTGTCTACGTCGCACACTGCCAGCAGGCGGTAGGCGTCTGAGTTGGAGAAATGGCTGGATGAGCGTCCAATGCCGCCCACGCCGATAACGGCTTTGGTCAGTTGGTCACTTGGAGCTATGAAGCCCTTGCCCAACACCTTTCTCGGCACGATAGTGAACAGTCCGGCTGCTCCCATCGTCTGTAGGAAATGTCTTCTATCCATAGGGAATTGATATGTTTAAGAAGTTAAGGAAGATTATTTTTCACATTTTTGCGCCTAAAGTTACGACAAGAATCGATTCGTTGAACCTTTTAGCCCTATTTTTTTAGACTCTTTCACATTTCAGGGCACTTTTCACGTTAACAAGATAACAGGTTTTCTCACACTAATAACCATAGACAATAATACAGGAGATGGCACAGAAGATGTTTTATAAGACAACGAATTTTACGAATTAAACGAATTCTTTCTTGTCCTATAGCCCTATCTTGCATAGCCACGATGCTGCGTAAATTCGTTTAATTTGTATAATTAGTTGTTTCAACTTTCGCAAGTGGTAATGAACCCTCTTCTATTACTTTTTTCAACGCAGAGGCGCAGATCCGCGAAGTTTTTTTTGAGGTTTTGGAGTTCATTGCAGTGGACACTGTCGTGTGAGTTCGCGGATAATCACAGCGCTTCGCGAGGCTGTGATTATGGAGTGCGCAGAGGCCATCCGGCGGGGAACTTCTCTGCGAGCTCTGGAGAGCACGAAGCTTGGCGCTTGCGCCTTTCGTGCGACCCTGCGGCCTCACCGAAGGTCAATGGCTATGCCTTTGCGTCCTCTCATTATCTCCAGAGCCTCTGCGCCTCAGCGCCTCTGCGTTGAAGATAAAGAATAGAGGAAAACAATGCGCAAGAATTAGGTCCAACAATAACCATAAATATTTTGCCAATAATATAGGAGATGGCACAGAAGATATTTTAGAAAACAACGAATTTTGCGAATTAAACGAATTCTTTCTTGTCCTATAGCCCTATCTTGCATAGCCACGATGAAGTGTAAATTCGATTAATTCGTATAATTCTTCAGACTCGCTTTGCTCGAAGAAGCATCCTTCGCCCGAGCGCGTTTCAATAAGACATTTTCGTGACTTTCGATGTAGAAATTCTAATTCGTCTAATTCGTATAATTAGTTGTCAAAAAAGAAGAATGTGCCATCTGCTATATTACGCCCAATATTTTTTGTTATTGTTGAATGAAATTGTTGTTTATTGTTGCCTATTGTTATCCGGCAAGGGATAAATATTGCCTTTACCCTATAGGTAGGGTATTCAAGGGCTTATTGTATATAGTTTCCAAAAAAAATCGTTTAATTCGTGTAATTCGTTGTTCAGAAGCAAATAATTGCCCATTTATTTGGTCACGTCAGATATTATTGCGTAATTTGCGCTGCACAAGATACACATCTAATTATATAAAGAGTGCTGATTGGGCAGCAGAGCCATCGGATCACGCCATCTGGTGATGCTCGCGAAAACAAGCGGGGGAACCTGCGAAGAGAGAGATAGAATAAGAATTATTAACGATTTAAGGTTTATTAACATACATTTTTGTTCTCATAACGATATTCTTTGTACTTTTGCAGCGACTACTAAGCACTTATTATGCCCACTCGGGTAGGCTGTGCTGGCAGCATAATCTTACAAACGATTAATAACAAACAATTTAAAGTATAAAACTATGAAGAAATTACTACTTTCACTCGTAGCGCTATTAGGCGTTATGAACGCTAATGCGCAAGTAGAAGAAACGGATCGTACTGGGTATCCTGATGTTATTTATGCACAACCTCTGACTGTCTTAAAAGGTACAGAAAGTGCTAAGCTCCAGATCAACATCAAGAGCCACACGAATTTCCAGTCTGTTCAGTTTGACCTTGTCCTCCCGGACGGAGCAAGTATAGTTGACTTGGACGGAATAGAGAAGAGTCGCAAGAGCTATTCTCCAGGACACCAAGGCAGTGAGGTATATGAGTATAATGATGCAGGTACAGTTATTGCAACCGCTACTTGTGATTATGGTTTTACGGCTGGAGACGATGTCTTTAGCTATATCACCATAAATGTAGCAAATCTTGAAGCTGGCGAATATCCTATTATAGTAAAGAATGCTACAATTTCTGGTTTTATTACAGCTGAAGGTGTATCAACGGCTGAAAAAGACGCTTTTATCGCAGATGAGATTACTACAATATTAACAGTTGTAGATGGAGTTGTTCTCGATGAGAATTCAACGACAGCTCCTGTGGCTGTAGCAAACACAAAAGTGACAGTAAAGCGCACAATTAATGCTGGTGAATGGGGCACAATTTGCTTGCCATTCGATATGACTGAGGCTCAAGTGCAAGCAGCTTTCGGTGAAGGAGCACAGTTGGCAGATTTTAATGGAACTGAAATAACTAGGGATGGTGATGAATTAGTTAAGGCAATAACTGTAAATTTTGTCTCAGCATCAAGTATACAGGCCAACCATCCCTATTTGATTAAAGCTACGAAAGATGTAACTCATGACGAGGGCTTTAAAGTTGAAAATGTAACGATAACACCTTCTACGTCGCTAATAGTTGAAAGTGATTATAACGAGGAAGAAGATGAATATACGAGTTTCTTCTATGGAGTTTATATTCCAACGACTTTAACGAAGCTAAAGTTCATGTTCTTAAGCGGGAACAATTTCTACTACGCCAAAGCTAATACAACACAGGTGAAAGGCTTCCGAGGTTATTTTGAGTTCCCTGCATTGGTAAATACAAAATATAGAACTATAACTTCTGCAGGTGTCAAGATGCAAGTTAACGTTGATGGTGAACCAACTCGTGTTAATGACCTTCAAATAGCAAACACCAATGAAGGTGTGTTCACAATTGACGGCAAGAAGTTGAATAGCGATGTAACAAAGTTACCAAAGGGTGTTTATATCATCGATGGTAAGAAGGTTGCTATTAAGTAAGTAATCGCAAATTAATTGTCTAACCATTAAAACGAAATAAGCATTATGAAAAAGCTATATATTCAACCCCAGACAGATGTTTGCGAAATGCAACCCGTTCAGATGATTGCCGCAAGCACTGGTGTTACAGGTAGTGTTGACGGAGGTGATGGCCCCGGCTATGGTGGTGTTGACGATGGCACCCACGATCCCGGCGTCAAAGGCAACTCATGGGGCGACATCTGGGATTAATTCAGATTTAAACCATTCCATAATATTACGGGCATCCTCATCACGAGGGTGCCCGTTTTCGTGGCCTACCCCCAACCCCTTCCTCAAGGAAGGGGAGTCGGCAAGAGGAAGTGGCGATGTATCTTGAACACGGATGACTCGGATTACTCCGCCATCGTCAGCAAGCTCAGGTGAAATCAAGTATGCAACAGGCTATCAAAGAGCTTCGTGCAGGGAATGTCAAGCATGATGCTCGCAACTTGTTCCTATGACGGATGTATATTATGGCTGTTACGTTTAATTATCTGCCACGGTCACACAGGGCGGCGTGAGGCTGCCAACCTCAACACTCCGCATCACTAACGGTCCCTCAGCCCGCTTCAGCAGCGGCTTTCGGGATGTCGGAGTGTTTGGTGCGTTTTAAAATAAATATGAGGACTGAAAACAATAGCCAAGAAGAAGCTCGAAAACAATCGGCAACAATAAACAACAATCTCATTCAACAATAACAAATAATATTTCTGCTTATTGTTGGACCTAATTCTTGCGCATTCTTGCGCATTGTTTTCCTCTATTCTTTTTCTTCAACGCAGAGGCGCTGAGGCGCAGAGGCTCTGGAGATAATAAGAGGACGCAAAGGCTTAGCCATTGACGCTCTCGCGTGAGGCCGCAGGGGCGCACGAAAGGCGCAAGCGCCAAGCTTCGTGCTCTTCAGAGCTCGCAGAGAATTTCTCCGCCGGATGCCTCTGCGCACTCCATAATCACAGCCTCGCGAAGCGCTGTGATTATCCGAGAACTCACACGAAAGTGTCAATTGCAATGAACTCCAAAACCTCAAAAAAAACTTCGCGGCTCTGCGCCTCTGCGTTGAAAAAAGTAATAGAAGAGGTAAGAGGTAAGAATTAAGAATTAAGAGGTAAGAGGTAAGAGAAGCCCCCTGTAATCCCCCGGTGGGGGATGAAGGGTGAGGGGACGATAACCTTGACGTTGACAAGCCAGAGGATGATAACTATACTTGATGGTATCGTCTTTCGCTCGGCGCTTGCGACGCTTGACCCTTCAAGAACTCCCTTAACTCCTTTAACTCCCTAACTAGAAAGGGGCTGCGCTGTGTGAAGCGCGGCCCTTTCTGTTGAATTAGCTGACAACCAGCTTTAATCTTTAATCCTTAATCCTTTTCAATCTTTTCCGAGAATGATATTCACGAGTGCTGTGACATCAGCGATGGTTACTCCGCCGTCGCCATTGACATCAGCCACTCCATTCTCGGGAGCCGGGTTCTTGCCGAGGATGATGTTGACAAGGGCGGTGACGTCGGCGATAGTCACTACACCGTCGCCATTTACATCGCCCTGCTCGATGATGGTCGGGATCTGACTCCAGGGCATTGTCTCGGCATAGGTGGCTTTGGTGCCGGCAGGCACGTAGAGGACTACGTCGGTAAGGTCGGTGTTGTTGAACACGGAGTAGGCTCCCGTAGTCGCATTAACGGGGATATCCTCCTTCCATCCTACCCTGATGGTCTTCAGGCTGGGCATATTGTAGAACGCCCTGTCTCCAATCGCCGTGACAGAGGTTGGGATAACGACTTCCTCTACCGCACTACCCATGAACGAATATCCTCTGATGCCCTCTACGGCAAATGTGCCTTCGCTCGTGGTGACGCTTTCGGGAATAGCGAGCGCAGTGCTCTCGTTGTCGAGAAGTCCGCCAAAGTTAACAGGACCATCATTTAGTGTTGCATGAACGTAGATACGTCCTTCGCTGTCATAGAAACCGTTTCTATGACTCCTGTAGAAGTACCACCAAGGGTTGGTTAGAGTTGATGACCTGTATCTGGCCTCGCACCCTTCTGGCACGATGAGAGCAGCACCTAAGGTATTGTTGGAGAAGGGGTTGGCACCCGGGTTACTGTTCTGGTTGAAGTCCGTTGCTGGTGGCGTAGCTGATTTCACCACGAACATTGCCGGGTTAGAATAAGCCCAAAACGCCTTAGCCTTGATCTTCTGAATGGTGGATGGTATGATGACACGCTGCGTGTTGGAAAAGTCTCTTGACTCGTAGAAGATATTCTCGGTGATGATGGTTACGGGGAACTTCATGTGCCCATAGCCCACGGTATCGGCGATGACCAGGTCTTGCCTATTTACGAGTTCAGCGCTGTCGTAGCCCACCACCTCAGCATGATCGGGCTGTCCTTCGGTATTGAAGTAGCAGCGGTAGCGGAAGGCCTCCACTGTGAAGTCTCCTTCAATGAGGATAGGTTTCCACACTCCGTCGGCATAGCGGAGGGGGTTCCAGCCCTTGTTGTAAATGGCTATGGTCTGATCGTTGGTGCAAGCGTTCTCGTCGCCATTGTCCTCGTCAATAAGATATAACGTACCTGATGTTGTTGTAGGCAGGGTGGCGATGAAGGCGTCGAGGTTGGTGCCCGAGAGCTTGTTCTGCTGACAATGTATTTCGCGCAAGACACTGCAGTCGGTAACATTGAGACTGGTCAGCTGGTTGTTGCTGCAATCGATGCTCGTCAGCCTGCTACAGCCTTTGCAATTCATCTCAGAGAGGTGCAGACCGCTCGCGTTGAGCTGCGTCAGTTGTCGGCAGAAATCGCAACTGAGATATCGCAGTGCGGTGCAGGAGGAGATATCCAGCGATGTAAAATTACCGTTGAGGCAATACAATGCCTCCAAGGCTGTGGTGCCCTCCAGGTTTAAGGACGTCAGCTCGTTATGCGAGCACTCGAGGATTTTCAGGTCTGCAAACCCCGACACGTCGAGCGCCGTCAAGCTGTTGTATGAACACACCAAGCTCTTCAGCGCTGTGCAATCAGAGAGGTCGAGCGAAGTCAGTTTTCCGCTGGTGCAGTTCAGTTCTTCCAGCCTGCTGCATCCGGAGAGATTGAGTGACGTCAGGTATTTGGCTGGACCATGAGCGCCGCAACTTAGTTTAAGCAGTTCCGGACACATGGACACGTCAAGCTCTGTAATTAAGTTCCACGCGCAATTCAGTTCGGTGAGCCTTGTGTTGTGCGACACGTCGAGCCCGGCAAGCCTGTTGCCGTAAAGGTTAAGCGTCTGCAGCTTAGTCTGATTGGATACGTCGACAGACATGAGACCTGTGGCGCTCAAATCCAGGTTGACCAGTTCCTTCAGCGATGAGATGTCGATGGACTCATAGTTGTTTGACCCGCCGTAGAGAGTAATTAAGGAGGTGAAATAGTTGACACCCGTGCTGTTGGAAATGCGCCTATCGCGAATATCCATCTCTGTCACCAACGAGCGCTCGTAGCGCGAGAGGTAGCCGTCGGGCTCGTGGCTGTCATAACGCAAAGAAACAACATCGCGGAAATTATTGTCGGGGAAATACGTGCTATTGATGGGCAAGCCCGCGCCAGTGATATGAACCCATTCGGTGGTGGCCAGCCCGTGGTTGGCATAGGCTAAGCCGCTGGGGTGCTGAATAGCTGCACCTTGGACCATGTTCAAGCCGTCTAAAGCTTGCATGGCCATGGTGCTGCCCTTGACGATGAGCGAAGCGTTGGCATCCAAGAACCCTACCGCTCCGTAATATTCATTCTTCGACTGTCCTGGAGTACCGACAATGCCTGCACCGCTGGTTCCCTCGCAAATCAGCTCCACGCCTTCAGCTACCAACAATGAAGAACTAGCATTGTGCAGAAAAACGCCCTCTGTGCCCTTGATGTAGAGCGAGCCGTCGCCTTGGACGACAATGCCTTGACCTGTGGTCTGCAGACCATAGTTGTCAGTACTCTCAATCTCGCAGATACCGTTCACTATAAGGTATAGTGGTGTAGTAGAGGTGCTATTGCTATACTTAAGACCGATATCCGAAGTGTGTACAACTGAGTTGTTGAGGATGAGAGCAGGATATTCATTGACCCCCACTCTAACAGTGGAAGCCGTCATTCCATATTGGCGTAGAACATCTCTAGTTGCAATCTCTCCGCCAATCATCAGCGTTGCGGCAGCTTGTGTGGCTCCTGAGATGATGGCAAGTAGGAGGAGCAAGAAAACTTTTCTTTTCATGATGTGTTTATATTTGAAACTTGAGTTATTGTGTTGTATCCAATACCACAATCAGTCATCCACGAGGCAAAGATGCGCATTATTTCCGTAACAGCAAAAGAAATTGATAAGAAATTGTAACCCAATGCCCTGCAAAGGTTTATTATGAACCGCATTGCACATATTTGCTCGGATTCATAACCCTCAGGCCTATAAAATGATAAACTTTCGTAAGCTCTACTTGCTTGTTTGAGGGGGGGAGTTAAAGAAGTTAAAGAAGTTACCGCTCGCTCTGCTCGCTGAGGAGTTAAGACGATACCATCAAGACGAGTTCTATCCTCAAGCTCGTTTGGAGTCTCGAAGTGGAAGCTATTTGCAAGACATTCGTCTTTAACTCCTTTAACTCCTTTAACTCCTTTAACTTCCATAACATGCGAAACATGAGTAAAAAACACCTTTTTTAGGCCATAATTCTTTGTCGGATGACAACAAACAACTACCTTTGCAAACAAAAAAGGAGCGTTTTAGCTTAGTCAGATGAAGATATTTGCAGTAGGAATGAATTACCTGGAGCACAATAAAGAGCTCCATAATTCGTTATATATACAGGAGGAGCCGGTCATCTTCACGAAGGCCGACTCGGCTTTGCTCACGCGCGGGCGCCCGTTCTTTATTCCTGATTTCACACAGCGGTGCGACTACGAGACGGAACTGGTGGTGCGAATCTGCCGCTTGGGGCGTTCAATACCTCAGCGCTTCGCTCATCGCTACTACGACGCCGTGACCGTGGGTATCGACTTCACGGCACGTGATGTGCAAGAACGGCTGCGGGCCAAAGGGCTGCCCTGGGAGATATGCAAGGGCTTCGACGGCTCGGCGACCATAGGACGCTTCGTGGCGAAGGAAAGTCTGGGCAAGGACATCCAGGACCTCAGCTTCCACCTCAACATCAACGGCACTACGGTGCAGAGCGGTCATACGGCCGACATGATTCACACGGTGGATGAGATAGTGAGCTACGTGAGCCGTTTCTTCACGCTGAAGACAGGCGACCTTATCTTCACAGGCACGCCTGCAGGCGTAGGACCAGTGCACATCGACGACCATCTGGAAGGGTGGTTGGAAGAGGATAAGGTGCTGGAGTTCAATGTGAAGTAAAGGTATGAGAAGTTAAAGAAGTTAAGGGAGTTAAAGGAGTTAAAGGAGTTAAAGGAGTTCTTGAAGTGTCAAGCGTCACAAGCGCCGAGCGAAAGAAGTTAAAGACAATAGTTCTGCTTGCAGATATTTATGGAAATAAAAAAAGTTATAAGATTTACAGATGATGGTTATCTATGCTGTTCCAAAACGAATAGCACAGGTATCGTCTTTAACTTCTTTAACTCCCTTAAAATCTTATTCTTTTTCATTCCCTTATTTGCCCATGCCCAGGAATTCACACGGCTCAACTGGCAGGAGTTGTGCGTGGACAGCCTGTTGCCCGTGTATACTGAAGTGGTGCCGCTGGAAACCGACTATCGTTACTACGACTATAATGTCAGACTACGCTTCCCTGAATGGGGACCGTTGACACCTGCCGAGCTTAAGCTGGCACAGCGCTACAGCGACCAGATAGGCGACACGCTCGATATCCACTCGTTTGTAGCCGTCAGTCGCGGCGAAGGCCTCATCGACATAGCCTTCGTGCCGATAGTGCACGATGGAGCCGGCTTCAAGAAAGTGCTCAGCGGCAAGATAGAGATTGTGGCAAATCCCAACCGGAATGTCAGGAATGCCCGGAATATCCGGAAAAACCTCAGCCGCCTCTCCACCCGAGCCACAGCCAGCGAGCGCTATGCCTCGCAGAGCGTACTCGCCGAAGGACGATGGGCTAAGATAAGCATCAAGGAGGACGGCCTCTACCGATTGACGAATAGTCAGATACGTTCACTGGGCTTCACTAACCCACAGAACATCCGGGTATACGGCTACGGAGGACACCGACAAGCAGAAGCCATAGATGCCGACAACGACTGGGACGACCTGGAGCCTGTGGCCCTGATGCCCACCAGCGACGGCTACGTGTTCCACGCCAACGGTCTAGTGACATGGCGCAAAGGCACTCACGTGCAGAACAACTACGCCCGCGATGCCTATTACTTCGTCACAGAAGCAGCAGAGCCCGTTACTGCGATAGCTACTGAAGACAACAGAACCAGCATCACAGAAGATGCCTCTACCCTACCCCAGACGAGCACGTTCACAGCCTATGCCACCTTAGACCCACAGGAATTCGCATGGTACCAAGGCGGCAGTCAGCTCTTCGAGGCCTACGACTATGCCAACGGTTCCCAGCGCAGCTATTCACTGCAGTTGCCCACATACGTTGAAGCCGGCAGCAAGTGTTCGCTATTCATCAACTTCACCGCTGCCGCCGCCTCCGAGACAACAGTCAGACCTACCTTCAACGGCAACCAGCTGCAGCAGTTCACGGTGTCGTCGTTGGGCGAGTACTGTTTTGCAATGCCCGCTACACGAAACTACAGCAACCTCGCCACTCCTACCGACAACAACACCATAACCATAAGCACAACCACCGGCCACAGTGCACGCCTCAATTATTTTGAGCTGACATACTCCGGTGCAATGCGGATTGATGCGCAGAAGCCACAGATACAATTCTCTTACATGCCTCTGTCTTCGGGCGAAGCTTTCTGCATAGAGTATGCCGAAGGGCAGGCGCCACAGCTTTGGCAGCTTGCCGAACCGGGGCAACCAGCCGTCGCCCTTACAGGTGAGAAGACTGCCGTCGACGGCAAGAATGTGTTCCGCGTTGTGGTAAAAGGCGACGGCAATGAGCACCGCTACATAGCCTTCGACGCCAATGTGGTAAGCTCTCTGCCTCAGGTGACAACAGCCGGCAAGGTGGAGAACCAGAACCTGCATGCCACCGAACCTCAGGACATGGTGATAATAACCCCGGCAAGCGGTATCTTCGACAGCCAGGCCGAACGGTTGGCTGAAGCACATCGTAAGGCCGAAGGTCTGCGTGTGAAGGTAGTGAGAGCCGACCAGGTATATAATGAGTTCTCAAGCGGAACGCCCGACGCCACGGCTTACCGCCGCTATATGAAAATGCTCTACGACCGCTCTGCCGACTCACCCGCCGACCAGCCTCGCTTCCTGCTGCTCTTCGGCGATGCAGCTTGGGACAACCGCATGATCACCAGCACATGGATAAACCATAAGCCCGAGAACTTCCTACTCTGCTACGAGAGCACCAACTCGTGGCACGACGTGAACAGCTACGTCATGGAGGACTACTTCGGTCTGCTTGACGACGGCGAAGGCGTCAGCCTCACCAACGAGAAGGTAGACCTCGGCATCGGGCGTTTCCCTGTGCGCTCCGTAACCGAGGCAAAGGTTCTTGTAGACAAGTCGATAGCACATATCAATGCCAGCCAGGCCGGTGCCTGGAAGAACACGGTGCTCTTCCTGGGCGACGACGGCGACAACAACCAACACCTATGGATGGCTGACTCCGTGGCTAACAAGACGGCACGCAAATATCCCGAACTGGAAGTGCGCAAGCTGATGTGGGACGCCTACCAACGTCAGACATCAAGCACAGGCAACAGCTACCCCGAAGTGAAGCAGATCATCAACCGCCAGATGGAAGAAGGAGCGCTGATGATGAACTACGTAGGTCATGCTGCCACTTACTGTCTGTCGCATGAGCAGACACTTCGCCTCGAGGACTTCGCCGCCTATTCCTCGCCACGCATGCCTCTGTGGATGACAGCAGCCTGCGACGTGATGCCCTTCGACACACAAAAAGAGAATATGGGCGAGACGGCCATGCTCAACCCCAACGGCTGTGCTGTGGCTTTCTACGGCACTGCCCGCACGGTATATGCTACTAAGAACTACGACCTCAACGTACAGTTCTGCGACGTTCTCTTCGGCAACGACGAAGAAGGACGTCCGGCTTGTGTGGGCGATGCAGTACGTCTGAGCAAGGCCCGCCTCGCAGGCAATGAATACGGCTACTATCAGAACAAACTGCACTATGCCCTGCTTGGCGATCCGGCTCTCCGCTTTGCCAGCCACGGCAATCGTGTGCACCTTGACAGCATTAATGGCGTGGCCGTGAATGCCCTGCCTGCCGACTATCATTTCCGTGCAGGCGACAAAGTGCGGTTGGCCGGTCACCTCGAGGATGCCCAGCAGCAGCTGATGAGCGGTTTCCACGGCGTCATCACCACACATCTCTACGACAGCCGTCGCCACGTTAAATGCTTCGACAACGACGACTCAGCCGATGCGCCCTATGAGTTCGACACATACGACCGCCTGCTCTACGACGGAGCCGACAGCATCAGCGCCGGACGCTTTGCCGTGACAATACTTATCCCCGTAGACATAAGCTACAGCGAGCAGGCCGGACGCCTCATCTTCCATGCCCTTTCAGCAGACCGCCTCACCGAAGCCAACGGCTACTGCGAAGACTTCATCGTAGGCGGAACAGTAGAAGGCCTCGACGACACCGAGGGGCCGAAGGTCATGGCATATATTGGCAACAAGGACTTCGAGGATGGCGGGCGTGTGCCTTCATCGCCATTCTTCATGGCCGACCTTGAGGACGAGAGCGGTATCAACTACTTCGGCAACGGCCTTGGCCACGACCTCGAACTTATCATCGACAACAACGCTGCTACAACCTATACCCTCAACGACTACTTCACAGGTTCGTTCGGTGACTATAGCCGCGGCAGCGTAGCTTTCCCAATACCCACGCTTACTGCCGGCGACCACGCCCTGACGTTCCGTGCCTGGGACCTCCTCGGCAATTCCTCCACTACGGCAGTCAACTTCACGGTTGACCCATCGATAAAGCCAAGCCTGCTATCGATAACCACTACGTCGAACCCGGCCACTACAGAAACTGCCTTCATCCTCACCTACGACCGTCCCGGTACGCCATGTACCTTTGCCATCGAGGTCTACGACTTCGCAGGTCGTATGCTTTGGAACAAGAGCATCAGCGGCATCAGTGCCACAGGTGTATATACCGTGCCTTGGAATCTGACCACCGGCAGCGGCTTCCCATTGGGCAGCGGAATCTACTTCTACCGTGCCCGCGTAAGCTGCGACGGCAAGCAGTCGGCATCGAAGAGCAAAAAGATTATTATCAACCGAAGACAATAAAAACGCACTTGCAAGCGTTATAAATAAGGAAGAAACAACTGCAATGAAACATCTATCACGATATCTACTTCTCATCACAGTCTTGATCGCAAGTGCGGCCTCGGCTCAGGATAAACGTAATATGTTTAACCCTGTCACTACGAGCGTCACGTCTATGTCCATAGCACCTGATGCCCGCGGAGGCGGTATGGGCGACGTAGGTGCTGCCACCGAGGCCGACGTCAACTCACAGTTCTGGAATCCCGCCAAGTATCCATTCTGCGTAGGCCGTGCAGGCGTAGCCATCAGCTACACGCCTTGGCTGCGTAAGATTGTTGATGATATCAATCTGGCCAACGCCTCAGCCTTCTATCGTATCGGCGACTACTCGGCCATCAGTGCTTCGCTGCGTTATTTCTCGCTCGGCGAGGTATCGCTTTGGGACAACGACTCGGGCTCCGCTGTTGAAGGCATGACAATCAACCCCTATGAGTTTGCCGTAGATGCAGCCTACTCTCGTATGCTCTCCGAGACATTCTCAATGGGCGTAGGCATGCGCTTCATCTTCTCAGACATCACTTACGACTACACATCTGAATCATCGCCAGGTAAGGCCTTCGCTGCCGACATAGCCATGTACTACAACAACTACATGATGCTTGGCAACCGCGAGTGCGGCATAGGCGTAGGTTTGAACATCAACAATATCGGTTCCAAGATAAGCTACGGCGGCGATGACAATGCCGAATTCATTCCTACCAACCTTCGCTTAGGTCTTAACCTCACCATCCCCTTCGACGAGTATAACCGACTGAGCCTGGCAGCTGATGCCAACAAGATGCTGGTGCCTACTTATCCCAAGCAGGAGGAGGGCGAGGCCATGAACGACTATACCGACCGTGTGCAGCGCGAGTACTACGATGTATCGCCCATCGCCGGTATCATCAAGAGTTTCCACGATGCACCGAACGGCTTCAAGGAAGAGCTGGAAGAGATACAGGTCAGCGCAGGTGCTGAATATTCCTACAACGACCGCTTCTTCCTCCGCGTGGGTTACCACGGTGAAGCAGCCAACAAGGGTAACCGTAAGTATATCACGGCAGGTGCAGGCTTCAAGATGAGCGTCTTCTCGCTTGATGCCGCCTATGTATTCTCCACATCACAGTCGAATCCTCTCGATCAAACCATGCGTTTCACCCTCGGTTTCGACCTCGATGGCATGAAGGATTTGTTTGGAAGGAAGAGAAGGTAGTACATGGGAAGTTAAGGAGTTAAGGAGTTAAGAAGTTAAGACGATAGTCAAAAAGCTTATTACATGTATACGTATAGCTTTGAAAAGGTTATGGCATGGCAAAAAGCTCATCAGTTTGTCTTGTCGGTATATGAAGTATCAAAGCATTTTCCGGAGGATGAGAAGTTCGGATTAACATCTCAATTCCGTCGTGCAGCAGTGTCGATTGAAGCAAATATTGCTGAAGGTTATAAAAAACTAAGTAAACCGGATAAGCTTCGTTTTTTCAACATTGCTCAAGGCAGCCTTGAAGAATGTCGTGATTATCATATCTTGAGTCGCGATTTAGGTTATCTTTATTACGAAGAGTTCGACAAACTACATAATGAAATAGAAGAGGCAAGTAAACTATTAAATGCATATTGTAAAGGAATTGTTGAGAATAGCGCTATCAATGATGTCTTATAAAAATTACTCAACATCAAATCTATCGTCTTAACTCCTTAACTTCTTAACTCCTTAACTCCTAAAAAAATGACCCGTATCGGCTTTGGTTTCGACGTTCATAGACTTGTCCCCGAGCGTGATTTGTGGCTCGGCGGCATAAAGATTGAGCATGAATTGGGTTTGTTGGGGCACTCTGATGCCGATGTGCTGATTCATGCCATCTGCGATGCATTACTCGGTGCAGCCAATATGCGCGACATAGGCTTTCACTTTCCCGACACAGGTGCAGAGTTCAAGAACATTGACAGCAAAATACTCTTGCGCAAAACAATAGGACTCATCTCTGAGAAAGGATATAAGGTAGGGAATATTGATGCTACAGTATGTGCTGAACGTCCCAAACTAAATCCTCATATACCAGCCATGCAGGTTTGCCTGGCCGAGGTAATGGGCATTGACCCAGATAACATAAGCATCAAAGCCACCACCACCGAGCGCCTCGGTTTCACAGGACGCGAAGAAGGTATTGCAGCTTACGCGGTGGCGTTGATTTATAAGAGCTAAGAAGTTAAAGAAGTTAAGGAAGTTAAAGAAATCTTCTTTAACTTCCATAAAAAAAGAATCTTCCTTAACACGTAAAGAAGATTCTTTTTCTATTTGTTATCTTAATCAGAACAGGAACTTCACGGCATCATTGAACAATGCCAGCGCCATGAGGGCGAAGAGGATGAGCATGCCTACCATCTGTGCACGTTCCATGAACTTTTCTGACGGCGGGCGACGTGTGACGGCTTCTACCAAGAGGAAGAAGATATGACCGCCATCGAGCCCAGGAATGGGCAGGATGTTCATCACAGCAAGGATGATGGAGATGAAGGCGGTGATGTTCCAGAACGAAGCCCAATCCCAAACGGCAGGGAAGAGGTTGCCTATAGTGCCGAAAGAGCCTACGCTCTGCGCTCCCTTCTTCGAGAAGAGGTAGCGGAGGTCACCAACATAACCCTTCAACGTCTCCCAGCCATAGGCTATGCCAGCGGGAATGCTCTTCCAGAAGCCGTAGTCGTGATGTACATAGGCATCCTTATAGTATAGTTGATAGGGTGTCTTCACGATGCCCAGTTTGTAGTTGGCATCGAGTACTATGACGGCGGTATCAGGCGTTGCGGCTCCTTCGTTGAGGAATACCAGAGGCAATGAACGCAGTCGCACACTATCCTCGTGTGAACAGTCGGCAGCAAGGACATCTGCCTTACGGGCCATCACCTGGTCGAAGTCGCCCCACCACTCTACTGCCTTATCCTCTATAGCAAGGATGCGAGCACCTTTCTTCATGCCAGCCTTTGCAGCCGGGCTTCCAGGCATCACGCTATCGACAAGCGACGGCACGTTGACATTGAGGAAGCGCGGGTCGGTATCAATCATATCCAACAGACTGATACTCTCCTCGGGCATTGTGATATTCACCTCTGCACCATTGCGCAGAACCGTCACCACGTCAGCATCAGCAAGCATGCGGAAGACATTGCCGTCCCAGTCCTCAATGGCCTTGCCATCTGCCTTAATGGGCACATCTCCATCGCGGAAACCGATGCCCTCGGCCATCTCGTTGTAGGAGAAGCCGTCGCTGATGGCGGTAATAGGCAGGGTGTCACGTCCCCAAGCGAAGAGAATCATGGCATAGATAAACAGCGCCAGGAGGAAGTTGACCAGCACACCGCCCACCATGACGAAGAAACGCTGCCACACAGGCTTAGCACGGAATTCATCGGGCTGCACGGGCTGCTTCATCTGTTCGGTGTCCATGCTTTCGTCTATCATGCCGGCAATCTTCACGTAGCCGCCGAGCGGTATCCATCCGATACCGTATTCTGTTTCGTTCTTTGCGATACGCGGGAAGAGGCGTGCAAACCATTTGTCTTTGGTTGAGAAGAGATGGAATTTCCAGTCGAAGAACATAAAGAATTTCTCGACCTTGATACCAAATAACTTGGCGAAGAAGAAGTGGCCGCCCTCGTGCAGGACGATGAGCAGCGCAAAACATAATAGTAGTTGTAGAGTCTTAATCCAAAAAACGCTCATGTCAATTATTGTCGTTGTTTCGTTAATTCGATTTTTGTTAATTCGTTATTACGTTATAACGTTATCACGTTATTTCGACATCTCATTATTTCGTTATAACGTTATCACGTTATCACGTTATTTCGAGATTATTTTGATTTTCGAGAATTATTATTGAGGCGAAAGGAGTGAGGCTGCGAGCCTTCGTGCCTCAGCATCCGTTTCGAGGTAATCCTCGTAGGCGGGTTGCTTGACGAATGTGGCTTTTTGCAAGGTTTTTTCGATGATATCGGCCATTTCGAGGAAACGGCAACGGCCTTCGAGGAAGGCACGGTTGACGATCTCGTTGGCTGCATTGACGATACAGGGGGCATTGCCGCCACGATGCAGAGCCTCATAGGCCAAAGCCAGACAACGGAAACGCTCTGTGTCGGGACGCTCAAAGGTCAGGTCGTGCATAGTGAACCAATCGAGACGCTCGAATGAGCTCTGCAGACGCTCGGGGAACGAGAAGGCAAACTGAATGGGCACACGCATGTCAGGCACGCCCAGCTGAGCCTTGACGGCTCCGTCGGCAAACTGAACAGCCGAATGTACCACACTCTGTGGGTGCACCACTACCTGTATGGCACTCGGTTCCACGCCGAAGAGCCATTTAGCCTCGATGACCTCAAAGCCTTTGTTCATCATCGTAGCCGAGTCGATGGTTATCTTGGCGCCCATATCCCAGTTGGGATGACGCAGAGCCATCTCCGGTGTTACGCTTTCGAGTTGCTCACGTGTGAATGTGCGGAAGGGACCTCCTGAGGCTGTAAGGATTATCTTGTCGATAGGCGATACCTCGCCCATGATGCTCTGGAAGATAGCCGAATGCTCGCTGTCGACAGGCAGGATGGGCACCTCATACTGTCGGCACAGACGGTTTATCAGTTCGCCCGCCACTACCATCGTCTCCTTATTGGCCAGGGCGATAGGCTTACGAGCACGTATAGCAGCTATAGTAGGAGCCAGACCTGCAAAACCCACCATGGCCGTGAGCACCATGTCCACCTCGTTGCTCTCGACCACCTGACAGAGGGCTTCGGCACCAGCATAAACGGCTATAGGCAGGTCAGCCAGCGCCGTGCTGAGTGCTTCGTAGTGCTGCTCATTGGCAATGACCACTGCCGCAGGCATGAATTGCCGTGCCTGTTCGGCTAGCAGTTGCCAACGGTTGGCAGCGGTAAGCACACGAGCCTCGAAGCGGTCGGGATGCTCAGCAATGACCTGCAGGGCCTGCGTGCCTATTGAACCGGTGGAACCGAGGATGGCTATTTGTTTTTTTCGTTTTTCGCTTTGCATATATGGTTTTGTTTGTTGCGACTGAGTGGCGGCCGGGTTGCGACAGGGTTGCGACAGAGCCACAACATACATGACTTAAGTGTTGAGGTTTAGCAATTCATCGGGCACATCCACTTTGAGGCGGCGTTCACGATGATCAGCTTCAAGGATGAAGTCCTCGTGGGCAGGGATAAGAATCTCGCGGTCCTCGGGTGTTGCCACGACAAGCAGCACGTTGGCAGTCTGGTCGAGGACAGAGGCAACGGTGCCCAGACAGGTATCGCCCTGCCACACCTCGAAGCCCGTGAAATGCTGCCAAGTGAGCTCCTCCTCGTTGATATCCGTGGGTGTAAGGGCCTTGGGGAAGAACACCTGGGCACCTACAAGACTTTGGGCAGCGTCAGCTGTATCGATATCTTCGAACTTAAGCAATGCCACATCATCGGAACGGAAGCGCCACTCCTCGAGGAAGAAAGGCACGAGCAGACCATCGAGGCGCAGGAACACGTAATCTGCATCAGCACGGTCCCACACATCGTCGGTAAACCTGAAAGCCAGCTCTCCACGCACTCCATGTGTGCGTGTAAGCGTTCCTATCTGATATACATCGTCCTCTGTGATCATTACCAGTTTTCTGTGTTTAGTCGTTGATACGAGTGATGCATGCGCCGAGAGCATTGAAACGCCCTTCGATGTCCTCGTAGCCGCGGTCGATCTGTTCTATGTTGCTTATTGTGCTGACACCTTCGGCACTCATGGCAGCTATGAGCAATGCTATACCTGCACGGATATCCGGCGATGTCATACGTCCTGCACGCAGGCGCATCTGATTGTCGTGCCCCACCACTACAGCGCGGTGTGGGTCGCATAGGATTATCTGAGCACCCATGTCGATAAGCTTATCAACGAAGAACAGGCGGCTCTCGAACATCTTCTGGTGAATGAGCACGCTACCCTTGGCTTGTGTCGACACCACGAGCAGCACGCTCAGCAGGTCGGGCGTGAGGCCAGGCCACGGAGCATCGGCGAAGGTCATGAAGGAACCGTCGATAAACGATTCTATCTCGTAATGTTCATGACACGGAACGTAGATATCGTCGCCCTGATGTTGCACGGAGATGCCCAGACGGCGGAAAGTGTATGGAATGATACCGAGGTCTTTGTAGCTCACATCTTTGATACGGATGCCGTCGCCACACATAGCTGCCATGCCTATGAACGAGCCCACCTCAATCATATCGGGCAGTATACGGTGCTCTGTGCCGTGGAGAGAATCCACGCCATGGATAGTCAGCAGGTTCGAGGCAATGCCTTCGATACGTGCTCCCATGCGGCAGAGCATGCGGCACAGCTGCTGAATGTACGGTTCACAGGCGGCGTTGTAGATAGTCGTGGTGCCCTTGGCCAGTACGGCAGCCATGATGATGTTGGCAGTACCCGTTACCGACGCCTCATCGAGAAGCATGTAGGAGCCCTGCAGACGTTCCGACGTGATGTCGAAGAAGCCTCGTTCGGAGTCGTAAGCAAACTTGGCTCCAAGCTTCTGCATGCCGAGGAAGTGAGTGTCCACACGTCGACGTCCTATCTTGTCGCCCCCGGGCTTCGACACCATGGCACGGCCATAGCGTGTGAGCAACGGGCCCAGGAACATTATGCTGCCACGCAAGCGAGCACTACGCGAGAGGAACTCATCGCTCTGGAGGTACTGCAGGTCAACGGCATCAGCCTGAAACGTGATGTCTCCTTTGCCATGGCGTTCAGTCTTTACACCTATGCGTCGCAGGAGTTCTATCTGGTGGTTGACATCAGCTATCTCGGGGATATTGGTTATGTGCACGGGCTCATCGGTAAGGAGCACAGCACACAGCACCTGCAAAGCTTCGTTCTTAGCTCCCTGGGGAACTATCTCGCCTGAGAGCCTGTGTCCACCTTCTATGCGGAATGAACTCATTGTTGCTGATTTAAAGATTACAGTTTTGGGTTACATATTGCGGCGTTTCTTTTTCTTGCTGGCATTGCTGCCGGGCAGATGGCCGTTGGAAACCGACACATAGCGCATATCCTCGGGCACAGAGACCTTGCCCTCGGTATATTCCTCGACATCGGCAGCCACCTTCATCTCATCCATGGCATCGCGATTCCAGTTGTAGAGGCTGCGCTTCATGAAGTTAGCCGTCATGGCCAGCAGGCGGTCACGTTCGGGACCTTCGGGCATCTCCTTGATTTCCTTGAGGAAAGCCTCGGTGAGGTGTCCATAGTGGCGGTAGTGAATGCGCTGCATGGGGTATTTTAGCGGCTTGGGCTTCGACGTGAGTTCGTCCTTCTGCATTATCTCGTATGGATAATCGATGTCGAGCCTATAACCTGAGATGATGGCGAGCTGGTCCCACAGCTTATGTTCGTAGTCGGGATACTGTCGCACGGCGGGGTTCATCGTTTCCATGATGGCGATGATGCTCTCGGCACATTGCTGCCTCTCCTGTCGGTCCTCTATGTCTACGCAGATGTCCACCATCTGCTGTATGGTGCGACCGTATTCAGGCAGTATCAGCTGTTCGCGTTGTGTGTTGTATGTCATACTTTATTATCGTTTTTGCGTTTAGGATTGAGTGTTCAGCAGATCCTTAGGTTTGGTGGCGATGAAATCCTTGAGATAGAAGGGTTCGAAATAAGCCACATCCACCGTTTCGTTGCGCGAGAGTGCACGTGCTGCCAGAGGGTACATGTGCTTGGCAAGCGGGTAGATTGAATCGATGAAATGGGCGTTTTTGTGCGTTATCACGCTCTTACACTTCTCTGCTCCGTCGCCGAAGAAATAGACAGGTCCGCGCTCCAGCCACTCGTTGTAGGTGTCGGCAGCGACGATGTCGGCGGCAACAGGTCGCAGAGGTTTGAGCGAGCGGTCATAAACGGCAGCATAAACCTCCATGCGGCGTGCATCTATCATTGGCACAAACAATGCCTCGTCGGGGATATCATCGCGATAAAGCAGCAGGGGCACACACATGAGTTCCAACGTAGGCACCGCCACGAGGGGCACACCACGGCCATAGGCAACACCTTTAGCCATCGACACACCTATGCGCAAGCCCGTGTAGCTGCCAGGGCCTTCGCTCACAGCCACGGCATCCAGGGGGATGGCATGACTCTCGGCAAAACTAAGAGCTTCGTCCACAAACACACCGCAACGGGTAGCATGGTTAGGCCCTTCGGTGTCGGCCTGCTCGAAGATGACGTGAGCATCCTCTGTCACAGCCACCGAACAGACCTTAGTACTGGTTTCTATATGTAATATACAAGCCATGATTCTCTAATTTGCGTGCAAAGGTATGAAAAAGATTAGAGATTACTGTTTAAAGATTAAAGATTTTGCGTTGTGAACGGCAGAAAAAGTGTAACTTTGTCCTCGAATTTGCAAAATGCACATTATTAGATATGCAAATCCTCACTATTTGAATAAGCAATCAGTTACGGAAATGAACATACAGACACCTCTTCTCATCTGTGCTCTGGCTTGGTTCACAGCCACGCCTGCCGCAGCCGCTTCCCGCAGCAAGAAGTCGGCACAGACACCCAAATCCGCCATCGAATACGTGAATCCCTTCATCGGCACCACGGGCATGGGCCACACCTTCCCCGGGGCATGTGCACCCTTCGGAGCCGTGCAGCTGAGCCCTGACACCGACACTATTCCCCACAACGTCGACGGCCACTACCAAGGCAAGGTCTACGACTATTGCGCAGGCTACCGCTACGACGACCCTACCATAGTGGGATTCAGCCACACGCACCTCAGCGGCACAGGCCACAGCGACCTGGGTGATATCCTCGTGATGCCGCAGACAGGGGCTTTGAAGACTAATCCCGGCACCCAGTCGGCCCCCGACAATGGCTACCGCCAGCGTTACAGCCACAACACGGAGCAGGCTCGTCCCGGCTACTATGCCGTGACGCTTGCCGACCAGAATATCCGTGCCGAACTGACAGCCACACAACGTGTGGGAGTGCATCGCTACACCTTCCCCGAATCGGCTGAGTTGCAAAGGATTATCATCGACCTGACCCACGGCATATACAACTACGAAGGCAAGACGCTGTGGAGCAGTCTGCGCGTGGAGAACGACACATTGCTCACAGGCTACCGCATCACCGAGGGCTGGGCACGTTGCAACTACACCTACTTTGCCATCAGCCTGTCTCGTCCCATAGCCTCCTACGGCTACCGCGACCGCAAGCGTGAGCCCTATACGGGTTTCTGGGGGAAGCTCGACACACATCACAACTTCCCTGACATAGGCGGCAGGAACGTGGTGGCCTACCTGGAGTTCAAAGCCACTCAAGCCCCATTGGTGGTGAAGGTAGCCCTCTCAGCTGTCTCTGCTGAGGGAGCGTTGAAGAACCTGCGTGCTGAAGCTGCAGGGAAATCGTTTGAACAGGTGTGCGACGCCACTAAGGCAGCCTGGGAGCGCGAACTCGCCTCTGCAAGCATCGAGGGCAGCGAGGATCAGAAGACGATGTTCTACACTTCGCTCTACCACACCATGATCAACCCGTCGGTCTATTCCGATGTCGACGGTCAGTATCGTGGGTTGGACGGAGCCGTACACCCAGCCGACGGTTTCCAGAACTACACCGTTTTCTCGCTATGGGACACCTATCGCGCCCTGCATCCTCTGCTGGGTTTGATAAAGCCCGACCGCAACACCGACATGGTGCGTTCGATGCTTGCTCATCAGCAGCAGAGCGCCAACCATATCCTGCCGGTATGGAGCCTGATGGGCAACGAAGGCTGGTGCATGACGGGCTACCACGCCGTGAGTGTAGTGGCCGATGCCGTGGTGAAAGGTGCCCGGCTGCCTCGTCAGGCTGTGCTTGATGCGTTGAAGTCCACAGCCACCTGGTCGCGTTTCCCGGGCCTTTCGGCTTATATACAACAGGGCTACGCTCCCTTCGACAACGACGGCACAGCAGCCTCCAACACCCTTGAATATGCCTACGACGACTTTACCGTAGCAGCTGCAGCCAAAGCCTTGGGCGACAACGCGATGGCCAGGGATTTCACAGCCCGCTCGCTTTACTATCGCAACACCTTCAACCCCAAGACCGGCTTTGCCACCCCACGCTACGGGAACGGCAGCTTCAAGGAGCCCATGGACCCTCTGCAGACCTATGGCGAAGGCTTCATCGAGGGTAACTCCTGGAACTTCTCGTTCCACGTGCCCCACGACGTCGCCGGCCTGATGCAGCAGATGGGTGGCGAGGAGGTGTTCCGCAAGCGACTCGACGAGTTGTTCTCCATGCATCTTCCCGAGAAATACTATGCCGACAACGAGGACATCACCCTCGACTGCCTCGTCGGAGGGTACGTCCACGGCAACGAGCCCAGCCACCATATACCTTATATGTATGCGTGGACCACTCAGCCCTGGAAGACGCAGGAATGGCTTCGCACCATCATGAATAAGATGTATCGCAACGACATACGTGGCCTGGGTGGCAACGACGATTGCGGCCAGATGTCGGCATGGTTCATCTTCTCGGCCTTAGGCTTCTATCCCGTATGCCCCGGCACCGACCAATATGTGCTGGGAGCGCCTTACATCCCGTATGCCGACGTAGCCCTGCCCAATGGCAACCATATCATAGTCAAGGCTCCCAAGGTGAGCGACAGCAATCGTTATGTGCGTAGTGTCAAGGTCAACGGTCAGCCTTACAGCCGCCTGTACCTCACTCACCAGCAGCTGACAGCTGGCTGCGTAATAGAATTCGAGATGAGCAATAAGCCCAATAAGCAGCGAGGCCTTAAGGAGGAGGATAAGCCGTATTCGATACAGACCAATTCAAAGCTTGCTGCTGCCAGCCAGGGAGAGGGCCGCTGGGACTCGCACCTCGGACAGATTGTCTTCGTGGACAGGGCTCCGCAGAGCAAGGGCTCGTCAATCTATCACTCTATTATCCCCGACCCCGACGAATACATACGGCGGGTGGCACGCGAGGTGATGGAGTGCCTGTATTTTGCTCCAACCGACAGCATGCCTCCTCTGCATCGTCTGCGCTATGTGATAAAGGATGACCCGGGCGTGTCGGCCAAGAGCGGCGGCAATGGTTGGGTTGAGATATTCTACAGCACACGTCATGTGGAGAAATCGTTTGCCAACAACGACACAGCCCGCGTGGATTTCGAGACTCGCGGCGTGCTGCTGCACGAACTCACTCACGCCTTCCAGCTTGAGCCTCAGGGCATTGGGGGCTATGGCCAGAATCCTATCGTATGGCAGCTCATCGAGGGCACGGCAGATGCCGTCCGCGTGGCCTGTGGTGGTTTCCATGGCGAGGCAGACCGTCCGCGTGGTGGCAGCTACACCAACGGCTATCGCCACGTAGGCTATTTCTTCGACTGGCTTCGTCGCACCAAGGACAAGGACTTCATCCGCAAGATCAACCGCTCGTGCCTTGAGGTGGTGCCCTGGTCGTGGGATGCTGCCATGAGCTATGCCTTAGGCCGCAAATGCACCGTCGACGAGCTGTGGCACGAGTACCAGGTGGCTGTGGGGGACGTGAAAGTTGACAGTTGAGGGCCTCGCTTCGCTCGAAGGGGCAAGAGCTATAGTTGAGAGATTTTAGGTGTCCAAACATAAAAAACTTGTATCTTTAATCTCTATTCTCTAATCTTTTCATTACCTTTGCGCCCGAAACAATTCTTAATTCTTAACTCTTCATTCTTAACTCTTCATTCCCACATGATTCTCTCCATGACAGGCTACGGAAAGGCATCGGCCGAGTACGGTGGCAAGAAAATAACGGCCGAGATAAAGTCGGTCAACAGCAAGGCCCTCGACCTGCAGACACGTATAGCTCCCATCTACCGCGAGAAGGAGATGGAACTGCGGGCACTCATCAGCACCCAGCTCGAGCGCGGCAAGGTGGACTTCAGTCTCTATGTAGAGCGCGACGACGATAATGCCGCCACACCCATCAACCGCACCATAGTGAAATCCTACGTGGACCAGATACGCGAGATAGTTGATGAGTTCGACCTCGATGAGCCCGAAGAACAATGGATGCCCACCCTGCTGCGATTGCCCGACGTGCTCACCAGAACCGAGATAGCTGAGCTCACCGACGAGGAATGGGCTGTGGCACGCGAGGTGGCAGTTCAGGCCATCGAACGCCTCATGGACTTCCGCCGCCAGGAGGGTGCCGCTCTTGAGCATAAGTTCACCGAGAAAATAGATAATATCGAAGCCCTGCTCGCTCAGATAGAGCCTTTCGAACAGGCACGCGTGGAGAAGATACGCGGACGCATCATCGACGGCCTCAACTCCATTCCCGAGGTACAGATAGACCGCAACCGACTGGAACAGGAGATGATCTACTACATCGAGAAACTCGACATCAACGAGGAGAAGCAGCGTCTGGCCAACCACCTGCGTTACTTCCGCGAGACGATGGCTTCTGGCCACGGACAGGGCAAAAAGCTCGGTTTCATCGCTCAGGAGATGGGTCGCGAGATAAATACCACCGGCAGCAAATCCAACATCGCCGAGATGCAGAACATAGTGGTGATGATGAAGGACGAGCTCGAGCAGATTAAGGAACAGGTATTGAATGTAATGTAAAAAAGATATGAAGAAACCATCAAAGAAACGTCAGGGCTTCGCCATCATCGTCTCAGCCCCCAGCGGCAGCGGCAAGTCCACCATCATCAGCAGCCTCATGCCCCACGAGGAGCTGCGGCTGGCATTCTCCATCTCCGCCACCACACGTGCTCCCCGAGGCGAGGAGCAGCACGGCGTAGAGTACCTGTTCATGACTCCCGAAGAATTCCGCCAGCATATCGAAAACGACGATTTCATCGAATATGAAGAGGTCTACGAGAACCGTTTCTATGGCACCCTCAAGGCCCAGGTGGAGAAGCAGTTGGCTGCAGGCCAGAACCTCGTCTTCGATGTCGACGTGCATGGAGGCGTGAACCTGAAGAAATACTTCGGCGACAGAGCCCTCGGCATCTTCATACAGCCACCCAGCATCGAGGAGCTACGCCGTCGCCTGGAAGGCCGTGGCACCGACAGCCCCGAAGTCATTGACCAGCGCATCCAACGTGCAGCCTACGAGCTCTCCTTCGCCGAGCGGTTCGACTGCATAGTGGTCAACGACGACCTCGAGACAGCCAAGGCAGATGCGTATGAGGTGGTATCAAAATTCCTGAAAGAAAAGAAGGAGAAGTAATTTACAATTTAAAAATTTACGATTTACAATTTATTTACAATTTAACGATTTACAATTTACAAGTAATTTACAATTTAACAATTTACGATTTACAATTTATTTACAATTTAACGATTTAACGATTTAATTTTATCGAGCAACATCTGGGGCAAAATTGCTAAATAATCAAATAGTCAATAAATCGTAAATAGTACATGGTCAAATAGTAAATAAACAAGCGAAACTATTAACTATTAACTATTAACTCTTAACTAAATAATGTCCATCGGCATCTACGGCGGCAGCTTCAATCCTATCCACCAAGGACATCTCGCCCTTGGCCGCTGGCTTGTGCGCCATCAGTTCGTCGATGAACTGTGGTATTTGGTGTCGCCACACAACCCGTTGAAGCCCGCCGGCGAACTGCTCGACGACAAGGCACGGCTGCATCTGGCACGGCTGGCAGTAGGCCGTAGCAAGGGCCTCCGTGTCAGCGATTTCGAGCATCACCTGCCACGCCCCTCATTCATGGTCAACACCCTGGCAGAACTGCGTGAAGCCTACCCCGGGCGCGACTTCGTGCTCGTGATAGGTGCCGACAACTGGCTCGATTTCCCGCGTTGGCACAAGCCCGACGAGATACTCGCACACCACCGCCTGCTCATATACCCACGTCCGGGCTACCCCATCGACGCCACCACCCTACCCACAGGCGTCACCCTCGTGTCCACACCCCTCTTCGACCTCTCCTCCACACAGATACGCACAGCCATAGCCACCGACCCCACCTACTCCGGCACCGGCCTCCACCCACGCGTATGGGCAGAGATACAAGCCCGCGGCTACTATGTATAACCCATTCAACATCAACCCTATAACCAAATACATTAACACAAAGCACTACAATGAAAGCATTAAAAGAATCCATCATGAAGAGCCTGACGGCTTGCATGGCAATAGCCCTGACGCTCACTCCCGTCGCCCTCACCTCATGCAGCAGCGACGACGATGAGGACTCACCCAAAGAGGAGCCCAGCGAGAAATACGAGGCCCTCGGCTACGACGAGCCCAAGTACGAGAAGGAAAGCGCCCTCTACCTGGTCAACGCATCCGGTTCAGACATCAGATCCATAGAGCTCACACCCACGGGCGATTACATCGTGATGAAAAACAACTCCATTATTGACAAAATCCAACGCAAGAGCCCCTCGGTCCTTCGCCTGAACCATGCCATAGCCACCCGCGCCTATGCCGACGACAAGATGGCTTATGGCAGATACACCCGCACAGGCGACGGCAAGTACAAGCTCGACGGCTACGGCACCATCGTAGTCACCGGAGGCGAGAGCAATGCCGTGAAGCTCACCATCACCCTCACCGACGGCCGTAAGATAGAAGTGGGCGCCATGAAACGCGACCAGTACACCGCCACAGCCAAGACCAATGCCATCTGCCGCAAGTGGAACATCGGCAAGGTCGTGGTGCACAAAGCCACAGGCGACGTCACATACTCCAGCATCGAGGACATGGAACGCCACGAGTATGAGGTTTATTCGCCCGAACGGGAGCCCAAGCAGGTCCTCTTCACCAAGTCCGGCTCATACATCGTCTTCTATGCCAACCAAAGTCTCGCCGTTTCCACCTGGGGCTGGACCAACGAAGACACAGGCGAAGCCCGCTACTCGTGGGATTGGGACCACCTCTACGACGTCAGCGAGTCAGGCGTCATCATCTTCGCCTTCCAGGGCAAGCAACTGCTTGTCACAGAGCCCTCCGACGGATACTTAGCCGACATCACCTACTACTTCTCCGAAGCCAAATAACACGCGTCTCTCACACACATCGGCACACATCCGTTTCCCCATCATCCATCCCCCTACAACACGCCGCCCCGCAAGCTCTCATACGTCTTGCAGGGCGGCTTTCATTGTCAGCCATTTATTGCTGTTTCTTAGTGGTTAGAGTCGCTTCGCGAGAAATCATTCAAATCTGTACAAATCCTTCAAATCCTTCTCACCGCGCCGAAGCCCTAAAAAGAGATGAGATTGCTAACGTATATTCATGATGAATGAAACATGCGTATCATGAGTAGATTACATGCAGTCATTTATTCTGCAGCTTTTTTGAACACGTTGTAACCCCATTTGCGAGCGACTTCTGAGAGGACCGAGGCTCTGCGCTCGAAGTCGGGCCAATCCTTCTTTTCAGCTGGGTTCCAACCCGTTTCTGCTATGGCGAAAACGCGGGGATAGAGCATCATCTCGGCATGCCAGGCATCCTGGACATGCTCGGTCCACAAACAGCCCTGGAGGCCTAACACATGATGAGCCTCTGCCTCGGAAATGCCTTCTGCCAAGGGATTGAAGGAATAGACCTTCTCCAAGGGTAGATGACGTCCCACGGGCCGGAACTGTGTCGAGTCCTGATGATAGTCGAGATAGCAGTAATGTGTGGGCGTGAAGATCACGTCGTGGCCTGCACGGACGGCCTGCAGGCCAGCCTCGATGCCGTGCCACGACATCACGGTGGCATCAGGTGCCAGTCCTCCCTGCAGGATCTCGTCCCACCCAATGATGCGTTTGCCGTGCTCGTGGGCAAAACGCTCCATCCGCCTGATCATATAGCTCTGCAGCTCTTCCGCGCTCTGCAGCCCCTCGGCCTTCATGCGAGCCTGGCAGTCGGGGCAAAGCTTCCAGTTGTTCTTGCGGGCTTCGTCGCCGCCAATATGGATGTACTTCGAGGGGAACATGTCAAACACCTCCAGCAGCACCTTCTCGAGGAACTCGAAGGTGCTCTCCTTGCCCGGGCACAGTTCCCACGGGTCTTTGCCCCCACCGGGCAGGCTGCATGCCAGTTCGGGATAAGCGGCACGTGTCTCGTAGTTATGCCCGGGCATCTCTATCTCGGGAATCATCTCGATATGCCGCTCGTCGGCAAAGGCGATGATGTCGGCAATATCCTGTTTCGTATAGTAGCCGCCGTAAGCCCCGGGCGTTCCCTTCTCCACGAAAAGCCCGCCTGTCCGATTCTTTTCCCAGTCCCAGAAAAAGGCCTCGGGACGCCAAGCCGTCAGCTGTGTGAGCCGCGGAAAGGCATCGATCTGCACCCGCCAGCCCGGATTGTCCACGAGATGGAAATGGAAACGGTTCATCTTCAGGAGGGCCATCATCTCCAGCTGCTTCTTCACGAAGTCCTTGCCTTGGAAATGGCGGCTCTCGTCGAGCATCACGCCTCTGTAGCGGAAACGCGGCCAGTCGAGGATCGTGCAGCAGCTGAGCGAGCTGTTCAGCGCAGCCATCATCTTGAGTGTCTGTTGGGCATAGAACACGCCTTCCTCGTCGGCTGCCACAATCTTCACGCCTTTCTTCCCCAGCTCCAGCCAGTAGGCCGACTTCAGCTGCCAATCAGCCAGCGTACGGCCTTCCAAACGACGGCAGAGAGCCCTCTTGGATTTGACAATTTTACAATTAGACGATTTGACGATTTGACCATTCGACGATTGGACAAACCCCTTGCCAGCTGAATACACTGCCGGAGCCGGTATCAAATGAGGCGGCTGCGGCTGGGCCTGGGTGCTCATCGCCCCCCAGGCAAATGCAAGCGCTATAAAAAACCTTTTCATCTCTTTCTGTATTTTTGGGGGAAGAAAAACCGTTTCAGCTCATTCTCGGACGCAAAGATAGTCATTATCCTGCGGCACGGCAAAGAAAAGGGGAGGGAAAGTGCAACTTTTTATGGGGAATAGGCGTTTTTTATAAAAAAAAGGGTTTAGTAAATGTCTTTTCATGTGTTATATAGGTGTATGACAGATAAAACGACACTTGAACAAATGTTCCGGCGTGGCCCGAGAAGAAGCGAGCAAGCAGTAAACTTGATTTCAATAAAGTAGTTAGTAAACGTTTTTCAAGTCCGAAGCAGAGCGTAGAGCCGAGCTGAATGAACAAAGATACCGCGAACAGAACCGCCAACGCGAGGAAGATGAAAGACGTGAAGAATGGGAACGTCGACAACGCGAGGAGGATGAAATACGTGAAGAAAGGGAACGCCGACAACACGAGGAAGAAGAGGAGGAACGGAGACGTAGCGAGGACAACAGGCGCGAGGCCGACAACTGGCGCAGCAAATACGAGTACTACAGCAACCAGGCTAATAGCGCACTCAGTCAGGCCCAATCATACGCCAGAGATGCAGAATATGCCGAAGCAAAGGCAAGAGAAACCAACGACTACTGCGATATCAACGCTGCCAGCGGATACAGGGACAATGCTGAAATCTACATGCGCGACTACGAGGAATATCGCAGCAAAGCCGAATATGCCTACGATAAGTGGCAGGAATACCAGAACAAAATCTAACACGTCCACACACATCGGTATGTAGCACCACCCACACTTCCTCCCCACACATCGGCACACACCCATTTCCCCATCATCCATACCCCTACAACACGCCGCCCCGCAAGCTCTCATTCGTCTTGCAGGGCGGCTTCCATTGTCAGCCATTTATTGCTGTTTCTTAGCCGTTAGAGTCGCTTCGCGAGAAATCATTCAAATCCTTCTCACCGCGCCGAAGGCGCTCTCACCCCTCACCGCCAGCGTAGCTGGCTCTCACCCCTTAATGAGCGGCGGCTGTGCCGCCAGCCATTAAGGTTCATCCTCTTCCACTTCCGGCGTCCAGTCGGCCGTGGTCTTGCCTTCGTTTTCGGCAGCAAGAGTAGCGGCAACAGCCTTGCGGGTGGGCACCTTGTGGAGCGACACACGCTGCACCATGTCGGCAAACTGCTTCGAAGGGCTGAAGTTGACGTTGATGGCCTTGATGTTGGCACTCGTGAACTCGTCCTTCGTCTTGGCACCGGAGCTCTGGGCGGTGAGGAACAGCTTACCCAGATCACCCAGCTCGATGCGATAGCCGTCGAGCATGAGTTCCTTGGAGCAGCTCACCAACTTCACGATGATGGCGATGATGTCGCCACGGTCGTACTGACAGCCGTGAGACACCATGTGGTCGGCCAACTCGCTGATGGTCAGCGTACCGCGACTCTGTAGGAAAGCGTAGGCCTTCTTGGCCTCTTCAGGCTTCTGGGGGTTAGCCAGGAGCACTACTGCATAATCAATCATAATAATACTAGATTTAAGATTAATAAAAGGGTTATTTATCGACTTTCAAGGGGGCTCAGCATCTGAGGCGCCTTCAGGTGGGACTCTATAGTGTCCGCGCGTACACTCTATAGTCCCTCGCCGTACCCTCTATAGAGTCTTTGCTTGGTAGCTCATGTTATAAGTGTTTTTCACGACAATTTATTCCTTCTTTATTTCGGTACAAAGATAGTGATAATATGTGAAACCACCAAATAATATGCAATAAAAATGCACATAATTATTAAAAAATTCATCGTTTATCAATGCTGATTCTTAAGCTTCCCTGCCATCTGGTGCACCTTACCCTTGGCTGGGGTAGAACGAACGTAGCAGGGGGGGACTTGTGCAAAATTCCACATTGCATTTATTCTTTCTCAGGCAACAGGGTGATGGGGAGACGGAAGAAAGACGCTTGTGTAAAAATATAAATATCTATTAATCAGTAATTTAATGGTCATTCTGTCTACACGCAGTACCGCCTACGTCTGAACTACTCGAAAAAAATTGCTTGCAATTTTGAAATTTTGCAACTTTCGTGGCTCAATATAAGGGAAATGTATTACCTTTGCAGAAACAAAAAGACGCTATATGGATATTCTTGAGTTTAAAGAGTCAAATATATTTGAAATATATGACAAATGGATTTCCAATTTGTTAATTAATGACTTTTGTACCCCTGCTTTATATGATGAAGATGGTAATATGCTGTCAGAGGACATTTTTTATGAAAAAGAATATGAGGATGAAAAAGCAAAAATTCTAAATGCCGCATATTCTACATATAATAATATAGTAGACGGCCGTATTTTTCTTGACCATCCAATTGATTTGTCAACATGTAAACCAGTTAATCATGCATCCATTGTATGCGATATGATTGATAATTTTGAGAGTTGTAATGAGGCTGCGGTGTTAGGCACGATATATTATATGTTGGTTTATGACTATCCCAACTATGCTCCTATTTTTAGGAACAAGACATTAAAAATGAGGGCTTATAATGAGTTGTTTACTCGCATATTTGTTAATATTAACTGCATTCAAGAATGGTTAAACTTATATGCCTCGCTGAGAAATATAACATCAGTTCTTGAACTCCCTCCAGGTTTGCGGACAGGCGCTGCATTGGTTTACTTGCGTAAGCTTCAAGAAAAGGGGTTGCTTGACGAAAGCTATAGATTCAATCCGATTGTAAAAAAATGTGCATTCAAGTTCCTCATAGCTCATGATTTATATTTACGTGTAGGTTGTACTTATAGTGACTTAGAGAATCATTTTAAAGAAACTAATTTCAGAGATAGTAGGCCATTGGATGCTTTCAAAAATAAAATGAGCGAACATACAGCAGACCAAAGGGAGGTTGAATTATATAATACCATTGAAGACATTTTTGGCTTTTCTCAGTAGAAGCAGTCGTCCTGATGACATTTTTGTTGCAATTGACTCTATAATCCGAACCAATTACAATTGTAGGAAATTGTAGGAAACCGATATTTTTATTATATCTAATTTTGCGCCGGAATTCAGTTTCCGACGCTTTTTGTATTGGTGCGGGTCTGGTTCCAAACACCACAATGCAGGCGCCGCTATGTGTAGTCTTATTTATTCATTAATTTATTTCATTAAAGTTATGAAAAGCATACTATTTTCTGTGGACTTCGCTGGTCCAATCACCCTCGAAAGATGTGAGGGCATAAAACCCTACCCCGTTCGCAATTTAATGCTTCAAGAACACGGGAAGTGGAAGTATGAGAGGATTTATTGCAAAGCAAGTTTTGACGATGCCCTTCTTGACCTCCAGAAGGGGGATCTTTTACAAGCAGACCTAGCTTTCTACGTATGTAAGAAAAGAGGTAAATGGCACCAGACTGTCCGTATCAGAAACATTGTTAAATTAAATTAGATTGATAATAATGATTGAATTACATTTGAAGGTCATTAATCTTGGAGAAGCGACCTATCTCCCCGCACCCGAACAGGGTGAACCCGAAGGACTCTTTCGTCGAGTCGTTACTTTCAGAACTATGGAATACGACGAAACAGAACGAGACGAAATCATTGCCACCCTATGGGATGACATGGCATTTCTTGATTTGAATATTGGCGATGAACTTCTTGCCACAATTCAATTCAAACGTTCCTTCGAATACGATGGTTCATCACATCAAATAGCAGATGTTATTGATATTAAAAAATTAACCGAATATGATGATACTATAACATGGTAAATATAATCACTATCAATGCGGAGGGTCACAAGGTGGCCTCCCGCATTACTAACAGAGACGAGTATTTTGCAGCCAGAGATACGGCAGCAAATGTGGAAAACTTCCAAAAGGCACGTGCTGGCGACGACAATGCCAAGCGCAGGTTGGTGCAATTCAACTACAACGACCAGCTGCCTGATGGAGTGCTGGCAGGTTGTCACACGGCAGCTTCCACCTTCTGTCACGACATTGACTGCCGTGACAAGGAGGAATGCAAGCAAATTTCGGACCGAATACTTTCGATGAAGGAGAAGCTTAACCTATTAGAACTGTCATTGTCCCCCAACTGGGGCCTCCATGCTGTTTGCCTCAGGGAACTGGGCAAGACCATCTTGGAAAACCAGATCAGCTTTTCACTGCTGACAAGGACCGAGATGGACTGTAATGCCCACGACCAGCAGCGAATCTTCTTCACTGGCCCCTCCCCAAAAACCATCCTCTTCCTCGACAACCGCATCTTTGAAGAACCTCTCAGCGTGGAGGAAGGCCAGGAGGAATACCTGCGCATGAAAGAGCGCGAAGAGAAAGGTGAAGAAGAACTCCCTGCGAACTACAAGAAGGGCGAGAAACACTACCGCCCTTGGGAACAGACCTCTGAGGACGTAGAGACTCCTAAGAAGGAGGTCTCAACAACCACCGAGAAGGCTGAAACACAGGGCACAGACGCAAACGTGCCCATGCTCTTTGACCACCCCATGGTGGACTACATCAACACGATGCTGCCCGACGGAGCACCCAAGGGGCAGCGCCACAACACCATGTTGAAGTTGGCTAACGACCTCATCATCCTGCTCGACAACAACGAGGCACAGGTCAAGCGTGCCCTAATGCAGCTGCCATGGGTGCAGGATGTGGTCAGAGAGAGAGGTGAAAAAGAACTTGAAAATGTCATCGACTCAGCCAAGAAACTGCTGAAGAAACGTGAGTCTGACAGCTTCTACGCTCCACGCCCCTCTAAGGAGATGCAGCGCACCATCGAAGTGCTGACCCGCCAAAAGTACAAGGAGTTGATCAACACCTTCAATCAGCAGTCGGGCAGCAACTCCGATGAGCAGGTGGAGATGCTCACCCGCATGGGGCAGCATATAGATAAGTTCTGCCGCCACTTCCCCCTGCTGAAGCTCTTCTGCTATGGCCGTAAACCCATCCACTATGTGGCAGCTCTATTTGTGGGCGGAGGTTTCTCCACTACGCTGATGACACGCTGCTGGTACAGCTTCTATGCAGCTCCAGGGTGCAAATGTCGCCTGAATTCACTGGTTTGCCTCATTGGCCGTCCAGGCAGCGGCAAGCACTTTGCCGTTGACCTTTACGACCTTCTCATGGAGCCCATAAAGAAAGCTGACCAGAAGCAGATTGACGAGTTGAACGCTTGGAACGCTGAGCGCGAGAAGAACAACGGAGCCAGCAAAAGCTCTACGGCCAGGCCCTCCAACATCTATCGTTGCCTGCCTCCCGAGACCTCAGCTGCTGCCATCCGTGAAGCAGAATTCAATGCCAAGGAGGTCATCGATGGCGAAGAGTGGCCGCTGCACGTCAGCATCTTTGACTCTGAGCTCAATCATACCCTCTCGCAGATGAAGAAGTCCCACATGGATGCCTTCAAGACCCTGTGGCTGAAGAGCTTCCACAATGAGATGGGTGGTGCCCTGCTGAAAACCTCCTCGTCGCCCGTAGGTGAGTACCCTATCCACTTCAACGCAGTCTATACTGGCACATACGATGCCTTTGCTCAAATCGCCACCGACAGCAGCTACAACAGTGGCACCACTTCCCGTTTTGCCTGCATCCCCATGGGGCCGTCGGAGTATGAGATGATGGCATACAGGGAGTACACCGACGAGGACCGTAAAGTAGAACAGCAGATACGCGAGTGGGCGTACAAACTTGATGCCACCATGGGCGAGATTCCGACCTTGGAACTGAGCAAAGCCCTCTACAAATGGACGGCAAGCAAGCTGGCTGAAGCCCGCGAAGAGCGTTCTGAGGTGCTGGAAGAGTTATGCAAACGCCCGGCATGGGTGGGCATCAACTTCGCCCTGCCTTTCATCGTCAGCCGCCATTGGGGCGAGATGGTGGAGGAGGATGGAAAGTTCAAGTGTGGTGCCGGTTTCCACATCGACCGCTATGACATAGCCCTCGCCCTGTTCATCGCCCAGGCTCACTATGACTTCCAGCAATACTTCTTCTACGAGTTGGGTATGGAACAGCTCAACAAGCAGGCCGAGAAGTTCTCTGGCAGAAAACAGCAATCGCGAACTCAGCTGTGCTTCAAACGCTTGCCTGAAGTGTTCACCAGTGCTGATGTCATGCGAGAGTATGGCTACGATAATCAAAACTCCGTGAACAGCTGTCTGAAACGGTTGCAGGATGACGGGCGTGTCAAGAAGATCCGTTCAGGTGCCGACAAGGGGAAGTATCGTAAGCTGTAACCCCAGCTACATTGCAAACGTTCAAAATTGCAAACGCCTTCCTCTGTTCTAAGTCATGGGGCTGCCCTCCACCGCGAGGCAGCTCCATGTTTTTTATAATTTTTCCCCTATTCTTTATCTTTATATCAAATTAATTAGTACTTTTGCAGCGGATTGGAGCCCCAAACGCTCTTTTCCAAGACATTTTTTGCTCAAATCTCTTAGCCAAACTACCACCTCAGACAAGAGCTGTATGAGCAATACAAACACTCGTTGGAGCCACGCTTTCGAGCGTAGACTTCTCCATAGAGTGTTTGAGGCTGTGGTAGGCCTTGGCTAAGAGTATGGCTGAGGTCTGCGCTCTTTTTATTGCCATAACTGAGGTACATATTCAGCCATAGTAGATGGATTGTAAAAGTGTAAAACAGACTATTATGAAAAAGATATTCGTATTATTTATGTTGGCGCTGCTGCCTGTGGTGGCGTGGGCTGATGACAGTGGTACTTGCGGCGAAAATCTGACTTGGACGTATGAAGATGCTACAAAAACCCTGGAGATTAGCGGGACAGGAGAAATGGAAGATTTTTATGATGACGGCTATCAACCATGGTTCAATTTTCGATCGTATATTAAAATAATTATTATTAATGACGGCATAACGAGCATTGGTATGGGTGCATTTACTGACTGTACATCCTTAGTATCCGCAAGTATCCCTAACAGTGTTTCAAGTATTGGATCTGGTGCATTTTCCAATTGTTATGACCTCACCTCCATTGAGATCCCAAATAGTGTTACCAGCATTAAAGAATGGACATTTTCATATTGCCGTAGCCTGACCTCCATTGAAATTCCCAACAGCGTCACAAGCATAGGAAATGGCGCATTTAGGGACTGCTCCAATTTAAGCGCCATCTCTGTTCCACAAAGTGTAGTCACAATTGGGGGAGATGCCTTCAACAGAACATCATGGTATAATAATCAACCGGATGGTCTTGTTTATGCAGGTCTTATTGCCTATCGTTATAAAGGGACTATGCCTGACAACACAAGCATTATCTTAAAATCAGGAACTAGAGGGATCACAGGGGACGCATTTTATGGCTGCTCTGGTCTGACCTCCATAACTATCCCTTCATCCGTTACTTCCATCGGGAGCTCCGCTTTCTATGGCTGCTCTGGTCTGACCTCCATAACGATACCTGAGGGCGTCACCTCCATTGAGTACAGAGCTTTCTATGGCTGCTCTGGTCTGACCTCCATAACTATCCCTTCATCCGTCACCACCATCGGGAGTGGTGCTTTCGATGGCTGCTGGGGTCTGGCCTCCATAACTATCCCTTCATCCGTTACCACCATCGAGTACAGAGCTTTCTATGGCTGCTGGGGTCTGGCCGCCATAATCATCCCTTCATCCGTTACCACCATTGGGGATGGTGCTTTCGATGGCTGCTATAAAATTACTGATGTTTATTGCTATGCAGAGACGGTGCCAGCGACAAATTTGAATGCTTTTGATGTAACTTATATCGATAATTCTACTCTCCACGTCCCAGCATCAGCCATCGAAGCCTACAAGACCATAGAACCATGGAGCAAGTTTGGGACGATTGTGACATTAGATGGGGAGGAGCCGGTAGTGCCTGAACCTGAGCAATGTGCAAAGCCAAACATTACTTTTGCAAACGGGAAAGTTCGTTTCGATTGCGAAACCGAAAATGTCAAGTTCGTACCTACAGTAACTTGTGAACCGAGTCAAACATTGAATGGGAATGAACTGGAGCTTGGTACGACGTTTACTATCAGCGTGTATGCTAAGCGCAGTGGATATGAAGATTCCGAAGTAGCAACTGCAACTATTAACCTTGCATCAATAGGTGATGTGAATGGTGATGGGCAGATAACTATAGCTGATGTGACATCGTTAGTAAATATAATTTTAGGGAAATAAAATAGTTATGCCAGATTATCTTGTCATCGTGAAGGTTGGGGAGAGGACTGTGAAGGTAGTAAAGTAGGAAAGTAACTTGTGGACAGGAATGCCAACGAGGTACTTGCAATCAGACACACGGGAGGCACACGCGCTTCTCGTGTGTTTTGCTTGTGGTTTCTTGAGCCCTCGCACTACTTTTCCTCCATTTTTTTGCTCACAGATTCAAAACTTTCATTACCTTTGCGCTCGAAAGGGCACGGATGAGTGGTTTGTGCCTGAATTTGCAGACTGAAGACAAAAGGTTTTGCCGACTGAAGACAAGAAGGTTTTGCAGACTGAAGACAAGAAGAAACAACTAAAAAAACAAAAGCATATGAAGACTCTTCGTTTACTCCTTTCCGTTCTCCTGCTAATAGTTGGAGGTATCAGCACAGCGCTGTTAGCGCAAAGCTATTATAATGGGCAGCCCGATTTCATTGTTGATGGGGTTGGGTATTGTAAGTGCCAAACTCGTGATTTTACGGGTGATGGTGTGACGATAGTATCCATTCCAAGTGGAGTATCGGACTTCACGCTCCCCAGCGAAATTAGTTTTGATGAAGAGCGAACGGTGAATGGATACACCTACACCGTAACTACGAGATACCGCGTATATGGCATGGGCTTTTTTGCCCAGCTTGTAGGAGATGGTCCGGGGAATTACCAATATGTATGGGAATACGTTAATATTTCCAGTCAAGACATTCGGACTTTAAGGATTAATCATTTAATGAATGGTGGTTTGTACTTAAACAAGAATTCCTTGCCCTATCTGCATAACGTCTATTTCGCATCAGGTACTCTACCCCCAACAAACGAAGACCTCAGCTGTTGGTGGGACTATACGCACGTATATAACGCCTTGGAACCCAACATGGCTGCCTGGCGTGAAAAGGGAGCCAACATTGTCCTGGAGTTAAATGAGGACAACTCGTATACTGAAAACGATGTAACTTACTATATGGATAAGGATAATCGGAGTGCTTATGTCTACAGCATAGGCGGAAATAGCGAGTCGATATCGATTCCATATGATATAAGCACCCAGAATCAGGGATACTATCGTGTGGTGGCCTTGGGAGTTTCGGGTTTCAAGATGCAAAGCACGAATACCAATTTGAAGACGTTGTCTTTGAGGAATGATATTGCACTAAACGAATGTGAATTTGCCACGCCGCTCAAGGATCTGTATTTCATAGGCGACTTGCCATATACGCCAACTGTCTTCTTCGATGGTCAGCAGAGCAATCTCACACTTCATGCAGGTCCGGATGAGCATAGAATTAGCGCATGGCAGAGTGTTGTGCATGAGGTAAAGATTGATTATACGTTCGATGAAAATGGTGTGGGATATGCCGGAAGTCATATTATGGCATTTGAGGGGACAAAGACTTCAATCACTATTCCCGGCGCGGTAACCGTGGGTTCGGCATATCTCCCTACAACCTTTACGGATAACACGCTCGAAGAACTGACATTTGAGAGTTCTGTTCAGATGAAGAATGCCAATCTCGGAGGGTGCAGCAAGTTGGAGAAACTGACATTCAACGACAACGTGTCGTTCGAAGGAAGCACTTCCTTTACCGGATGTAACTCACTCCGGGAGATTAACTTCGCTGCAGGGGTATCAGGCCTGTCCGGCAAGTTTGCCAACGTCCCGCTCACTAAGATTGTCTTCCAGGATAACATCCCTTCGCTTTCGGGGTCAGGTAGCGATTATGCTTCAGTTCCCGGAAACGTGGATGTCTATGTAAATGCTGACGAGGCGTTTATCGCCCAACTTCGCGCCCAGTCTCCCTGGAGTGAATTTAAGAGCGTTCAACCGTGGAACAATGGACGTCTGACATTGTCCCTGACATTGAAGGGAGAGAAGGTGACCTATACAGGTGAGGATGCAACGCCGGTAACGCTTGAAAGCACAACAGCCCAAGTGCAAGAGAACATATTGTTGGAGAAGTATGCCGACTTCTCGTTCTCGGTTTATGACCGCTTTGGCAGTTTCGTGCGTGAGCGTGTTATGGTTAACGGGCGCGATATTACTGACGACACGAGTTTCTACGTTCAGGGCGACGGCTTCCGCACCTACACAATCACTTATGTCAAGGAGAACACTTATATCGACGTTGCAGGCCTGTATCCTTGGATGTCTCTTGCCTTCCACAGCACCCAGGCTGGCACCTTTGCCCAGACCGTGGCGAACTTATCCGAGAGCCAGAAGAGGCAGCTGCGCGGTTTGGTGATCAGCGGCGAGATTAATTCCACCGACTTGCGCGAGATACGCAATCTGTGTGGCGTGCCCTTCACTTGGCCCGCTACAACCACGCCTCCTTCCACAGGCTACAATGTCAGCTATCTCGACCTTGCCAAGGCAACATTCGTGGCAGGCGGTCAGCCCTTCATGCGTTCGGTTAGCAGTGATAATGCGACTCATGATTACTACGCCCCCGACGCAGCATTCACATACCTCACGCAGGTTGATACCCTGTGGGTTCCCACCTCGCTCAGCGGCTTGAGCATGTGGCAATTCAAGGACTCTAACCCCAACATGGTTGTTTATACGCTTCGCAACGAAACCAACTTCCTGACCACTATGGAGCAGACCAGCAGTCAGCAGACCCTCGTCGTTCCTAAGGGACGCACAGAATACTACAGCGATAAGGGCTTTGGCAATGTGGTTGACGGAGGATATGACGGCGTTGGGACCATCACTCCGGCTAAGCCTGACTTCGTGACGATAAACATTTGCCGGGGCAATGGAGATGCGGAGGTTGTTCTGAAGTATAATAAGAAGATTGACGGCGAAGTGCAGGAATATGAGGAAACCATCCCTGTGGGTTCATCCACTTTCCAGATTTCTCACGAAGACCTTTATAAGGCATGGGATGGTTCGGATTACTACCCCACGCTTGAGCTTGGCATCACCTGTCCCAGGAATCGTAGTGTCAGGGTGTTCTGCAACGGCACAGAACTTACTGACGCGAATCCCGATGCCATTGACGACGAGCATACCTATTATAGTTTCATCTCGTTCGACTTTGAACACTATTATGCAAACAACACATCCTTTGAGCGGAACATCGACATTCAGTTTGGCGATGCCATAGTATCGGCAGTTCGTACTATGCGTTTCCGCAGTAATTCCGTAGATCAGAATGTTTCCGTCTATATGTACAATAAGGATTCGGAGGGCAATGCCATTGCCGACTCAGCCGTACCCTTGGCAAAGGATGTCTTCCACTCTGTACCAGTAGACAAAATCGTGCAGATGGTGTTCCCCGTAAGCAATGGCAATCCTTATGAAGAGGGAAGCCTTACGCTTAATGGCGCGCCGGTAGAGGGTGCAATATACAGTTTGGAAGGACATAATTTGCAGTATGAGGTGAATGACCTGACGACGCAAGAGGCATGGGACTTCCTGCTTGATGTACGGCATGCCGGCGAGCCTGATCCTAACAAGGTGACCCATCACGTGCTGCTTGCCGACGACAGCGGTATGTCTGCTGTTACCTTCAACTATACCGATGAAGCAGGCAATGTTTACACCAACCAAGTAAAGCAGGGAACAAACACCTTCGTGATGGATAAGGTGACGATGAACGAGAACACCTATGTAGATCTTACCATCAAGGTGCCTGCTGATTATCAGCTTAGTCTTTACAATAGTATTGTGCAGCAACAAGTAGAACAGGAGGGTGAGCCTTCTGTTGAGAATGGTGTAGAGTTTATCACCTACCGCTGGCACAAGACAGACTATGAGTTCCGTATGGTCAACCAGTCGCTGTCGATTGTTGTGAGTGCCTCAGACGCGACCATGAATATGGATGTGATGTTGCTTGGCAATGCTGCGGCAGTTTTCAATCCTAAGACAGGAAACGGAACCGACCTTGAGCCTCAATATGTCTATGAGAGCGGCTCCGTACAGTTAAATGGCAAGGCGCAGCAATTTGAACTCGTCGTTGGCGTAAATGAGCAAGTCGGCGATGAGTTCTGGACAAATAATCAGCTGGTGGTAAAGGCCGATGGACAAGATGTCAGCACCCTCTTCTCGACAACACCCGAATGGCATGGCAACACCCAGGGATTCATCGCCACCATCTCAGGTGAGCTCCTGAAAGCCAAGAACTGGCTTATCGGCTTCAAGGATATGAATAGCAATATTGTGACACATCGGGCAACGATAACCGGTGAAATAGCTGATAACGTTGTGACCATTCAATGGAGGTCCGCCCAGGGTATTCTCAACGACTATCAGGTCGATGCAAGTACCCCGACTGTGACTTCTACCTCGGACGAAAGCCCGATAGCTTGCCGCCCGTGCGTTACACTTGCCGATGGCTACACGTTCAAGGCATACTTCAACGGCCAGCTGATGACAGGCTTCACGAAGGATGGGACTGCTTGGGCGGCAACGTTCAGCGAACCAGCCACCACCGATGGCTCATGGGTATTTGAATTCGCAAAGAAACCTGCCGAAATCATACAGTTTGCCGATGCCAACGTGAAGGCCATCTGCGTCGGCAATTGGGACACCGACCACGACGGCGAACTCTCGAAGGAGGAGGCTGCTGCGGTGGAGACGCTGAAGGTGGGTGAGAACTCTGTATTCAGGAACACCACTATTACCTCGTTCGATGAGTTCCAGTACTTCACAGGGCTTACGAGCGTTGAGGACCATGCGTTCGCTTATTGTTCTAACCTGAAATCGGTGATTGTTCCAAAGAATGTAACAACCTTATATAATGCAGCTTTTATCAGCTGTAAGTATTTATCAGTTGTTTTACCAGAGGGATTAACAAGCATAGGAAATGAATGTTTCCGCAATTGCTTCTATATGAAGGATATCAGGCTGCCAGAGAGTCTGACGAGTATAGGTAGTTCGGCATTTGGAGATTGTATCTCTTTGAAAACCCTATATATCCCCAAGAATGTAACTTCCATTGGATACCAAGCTCTTTCCAACCTTCAGGGCCTTTTGTCTATAGCTGTTGACCCGGCAAATTCAATATACAGTTCGCCCAATGGTTGCAACGCAGTAATAATAAAGGCATCTAATACAATGCTTACAGGCTGTCAGAACACAAACCTGCCAGAAGGAGTAGAGGTTATTAGTGGAATGTTCAATCAGAATCGCTTGCAATCGTTTGTTATTCCAAGTAGTGTTACTTCAGTTGCTGTGAATGCTTTCTATAATTGTAGTCAATTGAAAACTGTTGTGGCAAAGGGCGATACTCCACCCGCCTTGGGCAACAATGCGTTTACAGGCATTCATGCCGATTGTGTGCTTTGGGTTCCTTGCGGAAAGACGCAGGCTTATCGCAACGCAGGTTGGGGCGATGGTCAGGACGATAGTCCGTCTGTCTTCAAGGAAATCAAGGAACTGCCCTCGAAGTACGACGTCAACGAGGATGGCTCCGTGACGATTGCCGATGTAACGAAGCTGGTGAATGTCATCTTAGGAAAATAAGAAGTTCACAACCCTGCCCCCCCTTCTTTTTAAAACGGGAGGGAGCCTGAGGCAGTAGCTGCAAGAAATGGGATATGAAGAAACGAATCTATAGTCTGGCGTGCACTCTGTGCCTGGCTTTGGCTGCGTTGGCCCAAGGCCCGGTAGTGTACGACTTCAAATCGCTGAGCGACACGAGTGGGGCTTATACGGGTTCGTTGGCCAATGGTGCCACACTCACCACGCTGGGCTCGTATGGCGTGCTCAGCCTCGGCGCCAACAACGGCTACTTCAACCTCGGCAGCCAGTTCGGCAGCATGATGAAGGGCATAGGGCAGGCATTCACCATTTCGGTGGATGTGTATGTGCCTGCTGCATCGGACATCAGCGGCAACGGCAACTTCATCTGGTGCTTCTCCAAGAGTTCGTCAGAAGGGTATATGTTTCTCAATGCCAAGGAGATGCGATATGCCATAACACAGGCGTCATATCAAAACGAGACGAGCGTCAACGCTGCCTCGCCTCTGCCCAAAGGCGAGTGGGTGAACATAATGTATGTGCAGGACGGGGCCACGGGAACGGTGTATCTGAACAACGTGGAGCAGGCTAAGAACACGTCGATGACGTTGTTTCCCGCAGCTCTGGAGATGAGCAACAACTATCTCGGGCGAAGCTGCTACAACGGCGATGCCTATCTGAAGAATGCCAGATATGCAGACCTGAGAGTCTACGGCAAGGCTTTGAGCAACAACGAACGCTCCGAACTGATGACGGCCATAGGCGAACTGAACAGGCTGGAGAACGGTATAGTGACCGATGCCGATGCTGTGGCGGCGGACATGAAGGCTGTGCACGTGCCTATGGTGGCTTACAGGAAGATTGACCTGCCCACCGAGGGAAGGTATGGCACGGCTATCAGCTGGAGCTCGTCGGACACGTCGCACATGAATGACCAAGGCACCGTGGTGCGTCAGGAGACAGACCGCAACGTAAGTGTGGTGCTGACGGCAACCTTCACGCTCGGCAACATAACCCAGACGAAGACCTACGCCGTGGATGTGATGCAGCGAGAGAACTACAGCCACTATCTCTTCGCTTTCTTCCCTTCGAACTCAGACGAGAACATATACTTTGCCGTGGGCGACGATGGCTACAACTACACCACGATAAACAACGACCAGCCTGTGTTCCGAGCTTCGGGCAACACGGTGATGGGTGGGCTGCGCGACCCACATATCCTGCGTGGCGAGGACGGCAACTTCTACATGGTGGCCACGGATATGCGTTCGGCTCTTGGCTGGGCGAGCAACCGCGGCATGGTGCTGATGAAATCCGGCGACCTCATACATTGGACGTGCTCGCAGGTGCATTTCCCCACGAAGTATGCCGGCACATATCTGGAGAACGTCACACGCGTGTGGGCACCCGAGACGATTTTCGACCATAAGACGGGCAAGTACATGGTCTATTTCTCAATACTCACCAACGACGGCACCGTGACCTACGACAAGGTATTCTATGCCTATGCCAACTCTGATTTCACCGACCTCGAGGGCGAGCCAGTCTATCTCTACGACCGCGGCTCAGCAACCATCGACATGGACATAGTGTACAACGAGGCAGACGGCCTGTTTCATGGCTTCTACAAGAACGAAGGCAGCGGCGGCATCTGCAAGGTGACGGCTGAGAAGCTGACAGCTGACGGAGTGCCCGGCAGCCAATGGAGCAGCCCCTCGGGAACGTTGCAGCAGACGAGCGAAGCCGTTGAGGGTGCCGGTGTGTTCCGCCTCATCAACGATGACCAATGGATACTGATGTACGACTGCTACGGCAACGGCCACTACCAGTTCTGCTCAAGCCCCGACCTGACCGACTTCACCTTTGTTAAGAACACCGAGACAAGCGGCTCATTCACTCCTCGCCACGGCACCGTTCTGCCCATCACAGAGGAGGAGTATCAGGCTTTGCTCGAAGCCTTCCCTTGCGATGCCATAACCGGTGAGACAGCGCCTGATGAGAACGGGAACCAGAACCTCACGGCAGAACGTATGTCGCAGCTGTGCGAGAGTACCGACAACTGGACTTACCGCAACGGCTTTGTTACGCATGTGGACAAAAACGGCTACAAAAACGGAGAGGCACGCGTGAGCGGAACCTTTATGGAGCGATGGAGGGACAGGGCTTCCGTAGGGGCCAACATCGCCTCGAAGACTCTGCGTTATCTGCCTGCAGGAACTTACAAGTTGCGGGCCTCGTGCATCGCTACGTGGCAGAGTGACGCTTCGGTCACAGTAAGCGGCGTGACATGCTTTGCCGACGACCAGACTGCTGATGTACATACAGCCAATGGCGTGCCAGAATTATACACGCTCACCTTCGACATACAACCTACCGACGACTACAATACGACGCTGGGCATGCAGACCACAGCCGAGACCACAGCCAACTGGGTGGCATTCGACAATTTCAGGCTCTATTTCATAGGCTCGGAGGACGACTACCACACAGCCCTGCGAGCCATGCACGACGATTACCTGGCACGAGCAGAAACGGTATGTGCCAAGCTCAGTCCGGCATACCAATCAGAACTCCGGGCTGCCATAGATGCCGTGAACCCCGACGAGACAGACTACGACGCCATCGTAGCCCAGTTGGATGCCCTGCAAGCTGCAGTAGCATCGGCGCAGCAACACATAGCCCTGCACGACATCAACTACGACGGCTCCATCACCATTGCCGACGTCACCGCTTTGGTAAACATAATCCTGGGCAAGGACACGGCAGGGACATACAACCACTCGGCAGCCGATGTGAACCAGGACACAAGCATCACCATTGCCGATGTGACGAAGTTGGTGAATGTGATATTGGGGAAAGTAGGAAAGTAGTAAAGTAACTTGTAGACAGGAATGTCTGCAAGTATTGATTGCGTTTTCAGCACTCATGCCTACTTTTTTCAATATTTTTACTTGTCATAACGAAAAAGTCATTAACTTTGTAGCCAAAAGTTAATAATACCATCAAAATGTCAGCTACTGAACACATGAAAAGATTTTTCTCTCTGATTCTGCTTGCCGCATTATCCTTAGCTTCGGCTGTAGCCGCTGATGTGGAACTAACCAAGGTTTCCGACTTGACAACGGGCTATTTCATCATGGCCTACAACGATGGGGGCAAGTACCTGTCGCCGTACTGGTTTAAGAGCAACAACCAGAATGTGATGTCGCCTGCCGAATCAGCAGTCATCTGCAACGGACCGGATTACTACTACCTGCTGAAAGCTGAGACGATAACCTACAAAGGCGAACAGGTGTACCGCGTGAGCATCTCCAACGGGCTGCATGAGCTGTATCCACGAGGCATCGGAGGGGCTGCTTACCTGAACAGCGCCGGCTGGTGTTTCTTCGCAGGTGAGAGCGAGCCGTCGGGCAAGAGCCACGTCTATGGTCAGGACGGTGATGGGCTGGGTCTGTGGCGCATCACCTATGCTGCAGGCAAAGGTTTCCAGTTCCAATGCGTAGGCAACGACAAGTACATCAGCTACACGATGGGCAACAGCTCGAGTGCCGACAAATACTACTGGCAATGCTTTGCCGAAGGGTCGCTCTACGATCCCATCGAGGCCCTGAAGGTGTCGACGCCCTTCGTGGCACATACCGAGATGCACAAGATGCTGCAGAATCTGGTGGCCGACAAGCTAAATATCACATGCGAAGAGGCTGACCGCACTACCCTGTCACAAGCCATTGCCACCGCACAGGCCAGCGTCGATGCTGCCACTACGGAGGCTGAATTGCTGACGGCTGTGGTGAACCTGCGCTCGGCTGGCTGCACCTTCTTGAATGCCATAAAGTTGGCCAAAGGCTACCAGCTGAACGTGACGCCGCTTATCATCAACGCATCATTCCCATGCAACAACGGCGCAGGGTGGGAAGGCACAGAGGCTGGCTTCTCAAACAATACAAATGCCGAGTTCTACTCCAAGAGCTTCAACTTCCACCAGACCTTGCCCGATATGCCTGAAGGCGTATACCTGCTGCGCATGCAAGGTTTCCATCGCAAGCAAGACTCCAACGAGAAGGAGATGACAAGTTTCCTGAACGGAACGCTACAGAAGTCGTCGGGAATCCTGTATGCCGACAAGGAGCAGACACCGATGGCTATGGTTACACGTGATGCACAGACAAGCAACGGCATAGGCGGCACGGAATACACCATCAACGGAACGAGCTACTGGATGCCAAGCAGCACCAGCGATGCTCGCAAGTTCTTTGCAAGCGGCATGTATTGGAACAACCTCCCCGTGAACCATCTGACACGCGGAGACCTCACCATAGGCGTACGCAGCAGCATCAGCACACAGGGTGCCTGGGCTTGCTTCGACAACTTCGAACTCTTCTATCAAGGCGAGGGTATGGGGGATGTGAGCGACGTGACTTACCTGATCATGAACCCATCGTTTGAAACAGGCAACATGGACGGATGGACAGCTGGTAAGCCCAGCCAAGGCGGCGACGTAGGTGTGAAAAAGAGCGAGGGACAATATGAGACCTCGGGCACCGACGGCCAATACCTGTTCAACACATGGTCGGTGAGCGACACATATATCTACGGCAGCCCTGAGCAATTCGTGAAACAAACGCTCACCAACATGCGGCCAGGTGAATACCGTCTGCAGGCATTGGCATCGAGCAACACTTATCAAGGCCCCAATGCGCCTGTAGAACTCTTCGGCAACAGTTATGTCACCAGTTTCGTACCACCTTCGAAATCATCGTTCAGGGAGACCTATGAGGTGACCATCTTCCTGATGCCTTCTGAGACAAGCCTCACTATAGGTATGCGTTCGACCGGTTGGTTCAGAGCTGACAACTTCCGCCTCACCTACTACGGAGAGACGGCTGCCTACGAGCAGAAACGACGTATGGGAATGGTCAACCTGTATGAGGAGATTGCACGCCAGGCTCTCGACCGCAGCACCTACGATGCTGTGCTCAAAGATGTGCGTCAGGCATTGCAGGCCGAGGATATCACCGACGATGAGATAGCCCAGCAGAACACTCTGCTCAGGGAGGCCCTCATGGAACTGGTTAAGAATGGCAGCACAGCCACGGGACAGTTTGACCTCACCGCCCTGCTCAACGACAACGACATAGCACGCGCCAGCAATGTCTCGGCACAAACCAACATATCACAGACTCTGAAAAAAATGCCGGCCGGCCACTACACCTTCCGTGCCAATGCGTTCTATCGTCCGGCTGCAATTGCCGAGGCTCTCGAGATGTACGAGGCAGGCACAGAGGACCACCCTGCCTATATCGTGCTGGGCAAGACCTTGGTGTCTACACAAAACATATGTGATGACGCACGCTATGCTGCCACCAGCTCGTCGGATATTCTGGCAACTGTCGACGGACGTTCCTTGCCCATGAACGACCACACAGCCTTAGAAGCATTCAAGCAGGGCGACTACTGCGCCGTGGCAGAGACAGATCTTGCCAACGACGGCAACTTGAATTTGGGCTTCCGCATCAAGATTCCCAAGAAAACCGACAACCTGTTCATCGCCAGCAACAGGCAGCTACTATATGGCGCCACACCTAACGTGACCATCAACAAAGCTGTGCCTGCCGGCAAGCTGACACCGCTGTGCATGCCTTTCGAGATGAAGAGCGACGAGAACTGCCAGCTCTATTACGTAGGCAGTATCCTCAACGGCAAGGCCACCTTATTCCCCGTAGCCACCATACGTGCCGGCGAGCCTTGCGTGGTAAGCTCAACCGAAGGCATATCAGAATTCAACCTCCCAGCCACAAAGGTTATCAACAAGCAACCCGACATAACACCGCTGCCTTGGGACGGCGGCACCATGAACAGCGACCTCCAGCACTACACATGGACAGCCACCTCAGTCGACGGCAAGAAAGTGACTAAAGCCGAGGACCTGACGTATGTCATTGCCGACCCGATGAATATGGAGTTCACGGTGAATCTGGAGAACTTGCAGGCACGTCGGTTCCTCGAGTTGGAAAACTACAACGCCGTCACCAGCAGTCGCATAAGCAACTACAACATAGCACCTCCAGGACGTCGCGACCAGCCCAACAACGTTGGCTTACCCCTGACCACTCAAGCTAATGCGAGGTACAAGGTTATCCTGTCGCAGAACGAAGATATGAGCGAGACCACAACATATACCATACGAATGACCAATGGCAAGCTCCTGTACATCCCCAACCTGATTCCGCAACAGACATATTATTATGAGGTACAGGCAAGCGGCACCACCGTGGGTAAAGGCAAGTTCCATACCAACGGATGGCTGCGTATGATATATGCCCCCAGCATCGACAACATACGAGACATGGGTGGATGGAAGACTACTGACGGACATCGCATACGCTACGGACGAATCTATCGTGGAGGTGAGCTCAATGGTTCGCATGAGGCTACGACTGCTGCCGTGAAGAGGATGCGCGACCTGGGAGTGACAGCTGAGATAGACCTGCGCATCGACTATGAGATGAGCGCGGGTAAGTCAGCCTTCGGATTCACCACCTCTGCCGGCACCTTCTACTTTGCCAACGCTATGGACTGCGAGCCCGAGAACCTGACTTCGGCAGAAAGCTATGCCCGCTGGAAGGCCGAGTTCGACCTTATAATGAAGAACCTGCGCAAGGGAGGCAACATATTCTTCCACTGCCGTATAGGTGCTGACCGTACGGGCTTGCTCTCGCTGATGTTAGAAGGTCTGCTGGGCGTGCCTAAAGACCAATCGAATAAGAGCTACGAGCTGACTACATTATCTCCGTCAGGCCTGCGCGTGCGCGACACACAAGAGGCTTTCTTCAATTACTTCAACGGTCTGAGAGGTTCAAACCTGCAACAGAAATTCAACACATTCTTCACGAAGAACCTTGGCATAAGTCAGGCTGACATCGATGAATTCCGCGAGATTATGCTGATGTCCGACTCCCCCAATGCTATTGAGGATATTCCTGCTGCCAACGCCACACAGCAGACCGCCAATACTTACTACGACCTCACAGGACGTCGCATCCCGGCAAGCATGCTCAACAAGGGCATATACATAAGGAATGGTAAGAAGATATTGATGAAGTAAGTTTAGAGCCCTTCATCTTAGGCTTGCTGACGTATTACACAGACAAACCGATAGTTCACACAGGCTGAACTGATAACAATGAATAATCCCCGAATTCCTTCATGGGAATCCGGGGATTAATCTATATATCAGACGGAATTTGTTACACAATTCCTTGCGCCATCATCGCGAAAAGAACTGTGGCTTCGTTTCACTACGCCGAGCTTCCCGAAAGCGATGAGGCGGAATTTGTTACACAATTCCTTGGGCCATCATCGCGAAAAGAACTGTGGCTTCGTTTCACTACGCCGAGCTTCCCGAAAGCGATGAGGCGGAATTTGTTACACAATTCCTTGGGCCATCATCGCTTTGGCAACCTTCATGAAGCCTGCTATGTTGGCACCCTTGACGTAGTTCACGTAGCCATCGGGCTCTGTGCCGTACTTGACGCATTGGGCATGAATAGCGTGCATGATGCCGTGCAGACGCTGGTCCACTTCTTCGGCACTCCAGCTGATGTGCATAGCGTTTTGGCTCATCTCGAGGCCTGAAGTAGCTACACCACCTGCGTTGACAGCCTTGCCTGGAGCGAAGATCATCTTGGCTTCGATGAAAGCGTCGATAGCCTCGGGCGTGCAACCCATGTTGGAAATCTCACCTACACACTGAACGCCGTTGGCAATGAGCTGCTTGGCATCCTCGCCGTTGAGTTCGTTCTGTGTAGCACAAGGCAGAGCGATGTCGCACTTAACCTCCCAAGGTTTCTTACCGGGGAAGAACTGCGAGCCGGGGAACTCGTCGGCATAAGGAGCACAGATATCATTGCCGCTGGCACGGAGCTCAAGCATATAGTCAATCTTCTCGCCGCTAATGCCTGCGGGGTCGTAAATGTAGCCATCGGGACCGCTGATAGTAACAACTTTGGCACCAAGCTGAGTAGCCTTGGTAGCAGCGCCCCAAGCCACATTACCGAAGCCCGAGATAGCTACGGTCTTGCCCTTGATGTCCTTGCCATGGGTGTTGAGCATCTCATTAACGAAGTACAAACCGCCGAAGCCTGTTGCCTCTGGACGAACCAACGAGCCACCATATTCGAGGCCCTTGCCGGTGAGCACACCGCTCCAGTCGCGTGTGAGCTTCTTGTACTGTCCGAAGAGATAGCCTATCTCACGAGCACCGACGCCGATATCGCCTGCAGGTACATCGACCTCAGGACCGATATAGCGGAACAGCTCGCTCATGAATGCCTGGCAGAAACGCATAATCTCGGCGTCACTCTTGCCACGGGGGCTGAAGTCTGAGCCACCCTTGCCACCGCCCATGGGCAACGTGGTGAGGGCATTCTTGAAGGTCTGCTCGAAGCCGAGGAACTTCAGGATGGAGAGGTTTACAGATGCGTGGAAACGAAGGCCGCCCTTGTACGGGCCAATGGCCGAGTTGAACTGCACACGGTATCCGAGGTTCACCTGCACCTCGCCTTTGTCATCGACCCAAGGCACACGGAATGTGATGATGCGCTCAGGCTCCACAAGGCGTTCGATGAGCTTGGCTTTCTCGAACTCGGGGTGCTGGTTGTAGACTTCTTCGATGCTCATGAGCACCTCGCGCACAGCCTGCAGGTACTCTTTCTCGCCTGGATGTTTGGCCTCCAGGTTGGCCATAATGGTTTCAATCTTCATGGTGATTGCGCGGCAAAAGCCGCATTTTGAAGTTTAAAAGTTTAAGAGATTATTAGTTTAAAAGATTACAGTATGTTCCGAAAGAGGTTTTTCGCCAGTTTTCAGGTCTTATTCTGCCTGCAAAGTTACTCTTTTATTTATTCCCTCCAAAGAAAAAGGATTCAAAAGACTAAAAAACTTTAATCTTTAATCTTAATCCCTAATCTTTAATCCTTAATCTCTAATCTTTCCTTACCTTTGCACCAAAGAAACCTATAACTCATTATTGCGATATGAAGAAACTAACATTCGTACTGCTTTCATTCGTAGTTTGGCTCTCGCCTATGACAGCCAACAATCTCAGCCTCGAAGACATAATGCGCGGAACATACGCCGCAAGAGGTGTGTCGGGCATACGTCCCTTGGCCGACGGAGAGCATTATGCCCGTACAGACGGACGCAAGATTACGTCCTACTCCTTTCAAACGGGTGCTGAAGAGTCCGTCCTGTTCGATGTAGCAAACACCAAAGGCGATGCACGCATTGAGGCCTTCTCGGACTATATCATGAGTCCCGATGAGCAGACTATCCTTTTGCAAACAAATCGTCAGTCTATCTATCGTCATTCCGCCACTGCCGTGTACTATATTTATAATGTGCGCAACCGCACACTCGTGCCACTCTCTGATGGCGGTCCACAGGAAGTGCCTGCCTTCTCACCCGACGGCACCATGATAGCCTTCGTGCGTCAGAACAACATCTTCCTTGTGAAACTGCTGTTCAACAATAGCGAGATACAGGTCACCAAGGACGGCGAATACAACAAGATAATCAACGGCAAGCCCGACTGGGTCAACGAAGAGGAGTTCTCGTTTGACAGAGCCTTCACCTTCAATGCCGACGCCACTATGCTCACATGGATACGTTACGATGAGAGCGCCGTGCCTGAATACAGTTTTCCACTCTATCGCGGCTCTTTCCCCGACCGCAATGAATTCGCCACCTATCCGGGTGCCTACTCATATAAATATCCTATGGCAGGCGAGCAGAACGCCAAGGTAAGCGTGCACAGCTACGACATAAAGAGCCATCGCATACAACAGATGAAACTGCCGCTCGATGCCGACGGATATGTGCCTCGTATCTTTGCTACCAGCGACCCTGAACGCATCTTGGTACTTACCCAAAATCGCCACCAAGACCGCCTCGACATCTACGCAGCAAATCCACGCTCAACAGAATGCAAACTCATCGTGCGGGACCAAGTGGAGCCTTACATTACCGAAGACCCGTACAAAGAGTTTCAGCTCTTCCCTGGAGGATTCGTGCTCGCAAGTGAACGCAGCGGCTACAACCACCTCTATCTCTACGACCTCAACGGCACCCTCAAGCGTACGCTCACCAATGGCGACTTCGTGGTAAAGGCATTCTACGGCTACAACCCAGCCACGGGCGACTGCTACTATGCCAGCAATCAGGAAGGCGCTATCTATCAAGCTGTTTACCGCACCGACGCCAAGGGCAAGACCATTAAACTAAGCCAGCAGCAGGGCACCAACAACGCCATCTTCTCGAAGACGTTCAAATACTATATGAACACCTTCTCCAGCGCCAGTACGCCAACCATCGTAACCCTGAACGATGCACGCAACGGCAAGGCATTGAAGACCTTGGAGGACAACCAGAGCTTAAAGTCGAAACTTGACGGTTTAAAGTTGCCAAAGCCTGAGTTCTTCACGTTCAAGACCGGCGAAGGCGTGGAACTCAACGGCTATATGGTGAAGCCTGCCGACTTCGATGCCTCAAAGCGCTATCCGGTAGTCATGCATCAGTATAGCGGACCTGGCTCTCAACAGGTTCTCGACCAATGGAACATAGGCAACATGGGGGGCTGCATGTACGAGCGTTACCTCGCCGAACAGGGCTTCATTTGCGTATGTGTAGACGGTCGTGGCACAGGCGGACGCGGTGCAGCCTTCGAGAAGCAGACATACCAGAACCTCGGACTACTTGAAGCCAAAGATCAGGTAGAGACAGCCCTTTATCTTGGCACGCTGCCATACGTGGACAAAGATCGCATAGCTATATGGGGATGGTCCTACGGAGGCTTCATGACGTTGATGTCCATGACTGAAGGCCGCGGTGTCTTTGCTGCAGGCGTAGCTGTTGCACCCGTCACCAGCTATCGTTTCTACGACAGTATCTACACAGAACGATTTATGCGCACGCCCAAAGAGAATCCCACCGGCTACGACTGCAATCCCATGACACGAGCCTCACAGCTCCATGGTGCATTGCTCATCTGCCATGGTTCGGCTGACGATAACGTACACCTGCGCAACACAGCCGAAATGACAGAAGCCCTTGTACAGGCAGACAAGCCCTTCCATCAGCTCGTTTACACCAACCGCAACCACAGCATCTATGGCGGCAACACACGTCACCACCTGTTCAAGAGCATCACGCAGTGGTTCGAAAACATGAAACGATAAAACTATTTTACTCCGCTTAATCAAAGGCCCCACCCCGTCATACCGACGAAGTGGGGTCTATTTGTGTCTATAAAACGTAAGTGCTACTTGACGTAGCCTACGGGATGGTTCAGCAAGAGCAACTGCTCAGGCACCAGGCCTAGACCTTTGACAAGCGGCTCGCGATCCATCATGGCACGGGCTACGGTTCCAAGGCCCATAGCTGTGGCGGCGAGGTATATGTTCTGGGATACATAACCCGCATCTATCCGACCAAAGTCTGCACTGCCCTGAGGCCCAAACTGCCGCTGGTCGCTAACAATAACCAAACAGACAGGAGCTTCCTTGGCAAAGGGTTGGCGGCTGCCAGCCACATGAGGGCGTAAGTCCTGAGAGCTGACACGCTGGAGAGCGTTTGCCTTGGCGTCATAAAGGAAAGCACCGTCCTGACGGCAGACATATACCTGAATATCCTGACGGTTCATTGCCGTAGGTGCTGTGCGGCGACCATCAGCTCGATTCACGCCATTGGCAGCCCATAGCAGCAGCGAGAGCTGGTCATCAGTAAGTGCGCGGTCTGAGAATCTGCGAATAGACTGCCGCTGGTTGAGGGCATCCATCACACTCATCGTGGCCTTGGCTCTGTCAGGGGTGGGTAACTTAATGGTTTCCTGTGCACAAGCGGTAATGGAAATAAGCAGCGCTGTAGCTGCAATCAATGATTTTTTCATAGTTGTGGACTATTGTTTATTAGCTGTTTAAAATATTGTGTTTATGTTTGTTTCCCTCGCAAAGGTAATGATGAATTTCTCATCAAACATCATTTCCCTTGGTTTTTATAATACTTTAACTAAATATTTCTCATCTTTCCATTACATTTTTTAGTCAGTTTTTGCATTCACAATGAAGGGAAAAGCGTATCTTTGCAGAGTAAAAACCATAATCAAGCACAAAACAATGAAACGACTGCTCTTTATTATCACCCTTTGCCTAACGTTTAATGTACAGGCACGAAAGACAAAGACGGCGGATGCTCCCGCTGCCTACCTCATGGTATATCACAAGGATGCCGACCACAGCCTGCACATGGCGCTGAGCCGCGATGGCTACGACTGGACTGCACTCAACGGCGATGCTCCTGTAGTGAGCGGTGATACCATAGCCCAACAGCGTGGCATTCGCGACCCTCATATCTACCGCGGCCCTGACGGCACCTACTATATTGCAGCTACCGATTTGCACCTCTTTGGCCGACGAATGGGCTATCGCAACACAGAATGGGAGCGTGACGGTCAGGAATACGGGTGGGGCAACAACCGTGCTCTTGTGCTAATGAAATCAAAAGACCTTATCCATTGGACGCATACTTCCTTCCGCATCGACGAAGCATTCCCTGAGCACTTCGGTCAAATCGGTTGCGCTTGGGCTCCCGAGATTATATACGACCCCGAGGAAGGTAAACTCATGGTCTATTTCACCATACGGGCCACGGGCAAGGGAAAGACCAAGCTCTATTATGCTTACGCCAACGACAAGTTCACGCGACTCATCACCGAGCCCAAACTGCTCTTTGAATACCCCGACGAAAACATTCAGGTACTCGATGCTGACATCATACCCATCGACAATCTACAATCCAACACCAAAGGCAAAACCTCAAAGCGCAAAGCATCTAAGCGTAAATACGTCATGACTTATTGTGCACAAGAGAACCCTGGAGGCATCAAGATGGCAATCAGCAACCACATAAACCACGGCTACGTATATCAGCCTCAACAGATTGACAGCGAAAATGGTGCATGCGAAGCACCCACGATGTACAAAATCATAGGTGAAGACCGCTGGCTGCTGATGTACGACATATTCAGCATCAGGCCGCATAACTTCGGTTTCATGCAGACCACCGATTTCCAGACCTTCACCCCTCTCGGCCGCTTCGGTGAAGGGCGTATGCAGATGCACGGCTGTGTCTCTCCCAAGCATGGTGCCGTGACACATATCACTGAGGCTGAGGCACAACGGTTAGAAGAATACTGGAAACACTAATTGGATAATTATTTGTTTACCTCATGAAAAGACTCATCACTCTCTTGACTACAATCTGCCTTACGCTAATTTGCGAGGCTGCAACAATCGACAACACAACGGTCAAGACGTTTGACCTGCAACGCTTCCTCGGCAGTTGGTTCGAGGTGGCTCGCTACGACCACTGGTTTGAGCGTGGTTTGGAACAGACGAAGGCAACCTACAAACTGCGCACAGACGGCAAGATAGAAGTACTGAACACGGGTATCAAAAACGGAAAACCGAAAGAATCGAAAGGCAAGGCGAAGACAACGGACACCGCAGGACTCCTACGCATCTCGTTCTTCGGCCCTTTCTATTCCGACTACCGTATCATGCTCATTGACAAGGATTACCAATACGCCATCATCGGCAGTAGCAGCGACAGCTACCTATGGATTCTCTCGCGCAAGCCGCAACTATCGAAAGACACAAAAGAACTGATTCTCAAGGAAGTCAGACGCCGCGGCTACGATATCAACAAGCTCATCTGGGTGAAACATAACTAACAAAGCATCAACATGGCACGGCACAACGACTTTGGAAAATGGGGCGAAGACCTGGCTGCCAAGTATTTGGAGGACAGGGGCTTTGAAATTCTGGCGCGCAACTGGCGACACGAGCACAAGGAAGTAGATATCATTGCCCAGAAAGACGCCACTTTGTACTTCGTTGAAGTGAAGACGCGCCATGGCGAGAATTGGAATGCTGAAGAAGCCATTGACTCTAAGAAACGTACCCTTCTATGGCGTGCCATGATGGCTTGGAAACTGCAGCACCCTTCGCCTATGCCTGTCCGCTATCCCGTCATCGCCATCGTCATTCACGAACCTGGCACGCAACCCGAGATTCGCTGGCACGACAACATTTGGGATTTGTAAACGGTCCCCCACTTATAGCATTTCACAAATATAAACTAAGGGTTAAGTCATGGTATCACGTAGACATGATTGTCACGACATCAAGTCGCTCATAATATCATCGGATATCATGATGGCTGATTCAGCCAGGCGTAAGTGAGTAGCAGAAGAGGAAAGCTGAACGGAAGACGCACGGTCAAGTATAAGACGCGAGGCGGCGAGATGAGGGCCAGCGGCTTGCAGGAGTGAGTTGAGGCGGCCATGTCCAAAGCGGTGCTCTATCATGGCGAGGTCTATGCCTTGGCTCGTTCTCAAACCGCACATCACAGCCTCATCAAATAGCTCTGAATCTGTAAGGGACTCTAAGTTAAACGGACTGTTTCGAAGCGGTTGAGAGTTAAGCGTTGAGCCTTTAGGGGCGTTGGCCAGCATGTCGTTGGCAGACGGATCTATGATGGAAGAATAATACTGAATGTATTCGTTTAATGACGGATTATTGGCACGTCGGGTGCGGAGACCGTCATAACTATGAGCAGATGGCCCGAAGCCAAGGTAAGGTGTGCCTTGCCAATAGCTGCTGTTGTGACGCGAGTGGTAGCCAGGGAGTGCGAAGTTGGAAATCTCGTAGTGCTCGAAACCTTCCTCTCGGGCTCTGCAGCAGAGTTCTGAGTACATTGCAACGCTGAGTTCTTCGTCTGCCTCGTGCACACGTTTCTCGTCACGCCAACGGCTGAGAAGCGTGCCAGGCTCGTAACTGAGTGCATAGGCCGAAAGATGCTGAATACCAAGTGAGAAGGCAACCTTGAGATCATGCTGCCATTGCTCAATAGTCTGTCCGGGCAATCCATAGATAAGGTCGATGCTTATGTTGTCAACGCCTGCCGCCTGCAACTGCTCTACTGTGCGCAAGGCTGTGCTGCTATCGTGCCGACGGCGTATGAGTTTCAAGAGTTCATCGTTGAAGGTTTGGATACCGAGGCTCACCCTGTTAACGTGGCGCAGCCCTATCTCCTCACTCGCTTGGTTTGAAGAAACAGTTTTCCCTTCAAAAAAGGATGGTGACAAGAGTGAGTCTAAATCACCTGGATTCATCTCCAAGGTCACTTCGGCATCTGGTTCAACATAATAGTTCTCGTAGATGCAATTGAGTATGATTGAGAGTTGGCTACGCTTTAGCGTAGAAGGAGTGCCGCCGCCAAAGTAAACCGTTTGTATCGCTACCTCCGAGGCAACGCCTTCGCTTAACTGTTCATTGCGACGAAGAGCTATCTCGTTGCATAGAGCCATGACGTATGCATCCACGAGCTCTGCGCGGGTGGTAGAATAGAAGTCGCAATATGCACATCTCGACTTACAAAATGGTATATGAACGTAAATGCCGGCCATTTCGAGGGCAAAGTTATTTGTTTTTTCATAAAAAAAAGCAGATTATGCAAGATGTTTCAAGAATTATTGCTAACTTGCGGCGCTTTTTCGGGATTTATGCCTAAAAAGCACTCTCGAAACAACCAAAAAGAATGTTTCTTCAACTGAAAACTTATAAACTCACAAACTCATAAAATCAATTTCTCAATGAAAAATTATTCTACGAAAGAAATCAAGAACATTGCCTTGCTTGGTAGTGACGGGGCTGGTAAGACCACCCTCACCGAGGCGCTGCTCTATGAGAGCGGCATCATCACGCGTCGTGGACGCATCTCGCAGAAGAACACAGTGTCGGACTATCTGCCCGTAGAGCAGGAGTATGGCTACTCGGTCTTCGCTACGCCTTTCCATGTTGAGTGGAACAACAAGAAACTCAACATCATCGACTGCCCGGGTTCTGATGATTTCGCCGGTGCTGCCATCACGGCAATGGGCGTAACAGATACCACCATCATCCTAATCAACGCTCAGAACGGCTCTGAGGTAGCTACGCAGAACCACTTCCGCCTGGCCGAAAAGATGCAGAAGCCTGTTCTGTTCCTCATCAACCGTTTGGACGATGAATGCGATTTCGACAACGTTCTGGAGCAGTTGCAGAGCATCTACGGTTCTAAGGTAGTACCCGTTCAGTACCCCATCAAGACCGGTCCGGACTTCAATGCCCTCATTGACGTGCTGCTGATGAAGAAGTATTCCTGGAAGCCCGAAGGCGGTGCTCCCATCATCGAGGATATTCCTGCCGACCAGCTCGACAAGGCTACTGAGATGCATCAGGCTCTCATTGAGGCTGCTGCAGAGCACGACGAGACCCTCATGGAGAAGTTCTTTGAGACCGAAGACCTCACCGAGGATGAGATGCGCGACGGTATCCGTGCCGGCCTCGCCAGCCGCGGTATGTTCCCCGTCTTCTGTGTTTGCGCAGGCAAGGACATGGGCGTTCGCCGTTTGATGGAGTTCCTTGGCAATGTGGTTCCCTTCGTTGACCAAATGCCCGCAGTGAAGAACACCGCCGGCGAGGAAGTGAAGTGCGACCCCAACGGTCCCACCAGCCTCTATTTCTTCAAGACAAGCGTTGAGCCGCATATCGGTGAAGTGCAGTACTTCAAGGTAATCAGCGGTACCGTTCACGAAGGTGATGACCTGACAAACGCCGACCGTGGTTCCAAGGAGCGCATCGCCCAGCTCTTCGTATGCGCCGGTGCCAACCGCATTAAGGTTTCCGAGCTCGCTGCAGGCGACATAGGCTGCACCGTGAAGCTGAAGGACGTGAAGACAGGCAACACCCTCAACGGCAAGGATTGCGACAACCGCTTCCAGTTCATCAAGTATCCCGAGCCCAAATATATCCGTGCCATCCGCGCTGCCAACGAGGCTGACACCGAGAAGATGATGAACATCCTGCAGCGCATGTCGCAGGAAGATCCCACTTGGGTTATCGAGCAGTCGAAGGAACTGCGTCAGATTCTGGTTAAGAGCCAGGGCGAGTTCCACCTCCGCACACTGAAGTGGCGCATGGAGAACAACGATAAGATGTCCATCGTCTTTGACGAGCCTCGTATTCCTTACCGCGAGACCATCACCAAGGCAGCTCGTGCCGACTACCGTCACAAGAAGCAGTCGGGCGGTGCAGGTCAGTTTGGTGAGGTTCACATGATTGTAGAGCCTTACGTCGAGGGCGAGCCCGTGAAGGAGGTTTATCGCTTCGGTGGCCAGGAATATCGCATCAATGCCAAGTCCGAGGACGTTATCGATCTGGAATGGGGCGGCAAGTTGGTATTCATCAACTCCGTAGTGGGTGGTGCTATCGATGCTCGCTTCATGCCTGCTATCCTCAAGGGTGTTATGTCGAAGATGGAGCAGGGCCCGTTGACCGGTTCTTATGCTCGCGACGTTCGCGTTATCGTCTATGACGGTAAGATGCACCCGGTTGACTCAAACGAACTGTCATTCATGCTCGCCGGACGCAACGCTTTCGTACAGGCTTTCCGCGAGGCTGCTCCCAAACTGCTGGAGCCTATCTATGATGTAGAGGTCCTCGTTCCCAGCGACTGCATGGGTGATGTGATGAGCGACCTGCAGGGCCGCCGTGGCATGATCATGGGTATGAACTCAGAGAGCGGTATCGAGAAGCTTAACGCTAAGGTGCCCTTGAAGGAGATGTCAAGCTACAGCACAGCTCTGAGCTCCATCACCGGTGGCCGTGGCTCGTTCGTCATGAAGTTCTCGGCTTACGAACTCGTTCCTGCCGATGTTCAGCAGAAGCTACAGAAGGAGTTCGAAGAGAGCCAGAAGGAGGACAACTAAACCTCAAAACTCATGCCCTCACACAGAGGGAAGCCGACAGGATCGGCAACACAAAAAAGCTGCGCAGCGAACAGGCTGCGCAGTTTTTGTTTTATATAATGTCTATGATTTCTTAGGCTTTATTCATCAATGACATATCGTTTGATAGCCCGTCATTTGACAAGCACCTTGCGACCATTGACGATATAAAGGCCACGCTTGAGCTGGTGCACGCTGGATGAGTTGCCGATACGCTGACCGCTAATGGTGTAAATACTGCCATCGCCCATGGGGGATTCAGCAAGCTCGACATTCTCGATGGCATCGTAGGTATAGTCGGTGCCGGAACGGCCTGCCATGATGGCGAGCAAGGCCACGTCCTTGGCCGAGAGAGCACGCTTGTAGACAAGCAGATCGTCGATTAAGCAATCGGCTGAGCCCCAGAAGGAGCCTGTACCCAGCTGCATATAAGGTGCTGAACGCAGGAAGGAAAGCACGGTTGAGTAAGCCGCAGTGCCTGCGAATCCTTTCTGCGCCTTCTTGACTCCATCGACGTATACGTTAACGCCTGCAGAGGTAAGCGTAACGGTGAGGAACGCCCATTTATCGGCTGGCAGGTACTTAGTGGAGCCGTTGTTGGGGCGGTTGATGTCAAACCACGTAGAACCATTGTTAAAGCCTACGTAAGTGTTGCCCGTCATGAAGAAACGCGCAGTGGCGCTGTTAGCCTCTTGGTTTGCGAAACTCCAGATGGCATCCCAGTCGTTGTTGGCAGTCATCTTGACCCACATGGCTATTGTCATGCCACGCAGCGAGGAAAGGCCCTTGAGAGGATTATCCATAAGGGTGTAGCTGGCATCGGCATTGGCTCCGAAATACTGATGCAGGGTGTAGCTGCCGCGCTCAGCGTCGCGACTCACGGTGGGCACTGTGCCTGAGCCAAGAGCTTTCAGCTCTGGTTTCTGGTCTGCATTGAACTTATTGGGCTGAGACTTGGTAGTGAACGGATACCAGGCTACGAGGTCGCTCAGGTAGTCGCCGTCGGGGAGGTCATCGTCGCCTGCAGCCGTGAGATTAAACACTTCCGTATAGCTTACATCATCGCAGGTGACGGTATATGTAAGCGTCACGTCAGTAGTCGTCTCAGGTGGCGTGAAACGCCCTGCTCCGTTAATGATGTCGGTATTGCTGCTTGTCCATTTTACCTTGGCTCCGAAATACGCAGTTGTGGGAAGTGCGATGTTTGAACTGATGGTCTGACCGTCCTTGACAGGCATCGTGTTAGCGCGGACAGTATATGCCACAGCATACTTAGGATCTATGTGGTAAGCCCACAACTGCACGCCGCAGCTCGTGCCTGATTCGGCGGTAGCGGTAATACCTACGGCGGGGATGGTCGTGCCGTCAAGTGTCTGCGGCACTACTACGCCTTTATACGCTACGCCCCCGATGGTGAGAGTGATGTAACCTGTGCCTTGAGTCATACGCCACGAGCCGGTTTTGGAGCCCGTTACCTTGCCGTCGGCAGTCAGTTTGACGGTGATGGGCGTCACCTCTTCCATATTCGCGTGGTCCATCTTATATTTATGTATCAGCACGCTGTAGGTGCCTGCCATCTCCTCGGGCGTGAAGGCACAGCCGGCCTTGAGACTCTCGTCGGTCACTTCCTCGCCGTCGAATTCGAAAGGTGCCGAGCATAGCCAGCCGTTCTCGTTGAGGAATAATTGGCGAGTACGAACGAGATGTCCTGCGGTACCGTCGTTGAACTTGGTATGGTAAACCACGAAGTTGCGCCCTTGTTGGTCGGTAACTACGCTGTTGTGACCTTGCGCACACTCGCCCACGGTTTGCAGGCCCCAACCATTGTAAGCGCCCATCAGCTTCATGCCGCCGTTGGTCTGGGCATTAGGTCCGAAGTTGAGCCAATAGCGGTTGTGGTAGCAGGCATCCAGATTGCCGGCGTCAACGTACTGTCCATTGGGCGTAGCCGAGCGGAAGGTGCGCATTTCATATCCTCCGTCGGGGGCAAAGCCACCATATGAGAGGAAAAGGTAATAGTAGTTGCCAATGTGATGGATGTACGGACCTTCGCCGCTGCTATAATAGCCTCCGGCTATGCGACGGCCGAAATAGGGATCACTGAGTGCACGTCCCTGGCCATCGTTCTCGATGGGGTAAGTGGTTGTGTAGTCGCGCAGTCCCGTCTGCTTGTCTAGTTTTATGATGAAGATACCTCCGCTCCACGAACCATAATCGAGCCATAGTTCGCCATCCTGGTCAAAGAACACGTTGGGGTCGATGTCGTTGGTCCAATACGTGCCCCAGTCGTTGCCGCGGTTGTAGCGCGAAGGCAGCGTAGCCTGCTCGCCGAGCACTATCTCGAGGTCGGTTTTCTTCCATGATATCTGGGGCATAGAGGTGTTGCGGAAGCCGCTGTAGTGCACAGGTCCCTGATAAACGTAGGGGCCGGTTATCTTATCGGCCGTGAGCAGCACGATTACGGAATGCCAGCTGTCGCCATTAAGGCTCATATACATCATCCACTTGCCTGAGTTGGGGTTGTAGACGAGGTCTGGCGCCCACATATTACCTGTGATATTCCAGTCGGTCTGGTCGCCGTTAGCCCACGCCTTGGCATCGAAGCCTGCAAACTCCACCTCGCGCTGCGTGCCGCCGATCACAGTGCTGACCATCCTCGCGGGATGCTGCGAGAACGCATTGGCGAAATCGGTCACCACGACAGAGCCCGAGTTGTTGAGCTTGCCGAAGAGCCTGCTGTTATCAAGGCCGGTCCAATTGACCATATTGTCCGCCGACATCGCCCAGCCGCGGTGCGAGCCTATCACGTAGAAGGTCTTGCCGGTATAATGCACGGCACTGGGATCGTGCACGCTGACGGCTGCGTGTTTCTTGTTCTTGTAAAGCGAGTTTATCTCTTCGCGCGTGAGCTCCGTAGTCTGCGCATAACCTACGCATGGGATTATGACAGCCAGCAAAGCAATGGCTTTTGTAAATAACTTACTCATGTCTTGAATTTACGATAACTGTTGATTTCGAGGCCAAAAATAGGCATTTTTTATGACTTTCGTTAACACTTACCGCCGTTTTAACGTGATTTAATATAAATAAAGTATAAGGATTTGGTCATAAACTGCAAAAGCCTTTCCTTTGCAACAGAAAAAGGAGTATTAATCGTTAACCAATACACAAGAACTATGAAAAAGATTCTGATTATCCTAACCGCAGGAGTGCTGCTCGCCTCTTGCGCAAGCAAGAAACAGTACGTGGCCCTGCAACAAGACTATACCACGTTGCAGAGAGACTACCAGACCGCCAAGGAACAACTGGCTGAAAACCGTGCCACTATCAAGAGCCTCGAGGAACGCCTGGCCGATGCCCGTAAGGCCCAGGAACAAATGAAGGTGGCTTACACCACGCTTCAAGGCTCGCTCGACAAGAGTATTGCCCAGAATGCCGAGGGCAACATTAACATCTCAAAGCTCGTTGACGAGATCAATGCATCCAACAAGTTCATCAAGCAACTCGTTGAAGCCAAGGACAAGAGCGACAGCCTCAACATCACACTCACCAACAACCTCACACGTTCGCTTTCGAAGGAAGAGCTGAAGGAGGTTGACATACAAGTGCTGAAGGGCGTTGTCTACATCTCGCTCGCAGATAACATGCTCTACGAGAGCGGCAGCTACAAGATTAACAGCCGTGCTCACGAAACGCTTTCAAAGATTGCCAAGATCATCAACGACTACAAGGACTACGAGGTGCTCATCGAAGGCAACACCGACAACGTGCCTATCTCGCGCGAGAATATCCGCAACAACTGGGATCTGGCAGCACTCCGTGCCTCCAGCGTCGTTCAGGAACTGCAGAACAATTACGGCGTAGATCCTAAGCGCCTGACAGCAGGCAGCCGTGGCGAATACAATCCTATCGCCTCCAACGACACAGCCCTTGGCCGTCAGCGCAACCGCCGCACCCAGATTATCATCACACCCAAGCTTGATGAGTTCCTCGAGCTCATCGATCAAGCTCCCGAAGGTGAGTAAAGCTTAAAGATACGACCGGTCGTGAAGGAAAACATGACCGGTCGTAATTGTAAATACGAACGGACGTAAACGCAAATACGAACGGACGTGAACGCAAATATGAACGAACGTAAACGCAAATATGAACGGACGTAAACAGCGACACGTCTTACTCCCTGCCACCAATATGGAAAGTAGTGAAGTAGCCAAGTAACTTGTGGACAGGAATGTTTTTGGAAATGCAGGGAGGCAAAGAATCGAAAATATAATAATATATAGTATTTTAAATATAATAGTAAATAATATAATAATGTTTATAATATAATAAACTCTAATAATAATCTTACACTGATGTCGTAAATGCGATTCTGTTCCTGTCCATAAGTTACTTGACTACTTAGCTACTTCGCGCCCCTACCACTGCCAATATGCAAAGCGTCGCATATGCCGATTCGACACGTCGCATCAGCCGATTCAAGCGGTCGCATCAGCTAATCCAACACATCGCATACGCCAATCCTAACCGTCACGAAAAGGCTTGTGCCTACCTGCAGCGCCTGTGCACCATCTCCTATATATTAAAAGTAGGCCAACCTAAAACACTTATTAGGCTGGCCTAAATTGCTAATTAGGCCGACCTAAAACGCATGTTAGGCTGACCTAAATTCTTTGTATCCTTAGTTCACTAAAATCTTCCGGCGGTTGATGATATAAGTGCCGCGTTGCGTGGGACGACTGACGCGCTGCCCGGCAAGATTGAAACAGCGGTCTAAAGAAGTAGCATCGCCAGTGAGCGTGCGTATTCCCACTTCATCCTGGGGAATTAGGACTACGACAAAGTTGATTATCGCAAGGTACTTCGAGCCGTCGGTTGAACTGACGGAAAACGATGAAGAGGGAGCATAAATGTCCTTTATACTAAAGTCGGTGTAACCATCGGCGCTGCCTTTGTAGGCAGGCGAGATAGTAGTGCCGTCCTCGGCAACAATGGTGAAGTGATCAGCAGCAGCACCTGAACTCCACTCCTGAACTTTAAAGCTGTAGCTCTTGATGAGGTAGCCTTCGGGGGCGGTCAGTGTTATTGTCTCTTCACGTCCTACCGCACCTACCTTGTAGGCCAGATTATAGAAGCCGTTCCATCCCGTGTAACGGTCAAAGGTGCCTGCCGACTTGGTCATCGTGAGACCGGCGATGGTGTTGCCGCCACGGGTCGAAGTCCAGACGGTGCGTGAGGTGTTATTGTCCCATGCCCCAAGTTCTGTTTCCTTGGCGTTGCCATAGACTATCTTCACGGTGTTTTGAGCGTCCTTTGCCTCCTCGATTACCTCGTCGGCGCGGGCTTCAAGTGTCTCGCGACTGATGACGATATAGGTCATGGCGTAGCAGTCCTGCTTGTCCTGATTGCCGAGGCTGCCGTCCTCGAAGATAATGGCAAGGTCGCCGTTGGCAAGTTTCTGCATGGAACTATAGGCGGCATAGCCAGGCTGCAATTGGAAAGCCTCCTGCCAGGTGGCGCCTTGGTCAAAACTCATATAAAGTCGCAAGTCGCGACGGAAATTACGAAAGTCCTTGACCACGGTGTGCAGCAACATATCGCGCTGCCCATCGCTCTCGCGGCTGTAGTACATAATATCTGCGTTACAACCATTGGCATTGAGGTCGGTCCAGAACTTCTTGTTTGTCCATCTGTTTATTCCGGTTGCCGTGGAGGCGTCTTCGGTGGTACGGGCATAAGCGCGGTTGGCCATCGAGTTCCAGCCGCCTTGACGCACCGACATCAGCAGCGTATTGTCGTTCATAATCTCGAGTTTTGACTCGTCGGCGCTCGCACAAGCCATCCTCGAGGCTATGGTCCACGTACCTCCTTCATCGTCGGAATAGAGGATGTATTCGTTGCATGTGCCGCTTACGACGCCGTTCATGGCAAAGGCCACGCGACCATTGGAGAAGCAGACGCCCTTGCCCGACGAGGTAAAGGCTGATGTTATGTTCAGACGATTCTTGTTGATTTTTGAATATATGTCCACCGGTGCGCTCCATGTGAGGCCGTTGTCGGTACTCTCGCTGTAACCCATGTGGAGCATGCCCGCCGGAAAACTATTGCTGCCTGCGGCCATAAGGCATATGAGTTTGCCTGAAAGCGTCCGCACGACAGCCGGGTCACCATAACCGCAAGCTGCCGCCGACGAGCCATCGCCGGCAGCTACGACCTGAGGCTCGCCCCACGTGGCGCCGTCGTCATTGCTCTTGCGGGCTACGACGTCTATCTTATGCTTACCTGCAGCTCCGCTTACCGCCTTGCCAAGGTCCTGGGTGTTGTCATAACGGTCGTCGCAAAGAGCCACTATACCACCGTCGAGGGTATTCATAATCGTTGGAATACGATAGTACTTGGCCTTGCTCTGCGACCCGGTCCAGAGGAAGCTCTGACGTTTATAGATAATCATCTTGCCGTCGGGGTTGCCCTTGGCGCTGAGGTCGCACTTACTGCCGCCCTGCGCATTATCGTATGCAATCTCTGCGATTGATGCATCTATGGAAGCCAGCTCCTCGGCATCCTCCTTGATATCGGCTGTCACCCAGAAATAGACGCTCTCGCCGTCGGCCAGAGCTTTCATGTTAACAGGTATGGGCACCTCGCCTTCTGCAGGCACAGCTTCGCCAAGGAATTGCGGCGAAGCTCCTGGGGCGTGCAGCTGATCAATGTCGGTAGCGTAGATTGCCACTCGGCTCATCTGCTCTGCGCCCTTCAACTTAACCTTAAAAAGAGTGGGAGTGCAACTGGTGCCTACGGTCAACCGCACACGCAGGAGAGCCTGCATAGCGTTTCCCAAGCCTGTGGTCTGATGACCTTGGCACACGATGACGTCGGCATCGGTGAAGCTTGTGGCTGAGACGTCCACCACCTCAACGGGGTAGAAAGCCCAGTCGTTGTTGCTGCCTACAGAGGTCGGCGCATCAGTACCCCATCCCACTACTGTGGCTTTCGAGTCGCCCTGATAGTAATCATTGCAATCAAGAATGCGCCCCGTGGTGGAACTTTGCAAATAGAAATGACCTGCCGTCCCATTGATTTTGCCAACGGTAACGGCCTCTGTAGGGTTTGCCGTGACGGCCACGTTGGTTGATTGTTCGAACTTGCCAAAGTAGTTTCCATAGCCTGTCTGAACGTAGAACAAGCCATTATCGGCATTCTGAAGTCGCACAAGATACTTGGCATTGGTTGTTGCCGAACTGGTGGGAGCCGTGGCGGTGTTGAAGAGAGTATGCGAGCCGGCATTCTCCCAAAGGTAACCACGCCCGTCACCACGGTCGTACATCACATACCACTGTTCCGTGGTAAGTTCCGAAGCCGGAGTTGAAGAAACGCTTATGCTCCTGCCCTCAAGCTCAGGCAACGGCTCGGACGAGAGAGTACGGGGTATTTCCTCGTCGTCAAAATTCAGCTTCTGCGTAGGAGAATAGGTGATGCCCTCGAGAGCCTTGCGCCCGTCGGGCGTTGTCAGTACGAAGGTAAACAGCCACTTATTCAGTCGTACCCCGTCGGCTGCGACGTATGGCAACTTAATCAGCACCTTGTTCCACCCAGCCTTGAGTTGCACGGCGACGGGGTTGCGTGCCGGGAAGTTCTCGTTCTGAAGGTCAACCTCTGCATTAATGCTCCGCCCCGTGTTGGTCCATGTGGGGGGCATAATCTCCTCTCCGTTGAGCCAGAGGCGCGAGCCCTTGCGGTCCCACTTGCCGCTGTCAGGGGCTTTGTCGTTCTCTGACCGTCCGTAGTTTTGGAACTCTATCAGTGCACCGGCTTCCTGACTGGTGGGCGAAAAGACGTAGGTCCATGCATAGGCCGTGTTGTTGAGCTGCGGATTGCCGTAGTAAGCCGGCACTATGGTTCCCCACGTGTGGCGCAGATAGATGCCGGCTCCAGTAGCCAGAGCCGAGGAATACTCCACGCCGTCGTAGGTGAACGAGGTAGGCATTAGGTCATCGTCGTTCGTCTCGGGCGGGAAGACCTTGGAGGCATCGCCGCCGTTGGGGAACGGGTCGGTGATACGCCAGCGCACATTCGTCTGGCGTACATACGGGATAGGCTCGCCGTCGAGCCAAGTATCCTTGTAGTAAAGGAAACGGCGCTCCCAATCGGCAAACTCATCATACTCAGCCCCTATGTTCGGCAGCGTGGTGCCACCGACCTCGATATACTGCTTGCCGCCGCCCATCCAGCCGCGTTCGGCGGTAGCCAAGGCATTGGCGTAAAGGTTGTTCTGGCTGATGATATCCGTCTCGGTGGGCGTCTTGCGGTCGTTCCACAACGCGGTGATGGCGCCTGCCACCTCGGCACTGCCCCGCTCGGCATAATAGACACTGCTCTTGTAAATGCCTACAAGGTCGGCGAAGACGTCGAAATGATTGACGTAATTATAGCGGCAGTCAATGTTAGGCAGGCCGGCAATCTTTTTTCCAGCGGTGCTCCACATCTCGGTCATATCTACGTATGGGAGCGTAGATGTGCTGATGCTGACGCCGCTGATGGGATTCCATACAATACAGCGCCGGCCGAGCTCCTCCTTGATATACTTCGACATCTCGTTGACGAAGGCCGCAGTTGTGCCGGCTTCGTCGGCGCCCATATGAATATAGGGAGCCAGGGGGAAGGCGGCTGCCAGCTCGCTGAGCAGTTTTTTCAGTGCGGCCTTGCCCTGGTCGCTGCTCATGGCAAAACCCATGGCCGTGGTGAAGGTCTTGGAGTGACCTGGCATATCTATCTCGGGGATAACCGTGATGCCGCGCTCTGCAGCGTAAGCCTCGAGTTCGGTGCACTGGGCCTGCGTGTAGTACTTACCCTCGAAGCGTGTCATGTTGGCGGCTCGGTTGAGCTGCGGATAGACTTTTGATTCGAAGCGGAAGCCCTGGTTGTCGGTCATGTGCCAATGGAACACATTGACCTTGAAGCGTGCGAGCAGGTCTATTTCCTTCTTCAGTTCATCGAAACTGATGAACGAACGGCCCACGTCGTGCATGAAACCACGCACCTTAAAGGCCGGATAGTCGGTAATTTCAACACCTGAGATAGATTGTCCGTCGGTTTCTGCTGCCAGCTGTGCCAGTGTCTGTGCTGCTCTGATAACTCCGGTTCCAGACGCTGCCTTGATGGTTATGGTGTTGCTCCCGACTTGCAATCGGTAGCCTTCGTTGGGGAAGCCCGGCAAATCATAGTCGAAGGTTCCCAAGGCTTGGGCATTCACGAGTTCCACATTGACCTTGGTCGTGGCGCTCTCATCAATGGTGAAAAGCGAAGCCAAGAGCGTAGAACCCGTGGGGTCAGTCACCTTGACACCGCGATTCAGGTCGAACGATGCATCGGTATAACTGATGCTCTTGGGCTTGGGCAGCAGGTAGTTAGAGCCGGAGCCGGATTGAGCCTGCGCACAAACTATACCCGACATGACGGCGAGTAGAGTGGTAAGAAGGTGTCGTAAAGTTTTCATCGGTTTATGGGTTAGTTAGAGGTTATATATAATGCTGCCGCTTCGGCACAACGTTCACCATCGATTGCTGCACTTACGATGCCGCCCGCGTAGCCCGCTCCTTCGCCGCAGGGGTACAGGCCGCGGAGACGGATATGGTGGAGCGACTCTGCATCACGAAGTATGCGAACTGGCGAGGAGGTTCGTGTTTCTACGCCTATTACCGTAGCCTCCTGCGTGAGAAAGCCTCGGCTCTTGCGGTCGAAAATGCGGAAGCCTTCCTGCAGACGACTGACGATGAACTTTGGCATCCAGAAATGAAGCGGCGAAGCTACTATGCCAGGAGCATAACTGCTCTGGGGCAGTTCGGCAGAAAGGCGGCCGCGCACGAAATCTGTCATGCGCTGAGCGGGAGCCGTCTGGCGCCGCCCGCCTTGCAACCAAGCCAGCCGCTCAAGGTGCTCCTGCAGGGCCATCATGGTCAGCGCACCGCTTGCAGCTACCGTCAAGCCATCGCCGTTCGCCACCGACGTTTCCTGTTCTGAAAGCGAGCCTAGGGCTTCACCGGGGGTGGCAAGGGGAGTGAGGTCTTCGGGTCTTAACTCAACCACCATTCCCGAATTGCTCCATCGCCCGTTGCGGTGACTCGGGCTCATGCCATTGACCACCACTTGCTCTGGACCTGTTGCCGCCGGCACCACGAAACCGCCTGGGCACATGCAGAAACTGTACACGCCGCGCCCTTGGCATTGTTCCACAAAGCTGTATTCGGCAGCCGGCAACCAGCGGCCGCGGCCGTCGCGACTATGATATTGAATGCGGTCAATTAACTCGGCAGGGTGCTCAAGACGCACGCCCACGGCAATGCCCTTGGCCTCTATCTCTATGCCCTCGGCCGCGAGCATTCGGTAAACATCACGTGCCGAATGGCCAGTAGCCATGATAACGGGGCCCATAAAGGTTTTTTCTTCCTGGCATTCGTCGGCAGCAATAGCTTTGATACCCACTACTTCATCGCCCCTGATGACAAGGCCTGTCATGCGCGTCTGGAAATGTACCTCGCCTCCGCAACGGATTATGGTGTTGCGCATATTCTCAATGACGCGGGGCAGACGGTCGGTGCCTATATGGGGGTGAGCATCAATTAGGATATCTGTGGCAGCGCCGTGCTGACAAAACACGCGCAGTATTTTCTCCACCGAACCACGTTTCTTGGAGCGGGTATACAACTTACCGTCGGAATAGGCCCCTGCCCCACCCTCGCCAAAGGAGTAGTTGCTCTCGGGGTCTACGACGTGTTCGCGGGAGATACGGGCAAGGTCGCGCTTGCGTTCGTGGACGTCTTTGCCACGCTCAACAACTATAGGCCTCAAGCCAAGTTCTATCAAGCGCAAGGCTGCAAACAAACCGCCAGGACCGGCTCCTACGACGACAACTGCCGCACGGCATTCGACAGAAGGATAGTCCACCGGCTCGAACTCTGCTTCGCTGACAGGTTCGTCAAGCCACAAGCGCAGGCCGAGGTTCACAAACACCTGCCTCTGGCGGGCATCTATACTGCGACGCACTATCCGAAGGCCCTGTATCCGGCCCGGCCTCACTCCACATTCTTCTGCTGCACGCTCTCGAAGAAGGGCATCAGTGGCTGCCACCTCGGGCACTACACGTAGTTGTAAGTCTTTGATCATTGTCGCAGCAAAGGTAATTTATTAATGTAGGCGCTGACGCCGTTCTATTGCTTCACACGACGCAGACGCGGCAAGCGACGGGCATCGTCGGCCGTTGCCTCGACAATACTTATGGCAAAACCACCGCCGGCCACTGATGTCAGCGTGAGTGCCGTCTTGGCGTCAACAAGACCGCGGCTTATCACATAGGCCTGAGGGTTAGTCTTGTAGTCGGCATCGTGAGCATCAGCATAAACGGTAGCCACGTATTTCTTGCCTGCGGTGAGGAAGTTGAGTTTGAGCACAGAAGTGTGAGCCTGCTGGCCTGCCACAGAGCCTACGAACCAGTTGTCGGTTCCCTTGGCGCGTCGTGCTGCGGTGATATATTCCATAGGCTCGGCCTCGAGATACAGGCTCTCGTCCCAGTCGAGAGCCACGTCTTTGATGAACTGGAATGCATCTAAATGCTTCTCATAGTTCTCGGGGAAGTCGGCAGCCATCTGCAACGGGCTATACATGGTAACGTAAAGCGCCAACTGGCCGCAGATGGTAGAGTTGACATGCGAGCCATTGGCACAATCCATCTCAAAGATGCCGGGCGTATAATCCATCGGACCTCCCTGAAGACGAGTGAAAGGCAGGATAGCCGTATGCCCTGGCTTGGAACCTCCGAAGGCCTGATATTCCGTTCCGCGGGCACTTTCGTTGCCGACGAGGTTGGGATAAGTACGGCATAAGCCAGTGGGACGCACCGCTTCGTGAGCGTTGACCATGATGTGGTAGTCGGCGGCCCTACGGATAGCGTGTAGGTAGTGGTTGATTATCATCTGACTATAATGGTATTCACCACGTGGGATGATATCTCCGACGTAACCGCTCTTGACGGCGTCGTAACCATAGTCGCGCATGAGTTGGTAGGCGCGGTCCATGTGCTTCTCGTAGTTCATGACCGACGACGACGTTTCATGGTGCATCATAAGTTTTACGCCTTTAGAGTGGGCGTACTCGTTGAGCGCCTTGATGTCGAAATCGGGATAAGGGGTAAGGAAGTCGAAGACATACTCTTTGGAGTTGCCTGTCCAGTCTTCCCATCCTATATTCCACCCCTCTACCAGTACCTGGTCGAAGCCATGCTCGGCTGCGAAGTCGATGTAACGACGCACATTGGCATTGTTGGTGGAGTGACGGCCCGAGGGTGCAGCCTTCGAATAGTCGGTCTGCCCGAGCTTTACGGATGGGAACTGACTGGTATATGCCCAGTCGCCCTTGCCCGAAATCATTTCCCACCAAACGCCTATGTACTTGGTTGGGTGAATCCAACTGGTGTCATCAAGCTTGCAAGGCTCGTTGAGGTTGAGGATAAGGTCGGAAGCCAATACCCGACGTGCGTCATCACTTACGATGACTGTGCGCCAAGGGCTGGTGCAAGGCGTCTGCAGATACCCCTTAATGCCTTGAGCATCAGGCGTGAGCCACGAGGTAAATGTCAGCGTCTGCTCGTTCAGGTTGAGGTGCATAGCGGGATAGTTGACCAATGCAGCTTCGTGAAGATTTATATATAATCCCTTGTCGGTCTTCATCTGAAGTGAGGTCTGCACGCCCGTCTCGGAGAACTGTGTTTGCGAGAGATTGCCTGTTACAGCATCGCGGAAGAGGCCACGTATCTCACTCAGGCGCGAGCGCGTATACTCATATTCCTGGGTATCGTAGTCGCCGGCAATCCACCAGGCGATATGGTCGCCGGTCATGGCAAACTCCGTGCGCTCGTCTTTGACTACGAAATAGTTGAGCTTGCCCTCCTGCGGGAACTCATATCGAAAGCCTACGCCATCGTCGTAAACGCGGAAACGGATATTCATCAAGCGCTCCGTCGCAGGTTGTGCAAGGCGTACGAGCAACTCATTGTAGTGATTGCGTATGGTCGAGTTCTCGCCCCAAACGGGTTTCCAAGTCTCGTCGAAAGTGGATGTCTGCTCGCCCGTGACGGTAAAACCATCAAGGAGATTCTCTGCTTCCTTCAGCTCGTAACCGAGGCGGCTCTCGCCTATGACCAACTGACCACGATACGTGACTTGGTAAGTAGGCACGGTTCCCTTAAGGTTAAACACCACTTTGACGTCGCCATTGGGCGAAGTCACCTCACCGGCCTTGACCATCAATGCCGAAGCGAGGCACAGGATTGTCAACAGAAACTTTTTCATAAGCGCTACTGTTAGAGTTCCTACAAGGAATAATTATTATGCGAAACGGGCTGCCTGTTCGGCTGTAAAGACGTCGTCGTCGAAATAGTCGAGACGCATGGCGCGGCGAACTTCCGACATTGTCTGGGCACCTGCCTCGCGAGCAACTTCGGTGCCACGGCGCAAGATGTCGATAACAGCCGGTATGTCTTTCTCGAACTCTGCACGACGCTGACGAATAGGCTCAAGTGTTTCCTGCAGCACGGCGGCGAGGAACTTCTTGCATTTCATGTCGCCAAGACCTCCGCGGCGGTAATGGTCCTTAAGAGCGTCGAGGTTCTCATATTCAGGCAGATAACGGCCGAAATGCTCGGGACGGCAGAAAGCATCGAGGTAAGTGAACACGGTGTTGCCTTCAATCTTTCCGGGGTCACTGACGCGTAGGTGGTCGGGGTCAGTAAACATCGACTTCACCTTTTTCTCCACCTCATCGGCGCTGTCCTTGAGGTAGATACAATTGCCGAGGCTCTTGGACATCTTGGCCTTGCCGTCGGTACCGGGCAGGCGCAAGCAGGCTGCATTTTCGGGCAGCAGGATATTAGGCTCTACCAGCGTCTCGCCGTAAATATTATTGAAACGGCGCACTATCTCACGGCACTGTTCAAGCATCGGTTCCTGGTCTTCGCCCACAGGCACCGTGGTAGCCTTGAAGAGGGTGATGTCGGCAGCCTGCGAGATGGGATAGGTAAAGAAACCTACGGGTATGCTCTCGCCCGAGAAACCGCGCATCTGAATCTCTGTCTTCACCGTAGGATTACGCTGAAGGCGACTCACACTCACGAGGTCCATGAAATAGAATGTCAGCTCGCAGAGCTCAGGAATCTGGCTTTGAATGAAAAGCGTGCTCTTCGTCGGGTCAAGACCTACGGCCAGATAGTCGAGTGCTACTTCTATGACGTTCTGACGAACCTTATCAGGATTGTCGATATTGTCGGTAAGGGCTTGCGCGTCAGCCTCGAAGATAAAAATCTTGTCGTAGAGACCTGAGTTCTGAAGTTCTACGCGACGGCGCAATGAACCTACATAGTGACCAATGTGAAGGGGACCGGTGGGACGGTCGCCAGTGAGGATAATTTTTTCTTTTGCAGACATAAATGTATTATATTATTTGATTTCTTTTACGCTTTGATGAACAGTTTCTCTATCTCGTCCTGCCCGAGGATGGCCGTTATGGCATGACCATCGGGGGTGTAATTGGGATTTGGTGTGGCAAAAAGCTGGGTCGTGAGGTCGCGCATCTCAAGTTCCGAGAGCACCTGACCTTGTGGAATAGCTGCCGCACGGGCCAATGTTGAAGCTAGTTGGTCCAACAACTTATCGGCAGGCAGGTTGCCATAATCGGCAGCCGCAGCCAGGAGTTCTGCAAGAAGGCTTTGCGGATCAATGCCCTCGAAACCTTCAGGATAGCCGTTGACGGAAACGTTGCCGCCGCCGAGGTCGCCTATATCAAAGCCGAGGCGCGCCAAATCTTCATGCACCAAGGTAAAGGTGGCAGCCTGCGAGGCCGAGAGCTGCATCACTTCGGGGAAGAGGTAGCGTTGCGACGGCAGCGAAGTAGACCTCAGCTGCGCCATGTACTTATTATATAAAACGCGGACATGCGCGCGATGCTGGTCTATAAGCAGCAGGCCAGTCTCCACGGCGGTGAGGATATATTGGCCTCGATATTGGAAAAAGGCTGCGCCGTCCCAGGTATGCTCCGTGGGGGCATTCGTCAGCTCGGGCATCACACCTTCCTCAGCATGCGAGGGCGCCTTGTTGAGCCCCTCATATAGGTTTTCCCAACCGGCAGGGGCCGTCGTGCTCCTCCGCTCATAGGATTTGGTATCAAACGGATTATCGAAGGGATTATAACGAGGATTAATCTCTACCTTCGGCGCTGAAGGATGGCTCTCAACGTTAGGATTGAAGACAGGCATATCTGTCGGACGCCCCTCGGTATCAAACTCTATTGTAGGTATGGCGTTGAAACGACCTATCGACTCACGCACGGCAGCCAACAGGATTTGCCATATCGCCTGCTCGTTCTCGAACTTAATCTCGGTCTTCGTGGGGTGGATATTCACGTCGATGTCGGCAGGCGGCACTTCGAAATAGATGAAATAAGGCACCTGCTCGTCGGCGGGAATGAGACGCGTGAATGCCTCCTGCACAGCACGATGGAAATAGGGGTGCCGCATGAAACGGTTGTTGACGAAGAAGAACTGCTGTGCTCCGCGCTTGCGAGCTGCCTCGGGCTTACCCACGAAGCCGCGTATGGTGACCATCGGTGTCTCTACCTCTACGGGCAGCAGGCGCTCTGCTATGCGCGAGCCGAAGACTGCAGATATACGCCCCTTGGTGCTCGCCGGAGCAAGGTTTAGGATGGGCGTGTCGTTGTGCGTCAGCGAGAACGAGATATCAGGATGCACAAGCACTATACGCTCCAACTCGCTGGTGATATTGTTAAGCTCCGTGGCCGCGGTCTTGAGGAACTTACGACGTGCCGGAACGTTGAAGAACAGGTTCTTTACGATGATATTCGTGCCTACGGCACAAGCTACCGGCTCTTGGGCCGTCACTCGCGAGGCCTCAATGCTCAGGTGCGTGCCAAGGTCGGCATCTGCCGTACGGGTGGTCAGTTCCACCTGCGACACTGCCACTATCGAGGGAAGGGCCTCGCCCCTGAAGCCCATGGTGGTTAGCGTAAACAGATCGGCAGCCTCACGAATCTTGCTTGTAGCATGACGCTCGAAAGCCAGTCGGGCATCTGTCTCACTCATCCCACAGCCGTCGTCGACAACTTGCAGGCTTGTACGGCCGGCATCAACAGCTATTACGTCGATGCGGTGAGCACCGGCGTCAACGGCGTTCTCCACCAGTTCCTTGACCACGGAGGCCGGTCGCTGGATTACTTCGCCTGCTGCTATCTGATTGGCTACTGAGTCTGGAAGAAGTTGAATTAGGTCCAAGGGGGGGGTAGTTTAAAGTTTAAGGTTTAATGTTACTTTCGCAAGCTCTGCTTGCTTGTTTTGGGAAGTTTAACTTCCTCTCGAGCGAAGCGAGTCTGAGTTTACCTTCTCAGAACTTAAAGCTGCCGGTCATCAGATAATACCAGAGCATGACTAGCACCACGATGATGGCAATGGTAATGCCTGGGTGGAGGCGACGCCTGTCGGGATCAGCCTTCTTAAGATTCTTGGCAAACTTTCCGCGGTACGACTCGATGTCGGGCTTGTACTCGGGCGTCTCACCGCGTGCCAACTGTTCCTCGCGCTTAGCCTGGGCAACGAGTTTATCTAGTTTGTCCTTGCGCTCGGACGTGTAAATATGCACTCCCTGAAATCGACGGGGGCTACGGGTTGAGAATAAAGCCATAGTTGTTGAGAGTTGGGTGCCTCTCTCCCCGCTCTCCCCCAAAGGGAGAGGGCCTCGCTTCGGTTGAAGCAGCGCCTGGAGGATAGTTGAGAGGTGATAGTTTATAGTTTATAGTTGAGAGTTTAGAGTTTCGCTACTTCGCCAACGCATTATCTGCCGCCGCCTTTCCGCCTTTGCCCTTTGGTGGCGGTGCGGATTTGTCGGATAGCGACGCCTTAGGTTTTGTGTGCTGCACCGACTCTTTGAGTTCGAAGCCGGCTTTCTTTGGGCGCCATTCGAAAATGTCGTACTTGTCAACAGGGCGTACGTAGTCGAACCATCCGAAGTTGTCGAGGTAACGCTCCTTGCGCGTAGCCAGGGCCAACGGGTGTAGCTTGCCTTCTGCTTCGGGCATCCAGATTTTATCAAGCTGCTGCTCGCCCATGAAGAGTTTCAGCTCGGAAGATTCCGACTGCAGCAGCCCTATCATTAGGCTGTCGGAGTCGAGGGGGTAATAGCGCACTATCACGTTGCCCTCCGCCCACGTCATCTTCATCTTGCCGTTAACGAAGTAGCTGCGCATGATATTGCCCGTCACCTGATTATAGCTCATGGTGTCGAGCCGTTCCACTGAGAGAGCCTGACGTATGACGTAGGTGGAATCAATGGTGGAGTCGTTCATCCACGCCTTTATCTCTTCGCCCAGCAGCTGCTGCCCCTGTTGCCAGAGGATAGGTTCACGGTACATTGTCAGGCACGAGTCGCGTGAGATGTAGACCATAGAATCGCACACAGCCTGCATATCTACTCGGAACGCCCGCACATGGTTGTAGGCGCGGAGCTCTCGCCATACGCTGTCGGTGTCGATATCGTAGGTAAAGAGCTTGAAGGTGTCGGCGTGGCAGAAGAGCGTATCGCGCTGCGAATAGTCGATGCACACGGCGCTGTCGGCAGCCTCGGCATAGCCTATGGAATCGGCATAGAGGACGTAGTTGCCGGTAAACATATTGCGCGAGTCCTTGTCCACATAGACCACGTTCCCGTAGGCCTTGGAGACGGCGCCCTCGCCTGTATAGTCGAGGCTGTCGCCTGTGATGGTGATACCTTTGTTGCTCACTATAGACCTATCCAGCAGGAAAGCATGGTCGGCACGCGTGTCGTAGGTACCGCGCTCGCTGTAGATATGGTTGTCGCCGTTGTCGATGTTCGAAGGTCCCACGATACGTGCGAAGCCGCTGCCGGTGTTGTAGTGTAACGTATCAGATATGAGTGTGAACTTTGGATTCTTAAGGTCAACGTTATAGTTGAAGATAGCCTCGCGTGTAGCCGGACTGTACTGCCCCCATTCGCTGGTCAGCGTATTCTCCTTGTCCACGAGCTTGCCACCTTGGAAGAAGTAGCCAAGTTCGTAGAGACGGTCGTAGTCAAGCGAATCGGTGTAGAGCTTGCTCTTGTGATGAGTGAGCACCACGTCATGTCGGGCCTGTGCCATCTGGTCATTGCCGTCGTAGTAAAGCACTTTGGAAGTCAGCGTGAGTGTATCGTGCTGGTTCATCTTCACGTGCCCGAAAGCGTCGAAGGAATTGTTGTCCTCGTAGTAGTAGGCGCTGTCGCAGGTGAGGACTACTCCGTCGTGCAGGAAGCGAACATGTCCGCGCAGGATTTGCGCATCGGGGTTACGACGCTGGTCATAGAAGAGCTCGTCGGAATGTAGCAGGTTTATCCGCTTATTGCTCTGCTTGCGGGGGGGAGCCATCTCAGGCAGGCTCACTTCCGGCCCTTCATTGAACGGGAGAAGCGAAGCCTCTGCACCCACCGCCCTCCAAGGGGATAAGGGAGCAGAGACGCTTGCCAGCGCGCAGAGGGCGGATAGCAATGCAACAATTATAAAAGGTGTTCTTGATTTCAAAGAGGATTATTTATTTAAGATTCGCAAGCCCTGCTTGCTTGGAAGAAGTATTTTGGGGGAAGTATTTTTTGGGGAAGTTAAAGGAGTTAAAGACGATAGTTTCAAGAGCTGTTATCCATTTTTCACTTTTCACTCTTTCACTTTTCACTTCCGTGGCGAAGCCACACTCCCCTCCCCTTAATCCTTTATCCACCCCGGGTACTGGAATTCGCAATTCACCCATTCGGGATTAATGCGAACGTAGGTGGCACGCTGTTTCTCTTTTATCCAGTTGTTGAGGAACTCCTCGCTGCGCTTGGCCTTCACTATCTGACTTAGGATTTGGAAGTCCTCGGTGATGGTAGCGGCATGCGCCTTGATACGGCTCTTCAGCTTTACCACACAGCACTGCTGCTTACCCGATTTGTCGAGCATAGTGAAGGGCTTTGACATCTCGCCCACGTCGAGGCCTTCGACCACACGTGCTATCTCTGTGGGCAGTTCGGCCATCTTGAATCGTGAGGTACGAATGCGCTGACCTGTCATCTCATCGCGCACCACGTTGAACATCAGTCCGTTGTTGGCACGCGAGTCCTTATCGTCGGAGAGTGCCGAGGCAGCCTGCTCGAAGGTGAATTTGCCGTCGCGGATATCCATTGAGATGGAGTCGAGACGCAGCAGCGCCGCGTCAACATCCTTCTCGTCCACATGCGGCTTGAGCAGTATATGGCGCAGTTTCAGTTTGTCGCCTCGCCTGTCCACCAGCTGAATGATATGATATCCGTACTGCGACTCCACGATTTTCGACACCTTTTTGGGGTCGGTGAGGCTCCACGCCACGTTGGCAAAGGCGGGGTCGAGGTCCACCTTGCTCATATAGTCCATCTCGCCGCCCTGGCGTGCCGACTCACGGTCCTCGCTGAAGAGGCGTGCCAGGGTGTTGAAGGTCGACTCTCCCGAGGTGATACGCTCAGAATAGTCGCGCAGCTCAGCCTTCACGCGGTCTATCTCCTCCTGCTGCACGCGCGGGTGCTCGGCAAGCAGCTCCACCTCCACCTGGGTGGGAATGATGGGCAGCGAGTCCTCGGGCATATCTTTGAAGAAATGGCGCACCTCGGCTGGCGTCACCTTGATATTCTCAGTGAGGTGGTCCTTCACAAGGTCCATGAGCTGGTTGTCCTTCACTAGGTCGTAGGTCTCCTCGCGTATCTGGGCGAGCGTCATGCCGCGGTATTCTTCCAGTTTCTCCTTGGAGCCTGCCGTCTGCACCCAGTCGTTGATCTGTGCGTCGACGTATCTGTTCACTTCGTCCTCGTTGGCCTCGAGGCTGTCTATCTCAGCCTGATGTATGAAGAGTTTTTGTATGGCCAGGTTCTCGGGAATCACGCAGTAGGGATTACCCTGAACGCGCCCCATCTGCGTGCGCACCTTCTCTACGTCGCTGCGGAGGATAGCCTCGTCGCCCACCACCCATATCACCTCGTCTACGACGTTGTTGGCGCTCTGGGCGAAGGCACTGAGGCTGAATACTAATTGCGAAATTAGGAATAAGAAATGATAACGTTTCATCAGAGCTCTTGCGCTTAGTGTTTATTGACGGTTTTCAGAACTTCCTTGTATACCTCAAACTTATAGCGGCGACGCAGAGCCTCGACGAACTCCTGCTCCTTCACGGCCTGGTAGTCGGTCACCACCTGCGGACCCACGTCGGTCCAGCGCTGCGGTCCTTTCTTCAGTTTGCGGCCTACCACGGCAGCTGCAGGATATTTCTTCGCGGGACGCGTCTTGCCTTGTTTCACGCCGAAGGCCAGCGAGTCCACCATGGCGTTCTCACCCTGCTCGAACACCCGACGCTCGAAGCGCACCTGCACGCTGTCGGCATTGAACTGTTTCTTCACCATGCCGGCCCACAGGTCCTCGTTCTTGCAGCCTTTCAGCGTCTTCACGGCGCGCTTCAGCACGTTTTTGTCTACGGCCTGCAGCAGTGCGCCTGCGAAATGAGGCTTGGTGTAAGCATACACTTTCTTGTTCTTCTTGAAATAGTTCTCAAGGGCTGCGGTATCCTTGGCAGCCGGTTCCCACACCTGTCGCTGGCATACTTCGAATAGCAGCAGGCCGTCGTGGTATTCCTGAAACAGGTAGCGCAGCTCCTCATCCTCGGCAGCCACGCGCTCGGCCTGCTCGTCCATCACCTGCTCCACGGTCTTGCCCGTGGCGCTGCTGAGGCTGTCGGCGGCCTGAGTTGCCAGGCGGTCGCGCATGCCGCGTGCCTCCAGGAACTGACGGATACGGGGTGCCAACGTGTCGTAGGGCTCGAGGGGCTTCTGGTCCATGAGCTTCAGGATATGCCAGCCCACGGTCGAGAGCATAGGCTCTGCCACCTCGCCCGTAGTCATCGTGTAGGCCTTATCCTCTATCTCCTTGAGCAACTGATGAGGACCTATCCAACCTATTATGCCGCCACGGGCTGCCGTGCCGCGGTCGTCGGAAGCCTCAGAGGCCAACTGTGCAAAGTCCTTGCCAGCGGTCAGTTCGGCATAAATGCTGTCGATGCGCGCCTTGGCGGCAGCCTGCGACGCGGCATCGCTCTGCTGAGGCATATGCACGAAGATATGCGCCAGCTCCAGCAACTGCTTACCCTCAAGTTGTGCCAGCATCTGGTCGTAGTAGTTGCGCACCTCCTGCTCCTCGGCTTCGGGCGTCACCAGCAACGGCCGCAACTGCTGGTCGCGGTAGGTGCGGTACTCCTGTTGGTAGCTTGACAGCGTGTCAAGCTTAGCATCAATGGCGGCCTCCACCTTCAGCTTGTAGTTGATGAACAGGTCGGCATATTCCTCTACGCTTTTCTTGTCTATCACGCCGTCGGTGTTGTTCTTGTTGTAGTTGTATTCAAACTCCGAACGGGGCACGGGCTTGCCGTTGATGCGCATCACTATCGGGTCATCAGTCTGCGCGGCCACCGTCTGGGCCAAGAGGCATAGGACCAAAGAAAAGATATACGTTAATGGTTTCATTAAGTATTTACAATATTTACAATTTGACAATTTATTTTTTTGGGGCAGTTAAAGAAGTTGGATTTTTGGGGAGTTAAAGAAGTTAAAGAAGTTATCGCTCGCTCTGCTCGCTGAGAAGTTAAAGGCGATACTTCCAAGAATAGTTTTCATCATCTAACTTGCCAATAAGTTTCGAAGTGAAAGCCAAAGCCTAGACATTCGTCTTTAACTCCTTTAACTCCTTTAACTCCTGTGGCCGGCCACACACCCCCCCTACTGCGGCGCCGAGTAGTTGGGTGCTTCGCTGGTGATGGTAATATCATGCGGGTGGCTCTCCAGCACGCCGGCGTTGGTGATACGCACGAACTTGGCGTGGTGCAGGTCCTCGATGGTGGCTGCTCCGCAGTAGCCCATGCCCGAGCGCAGACCGCCCGTGAGCTGATAGATAACCTCCTGCACGGTGCCCTTGTAAGGCACACGGCCGGCGATACCTTCCGGCACCAGTTTCTTCACGTCCTTCTCGCCAGCCTGGAAATAGCGGTCCTTGGAACCGTTCTCCATAGCCTCCAGCGAACCCATTCCGCGGTATGTCTTGTACTTACGGCCGCCCGAGATGATGGTGTCGCCCGGACTCTCCTCGGTGCCTGCCACCAGCGAGCCTATCATCACGCAGTAGCCACCGGCAGCAATGGCCTTGACGATATCGCCCGAGTAGCGCAGACCGCCGTCGGCTATCAGGGGCACTCCCGTGCCCGCCAGGGCGCATGCCACGTCGTAGACGGCAGAGAGCTGCGGCACACCCACACCCGCAATGACGCGTGTGGTGCAGATACTGCCGGGACCTATGCCCACCTTGATGCCGTCGGCACCGGCGTCGACCAGCATACGGGCTGCCTCGCCCGTTGCCACGTTACCCACCACGATGTCCACATCGGGGAATGCCGCCTTGGCCTCGCGCAGTTTGTCTATCACACCCTTGCTGTGGCCGTGAGCCGTATCAATCACTATGGCATCGGCACCAGCCTCTACGAGTGCGGTGATACGCTCCAGCGTGTCGGCCGTCACGCCCACACCCGCAGCCACGCGCAGGCGTCCTTTCTCGTCCTTACAAGCCATGGGCTTATCCTTGGCCTTGGTGATATCCTTGTAGGTGATGAGACCTATCAGGTGATTGTCGTCGTCCACCACCGGCAGCTTTTCAATCTTGTTCTCCTGCAGAATCTGTGCTGCGGCGAAGAGGTCGGTCTGCTGGTGTGTCGTCACCAGGTGGTCGCTGGTCATTACCTCGGCGATTGGCCTCTCCACGCGACGTTCGAACCTCAAGTCGCGGTTGGTGACGATGCCCACCAGGTGGTTGTCCTCGTCCACCACGGGAATGCCGCCGATATGATATTCTGCCATCAGCGCCAGGGCATCAGCCACACGCGCTGTGCTGCGAATGGTCACGGGGTCGTAGATCATACCGTTCTCGGCACGCTTTACGATTGCCACCTGCCGAGCCTGTTCTTCGATGCTCATGTTCTTGTGAATCACGCCTATGCCACCTTCGCGGGCAATGGCAATGGCCATGGTAGCCTCGGTCACGGTATCCATAGCAGCCGTCACGAAGGGCACCTTCAGTTCTATGTGGCGCGAGAAGCGGGTAGTGAGGTCCACGGTGCGTGGCAGCACCTCGGAATAGGCAGGAACGAGCAGTACGTCGTCAAACGTCAGTCCGTCCATCACGATGCGGTCTTTTGAGAAGTTGGCCATGAGAAATATTGTTTTTTAGTTTACTATTTTAATATTGGCTGCAAAGTTACACCCTTTTTCCAACATAGCCAAAGGGAAAATTATAAATAATTTTAAAAAACAAAAAATGTAGCATTCACGCCCTACGTACATGTTCTTACAGCCCCCGACAACACAACTATCTCCTTTTTCCTTTTTACTTCATACTTCTTATGCTTTTACCTTATCTCATACTGCTTAATCGTTTTCATTACTTTGTCTATTTGCATCGTCCAATTCGAGCAGACGTATCAACTTGTATGACAGGTAAGGTTTTCAAATTAGACTAATCATATGAGGTGGATCACAACGGGTGGGACACCTTACACGATCGGTCAGATCTGCCTACACGACCAGACGTATCAGCCAACATGACCTATCGTATCTGCTAACATGACCTATCGTATCTGCTAACATGACCAGTCATATCTAACAATACGTGCTTTCTTACCTGCCACCCCTCCTTGCTGGCAGATATATTATCGGGGTTCTCTTCTGGGGCTCAAAATAGTGGCGACAATACACTCATTAAGCGCATTCACAGGCTCAAAAACAGATATAAATGTAGCTTTTGTTTGCAGTAAACTCCGAATTATCATATTTTTGCAGGGTGAAAATCGAGATATTACCTTTATACTTATCAATTTAAATCAAAATGACTATGAAGAAAAAACTACTCTTTTTGCTTGCCCTGATGACTTTCGGAGGGTACAGCCTTGTAAAAGCCGACGTGATAACGGACCCGTCGCAACTGAGCAACACTAAAGTGTACACAATCAACACTGCGCGCGGATACCTTAACCTCGACACGGAGGAGAGCTTCCTGACGTCGTCGCTCGTCACGGACAAGGACCCTGAGAGCCCTACGTACAACCAGTTCGTGGTGGAGAATGAGATAGCCTCGCCCGATGAGGATGCCCGCCAGTTCGGAATACTGCTCATCGACGGGAAGTACTATCTCTACAGCCCGAAGCTGAAGATGTTTGCGATGTTGCATAACCAGACGCTTGAATTCCACCCCAGTGCAGGCACGGGCCTCGCGTTTACCAAGGACGGTCAGGAGGGCGCTCCGTTGCGCCTGAAGGTCTTCGGTTGGGGTGATGCCGGCGACCAGGCATATTACATCAACAACAACGGAAACATCGTGCTGAACAAATACACCACGGTGGACCAGGGCAACTCGCTCATGGTGGAGGAAGTGGAGGGCGCTACGCTCGACTTTGACGAGGCGATGGAGGTGTTCAACGCCGACAACGAATGGTTTGACTCGCACCACGTGTACTATATCTCCACCGACCCCACGCGCATGGGGCAATGGGGTATCGATACCGACGGTCTGTCGGTGACCGGCACGCGTGAGGATGCCGACTTCTCGAATCCCGCCTGTGCCGACGATGACAGGAAATGGGCGTTCTACAAGGACGGCTCGAAGACGTATCTGTTTAATGTGGGCATGAAGATGTTCCTGAGCAAGAACACTAAACCCATGTCGATAGGCGGCAGTAATATGGAGGTGGGGCAGCTGACGGCCTCGAAGGATGAGTTTGCCAGCGTGAAATTCGTGCTGAGCAACAACGACAACTACCCCTTCACGTTTTATATCGAGGACAACGGCAGATGGTTCAACGGCCAGGGCAAGGGTTGCATGACGGTGAACTCGTGGAGGAGCAACTTCGATGAAGGTAACCGCCAGATGATTACGGAGGTAGAGGGCGAAGATGCGTATGAGGATATGCTGGAGTTCTTCGAAACGCCATCATGGGATATCACTTACCGTCTCATGTTCGAAGGCCAGGAAGTGGCCACGGTGGTGCGCAACATGACGAAGGGTTTCGAGGCCAAGCTGCCTGATGATATGATCTTCAGTTCGTGCAGCTATGAATATTCCACCGATATCATCACCTCAAACGAAGATGTGGAGGTGGAGGTTATCTGGGAAGGCCCGTTTGAATTCTCGGAGAGCTACGACGAAGCAATATGGTATAACCTACTGTTCGACCGCGAGAACGAAGGGCGCGACGGCCGTTGGTATGCCTACTGGGAGGAAGGCACTGAGCCTTACTACCCGAAGAAGAACGCCGACGACGCCCTGCGCTCGGCACCGCAATGCCAGTGGGCCTTCGTGGGCAGTCCTTATAAGTTCGTCATCTACAACAAAGCCGGCGGACCTGACATGACGCTGGCCAACAAGGGCTTCGACAACGGCGGCAACACGGCAGGCGCCACCGTGCTCCGACCGGGCGAGCACTACTGGATAGCCAAGGACTATGACCCCGCATTGGATGAGTTCTCAATCGGCGTGGACGTGAACGGCACCTTCTGCCGTATCAACCAGGTAGGCGGCGCTTCAGCCTCATCGTACTTCGGTCTGTGGACGGGCTTCGACGTAGGTTCGATGCTGATGACTGAAAATGTGCCGGAGGTAGAGGTTACCGACGTGTACTACGATGTCTATTACGAAGGTGAGATGGTGGCATCGGCCAAGCTCATCGGCCAGCAGGTGGACGAAAACATAGGCGACATTCCCTCGTCGCTCATTCGCGACTTCGTGGACCTGGACTTCGACTTGAACGTCAAGGTTGAACCCGACCTCCACGTGCCCGTGACTGCCACTTGGGTCGGACCGTTTGAACTGGCTAAGGACTTCGACAGCGCCAAGTGGTTTGACCTGTCGGTACGCGGGAATTGGTACGTCAACTGCGACAGTCTGGACAGAGACGGAGCCCTGCTCACCGTAGAGGCCAACCCCATAGGTCTGGGCGAGGATTCCTATCAATGGGCATTCGTGGGCGACCCATGGCACGTCAAGATGTACAACAAAGCCAAGGGCAGAGATGCGGTGTATGCATGGACCGCTGCTGAAAGCAAAAACATACCGGTCTTCGTGCCCGCGTCAACAGAGAACTACTGGCAGATTCGTCAGCTGACACTGACCGATGATATCTACGCCAACTCCTTTATGCTCACCATTCCCGAGAACGGATGGCAGCTGAACCAGAACGGCGGCGTAGGAGGTCCGCTGAAAATATGGAGCAGCACCACCCAGGCTGATGCAGGCTCTGCATTCACCGTGTTTGACGTTCCCGACGACTATTCTCAGTTCGTGGTCGAGAATATAGCCCCCACGATGGAGAGCGAGACGAAATGGCTATACTGGAATGATGCCGCCCGACAGACTATCGGCTACAAGCCCGAGTACAAAGAGAGCTGCACTTTGGAGCAGTACAAGGGTATGATGGAAGCCATCAACAAACTGAAGGACGACATCAACAACTACGAGCTGCCTCCGACCGGCTACTATCGCATGAAGAACAAATACTACAGCGACTTCCTGGGAATGAGCACCGACCTCGTGACCTCAACCGACGAAAGCGCTGACGCCACTACGGTAGTGAAGTTTACAAAGGTAGGCGACCGCCAGTACACGATTATGGCACAGGACGAATACCTGCAGCCGCTCGTACGAAGCACTTCCATGGAGACTAACCCCGACGAAGCCGCCGTGTTTACCCTGTTCATTATAGACCCCGGCTACGGAGCTTTCACAGCTACGGAGAAGCCCGAGGACGAGACCGATACCGATGCGATGAATGCATACAACTACTCGTTCATGCACCGTCGCCAAGAAAGAGACATGGTAGGTTGGGTGAACGACTCGCCCGCTTCGAACTGGCAACTCTTCGACGCCAAAAGCATGGAACTGACCGTAGGTACCGAGGGCGTGACAACGCTCTACGTGCCGTTTGCCGTGCAGCCCGTGGCTGGCGTGACGCCGTTCTACGGAACCGTCGAGAGCGACCACGTTCAGATGAACCCCCTCGAAGGTAATATACCGGCACACACAGGTGTAGTGATACTGGCTGAACCGGGAACCTACACACTGCCTATCCTCGCAGCCGACGGGGAAGCAATCGAAGACAATGACCTGCTGGGTGTGCTTATCCAGGAGAAACCGAGCTTTGCCATGACGCTGGAGGGTTCAGGCGAAGATGTGAACTTCGTGAAGTTCGAAGGCGAAGCCATCGGTCCTAACAAAGCATACCTCAAACTCGACGACCTGAGCATCGATTCGTTCCCCGTTGTGTTTGGCGACTACACGGGTATTCGTTCAATGGACAACGGACAACAGTCGCCGGACAATGCCGAGATATTCAACATCGCCGGCCAGCGTGTAGGGAAAGCCAACAAGGGCGTCTACATCATTGACGGCAAGAAGATGATAGTGAAGTAAGGAAACAAATTGCTAACGAAGAGAGGCTGTGCCAGCAATGACACAGCCTCTTGTTGTATATAGAAGTCAGGGGGACCGTAAGGGGAGAGTCCACTCTTCTGTATTGAACGGCCTGAAAGGGCAAAAGCATTTGATAACGATATGCTTTTGCTCCGTCATGGCGAGCGTTGGGGGCAGATTGTATATTATTCCACCGAATGGCAGTAGGTCACTCCCATCTTGTCGTAGAACTTCTGCAGCTGGGGCAGACGTGCCTTGAAGCTCTCGAAGTCCTTCTGGTCTGGGTTGCACCACTGCACCTCGCACATAGCGCCCAGACGTGGCAGCAACTGGAAGAAGGCGTGTTCGGGGAAGGCCACGTGCTCTGTCCACAGGTTTGCCTGCACGCCCATGATGCAGGTCTGTTCCTCTTCTGTCAGCTGGTCGGGGATAAGGGGCTCGAAGGAGTATATCTTGCTGCATGACACCTGGTAGCTGTCGGTGGTTTGGGGCTGCTTGCTGTAGTCCTTGAGCTGGGGGTGGTCGATGTATGAGTAGACATTAGGACTCATGATGACGCGATGGTGCTGCTTGGCAGCCTCGATGCCGCCCTTGGTGCCGCGCCACGACATCACGACGGCATTCTCCGTCAGTCCGCCGGACAGGATCTCGTCCCAGCCGATGAGGCTGCGTCCACGCGAGGCGAGGAACTGCTCAATCTCATGGTTAAGGTAGGTCTGCAGCTTGTTCTCAGCACTTTTACCGTCCTGACTACCTCTTCCGCCGGCACCGTCGTCCTTCGGGTCGCTGGTCAGTCCCAGTTCCTTGATCTTAGCCTGACATTTCGGACACTTCTGCCAGCGTTCCTTGGGGCATTCGTCGCCACCGATGTGGATGAATGGAGAGGGGAAGACGTCGCAGAGCTCGCCAAAGACGGTTTTCAGGAAGTCCAGGGTCTCGGGGTTGCCGCCGCAGAGCACGTCGCGCATCACACCCCAGTAGGGAGCGACGGGGTAGGGGCCTCCCAGACATCCCAGGTTGGGGAAGACATGGAGGGCTGACAACATGTGGCCGGGCATGTCAATTTCGGGCACTACGTTGATGTAGCGTTCTGCGGCATAGCGCACGACCTCGCGGCACTCTTCCTGAGTGTAATATCCGCCGTAGGGAACGTTGTCGTAGATGCGGTTGTTGCCAGGGCCGATAACGGTCTTCTCGCGCACGCTGCCTTTCACGGCGAGGTCGGGCAATGCCTTCACCTCGAAGCGCCAGCCCTGGTCCTCGGTGAGATGCCAGTGGAACTGGTTGCAGCCGTGCAGCGCCATGACGTCGAGGAACTGCTTGATGAAATCTACGGTGAAGAAATGACGGCCACAGTCGAGCAGCACGCCGCGGTAGGTGAAGCGGGGCTGGTCGGCAATTTGAACGAAGGGCAGTTCTACCGAGGAGAGCTGCTTCACGGGCAGGCTCTTGCGCAGTGTCTGCACTCCACGGAAGATGCCTTCAGGCTGGGGACCGCGGATTTCGATGCCGCTGCTGCCCACGGTGAGGATGTAGGATTCCTGCTGCTGGGGTGTCAGCTGCTGGGGCTGCTGTTTTTTCTTGTTCTTCTTAGATTTCTTGTCGGTCTGCGTTCCCTGGATGAGGCGCACGGCAGCCTTGGGGTCGCTGGGGGTCAGTGCCAGCTCCACACCCGTAGTTTCCTTCACCCATTGCTGGAGGAAGGCGGCGTTCTGTGCTATCTGTGGATTCTGCGCATCGTAGGCAACTCCCATTCCAGAACGGAGGGTGAAAAACTGGGTGGTATCAGTCTGCACGCTCTTGGGAAGCGGAATGATACGATAGTCAGCGCGCTGGGCACAAACCCAGGCGCTGACAAATAGGAACAGTAGGGTGCTAAAGGTACTTTTCATCGTTGTGTTTGGGTTTGCCGGTTAGTAGGCGTAGGGGTTATCGTATGTCGATGACTGGGATATTATCCTTGTCGTTGTAGTAGAGGTTCTCGCCTGCCATGCCCCAAATGAAGGTGTAGTAGTAGGTGCCTGCAGCGGCGTGAATGCTCCATTCTGGGCTCATGATGGCCTGTTCGTTGTGGAGCCAAACGACGCGGCTCTCCTCGGGCTGTCCCATGATGTGGGCGATGGTCTGCTCCTTGGGGAGGTTGAAGTAGTAGTAGGCCTCGATACGACGGCCGTGGGTGTGGGGCGGCATGGTGTTCCAGGCAGCGCCGGGGTTGAGCTGCGTGAGTCCGAGCTGCAGCTGGCAGGGACCTTCCTCGAGCACGTCATTGACGATGAGCTTGTAAACGGTGCGGTTGTTGCACTCCTCGAGCGAGCCCACAGGCCCCCATACGGCAGCCTTCAGCGAGCCCTTGCGACCGTCGAGGGTAATCCACTGGGTCTTGTAGTGTTGGTGGGCGGTGGCGCTGTTGAGGTAGAACTTGGCGGGGTTGGCGGCGTCCTTGGAACGGAAGAGCACTTCCTTGTTCACGTCCTTGTCCTTGGCGATGTGTCCGCGGCCGATATACAGCGCTTCCTTCGGGGCGAGGGCATACTCCTTGCCGTCGACGATGACCACGCCGTCGCCAGCACCGCAGTTGACGACGCCGAGCTCGCGGTTGTAGAGGAAGTACTTATCTTTGATGCCGGGGTCTACATCGAGTCCGAGTTCGAGGAAGTTCTCAAGCTTCAAGGTCTTGGTGACAGGCATCGCGCCACCGAAGATGAAGCGGTCGTAGTGGGAATAGGTGAGGTTGATTTCATCAGCCACCATCACCTTCTCCATGACGAAGCGTTCGCGGAGGGTCTTGGTGTCGTAGTGCTTGACGTCCTCGGGATGGCAGGCGGTTTGGAAATGAACGTTCTGCTGGGCGGAGGAAACTAATGCCACCGTCAGCAAGGCAAGGGAAAGAAATACTTTTTTCATATCATTTGAAATTAAGTTGTTAGTATTTTAATGGAAAAGAAATCATGGAAACAAATTAACATAATTTCATTCACGAGGGTTATATTTATGGAAACGAATTAACGTGATGAAAATAACTGGAGTTTCGCATTTAGTAGTGAGCGACCTGAGAGGCCAATGAGCAGTGCCCCCTTTCAGGGCGCTGCCTTGATGCTTGCTGTCTGGGCTAATCGCTTATTGTTTTCTTTAAACCTCTTACTGCGCATTCGCGTTCGCTTTCTCGTCTGCGATGATTCGTTTTCTGTTGATGAACATCATGACGAGGGTGAAGGCGGCGAGGAGGCCCATGCCGATGTAATCGAGGCTCTTGCATGCGCGGAAGATGACCCAACCGATGAGCGATGAGCAGAAGTCGAGGGCACCGGCGAGGAAGCCTTCGGGCACCTTAGCGGCAGCGTCCTGCGTGGCGGCATAGACCGATGCTGCGGCAGCGGTGAAGTCGGCGCTCATGTCGGTGACGAAATACAGACCTACGATGAGGGCTACGAGGCCGATTATGAAGGTCTTCACCACATTATTCTTCGTGATGGGCAATACCACGGGGAAGAGGTAGAACATGCCTGCAAGCGAGGCCAACGGCAGGAACTGGTTGCTGGGCAGCACCACGGCGAGGAACAGCACGGTGGGAATCAACAACAGGCTGACCACCAGCGTCGTGGGATGACCGATGACGAGGGCGGGGCTCATGCCGATGTGCACCTTCTTGCCGTTGAACTTCTTCTCCACCACCTCCTTGGTCTTCTGACTGATAGGCATCAGGCCGTCGATGAAGAGCTTGGTGATACGCGGAATCAGCTCCATGACAGCGCCCATGATGACACCAAGCGAGAGAATCGTCTTGGCAGCGTCGCTATTCCATTCCTTCACGCTGAGGGCTCCGATGAGGGCGCCCACGATGACACCGAGGATAAGCGGTTCGCCCAGCACGCCGAACTTCTTCTTCAGTCCTTCGGCGTCGATGTCGAGCTTCGAGAAGCCCGGTATCTTGTCCAAGAGCCAGTTGATGCCGATGGCAAAGGGCACGAAGCTCTGGCAGAACGGCTGCGGGATGCTGATGCCGTCGAGCTCATAGTGCTTCTGGAACTTCTCTGCCGTGAGGTCAGCCATAACCAAAGTGAACATATAGCAGACGATAGCGGCGAAGTAGCCCCAAGCGAGGCTTTGGTCCTTGACGAAATAGACTACGGCGCCGATGAAGGCGAAGTGCCAATAGTTCCACAGGTCGATGTTCACCGTGCGTGTGGTCTTCGTCAGCACCATCAGGAAGTTCACACCCAAACAAATAGGTATGATCAGTGCGCCGACGGCGGTGTTGTAAGCCACGGCAGCAGCTGCAGGCCATCCCATGTCGAAGATGCCGAGTTGCAGGTCGTAGATCTCGGAGATGTTTTTCAGCGGGCCGTTGAAGTTAGTCGTCAGCAACGCCGTGACGATGCCGAGGCCAACGAAACCGACGCCTACATAAAGGCCGCTCTGCAGCGACTTTCCGAACTTAAGGCCGATGCACAAGCCGATGATAGTGAACAGGATAGGCATCATGACGGATGCCCCGAGTGAGATGATGTAAGAGAATACTGCTTCCATAAAGAGACCCACCCCTCACCCTCCCTGCGAGGGAGGGAGTAGATACCTTGGTGGGTGAAGGATTATAGATTAAACATATTTATACACAAAAGATTACAATTCTTGAGAGAAACCACTCCCTCCCTCACAGGGAGGGTGAGGGGTGGGTCTTCTATTTTTCGAATGAAATGCTCGCGCCTCCTATGTTTTTCCCGTCAGCGAAGATCTGGGCACGATACTGACCGGCGACGAGCATTTCGGTGACGTTCCAGTACATCGTCACGGGCGTCTCCTCGCCGTTGTACTCGATATCCTTGCGCATAGAATATTCGAGGTTGCGATTCTCGAAGGCGAAGGTGCCGCCGCCATCGACGGCCTCGCCTGTAGGCTTGATGATACGAACATAAACAGTACGATTGCCGGCTGCTGCCGTGACGTTGCGGGCGATGTTGAACGACACCTGGAAGGTCTTCACGTCGGCAATCTTCTTGGCTGCCTTCTGACGCTTGTCGAGGGCGCTGATACGAACGGCTGTGGCATCTAACTGGCTGGCAATAGCCACCTTGTCGGTCAGCGACGCTTTCTCCGACGACAGGTCGGAAATCTGTTGCTGCTGCACCACTTGCTGCTGCCTGAGGTCCTCGTTCTCGCCCTTGAGCTGGGTATTGAGGCGGTTGAGCGAGTCTATCTCAGCCACGAAGCTCTTCAGCACTTCGCGCATAGTGGCCAGTTCCTTCTTCAGACGAGTTATCTCGGCTGCGTCGTTGGCTTTGGTTCGCTGCAGTTCCTCGAGGAGTTCCTGTGTGCGTTGCTGCTCCTGCTCGAGCTGAGCCATCAGCGAGTCGTTGTTAATCTGCGTCTTCATCTCGTTGTACTGACGTGCAAAACTTTCGTATTCGTTCTGCATCTCCAACTTGTCCATCTCGGCCAATTCCAGCATCTGCTTGTTCTGTTCATTGCTTTTGTTGAGCGAGAAAATGAGATAGGCCATCACCGCCACAACGGCAGCCACGACCAATGCTAATAATGTAAAAAGTAGTTTCCTATTCATGACTTTTATGGATTTGCAGGTGCAAAGATATGAAAAATAATCAGACATGAGGGTTAATAAAACATTTTTTTTAAGAAAAAAGTGCCTCTTAAACCATTATATAGATTTTTCTATTATCTTTGCAGGCAGAAAGGTCACCTTGCAACGGTCAAACACCTTCTGAATAAACCGGAAATTAAACAGCGTAAATAAGATAGTTATGAAGCGAACAGCGCTTTCGATCATGATGATTATGCTGGCGGCATCGCAGATCCTTGCCTACAAGCAGCAGTCTATCGACATTAACGTAAATGGCCAGAAGAGGAACATGGTGGTGTTCACGCCCAACTCTCTCCCTGCCAAATCGCCCCTTTTCATAGTGACGCACGGCATGAACCAAAGCCCTGAATATCAATACGGAGCTGATAAGATGTACGAGATGATAGACACGGCCAAGTTCGTAGTCACCTACCTGCGTAGCGATGGCAACACATGGGACATAGGCGGCACCAAGGACCAGACCTTCGTCATCAAGACCATTGACGAGATGGCAGCACGTTTCGACATCGACAAAGACCGCGTGTACTGGTCAGGCTTCTCGATGGGTTCGATGCTCATCCACCATTGCATTGCCAATATGCAGGACAAGATAGCAGCCTTCGCCCCCACGAGCGGCATTCAGTTCTCAGAGTCGCCTTGGAACAACTGCAAGAAGCCCGTAAACCTGTTGGAGTGCATCGCCTATGGCGACGATGTGTTCGGTTACGAGCAATATGGCATTCACGCATATATCGAGAACTATGCCAAGCACGACAACCACCCCAACTACTCCAAGACACAGCACTATAAGCCTATCAGTTCCAGCTGGTACGACGGCGACCTCGAGAAATGGACCGGAGGCATCAACGGCGGAGAGGTATGGCTCTACTCATACAACAACGGCGGCCACTGGCCTATGGATTTGAACCGCCACCTGATATGGAACTTCTGCAAACGCTTCATCCTGAATCAGCCATTGGTAAGAATCACCCAGCCCGCTGGCGAGACCACCAATGTGTGCATGGCACCTAAGGGCGAAGCAGAATTCCCTGATATAGAAATACGTACAACGGTGAAAGCTCCCAGCGGCAAGATTGTGAAGATGGACTTCTACGACGGCCGCACAGTCATTGAATCAAAGACGGCTTCGCCATGGACCGCGACGATAACAGCGCCCTCGAGCGGCAAACACAGCCTGCGCGTAGAGGTTGTCGACAACAAGGACAAGACGGCACAAGCCTCTTGTCTCGTCACTAACACTGCGTCATCTACCTCGTACAACTTCACAACGGCTTTCAACACTGAGGGCATAGTGCCACAGGGCTGGCAAGTGTCCAACGGCTCAACAAAACGCGTAGGCGGTGGCAATGCATATACCGACGGTCTGCGCGTGCTTCACTTCACCAACAACAGCAGAGCCTTTGAGTACGGATTGCTCGTACAGAACAATACGGGCAGGGCCAAGGCCAGTTGGGCTAAGTTCGGAAGCAAGGCCGCACGGTCCAGCCTCTCACTCCATCCAGGCCACTATGCCCTCAAGTACAAACTATGCAATTGGGACCAACCAGAGTTCGCACCCGTGACCATTACCATCGAGGACCGCGATGGGCAGGAGGTGGCGTCGGAAACTGTTACGCCCAGCATCAACATAGGTGGGAACGTGGGCAACAAGTTCGCCAGATTCAGCCAAAAGGTGTTTGAGTTCGACATAGCCGAGAAGAACGATTACGTGATAGCTTTTTATGCTGACGCCGTCAAGAATGCTGATTTCGTGCTGGGGCAACTCACCCTGCAGGCAGTAGAGTTCGGCACCACGGCCATCATGGGCATACCAGATTCGCCGATACAAACCTCTGGCCAGCGCTCCGATGTCAATGCCGACGGCCGTAGCTTCGACATGAGCGGCAGACAGCTGCAGCCAAGGCAGTTGAAACGCGGTCTATACATCTTAAACGGGCGCAAGACCGTTGTTCAATAACAACCGCTGAAACCGTCTGACATGCAGAATAGCCTCCATGACAAGGCATGAACTGCACTTGCAGAAGCACCATTTATATTGTCAAAGAAACAAACAAAAGCCATTATTTACAATGAAGCGTCTAATACTTTTCATTATCATAGCCGTCGGCACGACGGCAGCTGCAGTAGCAAGCGTGACGGCCAGACGTCTGAATCCCACTACCGTGGAGGTGCGCGATGCCGATGGCCGCGTGCTCATGTTTGACTTTTACGGTCCTAATATTGTACGCCTGTTTCTGGACCCTCGCGGAGGCATCGTTCGCAATCCCGAGGCGCAGCCTCCAGCAGAAATACTTGTGGAGCAACCTCGTCGCGCAGTAGGTGAGCTTACCATTGACGATAAAGGCACTGCCTACATCATTCAAACGCCTCAGCTGGCCATAAGCATAGAAAAGGCTTCCGGGCGCTTGGATTTCACCGACCGCCGGTCTGGAAAAAAGGTTACAGGCTCGCTGCCCACCGAGTCTTCGCCTTCGGGCATCGCATTCGATGCAAAGAGCTCTTCGTTGCAGCTCTCGGCCCAGTCCGACGAGTACTTCTACGGTGGCGGCGTGCAGAACGGGCGCTTCTCGCACCGAGGCACAACAATAGCCATCGAGAACACCAACAACTGGGTCGACGGCGGAGTGTCATCGCCTACGCCTTTCTATTGGTCCACTGCTGGTTACGCCATTCTTTGGCACACCTTCCGTCCCGGAAAATATGACTTCGGAGCCACCGAGCCCGGCAAAGTAAAACTGATGCACGAAGAGAGCTATCTCGACCTCTTCTTCATGGTGGATGACGGTTGTGTGCCATTGCTCAACGATTTCTACCAGTTGACCGGGCATCCCGTGCTGCTGCCTAAGTTCGGATTCTACGAAGGGCATCTGAATGCATACAACCGCGACTATTGGAAGCCGCTGCCCGAAGATTCCCCTGCAGATAAAAACGCTAGCATCCTCTTTGAAGACGGCCACCTATACAAAGAATTCCAAGAGCCCGTTGACGGAGGCATACGCGAAACCCTCAATGGTGAGCAGGAAGGCAGCTATCAGTTCTCGGCGCGCGCCGTCGTCGACCGTTATGAGAAAGCCGACATGCCCCTGGGCTGGATTCTGCCCAACGACGGCTATGGTGCAGGCTACGGCCAGACCTCGTCGCTCGAAGGTAATATTGAAAACCTCAGGCAGTTTGGCGACTATGCTCAACAGAAGGGCGTGGAGATAGGCCTCTGGACACAGAGCGACCTGCACCCGAAGGAAGGCATCGAACCGCTACTGCAGCGTGATATCGTACGCGAGGTGCGCGATGCCGGTGTACGCGTGCTTAAAACCGACGTGGCATGGGTCGGCGCAGGCTATTCCTTCGGCCTCAACGGAGTAGCAGACGTAGGACGTATCACGCCCTACTACGGTGATGATGCCCGCCCGTTCATCATATCGCTCGACGGCTGGGCTGGCACTCAACGCTACGCAGGCATCTGGACGGGCGACCAGTCGGGTGGCGACTGGGAATATATCCGCTTCCATATACCCACCTACATCGGTTCAGGCCTTAGCGGACAACCCAATATCGGCTCCGATATGGACGGCATCTTCGGCGGGCGGAACATGCCTGTCAACGTGCGCGACTACCAATGGAAGACGTTCACTCCAATGCAGTTGAACATGGACGGCTGGGGCAGCAACCCCAAGTACCCGCAAGCCCTTGGCGAGCCCGCCACGAGCATCAACAGATGGTATCTCAAGCTCAAGTCCATGCTCATGCCTTATACTTACACCATTGCTCACGAAGCCATCGACGGCCTGCCTATGATAAGGCCTGTGGGCGATGAGAAATACGAGTTCCTTTACGGGCCCTCGTTCTTGGTAGCTCCTATCTATCAGAACACCGCTGCCGACGAACAGGGCAACGACCTCCGCCATGGGATTTACCTGCCCGAAGGTGAGTGGGTGGACTTCTTCAGCGGCACCTGCTACCGGGGCGGGCGTGTCATCAACTGCTTCGCAGCACCTTTGTGGAAGTTGCCCGTGTTCGTTCGTCGAGGTGCTATAATACCTGCCATACACGCCCACAACAATCCGAATCAGGTGGACGCTCACACGCGCGGGTTCTTTATCTACCCTTACGAGCACTCCGAGTTCACAGCCTACGACGATGACGGCCGCACACAAGCCTACCTGCGAGGCGAGAGCGCTACGACACTTATCACATCAGACATTGACGAACGAGGCATTCTCACCGTGGCAGTGCATCCCACAAAAGGTTCCTTTGCCGGTTTCGAGCCTGTGAAGAGCACCGAGTTCATCATAAACCTGCAAGAGCGGCCCAAGAAGATAGAGCTGAAGATGAACGGCAAGAAGATGAAGCTCGACGAAGCCCAAACCCTGGACGACTTCATGGAGAACACCAACGTCTTCTTCTACGACCCTGCACCGCAACTCAACCTGTGGGCTACGCCCAACAGCGAGATGTCACGCATGAATATCATTCATTCGCCACGCCTATACGTATGCGCTGCTGATGCCGATATCACCGCCACTAAGGTAGAGGTAATCATCGACGGCTACACGTTCAACACTGCCGACCCGCTATTGCGTCACAGCGGAGTACTCGGGCAGCCCGAGCTGCAGACCGACGACTTCGAAGACGGAGCCATCTCACCATCGGCCTACGAATTGCCTCTAAAATGGTCTGACGTGGAAGGTGCCGACTACTACGAGATAGAGCACGACGGGCGTCTATACTCAAATATCACTGCCACTTCATTCACTCTCGGCGACCTTAAACCCGAGACGAACTACGAGGTGCGCGTCCGAGCTGTGAACAAAGACGGCCAAGGCGCATGGACACGCGAGAAGTTCCGCACATCGCCAGACCCGCTCCGCTACGCTATCCGAGGCATAACGGCCGAGTGCAGCATACCAGACCAACGCGGACAGGGTATCAGCCACCTCTTCGATTTTGACGAGACCACGACCTGGCACACAGCTTGGGACCAGCCGAATGCCACTCCGTTCGATATCATTCTCGACCTGCACCTCATAACACAGATCGACAGCCTACGCTACATTCCACGCCAGGACCACGGCAACGGCACCATCTCACGCTGCAGCGTGGAATACAGCCTCGACAAGCAACAGTGGAGCAAGGCAATGGACAATGGGCAGTGGATAACCAAGGAGGCCCCGTTGCGCTACCTCCGCCTGCACGTTGAGGAATCCCGTGGCGGTTTCGGTAGCGGCCAGCAGATATACGTCTTCCGCAACCCTGATGCCGAGCCGATGATTCCCGGTGATATAAACCACGACAACCGAATCGACGAGAACGACCTCATCGGATTCACCAACTACACTGGACTGCGTCAAGGCGATGGCGACTTCGAAGGCTATATCAGCCGCGTCGACCTAAACCGCAACGGACTTATCGACGCTTACGACATCTCAGCTGCAGCAATAGAACTTGAGAGTGGTGTTAGCAGCCGTCGTGCGCCTTCCGTAGCAGGCGAGATAACCTTCTCGACCGACAAGGCTCAAGTGGCAGCTGGCGACATAGTCACCATCACCGTCAAAGGTAAGACGCTCCAAAGTGTCAATGCCCTCAGTTTCGCAATACCTTACGATGCCACTCAATGGGAATACCTCGGCATCGACCCGGTGGGCATGAAGGAGATGCGCAGCCTCACCAACGACCGTTTGCACTCCAACGGACAGAAGGTCCTCTACCCCACTTTCGTCAACTGCGGCGAACATCCCTATCTCGATGCTGATGCCACCCTGATGATCATTCGCTTCCGTGCTAAGCAGCGCGGGCGCGTCAACTTGAAGCCGCAGGACGGAATCCTCGTAGACAAATACCTCAACACAATCAATTTTTGAACACACCAACCTACAACCTTCAAACTCTAAACAATCGGCACTCAAGCCGTGACCTATGGCCAAGGACAAGATAATGTACGTCTGCGACAACTGCGGACAGGAAAGCGCAAAATGGATTGGGAAATGCCCAGCTTGTGGGCAATGGAACACCTTCAAGGAGATCCGCGTTGGGAAACCGTCGAGTCCGGCGTCCCCAAGCAAACTATCAGCACTCAACGCCCAGCTCTCAAGCCCCATGCCTCTATCCCAGATTCGTGCTGAGGAAGAGCCGCGCATGGATCTGCACGACGATGAGCTCAACCGAGTGCTCGGCGGAGGTCTCGTGCCCGGCAGCCTCGTGCTCTTGGGCGGCGAGCCCGGTATTGGTAAATCTACACTCGTGTTGCAGACCATACTGCGCCTTACCGACAAAAAGGTGCTCTACGTCAGCGGCGAGGAGAGTGCCCGTCAGCTAAAGCTCAGGGCGGATAGGTTAGCCCCCATTAGCTCTAAAGTAGATGGTCAGCCTGGCCAAGACAATGAGTCAACCACCGCAGGGGCTGGTCTCTTGGTGGTTTGCGACACCTCACTCGAGAACATCTTCCAGCACATCGAGGCGGAGCACCCCGACCTTGTCATCATCGATTCCATCCAGACCATCTCCACTGAAGCCGTAGAGTCGTCGCCCGGCAGCCTTTCGCAGATACGCGAATGCGCCGCAGCACTACTCAAATATGTCAAAGGAGGCGGTTCGCCCCTCCCCTCTGGAGTGGGCTTCCCGCCCTCAATCATCCTCATCGGCCATATCACCAAGGAAGGTACCTTGGCAGGCCCTAAAGTGCTTGAACATATCGTCGACACCGTGCTCCAGTTCGAGGGCGACCAGCACTATCTCTACCGAATCCTGCGTTCACAGAAGAATCGCTTCGGTTCCACGTCTGAACTCGGTATATATGAAATGAGGCAAAACGGTCTGCGCCCTGTCGACAATCCATCCGAACTCCTCCTCACCGACAATCAGGACGGCCTCTCGGGCATAGCCATCGCAGCCGCCATCGAGGGCGTGCGACCATTCCTCATCGAGACACAGGCCCTCGTAAGCACGGCGGCTTACGGCACAGCCCAACGCTCTGCCAACGGCTTTGACTACCGCCGCCTCAACATGCTCCTTGCCGTACTTGAGAAGCGTGTAGGTTTCAAGCTTGCTCAAAAGGACGTCTTCCTAAATATCGCCGGCGGACTGCGCGTCACAGACCCCGCCATCGACCTTGGCGTTATTGCCGCTATCCTCTCGTCTAACGTCGACACTGCCATCGATGGTGACACAGCCCTGACGGGCGAAGTAGGCCTCTCAGGCGAGATACGCCCCGTGAGCCGTATAGAGCAGCGCATTGCCGAGGCACAGAAGCTCGGTTTCCGCCGCATCATCATCCCTGCGGCAAACCTCAAGGCCATCAATCCCCACGACTATCAGATTGAAGTCGTTCCCTGCCGCCGAGTTGAAGATGCCTTCCGCGCACTGTTCGGATAAACCATCTTAACATAAAGAAGCCCTGCAACCGAATCGCCCTATTCAGTTGCAGGGCTTTATTAGTCTGGCCTTACTTATGGGTTCTTTCCCAATATGATGTTCACAAGAGCAGTGACATCGGCTATTGTTACTGAGCCATCGCCGTTGATATCTGCAGCACTACTGCTGACGGCGCCAGGCTTGCCGAGGATTATGTTAACGAGTGCAGTGACATCAGCTAAGGCAGACCTCTTCTGCGGAGGACGGACAAATAGGGGGCTCCCATCATTTACTCCAGTCATCAGCCCAAACATCGCCTCCGCGACCGCGTCCCTTGACATAGTTACCTTCATCGTCACCCACTGGCGGCTTAGTTGGGTCAATATCAATCTGCGTTTCGCTATCAGCAATAATTGTTGTCGTGTCAACTTGCCAAAGGGCAACTTCCGGTGTTTGATATATCTTTTTCATAATGTTTATCCTTTTTGAAATTGTCTATCGGCTCCCCCTCTCCCCTTCCATGGGGAGGGGGCCTGGAGTCGAGTTTATTACTTTACAATTACCTTTTTACCGTTGATGATATTAACGCCTTTCTGGACCTTGTTCAGGCGGCGGCCGCTGAGGTCGTAGATGACTGCGTCGTCAATCTTACCTCTACTATCTTCAACATCAGTGATTGCAGTAGGTTCATCATCGTTGAATACGATAGCAAAGCCCTTAATATTACCACTAGAACTGCTAACTTTCTCCGTTTCAATTTGCAGATAAGCCTTACCAGCCTCTATCCGACGGCCATTTTGACTTGATGTTGTAAAGCGATAGAAACCAAGGTAATCGTCTCCAGGTTGCTTAGAAAGGACAAAGTTGGTATAGTTCTGAGGCGTGGCCTTACCATCCTTACTAAATCCATCTGAGGTCGGTTGGATATAAGTATCCTCTGTACAGCCGACAAGCATATTCACAGCACTAATATTTGTAGGCTCAACAGGAACACGATATGTGCCTTCATTACCATATACCAACAAGCCTGTTCCTTCATACACTTTATTAACTCGTGTAAGTGTCAACTGATTAGTGTCGGGATCAAAGCATGATACAATGTAAGCTTTCAGGCCTGCAACATTCGTGAAGTCAAGAGGTTGAGCGCTGCAGAATGTTGCCATACCATACTGACCGATAGTAACGGGAACTGTAGGAGCACCCTCCATCTCTACTATTCTTTCTCCATCACCGAAGTACTGAGCCCATGCGCTATTGTCATAAGCAGACTTTGTGCCATAAGGCACGTGGAGGGTGGAATTAACCCAATAGCTAAATGCGTCGGACTCAATTCCAGGTACTGTAGTTGCATACAAATAAACATCTTTGAGATTATTGTTCACAATGAATGCATATCTGGCGAGGGCCACTGTTGAGCTGGGCAGGTAAATGGTCTGCAGTTTGTCATTATATGCAACAGCAGGATTTCCAGAACCACTACCGATATACGGGATGCCCTCAGAGATAGTTAGGGTTCTTAATCCAGACATCTCGCACAGCGCTCTATCGCAAATGCCAATGACATTGTACTCCTGACCGTTTCCGTTTGTCACCTTGGCAGGCACGGTGAGGCTGCCGTCCCAATTTGCAGGAGTGGAGACGACGGCGCTGCCTTGGCCTGAACCAAGCATAACCCACGGCTCGTCATCAGGGCCATCAGTGAAATAGTACTTCAGAACAACGCCTTCAGGTGTCGGAGCGGTGAATGGCTTCTGCGACATACCAAGAATTTGAGAGAAGAAACTGCTCCAAGCCGACTCGTAGTAAGCTTCAACGCAATCATCCGGCACAAACAGTACAGCGGAACTACAAGTGAAAGCATCATTCCCAAGACTCGGAACAATCGGGTCTCCTGTATTATACAGATATACTTCGCCAAGCCTGTTACAATATTTGAAGGCGAAGTTATCGATTATGTTGATGGTACTTGGGAGAGATACTGTGGTCAGATCAGTGCATCCATAAAATGCACCATACCAGTAATACTGTACCGTACCTGTACCAACATAATTGACACCTTCTTCAATAGTAAGAGATTTCATTTCACTCATATTGCGGAATGCATAATCAGCTATGCCCGCAACATTGTATGTGTTGCCACCGGCATCGGTCACCGTTGTTGAAATGGTAAGCGTGCCATCCCAGTTCTTGGGAGTAGAAACTACACACTCGGTTTCTCCAGTACCCACTTGCACATAAGTTGTGTTGTTTTCCGTACCCAGCACCACAAACGTCAGCATGACGTTTTCTGGTGTCTTGGCTGAGAATACGTAACCTTCGCCGCCGATGGGCTGGATGTCGAAGTATTCATTCCATGCTGAACTCTGATAAGCCACTACTGCATCTACGGGCACATAGAGAATCATACCATCTTTGCCGCCAGCACCTGTGAAGGGAGTGTAAGTCTCTCCCTCTTCTTCGTAAGTCTGGGTGTCAAGAACAGGAGGCGTAGTTGCATAGCAGATTACCGTTGACAAGCTTCCACATTCGCCAAATGCCATCACGCCGATACTTTCCACGCTGGCAGGAATGCTAACGGAGTTCAGGTTATTGCATTCATAGAAAGCACCAGAACTGATACTCCTCACGGCATAGCCGTTCGCCTCAGACGGGATGGTAACGGCACCATCTGTGTATTGATCAACGGCTTGTATGAGGAGTTCCATCTCTTCATTGTAATAACCCACCTGGCATTCCTTGGGATTTTCATTAGTGACTGTGAACTTCATCTTTATGCCTTCGTCTGTTGTGGCGATGAAGTAGTCGCAGCCAAACTTAAGGTACTTGGCAAATTCTAGAACCCAGCTGTCTTCATCATCCGGAGTGTTGGTCATCCAGAATTCATATGAGCCCTTACAATCTGGGTATTCCAAATACTCGGGATCAAAAGAGAAGTAGTCTGGACCTTCAACTGTAGTGTAATCTGCTTCATACGTGCTTTGGTCTGTTTCCTGCAGATAAACATTCTGGAAGTAGCCTGGATAGCCATAACTTCCTTGTGCTCCCCAAAGGGCAGCGGTGCCGCCATTCAACGTCAAGCCGGAAGCTTCGAAGATATTAAGCCAACCAGGATTTTGAATATAGATATTGCCGCTTGAATCCCAATTATCCACGGGAGTTACTTTCTTCGGTCCGTTCTTGGCCTTACGGCGCGGAGCCTGGCGCTTCACAGTTGGGGCTACAGGTCCCTCTCCGCTTGTCTCATAAAAGCCGAATTCAAGCCCATATTTCTGACCGGTGACGGTGACATCGCAGTCTTGCACGTTGCAACTACCTTGATATACATATACGCCATCACCACCCGTTGTACTGTTCGTAATGGTAAGTGTGGGCAGGTTAGAACCATTACCAGCTGTCCGACGGCGCGAAGCCTTCTTCATTTCACCTCCGCCAGGATAAGAACCCCCTTGGTCCGTTGGAACATCATCGCTGAGGAAGATGAGAGAGGTCTGGCTCAGGTCAACCCCCTTGTTCGTACCTATGGAGATGGCAGCTGAGGCGTTGGTAGCCGTAATGCTGTTCGTGCCCTTCACGCGGATATAGAATTTCTCGAAGCTGTTCACTTCAATGGCAGGGCCGCCAATATAATTGATGGTTGCACCGTTGAGTGTCAGGACAGGCACACCATACTGATAAAGATACTCATCTTCCTCGTATCCCCCCTTAGTATCCGTTTTACTGAGGCTCTTCTTAATCGGTCCTTCATACTCCCATGAAAGCACTGCCGTTCCATCACCAAAGATGTCTGCATTACGCTTATATTCCACGCCGGCAATGACGATGGGCCTCGGTTTCTCTACGACATTCTTGAAGTAGTGAACCCAGCTGGCGTATGCAGCGGAGCAGTCATCGGGGACAAAGAGCGTGCAGCCACCTTCCTCGACAAATTCATAGCCGAACGGGGCAGGATACTCATCATCGAGATCGTCGCCTGTAATGAGTGTGGGAGCCGTTTCGCTATTCACATACAACTCATCGAACCAACAATCACCATTGAATGCCTTATAGCCAATAGTTGTTATTGAGGAAGGAAGAATTATCTTATTCTTTCTTTCATAATTATATGGATTAGAATACGGAATAACCGCAAAGGCATAGGCTCCAAGAGTAGTCACAGTATAAGTGTCATTCTTAAACTCTACACTTCCTGGGATTGTGACTTCAGAAGGACAATCATCGTATTGTTCGAAAATGCAAGGATAAGCATCATTCTCACCAGGTTGATTGGTGTTATTGTAATCGCGGATACCCATCTGCACAGTAGCGGGCGTGTCACCATCAGCGGCGGTCAAGATCTTGAAGGGAATATACTTCTCACAATCATCGCCCAACTCAACATATACCCAGAAGATGTCACCCGGAAGCCATTCATTCTCGTGCCCCACCTCCTTAATAAATTGGAACCACTCGCTCCAGGCGGAATTCTGATAGGCAGCCTTGCTACCCTCGGGAACCACAAGTATGCAATTACCAGTGTTGGCATCATAGAAGGCATAGTCATCAATGGTGGTATTAGGCGTAGCTGAAGCCAGATAAAGACGCTCGAGAGAGCTGCAATACGACAACGCATAATTCTGTATCTCCGTAATGGTCGCAGGCAAGTTGATGCGAGTGACATTGTTGCAATAATTGAATGCGTAGCCACCAAGGGTAGTTACATTGAAGGAATAGGTATTGTCGCCCGACGTATATGTAACTGTTTCAGGGACGGTTATCTCACCTGACGCAGACGAGCCGTAGGCTGGTTGGTTATAGCTGCCTGTTCCCAACATCACAGTGCCAGGTATGTCACCCTCAGGCGAAGTAAGAATCGTGTATGGAATGTCATTACATGTGATAACCTGACCGGGCATCGGCAAACCGATGATGCTTGTGAAGTATTGACCATAGTTCGTAGCATAGCTTGACTCGCTACCCATTGGCACCTTCAGCGTTACTGTCTCTCCCGCGGCGGGAGTGCGGAAAACCGAAGTATTAGTCTGGGGGGGCGTCTCGCGCTGGATGGTTACATCGTTCAATAATGGGCAATTGTCAAAAGCATTACTACCAAGCGAAGTTACATTACTCGGGATGGTAATCGATGTCAGCACAAGACAATCCCGGAAAGCATCTGGGCTTATGGAACTTAGGGTGCTTGGAAGGTTTACATCTTCGAGTCCCCAGCAGTCTTTAAAGGCTCCATTTCCGATTGAGGTAAAACCTTCTGGTATCGTGATGGAAGTGAGTGCGGTACAGTTCTGGAACACACCGGTGTTCAAACTTGACATAGATGTAGGCAGGGTGATTGACGTTAAATTTTCGCACCCACTAAAAGCGTACGTGCCTATAGATTGGAGTCCGGTTGCGAACTCAACAGAAGTAAGGCCAACACAATGATAGAAAGCACTTACTCCGATGCTTGTAAGGGTACTGGGGAATACACCAGATGTCAGCGTGAGTGCCTGACAGTCATAGAAAGCATTTTGTCCGATAGTTGTGAGACCGTTTGGCAGGGTCAAAGATGTGAGCCCCGTGCAACCTTGAAAAGCACTTTCTTCGATGGACTTAACGGTAGAAGGAATATTGATTGTGGTCAGGCCGCGCATTCCTATGAAGGCAGAGGCACCTATCTTTGTGAGTCCTTCAGGGAGCACAATCTCAGCAACTTTAATGCCATCATCATCAAAACAAGATCTCAGCGTCTTATTAGATGAGGTATTCTCTATAATTGATGGAGAGTTAATGATTACCTTAGTCAAGTTCGGGCAGCCCACATCCTTTGAATTATCGCGATAGAAAAATGACCAAGAACCGATATACGTTACCGTGGAAGGGATAGTGACCGTCTGGATGTCGGTGTTGTAAAGGAAGGGGCCTTGCCTAATTGAATCCTCGCCTTCAGGGATTACAAGATGTGTTATCTTTTCTCCGTTCAGGTAGAGAGCCGTTTCATTCCCCGCCTCATAGCACTTTCGCAACGGGTGACAGTTATTCACAAAATTTATGTTATTCCATGCCACGACGTCGTTGATATTGACCCTTGCCAGAGAAGTGCAGCCATCGAAAGGACTGCTAAGATTATTATTTGATGAATCTTTATTGGTAATTTTGGTTACTGAAGCTGGAATATCTATTGATGACAAAGAAGAGCAATTCTGAAATGCCCGTCCGTATATGGTAGTAACAGACGACGGTAGGGAGAAAGAAGTTAGGCTCGTGCAGTTCTGGAATGTGTATTCATTGATATAAGTCAGTAACGCATTTGAAGGAATGTTGACTGTCTCCAACTTTGAACAGCCCCTAAAGACATAGCTGCTCATTGTGGCAATTGTGGCAGGCAACGTAACAGACGTTATTTTGGAACAGGCGTCAAAGGATTGATAGCCAACACTTGTGACTGTATAGGCGTAGGTCACTCCGTCTACATCGTGTGTCACAGTTTCGGGAATAGTCACCGAACCTTCGGTACCCGTGCTGATAGCACGGCTTCCAGAACTGCCTGTTCCTATTTGCACAGTTCCCGTTGTTCCATCCTCGGTTAGGACTTTATAGGTCACCGCCACACCCTCGGTTGTATTAGCTGTGAACGTGTCACCCACAGCCGCGTTAGCTGAAATCGCACCTGCCATCCATGCGACGGCGAAGGCTAAAAAGTACTTAAAATGTTTCATAGACGTGTTTTATTTGTTAATATTATATATTTGGTTACAAAGTTACTAATTATATGTACAAGTTCGATAGATTTATCCTTAAAGGATGTTAATTAGAGCCGCTAGCATAATAATTAACCTTTTCTACACAATAATTGGTCAAAATAAGCATGATAAGTATGTGTTTTTTCGCTGAAGAGGAGGGGGAGAGAAAAAAATATATGAACTTAGACCATGCTTCCACTTTTCGGGGTTTTTCAGACCATAATTCATTGAACAGCAATGATATATACCCAGTGGAGGCTATTCCCATAGCCTCCACTTTGCTTCCACTGATTTTCAGAAAAGGTGGAGGCTAAGTGGAGGCAAATTGAGCAGCCTCCACCCACGCAACCGTCAGGAAACAAATAGGTTAGGTCTCTATTTTAGCCAAAAAGTGGAAGCTAGGTCTAAGTTCATAAAATCTTTTACGGAAATGTCCATCAAAGCTCTGCCATATATGACTGGTCAAGTCGCCATTTAAGACCAGTCTTATCGCTTCGTAAATACGGTCTTATTGCCATGCATATATGGTCTTATTGGCTTGTATGACCGGTCATATCGTACTGGATGACCGGTCTAATATGGGAACAATCTATAGAGTCTTTGCTTACCCTCTATAGAGACTACGCCAACCCTCTATAGAGACTGCGCAAACTCTCTATAGAGACTGATGCTTTCCATGAAAGGCTAATGGGAGAATAGTCTTATTTCCGAATCGTTATGCGTTTGATGCTGACGGCTTTTCGAGGACGCTCTTTGGCATCAACGGGAGTGCGGCCGATGCGTAGTGCTATAGGCATGCCATCTACGACCTCGCCGAAGACAGTGTATTCGCCGTCGAGATGGGGAGCGCCACCGATACGGGCATAGGTCTGACGCTGTGCTTCGGTGAACGGTTGTGGCGGGTTCTTGGCTATGGCTTGTTCGGCTTCGACCTGCAGACGGTTGAGCAGTTCCTGTTGGGCGGCACGATCGGTTGACTTAAGGCGTGCGAGTTCTTCTGCATGTTCGCGCTGCAGCTGCTCGAAACGAGCTGCGACCTTACCCTCGTACAGCAGGGCCTGCAGTTCCGAGAGTTCAGCAGACGTTTGTTTCTTACCCGTGACGATATACCACTGCAACGGACTTGAGCAGCGACCAGGGTTTATGCTGTCGGGCTCACGTGCTGCAGCCAAGGCTCCTTGCTTGTGGAAATGACGGGGATAGATGATTTCGGGTGGTATAGCCCCCTCTGGGGACCCCTTTCCGATTGGCGACACGGCGCTTGCCTCTTTCCTCTCGGGATTTGCCTTCAATGCCGTATCTCCTGCCTGAATAACCATTTCGGGTACGATGCGATTGAAGAGGAGACCGTCGTAGATGCCAGCCTCCACGTTGCGAATGAAATTATCGCGGTGCAAAGGTGTATCATCATAGAGGCGCACTACAATCTTTCCCTCTGAGGTTTCGATTACAACCTCCGTCTTACCTATTGCGTCGCGCTTCTTATCGGAACAGGCAAAAAGGATTGGAAAGGCAGCAACACACAAGGCTATATGTGCGAAGCGGGTGAAGAAAATGGGATTCATAATAGTCGACAAGCTTGAAAAACATTAAACTTTGGCGCAAAGATAAGCCTTTTCATGATAAAAATAGTCAAAACTCGGAGTTTTTTAGGTTTATCAATCACGAATTGTGAATTAATAGCTACCTTTGCAAGGAAGTATGGACTTAGTTAGTTGACAGTTGACAGTTGACAGTTGACAGTTGACAGTTGACAGTTGACAGGTGACAGGTGACAGGTGACAGGTGACAAGTGACAGTTGACAGTTGGCAGGTGACAGGTGACAGGTGACTTGCGAAGCCGCAGCCGACGAAAGTCTGCGCTATAGTTAAATTGTAAATCGTAAATTTGTAAATTGTAAATAACCTCGATGTCTCGTCTGCTGAAATGGATTGGTGCTGCAGTGGCTACTCCCATAGTAGTCGCAGTGGCAGCCGTGGCTGCATTGTACCTGCCGCCAGTGCAGGACTTTGCCGTGAAGAAGCTGACGAAGTATGCTTCTGAACAGACGGGTATGGACATCAAGGTGGACCGCTTGCGCCTAAGCCCTTGGGTTGACCTGAAACTCGACGGGCTCACGGCCGTTGATGCCGAGGGCGACACGGTGGTTGCAGCACGTCAGGCCACAGTGGACCTACGGCTTCGCGATATCTTCAAGAAAAAGGTAGGCATTGAAGGTCTGACGCTCGATGGCGCCAAAGTCAATAGCAAGGACCTGGTTGCCGAGGCCGACATACGCGGCACACTCGACCATTTCCACCTACACGACGATGTGGACCTCGGGCGGAAGCATGTAGACCTCGACAAGATTGAAGGACGAGGGCTCGACCTGGACATCGCCCTGCGCGATACAACTGTAGTGGACACCACCGAATCTGCACCTCTGAAATGGACAGCAAATGCAAAAAAGGCCGATTTCATCGATTCACATATACGTTTTTCCACCCCTAATGACTCGATGGTAGTGGATGCCGACATCGACAGTTTGTCGCTCGCTGACGCCGATGTTGACCTGGAAAAGCAGAGGTACAAAGTGGGCAAGGCCAAGCTCAAAGGTAATATCAGAGAGGTGAAAGGCGCGGGTGTTCTCGAACAATTAAAAGAAGAGAGCAAGGGACAAAAAGGCAAGGGCATGCCTATAGACTTGAAGCTGGAGAACGTGGACTACGACGGAGAGCGTGAACGCATAAGTCTGCCGAGCATTGACCTGCGCACTCCTACATCTCGTTTCCAAGGCGGAACGGACATCGACCTTAAGGCCTTCAAGCCTGGAGGCGACGGTGCCCTGGACCTCAATTTCGATACTTACCTCTCAAAAGCCGACATCAAACGTATCGGAGGCACACGTCTGCCTAAAGGATTCGACAGCTCATACCCAGAGGAATTGCTGCACATAAGAGGCTCTGGCCGCGGAAATCTCGACAATATGACCTTGAACCATTTCGAGGCTACCTTGCCCGGTTCAATCTTCCTCGACGGTCGCGGCACCATCAGCGGTCTGGCCGACAGCACTGGCCTCAAGGCTGATATCGACTACAACCTCGAAACCAAGAATATCAACTGGGTACGAGGCATGGCCGATGGAGCGCTGGATGATGTGCGACTGCCAGCCATGAGCCTTGCAGGTAACGTGAAGGCCGACGGTCCGCGTTATTCCACGATAAGCCAGCTGCGCGAGGGCGGAGGCACAGCAGCCATACAGGCCGACATCGACACTCGAGGCGACATGAGCTACAATGCCGATGTGCGCACACGAAACCTTAACCTGCGCCATTTCGTGCCTTCGCTCACCGCAAGCCCACTTACCGCTCACGCTAAGATTAAAGGTAGCGGCACCGATATCAACAGTCATGCTACCCGCATCGATGCCAAGGCAGAGATTGCCAGCCTGCACTACGACAAGATAAACCTTTCAAATACCACGCTCGATGCACAGCTGCGCAACGGCCGAGGGCATGCCCGCATGACGGCCAACAACAACCAGATGGTGATGCAGGCAGACCTTGACGGACTGTTTAACTACAGGAGCCTGAAGGCGGGTAAGGGCAGCCGCCAGCAGCCGCTGTCAGACCTCACCTTCAGCGTAGACCTTAGCCGAGCAGACCTGCAGGCCTTAGGCTTAGTGGACGACCCACTGAAGGTGGCAGCCTGCATGCACATCGACGGCACTACCGATTTGAATCGCAGACATCAGATAAGCGGCACCATAACCGATATAGTGCTGCAACCCGGCGACACAATCTTCAGGCCCGAAGATGTCACGCTCGAAGCCCTGTTACGGCCTGACACCACCTTTGCCCACGTCAGCAGCGGCGACCTCGTACTGACGGCGCATGGCCGTACAGGCTACGACCGCCTGCTCTCACAGCTGCAACACTTTGCTGATGAAGCTTCACGCCAGACCAAGGAACGCATCTTCGATATGGACGCCCTGAAGCGTCGCATGCCTGAGATGGATTTGCATCTTACTGCCGGTCAGCATAATCCCGCTCACGATATCTGTAAGTCTATGGGCTACAGCTTCGAGACGGCCGACCTCGACCTACGCCTTGACCCACGCAATGGCATTAACGGAGGAGGCCATGTGCACAGCCTCAACACCGGTTCGATACTCCTTGACACGATTAATTTCCATGCAAAACAGAACGCAGAAGGCATAGCCATTGACGCCCGCGTGCACAACGGCCGGCGTAATCCGCAAATCAGTTTCGACTCGCGGCTTAACGCACACCTGCAAAACGACGGACGGGCCGGTGCCAATCTCCAGTTCTTCGACGACCGAGGGCGCAAAGGCATAGACTTAGGGCTGCAAGCGGCAGTGCGCAACGACAGCCTCGTCATACACCTCGAGCCCCTTAACCCAATCATAGCTTACCGCCGATTCAACCTCAACGAGGACAACTACATCAGACTTGGCAAGAAAAACCGAGTGACGGCCAATGTGGACCTGCTCGCCGACGACGGCACAGGTCTGAAACTCTACTCCGCCGACAATGATGATGCACTTCAGGACCTCACCGTGAGCATCAACCATCTGAACTTAGGCGAACTGACTACCGTAGTGCCCTACGCTCCACACCTGAGCGGTTTCCTCCACGGCGACGCACATCTCATACAAACAGCTGAACACTTCAGCGTGTCGACAGATATGACTGTGGACGATCTCACCTACGAAGGAGCATCGCTCGGACAGGTAGGCTTGGAAGGTGTGTACCTGCCCAATGCCGACGGCAGCCATTTCGTTGACGGCAACCTACTTCAAACGGGCGTGCCCGTGGCTTCGTTCAATGGTTCATACACGCCGAAGGGCGAACTCGGACTCCTTGACATCGACGTATCGCTCGACCGTCTGCCCTTCTCGCTTGCCAACGGCTTCATCGACAACGGCCTGGCCACACTCAGCGGTATAGCCCTCGGCGACCTTCACATAGGCGGCACTACCAAGCGGCCACTCGTAAATGGAGCGATAATCACCAACGACCTTCGCATCAATTCGGCTCCGTATAGTCTGAGCCTACGCGTAGAGGATGACACGCTCCGCTTCAATGACAGCCACATAAAGCTCGACAATATCAAAGTCTACTCCACGGGCAAGAGTCCATTCGTGATGAACGGCGACATAGACTTCGCCAATACCGACAAGATAAGCATCGACGCACGAATGACAGCTTACGACTTCGAACTCATTAACGCGAAGAAGACACCACAGGCTGTGACGTATGGCAAAATGTACGTCGACTTCAGCGCCATGCTACGCGGAACACTCGAGAACCTACGCCTGTACGGTCGTCTGAAAGTGTTAGGCAACACAGACCTGACCTACGTGCTTACCGATTCGCCACTGACGGTAGAGGACCAGCTGGCCGACCTCGTCGAGTTTGTCGACTTCACCGACTCGCTCGCCGTGGTAGAAGAAGTTCACGAACGGCCTCAGAACATCAATATCACCATGAACGTAAGCATCGACGACGCGGCACAGGTGCACTGCCTGCTGAGCGCCGACGGCTCAAGTTATGTCGACCTTGAGGGAGGCGGCGACCTCACTCTGACCTACTCGCCCGAGAAAGACCTTCAGATGAACGGCCGCTACACCGTGAACAGCGGCACCATCAAGTACACCATGATGGTAATCCCGCTCAAGGAGTTCAACATCAAGAGCGGCAGCTATGCCGAGTTCCGAGGTCCCATCATGAACCCGACACTCAATATCAGCGCCACCGAACGTCTGCGCACCACCATCACCGAGAACCAGCAACCGCGCTCGGTTAACTTTGATGTCGGCATGAATATCACGCAGACACTTGACGACTTAGGCCTGGAATTCACGCTCGACGCTCCGGAAGACCTGGCAATACGCAACGAGTTGGCTACGATGTCGGCCGAACAGCGCGGACGCGTAGCCGTGACAATGTTGGCCACTGGCATGTATATAACCGACGCCAACAGCGCTTCCAGCGGCGGTTTCTCAACTCAGAACGCCCTGAATGCCTTCCTACAGAGTCAGATTTCGAACATCACCAGCAAAGCCCTGAAGAGCGTCGACCTCTCGCTGGGCATGGAACAAGGCCTCAGCGCCTCGGGCTCCACCACTACCGACTACAGTTTCCGCTTCGCCAAGCGCTTCTGGGGCAACAGAATAGGTGTCATCGTAGGCGGTAAGGTGAGCACAGGCTCCGATGCGCAGAACACGGGTCAGTCGCTCATCGACAATGTCAGCATTGAATATCGTCTCGACCAAAGCGCCAGCCGCTACGTGAAAGTGTACTACGACAAAAACTACGAATCACTGCTCGAGAGCGAGGTCACCGAGATGGGCGCCGGCCTTGTGCTGCGCCGCAAGACGGCCCGCTTGGGCGAGCTGTTCCTGTTCAAGAGGAAAAAAGAAGAATAAAACAATGGCCCACCACTCCCCGGGGAGGAGAACAGCCTACACCAGCCCCTTCATGAAACAAAGATTTGTCCATATCAAACGTAATGCGTGTATGTTAAGCTCGTGGCATAACATACTCATATTCTTTATTCTCTATTCTTCACTTTTCATTTTCCTCTCATCTTGTTCTACCACCGAGAAACTGCCAGAAGGCGACGTTCTGTACACGGGTATCTCGGAGATAGCCTACGACCGTAAGGCCAAATCGAAATATGCGAGCAAGGAAGAGAACGACTCTACGGGCGTCATCACGGCCATGGCACGGGCCTACAACCTCGTGGACGAGCTGCTTTCAGGCAACCTGAAAGCGCAGGACATACGCGCATACATTAATATTAATAAGGACAGCCTCAGCGCCGAACAGCGCGATTCATTGCTCCGCAGCGCAGCCATACTGGAGAAAGCTACTGCTGAGGCACGCGAGGAAGTGAATGCAGCCTTGGCATACTCGCCCAACAACAGCATCTTCGGCAGCTCGTCGGCACGATGGCAGTTGCCCGTAGGCCTGTGGTTCTACACAGGTTTCGTTGACAAGCAAAGCCGTTTCGGCCGTTGGATGTTCAACAGTTTCGCTGCCACGCCACGCACCATAGCCATGGCTAACCCACAAGTACGCACACAAGTAGCCCGCAACACCTTGCGCAACTACGGATTCTTCCGCGGGCGCGTGGACTACGAGATTCAGCCTAACCCCAAAAACGAACGGAAAGCCAAGATTGGCTATTCGGTATACCCCGGCCCGTTGTTCCGTTTCGGAACGATAGAATACCAGAACTTCGGCGTTGTCACCGACAGCCTCATACGTGCCACAGCCGACAAAAGTCTGCTGCACGAAGGCGATGCCTTCAACGTGCCCAACCTCGATGCCGAGCGCACACGCCTGAGCAAGCTCTTCCGCAACAACGGTTTCTTCTACTGCCGCCCAGAATACATCACCTTCAGGGCCGACACAATCCAAACTCCTTTCACGGCTCACATGCAAGTTCGCCCGCGCACCGACCTGCCGCCGCAGGCCAAGAACCGCTTCAAGATGGGGCGCACCACTATCACCGTCATGCCCTACGATGATTACAAGATAACCGACAGCCTCACCTTGCGTGAATATCAGATGCGTTGGAGCGGAGGCACCAAGAAGCCGCCCTTGCGCTTCGGAGCCATTCGCCACTACCTCTTCTACCAGCCCGGCTCACAGTTCCGCGCCAGCCTCCACGAACTCATCCAACAGAAGCTCTCGGGCATGGGAGTATTCTCCAACATTCAGATGAGCTACACGCCGCGCGACACCACCGACACGTGCTCGATACTTGATGTGAACATCTTCGGAATCCTGGACAAGCCCTACGACAGCGAACTCGAGGCCAAGATAACCAACAAGAGCAACGGCCTGCTCGGACCGGGACTCTCGTGGGGCATGAGCAAGCGCAACGCCTTCCGTGGCGCTGAACAGTTGTCGTTTAAAGTATACGGCAGCTACGAATGGCAGACAGGCGTCTCAGCCACCGAAGGCCACAACGGCCTGTTGAACTCCTTTGAACTTGGAGCCACGGCAGGCCTCACCTACCCTCGCCTGCGCTTCTTCGGCCTGCCATTTGTGCGCAAGATGAGCCGGCAGGCCGAAGCCACAACAGCCTACAAGCTTGATGTAGACTGGATGAATCGCGCAGGATTCTTCCAACTGTTGAATTTCAGCGGCCGACTCACTTACACATATTGGAATGTCCGCCAGCGCCGACTGCGGCACGAACTGACGCCCGCTCGTCTCGATTACACTATGCTTGCCCATCGTTCCCACCGTTTCGATTCGCTTATGACGGCCAATCCGGCCCTATACATAAGCATGCGCAACCAGCTTGTACCTTCGATGGCTTATACCCTCACATACAGCACTCTACGCCCTGGCACCGTGGCAACCGCCAATGCCCACCACCGCACCGTTATAATCGGAGCCAAACAAGCTGGCCATATCCTGAACGGCATATACGCTCTGGCTGGCCACGAGCGCAAGGAACGCAACAAGAAACTACTCGGTGTGCCCTTCGCACAGTTCCTAAAGCTCTCGGCCGAATGGCGTGAGACATTCCCTGTCACCCTGCACTCACGCATCGCAGCCCGTGCTTACCTCGGCGCAGTTTGGAGCTATGGCAACTCAACCATGGCACCTTATGTCGACCTGTTCAACGTAGGCGGTGCCAACAGTATACGCGCATTCGGTGTCCGCACCGTAGGTCCGGGTCGTTACCACCCTGCCAGTTCAGGATGGAGCTACGTCGACCAAGTGGGCAACCTCAAGTTCGAGGCCAACGTAGAATACCGCTTCCCACTCGTAGGAGCATTGGAGGGCGCCCTGTTCCTCGATACAGGAAACGTATGGCTCATGCAACCCGACGAGAGCAGGCCGGGCGCTGCCATAGATGCCAGCGAGTTCCTCAACGACTTGGCCCTTGGCACAGGTGTCGGTTTCCGCTACGACCTCGACTTCCTCGTCCTTCGTTTCGACATAGGCGTCGGACTTCACGCGCCATACGACACAGGTCGCTCAGGCTACTATAACATGCCGCGTTTCAAGGATTCACTCGGCTTCCATATCGCCGTGGGCTATCCGTTCTAACGTTGTCGCCAAGGTCATAAACCAACACAAACTATTAGCCCTGAAAACCAGGCCGGCTTTATCCGCGGATTAGGCCGGCCTAATTTGAAAATTAGGTTGGCCTTATCTGCAAATTAGGTTAACCTAATATGCTTTTCCCACTGGTGGGAAATTTTTTTTACCTTTTCTACTTTGTGTTTCAAAGAAAAGTTGTAACTTTGCGCAGAAATCATTAAACACCAACTATTAATTACGGCAAAGCCGTGCCAATAACATGAAACCAACTCTATTCCTTCTCGCTGCCGGTATGGGCAGCCGCTACGGAGGCCTGAAACAGCTTGATGCGCTGGGCCCCAATGGCGAGACAATCATGGACTACTCCATCTACGACGCTATCCAAGCCGGCTTCGGCAAGATCGTATGGGTAATCCGCCGCGACTTCGAAGACCAGTTCCGTAACCAAATCCTCAAGAAGTACGAAGGTCATGTGCCTTGCGAGCTCTGCTTCCAGGCATTGGACGACCTGCCCGAAGGCTTCACCGTGCCCGAAGGCCGTGTTAAGCCCTGGGGCACCAACCACGCCGTGCTCATGGGCAAGGACGTTATCAAGGAGCCGTTCTGCGTCATCAACTGCGACGACTTCTACAACCGCGACGCCTTCATGGCTATCGGCAAGTTCCTCGCCGACCTGCCCGAAGGCAGCAAGGGCAAATACGCTATGGTAGGCTTCCGCGTAGGCAACACGCTCTCCGAGAACGGCAGCGTGGCTCGCGGCGTATGCTCCACCGACGAGAACGGCAACCTCAAGGATATCGTTGAGCGCACCGAAATCGAGACTATCGACGGTGAGATCTGCTACAAGGAAGATGGCGAATGGAAGCCCGTAGGCGGCGCCAACGTTCCTGTCAGCATGAACATGTGGGGCTTCACACCCGACTATTTCGCTTACAGCGAGGAGTACTTCAAGGAGTTCCTATCAGACCCGAAGAACATCGAGAACCTCAAGGCAGAGTTCTTCATCCCGTTGATGGTGGACAAACTCATTCGCGAAGGCGAAGCCACCTGCAAGGTACTCGACACCACCTCCAAGTGGTTCGGCGTAACCTACGCAGCCGACCGTCCCGGCACAGTAGAGCGTATCAAGGCTCTCGTTGATGCTGGCGTATATCCGTCACCTCTGTTCTAAAAGAATCAGATAGCAAAGCGCCCCCGATGCAACTGAGCATCGGGGGCGTTTGTTTAGAATAGGCTGTGCCGAGCGAACGACACAGCCTATTAATCTGTCGTAGAAGCCACGACTTCAAGCACCCATCATTTTACAGCAACCTTCTTGCCACCTACAATGTAGAGGCCACGAGGCAGGTGACGAACTGAAGCGTTCACACGCTGACCGCTTAGGTTGTAGACAGGAGCGGTGGCCGAAGGCTGATCAGCCAGGTCAACATCGTTGATTGAGTCAACAACGTCGCGAACAATAGCAATATTGTAGGCCTTAACACCATGAGAAGACTCGGAAATAGACTTGAAGAAACCATGGAAAGCATCAACGGGAGTTGACGAAGCAACGAACTGACTGCCGTCCTCGCTAAGCACCAAAGCATTCTCGAAAGCAGCCAGTGCCTGTGTGCCGCCGAAGGCCATGTTCAGGCCACTTGTGTAAGCGATGGCATCAGGCTTGACGGTTGCATTCTCTGCGCTCCAAACAATCTTCTTGCCACGGAGGTCCCAAGCCGGGCCCCAAGCGCCGTCGGGGACAGCTACGAGGTAAGGTGTATTGGCCAACATCTCAGGAGCATTGCGGAAGTAAACGGTAGTGCCGTCCTCCTCATAGAAATCACATGTCCAGAACTGCTTGCCCGTGTCGCTGCTCGAACGGAACCAATCAATGGTCTTACCATCGGTGGCATTCTTTACGGTTGTAGGTGCAAAGGGCAGCACGATGGTACTCCAACCCGTACGGACACTGTTGTTGTGACCTTGTGTGAAGGTGCGCTCGTAGCTGATGGCAGCAGCCGTGAAGGTCTGAGGCGTGTAGAAGTCGTAGCCGTCCTGAAGGACAACGCTTTCGGCTTGAGCACCCATCACGATGTTCTTACCTTCGAGACCAGCAGGAGCTGTTTCGCTCTCGCCAAGGAAGTAAAGAGTATTTGGGTTAGCGCTGGCACTGATGCCGGAAAGAGTCAGGCCCTCGAGTGAGACAGCTGCGACATCGGCAGAAATGGCAAATCCTTCCTCGGGTTTGTAGCCCTGACGTGTGCCGTCGCCCTTCCAAGTGATGATACCGCGCTGAATATCATAATACTTCGATTCACCCTTCTTCACGATATTATCTACGTGTGAAGCATCCTGTTCCTGGGGAACGTCGTTACGGGCATAGATATTCATAGAATAAGTGCTGCCGTAAGCCAGATTATCGAAATCGAAGTAGTACGTGACCGAGCCACCTGCGGGGATAGATACGGACTGCTGCTTGTAGGTTATCATGGAACCGCCACCGATGGTGCCGTCATCATTGCGCTGTACGATGAACAAAGGTGCAAGCACATACTTGTTGTAATCGGCAGCCGCGTGGTTGGTGATGGTGGCGCGGAAGCGGGCACTGCTGTCGTAGATGGTACCGTGAAGGTTCTCATCGTCGGTGGCATCTGCATTCATAGCCTCGATATCTACAGAAAGGTCCATGTCTGCCTCCAGACCTTCGACTATGGTGACGGAGGTTGTTCCGATAGTGATAAAGTCACCCCATTGAGGATCTACCAACATAACTCTTACGGTTTTTGTTCCAGATGTAGTTGGTGTGACATTGAAGGTTACAACTTTCTCTTGTCCAGCAGGAACCTCGGCTTGGATAAGAGATGTGTACTGTGAGTTTTCATCAATTTGCTGGCCTCCAAAATCCAAATAGAGGTCGCCGAAGAAGCTATCTGCCCCCGTATTCTTTATCGTAACATGTATTTGTTCTTTTTGTCCAGCTTCAATGCCTCCTTCGAAGTCAAAATTGGTTGTTTGAAGATTGAACTGAGGATGATAAACCGGTGAAGATGTATATGTGTCGTTCAATGTAACATCAACGTAATAACGATCCGCCCGATCCATCAGTTTCCATTCGGTTGTGTTCTCAGCCTGAAAGACAGGAACAATCCTATATTCACCTACCTTACCAGCTCCAAAGGATATAAGTTGACTATAGCTCCCAGATTGAGGCTTAAGCCCTTTTCCGAAGTCTGTAGTTGTACCTACAGCTGAAGTCGTTACCGTCAAATAGGAGTAGGATACTGAATTATTCATAACTTCAAAACTGCCATCGGTAGGATCCAAAAGAGCTAAAGCTACTTTGTACTTATACTTACCAGGTTCCTCAGAATGGTCAGAATAACTAACCTTCACTCTTCTTGTGTCCTGAATATAGAATGGCTTACTTTTGCTATCACGATCTTTGAATGCATACGAAGTTCCACTAATAGCAGTCACAGTAAGCATAGGCTCCACCTCATCGCCCTCTTCACCGCTTCCATCTGGCGTAGCCGTTCCTGGGATGATGTTATAGATAATGTTCTGCTTCATATTGTAGCCCTCGCTTGAGCTGGAACCACCGATACCGCTGGCCGATGGATTGAGGATACTGAGCTGGAAGAAGCCATTACCCATGCCTCCCCATCCCCAGTTGATGTGGAAGTAGTCGCCATACTCGAAGCCGTCGCAGATGAAGGAGTGGCCACCGCCGCTGCCGGCTGTACCATTATAAATCATGGGGCGGCCGGCAGCCAGCTCGCTGTAGACAAGGTCGTCCCAAGCCTGCTGTGTGTAGTCAATACGGAAAGCTATCTTCGAGCCATAACCAAAGTACTTGAAACCCTTAGGGATGTCGTCGGTATAAGCTCCCGATGAATTACGTCCGTATTGCATCTTGACCGAGCAGCCAGCATATAACATCAACGTAGACACGGCATCGGTGTAAACATCATCCTCGGCACCCGTGTAAGTCTCGCGCATGTGAGCCCAATCAAGCGGTGTGACAGGCAGAGCGTCCATCGTTGCGGAGCCATATTCGCCCATTTGTTCACCAGCCACTGTAAAAGTGTACGAGGGAATCTCTGCCAGTGTCTGAGAAGGCTGCTTGTAGAAATACATAATCTGCGACATAGCAGTAGCAACGCAGCCTGTGTAAGCAAGGTCGTAGCCATCTTCCTCGTTCTCTGACTTCATGAATTGCGGGCATTGTTTCCAATACGGAGTAGCCTGGTCCCACTTGGTGGTGATGAGCGGTGCAATGGAGTTGCGAGTGCTGACGCGTGACTTGCGAGGAGCACGCATAACCTTGGCGGCCTCTGTATCGGATAGTTTTGACAGAACCTCTAATTGCTCAGCATAACCCTCAAGCCATGCTTTCATGTTATCAGGGATGCGTGTTGCATCGAAAGAACCTTCGTCGGAGTAACCAAGGATAGGAGCTGTGCGGTCGTCACCCGAAACGATTACAAAGCCACCATTGTTGCCTACATTAAATATGTAGTAGCCTGCAGCATCAGTAGCTTCGGTCAGGCGGCCAGCCCGAGTAGCGATGCGTAATTGTCTGTGGTTGCCTGCGGGGTTCTTTTTAGCGATGAAGGCAGAAGCCTCTTCCATAGCTTTCTCTTTGCTGACAGGAGCGGCAGACGCCGACAAGGCCAGCAGCATACAGAATGCAAACAATATCTTTTTCATTTCTTTCTTTGTGATTTATTAGTTATCTTCTTTCTGTTTTTGTCATTCTCCATCAAAAAGTGTATCGCCCCAGATGTTCTCTTTCACAGGTGCATCTTGACCAAAGGTGGGGAATTCTCCTTCGCCGGCAGGACTCGGCCCTGACACAGCAATAAACGTCTCAATCTCTACGGTCTGAACTATGAGTTCAGGCCTTACATAAGTTTTCTGCATTTTTAAGTTGAATAAGAATTAATAAGTTTTCAATATCTCTAATAAACCTTGATACTATTCACCGTCGTTATCCTATAGTTTTACCTTAGCGGGCGCAAAGGTAGTCAAATATCATGACATCATTCATGAGTTTAATTGAATTAATCTCTTTTTTACAGCAAGATTTGATTTTGCTCAATAGTTCAGAAGGGTGAACCTATGAAAAGGGAAATACGCGCTTTCGTTCCGTTTATAGCATTTTCTTTTCAGCAGTGAAAGCCAAGTGGAAGCTACAGCAACAGCCTCCACTGTCGTAACTCATAGCATAACAACCTGTTAGGAGCCTACAACGGCCAAATAGTGGAAGCAAGGTTGATATTCATTAGAAATAATTTGAAAACCAACGTATTCCTCCCATAAAAACAATCACACAAAAGCTATAAACGCAAAGGCATAGTAACAGGCACGATGACAGGTTAGACCGCCACCGTAAGCATAACAAGTTTCAATAGTTAGTCATTAACTGCGCCGCACTTGGGGCACACGCCTTTCGAACGCAGTTTTGCCCCACAATTACCACAGAGATAGCGGGCGCGAGCATAACGCCAATACCTATACAATGCGAAGATTGAGTATACAATAAATAAAATATACCCAAACGCAGATGAAGCTGTGAGCGAAAACACGAGGTAAATGACGACGCAGACACCAGCGAGAGTGATAAGATAGATAACGGCTTCCTTCGGACGGAGATAACTGAAAGCGTTGTTGGCAGTAGCGATAGCCAGCAACAGAAGCAGCCACAGCCCCGACAGGAAGAAACAGATAAGCCAGGGCTGGGCGAGCGGATTGAGCGTGGGATGAAAATAGAATTGTACCCACACTTGAGGACAATAGTGCTGAATATAGCCGTAGAGCAACGATGAGACCGAAAGTGTCAGTATGAGCAACGTAGGATAGGCACTGGGTATGTCAGCAATATGCACGAAATGCGTGTACTTGCGGCGCAGCAGACGCACGGCAACAGTGACGGCTACAACGGCCAACGTAAGCAGGAACCACATCCAGCGGTGGCTGGAGAAAAGGTATATGAAGGCGCTGATGGGGTCGTCGGGGTAAGCTGTGTCCAAAAGCGTTGTCTCGTGCAACCAACCCATTGTCTGCTGATCATGCGCCACCTTAACCCAAACGCTATCAATGCTATCCTCAGGGATAACCAGGAAAGCTGCCACTACGACTGCATCGCCGCGGCGGAGCCAGAGGCTATCGCTCGCATCGACGGCGCCTTCGCTCCAATGCATAGGTCGCTCTTCAATGATAACAAGGCTGTCAGCATCAACAACAAAGTTGTAACCTACGCCATAAGCCCGCTGCAGTTTTTGCGACATATTTGCGGCGGCCGTGTCTGTCTCGTTCGCAGTTGGAATCGCAAACGTAGCACGCGAGGCTGGCTGATAGCAGGATGTTAGCGCCAGAACTGCAGCGATGAATATGGGCAAATAGCGGTTCATAGGTCTCATTGTTCTGGTCGTAGGACAAGCATCTCGCAACGCTGACAGTCGAAACGCAATGGGAACATGCGGCCGTCGACAAGACGAATGGCCAACGGTTCCTGTGCCGGTATGGCAAGCGGCTTGCCCTGTCCACCCGTGTTTTTATGTTTGATACAACAGCCCAACTCGTAGCGCAGGCAGTAACGACAGGTCATAAGCGGCGTATCGGCATTGAATGTGTGATTACTAGCTCCACCCTCGATAGCCGGCAAGGCGTTCCTCTCTTTTGAAGCAAAGGCATACGCTGCCTTCAGGTCCAAAAGATTGCATAATAGTCGCCTCCATTCGGCAAGCACAGACGAAGGGATAAACCAATTGTCGGTAAAACGTATGTCTATTTCCGAATCGGTAGTAGAATACACCGTATCGCCCAAACGTGAAAGTTGCTTGCGGATATTTTCATCCTGAGGCGTGCGAGCCAGTTCGTGTGGATAGGCGAAGAAGTTGTGAACCTCACGGCCATCCTCGGCGCGCAACGTAAGACGAAAGCCCGTTTGAGTCCCCTCAAGCTTATCTTCCTCAGGATCAAAAGCATTATATTCACTCACACAATCATCAATAGACCAACTCACGGCAACACGACGGTCGGCAGTAGGACGCGACAGCTGACGTTCGAATTCGGCATCGAGATTGCGATAAACCGACATCCCCTTCTTAAGTTGAGCCAATACAGACGGGTCTGCCGGGAAGAGGCGCCCTTGCTGATCCACACGATTGACACGGAAGCCTTGCAAGCGGTCATCAGCGTCGAAAAAACAAAGGCCGTCGCCATTGGCAAACGAAGCCGTGCCGGCGATAGCGAGCGAGCGGCCTGGCAGCACATCCTTTACGGTTCCTACCGGCTCGCCGATAGCCTTCGGCGTAGCAAGACAAGCAAGATTCGGAGTTCGGCCGCGTAAGAAATAATCGGTAAAACGGCGGTTGAAGCTCTTTTCGAGGTTGGGCGTGAACGAAAGTTTGACATGCCCATGACTGGCACGGCAGTATTTATCCGGCTGTTTTTTGATCACCTCGTCGATGAGACCACTGTAGTAGGCGGTGGTATTCTTAACGTAAGCCACATCTTTCAACCGGCCCTCTATCTTAAAACTGCTGACGCCTGCATCCATCATGTCCTCAATTTCGACGGCACGATTCATGTCGCGCAACGACAACAGATGGCGACTACGCAATGGCTTGCCTGTTCGCGGGTCGGCAACTATACGGCCTTTGCCGTCGACAAGGTCGAAAGGCAGGCGGCAAAACTGCGCACATTCGCCTCGATTGGCACTACGCCCGAAACAGTATTCACTGGCATAACACCGTCCGCTATAGCTGACACAAAGAGCCCCGTGCACAAAAGCTTCAAGCGGCATCCCAGGCACCGCTTCGTGGATAGCACGTATCTCGTCGATTGACAGTTCACGCGCCAAGACCGTTTGCTCATACCCCTCAGCCGCCCGCGACTGCACATCTTCAACGGTACGGTTGTCCATTTGCGTGGAAGCGTGAAGCGGCAAGCGACCTCTGACAAGCTTCTTGAGCTGCACATCCTGCACAATGAGCGCATCAACACCGGCTGCCGCTAACTCATCGACAAGTTTGTCGACCTCTTCGAGTTCGTCATCGTGCAACAAAGTATTGACCGTGGCGTAGATTTTCACGCCAAACAGATGCGCATATCTCGTGAGCTCAGCTATATCCTGCACGCTGTTACCGGCCGCAGAACGTGCACCGAAGCGCGGGGCGCCGATATAAACAGCATCAGCGCCATGGCGTATGGCCTCGATACCACATTCGAGGTTGCGGGCTGGAGCAAGGAGTTCGATGGTGCGCATATGGTTGCAGATTGCGGCAAAGCCGCAACAAACGAGGACGGGGATTAATGAATGGATTCGATATTGTAGGGTGTCTCCTGGTATACGTAGTAGTTGAGCCAGTTGGTAAATAGGAGGTTGGCATGCGCGCGCCAAGTTACCACGGGACCAAGCGAGGGCGTGTCGGCGCGGTAATAGTGCTGCGGCATATCAATTGGCAGGCCCTTTGCCAAATCACGCCGATACTCGGTGTCGAGTGTCATCGGAGAATATTCGAGGTGCCCAGTGATGTAGAACTCGCGGCCGCCTCGAGCCATGACGATGCTTACGCCGGCTTCCTCGCTCTCAGCTATTGTCGTGAGTTCAGGCACGGCATCAATATCTGCACGGTGAATCTCAGTGTGGCGGCTGTGGGGCATGAAGAACACGTCGTCGAAGCCTCGGAAAATAGGCAGTTGCGGATCAAGCGGTTTCTGCGCAAAAATGCCGAACATTTTCGATGAAAGCGGGTATTTTGGCACACCGTAGCGGTAGTAAAGGCCCGCTTGAGCGGCCCAACAGATATACAAGGTGGACGTCACGTGCGTGTGAGCCCAGTCTATGATATCACGCATCTCATCCCAATAGGTCACTTCCTCGAAGTCGAGGTGCTCAACAGGCGCACCTGTGATAATCATACCATCGAACTTCTCGTTGCGCATGAGCTCAAAGTCGCGATAGAAAGCCTTCATGTGTTCAACGGGCGTATTCTTCGATGTGTGACTTTTGATCTTCATAAACGACACCTCGAGCTGCAGCGGCGAGTTCGAGAGAACGCGTATGAGGTCCGTTTCGGTCGTTATCTTCAGCGGCATGAGGTTGAGTATCACGATCTTCAGAGGGCGGATATCCTGCGACGTAGCCCGTGACGTGTCCATCACGAATATGTTTTCCTGCTTCAGCAGGTCTATGGCAGGCAACCTGTCGGGGAGTGTTAGAGGCATGAGCTTATTAGTTTAGTGCTTGATGTTTTGGGGGTTCGAGGTTACTCGAGTATTGATATAGTCAAGCTTAAAGTTTAATGAGAAGCCTAAATATCAATCTAAGAATGATTGAAAGGCGCCTCATTAAACCTTAAACTATAAACTTATTACCAGATTGTGGCGCGCTCTTCCTTGGGTACGAACATGGGATCTTGCTCGGTAATTCCGAAGGCCTCGTACCAAGCGTCGATATGCGGGAGAGCTCCGTTCACACGCCAGCGTCCGAGAGAATGGGGATCTGACTTAGTACGCTTACGTATCTCCTCGTCGCGGATGTTAGCAGCCCAAACACCGGCATAGGCAAGGAAGAAACGCTGTTCGGGCGTGAAGCCGTCCTTGTCAGCAAGAGGAGCGTCCTTGGTTGCGTTCTTGAAGGCCTGGTAGGAAACCATAAGTCCTCCGTGATCGGCCATATTCTCGCCAAGGGTTAGCTGTCCGTTGCCGCAAAGGCCGGGCAGGACTTCAATATTATTAAAGAAGTCGCGCATGACATAAGTGCGCTCCTCGAAATTCTTACGGTCTTCCTCGGTCCACCACTGGCGAAGGTTGCCGTCCTTGTCGAACTTAGAGCCCTGATCGTCGAAGCCGTGGGTCATCTCATGGCCAATTACAACACCGATGGCACCGTAGTTGAAAGCGTCGTCGGCCTGCATATCGAAGAAAGGCGGCTGCAGGATTCCAGCCGGGAAGCAGATTTCGTTGGTGGTAGGATTGTAGTAAGCGTTAACAGTCTGCGGGGTCATGTACCATACGGTATTGTCAACAGGCTTATTAAGCTTGCGCTCAATCTCGTCGTGAGTCTGCCAAACAGCAGCGTTCTTCACATTCTCCCAATAATTGCGGCCAATCTCAAGTGTGCTGTAGTCCTTCCATTTGTCAGGATAGCCCACCTTAACGATGAAGGCATTGAGTTTGTCGTGAGCCACAGCCTTGGTGCTATCGCTCATCCATTCCTGTGCGTCAATGCGTTCGCCAAGAGCCACCTGCAGGTTCTTAACCAATTGAACCATACGTTCTTTGGCTTCAGCAGGGAAATACTTCTCAACATACAGCTGACCTACAGCCTCGCCGAGTGCACCTTCGGTAGCGGCCACAGCGCGCTTCCAGCGCGGACGGTCCTCTTCGCGACCGCTCATTACCTTGCCATAGAAATTGAATGAAGCGGCACGCATCTCATCGTCCAGACAGCCGGCAGCCGTGTCAATAAGGCGCCAGCGGGTGTAGTCCTTGAGCACGTCGAGCGGTGTCTCTGCCCATATCTTCTCCACCTCATGAATCACTTCGGGCTGACCTACGCTTACCTCACGAATGTCTTTTGCTCCTTGTACATTGAAGTAGTACTTCCAGTCGATACCAGGGAAGTCGGTGAGGAGCTGGTCGAAAGTCATCTTGTTGTAGTTCTTCTCGTCGTCGCGAAGTTCAGTGCGCGAACGGGATATCTTAGCCAAACGGGTCTCAAGAGCGAGCACGCCGTCGACACGGGCCTTAGTCTCGTCGCCCTCAGCCACCTTACAACGCTGGAAGAGGTCGGACATGTACTTCTTATAAGCCTCGCGAATAGTTGTTGTTGCTGAGTCGTTGTCGAGGTAATACTCTTTCTGTCCCATAACCAGACCACTCTGCATGATTTGCACGAGATTGTTCTTGCTGTCCTTGATGTCGGCATCTATGAAACAGCCGAAGAAACCTCCAATGCCTGAAACATTGAACGATGAAGCCAAGCGGAACAGTTCGTCCTTGTCGGCCACCTGATCGATGCGCTGCAGATCCTTGCGGATAGGTTCAATGCCTTGCTTGTTCAGGGAAACGCTGTCCATGACGCTGTTGTACATCTGAGCAATCTTGTCGGCTATGCTTCCAGGTGCATTCTTCTTTGCTGCCACGCCCTCGATGAGTTCGCGCAGTTGGGTATTATTATTCTCGGCCAGTTGGTCGAAGCTGCCGAAGCGGGAATACTCGGCAGTGAGAGGGTTTGCCTTCATCCATCCGCCGCAGGCAAACTGGTAAAAGTCTGTGCCAGGAGCAGCTGTAGTGTCGAGATTGTTGAGGTCGATGCCCGTGGTAAGGGCACCTTGCTGTCCTGTGCAGGACGCGAGAATGGCAAGTGCCATGATTGAAAGTGATTGTTTAAGTTTCATAATCAATTGGATTTTATAGATTTGTCATTATTATTAATCATAGTTCCGCAAGAGCTTCGGACGCCTCAAGCCAGCGGCTCTCTACGTCATCAATTTGCTGACGTAGGCGAGCATGGCGTTCGTAGAGGCTTGTGTCAGCGGCACCTTCAGGGGTCGACATCTTGGCTTCCAGCAGATGTAGAGCGGCCTCGAGTTCGCTCATCTCCTGCTCAGCCTCGGCCACAGCCTTTTCCAACTTGCGTCGCTCGCGGGCCAGAGCTTTCTGTTCGGCGTAAGAAGCAGCACCGCCTGTGGCACCTTCACCTGCCCCTCCCTTGCCTGAAGTGGAGTCCGGACTTGGCTTGCTTACGCCTGCAACCATCTTTCCATCCCGTACTGAAGCGAGGCTGGGAACTGTTCCATTGCTCCCCGAAGAGAGAAGTCTGGCTTTGTGCTCGCTCTCAATCCAATCGTATATACCTCCAAGATGCTCGCGTACACGCCCGCCTGCAAAGCTATAGACCTTGGACACAAGGCCGTCGAGGAACTGACGGTCGTGCGAAACGAGGATGACGGTACCGTCGAAGGCTGCTATTGCCTCTTTCAGCACGTCCTTCGAACGCATATCAAGATGATTGGTAGGTTCATCGAGGATGAGGAAATTGACGGGCTCGAGCAAGAGCTTAATCATTGCCAGACGCGAACGCTCGCCGCCGGAAAGCACTTTCACCTTCTTATCGGACTCCTCGCCGCCGAACATAAAGGCTCCGAGAATATCACGGATGCGGGTGCGGATATCGCCACGGGCCACGCGGTCGATGGTGTCGAAAACCGTTATCTCCGGGTCAAGCAACTGCGCCTGATTCTGCGCAAAATAGCCTATCTGCGCATTGTGGCCTATACGCAGCGAGCCCTCGAAAGGTATCTCGCCGAGTATACAGCGCACCAGAGTCGACTTTCCTTCGCCGTTTCGCCCAACAAACGCCACTTTCTCGCCGCGACGGATGGTGAGGTTGACGTTTGAGATGACATAATGAGGATCAGCGGAGGGTGAGTAGCTCTTTGCCAAATCCTCTACGATGAGCGGAAAATCGCCGCTGCGCTGACAGGGCGGGAACTTGAGATGCAAGGCCGAGTTGTCCACCTCGTCCACTTCAATTGGCACTATGCGGTTGAGTTGCTTAATACGCTCCTGCACCTGCACCGCCTTGGTGGGCTTATATCGGAAACGCTCGATGAAATCGCGCAAATCTGCGATTTCCTTCTGTTGGTTCTCGTAGGCCCTTAGTTGTTGCTCACGCCGCTCGGCTCGCAGCCGCACATACTCGTCGTATTTTACCTTATAGTCCCAAATGCGGCCACACGAGATTTCGAGTGTGCGGTTGGTTACATTATTTATAAATGCCCGGTCGTGGCTCACGAGGATGACTGCACCCGGTCGCTGAAGCAGATACTGTTCGAGCCATTGTATGCTCTCGATGTCGAGATGGTTGGTAGGCTCGTCGAGCAATAGCACGTCAGGCTGTCGAAGCAGCAGTTTGGCCAGTTCGATACGCATACGCCAACCGCCCGAAAGTTCACGCGTGGGACGGTCGAAGTCGCTTCGCTCAAAGCCTAGGCCGGTTAGCGTGCGTTCCACTTCGGCGCGGAAGTTAAGACCTCCCATCATGCGGAAACGCTCCTCGGCATGCGTATAGCGTTCGACAAGCGCCATGTATGCCTCGCTTTCGTAGTCGGTACGCTCGGCCATCTCGGCCTGCATGCTCTCAATATCCGCCTGCAACTCGTGTATGTGTTCGAAGGCAAGTAAGGCCTCGTCCACAACGGTGCGCTCACTGGCTAGCTCCATCACCTGTGGCAGGTAGCCCACGGTGGTGTCGCGCGGCGAACTGACAGTGCCGCCAGTAGGGCTCTGCTGACCGGCTATAATCTTCAACAGGGTTGATTTCCCTGCTCCATTCTTACCAGTTAGTGCAATACGGTCGCGGTCGTTCACCACGAAACTAACGTCTGTGAACAACGGCTTGGCACTGAACTCCACGGAGAGATGTTCAACTGAAATCATCTATCATCTTTGCTTTTTCGGGTGCAAAGATAGGCCTTCGCGCGCACATACGCAAATAAACTAATGTGAAAACCGAAAAAATGAATGAAAATACGTCCAGACGTGCAAGCTTATATGTCCGTATGTATTGGCACTTACGACCGTATGTGTTGGCTCTTATGTCCGTATGTGCAAGGACTTATGGCAGGAAGTGTCAGGAATAAGGTGAAATCGCATTGGCAGTTCAGATAAATGCCGTGCGCGCTTTCTGCAAGAGGTCGGATGCAAAGATGAAATCTGTTAGGGCTTTGTTATCAGAATTAGCCACCTGTGTCTTATCGCCAATCCACTCGCGATGGCCTTCCTTGATGAATATGATGCTGTCGCCAATGCCCATAACGGAGTTCATGTCGTGGGTGTTCATGATGGTTGTCATGTTGTACTCAACAGTGATGTCATGGATGAGAGCATCAATGACAAGGCTTGTCTTAGGGTCCAGACCGCTATTCGGCTCATCGCAAAAAAGATACTTCGGATTGAGGGCTATGGCACGAGCTATGGCCACGCGTTTTTGCATACCGCCCGAAAGTTCGCCAGGATACTTGGCTTCGGCATCGCCAAGGTTAACACGATCGAGGCACTGGCGGGCACGTTCCTTGCGTTCTCGTAGCGTCATAGTGGAGAACATATCAAGAGGAAACATCACGTTCTCCAACACCGACATGGAATCGAACAGGGCAGCAGATTGGAATATCATACCCATCTCTCGACGCAAAGCAGTACGTTCATGTTTGTTCATACGCACAAAATCGCGCCCATCGTAAAGAATTTGACCTTTTGTGGGCTCAAGCAACCCCACGATGCACTTCATAAGCACCGTCTTTCCAGAGCCCGACTGACCAATAATCAGATTAGTCTGTCCTTCGGTGAATTGGGCATTTATATCGTGAAGAACGTCCCTGTCCTCAAACGATTTATATAATGAACAAACTTCTATCATGAGAGAATCTGAGTAAGGAAGATATCTGCGAAAAGTATCAACATAGAACAATGAACAACGCTATCAGTTGAAGCCTTGCCCACCTCCACCGAACCGCCTTCGACGGTGTAGCCGTAGAATGCCGAAACGGAGGCTATGATAAAGGCAAAGAAGAAGCTCTTAATGATACTCATCCATACAAACCACTGGTTGAATGAGTGTTGCAAGCCATAGGTGAGATCGTCGGGCGTGAGGATACCTGCGAAACTGATGGCATAGGCGCCTGCGAAACCGGCAACCATGGAGAATGTGACAAGCACAGGAATCATGGTCAGCATGGCCATTATCTTAGGCAAAATGAGGAACGAAGCAGAGTTTACACCCATAATGTCAAGGGCGTCAATCTGCTGGGTGACGCGCATGGTGCCTATCTCGGAAGCTATATTGGATCCTACCTTGCCTGCCAAAATGAGGCACATAATAGACGACGAGAACTCGAGCAACAGGATCTCGCGAGTGGTATAGCCAGTGGTGAAACGAGGCATCCACGGGCTTTGTATGTTCACCTTCATCTGAATGCAGATTACAGCGCCTATGAAAAACGAGATCATAAGCACAATGCCGATAGAGTCGACGCCGAGTTTCTGCATTTCTTTGACGTACTGTTTCCAGAACATGCGCAGTCGTTCTGGGCGAGAGAACACCTTGCCCATGAGCTGCAGATAGCGGCCAAAGGTGATAATGGGTTGAAGAATTGCGGACATATTATTGAATTTTCTGCAATTGTGAACTATATTACTTATGGATAGAACCGAAGCTTCGATTTATGAGGTGACAAGACCTCAAATTCAGCCTATAATCCCTAATCCATTCTGTATTTGGCGACAAAATTAGTCAAAAAAGACTAAAAGAGCATTGTCGAAGTGCAGTTTTTTCGAGAAAAGCAGTATTATTCTACAAATATTGTGTACTTTTGCGCACTCTTAGCGAGCCTATGACAGAAATACAGGATAAAATACATCATGATGAAGCCATCGTCGCAGACCCTTCATCACCTAAATATCTGGCACCACACCAGACTGAGCCCCTGCGCCTATGCGCCGAACATCTGAAAAAGATCTACGGCAAGCGCACCGTGGCCGACGACGTAAACTTTCACGTCGACCAGGGAGAAATAGTGGGACTGTTGGGACCGAACGGCGCAGGTAAGACTACTTCGTTCTATATGACCACCGGTCTGGTGATGCCCAACGAGGGCCGCGTGTTCATAGGCGAAGAAGAGGTTACAAATCTGCCGGTGTACAAACGCGCCAAGAAAGGCATTGGATATCTGGCGCAGGAAGCCAGCGTGTTCCGTAAGATGAGTGTTGAGGACAACATTATGAGCGTGTTGGAGTTGCGTAAAGACTGCACAGAAGAGTATAAGCACGAGAAACTGGAAACGCTCATCCGCGAATTCCGCCTGCAACATGTTCGCAAGAACCTTGGCGACCGCCTCTCCGGCGGCGAGCGACGCCGTACGGAGATTGCCCGCTGCCTTGCCATCGACCCCAAGTTCGTAATGCTCGATGAGCCTTTCGCCGGCGTAGACCCCATCGCTGTAGAGGACATCCAACTTATCGTGTGGAAGCTGAAGCGCATGAACATTGGTGTGCTCATTACCGACCATAATGTTGAGGAAACGCTTTGCATCACCGACCGAGCTTATATGCTATTTGAAGGTCGAATTCTTTTCAAGGGACGTCCCGAAGAACTTGCAGAGAATCCCATCGTCCGCACCCGTTACCTAACCAATAGCTTCGTGCTGCGCCCCAAAGACTTCGAGGCCATGGAGCGCGAGCGTCTCGAGGAAGATGAACGCGAAGCAGCAAAAGAGGCTGCAAAGGCCGAAGCCATCGCAACGGATACTACCAACGTGGAAGCCGAAACGCCCAGCACCGAGCAAGAAACTGACAATGAATCAAATACAATAACAACAGAATCATGAACATTCAATTCAACAAAACATCCGACGTGGCCGCCGAGCTGACCATCAGCATGGAAAAGGCCGACTATCAGGAGCGCGTAGAGAAAGCGCTCAAAGAGTATCGTAAGAAAGCAGCACTGCCCGGCTTCCGCCCCGGACAAGTACCTACGAGCCTGCTGCGCAAGCGTTTCGGCGGTGAAATCACAGCTGAAGAAGTACAGAAGTTGCTCTCGGAAAAGCTTTATGGTTACTTGCGCGAAGAAAAGGTAGACATGCTGGGTGAGCCCCTCGCCAGCGAGAAACAGCAGCCCATCGATTTCGAGGCTGAACAGCTCGATTTCATCTTTGATATCGCCCTGGCTCCGCAGTTCGATGCCAAGCTGACAGCTAAGGACAAGGTTCCCTTCTACACCATTGACGTCACCGACGAGATGGTCGATGGTCAGGTAAAGGCTTATGCACAGCGTGGCGGCCACTATGAGAAGGTGGACAGCTACCAGGAAGGCGACATGGTGAAAGGTCACATCGCCGAGCTCGACGAGGCCGGCAACATTCTCGAAGGTGGTATTCAGAAGGAAGACGCAGTAATGCTGCCCTCATATTTCAAGAACGATGACCAGAAGCGTAAGTTCGAAGGATTGCAGGTGAACACCGTTGTGACCATCAACCCTGCCGAAGCTTACGAGAACAGCGCCATAGAGCTATCCTCACTCCTCGGCATCACTAAGGAAGAGGCAGAGAACGTGCGCGCCAACTTCAGCTATCAGGTCAACGAAATTACTCGATATGTACCCGCCGAACTCACACAGGATTTCTTCGACCAAGTGTTTGGTGAAGGTAATGTCAAGAGCGAAGATGAGTTCCGTGCCCGCGTGAAGGCCCAGATGCAAGAGCAGTTTAGCCGCGACAGTGAGTTCCGTTTCCTCATCGACGTGCGTGAATACCTCGAGAAGCGTATCGGCGAGCTCCAGTGGCCCGAGGCTCTGCTCAAGCGCATCATGCGTGCCAACAATCCTGACAAAGACGAGAAATATGTCGAGGACAACTACGAAGGCAGCATCAAGGAACTGGAATGGCACCTCATCAAGGAGCAGTTGGCCGACCAGACCGGCATCAAGGTGGAACAGGACGATGTACTCGAGAGCGCCAAGGAGCAGACACGTGCTCAGTTCGCCCAGTATGGCATGGCCAATGTGCCCGAAGAGGTAATCACCAACTACGCCAACGAGCAACTTAAGAAGCGCGACCAACTCGACAACCTCGTAGCTCGCACCGTTGAGCGCAAGCTCGGCGTAGCCCTCAAGGACGTTGTGAAGCTGCAGGAAAAGACCGTAAGCATCGAGGACTTCAACAAACTATTTGAGAAAAAATAAAGATATGCACAAAGATTTCCGTAAGTTCGCCACAGGTCACCTCGGCCTCAACGGACAGGTTCTGGACGACTATGTAAGCCTCCAGAATCAATACCTTAACCCTTACATCCTTGAGGAACGCCAACTGAACGTCACGCAGATGGACGTCTTCTCGCGCCTGATGATGGACCGCATCATCTTCCTCGGCACGCAGATTGACGACTACACCGCCAATACGCTGCAGGCCCAGCTTCTCTACCTCGACAGTGCTGATCCAGGCAAAGACATAAGTATCTACCTCAACTCACCGGGCGGAAGCGTATCAGCAGGCCTCGGCATCTACGACACAATGCAGTTCGTGACTTCCGACGTAGCAACCATCTGCACCGGTATGGCAGCTTCAATGGCAGCTGTATTGCTCGTAGCAGGCAAGGAAGGCAAGCGTTCGGCACTGCCGCATAGCCGTGTGATGATTCATCAACCCCTGGGCGGCGTTCAAGGCCAGGCCAGCGACATCGAGATTGAAGCCCGTGAGATACAGAAGCTCAAGAAAGAGCTCTATCAGATTATCGCCGACCATAGTCACACGCCTTACGATAAGGTGTGGGCCGATAGCGACCGCAACTACTGGATGACTGCCGAAGAGGCACGCGAATATGGTATGATAGACCAGGTGCTCACGCGCAAGGCCTAAATACACATTATTATATTTTAATAATGGCAAAGAAGAACGAAATGGAGCACTGCTCGTTCTGTGGACGCAGTTCGAGGGAGGTGAGCCTGCTCATCAACGGGCTCCATGGATGCATCTGCAACGAATGTGCCGAGCAGGCATACCAGATAGTCAAGGAGCAGATGCAGAATAGCGCCACGGCTAGCAAGCGAAAGGGAAGCTCGGCCAAAGATTTCGATTGGAGTCGCCTGCCCAAACCCACGCAGATAAAAGCGCACCTCGACGAGTACGTCATAGGGCAGGATGATGCTAAGCGATACCTTAGCGTTGCCGTCTACAATCATTACAAACGACTTGGTCAAAGTGTCGACGACGATGGTGTAGAGATAGAGAAGAGCAACGTCATCATGGTAGGCCCCACTGGTACGGGCAAGACGCTGATGGCACGCACCATAGCCAAGATGCTCGACGTGCCGTTTACAATCGTTGACGCCACAGTATTTACCGAGGCAGGTTACGTGGGAGAGGATGTGGAAAGCATCCTCACCCGCCTGCTGCAGGTTGCCGACTACAACCTGGAAGCCGCACAGCGCGGTATCGTCTTCGTGGATGAGATTGACAAGATAGCACGCAAGTCCGACAATCCAAGCATCACACGCGACGTTTCGGGTGAAGGTGTGCAGCAAGGCCTGCTGAAGATGCTCGAGGGCACGATGGTCAATGTGCCGCCCAAAGGCGGGCGCAAGCACCCCGAACAGGATTTCATACATGTGGACACCCGCAATATCCTCTTTATCTGCGGCGGAGCCTTCGATGGTATAGAGCGCAAGATAGCACAACGACTGAACACTCATGTCGTAGGCTACAACTCGGTGGAGAACGTGCGACGTATCGACCGCAACGACCTAATGAAGTACATAACGCCCCAGGATCTCAAGAGTTTCGGACTAATACCTGAAATCATAGGCCGACTGCCTGTGCTCACATACCTCAATCAACTCGACCGCCAAGCCCTGCGCGCTATCCTCACCGAGCCCAAGAACTCCATCATACGACAACAGCAAAAGTTGTTTGCCATGGACAATATCAAGGTGACCTTCGATGACGATGCACTCGAGTACATGGTAGACAAGGCCGTTGAGTATAAACTTGGAGCCCGAGGGCTGCGAAGCATAGTGGAAGCCGTGATGATGTCGCCACAGTTTGAGCTCCCCTCATCAGGCAAGAAAGAGTACAGAGTGACGCTTGAATACACTCGTGCACAGGTTGAAAAAGCTAATTTAGCGCTCCAATAAACCTCTGAGGATATTTTTTTAGAAAAAAAGTGAGGAAAAAGTTGGATAATTGGCAATTTTGTTTATAACTTTGTAACCAGATTGTCAAGCCGACTTATGAAGAACCACAAGGAACTCACTGAATATCTAAAACATTACTTTGGCTTCGATACCTTCAAGGGTGACCAGGAAGCCATAATAAACAACCTGCTCGCGGGCCACGACACATTCGTGCTCATGCCTACAGGTGGCGGTAAATCGCTATGTTATCAATTGCCGGCTCTCATCATGGAGGGCACGGCAATTGTCATTTCTCCACTGATTGCACTCATGAAGAATCAGGTCGACGCCATCCGTCAGGTTAGCGCCGACGATGCCATTGCACATTTCATGAACTCATCGCTCAACCGCGCTGCACTCGACCAAGTGAAAAGCGACGTACTGGCCGGGCGAACCAAGTTGCTTTATGTGGCACCTGAGTCACTCACAAAAGAGGAGAATGCCGACTTCCTACGACAGGTGAAGATTTCATTCTACGCCGTTGACGAAGCACATTGTATCTCTGAGTGGGGACACGATTTCCGCCCCGAATACCGCCGTATTCGCCCCGTAGTCAACGAGATTGGCGTAGCACCGGTCATAGCACTTACTGCCACGGCCACAGACAAGGTACGCGACGACATCAAGAAGAACCTGGGCATGCCTAATGCTACAGAGTTCTGCAGCTCGTTCAACCGTCCGAACCTTTACTACGAAGTACGGCCTAAGACAAAGGATGTCGACAAGGATATAGTGCGTTTTATTAAGCAGAACCCTGGAAAGAGCGGTATCATCTACTGCCTCTCACGACGTAAGGTAGAAGAATTGGCAGAGATTCTACGAGCTAATGACATTAACGCACGTGCATACCATGCCGGCATGGACACGCCCACTCGTACACAGACGCAGGATGATTTCGTAATGGACGAGATAAACGTCATCGTGGCGACTATAGCCTTTGGTATGGGCATTGACAAGCCCGATGTGCGTTATGTCATTCACTATGATATACCAAAAAGCCTCGAAGGCTATTATCAGGAAACTGGACGGGCAGGCCGTGACGGAGGTGAAGGCAAGTGTATCACGTTCTTTACTACTCGCGACATTAGGAAACTCGAGAAATTCATGGAAGGGAAGCCTGTGGCAGAACAGGACATAGGCCGACAATTGCTACAGGAAACTGCCGCCTACGCCGAGACAAGCGTCTGCCGCCGACGAGTACTGCTTCATTATTTCGGAGAAGAATACAAACCTGACAATTGTCAGAACTGCGACAACTGCCTGCACCCAAAACAACGCATCGACGCGTCAAAGGACCTGGTCACAATGCTCATTGTCGTGCGCGATACCAAGCAAAACTTCAAGGCACCGCATATCATCAACGTGCTAACCGGCAACCCGACAGAAGAAGTGCTGGCCCATGGTCACGACGACCTCGACTGCTACGCTTCTGGCGATGATAAAGATGCCCGCCACTGGAACGCAGTCATTCGTCAGGCCTTGCTCAGCGGATACATATACAAAGAGGTTGAGAACTACGGACTAATAAAGCTGACGCCAGAGGGACTGAAAGCCATAAAATCACCCAAGACCTTCTATATCACCGAGGATAACGACTTCGACACTGACTTTGTGGAGCCAGAAGGCGGCACCAGCGTGCTTGACCCCGAATTGCTCGCACAACTCAAAGACCTACGCAAGCGTGTGGCGAGGGAAAAGAACATACCGCCTTACGTTGTCTTCCAAGACCCATCTCTCGAGGCTATGGCGACCATGTATCCCATTACCATAGATGAGCTGAAGAACATACAAGGTGTGGGCGAAGGCAAGGCGCGGCGCTATGGAGAGGAATTCTGCAGACTCATAGCACGGCATTGCGAATACTATGGCATAGATCGTCCAGAAGACCTTCGCGTGCGAACCGTTGTCAACAAGAGTAAGAATAAGGTTCGTATCATTCAGAGCGTAGACCGTAAGGTTGACCTTGAAGTGTTGGCGCAATCGCTGGGTATGGAGTTTGAGGACTTCCTCGACGAACTCGACGCCATTGTCGACAGCGGTACGAAGCTTGACATAAGCTACTACCTTAACGACATCATGGATCCTGACCAAATCGAGGAGATCTACGAATACTTCCGTGAGAGTGAATCTGACGACATCGACGATGCACTTGATGAGCTTGAAGACGAGTACACCGAGGACCAGATTCGACTCGTGCGCATTCAATTCATATCTGAACTCGGAAACTAAGAAGAGCCGTCACAGTAACTGCACAAGTTGCCTTATAATTGCAAGGCACCATCAAAAAAAGCCGAATCCATCGATTGGATTCGGCCTTTTTAGTGCTATGCAAAGAACTTTTATTTCAATATAACCTTCTTACCATTCACAATATTCACGCCTCTACGCAATTCGTTCATCTGCTGGCCTGCGATATTATACACTCGGCCATCACCACTGGCTGGATGTACTTCTCTGCTCACGATTTCATCGGGCAACTCACCACCCAATTTCTCAAACCATTCTATTATCTGGTCACGAGTAATCGTCACGAAGTTGATGGCATATCCGTTGCCTACGTCATACGAAGTATCTTCGTAAAGGATTGCTACATCGCTATCTGGTAAAACGATCATGGTCGAGTAGCATGAGCCATTGACTTGAATATTGAATACGTCCTGCCATTTCTTGCCACCATTGAGGCTCATCGACATCTGCAAGCTCTCACGACCACTTGTGTTGATATACGAGTGCAGCATTATGTCAGGTTCAGTCTCTGACTGTCTGCTGTAATATACTAAGTCGGCATTGCATGCATTACCCCAGAGGTCAGACGTGCGATACTGTGTTCCCCACTTGAAGGTCACTGTGCCATCATCTTTCTTTGTATATTTAGCAGTGTTCCATCCACGATCTCCACTTTGACGAACAGATAGGAGCAGAGTGCCGTCATTCATCTGCTCGAGTTTTGACTCATCGCCTCCGGAGTAAGCCAAAGATTTGCTCAGACGCCAGTGCCCTCCATTGTCTGTAGAGTAAATGATGTAGATGAGATTCGGGCTACTGGTATTCATCTTACGACAATTGGTCGTAAACATAATAACGCCGTCGGATGTTGTTAAGCCCTTGCCTGAAGTGGTAAAAATGTTGGACATGGAGAGTGAGCCGTCGCTGCTATTCTCATCATAGAAGCCAGGTGTGTCAAAGATGTTAGGCGTTAGTTTCCAAGTCTTTCCATTATCTGTACTCTTTGCAAAGCCGGCATACCTCATACCGTCAGTTGCATTAGAGCCCCACATCTTGTTGCCGGCGGCCATTAGGCAGACAAGGTCCCCATTAGAGGCGCGTGCCAAAGCAGCATCGCCATAACCGAAATATGCCGCAGTACGACCATCACCAACAGCCACAGTCGCGAGATCCTGCCAAGTCCTGCCACCATCTTCGCTTCGCTTGGATACCACATCAATCTTATGATTGCCAAGATCTGAATTGCTGTTGTAGCGCTTATCGGCACAGACTACAATATTGCCATCGGCATCAAGGATCATAGCTGGTATACGATAGAAGCGACAATCATCTGAGGTAGGTGCAAAGACAACGGTCTGACGGTCAAAGACCTTGGCACCTGGACGCGACGGGTTGCCCTGAGCTGAAACGTCCAACTCAACTTCAGCCGTTGACATATAATTAATTGAGGCAAGGGCTGCATCTAAAATGACTCCAAGAGCTGCATCCTCTTTTACAGTAGCGCATAACCAGTAATGATGCGTGCCGGCTGTCACATTCTCTATAGTCACGCCCATTGTGGCATTGACATCATCGCTGCTGCCGATAGGCTCTTCGGGGAAATTGGCAAGAATCTCGTTGCCTTTCGTCTCATATATGGCAAGTGCGCTGATATTGTCACGCGTGTCATCGTTGATTGTAAAAGTGAATGTTGCAGACTGCAATGGTTTTGAAGGCACAATGTCAATACGCAGTAACACGGCTTTATTGCCACGACCTGTAGTCTGATAGCCTTGAACAACGTTGACATCTCCGGTAAAGAGAGCGACCTCCTCTCCAATGTCTTCTAATTCGACAGGATAGAATGCCCAATCATTGTTGCCTCCTATCGTCGTGGGCATAGTACTGCCCCATCCTACGACGGTTGCTCTGCTGTCACCGCCGCTTAGGTCATTAGCATCAAGGATAATTCCTGTGCTGGGAGTCTGTAGGTAAAAATGGCCGTCAGTGCCTGCTATCTTATCTATTATTACAGGTACTGACTTGTCGGCTACTACAGGAACAACGGTGGCTTGTACAAAGGCGCCGAAATAGTTTCCGTAGCCATTCTGTACATAATACTGACCATCACCGGCATCCTCGAGTCTCACGAGATAGCGGGCTGCTGTCACTGCCGTGCCACTTGGAGCAGTTGCAGTATTGTATAGAGTGTGACTATTGGCATTTTCATAGAGATAGCCATGCGGATTACCATTGGTAAAGCCACGGTCAAACATTGTGTACCATTGCCCCACTTGCAAGTCTGCTGCTGGCGTCTCATTCACATGTACCATTTTGCCCACCAACTCCACGAGAGCTTCTGAAGAGAGAGGGGCATCCACCTCGAAGATTTTGATACGTTGGGCTACACTGGTGCTCGTAGTCCATCCCACTATCTTTTGCGAGGAACGGTCCATGCTCAAAATCTGACCATCTGCAGCCGCAGCACGTGGATAAGCCACACCACTATTGAAGTTGAGCGACCAATTACCAGCCTCAAGTTCTATCGCGGGTGCCAGATTCTCGCCATATACCGGTACACCCCAGTACTTACCTGTATGCTGATTCTTGATTTTCCAAGTGCCGTCATCGTTCTTGTAGAAATAATATACGGCAGCTGTTGTGGGTGAATTGCCGGCGTTGGGAACTGAATAATATGTTCCAGCATCTTCCATATAAGGTGTGCCGCTTGCCTGCGATTGCACAACGTATTTTCCACCGTCAACGATGGCGCTTTCCGTTTTTACTTGCGCACCCAAGCCTACGGATGACTGAGCCACAAGGTTGTTTTCTATGCCCGCGAACAATACGAGGGCTAGAACTGATAATCTAACAATGATCTTCATAAAAAAAATATTTACTTACCAAGTATGATATTCACAAGAGCCGTCACATCGGCAATAGTCACGAATCCATCGTTATTGACATCGGCCCTACCGTACTCATCTACGTTCTTACCGAGGATGATATTCACGAGGGCTGTCACATCGGCAATAGTAACTTGCCCGTCATTGTTAACGTCACCGAGAAGAGCGGTCTGAGGAACTATGGTGACAACGAAGTCAGCTATAGCAAGCCACTTGCTGACATCTGTCGTAGTGATAGACAATGATGTGGACTGAGCATTCACATTGGCAATGCTTATTTCTGTATAACCATTAACGCTGCTGGAAAAGGCTGGAGTATATTCTGTGCCGCCAGCTATAATAGTATAAGTATGCTCTGCACTGGATGCCTTTGCAGTTAGCAATGAGTAGCTCTTGATAAGATATCCCTCAGGAGCCGTCAAAGTAAACGTAGAAGCAACGTTAGCCGATGCAGGCTTATATGCCAGATTATAGTGCCCGTTCCAGTTTGAGAACTTATCATACGTGCCATCAGATTTAGTAAGCGTAAAACCTTCTACACCGCTGTTGGCGTTAGACGTCCATGTGTTGCCATCTATATTGCCATAAGTTGTCTCGCCATTCAATCCATATACTATCTTTACTTCCTTCTCGTCTGCAGACTTTTCAAGTTCAGGAATGAGCTGAACAAGCTGGTCGCGCGTAATTTCGATGAAGTTGAGGGGGTAGTGGTTATAGTCGGTGTAACCGCCTGCGCTGTTGAGCGACTGATCTTCGAACAATAGGTAGAGGCTGCCGTTGGCAGGATTCTTGTCCATCGTCACGTAGCGCGTTCCCTTGGTCTGTACGTTTAGGAACTCCGTCCAATTAGCACCTTGGTCGGTACTGTAGTAGAGCTTGAAGTTGACATGGTTGCCGGTGGTTATGGAGTGGATGATGACGTCGGTCTTGCCCTCGGTTGTCTCACGCTGGTAGTAGAGAATGTCCTGATTGTTCTGACTATCCTGATGGAGCTGGTCGTTATCCCATTGTGTGCCGTAGTTGAAGCTGAGCGTGCCGTCGCCGTTCTTCGTATAGGTGGCGGTATTGAAGCGGCGCGGGCCTCCTTTGCGGATGGATCCGAACAGCGAACCATCGTTCATCTCGATTACTTTGGCTTCGTCGCCTCCAATAATCATAGGCGTTTGGCTGAAATACCACGTAGCACCATCATCCGTAGAATAGAACAGGTAGTCGTCAGCAGCAGCGCCCCAATAGGTGCCGTCGGCGATGGTGTAGTTGCTGGCAGTCAGGGTTTGTGCCGGAATGAGGTACATCAGTATGCCGTCGGATGTGTAAAGGCCCTTACCGGAAGTGACGAAGTAGTCATAGAGGCCGTAGCCGCCGGCAGCACCCACGCCCGTGGCGTTCTGAATGGCGCCTGTGGAGTAGAGATCCACGGGAGGATTGCTCTCGCTACTGCTCCACGTCACGCCATTGTCCGTACTGGTGGACATACATACATGTTTCTGCCCATAAAAGTAACCAAGATTGCCCGCAGCAAAGAGACAGTAAAGCTTGCCGTCCTTACCTTTCACAAGGCTGGGATCGCCAAAGCCACACCTATTATTATCAGCTGTGCCGACGCCTTTGGCAATGGTGATGGGTTCACTCCAAGTCTTACCGCCGTCGGTGCTTCGACGAACAACAATATCTATGACGTGACCGCCACCGATGTCGGTATAGCTTTCATAACGCTTGTCAGCTGCAACTACGATGCTTCCGTCATCAGCCACAACCATGGCGGGAATACGATAGACGCGGCTACCATTGTCGCGAGGCAGGAAAGGATAGGATTGTGCATTGAAGACCATTGCGCCACGATCAGCGGAGTCGCCTACGGAGGTCAGGTCGAGGTTTTGTGCCGTTTGGCCAACCACCTGATAGGAGATGCCTGTCACGGCTGCGTCAATAACGGCACCGAGCGTAGCTGTGCTGTTAACCGTAGCACCAATCCAGTAGTAGTGCGTGCCGGCAGCAAGGTTACCGATGTTGAAGGTGGCAGTAGAACCAGAAATGGTTGCTGTGGCAACCACAGTCTTAGTCGGAGCGCCGTTGCCGGTGGAGTATATTTCAGGGGAACTGGAGTCGGCTTCATATAGTTTCAGCGCGGAAATGTTAGTCTCCGAGCCGTTCTTGAGGCTGACGGTCATTGTGGTGTTCGTAGTAGCCTTGAAGGGCTTGGCCGTTACGCGCAGCAGCATCACTTCGCTGTCTCGTCCAGCCGTCTGCCAACCTTGCTCCACGGCCACGCTACCTTCAACCATTGCCAAGTTGGGATCGTAAGCAAGGGCAACAGTATGAGCTGTAGCGTCTATCTCGACACCGTTGGCTCCTTCCAGAGTAAAATCAGTATCCTCTGGTGTTACATTGTCCGGAAGGAAAAAGAAGCCATCCTTATAAACAGCCTTCAAACCTTTCACATCGCTGCGCGAGCAAGTAATCTGTGCATTGTCAGGAGCGTCGTCGCAAAGGACTTGCCAAGCTGCGATACCTGCCTCAGAGAGGTTTATGGGATAGATGTCATAGTAGGCATTACCAGAGTTTGAAGTTTCGCCGATGAAATACTGGCTACTCAATAGATATGGAACAGCATAGCGCGAACTGCCCCACATACGGAAACCGCGACCATTGGTGTAGTCCATTGCGAAGTTCGACTTGGACATCGTGGAGATGGGGAATTTATTGCTGTTGCCATATAGGTACTTGCCGTTCGGCATCTGCCAATAATAGTTCCCACTCTCGTTGCTAATGCGAGTATAATAAGTAACATCGTCTATAGCAGGTCGGACATTTGCTCCGTGATCAAATGTAAGAGGATAATATGTGCCGTTGTAATTTATCTCGCTTGCGGCAGGGAACACATACTTGTCGGCATACGTTCCATGCGTTTTGATTCTAATGATGTACCAACCATCGCTACCCGACGCAGGAACTGCACTTGCTGCGGTCTTATTGTCTACCAACTTGTTAAGAGCGGCAGTAGCTGCGGCGCTTTGGTCGCCATCCACCTTTGTAATGGTGAAGTTGCCACCAATATCATTGTAGTTGATAATCGGGCCATCATAGTTGTTGCTGACAGACATGATTACATCACCTGTTACGGAGAATAATTTATAAGTTCCATCATCCTGCAGAACAAGCCTAATAGCTACCGCATTGGGCGAGAAACTCCAGCAATAGCCATTAAAAGTTCCACCTGTGACAGGTACGGCGAACTTGCCCGCGCCTACATTATATAGATAAAATTGTTCTGTCGTTCCTATAGGAATGATAACCCATTGATGGTTGGCAATGGAAGCATCGAAAGCAGTTGCTCCGCTCTTGCCGCTACTCCAAACATAAGTTGTACTCTTGCTTGGCTCATAGGTAAGTGCACCACGATTGGCATTAGTATTGTTGATAGTATATACTTCAGTAATTGTTGGGCTCCATGATTCCACAAACTCTACAGGGTAAAACGCCCAGTCGTTATTTCCACCAGTAGAGGTGGGAATGGTCGTGCCATAACCAACAACATTTGCATCACCAGCACTAAGGTTGTTGGCATCGAGGACAACACCCTCAGCAGACGTCAGATAATAGTGACCATCTGTGCTGGCTATCTTTCTGAGGATTATCCGTTCTGCGGCTGTTGCTGTCGTGGGAACGGTCGTGCTTCCTTGAATCTTGCCGAAGAAGTTGCCGAGGCCTGTCTGGATGTAGTATTCATTGTTCCAACCGATGATGCGAACAAGATACTTGGCATTGTCTGTAGCCGAGCCGGATGGAATAGTCGCTGTGTTGTAGAGTTGGTTCTTATCGTTCTCATAGAGGAATCCGTGATTTGCACCTCTGTCGAACATCACATACCACTGCCCTGTTTGTAACGTGTTTGCAGCTTCTTTGCTGATGGATATGTCTTTATCTGTAAAGTCGGAGAAGGGCGGATAGGTGAGAGTTACTTCGTAAATTTGTGATGACAATGAAGATGTCCAAGCATGCAATTTCTGAGAAGAACGATTAATATAGAATCCATTACATTGGGGATCGATATTATTATTGCTATTAAAGTTCAAACTCCAACTGCCAGCATCAGCCTCATCAGCAGGCACGAAACCTCCTTGGTCTGTTGTAGAAGCAGCAGTCGGCTTGCCCCAGTATTTCCCTGTAACGAAATTCTTTATTTTCCATGCATTGCCATCCTTAATTAAATAATACATGCATCGCTCATCCAAAGTGCCACCTCCATCGGGTACAGAATAGTAAGTTCCTTCATCAGAAATCCAAGGATTGCCTGTTGCCGTGTTGCGCAGCAAGTACAATTTTCCACTAATGAGCTGGTTCTCGGCAGTGATTTGTGCACCTGCACTAGGGACATCATTTACATCTGACTCGATAATACCTATGCTTTCATCAAAGGTGGCTGCGACATCTGACCCATTGCCTGCTGCCGCTTTGATGATGTAGTTTGCGCCTATTCCGTCTGGCAAGGTGAATTTGTATGTGTTGTAGACTCCACGGAGTTCGCCTGTGCTATCATATACCTTGAAGCCGACAGCTCCAGTGCCTACCATCGTGACAACGCCTGACTGCACATTATATTTATACGCTGAGCATGTGACATTGAACTCAGTATATTGTCCTGTTTCGCCGACCTGTCCAAAGTATGTAACGGGGGCATCGGGATTTATTGTCCTCTTCTCACCACTTGCATGACCTTCATAAATGGCATCTGGAGCTGTTACGCGATCCTCGATGAAGATGATGTTGCTCTTGGGCAGGTTCATATTCTTCACCTGGTTCTTGGCATTGTCAATCATGTTCTGCGTGACGTACAGATAATAATAGCCATAGTCATTTATGGTTTGGAATCGGTTGGTCGTATAACCGTTGTATGTGATGGAGTAGTCCCTCTCTGGCGGAATCATAAAGAAACCAAAAGCTGCGAAAAACTCGGTGAGGTCACAGCCGCTGATCTGACAGCATTTAACATAATACTTGAGGTAGTCGGTATCGGCAGGAGTAAGAGTGCTGTTGTCTGGATTCCCACTCTTCACTTTCACCAATGGATCGGCGCGCAGGGCATCGAAGAGACGCGGGAAGAAGTCCGGATCCTTACCCAAGACATGGAAATATAGGTATAGAGACCAGTTGAGGTGAAGTAACTGCTGATTGTAATTACCATAGCTGTCACAAGACTTGGCCACACGCTCCGGCCAGGAAACGCCATTCTGAAAGTCGCGGAAAACCTCTTGAAGACTGGCCGTACGGCTGGTATAACGTCCCTGTTTATAAATGGCCATGTTAGAGAAGAGATTGTTCGAGACCTCTGTGTTACCGACCATATTGATGGGCGCCTGGCGATTATGACCCTGTTCGTGGGCAATGCACCACATATTGTCGGCCACCGTCATCAGCGCGTTGGCATTAAAAATTAGGTTGTGAGAATAGTCGTAGTAGTAAGTACCATAGTTTGTAGCATGAGGACTGCCAGTACCAGGCAGCGACGTGACGGACGTAACATTGTTGCAATACTGTCCGTAAGTCGTCTGTCCCTGGGTGTCAGTGAATCCAATGAGCTCATCTTCCCATTCCGATAGATTCTTCCACACGTTCATCATATCCACCACGCTACTCGTACCAAGAGCCGTGAACAGCCACTCCTTGTAGAGGTTCATCACGTGCTTGCTGCTCTTCAGGCATACGGTTTCCTTACTCATCAAGTGCATCTTCATATGCGTCCAGTCGCTGTCATCGTCGCCCTTTGTCAGATCAAAATAGCCCTGAACCGTACCTCCCTCGATATGAACTGTCACGTCGGCGTAATTGGACATAAGCGTGAACGGTGCTTTGCCATTGGTGGTATTATCCACCTCGTAATATATTAAGCAGTTGCCAGCAGAAGCCGCCTGCAACACATTCATGCCTTGATGAAGGCTGTATTGATCACCCGAAGCTGCGCCGAAGCCCGCCACCTCCAACTTCACGCTCTGACCCGATGGGATAGGCCCGACATATACTTGAAGGAAGTCACCCGACTCAACATAGATGCCCGTCGGGTTGCTCAGGCGTCCCATCTTGTGCCCCCAGCCCATGACGCCGGTCCATTGGTCGCTGCTACTATAGGCCTTGTAGTCAGCAATGCGGAACGTGCGTTCCGTCTTGTCCCAACCATTGTACGTCGCCCAAGTGTCGTTCTTTACCTTCAGGGCCATGTCAATAACGCTCTGCGGGACATCGTTCCTCATCGTCGAGATTAACAAATCATCAGAATATGACGACTGCGCGCTATTAAGTTGTGTACAGGCTGTGGTGGTGAAGTAATTTAGAAGTTTTTCCGACGACACTTCCGTGAAAGCTGCCTTCTGAGCTGCGAGGGCATCCTGATTCACAGCTGCCGACTCTATCTGCCATACAGAAGCATCAGAATTGGTGTACCAACGTACGACGGTGTACGACTGCGTAGCTGCACAATGTAAGCCATAGCCACTTCCCTCGGCAAAGGTATAGGCCCCACTGCTCTCGGCGTAGGTGAAAGACCTACTGCTTGTACCTGTCGGGTATATGACAGAATAATTTGAAGTGGCATTTACATATCTGTCACTCAAAACATTTTTTATAGATACCGAGCTGCCCGACACTGACAGATACCATACCTGCGCGTAATTGTCTGCGGCCAGGGCAGATGTTACGAGCGTGTGGTTATTAGTATTTTCCGTTATGTAATGATTGTCATATACACTGCTCTTAATACGATAGTATCCCGATGTAATGGCAGCAGAGGCCACGACGCTTATGCTCAGCAGCAAAAGAGTTACGAAAGATTTCAAAGGTTTCATTCTTAATATAATGTTAGTTGTTAGTTTAGGCAAAAAATCTCTTATTTCGCGACAAAGATACAAAGAAATGAGAAAACATCAACTTTTTTTATAGAAAAAAGAATAATGCTCTAATCTATTACACACGACTGGGCGTATCAGCCTACACAACCGGTCAAAATCTACATTACAACCGTTCAAACGCGTCAACACAACCAGTCAAATCCATTGTTCAGCCACGCCCGAACGATTGTGACTCTACAGAGAATCATACGACAATATATGAGGTGTATACCAACATTCCAATTCTAATTGCCCTGTTGCTGCGGTAGAACACAAAAAAGTGTCAAGCCGCAATGGCCTGACACTTCAATTATATAAAGGTATGAATTCCTTTACTTCTTGTTCAAAGCAAGGTCAATAGCAACGGCGATGGCGACGGTGGCGCCGACCATCGGGTTGTTACCGATGCCGAGGAAGCCCATCATCTCAACGTGAGCGGGCACGGAGCTGGAGCCGGCGAACTGAGCGTCGGAGTGCATGCGGCCCAGGGTGTCGGTCATACCATAGCTGGCGGGACCGGCTGCCATGTTATCGGGATGCAAGGTACGGCCTGTGCCACCACCGGAAGCTACGCTGAAGTAGGGCTTGCCTGCGAGCACGCGCTCCTTCTTGTATGTGCCTGCCACGGGGTGCTGGAAACGGGTGGGGTTGGTGGAGTTACCTGTAATGGAGACGTCTACGTTCTCATGCCACAGGATAGCTACGCCTTCGCGGACATCGTCGGCGCCGTAGCACTTTACCTTCAAGCGGCTGGGGTTGTTGCCATAAGGCACTTCCTTCACGATCTTCAGCTCAGAGGTGTAGTAGTCGAACTGTGTCTGCACATAGGTGAAGCCGTTGATGCGGCTGATGATCTGTGCAGCGTCCTTTCCTAAACCGTTGAGGATGACGCGGAGGGGCTTCTGACGAACCTTGTTGGCCATTTCGGCAATCTTGATGGCACCTTCGGCTGCAGCGAAGCTCTCATGGCCGGCCAGGAAGGCGAAGCACTCGGTCTCCTCGCGCAGCAGACGGGCAGCGAGGTTACCATGGCCAAGACCCACTTTGCGGTCGTCGGCGACGGAGCCGGGGATGCAGAAGCTTTGCAGACCGATGCCGATAGCCTCGGCTGCATCGGCAGCTGTCTTCACGCCCTTCTTGATGGCGATGGCAGCGCCGCAAACATATGCCCACTTGGCGTTCTCGAAGCAGATGCGCTGTGTCTCCTCACACATCAAGTAGGGATCCACACCTGCCTTGTCACAAATCTCGTTGGCCTCTTCAATACTGTTGATGCCATTCTCTTTAAGAGCTGCCAGCACCTGTGCGATGCGACGCTCCTGACTTTCAAACTGTACTTTACGTATCATAGGAATAATGTAGTTTAAAGTTTAATGTTTAATGTCTAATGTTTAAAATGCAATTATTCCTTACGTGGGTCAATAGCTTTCACTGCACCCTGCTCCTCGGTCGTGCGACCATAGGAACCGGTGAACTTCTTGATAGCTTCGTTTGCATCCATGCCGCCCTTGATAGCTTCCATCATCTTGCCGAGGTGAACGTATTCGTAGCCGCAAACCTCGTTGTTCTCATCGAGGAACTGCTTGGTGATGTAGCCCTCGGTGAGCTCGAGGTAACGAGTGCCCTTTGCCACGGTGCCGTAGAGGGTTCCGGTCTGTGAGCGGAGGCCCTTGCCGAGGTCTTCGAGACCGGCGCCAATGGCGAGACCGCCCTCTGAGAAAGCGCTCTGTGTGCGGCCATAGACAATCTGCAGGAAGAGTTCGCGCATAGCGGTGTTGATAGCGTCGCAGACGAGGTCGGTGTTGAGGGCCTCAAGAATGGTCTTGCCAGGCAGAATCTCGCTGGCCATAGCTGCGGAGTGGGTCATACCCGTGCAACCGATGGTCTCTACGAGAGCTTCCTGGATGATGCCGTCCTTGACGTTCAGGCTCAGTTTGCATGCGCCCTGCTGCGGAGCACACCAACCGATACCATGTGTGTAACCGGAAATGTCCTTAATCTCTTTTGCCTGAATCCACTTGCCCTCTTCGGGAATGGGTGCAGGTCCATGGTAAGCGCCCTTGCAGACGCTGCACATGTTTTTGACTTCTGTTGAATAAATCATAAAGGTTATTGATTAAAAAGGTGTGTGAATGTATTCATTAGGTCACAAAATTACCGCGATATTCCGAATAAACCAAAGCCTTCTTTCAACATTTAAGAACAATTAACAGATATGTGTTTATTGTTTTCAGGAAGAGTGGGTATCTTTGCCGAGAAAAGAGCTGGGAAATGAACTTTCGGAGCAACGAGAGCAATTCAAGCCCACTTTAATTCCCATGTCTTGAAAAGAGCTTATGAAGCTAAAGTTGAAAGAGAACGAAAATAACAATAATTGAATATGATTATCAGTAAAGAAGAATTGGATGCAAGGGTTGCTCGTGCCGTGGACAACTTCATGGCAGGCTACGGATGCGCACAGAGTGTTGTGGCGGCTTTCGCTGATTTGTATGACCTCGACGAGACGATGGCCAAACGTATTGCAGCCGGTTTCGGTGGCGGCGTAGGACGGATGCGCATGATGTGTGGTGCCGCGTCTGCCATCGTCATGCTTGTGGGCTTGGACTGCGGTCAGACCGAAGGGAACGACCGCGAAGGCAAGTCCGCGTGCTACAAAGTAGTGCAGGAACTACTGGCGAAGTCCAGAGCGCAGAACGGCAGCCTCATCTGTGCCGAGATATTAGGAATCAAAGGGCATGAGAAAGCGCTTTGTTCATACGAAGCCTCACCTCGGACTGCCGAATATTACAAGACACGTCCCTGTGCCGCCAAGGTCGAAAGCGCAGCACGCATCTTCGCGGAGTACCTTGGAAAAAGATTTGAGATTAAAGAGTAGAGATTAGTGTGTCTCTACAATCTTTGTAGCAGCCTGCTCGGCGTTACGACGGTCGGTCTGTGTGATGACGCGTGCGGCAAGCTGGAGGAAGGCTTGGCCTGATGGCGTGGAGGGGTCTAATACGGCCGGCGTACCTGCGTCACCACTCTCGCATACGCTTTGCACAAGAGGTATCTGAGCGAGTAAGGGGTAACCTGTTTCTTCAGCCAATTGTTTTACTCCTTCACGACCGAAGATGTAGTAGCGATTGTCGGGCAGCTCGGCAGGCGTGAACCAACTCATATTCTCCACGAGACCAAGGATAGGCACATTTACTTTTTCGTTGGTGTACATATTTAATCCCTTGCGAGCATCGGCCAGGGCTACCTGCTGTGGCGTAGACACGATTATGGCACCTGTGATAGGCAGCGTCTGCACGAGGGTAAGGTGAATATCACTGGTTCCTGGAGGTGTATCAAGGATGAAATAGTCGAGGTCCCCCCAAAGGGCTTCGCCTATAAGTTGTTTCAAAGCGTTTGAGGCCATACCGCCGCGCCACAGAGTTGGCGTGTCAGGATCGACGAAGAAGCCGATGCTGAGCATCTTCACACCATATTTCTCTATCGGCACGATCATTGCCTTACCATCTACTTCCTCGCTATATATCTGTTGTCCTTCAACCTGGAACATCTTAGGCATTGAAGGACCAAAGATGTCGCAATCCAAGAGTCCTACGCGATGACCGAGGCGAGCAAGACCGATGGCAAGGTTGGCAGCCACAGTGCTCTTGCCTACCCCACCCTTGCCTGAGGATACGGCGATGATGTTGGCTCCACGTGGCCCACCTGCGGAGGGCGTTGATTGGGCTTCAGATTTTCCTCCCCCGGTAAAGGGCTGAGCCACCTTCGTTTTCACCTCCACCTCGACATCTTTGGACACATAAGCATGAATAGCAGCCTCGGAGGCCTTGACAAGAGATTTAAGGAAAGGATTAGTGGGTTTGTCGAAGATGAGGGAAAACGAGACATGGAGACCTGCGATGCGCAAATCGTCCTCCACCATGCCCATCTCTACAATATTTTTGCCAGTGCCTGGGTAACGCACAGTCTTCAGGGCGTCGATTATGAGTTGAGGATAGAGAGTCATATGAATGAAGAATGAAAAATGAAAAATGAAAAGTGAAGAATGAAGAGTGAGAGTGAAGAATGAAGGATACTTTATTCGGGTATCCGCTTTCGAGTTGCAAAGATAGTGGAAGTTGTGCAAAAAAACGTAATAAATCCAAAGATTTACTGCTACAGAACGTTAAAAATGATGTTTTCTTCGTTGAAAGGTCTCTACGATGAATGATTTTCGAACTAAGATAGCTACCTTTGTAACACATTATTCCCCCCTTAAACATTCAACAACATGAAAAAGATTAGTTTCAGCGTTGCAGCACTCGTGCTCGCAGGTTCACTCTTTTGCTCATCGTGCATAGGTTCATTTGCTCTTTTCAATAAATATGAGAAATGGCAATGCAACATGACCGACAACAAGTTCGTCAACGCCATCGTTGGCTTTATTCTACAACCTATCGCCGGTTCAATAACGCTCTTCGTTGACGCATTAATCCTCAACACCATCGAGTTCTGGAGCGGCGACAATCCAATGGCTGCCAACAATATGCCGTCGAAGGTTATGGGTACCGATGGCCGTTACTATGCTATCAAGACCACAAAGAAAGGCTATATCGTAACTTCTCCCGAAGGCATTAAGACCGTCTTTACGCACAACGACAAAGATGACTCCTGGTCCGTAAGCCAGAATGGCGTCACACGCAAGCTCTTCCGCTATGGCGAGGACGGCAACATCGAAGCTATGCTTCCCAGTGGCAACACCATCACCGTGACCAACGACCAAGCCGGTGTGATGCAGGCTCAGCAAGCCGTATGGAATGACGTAAGCTATGCCATGCGTTAAGAACTGACTGACCCTCATGACATAAATAATGCCTGCCCTTGCATAGGGGCAGGCATTATTCTTTTCTATCTATCGGCTCGTGACGAGCGACGATCGTTTTTCCCGATGGTAACTGCGGTAGTCATCCATCTCAATGTCAATCTCAGGCTCTACCAGGTCGCCGTTAGCAGGCAAGTGAAAACATAGGTACTTGATAGTGATACCTCGGTCAAGCCACTGCTGCTCGTAGTATGTCTTGATTGACAAGTCAAGAGAAGTCACGCCGCTCTCTCCATACAAGTCCTCTGTGCACACTTCTACTGGCAGACGGTTTACCTCTGTGACATATTTAGTATAAGTGAAGAGGAAGTTTGAGTCAGTCTTGAGATGAATGAGTCCACCGTCGTCGAGGAAACGACGATAACGGGCAAGGAAATAGGATGAGGTAAGACGTTTCGTCGGTTTCTTCATTTGCGGGTCGGAGAAGGTGAGCCAAATCTCCTGCACCTCGCCCGGTGCGAAGAAGCGATCGATTATCTCGATATTCGTGCGCAGGAAAGCAACGTTGGTCAAACCTTCGCGCTGCGATTCGGTGGCACCGCTCCACATACGGGCTCCCTTGATATCCACGCCAATGAAGTTGCGGTCGGGATATCGCCGAGCCAGTCCCACTGCATATTCACCCCGGCCACAGCCCAGTTCCAGTACAATAGGATTATCGTTGTGGAAGAAATCCTCACGCCAACGACCTTTCATTCGAAACGGCACGTCTTCGACTACCGAAAAGGGGTACTCGAAGACGTGAGGATAGTTCGCCATATCGGCGAATTTGGCCAACTTACCTTTGCTCATTCTTTATTCAATGACAACCTTTGTCCAACCATGAATGTCGGGCTCGATGCCATACTGTATGTCCACGAGCTTGTGATAAAGCTTTGTGGAGACGGGGCCGGGCTTACCATCCTTGGCAAAGACATAGCTCTTGCCGGTCTCTGGGTCGTCGATACGTTCTATGGGGCTGATGACTGCAGCTGTGCCGCATGCACCGGCCTCCTCAAAGGTGTCGAGCTCTTCGAGAGGTATCTGGCGACGTTCTACCTTCAGGCCAAGGTCCTCTGCCAGCTGCATCAGACTCATATTGGTCACTGAGGGCAGGATGCTGTTGGACTTAGGTGTGACATAAGTGTTATCCTTGATACCGAAGAAATTGGCAGCGCCGCACTCATCGATATACTTCTTCTCACGGGCGTCGAGGTAGAACTCGCACGAGTAGCCCTGCTCGTGGGCCCATTGGTTGGCGCGGAGGCTGGCTGCATAGTTGCCGCCCACCTTATAACAGCCTGTACCGAGAGGTGCAGAGCGGTCGTAGTCGCGTGTGATGACGTAGGGATTGGTTGCGAAACCGCCCTTGAAGTACGGTCCTACGGGTGTAACGAAAATAAGGAAGAGGTAGTCGCTGGCAGGATGGACGCCCACCTGTGCTGTAGTACCGATAAGCAACGGACGGATGTAAAGTGTAGCACCGCTCTCATAGGGCGGGATAAAACGCTCATTCATGCGCACTACCTTGGTAACCATTTCGAGGAACATCTCTGTAGGCACTTCGGGCATGACCAGTCCGCGGCAGGTAGCCTGCAGACGTGCTGCATTCTCAGTCGCGCGGAAGATTCGAACCTTGCCGTCGGGGCAACGATAAGCCTTCAGGCCTTCGAAAGCCTCCTGGCCATAGTGCAGGCAGGTGGCTGCCATGCTCATAGGTATAGTCTCCTCGGAGTGAACCTCTATCTCACCCCATTTGCCGTTGTGGAAGTTGCAGCGGACATTGTAGTCGGTCTTGATGTAACCGAATGACAAATTACTCCAATCAATCTCTTTCATTTCTGTTTGTGTTTTAGTGACTGAATTTGGGCGCAAAGGTAATAAAAAGATTATAGATTAGAGATGAAAGATGAAAGATTTTACGTTTTTTGCCCTTTAATTAACTTAAAACAAAGGAGATGATATCATTTCTGCAACGGATAATGATGCCAAATAAGCTCAACGTGTTAGTCAGCAGCAGCCTCAGTGTCGGCCAACAGGCGTTGCACTTCTTCGTCAGCCTTGGTGAGTTTGTCCTTGCAGAATGACAGCAGTTGCTGTGCTTCCTTCAACTTGGCTGCCAACTGGTCAATGGCCACTTCGCCTCCTTCCATCTCGCGGGCGAGAATCTCGAGGCGCTCCATAGCGCCCTCGTAAGTCAATTCATTCTTCTCCATAATTTACCTATTTAATAGTTTCTTTCCTTTGACAATAGTTATTCCCCTGGTTGAGGGTTTATACAGGCGACGACCGGAAAGGTCGAAGATACGCCCGTCGGCATGTTGCTCTGCTGCCCTATCCGTGCGGATGTCCTCTACGGCATCAGTTGCTGACGTATCAACACCATTGAACACATAAACATAAGATGCCGCCAGTGATAGCGTGAGTGGTGTGTCGATATCTATCGGCTCGTCCACCTTCAGCCCTGTTAGTGTGTTTTGAGTGAAGGCTTTCGAGAGGATTATTGAGGTGTGGACATAATCAGGTATGTCAAGCGCCTCGCGCAGCGTGGTTTTGAATGTCTGTCGCGCAGTTGAAGGATTACGCAATGCCAGCGTGGCTTTCTTGCCATTCCACGAGGCCCAACCATAGACATTTGCCTTTGCACCATCCCACGGATTACCGCCTACCCAATGCACATCGGGCAGCACATCGGCATTCTCTTGCTGCCAACGTATACAATCAGCCAAATCAGCCCACAACTTGCCATTGCTGATGCTATTCATCAAGGCATAGTCGGCATACAACTCCACCATGCCCGAACCGCAGGCAAAGGCACAGCGCAGCTCATGCAGTACAGCCGTATAGTTCATGTCCGTCGACACGGAGCCGTACTTCGTCAGTATGAATCCGTGTGTCATCAGCGTATTGATGGGGCAAAGTGGCGACCGCTTCACAAAGTTCTGATATACGAGACGGTCGCGATAGGTAATCCACCGCTCACGGTCGCTGCCTTGGTCGCCTATAGTGCCCCAATCGTTTTCCTGGCGCCACACGGCATCTGTGAACTGGAACCAGAAAGGTGATGCCCACGTGCCTACAGATGTATTTATGAACACATCGGGCTTCACCTGTCGCACACGGCGTTCAATCTCAATAATGCCCTCGGCATTCTCCTCGCCTGTAGCACCTTCATCGGGGCCGATCGCACTGAACTGCGCGCTGATGCCGTCGAACTTGAAGAAATTGAAATGATAATCGGTAAGCATATTCGAGCAAGCAGTGATGAAAGTGTCGAAATAGGCTTTGTTGCTCAACTGCATCCCACCGCGGCCTTTCCAATAGTTGCGACGATAGTTGCCGCTTTGGCCATAGCCGCCGACGGGGCCGAGCCACGCCCCTATCTGCGAGTTCATGCTTGCAGCAGCATCGCTAATGGCCGAGAACCCGTTGGGGAAATTCTTGTTGAATGTCCAGGTGCCATATTCATCCCAACCGTCGTCCCAAACAAACGAAGCAATGCCTATTCCATATTTATCGAATAAACGTGATTTCCACTTACCGAGCACGTCAAGGCACTGGGCCTCATTGAAATGGCTTGTGTATTCAGGGTCGTTGTTGCGGTTGATATTCAATTCATACCACGAATTATAAAGCGGGAAAGGTCGCCAAGGCACGGCACGCTCACGCTCGCTATAGCAGAGGAACGAGCGCCGGGCCTGACTTGGGGCGATAAGCCCGACTACGGCGCTGACGGCCCACGTCTGGCCGGCCTGCAACACAGTCTGCCGGCTCCATTCGCCAAGCAAGGTGACACGAGTAACTGCCGGCAAATGCAATACATTGTCGGCAAGCACTGACGTTGCTCCATCGTAAACCACATCGGCGGCCACGACCTTGCCGCTCCACGTAATGGTGCCATTGGAGTTGAACGAGCCTGTAATGACACCTGTACGCTCTTCTGTCAAGTCGCGGAAATAGCGCACAAGATAGTATCCAGCCTCAGGGATGTCAAGGGTATAGGTATTATTGCTACTGCTGCCGCCCGTAGTGCCTTTGTGATAGTCGCTGGCCACTACGTCGCCTGTCAACGGGTCTACAACGTCGACACCTGCTATGTCAAGACGATGGTAACCGCTTGTATACTGGAACTTCACTCTGTGACTGCCGCCCTCGTGTATGGCAAGATAGCCTTGGACGGCGGCTATATAGTCGGCCGGTAAGCCAAGAGCGAGGATGCCCTCAGGTGTGGCACTGCCTGACTCCCAGTCGAATGTGCTTCCCGTCCAAGCCGTATATGCAAAAGGCACGGCTATGGCAGCACCTTGACCGCTCACGACGCTGTTCTTGCCCATAGGCGTTTCCAGGCCAGCAAAGATCTTATCGCTGGCTATGACGGCCCCGCGAGTGTTGCCTACTACGGTTGGCATTCCCTGCTCACTCTCAATACCACTGCAATCCACATCGTAGCACATAGGCACTACAGCCTGCATGGCGATATTGCGCTTGGCAGTCAGTTCAAGTTCCGTGCGTAAATAATGAGAGCCGTTGCGCAGCACTGCACGCCACGTTAAGGCGAGATTCTTGTAGGTGTAATCGGCTTCCAAGGCTTTGCCCGGCAATTTCAGTGAGCCCTTGGCGGCTGAGTCATCGGCTGAGAGGTCTATCATACGGACGTCGCCAAGGTTCATTTCTGAGGCTTTCACCTCCGTTCCGTTGTCCAAGCGAATAGCAAACAGTTCTGTGCCGCCTATCAGCCCCAAGGCGTCACAGCCCGCGAAGTACATTGTGCCTTCGGTTTTCACATAGTCAGCCACGAAAAGGTCGTTGCCAATCGTCAACGTCTCTGCGCCGGCATTATTCTTCGACGACAAAAAGGCCGTCCCTGCCTGCTGCTCTTGAGGGAAGATGACACTTTGAGCATGAGCCGGATTTGCGAACAGAACTATCAATATGAGCGCAAGAAAGAATTGCTTCATAGCTATGAAAAGAATTATTGTTTACCAAAAAGGTCAGCAGACTTCAGGACCGACTTCAGATCACCGTCGGCAATACGGGTTATGATGGTGTCGCCTTCGTGAACGTCGGCTACCGAGCGCACGAGACGGCCATCATCGGTATAGGTCAGGCTATATCCACGGCGCAGCTGGAGTTCGGGATCGAGGGCAGATACGCGAGCCTCTAGACCTTGGACTCTGAGCTTTGAGCTTTCCAAGATATGCCGGACAGCCCGTGCGAAGCGGGGCTCTATGCTTTGGACCTTAAGCATTGAGGTTTGAATGACGAGCCGGGCAGCTCGTGTGATACGGGGTTCCACGCCTTGAACCTTGAACAAAGAGCTTTGCACCACGAACTGGGTAGAACGGACAATACGCTGCTGCAACTCATCGAGCAATGCCAGCTGCTCTGTCCCATGGTCTATCAAGAAGGCAGCAGCTGCCGTAGGCGTCTTCACCCGAGTGTGAGCAACGAAGTCGAGTACCGTCTCATCACGTTCATGTCCGATGCCTACCACTACCGGCAGCGGCATCTGTGCCACAGCTGCTGCAAGAGAATAGCTGTCGAAGTCCGAGAGATCGCTCGTGGCACCGCCTCCACGGATGATTACTACGCAGTCCCATCGCTCAGGCTCATCGCAGATAGCTTCCAGGGCCGCCAGCACACTGGTCTCTACATTAGTGCCTTGCATGACGGCAGGAAACAGCCTAACTTCGAAGGCCAGGCCGAAAGCGTTGTTCACCAATTGGTCGCAGAAATCGCCATAGCCGGCAGCGCCAGCCGACGACACCACGGCAATGCGCTTCATAAGCGCCGGCAGTTCAAGGTTCTTATTGTCCTCAAGAATGCCATCGGCCTCCAACTGTGTCAATATCTCGCGGCGCCGACGGGCCATATCGCCCAGCGTATATGAAGGGTCGATATCTATGATATTAAGTGAAAAACCATATTGTTCGTGGAACTCTACTGTTACGCACGCGCGGATTTTGAGACCTGCACGCAGGTGCTCCCCTGTGGCCCGCTCGAACAGTGGGGACAAGATATTATATGTACGCGCCCACGCGGTCACGCGCGCACGTGCGATGATATTCACACCCCGAGCATCTTTCTCGATGAATTCGCCATAAAAATGCCCGTTCTGCGCCACTCGGGCTTCAGAAAGCTCAGCCTCGAGCCAATACTCGTCGGTAAACGTCTGTTCGATGGTAGCTCGTACCATCGATGTAAGTTCATATAGTCGTAGAGTCTCTTCCATCAGTCGCACAGGATTATTCCGCTTGCAAAGATAATGCTTTTCCAAGACAGTGACGCCCGAAAACAAAAAAAAGTTGTTCAAAAAAGACTACAGACTACAGCCGAAACGTAGAAGTGGAGAATAGGAAGAGTTGACAGCAAGACTATACGTTAATCTGACAAAACGAATCATCAATGAAAACACGACCGGTCATGAAGCAACTTACGACCGTTCATGAGGCGACTTACAAGCGGTCATAAAGCGACTTACGAGCGGTCATGAAACGACACATGACTGGTAGCATAACAACGCACGGTTTTTCATATTGCCAAATTAGGTTGGCATAATCGTCAAATTAGGTTGGCTTAATCGTCAAATCAGGTTGGCTTAATTGCCACTTTAAGCCGGCCTAATCTCCACATTAGCTTGGGATTGTTGAATTACCCTCTATAGAGACTCGGCTTACCCTCTATAGAGACTTTGCTTACCCTCTATAGAGACTTTGCTTACCCTCTATAGAGGCTCGGCGAACTTTAATAGGCTTACGTACTAATTGAATCTGTCATGCCCTGGCATTATAACCTGACTAATGGCAGCAGCAATAGTAACATTACAAAAAAAAGAACTCCGAGCACCCTCGGTTGGGTGCTCGGAGCATAAAGTGTTATGGTTAGAAGTTTACTTTACAGAAACCTTTTTGCCATTGACGATGTAGATACCACCGCGCTGGATCTTCTCAACCTTGCGGCCTGAGAGGTCGTAGATATTGCCTTCAGTGCCCAGAGCATTGATGCCGCGGATGCTGGTAGCAATAGCCTTGTCGATGGTCTTCTCGTCAGCGCCGAACCATACGGTGTCAACGACTGAGTTCTCGAGAGTGAGCTTCAGCACAGGAGTAGCGTCAGCGCTCTCCTGAGTACCTTCGAGTGTTACAGCGTACTTAACAACGCCGGTACCACGGTCGATGATGACTTCAGCCTCAGCATCCTCAGGCAGAGCATAGCTGATGGTGCCGTCCTCATTCTCAGTAACGATAACGCCTTCAACTGTGAACTCAGGAATCTCAGCGCCTGTTACAGGCATTGTGAAGCCAGAGTAGGTGATGTCAGCCTTACCGTCGCCGGTAGCAGCAATGGTTACCTTCTGTTCGCCAGTAGCCTGACCCTGAACGCCAGTCTGCGGGTGCGAGAGAATCTGCTTGATCATGCCATCGAATTCCTCAGCCTCGGGAACGAGAGCATTCGGATGGAAGACAATCTCATTCTGCAAGCCTGAGGGTTGAGCTAAGATCAGAGTGAGTTCTGGACCTTCGCCCTCTGCCTGAGTACCTGTAAGAGTGGCATTGTAGGTCATAATCATACCGGAAGCAGCAGTGAGCGATACGGTAGCTCCTTCAAGGCTGTAGCTCACGGAGCCATCCTCATTCTCGGTAACGACAACGTTCTCAACAATGAAGTCGTTCACGGGTTTTTCAGGAGCAGCCAAGGTGAGGCTAGCAAAGTTGATGTTGACAGTACCGTCCTCGTTAGGAGTGATGGTAATAGTCTCGTCTGCGGTAGGAGCTTCAGCTACGACCTGACCCTGAATCTTTCCTGTCACGTCAACAGTACCATCGTAAGCTACGGCTCCACTTTCACCATAGACAAGGTTAACGTTGAGCACATAAGCCTGGTTCGTACCATTCTTGACGAATACGAACGGAGCAGTGAATGTCGCAGCCTCATCAGTGTGACCGGGATAACCACCAACCTGATAAATCTGAGGTGTAGCCTCGAAGTTAGTCTTCACATAGAAGTACGGAGCTGTTTCGAGATTGTCAGACCAACTCTTCCATGTTCCGTCGGCATCACGCCAACCATCTGTACCACCAAGCATATAGTTGGTATCGAGCGTGCCATCGGGCTGCACAGCAGCGATAATGACATCGCCGAGCGACTCTACTTCGAGAGCAGCGAGGATGGCATCGATATCTACTGTAGCGTTGAGGCCTTCGTAAGCATCACCAATCTCAGACTTGATGTTGAGGTCTTCAGTAGCCACCTTATCGAGTTCGTCGAAGGTGTAGGTGAGTTCAGGAGCATCAACGAAGGTGACGTTCACGGCATAGACCACAGCCTTGTCGTTAGCCTTCAGGGCCCACTTCACGGTGTATGTCTTACCTACCTCATCGGCACCATTCATGTCGCAGATTGAGAACTGACCATCAGGAATAGCCTCGAAGAACTTAACATTAATCATGTTGGTAGTTGAGTTCCACTGAGCTGCTGCACCTTCGGCATCACACCAACCATCATACGTGAAGTCGGGAGTGGGTGATACTTTATATGTAGCATAATCCATCTCAGTGCCGTCGGGATTGACGAAGTAGAGCATGTCTTCAGTAACAGCTTCTACGCCGAGATATTCAAGAGCCTCTGTGAAGTCAACTTCAGCAATCGTTGGAGTATAGCCCTGACCTACATAACGTTCAACGTCGATTGCGATCTCAAGGTTCTCCGTCTCAACGGGGAATACGCGGAGGATAGAACCATCGTCGTTCCTACCGCCACCACTCTGCCATACGCCGAGGTAACCATTTGAGCCACCGAACTGGTTAATCCAGTCGTTCTCATTCAAGCCTAATGGACGGATTACGAAACCATCCTTGCAGGTGAATGCCTCGAAGATCTGCTCACCTTCAGCCATAAGAGCCTTAGCGCCATTACCGCCTTCAGTTTGTAAGGTGTAAGTACCATCGAATGCACGGTTCCAAACAATCAGCTGATTGGGCTCGCCCTCAACAGCGCCGAATGCCCACTGACTCTCAGGAGCCTCGAGGTCCTTGTCGGCCGTCGGGTTGTACTGCTCGCCTTCTTCAGTGGCTACCCAGAAGCCGCCACGGATGTTCATGTTGTACCACTTAGCCTTCTCGAAGCTTTCAGACAGGATGCTCTCGGCGGTGAAGTTGACCTCTGAAGTCTCTTCAGCGATTTCGTCCACATCGCATGTGAACAGAGCAAGTCCGTGTGTTTCTTCTCTGAAGCTCTGAGGCACTTCAGGTGTATCACCTATCAAGTACTCAACGATCTCGGTCTTGATGACACTTCCATCACTTACGAGATTAAGTGCTATCTCAAGGTATGAAGGATCGGGCTCGAGCTGCCAAATGAAATTGGACTCCTTATCGAAGCTATATCCTGCAGTGGGAGTTTCGGCCTCGTTTACTGTCCAGTAAGCACTGCCTACCCAGTTCCAACCACTTGTAGCACCTTCAGGCGGAGCTGGAGCATTGGTTGAACGTACTGCATAGAAGCCATCTCCGTTGAGGAAGAATACCTGAGCTTCCCATGCGTTATCACCACGAGTGCTGGTGTTGAATTTTGTGTCATTGATGCTGCTACCCGAAGAAGGATTGCTGAAGTAAGTGCCATTGTTATTGAGCTTGAAGCCATACTCATATTCTCCGCCAGGAGCCTGCTGGAACAGGTATGAAGGAGCTGCTTCAGCGTCTGTGGTGAGTGTACCATCGCCATTGACGTAGTACTTCTCGCCAGCGACCTCTGTGAAGACACGGTAGTGGTGGTTGTTCTTAATCTCAGCAAGAGCTGCATCGTAAGGATCAATGGGTTCGGTTTCCTCAACGAAGAAGATGCGGAGAACAGAACCAGCGTCGCCCTTAGCGTAGCCAGAATTCCAGATGCTGAATGGACCTGTGGCACCACCATTCTGGTTAACCCATTCGTTTTCACCGGTGCCTACCTGATGGATAACAAAACCATCAGAATTAGGAGCGAAGTCCCAAGCGGTCTGGCCCTCGCGCATAGCAACAAGAGGCTTATTATTGGCATCGACCTCGCCTGTGTTCAGGAGAGACATGTCAGGACCGGCAGCGCGGTTCCAGATAACAATCTGGTTGGGCTCGCCTTCTACGGCACCGAATGCCCACTGGCTAGCTTCTGACTCGAGGTCCTTTTCTTCCGTCGGCATGTAAGGCTCGGTCTCGTCCATGGTTACCCAGTATCCGCCACGGATGTTCATGTTGAACCACTTAGCTCTCTCGAAGCTTTCAGAGATAGCGCTTTCAGCTGTATAGTTGATTGCGTCGGTTTCCTCTGTAACCTCGTCTACGTCTGGCTTGAAGTAAGCCAGACCATTGAAGGCAGACTGCACGTCTTCATTTGTGTAGAAGCTTGTTGGTGCAGCAGGAGCCTCCTTGCCAATAAGAATAGTAGTTTCTACGGTAGCCAAAACCTCATCATTGAGAACGAGGTTAAGGTCAACATCCTTGAAGTAGCCCTTGAGGATAGCATCCATTTCTTCAACCTGCTCAATGTAATCAGTAGCATCGAGTGGAATGTCTGTATAGTCTGTCGCAAGCAAAGCTGTAGCTGCATCGGTCAACTCATTGCTAGGCAGGACATAGAACTCAGAGAAGGTGAAGAACTTGTTACCGTTGTTATCTGTTGCGTGATTATTGGTGTCAAGAACCGTGAAGCGGATGATCTTATAAGCCTGGTCGGCTGTAATCAACTCAGACATATAGTTCACAGGAGGAACAGTAAGAGGCATATCGTAAACCTCCGTAATTGGAGTGAACGTTTCGCCGTCGTTACTTCCGCTGATTGCGATATGTATAGGACGATTGGCGGTATTGCCATTATTCACTGGATCACGCTTTACGAAATAGTAGTAGAACTTGTCTGCTGCATCGGGAAGTGTAGCCTCAAGATAATGGGCCTCTGTCACACCGCTATTTCCCCACATTGTGTGGAAGTAGGTGTTGTAGTCACCATCCAGGAGGCCGGGCAGACCGATACTTTCGTTAGCCTTAGAATTAGCGTAGTACATAGAGGCATCGGTCACAAGGCCGTCGATGTCCTGAAGCATCTTACCCCATTTCTCGACAGTAGGACGAACCTCAGTAAGGATCTCCTGACGGTTATCGGCCTCAGCTTCCTCGAGCTGCCATACATAAGCAGGCTCAAAAGAATACTCGGCCAGAGGACCTTCATTGACAGTCCAATAGGAATTGGAGATATAAGCCCAACCGCTTGTTTCACCGTTATACTTGGCGTTGGTGCCGCGAACAGCGAACTTGCCATCTTCATTCTGGAAGAACACCTGTGCCTCGTAGTTAGTACGTTTACCATCGGTAACGGTGAGTCGGCCAATAGTCAACCATGAGTCAGCAGTACTATAAGGATTGGTAAAACGGTTGTCCAGCGGAGATGTCAACTGGAAACCATACTCATATTGTTCACCTTCAACCTTCTTGAAATTGAACACACCAGCCTTCTGCAGTTGGTCATCGAGGACACCATTAGCTGTGAGGTAGTACTTCTCACCGTCCACCTCAGTGAAGACACGATAGTTCTTGCCATCCTCGATGGAAACAAGAGCGCGGTCGTAATCAGAAGCGCCACCGAGGTAAGTCAGACGGAAGTTGTCCATGACTACCCAGTCGCCGAAAGCGACCTTCTCGTCAACACCTACGCCGAGCGTGAGCGTGCCGTCATCCTCAACAATGACATTGAGTGATGTCTTGAAGGCACCAACCTCGAAGTACTCGAGACCTTCAGCCGGCCAGTTGGGGAAGTTGCCCTTGACGGAAGCCTGAGTAGCAAAGCCAGGAGCGAAGTCGGGGCAGCTGGCGATGTTCTTGAGCAGAGCCTGCTGGTCGTTGGCATAGAGGTAAGCCTTCTGCTGCAGTGCACCTCCGTTGTTGACGATGTTGGCCTGATTGGCACCGTCGCCTTCGCGCCAGAAGCCGCTTACGCTGACCTCATAGAGACCGGGCTTCAGGCCTTCGATGGTCTGATGGATCTTGAAGTCGTCGGCGTTCCATACTTCGTAGCCGTGGTTCTCGGTATTGTTAACCCAAGCACCGCCGTTGCCGCCATTGACCTCTCTTGTCCAATCAGCATCTCTGCTGTCCTGAGCATTCATGCTCGGGCTCTTAATGAGATAGCTGACGTCTACGGGATTGTCCTTTGAAGCTGCGGCAATCAAAGACTCACGTTCCTCTGCGGTGACAATCTTCCACTGGTTCATGGGATCGCTTACGTCAGAACGCATCTTACCAATCGAGCCCCAGAACTTACCAGTATTGTTGTCGTTCAAAGTATGAGGATTGTAGCCGAGCAGATCGTTGGTGGTACCATCGAAACTGATGTTGTAAACACCTTCCTGGCCATCGACGGGCAGGAACTGCCATACTTGATCTCCATTCCAGCTGTCAACATATACACTAGCATTCTCAGAGGCTTCATTACCCTTGGCCAGCCATCCACCACCACGACCGGTCTTGATTTTGAAACCGGTACCGCTGGCGATGAGCTCAACTTCGATACCGACCTGGTCAACGGCGCAGTGGGTGTTGTAGCTTGAACCTGTGCCAAGGAACAAGCCTGTGCCAAGGTTGTAGATATAAACCTTACCTTCGGCAGGCTCGGAACCGGTGTAGATGTCAGGCATGGCCTGAGCCTTCACCTTACGAGCAGCACGGAGGTCAAACAGAGCATCGTTGACAGGGCCAATTTCAGTGGCGCTTGCCTCCAATTCCTCAGCTGCAGAAGTGTCAATGCCTTCCTGCTTAGCCAAAGCGATGGTGGCCTTCAGCACGCTGAGGTCAACAGCCTTAGCAGCTGAGATCGCATTTGTGATTGCAGCCGTAGCAGCAGAGATTTCATCAGGATCTGTAGAAGATAAAGCAGACTGTCCATCAGAAATAGCAGCAGCAAGTGCTTGAGCGAGCACGGATGAAGTAGAACTCGTATCAAAAGCATTACCATTGTCTATTGCCGTCTGAAGAGCCTCAAGATACGTTGTCAAATCGATGTTATTGCCTAAATAGGTCAACTTAAAGTTATCGACAACGATCCAGTCGCCACCAACACCTCCGTCTTTTCTTACACCTATCTTGAGAACACCTGTAGTTACAACCACTTCAATCTCAGGATTCACATAGCCTTTGTGAAGGTTGAAGCATCTGTTTGCTGATAATTGGCTGTCAGGATACCAAAGGCCGCCGCGATTAGTGTCCCAAGCGCCATCTACCTTTGCGTCCTTAGCCTCGTCAAGGATGGACATCAGAGGATGTGAAACCTCATTGGCGAAATAATAGGCTCGAATTGTCTCGGTGCCATCATTCCGACGGTTCACGACATCATCAACATTACCGTCACGATAGTAGCCCTGAACGCTCAGTTTGTAAGTGCCGTTGGGTACATTGATGGAAATGTAAAAATCAATAGCATTGCCAGAGTTCCAACTTTCAACGCACTTACTACCACGAAAGTCGTTGCTATCAGCTGCTCGGCCATTACCACCTTTGAGGTCATGCGTCCAAAGGTTATCCCAGCGTCTGTCATTGTTGGCAAAGTCAGCGCTGGGGATGAGCCATGAAGCATCCTGTGGAGTGTCCACACTAGCATCAGCTTGCATCTTAGCCAAACGTTCTTCCTTGGTAACGAGCTGCCACGTGTTGTTCGCGGTCATGTCGATGTTGTAATCCGGATTTTCCAGATACCAACGTTCGTCACCTGTCTGAGTAAACAGGTTGTCCAGTTTTCCTGCCTCGTTGTAGCGAACTACGCCGAGGACCTTGTTGTCACAGTTGATTTTGTAAGCATTCGTTACGCCATCAACTTCAACGGGAGTGAACGTCCAAGCCGGATTATTACCTGTATCAAGGTAATTGTTGTCCGGATTGATGGACGCACTTCCGAATCCAGCTCCTAAAGTGTAGGCGCCCTCAGAACCGGCAAGTGTAAAGTTCAGACCACGTGTGCCTATTGCAGCGCGCGTTGACCAGTCATTAGCCTTGCTGTCATTGTTCTGAAGCCAGAGTCCACTCTCTACATTATAGAGATAGAACTCACCAGCCTTCACTTCATTCCCCACCCATGGTGAGGTCTGTGCCTGCACACCGAAACTGGCTAACAGGCCCAGCAAGAAAAGAAAAGCTTTCTTCATAGGTTGATTAATTAGTTAATAAATAGGGTTAATTTAGTTAATTATGTTTCGTTTGAAAGGTCTTTTCGGAAGGTTATTCTTTTTGGTAAATGATAGGCTCCTAATGTAGCCACATTCCGATATTCGGCAACAAATTTACTACTTTCTCGCGAAAGTACAAGAAAAAATACATTTTTTTTTAAATTTAACCTAATAATCTATCAAGAAAACCTAAGAGAGAGATAATTTAACGCTCGATTTTCCCACCTATAAAGGTTAAATAAGCTTTCAGAATGCTACAAAACACTTTGGATGAATCAGCATTCACATACTGACATAAATACGGTACAGCAGTAAGTACCACATTAATGGCCGCTACAAAGAACGCGGCATTTCTATAACTTCGAGGTCGCGGAAGTTGCCGGCATCAACGGTGAAACGTACAAGTGTGCGCACTTGATGCCAGCCTTGCAGTCCAGCGGCTCCTGGATTTATGTGGAGAAGATTGAAATGGCGGTCGTACTGCACCTTAAGGATATGGCTGTGCCCGCAGATGAAAAGCTTTGGCGGGCGTTCCTGCAGTTGTCTGATAATGCTTCGGTCGTAGCGGCCAGGATAACCGCCTATGTGTGTCATAAGAATATCAGCACCTTCACATGACCAACGTAGGAGTTTTGGGAACATACGCAGGAGGTCGCCGCCGTCGCAGTTGCCGCAGACAGCTCTTAGCGGGCGGAAAGCGGCTAAGCGGTCGGCAAGTTCAACCGATCCTATGTCGCCAGCATGCCATATCTCATCACACTCATAAAAATACTCAACATATTTGTCATCCCAATAGGCATGAGTATCGCTCATCAAACCGATCCTTTTCATACACAAACAATATATCGTCTCCTTTAACGCTGCGGTTCATCGTCTTCGGACTCTTCTTTTTCCTTTGGCTGGAACATTGAGAAGAGGGGGAGATAAGGAGCAACGCGATTAGCTGCAAAGTACTGTATGCGACGGGGAAGGCGCATTAAATTGAAAGATGAGAAGCTGAAATCCACAGCCTTACCCTTGAAGGCAAGTATCTGCAAGTACAGAAGCACGGCTGCATTCAAAGCGGCCAAGCCATCTGAAACGGGCAGCGACCACCACACCCCGTCGAGCTTAGGCAAACCGAACGCCGGCATGACATCAGGCAGAATAAGAAGGCAAGGCACGAGGAATAAGAGCTGACGCGTTAATGAGAGATAGATGCTCTTGCCCGCCTGTCCTATACTCTGGAAGAAATTGCCAGTAACCATCTGGAAACCTATGACAGGGAACAAGGCCACATCGATACGCAAGCCATGGGATGCAATAGCGATGAGTTCGGCATCTTTTGTGAAGGCTCTTACGATGAATTCGGCAAAAATCTCACATGCAAGGAAACCAACGACCATTACAACCGTAGCATAAGTGATAGTTCGCCACAACACTTCTTGCACTCGATGATGAAGTTGTGCACCGTAGTTGTAACCGGCTATTGGCTGCATACCCTGATTAAGGCCCATGACAATCATGGCGAAAATGAACAGCACACGGTTGTCGATGCCATAAGCCCCGACAGCCAAGTCGCCGCCATAAGCCACCATACCTCTATTAATAAGAAGTACGACGAGGCACGAACAAGCGTTCATCAAGAACGGCGAGAGGCCGATAGAAAGTATACCTCCTACTATGTGAGGTTTCAGGACCAGCGTATCACGACGCATGAAAACCACTTCCGTCGGCCGGGTGAAAATCCACAACTGCCACACGAGTGAAACACATTGCGAGATTACCGTGGCTATTGCGGCGCCTTTGATGCCTAAACCGAAGCCGTAGATAAACAGCGGATCGAGGGCTGTATTCAAAAGCACCGTCAATATCGTGGCATACATAGCCGTACGCGGGTGGCCTGCAGAGCGCAATACGGCGTTAAGGCCAAAGTAGAGATGAGTGAAGACATTGCCATAGAGTATCCATTCCATATACTCACGGGCGTAGGGCAACGTCTGGTCTGAAGCGCCGAAAAAGCGCAGAATAGGATCAAGGAAAGCAAGAATAACAGCAAGGAACAAAATGCCGATAAGCACGTTAAGCGTCAACGAATTGCCGAAGAAATGCTGCGCCTCTTCACGGTTCTTTTGTCCGAGGCGCACGCTAATCATCGTGGCAGTACCCACGCCCACCATGGCGCCGAAGGCTGCCGATAGGTTCATCAACGGGAACGTGATAGCCAAACCGGCAATAGCCATAGGACCAACGCCCTGCCCAATAAAAATACTGTCCACCATATTGTAGAGCGAAGAGGCCGTCATAGCTATGATGGCAGGTACGGCATACTGCATGAGCAGTGCGCCAACGGGTTTAGTTCCTAATTCCTTTGTTCGGTCGTGGTGTGACATCTTAAATTCGTAGCTTTTTCGGCTGCAAAGATAATGATTTCGGTGAAGAGAGAGAAATGAAAAGCAAAAAATGAAGTCTAATTAGTGAAAAAAGTATGCCTTAATACAAATAGATGATAGGCTGTAAAAGCGCAAAGACCCTGAGAGATTTATCAAGCCACCATAAACAACACGACCAGTCGAGTTGTAACACACGACTGGTCGTATCGGTTTTTCCCACCGGTGGGAAAAGTGGATTTGACTGGTCTTATAGCCTTTTCCCACCGGTGGGAAAAACTAATTTGATTGGTCTTATCGCATTTTCCTTCCGGATGGAAAAGCCACTTTAACAGCAACAACGAATTGCAAAAATTGCCCATTTCATCGGGATAAAGCCCTACGGATAGCAAGCAACGTATGCAATTCGTTGTTGAAAGAAAAGTGATACAGAAGCGGCTTATGGCGCTACTGACGAAGTGATATCGCGGAAGGTAAACTTCCCGTCGTCACCACGGGCTCCAACCTCGTAGTAACGATCCGATGTGATGCCGGTGATATCTACCGTCTGGCCTTCGCTTGAGCCTTGGTCAAAGATGACGTTCATGGAGTAGCCGCTCTCGTTGGCAACGGTGAAAGTGCGGTAATAGAAAGTGGCATCGCCGACGGTTGTCGTTGCTGTGACTTTCACACCGGGCCATTCATCGTTGATGTACTGATTGCCATCCCAGGCATAGACGTATACAGACTGCCATCCCGGATCTTTCAGGTAGATGGTGATGTCATGTTTCTCTACGGTATCCTCCTTGAACGTAGGCGTAGGCATAGCCTCCCAAGCAGTGAGAAGAGTGTTCTCGAGCCAGTAGCTATAGTTCTTGCCTTCGATAATCTTAGTGTAACCGGTTGTAGCCTCGGCAGCGGATGCCTGGTCGCCAAGCCAAACGATAAGCTTACCCTTAGAGCCCTCAACAGTAGCTGCGTAGAAGCCCTGATTAGAACGGAGCTGCGTAGCAGCGCTGGTATTCTGTATGCCAGCCACTTGGCGTGCCTGTATCATGCGGGCAATCTCATGCTTATAAGCCTTCCAATGCTTAAGGAACACACAAGGTGTGCCGGGCATAGCAAGCAGGTAAGCATTAGCTGCAAGGGTGTCGCGACGTATAGGATCCTGCTGAGCTGTTGAAGAACGGTACTCGGTGTCGTGGTTCTCTACGAAGGTTACGGCATACTGACGATATACTCCTCCGTTGTAGTTGGAATAAACGAGCGGCCAGTTGCCATCGTTCTGCTGACCAAGGCGAGCCCAGTTCTGGTTGTTGACAGCATTACGCACCACATAACGGAACTGGAAGTCAAAGGCTGCGCTGGACTTATCAGTGGCATCAATCCACGAACGTATGGTAGAAGTGCCGTCCCAGCACTCGCCAACGGAGAACTTCGGTTTTGAGCTCTCGTTGTAAAGCTTAGTATATTTGCCTGCGTAGCCCTTCACCATATCATAGCGGAAACCGGTGTAACCGAGGTCGTTCAAGAGGAAGTCGAGGTAAGCCTTGACAATCGTCTGCACGTTCGTCGAAGTGTGGTCCAAGTCGCGCATACCTCCCCAACCTTCGCCCGTGTCGAGCGCCGAGCTGAGTTTGTAGCCGTTGGCAAGTGCCCAAACGTTTGTCTCGCCGTTATCATCGTTGGCGCAGATGTCTGTGGAAACCATTTCGTAGGTCACACCTTTATATGTTTCACGTGGGAAGTCAACCCAGTTGGAAACGTTCTTACGGTGGTTGATGACCACATCGGCTATGGTTCCAATGCCTTTCTGCTTGAAGGTCTTGATCATTGAACGCAGTTCAGCTTCCGAGCCGAACGAGCTATTGTAGTTGTTGAACCACCAAAGGTCGTCGTAACCCATAGAGGTGCCACCGCAATTACCGCTCTGTGGTATCCATACCAGCGAGAAATACGGTGCCAGTTCATCGGCCTGAGCCTCGAGACGTGTCCATTGGGCATCGCCGAAGCCGTCCCAATAGAAGCCTTGAAGCATTACGCCTCCATATTCTGCAGGCCAACCGACTACAGGTGTTGGAGTAGGATCAACGGGTGTTGGATCTACAGGAGTTGGTGTAGGATCAACTGGCGCAGGTGCCGGGTCATCCTTTCCACAACTAATAGTAAAAGATATTAAGGCGATGGAAAGCAGGGTGTAGAAAAAACGTTTCATAATGTTGAAATTGTACTTTGAATTGGGTTTCATATTTACTATCACTACTGGAGAATTCGAGTATAGCGCTTACTTCACAAGAACCCTCTTGCCATTAAGGATGTAAACGCCCTTGGGTATATTAGAATATTGAACTTTGCGACCAGCGAGATCGAATATCTCAGAATCTTTTACTTTTAATTCTTTATTATCCATTGGCGTAGCGCTTATTCCGTCGGTTGCTATCGGCTCTTCGGTCTTGATGAGTTCCCAAATGCTGGCTCCCCAGTCGTAGGGTTTCAGCAAGAGGTAGGTCCATGAGCGGGGATTGGTGTACCAACTGTAAGCGCCCGTGCGGTTGATGATGGCGATGCCTGTGTCACCTTGGTCGGTGGTCACTACATTGAGCGTCCAGGGATAGTCCTTGCCAACTTTCAAACGCTGCTCTTCGGCATCAGAGGCCACGTAGGCTGCCGTTTCTGTCGTCTTGTTGATGAGCAAAACGGTGCCGTCGTCGTTCTTGCTGATGCGCCAGCGGAAATTGTCGTTGTCTGTGAACGTCTTGGGCAGCACGCCATTGGTGTTGGGATTGACGGTAGCGTAATAAGTGTCGAAGTAAGCATTGCGAATGAGATAGTAGTAGTCGAGGTCCATTTGACTGAGCACTGAGGTCGGCGGCATTTGTTGGAACCGCGCAAAGTTCTGCGCGATGTCGAGATAGTGCTGCTGTGTAACCGCACCTTGGCTCAACAGCTCACGCGCCTTAGCTAATACCTCGGTCTCGAGGAAGGCAATGGCTTCTTCGGTCGGCTGTCCGATGGCACCGGGTTCGCTCTCCTCGAGGATGCGCTCTGCCTTTGCTACGATCTTCTCTATCCAAGGGCCATAGTCGGTCACTTCTTCAATGCGCCAGGTACCGGGATAACAGAGTGAGGAGTCAATGGAAGCAACCATGGTGAGATCGCGCCCAGATAACTTGGCATAGAGATTGTAGCGGCCGCGCTTGATATTTACTACGCCGGGGATGTAGGTGTATGTGCCGGCAGATTTAGTAGCTTTGCGGATGACGACATCACTTCCCGTAGCGTTGTCCACCTTGACTGTGCCGCTATTCGTGTTGGGGATATTGATGGCATTGCCTGTCCTGACGCTGACGATTTGATAGCTGCCATCGTCATGAGGCACAAACTGCCACAGTTCCTCCATATCGGTCTGCTGCGTGTAGTGGAGGGCCAGCGCATTGTCCTTGACATAGAGCGACGAACCATCGAAACGATAGCGGTAATAGGTTGAGGCGCTCACAATCTTGTAGAAGCGGTCGGCTTGTGGCAGCACGATGGGTGCGGCCTTGTATGCAGCGAGTTGAGCGCTGAGCGAGGAAAGAGCCGACGCGTCGTCAGGGTTGGAACGAAGATTGTCCATTGCTGAACGAAGCGCATCTGCCTGTGCCACCTCGGGATAACCTACAGCACCGGGGGTGCTTTGAGCAAGGATATCCTCCGCCTCGGCGATAGCTTGCCTAGCAGGTGGCAGGTCCACTGGCTCGAAGTAGTGGGGAGCGTAAGTGATATTCTTAGCTTGAAGCACAGCAGCATGATGTTGCAGGCGTCCGTAGAATCCTAAGAAGTTCTTCTTCGATGTCGGTAGCCAAGCTATCTCGCTGAGGGCCAAGAGACGCGGATAGTACTGATACTCCGCCTCGCGCAGCGACGTGCAGCTCTCGGTCCACAGGTTGGCTTGCGTGCCGATGACGAAGTGTTCACGACCTGCGACCGTGGAACGCGGGTCGAAATTATAGACGCGCTCTACTGTGTTGATGGTGCCGTAGGGGGCATTGTAAGGACAGTCGATCTCAAGCTGGTCGCGATTGACCTGCATGTAATCGAAGTAGAGTGGAGACGTGGGCACCATGATGCTGTAGCAACCCTTGTCGGCAGCCTGACTGGCATATTCAACGCCGCGCCACGACATGACAACAGGATGCATCGTGTTGCTGCTTCGCCAGTGTGCCAGAAGCTCGTCCCACACGACGACATTCTTGCCATAGTTGTCGCGCAGGAACGTGCCCAGCTTCTCCACGAGCCACTGCTGCAACTCATCAACACCGCTGAGACCTTCATCCTGAATGCGACGTTTGCAGTCAGCATTGCTCTGCCAAGCTGCGGTAGGACATTCATCACCACCGAGGTGGAAAAGTTCATAGGGGAAGACCTCAGCCAAGTGACCGAGCACACATTTGAGGAAGTCAATGGTCTCATCCTTGCCAATGTTCAGGATGTCGCGACTGATGCCGCCTTCGGTCATCACCTCGATCTTTTTCTCGGGATTGCAACCCAACTCGGGATAGGCCACGATGCACGCCGTCATGTGTCCGGGCATATCTATCTCTGGGATGATCTGGATGTTACGTTCGGCAGCGTAAGCCACCACTTCGCGCAGGTCATCAAGTGTGTAGTAGCATCCACGACCATACTCTGTGTCGTCAAAAAACCTATCGCCAGAGGCATCGCAAACAGTAAGGGAAGCCTTGCGGATAGCACCCACAGTGGTCAGTTTCGGGTATTCTGGAATCTCAACACGCCAGCCCTGGTCATCGGTGAGGTGCCAGTGGAAGCGGTTGAGTTTATAGACTGACGCCATATCGAGCAACTTCTTCACCTCTTCTTTATTGAAGTAGTGACGGCTGATGTCGAAATGGAAACCGCGATGGCTCATCACGGGAGCATCATCAATGGTTAGGCAGGGTACTGCCCAAGTCTCGGAGGTTCCCCCGTTGAGGCTCTCCCCGAAGATAGCGGCAGGCATAAGCTGACGCAGTGTTTGCAGGGCATTGAAGAAGCCACCATAGTCGGCGGCGACAATGGTGATGGCATCAGTGGTGATGGTGAGCTTGTAAGCGTCAGGTTCACTGACAGCTTCTTCATTGGTGATCAGGGCGAGTTGTCTGGTCTGCGGTTCTTCAGAAGCAACAACCGGCAAGGTAATGCCGGCAACACGCTGCAGATCCTCAGACAGACGCTGAGCAAGCGTCATAACAGAAATGCCCTCAGCAGCTCCTTTGGGAGCAGCTATCTTTGTCGTGGGCACAGTGATGGCAGTGAGCGTATGCAAGTCGAGCTTACCCTCGCCCATGACTAGCGACGAGGGATAAGGCACCACATTGATCTCGGCACCCTTGACAACCATGTCCTCGACGGTGACAAAGTCCATCGGGGCATTGGCATCGGAGGTTTTGTAGAGCTTGATGTCGTTGCGCAAACCCATACCTCCCCAGACATTGAACGCCTGATCCGCGTTGGAGGAAGGTGAGATGGTGTAATGCGAACCGCTGGCGGTGATCTTGAAGCGATCGAGCGACGGAGGCGCGGCTGAGGCACGAACCTCGGATCCCTGAGACGTAGCACTGACATAGAGGCGCAGACCGAGTTTGTTGGTGAAGGTGTAACCTTGCGACGAGGAGCCCTCGACTTTCCACAGCTGCGAATTCTTGGTCGTGGGGATGAGTGCTTTGCAGACCACGCCGTCACCGTTGGAACCAATGATGAATGCGCCCTGCGTAAATTTCATGTAATACCAATATTCCTCAGTGCCATTGCTCATCTTGGGGAAACCTGCTGCATGGATGCGCTGGAAGCCCGCGAGGAGAAGCAGTAAAAAAAGGAACTTCTTCATTTTAATCTCTATGAGAAAAAACGGCTCGAACCTGTCCTCTCGAAGAACAAGTCCAAGCCATATAGAAACATGAATTACTTGATGACGACTTTCATGCCATTGACAATGTAGATGCCTGGCTGTGCACCACGCAGACTGCTGATGTTGCCGTTGCGGTTTACAAGGCGTCCGTCTACGGTGTAAATCTCACCGTTCCTGAACACTTCCTGGAGAGCATCGATGATGCCGTCCTCGGGTGTCGTGTCGTAGATGATGAATACCTCGTCGCTGCTGGAATAGCTGTCGTCGGTGGAGATATAAGCCCCGTCAGTGGCAATGGCAGTGCTACTATCGGCACCCTTGAAGTTTTCTTCGCCCACAAGGAGCACGCCTGCGTCAACGTTGGTGCGTGTGAACACGCCTTTGAGCGCACCGCTGTTCTGCGGTTCCTTGACAACGGTCGAGCCGAAAGTAATGGGCACAAGTGTGGGCTCGTCGCCCTCCGTGCGTTCTTCAGCAGGGATATAGTAGCCATTCTTAACATAGATAAACGGGCGGCCAGCAGCGACCTCGCCATCGGCCATAGGTCTGAGCGTCACCGTTACCTCAGCGTCGACACGCTCAACCGATGCAACGGCATAGAGGTCGCCCTGTGAGGCATCAGTGGTTGCAAGACTTATGGGATAGCAACGGGCTATCATCGCACCGTCCCACACCTTAAGGTTCGTCGTGTTCTGAGCATAGCTGGAGGCTACGTCGCCTGCTGTTTCAATGTAGAAACAGCCACGGCGACCGTCGCTGTTGCCATAGCCACCATATGTGATCACTACATTTGTGTTGCGGGCAAAGTGCAACGGGTTTTGCTGCTCGCCGCTGAGGGTCTTTATGAACAGGGCGTTCTGACCCCAGCCTGTGACCTCCTGCGAGAATACTGACGGGTGAAGACTCAGATAGATACCATCGTTGTTGTCGATTTTCTTCTGCAGATATAGTCCGGTGGCCTTGTTCTGGATGTAGAACTCATTGTCGCCAACGGAGATGAAGCGGAATAGCGCCATATCGGGATCAGTGATATCATCAAGGGCATCGAAGTAGAGCTGGTCGTCGATTGCTATCTGTTCTTTTTCCATTGGTGTGATCACGTTGCAGGTGAATTCGCCACCCTCGTCTTCATCAGTGACTCGATTCAACTTGGCTACGGTCATGTACTTGCCGAAATTAGCTTCGTTGATGACTGCTTCGGTGGCTTCGCCATTCACAGTACGGTATTGGGTCTCGTTTCCGCCCGTGGGCCAGTTGTGTTCAGCATATTCCTGCTCTGTGCCGAAGCGTATGCGATACCACTTGCCAGGAAGTATGGGATTTGCTGCAGCAGTGATACCTTTGAGCTTGGCATCGAGATTATCAATGAGCTGCTGACTCATACTTTCGGTGTACTGACCGGCAGCATCGTATACCTCAGCGTCTTTGATAGCTTGTTGCAACTGTCGGGCCACGTCATTGCCTGGTGCCCAACAACCAGGGTCAGTACCTTCAACAATAATTTCTGCGGCGCTCTTCACCTCTACAATCTTTGTGCGTAAAGGTGCGGGGTCAACGAACACGGCATCAAAGGGTTCGAAAGCTGCCAGCAGTGCTTCATATTGGCTGCGTGTAATGGTCTCGGGATCGATGTCCTTGAGCGGTGCCAACACATCGTTGAGCGTGGTTCCCACACTACCCATCATGTGGTACTGGCTAGTGGCGGGGTCAATAATATGTCCGGGATAGAGTTGGAACTCAGCGGCATGCCACCAGCGGTTGCCCGAATTGGTATTCTTGGCGATGAAACGCAGGTACTGCTTGCCCTGCGGGTTGAAGGCTGCTGTGATCTCCTCGCCGGGGGCTGTATAAGGTGTCGGTAACTCGGCCAGCAATACCCAGTCTTCGTCCTCGGTGTCTGGTTCGTCGGCGCCATAGACCGCCCACACCGTCACATGGTCGTTCACGCAAAGATCGGTGGAGTTGTATTTGTAAAGGCGACGCACGTAACGCATAGCCATCAGATCGTATACGGGCTTATACAGTTCCACCTGCAGATAGTGCCAATGCGCATTGTCGCTCCAATCCGTATGCCAATACGTCAGAGGATCATTGTCTGTCAGATGAGCTATATTACCCTCAAAATCATGAGGCGCACTCCAAGGTGAACTCAGTTGGTCAACCTCGGTAATGAATGGGCTCGATTCATCTATATTAGCAGAGAGGTCCTTAGCAATATCAAGTTTGGTAGTGGCTTCGTCGCGTAACGCTGTGAAGTTCTCTACGAGTTGCTTGTGCTCGGCGTATGGACCGTAGGCCTCGATGATAGCTTGAGCGGTAGCCTCGTCCACGGGCTCAAAGACCCATTCCGATACTTTATATTGGTCGTTCGCCCAGCCTATTAGCACGTCACCTGTTCCGGAACCGATGAGGGTGCTTGCTGAAATACCATGATTCAGGGGATGGAAGAAAGCACGGTTGTTGTCAATCTGCGAGGCAACACGTAGCGTCACGCAGGGGTCTCCATCGATGTTCTCAACCAATTCTACTGCAATCAGATTCGTGCTTCCCACCGACATCGTCAGCGAACCACTGTCCCAGGCGTCGAAGCGTGCATTGGTTGCACAGTTGACGATGTCGAAGAAACCGTCCTGATTGGTCACCTTCCACAACGACGGACAGTCGGTGTTCAAGTCGGCTGGCGTGTACCAACGGGCTGTTATCATATCATTGGAGAGCTGACTATACATGTATTTGCTAACCTCCTGATCATCATTTATGAAATGGAGGGCATGACGAATACGATAGTAGCCATCGGCCAGCGTGAAAGGAATCAGGGAATCAAGCACTGCTTGATAGGTCGTCTTGATGGTTTGCGAAAGAGCTCTCACCTCAGCGGCCGTAAATGAGCCTCCACCGTCGACAACAGCATTGGCCTCGTTGAGAGCGGCGACAAAGGCCGTCACAGTCTCAGCAGGATACTGCCCTGCTGCGGTGCCCACATTGGCCTCAAAGTCATACGCATAATCGGCATATGCCAGATACACTTCTTTCAACTCATTGAGCGCAGCCACTATTTCGCTGGCCAATTCGCAGGGATAAAGCTGAATCTCTGCGCAATGCCAGTAGTGCTTTCCGCTGTTAGTCTCCTCACCGTAGATGCGCAGATACTGCTTTTCTTGTGTGTCGAAACCAGCCGTATTCAGCGTCTCACCAGGTTTGCTGTAAGGCGTCTCAGCCTCTAAGAGAAGTACCCAGTCAGTCTCTGGGGCGTCTGGGTCATCGGCACCATAGATAGACCATTTGGTCACATGTTCCGTAGTGCTCTCTGCCGTGGAGTTATATCTATGCCAACGGCGTGTGAACTTCATGGACACCATGGTGTGTACAGGCTCGTTCAAAGCCACCTGAACATATTGCCTGTCGGTGTTGTTGCTCCATGTCGAGTGCCAATAAGTTTCTACATCCCAGTCAATTAGATGCGACAAGTCGCCTTCCCACGTGGCGCCTGCATCAGAATAGAAATTGCTACAGCTCCAAGGCGAACTCAGCTGGTCTACATCAGTAATCAGAGGGTGCATTTCATCGAGTTCATAGTCCGAGCCCGATTGCTGTGCAAATGCTGCAGAACATAGCAATGCCGCGAACAATAAGAGTAAAAACTTGGATTGTTTCATAGAAATAGTGTTAGTCTTGGAAATGTCATTAGTGTTCCGTTAAAATCAGAATGTGCTGCTGTAACTTGTTATATTATATAATGTATTGCACAGCTATTTGAAATAAACGGATTTGATGTAAAGCATAAGTTTACTTTAAATAAAGACTGAAATCCTTATTTCATTTTCAGTTCGTTAGAAAATGTTATGAATAAGAATCTTATCTATTTGCAGTTATAACGGGACTGTAGTGGTTTACTATAAAAGATAAAAAGCCCATAGGAGCTCTTCACGGAACTCCTAAGGGTATTTTGAGAAGAAGTCTTAAGGACTTCTGGGTGTTCACTCTATGGTACAGTAGATGTTATCGCTTGTCTTGCGAGTAGGATAGAGCTTGATAATCGAGCCAACAGCAGAGATGTTGTCACCATTGCCGACGAGATTGTTCAGATCGCCACCGAGGTTAATACCCCAATCGTTGTTGGCCGTGAATTTCCAGCCGTTGGCCGTCACGCCTGCAGCACGGATGACATAGCAGAAATTCTCCGCATCCCATGTCATCTGCTGAGCATCGTCGCCAGGATTCCATCCGTTGAAGTCGCCAACGAGGTTCATGTTGGTGATGCGCACGGCGTTGAGCGTGAGAGCAGACAAGTCGAGGTTGACGAAGTAGACGCCCTCACCTGCAGTAGCCTTGATGTTACCACCGCCATCTGCGAAATCGCCGCTGATGCCACCCGTGAAGGTGCCGCTGTTGATCTCGTTGTCCCAAGAGCCTGCTTCGCGTTGGAACTTGAACTCGTTGCCCCAACCATTCGGGTCGGCACAATAGACATAGCCTGTGTAGAGGCCGTCGCCTTGATGCGCCAACTTTTGGTCGGCAACGCTCCAACCGTCGGTAGCACCGATGAAGTACACGAATGGCTTGAAGTTGACTGCCGTGTAGGACCAAGTGAGGTCTAACATATTAAAGGTAACGTCGTAGAAGAGTGCACCTTCGACCGCCGTGATGACAAGGTTACCGCCAGCATTGTGGTAGACAAAAGTTCCTTCTTCCTCGCCTGCAGTCAGGCACTCGCTCCAGTCGCCTCCGAGACCGCTTTCAGGCGTCATCTTGAACTCTATGTTGCCGCCGTCCTCGGGCGCAGGAATGCGCATGGTGAAAGTCGGATTGTCATAAGGATCGGAGCCATCGTTGGAGAGTTTATAGGAGGTGTTGGTATTGTCCCAGCCATTGATGCTGCCAGTCAAGTAGTAAGCAGGCTCTATGACAGGAGCCACGGGGGTCACCTTCAGTGCGGAAGCAATGGTATTGGACTTCAGACAGATGGATTTATCCTCAGACGTAGAGACCTTGGCGTAGACCTCCAATACGATTTCGCGAGCAGAGGGACGCATTCCGTAGAACGCATTCACAGCCGCTTGCAGGTCATCGACGGAAACGCAACCATCAGTGGTGACATCTACGTCGTAAGAAGCCTCGACGATTTGAGCGCCACTATCGTCAGTGCTGCATTTCATGAGTTTGCCCACATAAGAATCAAGGGCAAAGCCATCGGGGACAGAAACCATGGGATCAATGACCTTCACTTGATCATCGGTCACCTCGGCGAGGTTTACTTCTACAGCGTCTATTGTAGAGGTCAGCACGACCTCTACGGCTTCTTCGGGCTCGTTGCTCTGAGGACTCGACCAATTGTCGAAGTCCTCATTGCAGGAGATGGTAAGAGCTGCTAAAGCACAGCCATATAATAATTTCTTAAACATAATAGTTCATTTGTTTAGGGTTAACGACTCTTTATTAGTTTCCCGTTCTTTCGAAACGGAAGAGACCTGTGATGTCATTGAAGTAGATATTGAAGTTTCCGCCTTCGGAGATATAGAGGTTATCGCCGTTGCCAACTCCATTGCCGTAGTAACCGTAGGAGAGTTGCGTGAACTTGCCGCCCCAGTTGAAGTCCCAAGAGCCGACCTGTTTGAACTTCACCTCTGCGCCCGTTTCAAGGGTGATGTTGATGAACCAATCGTGGTTCTCACAGACGGAAGTGATAGGAGTCAGTTCGGTGTCACCCCAGCCGTTGAACGAGCCAGCGAGGGCAATGCCATCGAAGACCTTGGCAGAACCCGTGTACTCGGTAATGACAGGTGTGCTGGTCTTGGTATCGAGCGTGATGAGATAAACGCCATCGGTAGGCACACTAATGTTGGCAGAACCACCATCATTGAGTTTGAACTCGCCAAAGCTGTCACCCTGACCAATCTGTACAGCCCAGTTATCGTCGGGCGAACCACGGAACTTGAAGCCTGCAGACGTGAGGTAACCAGCCCAGAAGATTTCACCCGTACCAGTAGCGTAGTCATAGTTGCTTTCCTGGCTGAGGTACATCGGTTGACAGCCGGTAGGCACAACGCTGCCCCACGAACCATCGCCAATGCATGAACCTGTGAGATACCACAAGATCGGGTCGGCGGCCACGAGGGTCTGGAAATAAGGAGAAGTCTTCACCTTAACCACGTTGGAGTAGATGACGTCGGTGGAAGGCGTTTGTGCGGAGATGCGGAAATAGACGTCGACAATCTCGGGAACATTGGCAGCCGAGGAGGCTCCAAGGAGTGTCATGAGGTTGCGGTTGATGTCGGCGACGTTAATCGAATCACGGCATACGCTAAGCGGCTCGTCCTCCTGAATATAATTGAGAACAGTGTTACCTTCATCGTCAATGGTCGACGTGAACTGGTCGTCAAGGCCATACTGGACATAGTAGGTGACTGCTGCAGGGAAGCCACCATAGTCGGGTTGCGACCAGGTGATGACAAACGGGGCCGTAGTAGCCTCAAGATCCAGCACGGATGAAGCTACCGACGGAGTGTTGAGCACAAAGCTCTCAGGCATGTGAAGGGTAGGATTGGAGCCATTGTCGTCTGAGCAAGACGAGAACGCAATCATTCCGAGCCCTGCAAGCACTGGTGCAATAATATATTTGAGTTTCATAGTCGTTACTGTTTTTTCGGATTAATAGCCATCGTTCTGCTTGAGATTTGTATTCACGTCGAGGTCAGTAGCAGGCAGACCATAGACATTGAAGTTGGACGAGAAAGAGCCTCCACCAGGAATACCGTTCATGAATTCCCAGAGGTACTCTGACTGACCGCCAAAGCGTCCGAAGCGCACGAGGTCCATACGGCGACGGCCCTCGAACCAGAACTCACGAGACCACTCGTCGAGAACATCGTCGAGCGTGTAGGTTGCCTCCTGCTTTGCGTTGGCACGCTCACGCAATTTGTTGATATAGGCTGTAGCAGTTGAATTCTGCCCGTTCTTGCGGATGGAAGCCTCGGCGTAAGTAAGGTAAGCCTCAGCAACACGCAACAGCGGCAGGTCGGTGTCGACGAAATTAATGGCGCTAGCAGCTTTGCCATCGGAGCGAACATTACGGAACTTGACGCAACTGAAACCTTCGTCGGCCTTCTCTTCAGTGATGTACGGCTTGTAGTCCTTGCCATAGAAAAGGGCGCGATCGTCCTTGGCTGCGGCAATCATCTCAGCGAGATTATCGGTCTGAGGTGCAGCTTGGCTGCCGAAGAATTTCTCAAGGAGTTTACCCTTAACACGGGCACACTTTGTCCAGCTGTGATTAGTGCCAGAGGGCACAGCTACATCCTCAGCCTCGCCATAGCTGGCAAACACGAGGAAGTTCATGGCGTCATAGCTTTGGGTCTGCAGCCCATCCATCAGAGCAGGAAGAATAGCTTCATACTGGGCGCCGTTCTCATTATTGTCAGCGAGGAAGAGCATCTGATAAGCCGAGAAACCATTCTTGCCATCTTTGTTGAGGTGGTAGTAAGAGCTGTTGATAACCTTCTCGGCATATTCCATAGCCTCGGCCCATTTCTCTGTACCAGTGTAAACCTGAGCATTGAGGTAGAGGCGGGCCAGCAGCAGGTTGGCAGCAGCCTTGTCCACACGGCCATAAGTGTTGGTGCCATCGTCGGCCAAGTCATTATAGACAGCTTTCAACTCAGACTCGCAGAAGGCGAACAGTTCGGGACGGGTGTAGTAAGGAGCAAGTTCTGCCGAAACTTTCGTCGACATGGGGCCTGCACCATAGAGGTCCATCACGTACATATAATTGAGCGCACGGATGAGCCGAACCTCAGCCACCTTACGCGCATCGCTGACCTGCTCGATGTATGAATTGCACAATGTAATCGTGAAGTACAAACGATAGTACATGGCAAACGAAAAAGTATTGCTCGCCGAGAAGTCGTTGTGAAGCAACTCAGGCACACCAGCGTCAGACCAAAGCCATCCTGCCTCATCGGAAGTGAACTCGTTGAGCGACCAAGCCATACGATAGAAACCCGACATACCCTCGTTATCGAAAATCTCACGCGGGATATCACCGTTGCCTGCGCCTCCCGCCTGACCCGTGAGGGAAAAGCTGGCATAAATCTTGTTGAAGAGGGCATCCTCGTCAAGCACCATTGTCTGCTGAGGGTTGATGGGCGTGACATCAAGGTCGCCTACGCAAGAGGTCAAAGTCCCACCAACAGCCATCGCAACGATGGTTGCAGACAGAAAAGAATTCTTTATACTGATTTTCATTGTTGTAGTTATTTAGGATGGGACATTTTAGAAGTTAAGATTCACTCCGAGAATGCCAATGAACGGGCGCGGATAGATGGCACCATCATAGCCGCCACTGACTTCGGGGTCGATGCCTTTATACTTGGTGATCGTGAATACGTTCTGTGCGGTAGCATAGACGCGACCGGTGATGCCGCTCTTGCCAATATGATTGAATGAATAGCCTAAGGTGATGTTATCACACTTGAGGAAAGAGGCATTCTGGACGAAGTAGTCGGACTGCGATGCGACGTTGTTCATCGCCTGCCAGTTCTTGTCGAGCTGATATTTAACGACGTTGTGCCAAGTGTTGCCATAATAAACGTATGACTTGGAGACATCAGCACGATCACCAGCCTCAATGGAATTGTACAGGTAGTTATTCATGCTTGCACGGAGCGAGAAACCGAAATCCCAATTCTTGTAGGTCACCTTGGAGGAGAGTCCCATGATGACATCTGCATCGCCCTTCTTGTAAAAATACTTATCCTGTTCATTGATGACGCCATCGGCATTGCGGTCGACATACTCGCCGTAGCGTGGCTGACCATTTTCGCCGTAGACCTGTTGGTAAACATAGAACGCGCTGACTGGATGCCCTTCGGCGTAAGCCATTACGGCTCCAGAACCACCCGAGCCAATGGCTGCAAAGGCGTGGCCTATAGGAGCGCCATCGGTGGAAATGAGCTCATCAATTTTGTTCTTATTCCACGTAAGGTTGTATCCGATTTCCCAATACCAATCCTTCGTCTGGATGGGGCGATAGACAAGTTGGGTTTCAACGCCCTGATTGTGGAGTGAACCGATGTTGCTCATAATGCGAGTTGAGAAGTTGGAACCCGCAGCAAGATTAACCGTATTCAGAAGGTCTGTCGTCTTACGATAGTAGTAGTCGACACTGGCCGTAAAGCGGTTCTTGAAGAATCCGAGGTCTATTCCAGCATTATAGGTCGTTGTCTTTTCCCACGTCAGTTCGGGATTATAACCCTCGGGGCGATAGGTAATGCCTGTTCCTGTTATAGGATAATAGGCACCTGAGCCGCTGACTGTATAGTTTGCGATGTACTTGTAGTCGCCAATGCCTTCCTGCTGGCCAGTGATACCCCAGCCGAGACGCAGTTTGGCATCAGATACATTCTTGGCATCTTTGAGGAAGTTCTCTTCGTTGATTTTCCAAGCAAACGCAGCGGAGGGGAAGAGGCCCCAGCGGTTGTCTTTGTTGAAACGAGACGATCCATCATCACGAAGGGTAAAGGTGACGAGGTAACGGTCGAGCAGAGCGTAATTTAAGCGACCGAAGAATGAGACGAGGTAGTTCTCTGACTTATAGAGTGAGTTCTTGGTATCGAAGTAGTCGGGATTAACGAGTTCGCCTGGATGTGTCAGATGAGTATACGGATAGTAGAGGGGATAGGAGTAGTCCGTCTTGATATGGAAATGCTGCCACTCATAACCGGCCATGACATCAATGTGATGAATGTCGTTGATATCCTTCAGATACTGAGCGTAAGCGCTGAGCGAGAGGTTAGTGCGGTCTTTCTCGTTCCAGCCCTTGCTACCATAATAGATATTTGAGGAATAGTCGAAGGGCTGTACCTCCTTGTCGCTATGGCCATGACCAAGATTCATACCGCCGTTGACGTGAAGATGCAGATCCTCGAAGCCATGAATCTTATAGTCGATTTCCAAATTGCCAAGAAGATCGCGGCCTTTTCCGATGTTGGTCTGGTTCATCAGAGCGGCCACGGGGTTAGAGGCCGCCGTGTTGATGTAGCTGTGCGTCCATGTTGAATCGCCGAAGTCGGCGGTCGTGGGCCACTGCCAAAATCCTCCATACTCAAAGGCCTCTTCACGATAGTCGTAGACAGGCTTTGTGGGATCCATGAAGAGCGCCCTGCCAACAGCAGAGGTGTTGGCAAATGAGTTACGCTCAAAAGCCACCTTTGCGTTGAAGTTGACGCGGAGATGGTCATCGAGGAAACTCGGTGAGAGGTTCACGCTGGCCGTGTAACGATTGTAGTTGGAGGTCTTGAGCGTACCATCCTGATGGGTGTAGCCGACACTCACGCGGTAGGGCATGTTCTTAAAACCACCCGTTATCGTGACGTTGTGATCGGTGTTGACACCCGTGCGGTAGATTTCGTTCTGCCAGTCGGTGTTAGCGAACAGGTGCTTTCCAGAGACATCGTAATAGCCGAGATTGGCGTATTCATCAGTAGCCTGCCAACCCGAATCGTCGCCTTCAAAGCCCGAAATGCGTTGTGTGAACTTCATGTATTCGCTTGCGCTCAGAACGTCCAGTTTCTTCACGTTCTTGCTAAAGCTAACATTGCCGCTATACGAAACCTTCGGACCGGAGTTCGCACGACCTTTCTTCGTGGTGATAATGATCACACCATTAGATGCACGACTACCATAGATGGCAGTTGCGGATGCGTCCTTCAGGACGGTGAAGCTCTCAATGTCTGCAGGATTAATCATCGACAGGGCATTGGAAGAACCTTCATTGGCACCGTAAGCGTCGAGTGCCAGTCCATCAATGACTATGAGAGGCTCATTGCTGGCGTTCAACGATGAGCCACCGCGGATGCGAATGGTAGCAGCGCCACCAGGCGTACCATCACCCGGAATGACAGACACACCGGCAATCTTACCTTGAATCATGTCTTGTGCGCTCGTCTGCAAGCCATGATTCATTTCATCGGGCTTAATGGCTATGACAGAACCTGTCATATCGTTCTTCTTAACTGTACCATAACCGATGACGACGACATCCTCGAGGACTTTAGAGTCCTCTTGCAACGTAACGTTTACGACAGGGCGGGCGGTGACAGTCACCGTCTGGAAGCCCATGAACGAGATGGTCAGCTGGCTGCCTTGCGGAGCCGTAATAGCAAAATTACCGTCGAAGTCCGACGTGGTGCCTCCTTCTTGTCCGATGACACGAATTGTAGCACCCATGACGGGTTCGCCGGTATCATCCTTGACGTTACCTTTGACATTTATCTGCGCAAAGGTGCCAAGTGAGATGAAAAGCCCACATACGAGGGCAAGGATTCGCGAGGGAATCCTGATGTTTACCTGCTTCATCATGCTTGTTTTAATTTAGTTAGTAGACTGTTATTGTTATAGATAAATGCTCGCAAGATATGGCCACAAGTCCGAAAAGGGCAAATTGTGACAATTTGATGTTGCAAAAGTAGTTGCGTGTTCGATAAGGAGAAAGGAAGATTGACATAAATCAACAAAAAGAGTTGCGCAAACGATTGCATGCACGTCTAGTATATTTCTTAACTATCAATTAGTAACTTCGCACTACGTTTGTATTATTTTTGCAGCAGAAACCACCCGATTATGAGCGAAAAGGCCTCTGTAACAATGAAAGATATCGCACGCGAACTCGGCGTATCGGTGGCTACAGTGTCGCGGGCTCTGCAGGACAGCCCGCGTATCAGTGCCGAGCAGCGCCAACGCATTCAGGCATACGCGCGCGAACATAAATTTATTCCTAACGCCGTGGCGGAATCGCTTCGGCGCAGTCGGGTGGCGCCTCAGAAAATAATCGGGGTCATAGTGCCGCAGATTACCCACTACTATTTCTCCACTATCCTTTCGGGTATAGAGGAAGAAGCCAGCAATCGAGGTTATAGCATTATCGTAGCTCAGAGCGATGAGCAGTATGAACGCGAAGTGCGAATCTGCGACTCTTTCATGGGATATCGTGTATGTGGTGTCATTGTGTCGCAAGCCAAGGACACTCTGCGTTACGAACATTTCCAAAGGCTCCTGGAAACAAACGTGCCTATTGTGTTCTACGACCGCATCTGCACGGGTCTAAACACCAGCCGCGTAGTCGTTGACGATTACCAGGGAGCGTTCACTGCCGTGAAACATCTCATCAACACAGGTTGCCGGCGCATAGCATTCTATGGTTCGAATATGCACCTTGAGATATCCAAGAACCGATACAACGGCTACCGTGATGCATTGCTGGAACACGGGCTGTCGCCTGACCCCTCGTTACGTTTCGAATGCGACAACCGCTCAGATGCAGAGGCCCTGACACCCCAATTGTTAAGTCGAGACGACCGACCTGACGCCATATTTGCTATCAACGATGACACAGCTATAGGCATCCTATATACTGCCAAACGATTAGGTTTGCATGTCCCCGATGATTTGAGCATCTGCGGTTTCACCAACGGCGAGCGAGCCATTGCCTGCGATCCTATGCTCACTACAGTCGAACAGCGCGGACATCAAGTAGGCGTTGAAGCCGTGAATATCCTGCTTGACCATGTCGAAGGCAATCGTCCTCTCGACAAAGTAGAACGCAAGGTTGTCAAGACCCGCCTCATCGTACGGGGTACTACTCGCGAGGCTATGGAAGGATAATAAGCTGAATTACTAGAAACCATATAAATAGTTACTACCTATGCAAAAACCTGATTTATCCTTTTGGAAGCTATGGAACCTCAGTTTCGGCTTCTTCGGCGTACAGATAGCCTACGCCCTTCAGAGCGGCAACATAAGCCGTATCTTCCGCACATTAGGTGCTGATCCTCACGACCTGAGCTACTTCTGGATCCTGCCACCGCTGATGGGCATTCTTGTACAACCCGTCGTTGGCACACTGAGCGATCGCACATGGACTCGCTTTGGCCGTCGCATACCTTACCTATTTGTCGGCGCAGCCGTTGCTGTGGCCGTTATGTGCCTCCTGCCAAACTCAGGCTCGCTTGGGTTGAGCGTAGCCTCGGTTATGATTTTCGGTCTCGTCATGCTTATGCTCCTCGACACCAGCATCAACATGGCTATGCAGCCGTTTAAGATGCTTGTCGGCGACATGGTCAACGAGAAGCAGAAGGCGAAGGCTTACTCCATACAGTCGTTCCTATGCAATGCCGGTTCTGTAGTGGGCTTTCTTTTCCCCTACATCTTCGCCGCAATAGGTCTTAAGAACGTGGCGCCCAAAGGCATCGTTCCCGACACAGTAATCTGGTCGTTCTATATCGGAGCAGCAATCCTCATATCATGCGTAATCTACACCGTGGTGAAAGTCAAGGAATGGAACCCGGAGGAATACCGTCAGTACAACCCTGTTGAGGAGAGCCGTGAAGAATCCGCCAATTGGTTCACACTCCTGAAGAATGCTCCTTCAACATTTTGGAAGGTCGGTCTCGTGCAGTTCTTCTGCTGGGCAGCACTCCTGTATATGTGGACTTATGTTGTCGACGCCGTAGCCGAAACGGTATGGGGCACCACAATTGCCGAGTCAGGTGCTTACCAGACGGCAGCCAACTGGACAGGAGTCCTCTATGCCATCCAGGCCATGGGCAGCGTTTGCTGGGCTATTGTTTTGCCGCGCTTCAAAAACACAAAGGTCGCATATGCCTTAAGCTTGCTGCTTGGCGGCATCGGCTTCGCGCTCATCCCCTTCTGCCCCGACAAATACCTTCAGATTATCCCCTTCCTGCTCATCGGTTGCGCCTGGGCCGCCATGCTGGCAATGCCATTCACATTTGTCACAAATGCCCTGCAGGGATACGGACATATGGGAGCTTACCTTGGGCTATTCAACTGCACAATCTGCGTTCCTCAGATTGTGGCAGCCCTTTGTGGCGGCGCCATCCTTTCGATGATTGGCCACCATCAGTCGTCGATGATGATAGTTTCCGGTGTGTTGCTGGCATTGGGAGCTCTTTGTGTAACGTTCATCAAGACCAAGAAAGAATAATCATTACCTGACTTCGCAATGAAATATCGTTCAGATATCAGTTGCTCGTCACATCGTTAAACCTAATATAACCATAAAAATCATGTCCATAAGATTTGAAATCGAATACCGCACTATCTTTGGTGAAGACCTCTTCATGAACATCCTCGAGCACGACGGAAGCCAGACGCGTCACGCCATGACCACGCGAGACGGTGTAACATGGGCCATAGACCTTACTGTCGACAAGCCTATAGAGTATTTCTACACCGTCACCTGGCAAGGACGTGAGAAACGCACCGAATGGGTGTTCTGCCCCCATTCCTTCGATCCCAAGGAGGTACCCAATCCCGACATCGCTGCAGTGCAGCGCGATGCCTGGATGGATGCACCCGAGGATTTCCGAGTTGCAGGAACCCTTATTCCTGTCTTCTCGCTTCGCACGCGTCGCAGTTTCGGCGTCGGCGACTTCGGTGACCTTCGTCAGATGGTAGATTGGGTAGCTACTACTGGGCAGCGCCTGCTGCAGATACTGCCTATCAACGATACCACCTCCTCCCATACGTGGGCCGATTCATACCCATACTCTTGCATCAGCGTGTTTGCGCTGCATCCACAATATGCAGAGCTTGGCGCCCTGCCTCCGCTTAAGGATCAAGCTGACCGTCAGCGTTTCGACAAACTGCGTCAGGAATTGAATGCCTTACAACAAATCGACTACGAACGCGTGAATGCTGCCAAACTGGAGTATCTCCGCCTCATCTACGCACAGGAGGGACAGAAGACATTGTCTTCAGCCGCATTCAAGGAGTTCTTCCGCGACAATGAGCGTTGGCTTGTACCTTACGCTCAATACTGCTACTTGCGCGACACCTACGGCACCGGTGACTTCTCGGCATGGCCAGACCATAACACTTGGAACGAAGCCGACCGCCGAGTACTTTCCAATACGCGCAACAAAGCCTTCAAGGATGTGGCTTTCCACTATTTTGTGCAGTTCATACTGGCTCAACAGTTAAGTGCCGTTCATGCTTATGCCCGCACCCGAGGCGTCATCCTCAAGGGCGACATACCTATCGGAGTAGCACGGCATGGCTGCGATGTATGGCAGGAGCCGCGCTACTTCAACCTCAACGGTCAGGCTGGCGCACCGCCCGACGACTTCGCCGAGGACGGTCAGAACTGGGGCTTCCCCACCTACAACTGGGATGAGATGTTGCGCGACGGCTGTCAGTGGTGGGAGCGTCGCTTCCGGAATATGGCTCATTACTTCGACGCCTATCGTATAGACCACGTGCTTGGTTTCTTCCGTATCTGGGAGATTCCAATGCCTGCCAAGAGCGGTCTGCTCGGACAGTTCTCACCCGCGCTTGCCCTCACCCGCGAAGAAATCATAAATGCCGGCATCAGCGAAGAGACATTGAAGACTACTATTTGTCCGATTATCAAAGCCCCTAATAATCCCACGGTGATGGATAATCAAAGCGGCAGCGAAATGCCCACAGCCGGGGGACCGCGGGGAGCCGACTACCTATTCCTGCGCGACCACAAGAATCCGGAGCTGTTCCATCCGCGAATCTCTGCACAGAAGACTGAGTGCTTCTCACACCTAAGCAATCAGGAACAGCAAGCGTTCACCGCTTTGTACGAAAATTATTTCTATCATCGCAACAATCAGTTCTGGTACGAAGAAGCGATGCAGAAACTGCCCAAACTGGTCAAGGCCACACGTATGTTGTGCTGCGCCGAAGACCTCGGCATGGTACCCGCCTGCGTGCAGTGGGTTATGGACGAGCTCGGAATCCTGAGCCTTGAGTTAGAATCTATGCCTAAAGAGCCTTGGGTTCGCTTCGGACACGTTGAACGCAATCCGCGTCGAAGCGTTGCCACGATCTCAAGTCACGACACTCCAACTTTGCGAATGTGGTGGGACGAGGACTACGAGCGCACGCAGGACTACTACAATTCCATCCTCGGCATGGAAGGTCCTGCGCCTCATCCGCTGTCCGGTCAGCTCGCACGTCATATCATACAGCGTCATCTCGACTGCCCATCCATGCTCTGTGTCATCGCCCTTCAGGACTGGCTTGCCACCGACGAGCACCTGCGTCTGAAAGATGCTAATGCCGAGCGTATCAACATCCCGGCCAATCCCCGCCATTACTGGCGCTATCGCATGCACCTCAACATCGAAGACCTCAAGAACGACAAACAATTCATCGAGGGCATTCGCGAGATGATTGTCAAGGGCGGCCGCATTTAAGCTACTGCACCTTATATCTCGCGTAAGTGTACGACCGTACATGCAACGAGTTACGACCGTATACACAACGAGTTACGACCGTATATACAACGAGTTACGACCGTATATACAACGACTTACGTCCGGACGTGTAAGGCTTCACGTCCGGACGTCTATTTTTTCACATCTGAGCCTGTGCATTATACAAGAAATCCACTTAACAGGGACAAAAAAAACATAAAGTCAGAACTTAAAAGCAAATAATTCATAAAACGTAAATCTTAAATCATAATTTATGATTACCTTTGCGCCGCTTTTAATGTAAATAATGTACGCACGCGTATGTGAGGCTACAGCCTCATGACTGCCGATGAGAATTTTCAAGCGCATAGACATATTCCTGCTCAAACAGTTCTGCCTGTTGTTTGCCGGCACCTTCTTCATCTGTGAATTCATCTGGATGATGCAGTTCCTCTGGAAATGGGTTGACGAACTCATAGGCAAGGGCTTGGCATTGGACGTACTAGGGCGTTTTTTCTTCTACGCAGCCCTTACACTTGTGCCTGGCTCGCTGCCTTTGGCCGTTCTGCTTGCATCGCTCATCACTTTTGGCAACCTTGGTGAGCGTCTGGAATTACTGGCGATGAAAGCCGCCGGCATACCCTTGGTGCGCATCCTGCAGCCCATCTTCTTTTTCGTGCTGTTCGTCGCAGCAGGTTCTTTCTATTTTCAGAATGTGATAGGTCCCGAATCCAGCAAGCGGCTGTATTCGCTGATGTACTCTATCCGCCAGAAATCTCCCGAACTGGAAATTCCCGAAGGAGTCTTCTATAACGAGATTCCTGGCTACAACCTCTTTGTCGAGAAGAAAGATGTGGACCGCGGAATGCTCTATGGTATAATGATTTACAACCAGGGCAGCTCGTTCGATGATACTCAGGTGGTACTCGCCGATTCTGGACGCCTGCAGAGCACTGCCGAGCAGAAGCACTTGAGGCTGACGCTCTACGACGGGCAGCGTTTCCGCAATATGCAGAACACAGGCAGCGCCATGGACCATGCCACCGTGCCTTATATGCGCGAGACGTTCAAGAAGGAGGTAGACCTCATCCCCTTCGATGTGTCGCTCAACGAATTGGATGCCAATCTCTTCAACAACAACGCCCAAGCAAAGAACCTCAAACAGTTGACGCTGGGCATCGACTCGATTATACACCTGCTCGATTCCAGCGGCCGAGCTCAATATGCCCAGTACAGCTACGGTTTCCTCTCTCGGGTACGCATGGAGGGGCGCAAAGACTCGGCTGCCATAGTGACCCAGGCCAAGAAGGATTCCTTAGTGCTCGATAGTGTGTACGCTCACCTCACCGCCAATCAGGAAGCACGCACCGCACGCCTTGCCCTCGACCGTGTGTCAAGCGGCGAATCGCAAACCGATATGCTGCGCGAGATGAGCGCCTACACCAACCGTAGCCTGCGCCTCCACTACGTCGAACGACACAAGAAATTCACCCTCTCGCTGGCGTGCATCATCTTCTTCTTCATCGGAGCACCGCTTGGAGCAATCATTCGCAAGGGCGGCTTGGGAGTACCAGTGGTCATCTCGGTGATTATATTTATTCTCTACTATATCATCAACCACGCCGGTGAAGCTATGGCAAAAAGCGGCACATGGGAAACGGCTTTCGGAGCGTGGCTCAGCACTATGGTGCTCGTACCCGTAGCCGTTTGGCTAACATGGAAGTCCAACAAGGACTCTGCCGTGTTCAATATCGAAGCATACCAGAAGGTTATCAAAAAAATACTTAAGAAACTGCATATATGACCCACCTATCATCCATAAGCGAAGCTCTCAACGACTTCCGCGAAGGCAAATTTGTCATAGTGGTCGACGACGAGGATCGCGAGAACGAAGGCGACTTCATCACGTCCGCCGAGATGATTACGGCAGATAAAGTGAACTTCATGTTGCGTGAAGGGCGAGGAGTGCTTTGCGCCCCTATCACTATCAGCCGTGCCGAGGAACTGGAGCTGCCGCATCAAGTTACCGACAACACATCGGTATTGGGCACGCCATTCACCGTAACCGTTGACAAGCTCGAAGGTTGCACCACAGGTGTCAGCGCTGCCGACCGCGCCGCTACCATCCGCCATCTTGCCAACCCAGAAGCTCAGGCTGCTGATTTCGGACGGCCCGGACATATCAACCCGCTCTATGCTCAGGACCGCGGTGTGCTGCGCCGAGCCGGCCATACCGAGGCTGCTGTCGACTTGGCGCGCCTGTCTGGTCTGCAACCCGCTGCTGCCCTCATTGAGATTTTGAACCCCGACGGCACTATGGCCCGCATGCCTGAGCTTCAGCAAGTAGCTGAGCGCCACGGCATTAAGATTATTACTATTCGCGACCTCATAGCTTATCGTCTCGAGCGCGAACAGATGGTGGAAGCAGCACCCGAAGTGGACCTCCCCACAGCTTACGGGCACTTCCGCGACATCACCTTCCGCCAGATTAGCAACGGCCTCGAACATGTCGCACTTATTAAAGGTTCATGGGAGCCCGACGAGCCTATCCTCGTGCGCGTACACTCCAGTTGCGCCACTGGCGACATATTCGGCAGTCAGCGCTGCGACTGCGGCGAACAATTGCACCGTGCCATGCAGATGATAGAAGCCGAAGGCAAAGGCGTCCTGCTATACATGAATCAGGAAGGGCGCGGCATAGGACTCTTCAACAAGATGAAAGCCTACAAGCTGCAGGAGCAGGGCGAGGACACCGTGGAAGCTAACGTCCACCTCGGTTTCCGACCCGATGAGCGCGAATACGGCGTAGGAGCACAAATCCTGAGGCAGTTGGGCATTCACAAGATACGCCTTATGACCAACAACCCAGTCAAGCGCGTCGGACTCGAAGCCTTCGGCCTCGAGATTGTCGAGAACGTGCCCATTGAAGTGAAACCCAATCCCTACAACGAGCGCTATCTCAAAACAAAGCAGGAACGCATGGGCCATATTCTCCACTTCAACAAGTGAACGAGCGAAACGTCTCGACGAACAGAATAATCAGGCAAGCGAAAAGAAATCGCAAATACTGAAAAAATATTTTGTAAATAGTAAATCGTAAATCGCAAATTATCATTACCTTTGCCGCAAAATTTTAAGACCTGACAAAATGAATGCCTTATCCGAACGCCTCAATCGCCTCGCCCCATCGGCGACATTAGCCATGAGTCAACGCAGCAGCGAACTGAAAGCCGCTGGTATTGACGTAATTAATATGAGTGTCGGAGAACCCGACTTCAATACACCCGACCATATCAAGGCCGCAGCCATCCGCGCCGTAGAGGAGAACTACTCGCGCTACTCGCCCGTGCCCGGTTATCCTTCGTTGAAGCAGGCCATCGTAAATAAACTGAAGAATGAGAACGGCCTTGAGTTCGCTCCTTCTCAGATCTTGTGCTCCAACGGAGCTAAGCAGAGCGTGTGCAATGCAGTCATGGCACTCGTCAACGCGGGCGACGAAGTAATCATACCCGCCCCATATTGGGTCAGCTACCCTCAGATGGTACTACTGGCCGAGGGCACTCCCGTCTTCATCGAAGCTCCTATTGAGCAAGATTTCAAGATCACACCCGCCCAGCTCGAGGCTGCTATCACACCCAAGACACGCGCCTTCATACTCTGCTCGCCGTCGAACCCCACAGGCTCGGTTTACAGCAAGGAAGAGCTGAAAGGTCTGGCAGAGGTCATCGCCCGCCACGAGAACATCATAGTCCTGGCCGATGAGATATACGAACATATCAACTATGTCGGTAAGCACGAGAGCATAGCGCAATTTGAAGAGATTCGCGACCGCGTGGTCATCATCAACGGTGTTTCCAAGGCTTATGCCATGACAGGTTGGCGTATCGGTTTCATCGCCGCACCCGAGTGGATCGTCAAGGGCTGCAACAAACTGCAGGGACAATACACCAGCGGCCCGTGCTCCGTGAGCCAGAAGGCCGCCGAAGCCGCTTACACCGGTTCACAGCAGTGCGTCGAAGATATGCGTCAGGCTTTTGAGCGTCGCAAGAACCTCATCGTCCGCCTGGCCAAGGACATCCCCGGCCTTGAAGTCAACAACCCGCAGGGGGCCTTCTACCTTTTCCCAAAGTGCAGCAGCTATTTTGGCAAGGCCGATGGCGACCGTGTCATCCGCAACAGCACCGATTTCGCTATGTACCTATTAGAAGTAGGTCATGTAGCCACTGTCGGCGGTGATGCTTTCGGTTCACCTGAGTGCTTCCGCATGAGCTACGCCACTAGCGACGAGAACATCATTGAGGCCATGCGCCGTATCAAAGAAACATTAGCTAATTTAAAATAACAACACGATATGAAACAGATTAAGACAGCACTCATCTCCGTCTTCCACAAGGACGGCCTTGAAGAGTTACTTGCCAAGCTTAATGCCGAAGGCGTGAAGTTCCTTTCCACAGGCGGAACTCAGGCATTCATCGAGAGCCTCGGCTACGAATGTCAGAAAGTGGAGGATGTGACCACCTACCCCAGCATCCTTGGCGGCCGCGTCAAGACATTGCACCCCAAGGTGTTCGGCGGCATACTCGGACGTCGAGAACTTCAAGGCGACCGCGAGCAGATGGCACAATATGAAATTCCTGAGATAGACCTTGTCATCGTTGACCTTTACCCCTTCGAGCAGACAGTCGCCAGCGGAGCATCACCCGAGGACATCATCGAGAAGATTGACATAGGTGGTATATCACTCATCCGCGCAGGTGCCAAGAATTTCAACGATGTCGTCATCATCCCGTCCAAGGAGCAGTACCGCCCACTACTCGACATTCTTAATGCTCAAGGCGCCCAGACAACCATTGAGCAGCGCCGCCATTTCGCCACCGAAGCTTTCGGTGTCAGCAGCCACTACGACACAGCCATCCACAGTTGGTTCAAGAAGTAAAAGGCCCTTCCCCTGTCCTCCCTTGTAGGTAGGGGACGGCAACCAGACAGATAAGGAATGATTAAACAAATACTTTAATAGCACAAGGTATCTGCTCCCTCCCTACAAGGGAGGGTAGGGGGCAGTGCCACTATATTGATTGTTATGGGATTTTTCTCTTTTACTAAAGAAATAGCGATGGACCTTGGCACTGCCAATACCATCATCATCTCCGACGGCAAGATTGTTGTTGACGAGCCCTCAGTGGTAGCACTTGACCGCCATAGCGAGAAGATGATTGCCGTAGGCGAGAAAGCCAAACTCATGTACGAGAAAGTACACGCAGGCATCAAGACCATCCGTCCTCTACGCGACGGAGTCATCGCCGACTTCAATGCTTGCGAGCAGATGATGCGCGGTCTCATCAAAATGGTACCCACAGGCAGCCGCCTATTCACGCCTTCACTGCGCATGGTCATCGGTGTGCCATCAGGCAGCACAGAGGTGGAACTGCGCGCCGTACGTGACTCCGCCGAACATGCAGGAGGCCGAGAGGTCTACCTCATCTACGAGCCCATGGCTGCTGCCATAGGTATCGGCCTTGATGTTGTCGCCCCCGAGGGTAATATGATTGTCGACATAGGTGGCGGTTCCACAGAGATTGCCGTCATCTCGCTCGGCGGTATCGTGGCCGACAAGAGTCTGCGCACAGCTGGTGACGACCTCACTGCCGACATTCAGGAGTATATGAGCCGTCAGCATAACGTACGCGTCAGCGAACGTATGGCAGAACGTATCAAAATAAACGTAGGCGCTGCCCTCACCGACCTCGGCGAGAACGCGCCCGAGGATTACGTCGTGCACGGACCTAACCGCATCACCGCACTGCCTATGGCTGTGCCTGTGTGCTATCAGGAGATAGCCCACTGCCTTGAGAAGACAATTGCCAAAATCGAGACAGCTGTGCTCAACGCCCTCGAGGAGACACCGCCTGAGCTCTATGCCGACATAGTGCGCAACGGCATATACCTCACCGGTGGCGGTGCTTTGCTGCGCGGCCTTGACAAGCGTCTGACAGACAAACTCAACATCCCCTTCCACATTGCCGACGATCCGTTGCACAGCGTAGCCAAGGGAACAGGTGTTGCCCTGAAGAACATCGAGAACTTCTCGTTCCTCATGTAAACACGAACCTTTCCTGCCGATCCCGGGATATCCGGCTAAACCGGATCTCCCGTTCTCTTAAATCAATACGCTATGCGTGCCCTCTTAGAATTCCTCGCTAAGTATTACCACTGGATGATATTCATTGTGCTGGAAGTAGTGAGCCTCGTGCTGCTCTTCCAGTTCAATCATTATCAGCAGAGCTTGTGGCTCACGGCCGTCACCGAGTCCGTGTCGAGGGTTCATAATGCCGAGGCGGGCGTACTGCGTTACCTCACCCTCGGCCGAGTCAACGAAGAGTTGACACGCCGCAACCTCATTCTCGAATACAACCTACAGCAGGCCACACGCCAGATAGACCTCCTCTCACACGACTCCACAGGCACCGAACGCCTACAGGCTGACCGCATGGAAGGCATCGATCTCATCCATGCCAAAGTGGTCACCAACAGCGTCATGCGCCGAGACAACCTCATCACCATTGATGCCGGTCAGGTCGACGGTGTGCGTCCGGAGATGGGTGTAGTATGCGGCACGGGGCTTGTGGGCATTGTCTTCCTCACCTCCGACCATTTCTCCATAGTGCTTCCGCTGCTCAACAGCCGCTCACATATCAGTTGCCGTCTGCGAGGTTCCGAATATTTCGGCCACCTCACATGGGACGGCGGCAGTGCACTCTTTGCGCAACTTGACGATATTCCCCGCCACGCACGCTTCAACATAGGCGACATAGTGGAAACCAGCGGCTTCAGTTCCGTATTCCCTCCAGGGCTCTTCGTGGGCAAGGTGGAAGCCATCGGCAACAGCGACGACGGACTGAGCTATAAGCTGCGCGTACATTTGGCCACCGACTTCACATCTTTACAAGACGTCTACGTCGTAGCCCAACAATTCCAACCCGAGGTACACCGCCTCGAGCAGCAAGCCGACTCGCTCATCAAGCAATAAGTTCACATCATTCATCACCAACGTCCAACAACAATGGTAATCACTTTCCTCCAACGTTTGCTTTGGCTCGTTGCCCTCGTGGCAGCACAGATGATGGTGTTCAACTACATACACCTCTTCGGCTACGCCACGCCCCTACCCTACGTTTTCCTGCTCCTCATATTCCCCTTGAACTCTTCGCGGTGGAGCATTCTCCTCTGGGGCTTCGTGTGCGGCCTCCTATGTGACTTCGTCTCGCTTACTCCCGGCCTCGGCGCTGCCTCTATGACGCTCACCGCTTTCCTGCAGCCCTTGCTGCTGAAGGCTATGGCGCCCAAGGACTCGCTCGAGGATATGCAGGCCTCCTACTCCACCCTCGGTTTATGGGGCTATGTCCGCTACGCTGGCATCCTCACGCTGGTGTTCATGCTTACCTATTTCCTGCTGATGAGCTTCTCATTCTTCCACATCGTAGACCTCGCCATCGCCTTCGCCTCCAGTTGGGCTCTCACTCTCATACTCTGCATGGCCATCGAGAGCGTACGGAGCAGCAAGAAGAAAGAGCGCGAGAACTGATTCATTAACTTTCAATGTTTAGCGTATAAAGTTTAGATTACTAACTAGCGCTTAAACATTTTTCTTCTACTTCTTTAATTCCTTAAACACCAAATAAACTGTCCCCTCACCTTTGGCTGATTCCACTCTCTCATACAGGAAATACGTGCTCGGTATTGCCGCACTCATAATCGTAGTCATTTATGTGCTACGATTATTCTCGTTGCAGCTACTCTCCGACGACTACCGTGCACGAGCCGATTCCAACGCCTTGATGCGCCGCATACAGTTTCCTGCTCGCGGAGCCATCACAGACCGCACCGGCAAGCTCCTCGTGTACAACCAACCAGCATATGATATAATGGTTGTCATGCAGGAACAGGACGGCGTGGACACATTAGGTCTGTGCCGCAGTCTCGGCATCACGCGGGAGTGGTACATCAAGCGAATGGACGAGATTAGGCACACCAAAGGCTATTCCCCCTACACCCAACAGGTGTTTATGAATCAGCTATCAATGGAGGAATTCAGCAACTTTCAGGAGAAACTCTTCCATTTTCGTGGCTTCTATATCCAGAAACGCAGTATACGTCAGTATTCCTATCCTTACGCCGCCCATCTCCTCGGCGACGTAGGTGAGGTAAACCAAGCCGATATAGATGCTGACGACTACTACCGCTCCGGCGACTACATCGGCACTCAGGGTGTGGAACGCAGCTACGAGCGTCAACTGCGCGGTATCAAGGGTTCCGAGATACTCATACGCGACGTCCACGGCCGCATTAAAGGGCGCTACCAGGACGGACGCTTCGACCAAAAGCCTATCCCCGGCAAGAACCTTACCCTCAGCATAGACCTCGAGCTCCAGAAGCTCGGCGAGCGCCTCATGCAGAACAAACTCGGCGCCATAGTGGCCATAGAGCCCTCCACCGGCGAGATACTTTGCATGGTTACCTCACCCACCTTCGACCCGCGCTCCCTCGTAGGTCGACAGCGTGGCAAGCGCCACAAGGAGCTTTCCCGTGACCCCATGAAACCCCTCCTCAACCGCGCCATCATGGGCACCTTCCCCCCGGGATCCACCTTCAAGACCTCACAGGCTCTCACATTCCTCCAGGAAGGAATCATCACGCCACAAACCGCCTATTCATGCTACCGCGGTTTCCACTACGGCCGCCTTAGGGTAGGTTGCCACGCCCACGGCTCCCCACTACCCCTCGTGCCCGCCATAGGAACATCCTGCAACGCCTATTTCTGCTGGGGCCTCTACCACATGTTCAACAACCGCGTCAAATACCACTCCACACAGGAAGCCATGACCACGTGGAAGGACTATATGGTCAGTATGGGCTTTGGCTACCGCCTCGGCGTAGACCTCCCCAGCGAGGCACGCGGTATGATCCCCAATGCCGACTACTACGACGAGCACTACCGAGGTTCTTGGAATGCACTCACCGTAATCCATATCGCCATTGGCCAGGCCGAAGTTACCCTCACGCCCTTGCAGATAGCTAACCTCGGCGCCACCATAGCCAACCGCGGCTGGTTCATCACACCACATATAGTTAAGGAGGTGCAGGATGACACCTTAGCCTCCGTCTACAGCAAGAAACGCTACACCAAGGTTTCGCGCACTAACTACGAGACCGTGGTCGACGGCATGGCACGCGCCGTCACGTCCGGCACCTGTCGGGGAGCAGCTTCCTCGCAGTATGTTGTCTGCGGCAAGACAGGCACCGCCCAGAACCGCGGCTACGACCACTCTGCCTTTATGGGCTTCGCTCCACGAGACAATCCCAAGATAGCCATCGCCGTATATGTTGAGAATGGCGGCTATGGTGCCCACTACGGCGTGCCCATCGGAGCGCTCATGATGGAGCAGTACATCAACGGACACCTCTCTCCCGCAAGCGAGAAGAAAGCCGAAGTATTCGCAAACCGACGAATCAATTACGGGGACTATGTGAGATAGTCAGCATTTAACAGTTGACCGGATTTTCCGACAAATCTGGACAATCTAGAAAGACAAAGCAAAAGAGTTCAAGATGGAAAAACAAAAGAGTGTCTTCGCCAGCATCGACTGGCTCACGATCCTCATCTATGCAGGCCTGCTCGTCTTCGGTTGGATGAGCATCTGCGGCGCGTGCTACGAATACGGACAGCCCCGCGACCTGCTGTCGCTCGCCTCCTTTGACACGCGCACGGGCATGCAGTTGGTGTGGATAGGCTCTTCCATAGTCCTAGGCGCCATAGTGCTGCTGCTCGACGACCGCATCTTCGACACCTTTGCCTACCTTATATACGGCGCACTCATCGTGCTGCTGTTCATAACACCCTTCTTAGCTCACGACATCAAAGGCTCGCTGTCGTGGATAAAGATTGGACCTTTCAGTTTGCAGAGCGCTGAGTTCGCTAAGTTCGCCACAGCCCTGGCATTGGCTAAGTTCATGAGTTCCTACGGGTTTAAGTTGCAAGGTTCGTGGAAGAATATGGCCATCAGCATCGGCATAATGATGCTACCCATGGTGCTCATTGTGATGCAGAAGGAGACTGGATCTGCCCTCGTGTACTTCAGCCTCTTCCTGATGCTCTACCGCGAAGGCATGCCCGGTTTCATCCTCTTCGCCGGCATATCTGCAGCTGCCTACGTAGTAATCGGTCTGCGATTCTCCGAGGTTCTGATTCTCTCTAATTCCACATGTTTGGGCGAGGTGCTCGTAATGCTTATGATAGTGATTTTCATCACAGCTCTTATCATCATCTATTGCAGGCCTGCCGCTCTTGCAGGCACCAACAGCGCTGTTGGACGCGATACACTGCGCCCTTACCATCGAGCTATGACTTCCACCCTCGGCTTAGCCCTGCCGCTGATGATAGCCATACTCGCCGCAGGCTATTTCCTTTTTCCTCTCATCACCGACCATCAACCCACCGAAGAACTGACAACCATCGACGTCCCCACCCCTAACAGCGAGGAGGCTGGCGGAGAGACCGCCATCACCATGGCAGAGACAGCGGGGAACGCTGCCATCGCACCCGAAGAGGCCTTGCCTTCAATATCAGAAGAGGAAAACAAGGAGAATAGCCCCTCATTTCTCAGTTCCATACTCTCTACCCTCCACTTCTCCACATTCAACCTGTCTCCCCTACTCATCATCATATGCGTATTATTGGCTCTGCGCCTGTTTTGGATAGGCTTCACCAGTCAGCTATACCGCTATGCCTACATAGCTTTGTTTGCGTTGGCATCGATGACGGTGTTCTTCTCGGCCAACCTCCTTGTTGACCACCTGGCGCCCCACCAACAAAAACGCATACAAGTGCTATTAGGTTTGCAGGACGACCCTAATGGTGTGGGCTACAACGTCATCCAAGCCAAGATAGCCATCGGCTCAGGCGGCCTTGAGGGCAAAGGCTTCCTAAACGGCACCCAGACGAAGCTTAAATATGTGCCTGAGCAGGAGACCGACTTCATTTTCTGCACCGTAGGTGAGGAACAAGGGTTCATTGGCTCCACCGCTGTGCTCATATTGTTCCTACTCCTGATGTGGCGCCTCATAAGCGTGGCAGAACGACAGCCATACGCTTTCGGCCGTGTCTACGGCTACTGCGTCTTCTCCATTATCTTCTTTCACGTACTTATTAACGTGGGTATGGTGCTCGGCCTGATGCCCGTCATTGGCATCCCCCTACCCTTCTTCAGTTATGGCGGCTCATCCCTCTGGGGCTTCACTCTTCTCCTCTTCATCTTCCTCCGCATTGATGCCGGCCGCTCGCGGTATCAAAGAAAGTAATGGTTGAGGATTCTTGTAATCCCCTATCGGGTGAAGGTGAGGTGATTTTTCGCAATTAGTGTAAACAAAGAATTAGAATAATTCGTTGTAAGAAGGAATGGTCGGAAACAAAACGAAGCGCTTTGGATGGAAGCGCTTCGTTTTGTTTAGTATCGTGCTATGTATTAGAGAATCTGATGATACAGGTCGATAATGTCCTGCTTGGTGACGGGGCGCGGGTTGCCTGGCGTGCAAACATCATTGATGGCTTGTTCGGCCAATGCCTCGATGTCCTGCTCGGTGATGCCGAGGTCAGTGAGGCGTTTGTTGGTGCCGACGAGTGCACTCAGATCCTCTATGGCCTTGCAGGCTGCTTCTGCAGCTTCGTCGGTAGTCATCGAGGGTTGATAGACGCCACAGGCCTTGGCAATCTCAACGTATTTTTCCTTGGCGGCCGGCATATTGAAACGCATGACCGTGGGCAACAGCATGGCACAAGCCACGCCATGGGGAACATCAAAGAGAGCGCTTAAAGGATGAGCCATGCCGTGGTCCACACCAAGACCTACGTTGGAGAATGCCATGCCGGCCACGTATTGAGCCACGGCCATACCATCGCGACCAACAGGATTCGTAGGCTCACTGACGGCCACAGGCAAGTATTTGTAGATCATCTCGATAGCCTTGACCTCGAACATATCGCTCAGTTCCCAGGCAGCCTTGGTGATAAGGCCCTCGATGGCATGAGTCATAGCATCCATACCGGTTGCTGCAGTGAGGCTCTTAGGCAATGAATACATCAGTTCAGCATCGATGATAGCCACGCAGGGTATGTCGTTGGGGTCTACACAGACCATCTTGGCCTGGCGTGCCTCATCAATAATGACATAGTTGATGGTGGTCTCAGCTGCTGTGCCTGCCGTGGTTGGCAGCGCAATGATGGGAAGCGACTTCTTCTTGGTGTCTGCCACACCCTCGAGCGAAATGATATCACTGAACTCGGGGTTGTTTACCACGATGCCAATACCCTTGGCGGTGTCCATTGAGGAGCCGCCGCCTATGGCAACGATGAAGTCGGCCTGAGCACGCTTGCAAGCCTCGATGCCGTTCTTTACGTTTGTAACGGTGGGATTAGGTTTTACATCGTCGAAGATATCATAAGCTATACCGGCCTCGTCCATGACATCGAGCACTTTCTTTGCCACGCCAAACTGCATAAGACCTTTGTCGGTCACTACGAGAGCTTTCTTGAAACCGAGTCGTTTCACTACGCCCGGCAGCTCCTTGCGGGCACCTGGGCCGAAGTACGATACTTCGTTGAGGATAAATCTGTTTACCATAGTTAGTCTTAGTTTTTATAAGGTGATGAATAATGTAAGGTAAGCCTTTACTGCTTGAGCAATGAGAAATAAGTATCAAGGAGCTGCTTGGCAGCTACGAAGGAGGTCTTCTGGCCGGCAAGAACGGTTTCCTCGGCACGTGGCAGAAGCCCTTCGATGGTGGGGTTCTGGAAGAAGCCGTTGCGCAACTGCTCGTTGATGCTCTCGTACATCCAGTACTTGGCTTGCTCGGCACGGCGATGTTCGAAATAGCCGTTAGCCTTGACAAAGTCAACATACTCGAAGATCATATCCCACACTTCCTTGATGCCGAGGCCATAGAAGCCTGAGTAGCAGAGCACCTTGGGCGTCCAACCGCTCTCGGGCATAGGAAAGAGATGGAGGGCGTTGCGGAACTGGCGCGCCGCCAACTGACAGGCGTCAACATTGTCACCGTCGCATTTGTTGATGACGATGCCGTCGGCCATCTCCATTATTCCGCGTTTGATGCCCTGCAACTCATCGCCCGTTCCAGCGAGTTGGATGACTAGAAAGAAGTCGACCATAGAATGGCAGGCCGTCTCGCTCTGTCCTACACCTACGGTCTCAACGAATATCTTGTCAAAACCGGCAGCCTCACACAGGATGATGGTCTCACGCGTCTTGCGTGCTACGCCGCCGAGGGAGCCTGCCGAGGGGCTAGGACGTATGAACGAGTCGGGGTGCACACTGAGCTTTTCCATGCGCGTCTTGTCACCGAGAATAGAACCCTTGGTCTTCTCTGACGAGGGATCGATGGCGAGCACGGCAAGACGGCCGCCAGTACGCTCGAGGACGTGAATGCCGAACTCGTCGATACTGGTGCTCTTACCTGCACCGGGCACACCGCTTATACCTATGCGTACGCTCTTGCCACTATATGGCAGGCAACGCTCTATCACTTCCTGTGCTATTGCTTGGTGATCGGGGTTAGTGCTCTCGACTAGCGTCACGGCCTGACCAAGTATGGTGACATTGCCCTTGAGGATGCCTTCGACATAGTCGGCAGCGGTAAGGCGGCGGCGGGCAAAACGACCGCGCTGCAGGTATGGATTGACTATTGAGGGTTGCTCTACGCCGTCGTTGACGGTGAGCCCTTTGTATTCACTACTATTCTCGGGATGTAGCATAGAAAGAGAAGACTTTTGGCTGATCAATGTTTGCAAGTTAGGATGGTCTTTGGGTGCCTCGGATCATCGGTGATGATGAGAACTCGCGGTTCTTTCTTCTGTCGATGGAGACGTTCAGCATCGAGCGTGACCACGAGCTTGGCCTTGCCATCGGGTTTAATCTTGCGCTCGGACAGTTTCACGGTGAGAGCGTTGCCGTAGACTTGCACACTATACACGGTGAGAGGTGTCTGACCGGCATTGCCTATGGTTATCGTTTGCTTAACCTTGCCATGGTGCTTCTGCAACTGCGGAGCGAAGTCGATAGTATCGGCCTCCACTATGAGGGCGGGAGCCTTCGTCATCTGCTCGGCAGTGCGCTTTGGCAACTTAGGCAACAAAACGGCTGAGATGTCTATCTCGTTGTCGGAACTGACCTTGTCGCCCAACTGACGTGCCATGTAAATGGTAGTCTGGGTGAGGCCGTAGCCCAGCAAACGCTCTGTGTTGAGTTTGAGCGCGATGCGCCCTACGCGCCCAGCAGCCAACTGTTCGGGATGGTAAGTGGCCGTGAGGTATGAGGGCAGGTGCATAAGCTGAGGTCGCAAAGTGTTGCGTGTGTTGTTGAGCACCATGATGTTAGCCTCAGGGCGGTCGCCCATGTTGACGTCGTCAAACTCAATGTCGGCCGTGGACAACTTCACTGTGCCCATATCAACTGGGAAGGTTCCACTATAATCGGAAGCATCGGCAACCACGCGCCCTTGGAACGTGAGGTATAGAGGTTCGGAAGTGCCATCGGCATATACCTCTATCTCCTTCTGGAAGGTACCCAGGGTGCGGGCATCGAAGATGGCTGTGAGCTCTACTGCCTCGCCTGCCGGAATAGGCGCGGTGGGACATTTCACCTGAGTGCAGCCGCACGAAGGCACCACGGAAGTAATGCTCGTGGCTGCATTACCACGATTGACGAGGCGGTAAGTGAGGGTGCGAGGCGACTGATAGAGTATCTCTCCCACGTTCAGCACCTCACTCTCAGCCACCAGACGACCTTGAGCTAGCATCCCAGTAGGCAGCAGCGCTGCCAGACACACATTAATTATAATAGAAATACGTCTCATTTCTTCTTTGATAGTTTCAATTTCACCGCTGCCACACCTTCGTTGGTAGGCACTACGGGACGTATGGTGCCGTCGGCATTGAAGTACATGCGGTCGATACAGGTCTGACGGTGAAAACCGGGACCTGCCGACTTGTCAAGGTACTGGGCATTAATGCGATGATATACGATGTACCACTCGTCGGTGCCGGGCAATTGCATCACGCTGTTATGCGCAGGACCGTAGATGCCAGCCTCTGGACGTTGGATGAGGATTACGGGGTTGACTGCAACCTCGATAGGTCCTAGGGGCGATTTGGAAGTGCCGTAAGCTACGTGATAGTTGGGCGAGCCTGTGTCGTCGACACTCCAAAGGAAATAATACAATCCATTGCGGAAGAAAACATAAGGGGCTTCACGATATGCATAGTCGGCCAAGCTGCCGCCTTCGGGTGTAAGCACGGTGGTAGTACCAGGCACAATACTCATCATATCAGCTCCCAGTTCGGCACCGGCCATGTAACCATTGCCCCAATATAGGTAATCCTTATTCGACACGGGATCATGAAACACGTCGACGTCAATCTGCTGACCTCCGCGCACACCCTCTGGACGGTCGTTGACAAGTGGACGGCCGAGGTCGCGGAACGGCCCTGTTGGCTTATCAGCCACGGCTACACCTATGGCCTTGCGATTGTTTTCGGGGTTATGACCGGAATAGTAGAAATAGTAGCGCCAACTTACGCCTACGCGTTTCTCAATAATACATGGGGCCCAGGCGTTACCTACAGCCCACGGCACCTGCTTAGTGGCAAGGTCAAGGATAATACCTTCATGCTTCCAGTCGACGAGGTCAGCCGAGGAGAAGGCTGTGAAATAATAGCCTCCCCATCCCGGAGCGCCGTCGGTAGTGGAATAAATGTAGAAGCGGCCCGTCTGCTCACTGAAGAGCACTTCAGGGTCGGCATGGAACTCTGGAAGGATAGGATTTCCACTCATGCGAATAACCTTCTTCGCTGCTAACGAAGACACGGCAAGGAGCAGAATAACTAATGTACAAAGCTTACGCATATTACTTAATGGTTTATGTTTATTCTAACTATTGGTTAATGACAAGCGAACGCTCTGCCTTACAATGGCGGCGTGAAACGACGGCCTCAACTCTCCCTGTAGTAGTCGAGCATCTCGAAGATGTCCTCACGGGTAGCGACCTGATTGATACGAATATCGCCGGGAACTGCCAGCAAGGTCATGTTGATACGGCCTGCCTCGTTCTTCTTGTCGTGGGTCATGAACTCGAAGAGGCGGTCATAGAGTTTGCAGTCGAGTGGGAATCGACCATAGGTCTCACTGACGAAGTGCTCAACCTGATGAAACAATTCGGCAGGAAAACCGCAACGAGTGACGCTGAGGTATAATTCACATACCAAGCCCCATGCCACGGCATAGCCGTGGAGTACCGCGTGTTGCTGCTCCAGAGCGAGGCTCTCGAAGGCATGACCTACGGTATGCCCGAGGTTCAAGGCCTTACGCAATCCATGCTCGTGCGGATCCTCGGCCACGATGCGCTCCTTAACCTTAATGCTGCGAGCTACAAGGTCTGCCAGGGCAGAGTAATCGACATCGAAGATATCGAAGGCAAGGAGCTCGGCGGCATCGGCAGCAGAGCTTATAAGCCCATGCTTGAGCATCTCTGCATAACCGCTACGCAGGTTCTGGGCATCGAGGGTGCGCAGGAAATCGGTATTGATAATCACCGCTTCAGCTTCGCGAAACACGCCTATCTCGTTCTTCAGTCCACGGAAATTAATGCCTGTCTTGCCGCCTACACTGGCATCGACCATAGCAAGAAGCGTGGTCGGGATATTGGCAAAGGTGATGCCTCGTTTGAAGGTTGCTGCTGCAAAACCGCCAAGGTCTGTAACCATGCCTCCACCAAGATTGAGGAGCATGGAATGGCGTGTAGCTCCACGCTGCCCAAGTTCCTGCCACACATAAGCGAGCGTGTCAAGCGTCTTGGCCTCGTCAGTAGCTCCGATGGTGATTATCTCGGCAGCGCCACGTGCCAAGGGACGGCCTTCGGCATCTGTTCCCTCGATGAAATGGGCTTTTTCTATCAAAGGTAGACATTGCTCACGTGTAGTTTCATCTACGAGCACGAACAAGCGGTCGGGTTGCTGGAGCTCGACTACGGCTGCCAAATCGGCATGAAGGTTATGGCTGATGATGATATCCTGCATGACGTTTACTTAACCTTCCACACGATGATGGCCCAAAGGATGTACCAAAGGATAACGGCAGCTATCACGCTGACGCCAAGCCAATGATAACCCAGGAACAGGATTACGAGTGCCACAGCCAGGAAGGCATATTTCACGCGATTCTCCTCCCAACCCAAGGTCTTGAACTTTAGCGCGAACAAAGGCACTTCGGCAATGAGGAAGAAGCAGAACATAAGCATGAACAGGAACAGCCACATGGCATTAAAACGAGGAGAAGCCAGAAAGGCGCCCTGCCCGACTATGAGCGAAGCCCAAAAGAGGGCGTTGGCAGGCGTTGGCAAACCTATGAAGCTCGAGGTCTGACGCGCGTCGGTATTGAACTTGGCAAGGCGCAAAGCCGAGAACGCAGCCACGAGGAATGCGGTGTATGGCAGATAGGGAGCCAAAGGCTGCATCCACTCGGGATAGACGACCATGCCGAAGAGCTGGAAAATCATTGCCGAGGGTGCCACACCGAAGGTGACGATGTCAGCGAGGGAATCAAGTTCCTTGCCTATGGGGCCGCTTATGTTCAGGGCACGAGCCACCATTCCATCGAGGAAATCGAAGGCTGCACCGCATAGAATCATTACCAATGCCCAGGTGAAGTGGCCATGGAAGGCCGCACCTGTAGCCATACAACCTGAGATGAGGTTGCACAGAGTGAGGATGTTGGGGAGATTAAAGAGCATATTATAAAAGAATGAACGTGTAAGCCTTAAATGAAAAACCCTCAAGGGTTGTAGTCATAACCCTCAAGGGCTTTGGTCGTAACCCTCAAGGGTTGTCAAGAACCCTTGAGCTGTCGGTATGCATAACCGTGGACGATATGTCTTCGTCGGCTCGGGTTCGATATGTCTGATACCCGGCCGCTACTGCTCTGCGAGGTGAGCGATGATGGTCTCGTTGCCGGTGGCTCGCTGCCCTACGTGCACTTTGACATCGGCATCTACGGGCAGATAGAGGTCTACGCGCGAGCCGAACTTAATGAAGCCCAGATGCTCGTCGATGTAGCACTCCTCATCGGGGTTAACGTAAGTGACGATACGTCGGGCTACGGCACCAGCCACCTGGCGCACGAGTATCTGAGTGCCTTGCGGCGTTTCTATGATTACCGTAGAGCGCTCATTATCTGTGCTGGCTTTAGGCAGCCAAGCAGCCTGGAAACGACCGTTCTGATGGTTAACGCTGCGCACCGTGCCATCGACAGGTACCCAGTTGGCATGAACGTTGAACAAGCTCATGAAGATGCTCACCATGATGCGGCGGTCGTGGAAATACTCGTTTTCCTCGACCTCCTCTACGACCACCACCCGGCCGTCGCAAGGTGCTATGACCACGCTATCAGTGTCCTCTGTGAAAAGACGTATTGGGCAACGGAAGAAATTGACCATTACGAGGTACACCACTGCACAGGCTATCACAAGGCCAAGAAACCAAGGGCTCGAAAAGCCCATTGCCCAACCCATTAGCAGGCAAAACGCAGCCAGACAAACGGCACCCCATATAAGAGTCGTGGTGCCTTCACGGTGTAAACGTATGTTTTTCCTAATCTTTTTTAGCGGCTTTACCATAGATTTTCTGTTTTTCACGACAAAAGTAAACAATATTTATAAAGCAGCAAAAAAAACAACGTCTTTTTTGGTAGTTTGCCAAAAGAAACGTACTTTTATGCCCGAAAACTGAACCTTATGCATAATTTCATACACTTACACGTTCATACTCAATACTCTCTGCTCGACGGACAGGCAAGCATACCGAAGCTTGTGGAGAAAGCCATTGCCGACGGGATGCCTGGCATGGCCATTACCGACCATGGAAACATGATGGGCATCAAGGAGTTTTTCAACTACGTGAAGAAGCGCAACGGCAAACTCAAGGAAGAAGGACGCGAGCCGTTCAAACCCATCTTCGGATGCGAGATGTATGTAGCTTTCCGCTCACTCTACGACAAGGACAAGGATCGCGGCGACAACACACGCTACCACCTTGTAGTGCTGGCCAAGAACGAGACGGGCTACCACAACCTCATCAAGCTGGTATCGAAATCGTGGGTCGATGGTTTCTACACTCGTCCGCGCACTGACCACGACGAGCTTAAGAAGCACGCCGAAGGTCTCATCGTATGCTCAGCATGCCTCGCCGGTGAAGTGCCGCGGTTCATCCTCAACGGCGACATCGAAGAGGCTGAGCGGCGCATCGAATGGTACAAGAGCGTCTTTGGCGAGGATTACTACCTTGAGATTCAACGTCACGAGGTTCGTGATCCAAACCAACGCGCCAACCGCGAGACATTCCCGTTACAGCAGCAGGCTAATTCCGTGATTCTGGAGCTGGCTAAAAAACACGGCGTTAAAGTGGTGTGCACCAACGATGTACACTTCGTAGACGAGGACAATGCCGAAGCTCACGACCGTCTAATCTGCCTCGGCACCAACCGCGACCTCGACGATCCTAAACGCATGCTTTATACCAAGCAGGAATGGTTCAAGACCACGTCAGAGATGAATGCCATCTTCGCCGATGTGCCCGAGGCGCTCGACAATACACTCGAGGTACTCAACAAGGTAGAGACTTACAGCATCGACCATGGACCTATAATGCCTAACTTCCCCATTCCCAAGTCGTTCGGCACCGAAGAGGAGTACCACCAGCGATACACCGACCAACAACTGTACGACGAGTTCACACACGACGAAAACGGCAATGAGGTCTGCACCCCCGCTGATGCTGAGAAGAAAATCAAAAGCCTCGGAGGCGTGGACAAACTCTACCGCCTCAAGCTGGAAGCAGACTACCTCGAACACCTCACTATAACAGGCGCCAAGAGGATTTACGGCGACCCGCTCAGCAAGGACGTACTGGACCGCATCCGTTTCGAACTTCACGTGATGAAGACGATGGGCTTCCCCGGATACTTCCTCATCGTGCAGGATTATATCAATGCCGCACGTTACGAACTCGGGGTAAGCGTAGGACCAGGGCGTGGCTCGGCGGCAGGCAGCGTAGTAGCCTACTGCCTTGGCATCACCAAGGTCGACCCTATCAAATACGACCTCCTGTTCGAGCGTTTCCTCAACCCCGACCGTATCTCACTACCTGATATCGACGTCGACTTCGACGACGACGGACGCGGAAAGGTGCTCTCGTGGGTGACACAGAAATATGGTGAAAACAACGTGGCGCATATCATCACTTATGGCACCATGGCCACGAAACTCGCCATAAAAGACGTGGCGCGAGTGCAGAAGGTGCCATTGGACATCAGCAACGCGCTATGCAAAGCCATCCCCGACCGCCTGCCTGACGACGAGAAAGGCAACGCGCGAAAGATGAACCTTCAGAACGTGCTCGCTTGTGTGCCGGAGGTACAACAAGCAGCCACGTCGCCAAACGAAGTCCTGCGCAACACAATACGCTTTGCCCTCATGCTCGAAGGTAACGTGCGCAATACGGGCGTGCACGCATGCGGAGTAATTATATGTCGCGATGATGTCAGCGATTGGGTGCCCGTATCAACCGCCGATGACAAGGATACTGGCGAGAAACTCATCTGCACCCAGTATGAAGGCTCGGTCATCGAGGAGACAGGACTCATAAAGATGGACTTCCTCGGACTTAAGACGTTAAGTATTATCAAGGAAGCGATCAAGAACATACACTACAGTCTCGGCATAGACATAGACATCGACCTCATTGACATCGAAGACCCCGCAACCTATCAACTCTATTGCGACGGGCTGACCACCGGCACCTTCCAGTTTGAATCGGCAGGCATGCAGAAATACCTGCGCGAGCTGCAGCCATCGACCTTCGAGGACCTCATAGCCATGAATGCCCTCTACCGCCCCGGACCTATGAAATACATCCCCGATTTCATCAACCGTAAGCATGGCCGGGCACCAGTAGAGTACGACATCCCCTGCATGGAGAAATACCTGAAGGACACCTATGGCATCACTGTCTATCAGGAGCAAGTGATGTTGTTATCGCGCCAACTTGCCAACTTCTCACGCGGTGAGAGCGATACCCTGCGCAAGGCTATGGGTAAGAAGCTCAAGGACAAACTGGATCATATGAAGCCCAAGTTCGTCAAGCAAGGGCAGGAGAACGGCCACGACCCCGACAAGTTGGAGAAGATTTGGAGCGACTGGGAAGACTTCGCTTCTTACGCCTTCAATAAGAGTCATGCAACATGCTACTCGTGGGTAGCCTACCAGACGGCTTGGCTCAAAGCCAACTTCCCCGCCGAATACATGGCTGCCGTGATGAGCCGAAGCATCGACAACATCTCTGAAATCACTAAACTCATGAGCGAGTGCAAGGCTCTCGGGCTGAACTGCCTGGGGCCCGACGTCAACCATAGTCGACATAAGTTCAGCGTCGACAGCGACGGAAACATTCGTTTCGGTCTCGGTGCCATCAAGGGGTTAGGTGAGAGTGCTGCAGATGCCATCATCAGCGAGCGCGATGCCAACGGCCCCTTCACCAGTGTCTTCGACCTTGTTCAACGCGTGAACATCTCCGCCGTCAAGCGTAGCGGTTTTGAAAGCCTCGCTGTAAGCGGCGCCCTCGACACCTTCAAGGGAATTACGCGCGAACAATATTTCGGTCGCAACATCAAAGGTGAACCATTCATCGACACACTCATCCGCTTCGGACAGCTCTATCAGGAGGCGAAACATTCGGCTGAGGCATCGCTTTTCGACGATTTCAACGAAGTGGAAGTGAAAACGCCCGATATCCCCACTGAATACGAGCAATGGAGCCAGTTCGAGAAATTGAACAAGGAGCGCGACCTCATCGGTATTTACCTATCGGCACACCCTCTCGACGACTACGCCATCATTCTCAAAGATGTCTGCACCACACGACTCAACGAGCTTGACCAGAAGGAGCGCTGGGTGAATCAGGACATCACCTTCGGAGGCATCGTCACTGGTATCCGTCAGGGCGTAGGCAAAAGTGGCCAGCCTTACGGCATCGTGACCATCGAGGACTTCGCGGGCTCCGGGGAGCTGCCTCTATGGGGCGAAGCCTGGGCTTCATGGGCTAATTTCATGAGCGAAGGGAACGCCATCTTCGTTAATGCCAGTGTTCAGCCAGGCAAGTACAATGCCAACCGTATCGAAATCAAGGTCAACAAGGTGCAGTTTCTTGTTGATGTCAAGGATGACCTCATAAAGAACATCACAATTTCCATGCCGCTCAGCAGCGTCAGCGAGGACTTTGTGCTCACGCTCAATGAGATGTTCGACAACAACCCCGGCAACGCCGACCTGTACTTCCACATTCTCGACCCCGAGGGAAAGATGAACGTCAAGCTGCACAGCAGGACAAAGAAAATCACCGTAAACCGACAGCTCATAGAACTCATTGAGGGCAACGACGAAATGTCATACAAAATCAATTCGGAATAGCAGGCACTCTGGCATTACTTTTGCACATATAGGAATACATTATTAACCATTTAACAATATCTGTCATTATGGCACTTCAAATCACAGACAGCAATTTCAGCGAACTGCTTGCCCAGGGCAAGCCTATGATTGTGGACTTCTGGGCTACCTGGTGCGGCCCCTGCAAGAAAGTAGGTCCTTACATTGAACAACTGGCCGAGGAATATGGCGATCAGGCTATCATCGGCAAAGTCGACGTAGACGAGAACACCGATCTGCCCATGCAGTTCGGCGTGCGCAACATCCCCACCATCCTCTTCATCAAGGACGGTCAGGTAGTAGACAAGCAAATAGGAGCCGTGCCCAAGGCTACGCTCGAGGACAAGCTCAAAGCCATTCTCTAAACCATTAATTATTGCATCATGGAAGAAGATTTCCTCGCCCAAGCAGAAGATGATGTCCGTACGGTGGAATTCATCAGGGCATACCTGCCGCAGGAGGTGAAAGACCGTTTCACCGACGATGACCTCTTCTATTTCATCGACCTGTTGGCCGACTACTATGTCGAGAGCGGACTCATAGACCAGGAGCCCGACGAAGACGGCTACGTCAACATCGACACCGAAGCCATTGCCAAGGCCATTGCCGAGCGTGCCATGAAGGACAAGTACGGCACCTTCGACCCCGAAGACCTCATCTGGGTGGTTCAGGGCGAATTGGAATATGGCGAACAAGGCGAATAAGCTATAACTAAAGAAGGTCACCTCTGCAGGTGACCTTCTTTTTTTTATATCAGAACCTTAAGCGTAATTGCACGCCCAGCTCCACGGGCCGAGAGTATTGCGCAAATCCACGCTTCATCGTCTCGAAGTAGAAAGTCTGATAACGTGTTGACAAAATATTGGAGGCATAGAGCGACAGCTCTGTGCCTTTCTTCACTACGCTCAGCCGCGCGTTCAAGGCTCCGGCAAAGTTTTGCCATGCGTTGTTGACCTCTGTCCAGTAGATGCGCCCGGCGCCACGGTAATCGGCATGCAGCTTCACAGCATCGAGCCATGCGCTGATTGGCAAATCCCACTGCTGCGTTGCGCCCACAGATAATGTGTGACGCGGCACAAAAGGAACAAAGGTATCGCGATCATCGTCGCGGAACTTGGCATGAGTAAAGCCATAGGCGGCATCTAACGAGAGACCTTCGGTGACAATGGCGCGCAGACTGACCTCCGTTCCGAGACTGCGACTCTTGCCTGAATTGACCGTTACACGGCCCAAACCGCCATCTGTCATCTTCGACACCTGTTGATCACGCGTATCCATGAGGAAAGCCGACACATCAGTCTGCAAGCGGGAATCGAATAAATTAAAATGTCCGCCGAGCTCGAAATTCCACGACGATTCAGGTTTATACCACGTGGCGGCCTTCACGTCGACGGGCTGATCCTTCGACATCTTAGTCAGGATATCCTCCACCGTGGCCTTTGCTATATCAGGCATCGACGGCTGTTCGCGCACCACAGGCAACGTAACATCGGTCACATTCTTTAATATACGCGTCTGCATACGGCTTTGCAGCAGATCGCTGAACATCTGAATATTAAAACCTCCGCTGCGATAACCACGCGACAGGCTGGCATAGACCGAGGAGCGCTGCAAGGCAGATGTCGCTGGCAGAACATATTGCAGCGTCAGCTTAGGCAGGAACTGCAGATAATGGTCCGACAACTTATCCTGAAGCTGGTCGCTGACATCAAAATGCGACTCTGGCACAAGCGTCATGCCATCGCGCACACTGCCATCGGGATATGTGAGCCGCCCGCCAAGAGAGTAGGTCTGATGAAAACCGTACCACGTATGGTAGTCGAGGTTCATGTGTTCGTAGTCGAGACGCAAACCGGCTGCGAGGTTCAGGCCCAGGACACCGAACAGGTTATTCAGCGAACTCTGGTGAAAGATGGCGAAGTTTGTTGCCGGCGTGTCATACGTCCCCGGGAAAGCGAGGCTGGAGCCATGAATCTTATTGTTGAAGGCAAAGCTCATCGTGTAGCCGTCGCCTGGGATGGTAGGCATATACCTGTTGGCCATGCCGTTGACGAGGCCGTTGAGCCAACCGAGGCCGTCCTCGTGAAACTCCACGGGCCCGTCGGTACTCGTCCACTGTTGCAAAGCAGCCAGTCCGAAGAGCCAAGTGTAGTTAAACCGCCATGCATTCATCAACATTGCCGACCTGTTCTTCAGGATTATCTCCTCGGAAAGCGTATTGATATTTTGCTTCTGCATCAGCGTGTACAGGTTCACATCCGTGAAGTCCTGGTCGAGGCTCATCTTGTCGTGCAGGTGCTGGAAACCGGTAACGCTTGACAGTAGCACTTTCTCCCACGTCTTGTCTATCGTCAGGCCTGCATTAGTCAGGTTACGCCGGTATCCGCTGCGGTTATCGTATGCGATATGTCCTACGGCTGTTGTCGGGTCAGGTGTAGTCGGAACGCCCACAGTACCCAGGTACTCATACGGATACCCACCTTGTTTCAGCCATTCGTGGCTCACGGTTAGGTCGAAGTTGAGAGTGCTGCTCGGTTTGAAGATAAAGCGCATGCGCGTACCTAAATCCTTACTGTCGTCGATATGCTCATCGCCGCGGGCTTCGTTGCGGAAGTAGCCATCACCGATGTCACCGAAGAGATGACCGCTGAAGGCAAAGCGCTCGCTGATACGGTGGTAGTGTGTGAGATTCAGACGATAGCGCCCGAAGCCGCCTCCGTCGTTGCGACCGTCCTGAGCCTTGCCCACCACATGGCTGCCGTCGAAGATGATATCGGTGCCCTGGTACTGCATCGGATTCTTAGTGAACACGCGAATAACGCCGCCCATGGAGTTGCGCCCGTAGAGCGTGGACTGCGAACCGCGCAGCACATCAATGCGGTCTACATTGGCGAAGTTGAAATCGTAGCTCGCGGCCGATACCTGCGGCACGCCGTCGACATAGAGGGCCACCGCTGGCGTACCTATTCTGGAACCCACGCCGCGTACATATATACCCGTAGTGAGGTTGGAGCCGTAGTTGGGGATGAAGAGGTTAGGCACCGTGGCCGAGATATCCTTTACGTCGACGATGCCTCGTTCGTGCATGGCGTCCTGCGACAACGATGTCGACGAGAGTGGCTGCTGGCGCAGACGCTGGCTCTCCTTTGGCGTTGACACCACCACGATTTCCTCAATGTCGGTAGTCCTCAAGGAATCCGCCACATCAGTAGTAAACAATGCAAATACTGCTGCTAATATCAAGTGCATAGACTAATCACTATTTGTAAAAACGCTGCAAAGGTACAACAAAAGCCAAAGTTAATGAAAGGAAAATTAGTAATTCTGCACTTAAAAAAACTTAATTTAGCTAAACGGATAACATCAGTGAAAAGAATTATAGTACCTTTGCGCCGTTAAAAAAACAGAACATAAACAACAATTATAACCAATTCAAAAAAACACAGCACCACTATGAAAAAGAGTTTCGCACTCATTGGGCTTGTCATTCTGGCCTGCGCGGCCTTCGTCGTAAGCTGCGACGATGATGAGCCTACGAAAGTACCGGAAGAGTCACTCCTCATCAACGACTATCAAGGTCTCACCATTGGCAGCAGCCAACACTTCCAAGGGCTCGTTGACCCCGAACGCCAGACGGACATCGTCACCGTGGCGGCCAGCACCGTCAACAGTTCCAATTTCGACGTCACTTACGACAGCCCTTATTGGGGCAAGGCCACTTTCAAGAACGTGAAGGGCACAAAGTACGCCAACGCATGGACATTCTCTGATGCCGAAGGCGTCATCAGCATGCCTCGCCGCACACCCGGAACAACAGAAGTGACCTACAACGAATACCCCGCTACGCTCACCAACAGCCAGGTGGTGCTCTCAACAGGCAAGGGAGACGTTACGACGGCTACATTCACCGTCAATGCCAACCTGGGCGAACGCGCAGGTATCTACACCCTGCTGTTCACCTCGCCCAAACCTGAACTCAAATAAGAGCGTCAGAAACGTTCCCGGTATTTACCCTCGTCTTTGTCTTCGAGCATCGAGAGGTAAGATTGATAACGGCTCTCGGCAATCTCGTGATTGTCGAGGGCTTTCTTTATTGCGCACCCCGGTTCGTGGGTATGTGTGCAGTTGCCGAAGCGGCACTGGCGGCCTATGGCGAATATCTCGCGGAAATAGTGCGACACCTCCTCACGCTCGAAATCGAAGGTGCCGAAACCGCGGATACCCGGCGTATCAATGATGGAGCCGCCGCCCGGCAGGTCAAACATCTCCGAGAAGGTGGTCGTGTGCTGCCCTTGGTCGTGTGCCTCGCTTAGTTCTGCCGTTTTGGCACATGCCTCGGGCACGAGCCTGTTGAGCAATGTCGATTTGCCTACGCCACTGTTGCCGCTGAAAAGCGTTGTCTTGCCGCGAAGGTCGGCAACCAGGGCCTCCAGGCCCTCGCCAGTTACTGCCGAAACGGCATGACAGGCATACCCAAGCATGCGGTACAGATTCATCAATGCATCAAGATAGCTACGGTCGGCCTCATCGTAGATATCTACCTTATTAATAATGAGCACCACAGGCACTCGATAAGCCTCTGCCGAAGCTATGAAACGGTCGATAAACGTGGTCGACGTCTCGGGATGGGCAATAGTAATGACCAACCCCGCCAAATCTACGTTGGCAGCTATGATATGGCTCTGTTTCGACAGGTTAGAAGCCCGCCTGATGATATAGTTGCGGCGGTCGCAGATCTCGGTGATAAGAGCCGTAGGCAAACCCGACTCAGGGGCATCGGTCACCGCCGCCGTAGGCTTCACCTCCACGCGGTCGCCCACGGCAACGGGGTTCGTGGAGCGTATACCCCTCAGGCGGAAGTTGCCCTTGACCTTGCACGCAAGAAGCTGGCCGTCGTCCGTTCGAACGTCGTACCAGCTTCCCGTGTTTCTTACTACAAGGCCCTGCATTACATCATTTACACAGTCATGATCTCCTTCTCCTTGGCAGCGAGAAGGTCGTCAATCTGCTTGATGTATTTGTCGTGTAGCTTCTGCAGCTCGCTCTCGCCGTCTTTCTGGAAGTCCTCGCTCAGTCCGTCCTTCACGGCTTTCTTGAGTTGTTCGTTGCCGTCGCGGCGGGCATTGCGCACGCTCACCTTAGCCTGCTCGCCCTCCTTGCCGCACTGTTTGTTGAGTTGCCTGCGTCGCTCCTCGGTGAGGGGCGGGATGCCTATGCGTATTATCTCGCCGTTGTTCTCGGGCATAATACCCAGATCGCTGTTGATGATAGCCTTCTCGATGACTTTGAACATATTCTTGTCCCAAGGCTTGATGGCTATGGTGCGTGCGTCGGGTGTGGTCACAGCGGCGCAGTTGTTGATAGGTACCATGGCACCGTAGTTGTCTACACGGATACCATCCAACAGTTTCACATTAGCTTTTCCGGCACGTATGCGCGCCAGTGAATCCTCAAGGTACATCACGGCTTCTTCCATACGTTCTTCGGCGCTGGAAAGGATTTCTTTGTATTCTGCCATGTTTCTATAGTTTTAAAGTTGTAAATACTCAGTTAAAGGCACTTATTGGGCACAAAGATAAGCGTTTTCATTGACTCGCAATGCCTTTTCATGGAAAAATAAGGTTAAAAAAGAAAAAAAGTTCAAGTTATAGCGGCTCTTCGTCAAACTTATTTCTATATTTGCAACCGAAAAATATTGTATATGACCGAAGTTGACCGACAAATTCGCCATTGGCTTGAGCAACTTGCGCCCATCACTCTCGATGAGATGAGCGGCATAAAGCTCATGAACCGCACCGACACCAAGTTCGTCACCAACAAGCAGAAGCTGGCCGAACTGCTGGAACTAGTGCAAGGGAAGTATTTTGCCCAGCAGATAGGCGACAAGCGTATAGCATCGTATCGTACCACCTATTGGGATACCTTCGGCCACCGTTTCTACCTTGACCATCACAATGGCCATGCCCCGCGCCAGAAGATACGCATCCGTACCTACATGGACAGCGACGACACCTTCCTGGAGGTGAAAACTAAAAACAACCACGGCCGCACCAAGAAGAAGCGCATCAGCGTTCCATCGCAAGAACGGGCCGATGCTATCGCGGCTGGCGGCACACCCTTTATCCAAGGTCTCACGGGCGAGACATTCGACGACATAATACCCACCGTGCAGAACCAGTTCCACCGCATCACCCTCGTCAACTACGGCAAGACGGAGCGCCTGACCATCGACTTCGATGTTCAGTTCCACAACTACGAGACCGGTCGCGATGCCGAGACGGGCGATCTGGTGATTATCGAGCTCAAGCGCGACGGCAACGTCTACTCCCCTATCCTTGATATGCTCAGGCGCGTGCGCGTGAAGCCGCACGGTTTCTCGAAATACTGTATCGGTTCGGCCATGACTAATGGTGAACTGAAGAACAACACCTTCAAGTTCAAGATGATCACCATCAGCAAGCTTACTGGCCATAAATTCAGAGTTCCCGAGCGCGCTGCCCTTCACCCGTAATTCATAAACATCAAATAATCGCAATGGACTTCACACAACTCAACTACCAGCTGGGCCAGCAGTTTGGCCTCACGTTTATCGATCCGCAGCAGTTCATATCCCTCCTGTTGCGTTTCTGTGTCAACCTCGTAGTGGTGACCATCATCGCACGCTGCTTCTACTTCCCTCGCAGCCACCGCCGCGACTACACGTTCATCTTCATCCTCATGGCAATGAGCATCTTCCTGCTCGTGAGCCTCATGGAGGGCGAGGGCATGAACATAGGCGCCGCCATGGGTCTGTTCGCCATCTTCGGCATCATGCGCTTCCGCACTGAAGCCGTGCCCATTCGCGAGATGACCTATCTCTTCATGCTCATTGCACTCAGCGTGGTCAACGCCGTAGCACATGGCGACTATCATCCCAAAGCCGACTATTGGGACGGCGTGGGTATCGTCACCATCCTCTTCGTCAACATAGCCTTCATCTTCATGGCCTGGATCTTCGAAAGCTCCAAGGTCATGAACCAGGAATGTTCGCGCATCATACGCTACGACAACGTTACGCTCATCACACCCGACAAGCGCGAAGAGCTGAAGGCAGACCTCGAGAAGCGCACCGGCCTGAAGATAACACGTATCGAAGTGGGCATGCTCGACTTCCTCAAGGACTCCACCCTCATCCGCATCTTCTACGACGATCCCAACGATGTAGGCAACAGCATAGCACGTTTCGGACGCATGCCGAAGGAGATGTAAATTCTTAAAGATTAAAGATTAAGTATCAATGTTCAAAGTTCAAAGACCAAGTTTCCCAGGCAATAAGTGTAAGCGCCAAGTGAAAAGTATCTTTTATTTTTCACTTCTCACACTTTCGCTTTTCACTTCCAACGCCATGGCTCAGGACACGGAAAACTACGGTGCCGTGTGGACTGAGATAGGCGTCACCAAGGTGCTGCCCTACAATTTCAGCCTCGAAGCCGGCGTGGGCTTCCGCACCCTCGACTGGTTTGAGGATGCCAATCGCTTCGACGCATCAATCGGCCTGTCATATAAGCTGGGCAAATACCTCAAGTTCGGCCTTGGATATACGTTCATTGAGCGGCACTATTGGGATAGGCCGAAAACTCACTACAACCGCTATGGCATTTTCAACGGCTACAATATTGACGAGAGCCAATGGGCACAGCGCCACCGCGTATCCTTCGACGTCACTGCCGACAAACGTTTCTGGAAGACGCTCCGCATATCACTCCGCGAGCGCTATCAGTACACACATCAGGCTGCGCGCGACTTCACACGTCAGCGGCAACGCGACCCATCGTTCGACGCAGATGGAAACATCACAGGCTTCGATGAAATCACTGAATTGCCCGAGCACAAGGCCGCCTGGGACCGCCACCTACTGCGCTCACGCCTGAAGTTCGCAATCGACAGGAAAGGCCTCGCGTGGGAACCATTCACATCCGTGGAGTTCCACAACGACATGGGCAACAGTTGGCACCTTGACAAGATACGTGCCATGGCTGGCACCGAGTACGCCGTCAGCAAGCAGCACAAAATATCAGCCGCTTACGTCTTCACCCACGAGCACGACGACGACGGCAACGAGAACATACATGCCATCAGCATTGGATATCGCTTCAAATTCTAAACACATATTCTATACAATACACCATGCAACGCAAACATTTCCCATTCCTTTTAATAGCATCTATGCTCACCGTATGCATAGCAGCTGGATGCGGCGACGATGAGCCGGAAACGCCTACACCTCCAACACCTCAAGACACGACAGCCATTGACACTACCGACACAATACCTGTCGACACTACTGATACTATCCCCGTCGACACCGACACCATTGTAACACCTGTCGACAGCACCGTCTTCATCAAATGGACTGCCAGCGGTGCCACCGTAGAAGTGGCAGAGCAGCTGGCCGACCAGATTACCTACGAAGTGAACTCAGGCAACGTCATTGTTACCAACACCAACGTGACCGACGAGTTCGTGTTCGTGCTCAGCGGTTCTTCGGCCGACGGCTCATTCACCTACAACGGAGAATACAAAGCCACATTCCAGTTCAATGGTCTCGAGCTTACGTCAACCACTGGCGGAGCTATAGACATACAATGTGGCAAGCGCATAAAACTAAACCTTGTTGAGGGCACCACAAACACCCTTGCTGATGCTGCCACAGGCGAACAAAAGGCTGCATTCAACTGCCAGGGCCACCTCGAGGTGAGCGGCAGCGGCACGCTGAACATAGCGGGCAACTGCAACCACGCCCTTCGCACCAAGGAATACCTACAGCTCAAGAGTTCAACAGGCACCATTAACATCACCAAAGCTGCCGCCGACGGCATACACTGCGGCGAATATTTCCTGATGAACGGCGGCACGGTAAACATTAGCGGGTACACCAACGACGGCCTTCAGATGGAAACCTCCAAAGACTCCAGCGAGCCCGACAACGGTATCTTCACCATGAACGGAGGTAGCATCAAGGTCACCCATACCGGTGCCGGCAGCAAAGCCATACGCGCCGACTCCACCATCGCCGTGATGAACATCAACGGAGGCACCATAGAAATAGAGCTCACTGCCTCGGCATCCGATGCCAAGGGCTTGGTCTGCGACGGCAACATAAACATCAGCGAGAGCAGTGCTGCCACCAATATCACCATCATAGCAGCAGGCAATGGCTATAAAGATGAAATGGACGAGAAAATCCGAACCACAGGCTTGAAGTCCGATGCCACGGTGACCCTGAACGCCGGCAACGTCACCATCAATGCCACAGGAAAGTATGCCCGTGGCATGCGAGCCAGCAAACTGATGGTTAATGGCGGCACACTCACCGTAACCAACACAGGTTCAAGCAGTCAGGGCATTAAGCTCGACGGTCCCAACAACAATGCCACATATTATCAGAAAACTGGCGGCACCGTAAACTGCAGCAACTGGAAATATTAGTCTTTACAACATCTTTATACTATTAGGCCGGCCTTATACCTCATTTAGGTCGGCCTAATTTGTAAAAATCCATTTCACGTAAATTTCCATGTCGGCTGTGAAGAACTAAAGGCATCTGAAGCCCGTCATCTTGGACGGTGACCTCTTCATTGGCAACAAACCCAACAGCCGCGTTGTTGAACTGGTAGCAGAATAATCAGGTTTATGAGAACAAGAATAATAGCTTTCCTCATTCTCGTCGGCAGCGCCTGGGCAGCCGCGGCAAAGTCGGACTCCTACTCGATTCTCTTCGACAAGCGTTCCCACGCCTTCACCCTTCTGCAGGGCAAGCAGCCTCTGCTATCCGATTTCGTGCCCGAGGCCCGTTTCGGCTCAGAGGTTGTCACAGCTGCCGATCTGCCCAAGGTCGTGAAGCGAACTAATGGTGTGGAGCATCCCACTTTCGGACGAGGGAAGATTAACTCCTTCCGCTTCACCGATGGCAGCCGGGCAATGACGCTGTTCGTCAGCATCTTCCACGATGCCGTTGTCGCGCAGCTCACCATCTCTTTGGACAACGGCAGCTCGCTTAAGAGCAACTACCTGTCCCCCATCCGGGAACAGGGCACGGACATAGATAAAAGAGGTACTCGCGCGCGTGAAGATGCTTTTCGCTTCCTTAAAGTGCCCTATGACAACGACAGCTTCATGCGTTATCACCTCTTGCCCCTCGACACCGTGGCCACCAGCTATGAGGTGGCAGCCCTCTTCAGTCCCGCCACGCGCGCAGGCTTGGCCATCGGCTCCATCGACCACGACCGTTGGAAGAGCGCTGTCACCATCGACCATGGCCGTCTCGCTGCCTTCTCAGGTATTTCCAGCCAAGAAACTCACGACGTCCTGCCCCACGGCAGTCTTGTCGGCCGACAGATCAGCAGCGCACGCTTCCTCATCACAGCCCGCACCGACTGGCGCGACGCCATGGAGCAGTTTGCCCGCACCTGCAACAGCTTACAGCCCGGTCGCAAGCATTGGCACCACGGCACACCCTTCGGCTGGCAGAGCTGGGGCGTACTGGCCGAGAAGAACAGTTTCCAGACCGACCTCGACGTCAGCGACTTCATGGCCACCACGCTGCGTCCTGCCGGCTACTGCTCGACCGACGGAACGCAAGTCCTCAGCATCGATGCCTGGGACAACCTCAACGCCCGGCAGAAACGTGAACTCTGCGCTCATGCTCATGCCAACGGACAGGTGCCCGGCACTTACGTCACACCTTTCTGCCTATGGTGGAACGATGCCGACCTCGACCGCCCTCTGTTCAAAGGATGCCAGTACACGGGTCGCGATGCCTGTGCCAAAGTGAACGGCAAGCCTTACAAGTACGACGGCGCCTTCTGCCTCGACCCCACTCATCCTGCCACCCTCGAGCGCTTCGCCCGAGAGGCAGCTTCGCTGAAGGCGGCAGGCTTCGAGTACTTTAAGATAGACTTCACCAGCAACGGCATGATTCAGGCCGACAGCTACTACGACCCCGCCGTTCGCACAGCCGTCGAGGCTTACAACTACGGCTTCACACGCTTCATCCAGGAACTCGACCGCGGCGGCCGTGTCTTCACAGCCCTCTCCATCGCTCCCATCTTCCCCTACCACTATGGCAACTCGCGCCGCATAGCCTGCGACACATGGGGCAAGATCGACCAGAGCGAGTACGCCATGAATGCCATCAGCTACGGCTGGTGGACGAACGAGTTCTACCAATTTAACGACCCCGACCACCTCGTCCTCGTGGGCAAGGATGCCGCCAAGGGCGACGTCGAGTCGCTGGGCGAGAACCGCGCGCGCTACACCACGGGCATCTGCTCAGGCATGGTCCTTCTGCCCGATGTCTGGAGTCTCAACGACCGCAGTGGACGCGGCGATGCCCGCCTCTCCATGGAGCGTGCCCAGCATATAGCCATGAACGCCGAAGTCAATGCCGTAGGTCGCATCGGTCGCAGCTTCCGTCCCCTCTATGGAGGTCGCCAGTGGCGTGCCGAAACAGGTGCCGCCGAGAACCTCGTCACCCTCTGCACCGACAGCGCTATCTATCTCGCTGCCTTCAACTACTCCAACGAGCCGCTTAACGTTGCCGTTCCAATCACCGACCTAGCCCCTCTCCCCGCTCCCCCCGTGGGAGGGAGAGCCGCCAAGCATAAGCAATCATCTCCACAGGACAAAGAGTCCTCCCCCCCACGGGGGGAGTTAGAGAGGGGCTTTGAGCTTTGGACAGGCGAGCCCATCACACTTCGCCTTAATTTCAAACCCGACCAGCCTCAAGTCCTCATCTCAGTCCCCGCCAAGGACGCCCGCCTCATTCGCCTACGCATTGCTCACCCACACAACGATGCCATCAAATGACGACGTTGACGTTAACATGCAAGGATCAAAGATTAAGGATTAAAGCTGCGACTAACCATTAAACGCCCTGACAAGCCTGGTCAGTTTGGATTTCTTTTACATAATCAGTTACAGTAGAAGTAGAAGTAGAAGTAGAAGTAAAAGTAGCAGGGCAAAAGCATAAACACATGAATGACTGCGCAATTAATTCCATGTGGAAGTGTTTGAGAACTTTATAAGTATCTGTAACACAGGTAGAAACGATTATGCCCTGAAGTTGAAAGGTACAAAAAAGTGCAATTTGCAATTTGCCGTTTCTGGTGCCAA